>Ga0207705_10000007_pt1 | contig 597387 bp, 544 predicted proteins | sample KBSC13metaG_FD_184314 | JGI IMG/M metagenome (GOLD analysis project Ga0207705, IMG submission 184314) | Corn rhizosphere microbial communities from Kellogg Biological Station, Michigan, USA - KBS C1-3 metaG (SPAdes) (version 2) | ecosystem: Host-associated > Plants > Roots > Rhizosphere >...
CGGAAACCGCACATACATCATCACCACCAGCCGGATAACCTCGGGTGAGGAGTGGAAATAACGGAACGGATTGGCTGGCTTTCGAGGGCGAGGCATGGCGCCTGCACTACCCCACCCAGCCCCTCATCACCAACCAGTGCAGTTGCTTTGACAGCACCCGGAGCCCTGTTTGGTCCCGCCTGAACCCGCCCACAGTCCCTCCTTCGTTTTCCCACTGGTCGATCTGGGCCGCGGCGGCCCGGGGGCGGCTGGCCCCCGTGATCGGCCGCCAATTCCGGGAGAGCCCCCCGCGATCAGCGGGATCCCGCGCCGCTGCTCTCATTGCGATGACCCCATTCCAAGGCGGCTGCGGACTCGGTCAACCCGTAGCTGCAGCATCGCTTCGTCGCCGATCGACAGGTTTCCGTCGCGGTCGCGCCGTAAGCGGCTTTCGCTCTTGCGGATGGCGTTCAGTTCACGAAGGGCGGACTTTGCATTGCCACGACCGACCGCGCTCCTGCCGTTGGGGGAACGGGCGTAGGCTTCGAGTTGCATGATCTGGTCGAGCATGGGGCCAGGCTGTGCCGAGGACCTTGCCTGATCCGAGGCAATCCAGCGCCCGCGTGCATCGTAATAGCCCATTGCAGGTCCGGCGTGCCAGCGTCGGTCCGTTCCGTAGTAACCGGGCTGCGGATCGGCAATCCAGTTACCACGGGCATCGCGATGACCCGCTGCTTCACCGGCGATCCAGCGACCGCGCTCGTCATAGCGGCCCGTCGTCACTCCGGCGACCCATTGCCCACGCTGATTGTAGTAGCCGCTCGTACTGCCGGCGATCCATTGGCCGTTGTTGTCGTAGTACCCCGGCGAGGATGAGGGTATCCAGCGGTTCTGGCTGTCGTAACTGCCGCTCGGCGTTCCATCTTCGCGGCCGGGGATCCAGTTGCCGCGAGTGTCATACTGACCGTTCGGAGCGCCGATCACCCAAGTGTTGTTGCGGTCGTAATAGCCGGTCGAACGACGATCGGCATCGGCGTTCGCGTGCCATCTCCCGTCTTGATCGTAGGATCCGTAGGACATGCTGCGGCCGTCGGGGCCGCTGCGGCTGACTGCCGCGATCCAGTGGCCGCCATCGTCACGGTGCCCGTCGGCCGATCCGGCGACCCACTGGCCGTCATGGTCGTAATAGCCATTGGCCGAGGCCGGTACCCAACTGCCGCCCACGTATGCGCCGCCCGACCCACTGCGGGCGACCCAGCGGTTGCTCTCGTCATAATAGCCGTCGGGCGTGCCGTCGATCCAGCGCCCGTCGCGGTCGTAATATCCGCGGGCATCGGCAGCTGCGACAGCGGTCGAATGCCAGCGGTTCTGCTGGTCGTAGAAGCCAAGCGCGTGGCGGCAGTCCTGGTCGGGCCTGGCCACCTGATTGCCGATCACGCCGCCGAGACCGGCTCCGATCACCGTGCCGAGGAGCTTGTCTCCCCGGCCAGCGACAACATTGCCGAGGACCGCACCGGCCCCCGCGCCGGCAACTGTGCCGACGACCTGGGTGGAGCGCTGGCGCTCGCAACTGTCCTGGGCAAGGGCGACGGCGGGAACGAGTGCGGCCACGGCAACGCTGGCCGCGAGAATATGTCTATGCATGGGGAAATGCTCCAGAAACCGCGGATGCTGGTCTCATGAAGGGATAACTACCACAATATAAAAAAGTTCCAAAATTACATTTTACGCCAAGAAATATTGAAAGAATAATACGAATTTTCCGTCACCAATCTCTGTCGCTTCCGATATAACGCCTCATAATGTTTTCGCTTTACAATCGCCATCCGTTGGAAACCGACTATCCATCGCTTCCACCAGGAAGGATCCGGCAAATGGCTTGATGATCATTTCACTCCCCGACACGCCTTGCACAGTCCATTCGAGACCGCTCGCGCCGCTCACGTAGATCACCGGCAGGGTGCTGTTGCTCGCCCGTCCCGCGCGCGCCACATCCCAGCCGTTCAGCCGAGAGTTGAGGTTGATGTCGGTTATCAGCCCGTCGATGCGCGACGCCGGGTCGGCCAGCATTTCCATCGCCTGGGCCGCGCTGATCGCCGTCACCATCGCAAATTGGGTGTGTTCGAAAGCCGCCAGCACCATGGCTTGGATGAGAATATCATCCTCGACGTAGAGAATTACGGGGTGCGGCGCAGGGGCCGTACAGGCGAGGGACATGGGCTTTCTCGATATCTGGTCTGGCCCGGAAAATCGCGCAACGCGGACCGGCCCAATTTTCCGGGGCACGGGTTATGGGTATCCCTCAGCGAGCGGCTTGTTCCGTGTGGAACGCTCCCGGGGTGTCCCGGCCGCCCGCGTTTATCACGGTCACCGTGGTCCCGGGCCGATTGTCGGACATATGCACCTGGGCCTGCAGCTTACCGGCCAGGGCACTGACGATCCCCGTGCCGAGTCCTGCTTTGACGGGCCCTGGCCCGCCTGAAATCCCGACGCCGTTGTCGCTCACCGTCAGCGTCCAGCCGGCCGCTGCGGAGCGAAACTCAACGAGGATGGCGCCGCCGGCCCGGTTCTCGGGAAAGGCATGTTTCAGGCAGTTGATGACCAGTTCCGTGACAATAAGTCCGAGGCTGACGGAAACATCGGCGCTGGTCACCGTGGCGTCGACGTGAACCGTGAGACGGATCGCGTCCGGATTGCCGATCATTGAGGCTGCGATGCTGTGGCAAAGGTCGGTAAAATAGGGTCGGATCGCGACCTCGCTGGAGGTGCTCAGCGCCAGTTGGCGCTGCAGCGTGGCGATGGACATCACCCGGTCGTGCGCGTTGCGCAGGTGAGAGCGCGATTCTTCCGATTGGACCGAGCGCGCGCTTTGCATGAGGATGCTGGCGATGATCTGCAGGCTGTTCGCCACCCGGTGCTGCTGCTCCTGAAGCAACAATTCCTTGTCGCGGAGCAGTTCATTCTTCAGCCACTCTGCCGCCCGGGCCTCGGTTGCATCGAATATCGCCAGGACCACACAGCGGCGTTCGCTGGCAGGCAGATCCAGCACATGGGCGCTCAGGACTAGGTTCCGAATACCTTGCCCGGGATGTACGAGGTCCATCTCGTAGGCATCTACCCGGGTCCCTTCCGCGGCGATGGATTCAAGCAACGAACGCAGCTCCGGCACATTCCATTCGCCGCTACCAAGATCGAACAGCGAGCTGCCGACCGTTGCGGCCAGTGCGAGTGAAAATGCACGGCAGAATGAGCTGCTCGCAGCATGAACCTGCAAGTCCCTGTCCAGCAACAGAAGCGGGGTGGGCGAAGACAGGACAAGGGCGATGCCCAGGCTGCTCGCTGCAGAGGGCGGGAGGGGAGCGCGAGACGTCATGGCTAGTGCCTTTGGAGGCCGGAGGCTCGCAGTGCGAAAGCCGTTCCCCGGAACTCGCGGACCCGGGTGCGTGGCATAGACCCGATCGAAACCCCCGCCTACCATCTAAGTTGCTAGCAACCTACGGAAATTGTGCGGAGCACGTATGTAAATAAGCAGAGCAGGCGTTCACACTTTGCGGGCTGAACCTTCATCTCGGGCGTGTAGCAAATCGGACAGGGCCTTCACGGCTTCGGTGAGGGCGAGCACTTCGCGTTCACGCAGTTCATCGAGCTTCTGGTGAAGCAGCTCGATCTCCAGCTCGGCTTTGATGTTGATCTGATAGTCCGCCGCGGCCTGGACGCGGTCCACCTCCTGCTGCCGGTTCTGGCTCATCATGATGAACGGCGCCGCATAGGCTGCCTGGAACGACAGGGCCAGGTTCAGCAGGATAAATGGATAGGGATCCCAGCGCTCGACATAAGCGGTCACATTGAGTGCGATCCAGAAGATGAGGATTGTCGTCTGGATAATGATGAAGCGCCACGAGCCCATTGTTGCCGCAACAAAGTCGGCGATACGCTGACCTGGAGTCAGCACGGCTTGGGCCTCCGAAACCGCACGTTCTCGATGCTGGCGGCGGACTTGCCGCAGGTGCCGCAGCAGGGCGGCATCATCGGTGCCATGCTGGCTGGGAGAATCGCCGCTGGACGGGGCAGGTTCCTCGACGCAGCCCCTTCCGGCCGTGCTGCTCGACAACAGGTCAGCCACGATAGAATGGGAATCGGCTGACACGGCGGGTGATCACTTGGTCGCCCAATGTCAGGCGGATTTCATCCGCACCCTCGCCCCTCGTGCATACCACGTGGGTCCCACCCTGGGGGAGTGGCTCGATGGCGCTGACCGAGATGCCTCTTTGTACGCACAGATTGCGAACTTCTGCCATGGGGAGAGCCAGGTTTATCGCCCGGCTCATGGCGCCGTGTCGTCCGCCAGAGCACCCATGCGCCGGACCTCGGTCCGCACCGCCTCGTACCCTGCCGCACTTTCCGCAGCGAGGTTGAGCGGCTTTGCGTCGAGACCGTCGTTATGCGAATTCAGAAACTGAATGGATTTTTCCCGGTCGCCGAATTGCGCGTAGACCAGGCTGACGAGCAGTCCCTGGCGCTTCATGGATTGGGCCAGCAGCGGCGAAGCTCGCCGCGACCAGTTTCGGGCATTGCGACGGGAGTGGGGAGTGGGTGCTTTGGGCGGGCTCATGATGAACAACTCCACGGGCTGACAGCGAAATGGTCGCAGCTCTTCATGCTTGCGACCCATCCTGCAGCGGCCGGCGCTCCCGCGGCCAGTTGGAAATTGCGAATCCGGTTAGCTGCCGAGCCGGCAGCAGCGAGATGCAGCGTGCGCCGGAGGCGGCTCGGCGTTTCTGCTGCCTGCAGCAACGAAACCTGATGCTTGAAGTACTGGAGGTTGAGATCCATGATAAACTCCCGGTGTAAGCGGGAGCGCGAGGTCTCTCAGTCGGCGGTGCCTACGTGGGATAGTCCGCCGATCTCCCTAATATTGTGCCTCTCCAAGAATTTTCAAGGGTGAGATCAATGGTATTTCGAAGATTTTGCTTGCAGGTTGGACACATGCCAATGACAGGTTTTGGTCCGAGCAGACTTTTGATGGCCTGCTGCTTAATGGCGTAAGTTGGTCGTTACCGGAAGTCGGCACGGTTGCGTCTCAATGTCCGCTATCCCGGTTCAATGCTGCGAAGCTGCCGTTCCGGACTGTCCAACCAAGCAGACCCCAGGCTGCGGCTTGAGCGAAAGTCCGCTTACCTCTCTGACTGGTGCGGGGGTGCTGTCAGTCTAATGCGAACTCGTCTCCACCCGGCGGAGGCCGGGCTTTGATGGACTGACCTCAGGCAGCAAGCACCTGCCACTCCGCCAGGGCGGCGGAGCGGCGTTCCTTGTAGGTGGTCCTGTCGATGAGATGGCATTCGAGAGCGAAGTGGTTGTGGACGTTGGCATGGACCGACGCGAACTTCTGAAGGGTCTTCATTTGCCTGAACCGCAGCATCGCCCGCTCTCGTCGTCGGAACGACAGATGGCTGTTCTCGACCCGGTTGTTGGCCCAGCGGCCGATCTCCTGCTTGTCCCCATTGCCAAGCTCGTTCATCGCCGCACGGTAGGAGCGCAGCCCGTCAGTGGTGATCGCCTCGGGCGAACCATGCCGCTTCAGCGCCTTCTTCATGAAGGTGAGGGCGGCCGCCTTGTCACGGGTCTTGGTGATGTAACTCTCGAGGATCTCGCCTTCGTGGTCGACGGCCCGCCATAGGTAGACCATCTCGCCGTTCAATTTCACGTACATCTCATCGAGGTGCCAGCGCCAGTGGCGGAACCCTCGCATGCGGCTCACCCGCTGGCGGCGCACGTCAGCCGCGAACAGCGGGCCGAAGCGGTTCCACCAATGCCGCACCGTCTCATGGCAGATGTCGATCCCGCGTTCGAACAGCAGGTCCTCGACGTTACGCAGCGACAGCGGAAACCGCACGTACATCATCACCACCAGGCGGATCACCTCCGGCGAGGAATTGAAGTAGCGGAACGGGCTGGCGGGTTTGCGGGGGCGGGGCATGGCCCGGCCCTAGCTCCACCAGGCTGCCGCGGCCAGCCGGTGCATTTTGTCTGACAGCACTCCCGCTCAAATTGTGACGGACGGGCTTGCCTGGTACAAGGCGGCAATGAAGGTTCTGCGGTGCGTGGATCGCCACAAGCCGGGACGATTGCGCGACAACAACCGGGTTGAGAACTCGCACCTTCCGGTCCGGCGACGAGAGCGGAAAATGCAGCGCTTCAAGTCTCAGGGCCAAGCGCAACGGTTCGTCTCCACCCACTCTGCAATCTACAATACCTTCAACATCCAGCGCCACCTGATCTCCCGTAAAATGATGCGCCAGTTCCGATCCGCCGCCATGACGGAGTGGCTCGCCGCGTCCGCCGCTGCGGCATGAAAAATACGCCATCGGGACTCAGCATGGCCAGCTTGTGTTAACCTGACAATGCCGGGCTGGGTGGGGTAGTGCAGGCGCCATGCCTCGCCCTCGGAAGCCCGCCATTCTTGCCCGATGCCCCGAACACGCTCTGCGCAAGGCAGCGAATACGGCTTTGCTTTCCCGGGCTCGTATGCTTTCCTGCAATTCCGTCTTGCCTCGGGGTGTGGGTGCAGATGTCGATAACGGTTGTCATAGTGACACTTGTCGGGATTGCGCTGGCTCCGTTCCTGGGCCTGCTGCTGCTCGCCCGCTTCCTGCTTGGCGGACATGAGGCCAGCGACTCCCTGCCGACCCAGCTGTCACCCTCACGGATGCACTCAGGGCACATGTGGAACCATCTGCGAAGATGGTTCAAGGAACGACCGCGCCGGATCACCCAAGCGCGCCATAAATAGTCCGGCGTACGGAAGTAGGACAACGCCGTTCATCTCTGTTGCCTCCCCCGGGAAATCAATCCATTATGAACGTATACCGTTTCTGAGGTTGGGCCTGGCCAGGGGCGCCTTCCCTGGCGCTCTTGTCCGGGGCGTTCATGAAGCTGCTGATCATTTTGCCGCGCGTGCCATTCCCGCTGGACAAGGGCGACAAGCTTCGGGCCTATCACCAGATCAAGCAGCTTTCCAAAGACCACGAAATCATTCTGTTCGCGCTCAGCGAGTCAGGCGTGAGCGGTAGTTTTGCAGAGCAATTGCGAGCGTTCTGCTCAAAAGTTGTACTGTACCCCCTGGACCGCGGAAAAATTGCCGGAAATCTCCTTAGATCGTTTTTTGAAGGCATTCCGTTTCAGGTCGGCTATTTCTACCATCCCGGAGCGCAACGGCTGGTCGATGAATTGATCCGGGATCATCAACCTGACCACATCTACTGCCAGCTCATTCGCACGGCCCCGTACGCGGCGGGACATGAAGGCATTCCCAATACGCTGGATTACATGGATGCCTTCTCAAAAGGGATCGAACGCAGACTGCGCACCGACCCGTTTTACATGCGCCCGCTTCTGCGGATGGAGCACCGCCGGCTGCTGGCTTTCGAACGGCGAGCCTTCGACATGTTCCAGAACAAGACGATCATTTCCGACCAGGACAAGAGCTTGATCCCCCATCCGAGGCGCAGCGCCATCACCGTCGTGCCGAATGGCATCGACACGGAGTGGTTCCGCCCGCAAGGCTGCGCCAAGACCTTCGACATCATCTTCCATGGCAATATGGACTATCCTCCCAATGTGGAGAGCGTCGTATACCTGGTTCGGGATGTGATGCCGCTCGTATGGCGAACGCTGCCGGGCGCACGACTGATCATCTCCGGGGCCAATCCGTGCAGCACGGTCCGGCGGCTTGCCTCCGAACGGGTGAAGGTCAGTGGCTGGGTTGACGACATTCGCGACAACTATGCACGTTCGCGCCTGATGGTTGCGCCGATGCAGATCAGCATCGGCCTGCAGAACAAGCTTCTGGAAGCCATGGCCATGGGCCTGCCCTGCGTCACATCTTCACTTGCCAACAATGCGCTTGGCGCTCGCCCGGGCGAGCAGATCCGGATCGCGGACTCGCCCCAGGAATATGCCGACCACATCGTCGAGCTGCTGACGGACGATGTGAAATCCCGGAACCTGGGCTCCAAGGGCAGAGCCTATGTTCTGGAGAATTTCAGCTGGCCCAAGACGACGGCGCTGCTTTCCGGCCTCATGGAAGGTGGGCAGGAACCGTTGCCGACCCGCACCGCGCCAGAGACCGAAGTCCGGTGCGGTGCGGCTCGATAACCGGAGAGGGGCGCTTCACGTTAGGCGAGGATGAAATTGGCCGCGGTCAGATGGTCGGGGGAATCCACCTGGATTGCGAAATCAGCCACCCGATCGCCATTGACGTCCCCCAGGACAAGGTGATGGCCCGGGCTGGTGTCCTGGACGATCAACTGTCCTCGGGCTCCCGTGAACTGTCCGCCATCCACGTAGGTGAAATGGTCCAGGCCGTTCCGGTTGCCGCTGATCGCGTCGACCCGTGAAAGATCAATCCTGTCGCCCTCCAGAACGCTGAAATCGCGGATGGTGTCCATCGCCGCCGGGGTGCTGTCGGAGATGGCGGTGAACAGGAACACATCGGCGCCGGTTCCACCGTAGAGGACGTCCGCCCCCCCTTTGCCGATCAGCACGTCGGCCCCCGCGCCGCCACAGATGGTGTTCGCGGCAGAGTTGCCCGTCAGGGTGTCTGCGAAACCTGATCCGGAAAGGTTCTCGAAGCCCGACAACGCGTCCTTGCCAGCCCCGACGGTGTACTGGGCCTTGGTCTGCTCCAGCGTGACGGTAACCCCAGCCGAGGCAGACGCATAGGAGACGGTGTCAATTCCGGCTCCGCCCTTCAGAACGTCGTTGCCAGCGCCCCCATCGATGAAATCGTTACCGGAGCCGCCGGTCAGGCGGTCATCACCAGCGCCACCATAGATCATCCAGGCCGCTCCGTTGGGTGTGGCGAATGTATCGGCTCCGGCGGTCCCGTTGAACGTCGTATCGGCCACGTCGGTGACGGTCACCGACACGGGCTGATCGACAAACAACGAGCCGTCGCTTGCGCGCACAGTCACATCGTAGACGTTGTTGGAGCCCACATCGTGGGGCGCTTCGAAATCGGGCGCCGTCTTGAAAGTCAGCTGGCCGGTGCTCTGGTTGATCTGGAACAGGGCCGCGTCGGCGCCGCCGGAGATACTGTAGGCGATGACCACCGGACCGTCCGGATCGGTGGCGGCAACGGTGGTCACGAACGTCGTGTTCTCGGGTATGGACAGCGCGGCCGTGGCCCCACCTCCATCGGACACGATGACCGGCGCGTGGTTGACCGGAACTGTCGTCAACAACTGACCGCTGCCGGATGTCCCGGAACCGGACGTGCTGGAGCCGCTCGTGGTCGAAGTGGTCGTGCTCGTCGTCGCGGCAGTGCTGGTCGTACCCGAGCTGCCGCTCAGGGCCAGCTGTGCGAAGGCTACCCCGACCGGGGTGAGCGTACCATCCGTCGCATAGAGATTGGTGTGGCTGGGGCCGTCGAGCCCGTCGTAGGTACCAAACCAGGACTGTCGTTCGACATAGTCGAGATCGTCCATCATCTTGGTCGCCGCGGTCAAGAACGCGGCGTTGTCGGCGTAGGAAAAGCGGTCGAGGTTGGTCCAGTCAGCCAGGGCCCACTCGGTCACCCAGATCGGCTTTCCATAGGTGTTGTGAACGGAGTCGAGGAACGCCTTGAACGCGTTCACGTCCGGATTGTCCGTATAGTAGTGGACGGCGATGAAATCGACCCGGTAGCCCCGGTCGGCAGCGCCCTTCATGAAAGAGTCCAGCCAGCTTCCCGCACCGAGCGTCTGGTTCGTGCTCACAGCCGGAGAACCGAGGCGCTTGCCCGTTGCCATCAGCTGCGGCCACAGGTCGAGCGCCTGGGTAACCGTCATATTGGACTGGCCCCAATAGTCGGGCTCGTTGAAGCCGAGCAGCGTGTCCGTATTGGCGAGGGTGGCCGGATCGCTGAGCGCGGCGACGTTCTGCGCGCCGAACACCATCGGTACGAATTGCGAGGACAGGGATGACGCCTGCTGCAAATGTTCGAATGTGCCGTTGGCGACCTGCTGCACGCCGTTGGAGACAAAGGAGACGTCATCCAGCGAAACTCCGTCCCCGGTGCTCCCCCAAGCGACAATGCGGGCGGTCTGAGTGCCAGCCGGCGCGGTCATTCCCGTAATCGAGATCTGGTGCTCCGCGCCAGAAATCCCGGCATAGTCCTTACGGATCAGCTGGCCGGCGCTATCGCGGAATTCGACGACCACGCCGCCGGTGCCGCCGTTGATTCCGGCACCGTTGAACTGAAGGGTGTAGGATGCGCCGACGGAAATCTGTACGTTCTGGAGCGCCCAGCCGGTGCTGGCGCTCGACAGTTGCATATCATAGTCGCCGCTGGCGCCGCCGGCCGTGACCCCAGCCCCGATCATCCAGGCATCGAAGCCCAGCTTGGGGATCGAACTGCCCCAGTCGTAAAACCAGCGAGCGCCCAAGGAGGTCGCATCGGTTACCATTTCGTCCAGCCCAAGAGGCATGTAGGTGCCAACCCCGATCTTTTCGGGATGGTCAATGACGTCGGGTGAGTTCACGTGGACTTCCTTCCTGAACCTGATCAGGCCCTTATCGGCCCGCCAGCGATGCCCCCGTCTGTTCGAGATCAATCGTGAGAGTCGCGTTCGGAAAGAAAGGTCAGGGCACGCACCCGCCGCCCCGGCGATTGGCCGCGGCAGAGCCGCCGTCGCGCTACACGACGTCGAGACAGTCAGGCTAGCAAAGGTCACGCCCGGGCGGCCGAAGCCCCTCCTCCGACGCCGCCGTTCGTACCTTACCCTAAGTCATCAATCCGAATGGACCCCCACGATCCAGGTGTCATCCAGGCAGCGTCGCCGTTGCCCAGGTCCGTCCTATCCTCCCTGTGGTTTCGTTGGATTGGACGACTATGGTTAACCGATCGCAACACAATAGCCCTGCGCTCAGCCGAGTCGTTTGCGCGCCGAACCGGGCTCGGGAGGCGATCGCAACCCCTTGATGCTGCAGCCAACGCATCCCAGCGCGCCATGAAGCGACCCAGAGCAGCCCACACCCTAACTTTCGGAAGGAATATACCGACGCAAAATGGGGCGATCGCGAAAATTGGCCGCATTCTCGGATTTCGTCGAGGATAGCAGATGTACATGACCATCCCGGCAAAGTAACTTCACGTACGAGTCCCGAGTTGCGGCTTCTTCATCGCGCCACCGCGTGATCTCCGTGCTCGGCGCAGGAGCCTTGGGCATGGCACTGACTTACACGATTGGTCCGGACAGCGGCTCCAGCACTTCAGACAGGATCACCTCAGGTGACGCGCTTCACCGCCTTTTGCTGAGCGGTTCTGCCACCAAGGGCGACACAATCCGGATCTCCTATTTCGATCCGGCGACGTCCACCACCCGAACGCTGAGCACGACTGTCGGGAGCAACGGCAAGTGGAGCCTGACCACCCCCACCCTCGCCGGCGGCAGCTACCAGTTCAACATCGTGGAAACCAATTCCAAGGGCTCCATCGTTGCCCAGTCAACCTCCGCAAGCTGGACTTTGGACACGCAGACCAACGTTTCATTCAGCGGCACCTCACTCACCGGGAACGCCGGCGCGGTTTCGCTCACCGGTGCGGCCGAGGCTTTTGACACAGTCAAGATCACCTATCGCGCAGCCAACGGCACGCAGGTCATGGTCGGCACGGCAATCGCGGATGCAACCGGCAAATGGAGCATTTCGGCCACGCTTGCGGCGGGATCCTATACCTTCACTGCGACCGCTACAGACAAAGCTGGCAACACCGCGCTCGCCAGCCAGTCGGTCACTCTCTATCCCCTGCCGAGCGAACGGGTCTCGGCCATCACCGTTGCAGGCGATAACGTCGTCAACCAGCTGGAATCAACGCAGACCGCCATGCCCGTGCGGGTGGTTCTGACTGCCGCCCTCGCGGGGGGCGACAAGGTGATCGTCACCGCCGGGGGCACGAACTATACGGCGACCCTCGACAGCTCGGATCCGACCGGAAAGACTTTCGTCGCCCTCGTTCCGACCGCACAGGTCGCCGGAACGATCAGCAGCCACGTGGAGAACGCCGTGGGCGGCTCCAGCGCGACGGTGACGCAGGCCTTCGCCGTGGATATCGTGGCGCCAGGTGCTCCTGGGGTGGCGCTCGGCACGGGCGTGGCGGGCGGTGCAACCGCGGCCGAGGCGACCCAGATCGGCGGGGTGGTGACAGTGGTGGGAGAAGCCGGCGCTAGCATCTCCGTAACATTCACCAGGGGATCGGCGACGGTAACCAAGTCCCTCACCGGCACGGGCACCCCCACGGCCGTGCCACTGACCACTGGGGACCTTGCCCTGCTGGGCGATGGCACAATCGGCGTCAGCGCCGTTGCGAAGGACGCCGCCGGTAACGCCAGCCTGACGACGATCACCAGTTTCGTTCTGGACACGGCCGCTCCGCTCCCCCCGGTCCTGCAGCTGGGCACAGGCGTGCCAGGCGGGGCGACCGCACCCGAAGCGATCCAGCCGGCCGGCGTGGTGACGGTTTCGGCCGAGGTGGGGGCAGCCATCGGGCTGACTTTCACGAATGGGGCGGCGACGGTAACAAAGTCATTTACCGGCTCCGGCAGCGCCACGGCGGTCCAGCTAACCCCCGCCGATCTTGCAGTGCTGGGCGACGGCACGATCAGCGTCAGCGCCGTGGCAAAGGACGCCGCGGGCAATGTAAGCCCGGCGGGAAGCACGAGCTTCGTCCTCGACACTACCGCCCCCCAAGCTCCCAACGTGGTTGTGCGCAGCGATGGCGGCGCTCCTGTTACACTCAGCAACGACAACACGCTTCATCTCACCGGATCGGCAGAATCAGGCAGCACGGTTACCGTGACGTGGAACGACCCATCGGGCACCCCGACGCTGTTTTCCGTAACGGCTGGCGCAGACGGGTCCTGGACACTGGATACGCCAACCTTGGGCGACGGCACTCATTCATTGTCCGCAACGGCGCAAGACGCTGCCGGCAACGTCGGCGCCGGATCAGGCGCGACATCCGTCGGCGTCGACACGGAGGCCCCGTCCGAGACGGTTACGTCGCTCGTCGTTGCCGGCAACAACGTTGTCGAGAGCACCGAGGCCGCGCAGACGACCGTTCCGGTCCAGATCAAGCTCAGCGTCCCTCTCGCCGCGGGCGAGACACTCGTCGTCACGGCCGGCGGCACAACCTATACCGCCATTCTCGACCCGAGCGACGCGACCGGCAAGTGTTGGACAGCGACCATCGCCACCCCGGCGGCACCGGGATCGGTTTCCGCACAGGTCCGCGATGCCGCCGGCAATGCCGGAGTGCCCGCGACCCAGCAGTTCGACGTCCAGGCCTTAGCCGCGCCGCGCTGGGACCACATCGTCATGGTCGTCGAAGAAAACCACAGCTATTCCGAGATTATCGGCAATAGCCAAGCGCCCTATATCAACCGCCTTGCAGCCCAAGGGGCGCTGTTCACCAACTTCAACGCCGCCCTGCACCCTAGCCAGCCGAACTACATCATCATGTTCTCTGGCTCGACCCAAGGAGTGGTCGATGACTACTCTCATTTCTTCACGGCGCCGACAATTGCCGGCCAGCTGCAGGCTGCGGGGTATAGTTTCGCCGGTTACGCCCAGGCCGGTGCCGGCACCCGGCACGAGCCGTGGCTCGACTTTGCGGAATCGCAGAATCTGACCCGCGACCTGTCCACCTTCCCTACCGATTTCAACCAGCTGCCGACGCTGTCCTATGTGGTGGCCAACGACGCCAACAACATGCACGACGGCACGATTTCAACGGCGGACAGTTGGCTCCAGGCCCAGCTGGGCACCTACGCAACCTGGGCGCAGACCCACAACAGCCTGCTGATCGTCACCTTCGACGAGGGGTCATGGAACACCTCGGACGGCAACCGCATCGCGACCGTCGTGTTCGGCGCCGGGATCGCGCCTCAGTTGATCGCGCAGCCGATGGACCATTACGGCCTGCTGCACACGATCGAGAGCATCTACGGCCTGCCCGCACTAGCTGACAGCGCCAAAACCCCGGTGGTGGATTTCGCGGGACTGCCTGCGCTCAACAATGCGCCTGTGTCAGCCGGAGAGGCATTCTACGCGGGCAAGAATGCCGCGCTGGCGGTCGCCCCCGGGGCGGGCCTTCTGGTTAACGATACCGACCGTGACGGCGATCCCCTTTCCGCCCGGCTGGTCTCCGGCCCCTCGCACGGCGCGCTGCAATTGAACGGCGACGGTTCGTTCGTGTACACGCCTGCTGCCGACTATACCGGGTCCGATGCATTCACCTACCACGTGACGGACGGCAAGAACCCCAGCGCAGTCGCCACAGCATCGCTCTTCGTCTCGGCGACGGCGCCAGTCCATGCCTCGTTCCAGCAGGGCGCGGGTGGATACAGCGGGGTGACCGACACAATGGTCCGCGCCGCGGCTCCAACCACCACCTACGACAAGTACACCGAACTCAACGTGGACACGAGCACTCCCACTGGCAGCGGCTATCCGGCTGAGGCTCTGGTCCAGTTCACCAACCTGTTCGGATCCGGGCCGGGCCAGATACCGCTCGGGTCGACCATCGTGTCTGCCACGCTGACCTTTACCACGACCGACGTGGGCAGCGGAGGCGACCTGCACCGTATGCTGGTGCCCTGGACGGGGACATCGACATGGAACTCGCTGGTGAACGGCGTGCAGGCCGATGGAACCGACGCACTAGCCTCGATCGACACCCATATCGGCCCGGTCGTGGCGAACGGACCGGTAACTGCCGATGTCACAGCATCGCTCCAGTCGTGGAGCAACGGTCAAGCCAACTATGGCTGGGCGCTGACGCCGATTTGGGACGATGGCTGGTTCTTCGCTTCGGCCGAGACGGCACAAGGCCCGCAGCTTTCCGTGGTCTATGTCGCGCCGGTGGGGAATCGCCCTCCGGTGCAGGCCGATGACAGCTACGCCACGACCAAGGACACTGTGCTCAACGTCGCCTCGTCGGCTGGCGTACTGGTGAACGACAAGGACTTCGATGGCGATGCCCTGACCGCCCAGCTGGTCACCGGTCCGGCGCACGGCTCCGTCCAGCTGAATGCCGACGGCTCCTTCAGCTATGCCCCCCAGGCCGGATACCTCGGTACCGACAGCTTCACCTATGTCGCAAACGACGGACAGGCGGTCAGCGGTGCCGGCACAGTGAACCTCGCAGTGGGCACGTTGACCGATCACACGATCACGCTCCAGCAGGGCAAGAATGGGTACACCGGAACGGCCGACACCATGCTGCGCCAGGACTCGCCGACCAGCCGCGCCGGCACCACCACCGTCCTCAACCTCGACACCGATGATCCCAATGGCACCGGCCACTGGAGCGAGGCATTGCTCCGGTTCGACAACCTGTTCGGTACGGGAGCCGGTGAGGTTCCCCTCGGCGCGCACATCTTGTCCGCGACGCTGACCCTTCAGACGACCGACACCGGCGATGGCGGTGAACTCCACCGTATGCTGCAATCGTGGTCGGCCAACGATGCCACCTGGAACAGCATGGTGAACGGCATCCAGGCCGACGGGATCGAAGCCGCCGCGCAGATCGCTGCGTCAACCGGGCGGGTTGGCTCGCTCGGGGCGACGCCGATCGACGTCACGGGCAGTGTTCAGTCATGGGCGGACGGCGCGGCAAACTACGGCTGGGCCATGCTCCCGCTCGGCACGGATGGCTGGCGCTTTGCCTCGTCCGAACAGGCGAGCGCACCGCAACTGACGGTCCATTACGAAATCTACGTATAGAACAGGGCGATGGGGAATGGTTCACCGATCCATTCGGAGCGATGGGAGAACGGCAACTTGCGCGTTCTAGTTGTACTCGATGCCTTCCGGCTCGGTGGAGCGGAAACTTTGATTGCACAGCTTGGCAGGGTGGCGGGGCAAGCCGGCCTCGAACTGGATGTCCTCAGCCTGCATGGCCCTTCCGGCGAATACTCCCGACTCGCGCCAATGCTGGAGGAAGCGGGACTGAAGCCGCGGTATCTCGGCGTCACGCGGACGTTGGATCCGGGCGGGTTCGTCCGCCTCGTTCGGACCATTCGGGAGACCCGCCCCGACATCGTGCACGCCCACCTTGAGATGGCGATGACCATGGCGATCCCCGCCGCCGCCCTTTGCGGGGTGCCCAGCGTCGGAACGTTCCACCACGTGTACCGCCCACTGGCTGGCCGGGCCGCCGCGCGCGAACGGCTGGCTGTCGAAGTTGCTACCCGCAGCCGTGCGGCGATCTTCGTGTCGCAAGCCTCGCTCAAGTCCTTCTCCGATCGTTACCGCCCAGGTCAGACGCCACCGGCCAACTGGACGGTCGTTCACAATGGCGTCGATCTCGATCACTTCTCGCCCGCAAATCCCCCTGAGCGTCCAGTCGCCGATCTCGGCCTGCCGGACGCCAAGATCGTGACGGTGCTTGCCGCCCTACGTGACTTTAAGGGCATCATCTACGCCGTCCGCGCTTGGCCGACGGTTGTCGCTGCGCACCCTGACGCCCGCCTGATGATCGTCGGGTCCGGCACGGAAGAGGCCGCGCTACGGCGCGCCGTGGCCGAGCTGGGGCTTGACGGAACGGTCCATTTCGCGGGCATGCGCTCGGACGTGCCGGAAGTGCTGCGCGCGTCGAATGTGGTGGTTCTTCCCTCGATCTACGGTGAAAATCTGCCGACCGTGCTGATGGAGGCAGGCGGCTGCGCTCGGGCGGTGATCGCCAGCGACGTCGGCGGCATCAGCGATATCGTCGCCGATCGCGAGACGGGGCGCTTGGTGCCGCCCGGTGACGAGACTGGCCTTGCAGCTGCAATGTGCGACCTGCTGGCCGACCCCGCGCAATGCCGCAGCTTGGGCCTTGCCGGACGGCGGCGCATGGAGGAACGGTTCGGCGCGCTGCTGTGGGCGCGAAACCTGCGAACAACTTATGAGCAGGCCATCCGCAGCCCCTTGCACCGCGCCGATGCGGCAACTTCCGGGTGACTGATGCTCCGCCCGGAACCGCCGGTCCGCCGCTGGATATCACCATCGTGGAATTCTTGCCGAGCGGCGGGATGTTCCAGTTCGCCTTCCAGTTGGCCGATGCACTCGCGCGGGCCGGACATCGCGTTCGCCTGTTGACCGGGCCCAACCCGGAACTGACCGCATCCACCCCCGGTTTGAGCGTGATCAGCATGCTGCCGACATGGCATCCCAACGCCCCCCAACTGGGCGGGAAGCTGCGCCGCAAAGCCCGGCGGGCCTGGCGCGCCCTTCTGCTGACCGAAGCTTGGCGGCGCGTTGTAGCGGAAGTGCGTCGCTCGCGGCCCGACATCGTCCAGTTCGGTGAACTGCGCTTTCCCCTGGATGCGGGGGGACTGCTGGCGGTGAGCCGCCTTACCCGGTCTCCCGTGGTCGACATCGCGCACAATCCGCTGCCCTATGACGTAAATGATCCCACCCGCCCCATCGAGAAGGCGGCCGGGTACGCTCACCGGTTGCTAGGCCGGGCCTATGCCGCCTGCGCTCTTGTGCTGGTGCTCGGCGATGGCCCCAGAAGCTTGCTGCTCAAAGCCTTTCCCCACCTGCGCGCCGTCGCTGTCTGCGGTCATGGCGACTATTCAGGCCTTCTCGACCCCGGTCCCTTGCCTGCACCTTCCGCGGCCCCGCCCAGCGCACTGCTGTTCGGCGCATGGACCCGCTACAAGAACATCCCCCTTCTGCTGGAATCCTTCGCGCTTGTGCGGCGCAAGCTCCCCGCCGCCCGGCTGACCCTCGCCGGTCCGGTGATGCCGGACGTGGACCTCGGCGAAGTGGAGGCCAGGGCCAGCGCCATTGGTGGAGTGGACCTGCGTCCGGGCTATGTGGATATGGCCGACCTGCCTGCGCTGTTCGGCGCCCACCGCCTCGTTGCGTTTACCTATGCCACGGTCAACATCAGCGGCAGCGTGCACATGGCCTACACCTTCGGCCGCCCCGTCGTGGCGACCCGCGTCGGCGCGATGGCCGACGTGGTCAGGCATGGTGAGACAGGCGTGCTCGCCGAATCGGCCCCCGAAGACATAGCCCATGCCTTGCTCGAACTGCTCGAGGACCCGGCAAAAGCCGACCGGATGGGAGCCGCTGCAGCGGACTACAGCCGCGCCGCCTCGTCGTGGGATCAGGTGGCGGGCCGGGTCAGTGCCGCCTACCGTGACTTCGCCGCGCCACGCGCCTGATCGTCCGGTCCGGCCCGATCACCAGAGCGCCCGTCCGGCGCGAACTCAAAGGCGCCGGAAGCGGCACCCTCGCCAGAGCGGCGCGGACTGCCAGCCGCATCGCGGGACATGGACACGGGTTCGCCCCGGCCGTCGCGGATCACCGGCACGGCCACGGCGCGACCGATCGCGGGGGAGTCTTTCGCGAGATGGTAGTCGCGGCGGCCCGCCTCGACGAAACCGTCTGGCCGTCGCAACCAGACATTGCCCCGTTGGACCAGCGTGAGTCGAGCCGCCTCGTTCCTCTGGTCCGCCACCCGGGCGAAGGCGAGGTTGTTGTAGAGGCTGACCGAGCTGTCCTCGCCAGCGAAATAGAACGCGTCGGTGCTGTAGACGATCGTATTGTAGGCAATGGTCACGTTCTGGACGCCGCGCCTGCCGGGGTTCTTGCGATCATCCCACAAGAAAACACCGCTGTCGCGGTTATGGTCGATGACATTGTTGAACACCCAGATGTCGCGCGTGGCATATTCCGGGTTTTCGGACGAGATGCCGATGCCGGAACGGTTGTCGTGCACCAGATTGCCCTCGATCCTAACTGCCGCCGCGCCGTCGACATAGATACCAGCCGCGCCGTTCGCATAGACGCGATTGCCGGTAACCTCGCCGTTGCGCGCGCCCAGCCAGATATCGATCCCCTCGCGCGGACTGTTACGGACCGTATTGCCGCGCACCGTAAATCCGTCGGCGATGAGGCTGATCGCCTGGCTGCTCCCCGACAGCGCCGCTCGCTCGACTAGGTTGCCGTTGATGACGATGCGGTGGATCATGGCCCCTCCGCCTGCCGTCTGGCGGGCCGTGTCGGTGCTGATGCCGTGCAAGCGCATGTCGGACAGGCGGCAGTTCTCGACCGTAAGATCGTCCGCATCGAGCACGATCCCCACATCCTTCGAATGGGCGATCTCCAGCCCGACAATCCGCACATGGGGATGGCGCAGTTCCACTAGCCCCCTGTTCTGCTCGCCGGCCGATGCCCATTCAAGGCCGGAGCCATCGATCGTCACGGGTCCGGCGTAGGCGGTGATGGTAATAGGCGCCTCCGCCTCGCCCCCGCGCCGGGTAACGACCTGCTCGTGGTAGCGGCCCGGCCCAATCAGGACCGTCGTCCCCGGCCCTGCCAGCGCCATGGCCGCCGCGATGGTCCGGAGCGGGGTGTGCGCGGAGGAACCGTCGTTACCGTCATTGCCATCGAGCGCCACGTAGACAGCGCTTGGCTGCGCGCAGTGGGCGGACCCGGGCAGCATCTGCGCCACGAGGAAGACGGCGCAGCACTGCCAGCCAAACCGGGCGACGGTCAGTTGCAGGTGCTCGCCCATCCGCCATCAATGTCGAGGCAGCGGCCGTCGAAGGTTCCAGCTGGCAGGCGCAGGCCCAGCGTCGCGGCGAGGGTCGGGGCAATGTCCACGGTCTCCACCGGAGCCGGCTGTTCGAAGCCGCGCAGCCCCCGTCGCCAGAACAGCAGCGGCACCCGGCGATCGTAGTCCCAGGCACTTCCGTGGGTGGCAACCATGCCGGGGGCCGCGGTGGAGATGGGCACGACACCGCGCGCCAGAAGAACGACCACGTCGCCCGAACGCTCGGGGTCGAAGCTGGCGCGGGCCCGGTCGAGCAGCGACCAATCCTGGGGGTTGCCTGACGGCACCCTGCCGGCCGCGAGCTCGGTGGCGGTGAACGCCGCCGCGACCTGCGGATGCAGCTTGAGCCGGGCCATGAGCGCGGCGATCACCCGGCTCCGCTGATCGGGGGTAATCGCCCGGCTGACGTAGATGTCACCGGCGGTGCTATCGCCATACAGCAGCGGCTCAGACACGCTCAGCCCCAATTCCTCGGCGATCGCGATCCCCATGGTCGGCGGCCAAAGCTGGGGATCGACCCGGCGCGCGATGGGCAAGCCCTGCTGGTAGAGCCGTTCCGGCAAGTCGAACCCGCCATGATCCGCCGTCAGTACGACCTCATATTCGATGCCGCTTGCGTCCAGCTTCATGAGGAACCGCCCGAGTGACCGATCAAGCTCAGCCATCTGGATGCACATTTCCTGTCCTTCGGTGCCATAGGCATGACCAACATAGTCAGTCACTGAAAGACTGACTGACAGGAGATCGGGGGCTGGGCCTCGCCCCAGTTGCATCTCGTCGAACATGGCCCCGGCAAGCTGAAGCGTCACCGCATCCATCCGGGGCGAGCCGTGGAACGCCTCGAAGTCCTGCGGCGCAACCTGAAAGCGTCCAGTGCCGACCGTTTGATTTCGCCCCACATTAATGGGCAGGTTATGCTGGGCGCACCAGATCGGCACTGTGCTGACGGGATCGCCACGGGCCACTTCGCGGGCAATCGCCGCGTTGATGGCGACTACGGCGGGGCTCGGCTGGCGGCCGCGAAAGGTCTCGAACCCGGTCTTGCCGAACCAGTATCCAGCATCGATCGCATGGCCGCCCAGCATTACAACCGCGCGGTCCTTGGCCGAAACCACAACGTTGCGGCTGCGCGGGTCGCTCTGCTTCATATATTCGCCAAGGGTCGGGACGCGCAGGTGGGCGGCTGAGATCACTGGCAGACCGGGCGCGGCGCCAGGGTCGGTCTCGTCCTCGGCGCAGTAGACCCGGCGATCGGCCCGCCTGGTGAGGCCCAGGTCGATCCACCCGTTGGACACGATACCCGTGCGCGACGGGTGAACGCCGGTAAGTATCGTGGAATGCCCCGGACATGTCTCGGTCGAGGCATGGCTTTGAAACGCGCTAGGGTAAACCGCACCCGTCAGGAGCCGCGCGAGACCGCCAGTGAAACGCTGCCGGTATTCGGCGAAAAGGTCGGCGGAAAACTGGTCTACGACGATCGTGACCACCAGCTTCGGGGGAGGACGCAGAGCAGGGGCCGCGCGGACCGGAACTGTATCTGCCTGCACCGGCGGCGCCCATCCGAGTGCCATGCCGATGGCGCACAAGGCCAAGCGCAGACCAAGCGAGCCCATTTTCAACCCTTCCAATGGACGGCGGCGCCCGGCCGGTCCGTGCGGAGCCCCTTAGCCGGCTGCCCCTTCGCCGATATCGACACAGGCGCGGCCCCGCCGAAAAGGGCGCGCATAAACGAGCGCAATGCGACGCTCACCGGATGGCCGCCCCCAAACCTCGAAGCGCTGCGGGCGCGCCAATTCTGGCCGAGCGACGCGGAATGCCGCTCCTTCCACGTAATATGGACCCAGGGTCCGCTCTCGGCCGGACCAAAGGGTCAAGGTTCCGTGCCCGCTGGCATGAAGCTCTCCGGTGAGGTGCACCATGCCCGGGGCGTAGCACCACCATCCTGCCGGTTGGGGCGGTTGACGGCTCGCACCGGCAGCCCCGGTGGAGACGGCCAGGGTCAGTGCGAACAGTTGGCATCGCGCATCGAACAAGACGCCGGACTCCTGAACACGACCGACCCACTCCCCAGCTTACGGGAAACGGTAAAACAGGCCAAGGCCCGCATCGTAGCTATGGAAATTTGACCAGGACTGGTTGGAGCGATCCTCGGTGTAGTAGGCAAAGCCGAACAGCGACCATCCCTTGCCCAGCCAAGCCGTCCCGTAGAATGACACTTCCTTGCGCTTGTCGACGCGCAGGTAGTTGGAGGCGAGGGCATCGCCTGTCCGGTACTTGCGATCATACCACTTGTAGCTGATGCCCATGTAGGCGATCGGCCACAGGCTGCTGTTCAGCTCCAGCACTGGCCCGACCTGGTCGTAAGTGAAATTGTCCGACCGGCCGTTGCCCCGCTCGTATTCGATGCCAACTCCCGGCTGAAGCCAAGGCGTGATCTCATACTGGACATCGCCCAGCACCTGATGTGTCGAAATGTCGTGGTCGCGGAACGCATTCGGATAGGTCTCGCGCGAGAACTCGTAGTTGCCGCCAACGCGCAGCTTGTCGGTAAGATGGTGGTGGTATTCGATCCGGGCCCGGTTCGTGTCGGAAAAGACGTTCTGCCCGTTGACAATGGAAGCGAGCCGGCTCGGACGACGATAGAGTTCCAGCCGGAATTCGTCGGGCTTGCTCTTGTATTCGATCATCGCGTCGTATTCGGTCGTGTCGGCGTTGTTCAGGTCGGTGAAGAAGTTGTGGCGGACCCGGAACCGCCCGGTAATCCGGGACTGCGCGGTTCGGACGAAATCGTAGCTCAAGCTTCCCGAGACTGTGAGTATCTGAGCCGATCCGCGCGGAGCGGTCGATCCGAAATTGAAGTTTTCCTGCGCCTCGAAATAGTTGCTGATGTAGCGAGGCATGACTCCCACTTCTAAATGGGTGCGGCTTTCTCGAGGGTTACCCTCGGCTGGCCCCGTTTCGACGCGTGGCAGGTCAGCCGGTCCCTCCGGATGCTTCACGCTTCCCTCCACCGCCGGACTCGCGACGGAATCGGAAGCTGATCCCGAGGCGGCGAGGCCGGTGACGAGAAGCGCATCGGGTGCAGCCGCGAGGGCCAGGGTTTGGGCGGAAGCCGGATGCACCGCCGCGACCATCGCGCCGAGTGCGAAGGACCCCCGAGCCAGTGCGAGCAGAGCGACGCGACTCATCATGGTTCTCCCCAGTTCGGACCGTTTGCTCCGGAAACAGGCCAGTAAATCGAAGTATCGCAGTCCAGTCGAACGTATTCCCTAAGCATGCTGCGCCAAGTGCCCCGCCCCATTCCCCGCGCAGCCTGCGGGGGGGTGGCGCTGCTGGCTTCGGCACCGTGAGTTGCCGCCTCTACCACGCGGGCGAGGAGAAACACCGAGACGAAGATCCGCAAGGTCTCGGCCGGCAGGCCCAGATCCGCGCAATGGCGCAGCAGATGCCGCCCGACCAGCCGGTGCATCCATCCGCCACCGGAACACATCCGGGAGAAGGCCTGGGCCGGGTCGTCATACCGGCCCAGTTTCCAGGGATAGTTGAGCGCATAGGTGGCGGCGAACATCAGGAGATCGTCAAAGGGAAGTCCGCGCGCGGCGAACCTTTCCCAGTCGAACACGCCGACGCCATCGCGCGTAGGCACCACGTTGCCGGCCCAGAAATCGCCGTGACGGGCGACGAGCGGCACCGGCAGATCGCGCAGGCCGTTCAAGTGTTCGGAGAGCTGAGCCAAGAACGCTCGCTCGGGCTCATCTGGTAAACAGCGCTGTTCGAACTGGCGGAGCACGTCTCCGAGGAACGGCTCCGCATCTGGAGTGCCGATCCGCATCTCGGTCGCCCCGGTCGCCGTCTGGAACGCCCGCAGCCAATCGTGCGCCTGCCTGAAGTGCCGCGCCGTGTGACGCCGCGGCAGCCAGCCGTTCCGCATTTCGAAGTACATCGAGCGGCCGCCGACATAGCGCTCGACAACGACCGTCTCCTCCGCGGTTGCTAGACCGGCGAGCGGGACAGGAACAGTTCGTGCCAGCGGGCCGGGTAGCGTGCGCGCCAACACCTCCAGCGTCTCATGTTCGCGGATAAGCGTTTCGGCGTGGGCCGGGTAGGAGCTGGCTTTCACGATCATTTCTGGCACCGACTTGCCCGGGGCGAACAGAAAAAGGACAACCTTGCCCCGATCCGAATGGGCATAGTCCGCCAGGGAGAGGACCGAGGGTTCGGGCGGTCCGATGACCCCCTCCCGGCGCAGCTGCGTGGTGATGCGTCGAATCTGCGTTTTGGCCTCGGACGGCAGGTTGGCCCTGCGTATCCCCAACAGCCGGCCTGCCAGTCGCGGGATACGAGCTGACGCCCTGGCGAGCGCCGCGCGCGCCATCTGCCCACGAGACTGGGCGATCAGCAGCTCCTGCAGGTAGAAACGAAGCGCGCCGGGATGAGCGAGAGGGATCGTGAACCGCTCGTGGTTCAGACCCGCGACGCTCCCCTTCTGCTGCCGCTCCGCAGGCGCGGCGGTCTGAGCGACGGCCTTGGCGATCACCGCTTTCCTCCCAGCACGGCCCATGCCTGTTTGAGGGCGTCGCGGCCGAATAGCCAGATTCCGGCGGCATAAACAAGTGCGCCCGCGCACACGCCAGTCGCCAGGCCTGCAGCAGCCGGCATGGCGGCGAGCGTGGGCAGCAGTAGGTACAGTGCCATTGCCATCGCGAGTGAGGCGAGTACCGAAGGGCGGAACTCTCGCAGTAGCGCACGGACTGGAAGCGACAGTACACGCCCTGCCACATAGAGGTTGAGGGCCGTGCTGGCCGCCGTGATCACGAGTTGGGCGGTAGCGACACCCAGGATTCCGGCCTGTGCCCCCCAGATCATCGCCGGGACGAGGACGGCCGCCCGTAGCAGGCCGAGCTTGATCAGGATGTTGGGCCGGCCGGTGGCCTTGTAAACGTCGCCGGCGTGAGAGCCCAGCGAGCGCAGGGCGCACACCAGCGCAAGCACCTGCAGTGTCAGCGATGCCTCGCTCCACCGCGCCCCGTACAGCGTCGACACGAAAAGGCCGCCCAAGAGCGCCAGGCCCAGCCCCGCTGGCAGCGTCACCAGCGCGAGATAGCGCAAGGTGGCGAGGAACGCGCGGCTAAGCCCGGTCGGATCCGACCGGAGCCGCGAATACACCGGAAAGGTAACCCGCCCGATCACCCAGATCACCATGGTGATCAGCATCTCCGGAGTGCGGTATGCTAGAGTGTAAAGGCCCAGAGCCGCACTGCCCAGCAGCCGGCCGACAATCACATAATCAGCATTCGACACGATCGCCGAAAGCACGTTGACCGACATGATCTTGCCGCTGTAGCCGAGCATCCGCCGGGCGGTCTGCATCGACCCCCTGAGACCCGGACGCCAGGGCACCACGATCCACAGGACTACGGTGGCCGCGACCGTCCCGATCAGCTGGCCATAGACCAAGCTCCAGACACCCCAGCCCGCACCGGCCAGCACCACGGAACAGAGCCCCTTGAACGCCGCCATGGCAAAGTCAGGAACCAGGCGCTTCTTGAAGGCAAGGTTACGCCGGAGGAGGGCATCGTGCGTGTTGCCAAGACTGTTGACGATGAAGACGACGCCTAGGACGCGAAGAATCGGCACAACCCTCGGCTCGCCGAAGAAATCTGCGAATACTGGGGCCGCTAGGAACGCCACGCAAAACCAGAACAGCCCCATTGCAACACTGATGAGGAACGTCGCGTCGGCGGCTCCGGTGGGGTCTTCGCGTTCGTAGATCAGAGCCGAACTAACGCCAAGATCACCCACCGTATCCATGTACCCGATGACCAGCAGCGCAAATCCAACCTGGCCAAATTCCGCCGGAATGAGCAGGCGGGCGAGGATAACCGTCGAGGCGAAGACGAGCAGCTTGCTTCCGGCGGCCGAAAGGTAGGTCCACAGCACGCCCTGGCCAGCAGTCCGGCCGATGGTTTCGCTCCCGCCCCCGCTGCGCCGGTCGGAGCCGGGCTCGCCCATGGGCGTCGCCCGCGGGCGCGAAGCAGGTTCTACCTGTCCCGGCCCACCGCCTTCCAGCGATGTCTGAGCTACCAGCAGGAGAATTCCCGGCACCTGGAGAAGCACCGGGTGGCCTTTCCGCGCGGAGCGGGTGGTGCGGGGGGCGCTCACGCAGCGGCTCCCGCAAACAGTGCACGAAGCCGCGCAACATTGGACCTCAGTTCGAATTCCGCGATGACACGCCGCCGACCCTGCTCGCCCATGGCCCGCCGCAGCTCTGGCTTCTGACAGAGCCGGACAATCGCGTCTGCCAGCGCGGTTTCGTCGGCCGGGGGGACCAGCAGGCCGTTCACCCCATCTTCGACCAGTTCCGGAATGCCGGAGAGCCGGGTCGAGACCACCGGGAGGCGGCTGGCCATCGCTTCCATCAGGGCGACGGGAATACCCTCCATCTGGCCGCTCGGCGCAATTATGCTGGGCAGAACGAACAGGTCCGCCGCGCGCAGGAGCTGCGCCACGTCGTGCTGCGGCCGCCCGCCAAGCAGCTGAATCGTGTCGTGCAGACCCGCGCCGGCGATCATCTCATTCAGCATCTGTCGGTCCGGCCCGTCGCCGATGACCAGGCAGCGGAAACCGGACACCCGCTCAGCCACGTTGACACAAGCGGCAATAAGATGGCGAATGCCTTTGTATGGCTGAAGGCTGGCAACGCAGACCGCCAGCGGGCCTGGTTTCCCACGCTCTGCGCCTGTCCCCCCGGCCCCCTCATCGGCATAGCTTCCAGGCTCGATGCCGCAATGCACCACATGGATCTTATCGGCTGCCACAGCCGGCGCGTGGCGCAGCATGTAAGTCTTGTTGAACTCGGAAATGGCAACGACGAACCTCGCGGCCTCCACCTTTTCCGTCAACATGGAGTGATGCAGGAAGATGTCGTGCGCGTGTGCGGTGAAGCTGAATCCGATGCCGGTCAGTTCAGACACGATATAGGCAGCGAGCGCTGGATGGGTGGCATAGTGAGCGTGGAGATGGCGCACCCTGCGCCGCTCCAACAGTCGAGCGAAGTAGGCCGACTTCGGAAAGATGCCCAAGGCCCCCGAGAGCAGGTTGGCTGATCCCCGGTTAAGCCAGAGCACCCGTCCAAGCAGACGCAGGTAACGCGCGAAATCCCGTCGCAGGAAGTGAAGGTTGGCCGCTACGATGCCGAGCGACAGGAAGGGCGTGTAGTGAACCTCGGCCGCGAGGTGCTTCACCTCGTCATGCACGACTTTCGGCTGTTCGCGCAGGAGGGGGAGAACCAGGATCCGGCAGCCCTGCCGCTCCAGCTCCAGCATCTCGCGCAGGATGAACGTCTCGGTCAGCAGGGGATAGCGCGACATGACGTAAGCGATGGCTGGGTCGGGCTCGCCCGGTCGCGCAGTATGCTCGCAAGCGGCCGCGCTCGCTTGCTCCGCCCCGGGCGGTGCGTAGGTCGTCCCCGGACTACCCACCACCATGCTCCGGGGAAGTGCGCAGCGCGATCTGCCGCGCCGCCGCCGCAATAGCTACGAACAGCAACAGGTAGCGGATATAGGTCCCGTGTAGGAAAAGACTGGTCATCAGAAATGCCAGCAGCCCCAGCGCAACTGAAACGACCATATCCGCAGACTCGATATCGCCCGCCGCAGCAAACCGGCCGTAGGCGCGCCGAAGCGCCGAGAACGAAGCAACGACGATGGCCGCGAAGGCGAGCAGCCCGGTCAGCCCGAGCTCGGCCGCGAACTGAAGATACAGGTTGTGGGGAAAACGCTCCCGCCCAAACTTTTCATAGCTGCTGACCGTCATCCCGACCTGATCGGCGTATTGGTCAAAATGGACTGAATAGTTGCCGGCGCCGACGCCGATCAGCGGATGGTCGGAAAACATCTGCCACGCGACCGTCATCAGCCGCCGCCGGTCGCGGAACGAGCTGTCGGCAACGCTCCCGCTAGCGTCGTCCGCCGCGGTCGGCGCGAGCTGGACAAGGGTGCCGAGACGGTCGGACACACTCTGCGGCGCGAGGTAGGAAAGCGGCAGTAGAGCCAGAAGGACGGGCACCAGATGCCGCAAGCGAACCTTTTTCTGCAACAGCGCCAGCGCGGTGACGAATACGAGCGCAATGACCCCGCCGCGCGAGAAGGTGGAAACCGCGGCCAAGGCGACGACGAACAGGGCATAGCCGGCAAGCGCCTTGCGTCCGTAAGACCGCTCGTCCCAAAAGCGATAGAGGGCGATTGGCGCCAGCATGACCAGGATCTGCGCGTAAAAGTTCGGATCGCTTAGCGGGCCGGCGATGCGGGGCTTGCGGCTTTCGGTCACAATTTCGGCAACTTTGATGTTTCCGAAACCGGCGAATTCGTTGTCGTATGATCCCGTCAGGACCTGATAGGCGCTGATCGTAGCAAGGAACGCGCCCGATAGCACCAATGCCCATATTATCCGCCGCAACATGGCCTTTGAGGTGGCGATATTCGTCATGACGACGAACACCAGAAGGCCCTTCAGGAACTCCATCAACCGCTCGTCCGCGGCCTCAAGATCCGTCGCTGCTAGCGAGGAGAGGAAGATGGCCGCGCCATACAAACTTAGCGGGATCAGCAGCGGGTCGAGAACCACCCCCGGCCCCGATGGTGCGAACTCGCGCAGGTTGACCCGGTGCAAGACGGCAAGGGCCGCGACGATGGTCGCAACCTGCAAGGGCGAGGGAAGGCCGAAATCGTGAACCACGGCATCGGACGCGTTGGTATAGAGGAGCACGACCACCGCCAGCAGGCCCCACTCGGGCCGCTGGAAGATCAGGACGAGCGCCAGCACGCCAATAATGGCGAGCACCAGCCGTTCCGGAGACTGGAAGGCCGTTTGAAAGGGACCGCCGCCTACCCCCCGCGCCGCCAGGTATCCGGCTGCGATCGCGAGCGACATCGCCGTGAGCGCGGCCAGTATTTCGAAAAGGCGCCGGGGTCTTCCACGGTCATCAATCATGAGTGCCGAGGCGATCATCCTATGAATAGACCCGCGCCTCCAGGTCAGTGTCGGCAGCCAAGCCCTCCATTGTGCCCGCGCGGCGCATCCGGCAGAGCAGATAGGCCGCGAGGAGGCCGGCGAGCAGGCCGAGCATCCCGCCGGCCGCAACCTGCCGCGTCACGCCGGGCCCTGTCGGTTCGCCCATCTGCGGCGCCTGATCGAGCGGCTTGAGGTCATAGACCAAGTAGAAATCGCGCGAGTAAGTCACAGTCTGCACTGCAATCTCATTCGCCAGTCGAGCCACGAACCGCGGATCAGGTCCACTCACCGAAATCTCGAGGATGTTGGTGTCGGGAACGACAACCGTTTTGACCTGATAGAAAGCCCGCCGGTTGTCAGGTAAGTGGAGGGTCTGTTCGGCACGTTGGGTAACGATACGGCTGGACGGAACCCGAGCGAGCGTGGCCACCACGCTGCGCCGATCCAGCGCGTTCAGACTGTCAACAATTTCGCGGGACGTCGCCAGTCGTGCATTGGGTCCGACGACGAGCGTCGCACGGGCCATAAAGGTTTTGGGTTGCCGCTGCGCGAATACCGCGCTAGCGGCCAAGCTGATTACAAACGTGATCAAAACGATGGGCCAATAGTTTCTCAAGACGAACACCTCCCTGCAAAGCGTTGCACTTTCTTGATACATCCAGCCCGTGTCGCAATATTTATGAGCATCCCTCCGCCCTGAAGATGGCGGGAATGGTCAGAGCCATGATCCGCATGTCGAGGAAGAAGCAGATCGAGCGGCTGTACGACGTATCGATCGCCACTCGGCGGCGATAGGTCGTATTGTTCCGCCCACTGACCTGCCACAGGCCCGTAATGCCGGGGCGGCAGGACTTGTAGTGCGATGCATACCGACCGTACCGGGGCAATTCGTCGGCAACGATCGGGCGCGGCCCGACGATGCTCATATCGCCGAACAACACATTGAAAAACTGCGGCAGTTCGTCAATGCTGCTCATCCGCAGGAGCCGGCCGAACCAGGTCACGCGTGGATCGTTCTTCAGCTTCTGCGAGGTCCCCCACTCCCGGCGGGCCTCGGGATCGCTCGCGAGGTGACGGCTCAGCACCTCGTCTGCGTTCTTGCACATGGTGCGAAACTTGTAGATCGCGAAGATTCGCCCACCGCGCCCAATGCGCGGTTGCGAATAGAATACCGGGCCGAAATCCAGCACGCACAGCAGCGATGTGACGATGAGCATCAGCGGCGCGAAGAATGCAAGGGCAGCAAGGCTTCCGGCGACGTCGATCCCGCGCTTCACTCCCCTGCTCACGTACGCGCTCGCGATTTGCGTTTTGGGAGCGACGCGCGGTTCAGCCGGGTCGGCCAGGGCTGCTGCGACGTACGGCCTGACTTCGTCGCGAACTCCGGCAAGGCCAGCAACGGCCAATGGTCCCGACCGCGGGTTGGTGATGACCCTCCTGCCGGCGATCGTCAGCATCGGCGGCCGTCTTGTCGGCGACACAAACAATTCGCCTTCCGGCTTGCCGGATGGAACATATTCGTCAACCGTCCCGCTCTCATTCGCCTCGTGAGGCGGAAACAAGAAATGAATGTGCGAAGAAATACCCTTCACGTCCACGCTAGGGCCGGACTTGGCGATCGATCTCATCGTGCACCCCCTGGAGCATGGTGCTCCGTTGGTCTGCCCCACCCCGACTTCGACTCGTGCAAGAAGCATCCGCTATGGAACTAAGCTTTGCAACGTGAAATCGCGCGGAATTTGCATGCGTATCAAATTGTATTGGGACGGGACACCAGCAGGCGAAAGCCCTGCAGAAGTGCGCTGCGGAAGAATTACCCTCTGACGACAGCGCCGTGTCGGTTAGTGCGTGGCGGCGCGCAATTTGCAATCTCCCGCGCCGGCAACGAAATCGCGCCCGGCCGACCTGAGCGGCAGCCGCAAGTAAAGTACAGGACTAAAGAAAAGCTAGCGCGACGATTGCCCACGCTGCGACAGCAAGGGTTACCAGCACGACAAGCCGCGTTCCGGGAGCCGGACGCGAAGAATCGTCCTTACCGGCGCCGTTCCCAGCCAAAGCGCCCACAGTACCCTCTTCCGACGTTTGCGACCCTTTGGACACTATCGGCGATTGCAGCAGGGCCGCACTGATTGCTGACCGCGAAATCGGCTGCCGGAACTGGCAGCCCACCATTGTTCCTTCGCGCCAGACTACATACGCATACTCGCTTGTGCCAGGGAAATCTATTTTCAGCGTTTCGCCGACCGCGAGAGCATCGGAGGTTTCCAACATAAGGCCGGTGTGGGACAAATCGCGCATGATGGCCCGACTACCGACGCTTCCCTCGATTGGCAGGCACAACTGGTGTCTGACGTCTCGGCGCTCGCCGTCGCGTCCGTCGATTGACCGCAGCTCAACCTCCACCAGCATGTATCACCTCTGCACCGCGTCCGATCGATAGAGTCGACCGGAAGGGTTTACAGGCCATTAAGAACCCAACTTATGAGCAGCAGATGACGATTAAGCGACTATTGCGACCAAGTCCCACACTTACCCCGCGTCTTCAACTGTCCGGGACGTCAAGACCGTGGAAATCGAAGTCTCTCGTTCAACATACGAAGTCAAGGGCCGATGCCCCGTCACGCACAGCTATCGCCGATCCGGAGTTGAGTTGGGCGTGTTTCGCGGTTGAGCGATATTCGCAGCGGCCGAGCCGGCTCGGGCCTGTCTACCTCAGGGCTTGAGCGGAGCCGCGCCGATAGCGAGGGGAGCAGCGGGATCGCGCACCGGTCGAAGTGGGCGTGAGCCGATCGTCAGCCCGTCGAGAGCCCGGACGAGCGGCGCGACAAGCGGGAAATCGGCCCGCCACATTACCTTTTGTACATGCCCGGCGGGATCATAGGTCACCGCGCCCGCTTGCAAGGCCTTGAGGTCGAGCGCGCCCAGCGCCGCCAGCAGACGCGTTTGGGCCACATAGGCTGCGGCGCTGGCCGTGTTGTAACTGCTGCGGGCCTGCAACAGGTCGCGCGCGAGCTCGAGAATGTCGAGCGTTGTACGCAGGCCCGCCCGCTCCTGCACGAGCCCACCGTCGAATGCACTGCGGGCTGTATCGACGGCCGCCCAAAGCCGCGCGATAGAGGCGTCCTGTGCCTGCCACTCGTTCCACGCGACGGCGATCTCCTCGCGGTTCTCCCGCAGGGCCTCGTCCAGCAGGCGCCAATCGGAGTCGTTTGCCTCTTCAGCCTCGCGGATCCGGCTCGTGCGGATGCCGCTATCCAGTGTTCCGGAGACGGTCACGCCCCCTCGAAATTCGCTTATGTGCAAACCGTCCGTATAGGGCGTGCTTGTGCCATACGAAGCCGAACCCGTGAGGTCGATGCGCGGCATCATTTCTGCCTTGGCCGCCGCCACCTGCGCGCGCGAAATGCGCTCGCGTGCGTGGGCGGCGACCAGCACGGGGTTATGGTCGGCGGCGTAGACGTAGGCGTCCTCCAGCGTGCGGGCCGGGATGACCAGCGGATTGGGCGGAGCCAGCTCGCCCGCCGAAGCGCCGACATAGCGAAGAAAGGCCGCCTCGCTGGCCGCCGCCGCGCTCTGCGCAGATAGCAGCTGGGCGCGCGACAATTCGAGCCGAGAGTCGACCTGCTGCACGTCTGTTGCGGTCGACTCGCGGTGCTCCAGACGGGTCTGCGTATCCAGCGCGTGGCTAGCAAGCAGGTCTACGTTGTCCGCTGCGATGCGCACTCCGATCCGGTCCCGGATCAACGCGGCATAGGCGTTGATGGCATTGAATATCGTCTGCTGCTCGGTCACCCGCAGCGAAGCCTGCCCGAATGCCGAGGTGGAGCGGGCTTCGTCTTCCGCCGCGCGCAAGCGGCCGAATGTGAACAGCGGTTGGCGCAACACGGCGCTTGCCGCCGAGGTCCATCCAGCCCGCGGTACCCAGTTGCCGAAAGGCTGTTCGTAGTTGTCGCGCTGATAGCCGTAGGAGGCCGAATACTCGAGCTGCGGCCCGTACCGGCCCCGGGCTTCCGGAATGCGATAGTCCAGGCTGCGGGCATGCGATCGCTCGGCGAGCAGCTGCGGGTTGGTCCAGTATGCGCGGTCAATGGCCGTGACCAGATCAGTCACAGGCTCGGCCGGATCGTGCGCGACCTGCTCGGCCGGCGTGCCGCGCGGAAGTATCGGGACGAACCCGGATCCGTCGGTAGCGCCATCCGCCGGGCCCAAGACCGGCTTCGACGGGACCGGCACGGTAAGGACGGGAGGCCTGGGAAACGGGGCGGCGCCGGGGGAGGCCTGAGGGACCGGCTCGGCCGCCCGCGCGTCCGCCGCCCCGAGCGACAGCAGCGGAACACAGAATACGATACCTGCAACGCCCCCGCGCATTAATCAGTTGTCCTTAAAGGCCCGCGCGAACTGGTCGCTGAGCGGCTTGAACACATAGGAAAGGAGCGATCGGTCGCCCGTACTGATATGAACCTCAGCGGGCATGCCGCTGCGCAGCCGGAGGGCCTCGCGCTGGACTTCCGACTGGTCGACCGCGATCCGCACCACATAGTACGCCCGGTGCGCTTCGGGCACCTCGGTCCGGTCCGAGGCGACGTAGGTCACCTTGCCGTTCACCTCGGGCGTCGCCGCGCGGTTGAACGCGGTAAACCGGACCAGCGCGGCTTGCCCGGTCCGGACCTGGTCCACGTCCTCAGGACTGATTGTTGCCTCGACGACCATGCGGTCCGCATCCGGAACGATCTCCATGATCGTCTCGGCCGGCCTCACTACATCGCCGATCGCGGCGAAGGCGATCTTCTCCACCGTCCCGGAATAGGGGGCACGGATCTCGCTGCGGTTCTGCTGATCCGCGGCGGCGATGCTGCGGCTAAGCTGCTGGTTCAGTGCAATGCCCACCTGACCCAGTTCGGTCCCCGCCTGGGCCCGGCGCGTCTCGCCGAGCTGGATCGATTGCTCCTGCGCCTCAGTGATCCGCGCCCGCGTGCTGGCGATCTGCGCTTCAAGGGCGCCTATGTTGCCTTGAATGTCCACCGCCGTCCGCTCGAGCTCGTTGAGACGGCTGATCGTCACGAGCTGCTTGTCCCACAGTTCGCGCACGCTACGGCGCTCCGGCTCGATCAGAGCGCGCTGCCGGCGCAGTGCTCCGATTTGCGACCGATACCCGGCGATCTGCTGCTGGAACTGGGCGACCCGCGCGGAAAGCTGGGCGCGCAGCTGGCCCTCTTCCGCGCGGTGGATCTCGAACAGATGCTGCTCGTCCCGCATGGCCTGCATGGCGCTGGACGTGCCGGCCCGCGTCAGCTCGGGCGGAAAGGCAATCGCCGAAGCACCGAGTCTCTCCGCTTCAAGCCGGGCGCGCTGGGCAAGCAACTGCTCGACGGTCAGGCTGGAATAGCGTGCATCCGCCCCCGTCACCCGGTCGTCTAGGCGCATCAGCAACTGGCCCTGGCTGACGTGCTGCCCGTTGACAACGTCAATGGCCGCGATCACCCCCCCGGACGGGTGGGCGATCCGCTTCACGCGCGATTCCGCGCCGACCGAACCGCTGCCGATCACCGCGCCGCCGATTGGCACGGCCACGGCGAGAACCAGCAGGGCGAGGCAGGCTCCGCCGAGGATCATCAGCGGCCGGCGCTGACCAAGGACCTCCGAAGGCGGCGCCGGCTGCTCCCATGGTTCGGGCAGATCGGGCACGAATACAGGCGGATTGTGCGCGTTCATCGTAGCGCCTCCTTCGACGCGTCGGCTGGCGCTTCGTTCGTCCCGGCCAATTCCACCTTCGCCGTACGCTTGAGCACTTCGTCGCGCTCGCCGTAGTCGATCAGCCGGCCAACCGAGAGCACCGCGATGTGGGAGACCGGCCCGAGGGTGGCGGGACGGTGCGTGACCATGACCACAATGCCGCCGCGCCGCCGGACCCGCAAGATCGCCTCGCTCAGTGCCGCGTCACCGGCTGCGTCAAGGTTGGAGTTCGGCTCATCGAGGACCACCAGGAACGGATCACCGTACAGCGCCCGCGCTAGGGCGATGCGCTGGCGCTGCCCGGCGGACAGCTCTCCGCCTCCCGGGTTGATCGACGTTTCATAGCCTTGCGGCAGGCCCAGAATCATCTCGTGCAGACCCGCGGCGGCGGCGGCCGCCAGCACCGCCTTCGACGAGGCGTCCGGATCGAACCGGGCGATATTCTCGCCCACGGTCCCTTCCAGAAGCTCGATAGATTGGGGCAAATAGCCAAGGCTGGCGCCCAGTTGTTGCCGTTCCCACTGGTCATGTGTGGCGCCGTCGAGCCGGATCTCTCCGCGCGCCGGGGGCCAGATGCCGAGCAGTGCCCGCGCCAAGGTGCTCTTTCCAGCCGCGCTCGGCCCGATGATGGCCAGCGCCTGCCCCGGTTCGAGTGAGAAACCGATTCCGGCAAGAGCCGCCGTCTGGCTCCCCGGTGGCACCACCCACAGGTCCTTGACCGTGACGCTCGATCTGGGCGGCGGCAGAGCGACGGACTTGGCCCCAGGGCGCGGATGAGCGCGAATCGCCTGCACGATGCGGTGCCACCCGGCTCGGGCCGCCGCCAGGTTGCGGGCATTGGCGATAGCCTGATCGACGGGCGACAGCGCCCTTCCGGATAGGATAGAGGCGGCCAGGATAATGCCGCCGCTCGCCCGGCCGTTCACCACGAGCAGTGCACCCACGGTGAGCATCCCCGATTGCAGGAAAAGCCGGAACAGCCGCGCCGTCCCGCCGAGCCGGGCGATCGTCAGGTTCAGCGACCCTTGCAGATGGCGCGCCCTTTCGTCCCATCGCCGGGACCGGGCGAGCAGCCGCTCCTGCATCCCCATCGCGAGCGATGCCTCGGCAAAGCGGAGTTCCGTTTCGCTGGCGGAGATCCGGCGGCTGTCCTGCTCCACCAGCTCGCGGTTGAGGTTGTGGTTGCGCCGGTTGGTCCACCAGGCAAGCCCTGCCATTACGAAGGTTCCGAGCAGGGCCGTCAGCCCCAATGCCCAGTGCAGGGCGGCAAGCACGATCAGGAAGACGATGACCCACGGCAGGTCGATGATGGCCAGCGGGCCAGAGCCGCCGAGGAAGGCATGGATCTGATCCAGATCGCGGTTGAGTTGCAGCCCCTCCGCCTCGCGCTGACTGAGCAAGGTCCGGACGGCAGCGGAGCGGTGCACCGCGTCGAACAGATCCGCATGGACGCCATTCGCCACAACCTGCAAGGCATCGCTGCGCACCACTTCGAGACCGGCCTGGATCCCGTAGATTAGGACCAGCATCGCGAAGAGCCCCCACAGAGTGGGCACGCTCCGGCTTGGCAGAACGGAATCGTAGACCAACATCATGTAGAGAGAGCCGGCGAACACCAGCAGGTTGACGATGCTGCTGGCCGTCAGGATGACCGCTATATTCCCCCGGTAGCGTCGCAAGAAGCGCGCGAACATCTGATGGTCCGGCCCGCTGCGCGCCACCTGGAGTCAGCCTAGAGCTGATGAGGGTTGGTAGCGCACAGACCGGAGACAGTCATGCCCAAGGAAACGCCGCGAAACGCTGAATACCTTGTGTATACGCACCAAACGCGATCTCCCTGCTGCGCGCTGTATCCAAATACCGCGCGGGCCCGAACAGGAACTGAAGCCAGGGTCAAGACAGTATTCTGCCTCAAAACGTAGACCGGCAGCGCCGGTCATGAGTCGATTAACTATGCCGATTCACCTCGTTTTTTGCAAGCGCGTTCGGCAGTCAGCCAGGTGCGATGGTGAGCCTTTGCTTCGGCGAGCACGCGCCAGCGATCATCCGTGGGTCACAGCAGCCGACGATTTGCGGCAAAACGGACCACATCGGCAGACTGACCACGGCAAGGCGGCTCCTTGCAGGCCACCCGCCGGGCTACATCGACAAACGCAACTTCGGATTGGGCCGCAAAGCGGCTGGGTGAGCTCGTGCGCGCAAACGGGGCGCATAGGTCTGCACGCATTGATCACATAATGACCTCAACGATTCTCACCCAGCCGCCCACGAGACTGATCCGTGAGACCAGTTCGCGTGGTAAATGTGGCGATATCTAACTGATCCGCAAACGAGTTCTTAGAGAAACAGACCTCACAAACTTTTGCCCGCTCGAATAGCCATCCATAACGGTCCAATGCTCGAATAAGAAGTAATCCGGCAAACACGCACAACAAAGCAACTGCACCCACATGTGGACCTCCATCATGCTCGACAGGCCTTTACCCCGCTCTGAATGGCTGTGCCGCCCGGCGGGAATCGCGCCCTACACCCCGACGCAGAAAATGGACGTTAACCATTAGGCGCCCATTTTGATTGAGGGTCAAATCTTATTTCAACGTAATGCGTTACGTGGCACCTGAGGTTCCCCCAACGCATTATCAGAGGGCGCTGTCCAATTGCACCTGCCGACCACATCGGCTGGTTGAACCGCCCCGGGATTGCCGGAGGCCCTAACTCCTGAGAGGTAGGGTCTACGATGAGCAAGACGACGAACAAGTTTGCACCTGAGGTTCGTGAGCGGGCTGTTTCGCCTGGTCGGGGGACCAAAGCCTCGAGATCCGCACGCAGCAGATTCCCGAGGAACGCTCGTGCCGGTGCTGTCAGTCCAATGCGAACTCGTCTCCACCCGGCGGAGGCCGGGCTTTGATGACCCGACCTCAGGCAGCAAGCAGCTGCCACTCCGCCAAAGCGGCGGAGCGGCGAGCCTTGTAGGTGATCCTGTCGACGAGATGGCGTTCCAGTGCGAAGTGGTTGTGGACGTTGGCGTGGACTGAAGCGAACTTCTGAAGCGTCTTCATCCGCCTGAACCTCAGCATCGCCCGCTCTCGTCGTCGGAAGGGGAGGTGGCTGTTCTCGACCCGGTTGTTGGCCCAGCGGCCGACCTCCTGCTTGTCCGCATTGCCGAGCTCGTTCATCGCCGCACGGTAGGAGCGCAGGCCGTCGGTGGTGATTGTCTCAGGGGAGCCATGGCGCTTCAGCGCTTTCTTCATGAAAGCCAGAGCTGCGGCTTTGTCGCGGGTCCTGGTGATGTAGCTCTCGAGGATCTCGCCTTCCTGGTCGACCGCCCGCCACAGGTAGACCATCTCGCCGTTCAATTTCACGTACATCTCATCAAGGTGCCAGCGCCAGTGGCGAAAGCCCCGCATGCGGCTCACCCGCTGGCGCCCTACGTCGGCAGCGAACAGCGGACCGAAGCGGTTCCACCAGTGCCGCACCGTCTCATGGCAGATGTCGATCCCACGCTCGAACAGCAGGTCCTCGACGTTGCGCAGGCTCAGCGGAAACCGCACGTACATCATTACCACGAGGCGGATCACCTCGGGCGAGGAGTTGAAGTAGCGGAATGGGCTGGCGGGTTTGCGAGGGCGGGGCATGGCTGAGCCCTATCCCGACCAGGATGCTGCCGCCAGCCGGTACGTTTGGTCTGACAGTGCCAGCCAACCCCGTCTCACGCACGACGGGGCCACTCTCTCCCGTCTCGATACACAATCGGACGAGATCGGCGAGAGTTTAGAACTTTTTGCGCAAGGGATGAAAAAATGCGCGGGCGTGGAGGAGGGAAGGGCGGCCTTCTGCCGACCGCGTGGCGTAGCTTGCGACGTACGGCGTGGTGAGCGGCGCGCGCGGGAAACGGCCTTAGCTCACCAGCCGCCGCCCTTGCTCGGGTTGCGCCCAGGTCCACATCGAGCGGCTATGCCAGGCTGGTGGACCGGTGGCGGATATCGGATCGCCGATGAGCGACTAATCGGTTCGCAAGGGATGTGCCGCCAAATAGTCCGCGAGTTTCCGCTCGAGCTCGTCGACCGTTTCCCCGCGCGCCGCGCAGCGGCTTGCCCAGGGCCGGCCGGCGTGCAAGTGATCCCACAGGGGGCGCAGGCCGCCGTAGCGCCCCGCGCCGGGATCGTGATTGCCAAACCCGTCCAGCGCCGCGTTCCAGAGCGGGCGAAACCGAGCAATGAGCAGACTCTCGCCGAGCGGAATCCAGATGTCGTCGACGGTGAGGTAGCGCGCCTGAAAATCGGCGACCGCGAGCGTGCCCGATCCTTGCTCGACATCGCGGATGCTATCGCGGTGCTCGGCCAAGCGGTTGAACAACGCCTTGCCCCGCGCGCTGGCGGCGAGGCTCACCCCCTTGCGCCCTCCCGACGGAATGGCCTTGCCGATATAGATCGGCCAGCGCGCCTCGTCCCGGTTGGCTTCCGCGATCGGGCGGTAGGCGGGGAACGTCCCGCGATAGTAGATCACGTAAATGCCGGCGCCCTCGAACGATGGGATCCCTCCGAGGCCGTGCACCGGCTGCTCCAGCAGCGCGTCGGCGACGGATTTGCCGAGATTTAGCTTGTCGAGTGGATTGTAGACATCGGTCATCAGGCGCGGCCAGTGCGTGCCCGAACAATGTCCAATTCCTCTCGCACGGACCGCGCGATCACTTCGGCGAGCTTGACCGGCACGGCATTGCCGAGCTGACGCATGGTCTCCGACCAGGCGCCATGAAACACGAAGTCATCGGGAAAGGTCTGGAGCCGCGCGCTTTCCCGCACGGTGAAATAGCGCACCGATCCGTCCGGCCCGCGCAGCATGTTCTCGCCGCCTGGCACGCCATGCACGCCGGCCTTGAGGGTCTTGGCCGGCTCGTCGAGCGGGCTGCCGGTATGACCCGGATAGGAGCGAGCCCCGGGCTGGAACCGATGATCGGCCAAGGTTGCGCCAGCCGAGTTCCGGGACGCCGGCTCGTGCCGCGCGGGCTCGGGCAAGCCAACCAGCGCGTCGCGCGTGGTCCGCCACGCGAGCGTGTCTGGAGCCTCGCGCAGCCGTTTCGCCATCGAGCGGCCCTTGTCGTCACTGGGCCGCTCGCGCTTGGCGACAAGGTGACGATCCCAATAGGTGCCGTCGCGGTACTGCTCCCACAGCAGGGCCTCGCGCGAATGGGTGGGCATCGGGAACGACCAGTTCGCGCCAAGATCGACCCGGAAGCCGACGAAGAACACCCGTTCACGCTTCTGCGGTACCCCGTAATCGGCCGCGTTCAGCACCTCCGGGGGCAAGACCTGATAGCACAGGCCCGAGCGGTTGCCCGAGGTGTGGTGGCGTTCGAGCCGGGCGCGGTGATCGATCCAGCTCTCTGCGTCGCGCAAGATGATCTCGGGGTAAGAGAGCTGGAGGAATATATAGGTGAAATAGGTCTGGAAGGTTGCCCGCGTCAGGCCTTTAACGTTCTCGAAAATGAAGGCTTGGGGCCGCGTCTCGCGCACCACCCGGACCGCCTCGGACCACATGTCGCGGTGGTCGTGCTGGGCCCGGTGGCGTCCACCCAGGGAAAATGGCTGGCACGGCGGTCCACCGGCGACCAGCGCGACCTTACCCTCGAACTGCGTGAACGAGAAACCGCGCACGTCGCCTTCGCGCGGGATCGGCCAATCGCGGATAATTTGCGCGCCGCGCGCGCGGTTCTCGCGCAGGGTGTCGCAGCACCACCGGTTCCATTCGACGACGTCGATGGCGCTGAACCCGGCGCGTCCCACGCCGAGGCCCAGCCCGCCCGCGCCGGCGAAAAGTTCGATGGCCTTCATGAATCCCCTTCGATGAATCGGCGAAGCGTGTTTCGCAATTGTTCCTTATTTCCTAGTTCGCACTCCCACACAATCAAGACCCGCCATCCGGTCGCATCAAGCTTCTCCACATTGGCGGCGTCGCGCGCTCGGTTACCCTCGAGCTTGGGAAGCCAGAAGTCCAGGCGGCTCTTGGGCAGGCGCGCGAGCTTGCAGGTCGGCTCTGGATGGCGATGCCAAAAGCAGCCGTGGACGAAGATCGCAAGGCGGCGCCCGCGGAACACGATGTCGGGCCGTCCCGGCAGATCCTTCGCGTGCAGCCTGTAGCGGTGGCCCATGCCGTGAAGCATGCGGCGGACCACCATCTCGGGTCCGGTGTCGCGCCCGCGCACCCGGCTCATGCGTTCAGCGCGGGCCACGGAGGTCAGGGTGTCGGTCATGTTGGCGATATCTCTGTCGGCATGGTCGGCTACATGTAGCATTACCCCGCCAAGACAAGATGATTGATTTGAAAGCTTTTTGCGGGTCGCGTTCAATGCTAGTTTTGGCTCATCCCATTCCGAGAGCTTGTCGATGGATGATGCGTATGCAGGTGGCGAAGCCAGGGACAAGGCGCTGGCAGCGAGATGGAGCTGCGCTGCCGAAGCAATAGAGGCGTTGGCCGGGGCCCGATCCCTCGATGCCGTCGTCAACGTTTTACGTGCGTTCGCGCGGCGGGCGGTCGGAGCCGATGGAATAGCGGTCGTCCTGCCCGACGGTGACCGCTGTCACTATGTCGCGGAAGATTCAATGGAGCCCTTGTGGGAGGGTCAATATTTTCCCGCGTCGTTTTGCGTGTCCGGGTGGGCCATGAGACACCGGCAGACCGCCGTGATTGCCGATGTCTTCGACGATCCGCGTGTCCCTGTTGACGCATATCGAACGACATTCGTGCGTTCAATGGTGATGGCGCCCATCGGGCAGGCCGAGTCCATCGCTGCAATTGGGGCCTATTGGTCCGAAGCCGGGCAGCCACGCGAGCATGAAATAGCCCTTCTCGAGGCTCTGGCGCGGGCCGCCTCGTTAGCGCTCGAAAATGAGAGGCTGGCGAAGCGAACTTAGCGCCATGCCGACGTCTATTTGCTGGAGGGCTGATGGGTGAGGCGTGTAGAGCGGTTTGAAAATCGCTGCTATCTGACGCTGAAGTGAGCCGGTTCCGCCGACATAGCGGTCGTAGAGCACCCTAGCTTGCCCCCTTGAAAGCCGTCGTCCGTTCACCGTGCCTTGGCTGGCCGTAACCGACCGACAGCAGGACTTACCTGCCGGTCGCCACGCCTAAAGGAAAATGTCCCGTTTTGCCGAAACCGGTCATTCTTGACTGCCGTGATGCGGTGCACGACAACTACCTCCATCACACGCCGCTTGGCTATCATCAGACGCGGTGAAAATCATCTGCCCCATCCGATGTTGTCTCTATTTTCAAACAAGTCACACTACTTATAGAAGAGCGACGAACGCAGGGGGGATGAATGCACACGTGTGAGCCGCCATTCGCGACGACGGAGGCCTGGCTCAAATCGTATCCGAGCGTCGAGGGCAACTATGGTCATTTGCTGCTGGAGCAGAAGATCGCCCTGACCGCCGAACACGTCGACGGTCTGCGCCCCTATTTCGAATCCGCTCATCTCGATGCCCGCGAACATTTCCATGCTCAGATCGCGATTGATCTCCACCCCGACGCCGATGCCCCTGGTGCACACGCTTGCTATCCAAACTGCCTGCCGCCGACGGCGCGGAACGGACTTTTTGGCGAGGTCATGGCCGGCCTTTTGACCGAGATCTATCAAAATGAATTTGTCGGTGCCCACCGCTGGACAGTGCCAATCTTTTTATTCCGCTTCCATGCCGACGTTGAAAGCTATCTCTGGACGCTCGCGCGGCATGCCGATCGTGAGCGGCAGATATTCGGACGGTTTGGGTCGGACTTCATCGGCCTGTCACTCAACGACAATGGCGAGGTCATCCGGCTGATCGCCGGGGAGGCCAAATGGCGTAACCGCCTGACGCAATCTTCGGTCGATACGCTAATGCTCGGCGAGTATGAGGAGGAGGACGGTGACGGCGAAAGGGTGCGGAATGGCCGCGGCGTCTGGTTCCAAATCAATCGCGACACTCCGGTTCCGCACGGCCTGCGCCAATTGCAGCGGCTGCTCGAGCTGCGCGCACCGGATGACTATGCCGCCGCCATCCTGTCGATCGATCGCGCCATAGCGCTGAACGGACCGCCGCTGCCGCGGACCAACCTCATCCTGATCTCCGGCAATGGTGCCCGTCGCCGTGAGAACGGCGATTATCTGATCCCTTGGGAGGAATGTCCCGAGGAATATACCGCCCCGCACGACCTTCAGGTCATCGAGCTGGTTCTCGAGGAGGGCGCCGATCTGATCGAACAGATCTACTCGAGCCTTTGGCAGGCCAACGTCGATGCCTGAATATGATCCCGAGCGGCTTGAGATCGCCGACGGCTTGCGCCGCCAGCTTGCCATCGAGAATGAACTCTCGCGGCCGCAGGCCAGGGCCTTCGTCCGGTGTCTCCAGACAAGCTGGCAAGTCCAAACGATCCAGTGGAACGAGCGCGATTCCCACGGGCAGCTCTCGGACGCCAGACGCTTGCTCCATGCCGCCCATGTCTTCCGAGAGATCGAGGGCGGCGGATCAAAGCGCGCGCTCGATTGCTACCGCCGCGCCGGCGAGATTTTCGAATGGCTGGCGCGCGCCGCGGACGGCGCTACAAAGCAGGTGCCGATCGAACTGCTCGCCGCCGGCGCCTACCAACTCGGTGGGCTCCCCGCGATGGCCTCGGGCCTTCTCGCGCAAATCCCAGCCGAGCATGAGGGAGTCGGGCTTTATGGCGCCTTCCTGCGCGCCGACTTTGATGGCGTGCTGCGGCGCTCGGCGCACTATTGGAGCGCCAATCCCGATCTGACGGTTCCAGCCGCTGGCCGGCTCCTCGCCGCCGCCGATGACCGGGAGGACATCGACCGGGTCGGCCGCTATTTCACGGTCGAGCTGATCCGCAGTCTCGGGCTCGTCGCCGATAGCCTGCGGCGGGGCGACGATGCCCGGCTCGGCCGTGCGATGCAAAAACTCCAGGCGCTCGACATGATGGCGATGCGCATCCTCAGCGATGATGCTTCGCTGATCATATCGCTGCTTTACCAGGTGGCCGAGAGCTACAAGGCGGCCAGCATCTACGGCGCCGTGCGCGCGCTTGCCGACCTCAACCCCGAGCGGCAAGGGCGTCTGCTCGCTTATGCGCGCGATCAGTTCAGCCGCGGTCGCGGCGTCCTCTGGACATCGCAGCTCCAGGGGATTGAGCGCCTCCAGCAGGAATCCTCCTTCGCGCTGTGCACCCCGACCGGCTCGGGCAAGACCCTGATCGCCAACCTCGCTTTGGTGCGCGAGCTGCTGCTGCGCGAAGCCGACGGGCTCGCGCGGCTCGCCATGTATCTCGTCCCCTCGCGCGCGCTGGCGGGCGAGGTCGAGGCCAAGCTCCGTTCCGAGCTCGGCAGCGACATGACGGTGACCGCGCTCTACGGCGGCGCCGATTGGGGGATCACCGACGCGTGGCTGACTGGCGACCAGCCGACCGTGCTGATCGCGACGGTCGAAAAGGCCGATGCGCTGATGCGTTATCTGGGGCCGATCCTGGCGGCGCGGCTTCGCCTGATCGTCGTGGATGAAGCCCACCAGGTGGTTCCCGAAGCCAATGAGAACACCCGCGTCAGCTTTTCGGAGCACAGCAATCGCGCCGTCAGGCTTGAGCAGCTGGTCTCCCGCGTGCTTGTCCTGCGTCCTGATGTCGTCCGGATCGCGCTGACCGCCGTCGCCGGTGGCGCCGCAGGACCGGTCGCCAAATGGATCGAGCGGCGTGCGGATGCGACCGCGGTCGGCGTGCGCTACCGCAGCACCCGCCAAGTCATCGGTGTGCTCGAGACGGCGCCCGGCGCGCAGGGGCGAATCCTCCTCGACATCATGAACGGCCGGACGCTCTACGTCCGCGGTCAGGAGCAGCCGGTCTATCTACCGCTGCGGATGCCGCCAATGCCAGGCATCCCCGCGCGCATGCGCAACAGCCTCAATCGCTTCAACTGCCTGAGCGTACTGTGGACCGCGCTCCATCTCGTCGAGGAAGACCAGCGCATCCTGATCTCAGTCGCGCAGGAGCCCGAGCAGACAATGCGCTGGTTCAAGGAAGCGCTGCTGCTTCCGGCCTGGGCGAACGCGCCGCAATTCCAAAAGCCCGAGAGGTTCTTGCGTGAGCGTTTCGACGAGGCCCGCGCCGCGTGCCGCGACTATTGCGGCGAGGAGTCGTTCGAAATGTTTTTGCTCGAACGCGGGATCGCCTCGAGCCACGGCCAGATGCCCCAACGCCTGCGGCGGCTGATGACCGAGATGATCGAGCGGCGGATCTGTCCGATCACGGTTGCGACGGCGACGCTGACCGAAGGCGTCAACCTGCCCTTCGATCTCATCTTCCTGACATCGCTCAAGCGGCGGTCCTGGGACCAGGTGGCCGAGCAGCAGGTCGTTACCCCTTTGCCCACGTCCGAAATCCGCAACCTCGCCGGGCGCGCGGGCCGTCCCGGCGCGGCGAAGGGGATCGAAGGCATGACGCTCGTCGCCATCCCGACGCGCGAGTCGGCAACGGCACCGAAAACAATTCCCGTCCAGCGTCAACAGCGCGCCGAACTGCTGCGCGACTATGACCGGATGCGCGAAGCGCTCCTGATCGAGGAGGCCGAGGCTGGCGAAGTGGAAAGCCCGCTGTCGCTCCTCCTGTGGACGATCCGCGAGCGTGCCATCCGTGTCCTTGGTGTGGAGCCCGATGAGTTCCTCGACTGGCTTGAAAGCACCGCGCCGACTGAGATCAGCGAAGACGCGGGCGAAGATGCCGCCGATCGCCGATCCCGCCTCGCAGACGCTGTCGACGAACTGGATGGGATCCTGCTGACTGCAATCGAGGAGATTGCCAAGGCCGAGGAGCAGGAGATGACACCGGCCCGCGCCGAGGAGCATCTGGCGCAACTTTGGGGCACGACTTTCAGCGCCGTCGCGGCCCAGCAGGAGGCCTGGCTCGAGGAGGCTTTCGTTCAGCGCGGGCGCGGCATAGTCGAGACCATCTATCCCGATGCCTCCGAGCGCCGCCGTCTCTACCAGTACGGGTTCACCCCACTGGTTGGCCGGCGCTTCGAAGAGGTCGCGCCGCAGATTCGCAAGCTCATCGAAGAAGCCCACAGCTATGGCGAGGACGAGCCGACGGCGCGCATCGATGTGTTCGAGGCGATCGGCGATCTGCTCGCCGCTGACCGCGGCTTCGGCTTCCGGGTTCGCAGCACCGACACGGACCGGGAGCTGCTCGACCGCTGGGCCGATGTGCTCGGATGGTGGATGGACGAACCCGACAGTCTCGATCCCGATGCCGACGCGCTGCGAAGCTGGCAGCGGTTCGTGGCCGACAATCTCGAATTCCGGCTTGGCGTCGCAATCGGTGCGGTCGTCGCTCGGGCCTGGTCCGAAGGCGCCGCCGACGCCTTCGCGGTACCGACGCTCGCCGAGTGGAAAGAGACCACTGGCATGCCTTGGTTCGGCTTCTGGGCGCGCGAGTTGTTGCGTTGGGGCACGCACGATCCCTTCGTCGCCTTCGCGCTGTCCCAAGGCCTCGCGCAAACGCGTGAGGCGGCGGCAGCGCGGCGCGACGAATTCGAAGCGTGGCTAGAGCACGAGTTCGACGAGATTGCATCGGATGATTTGATCGACCCGCAACATTTCCTGCGCTGGCAGCTCAGCCTGGGGCGCGACGGCCGTGTCAGATTTGACGATTTTCCCGAGTTGGTCGAGCTAACCGGCACTAAAGGTCAACGCCACCGGTACAACGTCATTCCCGCGAGAGACGATGGGCGTGTGCGCTGGATGGATCCCGCGGGCTTCGAACTGGCGCAGTCCGACGACATCTTCGACGAATTCGGTCCCGGCGCAATTCGCAGTGATTTTGAGCTGCGCACCGACGGCGTTCAAGCACAGGTGCACCGAATCTTCGCGGCGGGCGGGTAGGGCCTCAGCTCGCTCGCTTTCGGCCAAACATGGGATGCAAGCGTTCCCACAGCGCATCCTCAAGCGCGCCCATGCGGTTGCGCACCCGAATTGCGCTCTGTTTCAAGGGCAGTCGCTGCTGAGCGCATCATTTTCTGGTTATCCCCTTTCAATACGCAAAATTCTGTGGCACAAATCCTCAACAGTCAACCGGACCTTGCTCTATGGATATTCGCCGCACCATCCTCGACACTGTTCCGAAGGAACTGTGGATCGACCTCGAAGACCGCCATCGCGCCGAGGCGTTCAATGCGCACAATGTCGTCAAAACTAACATCCCGCTGAGCGCCAAGCGGAGCCGGGAGGTCGAGGGCCAGATCCGCTTCCGCCTTCAGGAACAAGGTTATGAAGAGGTGGTCCAGCTTCACGGCGGCCATCTTGTCGATGACGGCATCATGCCGGGCACTGATTTGCGCGTTTATCAGCCCTTTGCTCGCTTTCAAGGTCCGAAGGTCGGCGTCATTCTTGGCTTCGCGGCGATGCCCGAGCCGCGCAAAATGCCTGCGAAAAACATGTCGCGCGCCGCGGGTGTCTCACTGAACTGGCACCTTCAGCAGAGCATGTTCGATGACCCTGGCAGCGTGCGCGCGAACGATATTTTCGTGCTGTTCCTGACCGCCCGTGATCGCAACAGGGCCGGCATGATTGAGGAAATCGCGGTCGGCGTCATCGGCGCGGACTACAAGGATTTCTTCTTCTACGAATCTCTCGAAGATTTCTTGCGCGGCTACGGCGATGGGGCCAATGCGCCGGATGGCCCGGGTGGCACGGACGGTTCTGGAGACCGGGGTGCGGAGATTAAGCTCCGCAAGACACGCAAGCTGTTCTTTCCTCCGGAAAATCGCCCGGATAAGGAGGTTGAGGACGGCTCGAACGAATAGGTCGATCGCACCGACAGACGCTGATTTTTCTTGGCTTCGCACCCTGGAAAGGGTCCGAGGCCACAAGGACTCTGACCATGAGAATTGGCACTCCAGGTTTTATACCCGCGAGGCTTACCGAGATCCGTCACGCGCGCCGCATCCCTTCCCGCGCTGCGCTGGCAAGGCGTATTGGTTCGAGCGCCAGCTCCGTGTCGCGCTGGGAGGACGAAGGTTCCGATCAGACGCCCGATCCCGCAATGCTCGTTCGCATGGCGGGAGAACTTCACGTGCGTCCGGAGTATTTTCTGCGCGATACCTACGAAAGCGATCGCCCGACCTTCTTGCGTTCGCTGTCGAGCACTCTTGTGCGGGACCTTGCATATCAGAAGGCTCAGATGCAGTGGCTGCACGAAGCCAGCTACATCATCAGCCATTACGTCGACCTTCCTGAGGTTGATATCCCCGATGTCCTTGCAGGTGCTGATTACACCCAGCTGCGCGACGAGGACATCGAGCAGATCGCGCTCGATCTGCGGCGGCATTGGAGCCTCGGCGAGGGACCGAGCGGCGACATAGTGACGTTGATGGAGCGCATCGGCATCGTCGTTGCGACCATCCCAATGAACACGACGAAGCTCGATGGACTCTGTAGCTGGTCACCCATCGACGGGCGGCCACATGTACTGCTCGCGACCGATAAGATGTCTTTTCCTCGCAGGCAAATGGACGCCGCTCACGAGTTAGCTCACGCCGTTTTGCACCGGGCGGTGCCTGCCGAGGAGTTTGAAGCCAATCTCCGCGTGATCGAGCGGCAGGCCTTTCGGCTTGGTAGTGCGTTTCTGATGCCATCGACGAGCTACCCACACGAGGTTCGGCGCTGCTCACTTGCGGTTCTGGCGAGCCTTAAGGAGAGGTGGCGAGTGTCGATTAAGGCGCAGATCAAGCGACTTTCCGATCTCGACATCATCCCTGAGGAATTATCGCGCCAGATGTACAAGCTCTACTCGGCGAAGGGTTGGTCCAAAGGTGAGCCGCTGGATCAGCATTGGCCCATCCAGCAGCCGCGAGCTTTACGTGACAGCCTCAACCTGATCGTCGATAATGGCGTGCGCAGCAAAGCTGACTTGCTCGCGACCGAGTTTACGATCTCGGTAGCAGATGTGGAGTTGCTTTGCGGTCTGCCATCGGGCTGGTTCGAACGCGATACAGCTGAGGTCGTGACGTTGAAGCGCGGTAGGCTAAATGGCGTGATTCAGTCACAGGGAGAAGGTCAAATCATCGCCTTTCCGGATCTTCATCGTCGCTGAATTGGGCAAATCTAACTAAGGGCTTGGCAGCTGCCAAGGAGTAGTCCGCCCCACGTCGAGGGCCGAAATGAGGGCACATTGCCACCTAACGACTTCGCATGGAGCGCGTGGCAAGTTCTGGCAGAAGCTGCCGTTCGAAGTCTAGCGGCGAAAGACGCATTTTGGGTCGTAACCGGAAGTGGGCATAGTTGCGTATCAATGTCCGCTATCCCGGTTCAAAGCTGCGAAGCGGCCTGTCAGGACCGTCCAACCAAGCAGACCCCAGGCTGCGGCTTGAGCGAACGTCCGCTTACCTCTCTGACTGGTGCGGGGCGCGGTCCGGACTGACGATAGAGTTGCCATGCCGGCGAGCGGTTCGCCTCTCCGCTGGCGGGCATGGCAAGAGCATATCTGCCGCGCATCCTTCATCAGCGCAAGATCACCTCGGCCTAACTTCGAATGTTCGGCACGATGGCGAAACGCGGGCGCATAGCCGCCAGGCACGAAGCCGTCATGCCGGGACTGCCCGACAAAACTGGGTCGAAGCGCCGTCGATCCAAACCTCACCAAATGTTCAGCCGAGCGCTCGGCCAGCCGCCGCGATCCGTTCCCGCAGCACGTCCCGCAGCTTCTGCGGGCTCTCGATAACTACATCGCCGCCCCAGGTGAACAGATGGTCCGCAATCTCCTGCAGACCGCCAGCATGGAACCGGACGATCAGTTCGTCGCCATCGTCTTCCAGGACCTGCCCCGGGTGGAACCGCCACGCCCGCGCCTGGGCGACCGCGCCCACCCGCACGCGCAGAACAATGTCGTGCCCCGGCTCGTCCCACATCCCGAAGTTGCGATCGAGCCAGGCATCGAGGTCCCAGCTCTCGGGCGCACAGGCGCGATGCCCGCTCGCCCGCACGTTAGACATCCGATCGAGCCGGTAGGTCGCTGGCGGTTCGTTGCGGCGGGGCAGCTGACCGACCAGATAGGTAATCGGCCCGTGAATGAGCCCATAGGGCACCACCCGCCGCCAGCTCGGCCCATCCGCGCCTTCGGCAAGGTAGTCGAACTCGACGCACAGGCCGGCGAGGATCGCCCCCTGGATGGCGGTGAGATTAGCCGGCGCGCAGATCACCTGGGGTCCGGCAACCACGCGCGAGCGCTGCAGCCGGGTGAGCAGGTCGAGATCGGTGTCGATGCGGCGGCGCGCCGTTGCGTCGAGTGAGGCCTTGAGCTTGCCGAGGAGCCGGTCGAGCAGTTCGGCCTGGGCGCCGCTGTCGCGCTTTCCCACCTGCACGATGGTTTCGAGTGCGGCGAGTTCGGGCGCGGTCGGGCAGGTATAGGCGCGGCTCAGACTGTCCCGGATGCGGAAGCGTTTGTTGCGACCCTCGACGATCTCCTCAAGATCGAAGTGGATCAGGATCACATCGCGCATCCGCTCGGCCGTGCGCCGGTTCACCCCCAGGAGGTCGGCCATCTGGTCGAGACTGAGCCCCTCGACGCTTTCACAGAGCGCCCGCACCAGGGTCAGGGTGCGATCGAGATTGGTAAAGCGGTTGGTCATCGATGGTGCATCCCAAGGTTCTGCCCCGGTGCGGGACTGCAGCGGCACAAACCGCGTCACTATTCAGTCGGACACGGCGGGCAGGTAACCTATGACCGGACCTGTCGCATATCTGTGCTGGACAGGGGATCATGGTCAAGCAGGCAAAGAACGGCGAGGCTCGCGAGGGAGGTCGGCAGCGACAGCGCGGCGTCAAAGAGGACACCGGCGAAGCAGCGCGGCTCGCGCGCGCGATAGGACACGTGCTGGGCCCGATCACCCACAGCGCCGCCGCTCGCTGCGGCGATGAGCTTCTGGAGCTTGTCGAGCAGCATGTGCCGGGCCCTCACGTCGATCTTGTCGCCGACCCGACCAGGCCGACCCTCGCGGAACTGCATGCAGTGGGGAAGGTGCTGGGCGGCTATAATGGGCCGGCCACTGATCTCGACCGCCGCCTCGGCTGGCTTTGCGAGGAACTCGGGTTTGACGAGATCGATCACCTTGTCCTGGCCACGCTCGCCCGCTGCACCATGTTCGACAGCTGGCGCCGCCTGGTACAGGTTCTCCAACCCTGGTCGCGCGTCCCGACCCTCGACAAGCTCGCCGTCCTGACCGGCCTGCCGGCCACTGTCGTCGGTCAGCATCTCGGCCCCGGCTCACGGCTGCGCGGCTCACGGCTCGTTGAAGAGGGCCGCCACGGCGAGATCGAGGTGACTCGCCTGTTCAGCGAGATCGTGCGCCGTCCGGTCAGAAGCCGCGAGGAGCTGGCCGAATGGCTGATGCCCGAGGACGACGCCCCGGCTCTGGCGTGGGAGGACTTTGCCCATGTGCCGCTGCGCGAGCTCGCCGCGAGCGTGCTCGGCGCGCGCCGACCCGTCAGCCTGCTGCTGTTCGGCGAACCCGGGACCGGCAAGACCGAGTTCGCCCGACGGCTCGCCCACGAGGCTGGATGCCGGGCCAGCTTCGCCGGCGGCTCCAACGAGAGCGCCGGCGAGCCCGACCGCCGCGAGCGGATTGCCCATCTGATGGTGCTGCGTGCCCTCTCCCGGACACGGGCCGATCGCCTCATCATCGTCGACGAGGCGGACGATATCCTCGCCCCCAGTCACCGCGAGTTCGGCTCGAAGCAATGGGTTAACCGGCTGGTCGAGGATCCCCAGGTTCCGACGATCTGGATTGTCAACGATCCGGACCGGCTGGATCTGTCGGTCCGGCGGCGCATGACCCTGGCGATCGGGTTCGAGCGGCCGCCTGCCAGCGTGCGCCGCCGCATGGTCACGCGTGCGGCGCAGTCCCGCAAACTGGTCCTCACGGATAGCGAAGCCCACCAGCTGGCATCGTTGCCAGTCAACCCGGGTGTGATTGCCTCGGGTCTGTCGGCAGCATGCCTCGCCGGCGGCGGCGCGGAGCTGGCGCACCAGGCGATCACCAGCGTCGCTGCAGCCATGGGGCAGCCCGTCCCCGGCGCGACGGCAGACAACTCGGTCTACGATCCTGCGCTTGCCGCCGCCGATGTCGATCTGGCTACTCTCACCGATCGGCTCTCGGCCACGCCCCGACGAGGATGGAGCCTGCTGCTGCACGGACCATCGGGAACCGGTAAGTCGGCCTGGGCTCGCCATCTGGCCGAGCGGATGAATGTCGACGTGGAGGAGCGCCGCGCCTCCGATCTCATCAGCTCCTACATTGGCGAGACAGAGATCAACATCGCAAAGGCATTTGCCCAGGCAACCGCGCGAGGCGCGATGCTGCTGATCGACGAAATCGACAGCTTCCTCTACCGCCGCGAGGCAGGCCAGCGCAGCTGGGAGCGGGCGCAGGTCAACGAGATGCTGGTGCGGATGGAGCACCTTGCCACCCCCTTCGTGGCCACGACCAACCTGCCCGGGCAGGTCGATCCGGCCGCCCGGCGGCGGTTCACCGTGCGCGTGGCCTTCCGTGCAATGAACCGTCCGCAAGTGCTTGCGCTGTTCGGCAAACGGTTCGGGGGTGACTGGCCGGCGGGTCAGGCGGTCCCGGAGGGGCTGACCCCCGGCGACTTTGCGGTCGTGGCGCGCCGGGCTGAGCTGCTTGGCGAAGCGAACACCCCGGTCCTGGCGGCCTGGCTGGGCGAGGAGGCTGCCGGTCGACAAGGTACGGCCGGCCCGGTTGGATTTGTCGTAGCACCACTCGGCTGACGAGCAGGCCAGGTCAGACGGGACGGACCCGTGCCTCGGGTACGCTGGCATCGGCCGCCTCGGCGCTGTTCCTCTCCGCCGGCCACCGAGCACATCACCTCTGTAAGGGCGAGGAAGCCCGCATCCCGCGGGGTCGCGGCTCTCCATGCGTCTGCTGCCTGATCGCACGTACGCACGGCAGATCCGGACGGTCTTTGCGCCAGCCGCGCACATTCCACTTGCAACACGCCCCGCCTGGAGCAATGTCGCCCCGCTTCCCGTGAAAGCCGGGAAGCGGGGCGTGGAAACCCCAACACACAAGCTCGGTCGCCAGTTTTGGAGGCCGGGTGGCATGCGCGCATGTCCAGCCGGTCCGCCGGTAAAGGCGCATGCGCCTGTCTGTGTGTCAGGTTTCCAACATCCGGCTTCGGCCGTCGCCCCGAGAGGACATAGGCGCGACGAGGGAGCCGACCATGGGTCTGAACTTCAACAGCCTGCTCATCGAGGCGGGCATCGATCCCGCACAGGTGCGCTTGCTGCGGCATCAAACCAGCTTGCCGAGCGGGATCACGCCCTTCGAGCTTTTCGATCGTGATCGGGCTCAGTTCGAAGAGTACCAAGCCTATCAAACGCATGCCAATCAGTCCCGCTTCGCGGCTCCATACTGGGCCACATTCGTCGGCCGCCGCAATGGCAGCACCATGTTCACCGGCCTTTATTGCGTGGGCCAGCCAGAGCTGGTTGCCGAGCCGTACGGGCTCGCCACGACCGGGGAGCAATATCCGGGCGGGGTGGACGACCGTTACCCGTTGCATCTCGCGGACGAGCTCAGGGATCGCATAGGTTTACTCTATATCGAGTGGGGCGGCGGCAAGAAGGCTTGGGTGCAGCGTGCTGATAACCAGAACAAGCGAATCGTTGGGCTCTATCCCAAGGAAGCGACCGAACACTTCCCCGGGTTTGGCAGCTTCATCAAACCATTGTCAGCACTACCCGGGTTGCCATTGACTTGGCAGGAAGAGCTCGCACGAGTTAAAGGCGTATACCTGCTGACCTGCCCACAGACCAAGCAGCACTATGTCGGCTCCGCGCGCGGCGGAGAGAGCTTCTGGGGACGCTGGCAACAATATGTCAGGGACGGGCATGGCGGCAACGTCCTCCTCAGAGCACGCGAGCCGAGCGACTACCAGGTCAGCATCCTAGAAGTGGCCGGGCAGTTCGACAGCGACGCCGAGATTCTCGCGCTCGAGGCCAGGTGGAAGCGAAAGCTGCAGCCGCTGCTCTGTGCCAACTGAAGCCGTCATGCGCTGGGCATACAACAGGCTCATGCCACACGCAAACCGCTTCGACGTCAGGAACACTCAAGGGGGTAAACGCTGATGCAATGTCCGTATTGCGATTCAACCCAGGTCCGCAAGGCCTCCGCCGTCTACGAGGACGGCACCCAGACCTCGACGGTCCGAACCCGCGGCATGGGCATCGGACTTGGCGCAGGCGGCCCCGGCGCCGGTATGTTCGGGAGCCGCGGCATCGGCCGCAGCACCAGCCTCGCCGCGCGCAAGGCCGACCGGGAGCGACCTGTCTGGATCGGGTTCAGGGGCGGCATCTTCGTGTTCCTTGTCCTGTGCGTCCTCTTTGCCTCGGACCACCTCGAGGATCCGTTTGGCAAGGCGCTCGGACTGACCGTCGCCCTGACGATCATCGTTCCAGCTGCCACGGCGATCCGCGCCGAGCTGCGCAACAGGGATTACGATCACCGCTGGCATTGCGGAACGTGCGGCGAGCTGTGGACCGCACCCTAGGACAAGGCGCAGATTGGCCCCAGGCGCGCCGCAACGCTTCTTCGTGGGCAACATCCCGGACGGCAATGGCGGAACACGCCTCGCCGTCCGGGTCCTTGCTGAGCCGCGCGGCACAGCGCGCTGTTTTACTCAGGCCAGGCGATAATCTTCTTGCTGCCGGGACGAGTGGCACCTTCGGCTGTAGATCGGTCCTCCAGCTTCCTCCGGTAGCGGACGGGCAGATTGTCATTTTCCAGATCGAAGGCTTCCTGTGCGTAGAGCCAAAAATCCAGCCACCGCGCCTTGGCGTTCGGCGTTTTGGCCTTTCGGTATTCCCCGGCGCAGAAGCTCACCTCCTGTTGGGCCAGATCACGGCGTTCCTGGTGCTTGTCCCAGATGACCTTTTCCCGGTGGTTGATGGGGCCGGCGATGACGACCACGCCGGTACTGTCGCTTTTGATCAGATCGTCGGGGTGTGGTACCATCTCCGGCTCCGGTTCGCCCCTGAGACGGGCGCGAGCGATCATCTGTTTCGCATTCCGCTTGTATTTCTCGATGTCGCGTAGGTACTGGGTGTGCTCTTCGCAACGCTCTGTTTCGATCGCCTTCACGGTTTCCATCACGATCTTGGCCGCAAGCCGGTTGCCCTTCAGCCCGGCGACGACCTGCCCGCGAACGATTGCTCGCACCGACGGCATGGTCATCCTCTTGCCCCCTTCGCGGACATCGACGGGGCGATAAGCTTCATCCATCACGATCGCTTTGATTAGTTCGCCAGTGAAGTCGTCCCCTACAGACCGGGGCTTGATGAGCTTTCTGCTCTTGCCGGGCTTGCCGCCGCGTCCCCAGGGGTTGCGGGTTGGCTCTCCTTTCTTGAACTGATGCTCCACCGGGGGCTGACCATAGCCGACCCGTTTCGGATCGTCGGTTCCCGCCTCCGGTGCCCGCGGGCTACCAGAGCTATCGTTCGGGCGGGGGTTCGTGGGTTGCGTGTTGTCGCTCATGCCCCGTCTCCCCGGCCGGTGCCCTGATCATGACCGACGCGGGTTTCGGCGACCTCCTCGAAGGTTCCCCCGGTTTCCGCGAGCGTTGCGCGCTTGCCCGTGTAGGCTTCCCAGCGCCGGACGATTGTGTCGCAATAGAGCGGATCGTATTCGATGAGCCGGGCCTTACGGCCGGTCTGTTCGGCCGCGATCAAGGTCGAGCCCGAGCCGCCAAACCCGTCGAGGACCACTTCGCCGCGACGTGAGCAATCCCGCAGGGCGTCGGCAATCAGCGCCACCGGCTTGACCGTCGGATGCATCGCCAGCTCCGCGGCGCGGGACGCGCCGATACTGCTGATGCCCGGATAGTCCCAGACGTTGGTGCGGTAGCGTCCCCCTTCCCCGAGGCCGAAGGTGTTGGTATGAGGAGCAGTGCCGGCCTTGAACACGAAGATCAGCTCATGCTTCGACCGGTAAAAGGTACCCATTCCGCCGTTCGATTTATTCCACACGACCAGGTTCTTGAATTCGGTGAATGCAGAGCGGCCCGCGCGCAGTAGCTCCGCGGCGTGCCGCCAATCCATGCAAACAAAGGCAATAGCCCCGCTGCGCATATGCCGGCTCATGTTGGTCAGGGTGCAGGTCAGAAAGTCGGTAAACTGGTCCTCGGTCATCTCGCCCGAGGCAAAGGCAAATTCGCGGTGCCTGGCGGAGCCGAGCCCGCAGACATTTCCATCGATCACGACGTTGTAGGGCGGGTCCGTGAAGACCAGATCGGCCGTTTCACCGTTCAGCAGCTGACTCAGCACGCCCTCGTCCTGAGTGTCGCCGCACAACAGTTTGTGGCGCCCAATGTGCCACAGATCACCCCTTCGGCTGACTGGCGGCCCATTGAGCTGCGGCACGGCATTAGCCGACTGGTCGCGGCCTGATGGATCGCCGTCACTGGCGAGGTCCAGTTCCAGATCGATTTCACTCGTACTGAACCCGGTGAGGTCCATGTCAAAGTCAAGATCGATCAAGGCTTGGAACTCGGCGGCGAGGATCTGCCGGTCCCACCCGGCGTTCAGCGCCAACTTGTTGTCAGCCAGGATATAGGCGCGGAAATCCTCGGGAGAGAGCTGGGCCAGCGTCAGTGTGGGAACCGAGGTAAAGCCCAACAACTTGGCGGCTTCGATCCGGGCCGCTCCGGCGACTACCTGACCGTCCCCGGTAATCAACGCAGGGTTGGTGAACCCGAAGCGCTTCATCGATCTGGCAATCTGCTTGATCTGCTGCTTGGAGTGTGTTCGCGCGGCCGCCCCGTACGGGCGCAGCGATGCGATTTCGCGCTCGACCACGTGGCGGTGATGGATGAGCCCCTCTGAGCTGCTCGGGGGCGATGCTTGGAAGTCCGATGAGCCGATCGGCACGTCGGGTTGGAATCCGTCGGAATATGTCACGGGTGTTCTCCCTGGCTTCCCGGGTGAAGGTCCAACGATGTGACGCCAAAAAATTGCGACGACGCTGGCCCCACCGGGCTGATCAGTTATGGTGAATTCCCGCTCCAGGGATCGGCCTGCAATGCAGGTCCTTCTGTGCCCATCAGCTCAGCGACGCCCATCCGGCCACGTCGTCATCTTGCCCGCACTACCTCGGTCAATTCGATCCTGCATTCCTGCGTAGCGGGGGTCAATTGAATTGGACGCAATCGGGACGTTTACAGGCCTGCGTGGCCAAGACGCGACGTTCGATCCGTAGCTCACGCAATCGACGATCACGGCTTCGGAACAGTCCGGTGCGCGCACTCCGATGGATCATTCGTGCATCCAGGCATCTATCGCACTATCCGCTGGACTGTGCGTCGAAGCTGAGCATTGGTCAGGTCGGCCCGCCAGACGGGCTCGTGGCGGTAGCGGCGGGGATGTCCCGCTCGCGCCGGAGAACCACGATGACCAACCATACCGATGCCGTCCCGACCCAGCAACCGACAGGGAGCGTCGCCCCGCTGACGGTCGCCGTCCCTGAGCTTGCGGCGACGAAACGCGGCCGCCGAATGGCCAGACCCGCCGGTGCTACGAGCGACCCAACCAACGGGCGCCCAGCGGGACCCAGCAAGCTCGATCAGATTGCGGCCATGGTCAGCCGCTCAGATGGTGCAACCATAACCGAGCTGACCGCGGCGACCGGATGGCAGCCCCATTCGGTGCGCGGCGCTATCGCTGGGGCTCTCAAGAAACGGGAGATGGTCATTACCTCGGCAGTCGTCGATCAGGTCCGGCGCTACCGCGCGGAGCCTACTACTTGAGCCGGGACGAGAAAGCCGTAGCCAGCGAGGTCGAACGCGTGGGAGCGCTCGACCTCGCTGGGCTTCGCCAGCTCTGGGCAAAGCGCTATGGTAAGCCGCCGACACTGCGATCCGTGTCACTGCTGCGCCTCTTTCTGGCCTGGCGCATCCAGGCCGAAGCATTCGGAGGCCTGGACCGGGCAACGCGCCGGCAGCTACAGCGCAAAACCAATGGCGAAGCCGAGGGACTTCACCTCGGCATCGGTGCAAGACTTACCCGAACCTGGCAGGGCCGACAAATCGAGGTGATCGTCGAGGCCGAAGGGTTCCGGTGGGATGGGCGCATGTTTCGCAGCTTGTCCGCGGTCGCCACCGCAATCACGGGGAGCCGCTGGAATGGACCGCGGTTCTTTGGCTTGAGGGCGGAGCGCGGGAAGCAATGAGTGTAAAGCTGCGGCTGCGCTGCGCGATCTACACGCGCAAAAGTTCCGACGAAGGGTTGGACCAGACCTTCAACAGTCTGGATGCCCAGCGGGAGGCCGGCCAGGCGTACATCACGAGCCAGACCTCGGAAGGATGGCGCGCGATCGCAACAAGATACGACGACGGCGGGTTTTCCGGCGGCAATATGGACCGCCCGGCCTTGCAACGTCTGCTGGCCGACGTCGATGCTGGCCGCATCGATGTGATCGTCGTGTACAAGATCGATCGGCTGACGCGATCACTCGCCGATTTTGCCCGCATCGTCGAGCGGCTGGACGCCAGAAACGTCAGCTTCGTCAGCGTCACACAGGCATTCAACACCACCACCAGCATGGGGCGATTGACCCTCAATGTGCTGTTGTCATTCGCCCAGTTCGAACGCGAGGTCACCGGGGAACGGATTCGCGACAAGATCGCCGCCTCCAAGGCCAAGGGGCTGTGGATGGGCGGCATTCCGCCGCTTGGCTACGATATTCCCGCGCCGGGGACGCGTGTTCTACGGGTAAACGAGGCCGAAGCCGCGACGGTGCGGTACATCTTTGAGCGTTACCTTGCATTGGGGTCGGTCCATCGCCTGACCGACGAACTTGCGCGCGACGGCATTACCAGCAAGCGGCGGGTGACAAGGGGCGGCAAGGTCTCCGGCGGCGCTCCTTTCGGCAGGGGCGCGCTGTTCCATCTGCTGACGAACTGCATCTATCTCGGCCAGATTCCGCACAAGGGCGCTGTGCATCCCGGCCAGCACGAGCCGATCATCCCGCTCGATCTGTTCAACGCGGCCCAGGCGATGATCACCGGCCAAGCGCGGCGGCGTGAGGATCAGCCCGAACCGTCACTCGCCAGCGCCCGGCTGACCGGCCGCATCTTCGATGCCGATGGTCATCGCATGACGCCGGCGCACGCGCGAGGCAAGAATCGTAAAATCTATCGGTACTATGTGTCCGCGCCGCTCCAGCAAGGCGCGCGGTCCAAGAGCCACGGCACGGCCGCCGTGAAGCGGGTATCCGCCGCCGCGCTTGAGCGATCGGTCCTCGACGCGCTCGCTCGGATCTTGCCAGAGGAAGATCAACCCATGGGCCGGATCATTCGTATCGAGGTCCATTGTCGGTATTTGATGATCCAGGTGAAGGTCCACAGGCGGAAGCAGATCGGCCCCCTGTTGCCGGACGAGAGATGGGATCCCGACCCCGGCAATCCGGGCAGCTACGCCTTGACCTTGCCGATTTCATTTTCGAGGGTCGCGGGAAAGACGATTGCTGTGGGCCACTCGCGGCGCAGCTGCCGTGATCCGGCAATGATCGCCGCGCTGCGCCGGGCCCACCTTCTTGTCAGGCGGGATCCTTCCGGTCCCACCATGGCAGCGGCTCCGGCCAGTCAGTACGCTCGGCGAATTGCTTCGCTCGCTTTGCTCGCCCCCGACATTCAGCGTGACATCCTGGCCGGGCGGCAGCCACCCCATGTCACCTTGTCGATCCTCCTGGCAGACGAACTTCCGATCGACTGGGGGCAACAGCGTCGGCAGCTCGGGTTTGCGACGAGCGGCGCACAGTAACAGCTCATCTCGGGCTCAAGGCGCGGGTAGGGGATCTGCCGTCTTCGAGATGTCCGCCGTCATTTGCGCATCCCTGTTCTGGTCCCCGATTTCCCGGATGTCGTTCCGCAAATTCCCGGTTTTGCCGCATCAAATTCCCGGTTTCCGCCGAACCGGGAATTTGCCCGGGGTCGGTAAGCGCAGCCTTGGTTTTCCGCCAGAAAATGGCTTCCTCCCCGCTCATTGCGTCTCGAATCCCGGGGTTTTTGAGCACCCGGAAGCGCCCAAAAAATGGAGGAACCGGGAAAAACCGGGAAATCGACGTGTGAAGGGCCAAACCGTAGTGCCCCTCGGACGGGCGGAGACTCGGGCGGCCAAGGTGTCTGGAGCGGCGGTGTTTGGGGACTGTTATCCGCGGCCCAAGGACGGTTGTGGGCTCCCAACGCCGCGGTTGTGCGCGCGTTCAGAGCGGCTGCGCAGATTGGAGCAGAGTTTCAGGGCTGCGTGGCGGAGCGGGAGGGATTCGAACCCTCGATACGCTTTTGACGTATACTCACTTTCCAGGCGAGCGCCTTCGACCACTCGGCCACCGCTCCGCATGCTCTGGAAGGGGGCGCACTAGCGGTGCGGGGCGGGTTCCGCAAGAGGGCTGGAGAGGGGGTGATCAGCCGATGCGGGCGCGCAGACCGGCCCAGACCGTGCGCGGCGCGCCAAGGTCGATCGATCCGCCCTGGTTGCGGGTCAACACCATGGCGTCCGTCAGGTTCTCGCCGCGCAGGATCAACGTGAGCCCCTTGCGCAGCGGCACTTCCGCGAAAGCGTCCAGCGTCGTCGCGGCCGGCAGCGTGTCGGTCTCAAGGTCGTCCTCGAACTGGGCGCCAATGTGGCGCAGCGTGAGCGCCAGCCTCCAGCCCGGCCCGGGCGCATAAGCAAGCGTTGCGTTGGCGGCAAAGCAGGCCGTCTGCGCCGGACGCAATCCGTTGTAGGCCTGACCAGGCGCGCGAACCCGGGCGTCGCTGAACGCCAGCGATCCGTCCAGGCTTACCAGACCGAACCGAAGGTCGCCCGAAGCCTCGATCCCTCGTACATGCACCGCGTCCACGTTCTGCCGACGGCGCGTCACGCCGTCCACGGTGACATTGGCAATCGCATGGCGCACGCTGTTGTCGAAGGCGGTCAGCGACAGCCGGATGCCGGATGCCGGCTTCCAGTCCACCCCTCCTTCCAAGCCGACCAGCCGCTCGTTGCCGAGCGCGGGGTTGCGCAGGGTCGTCACCGTGCCGACCACGAAGCTCCGGTAAAGCTCGTTCAGCGTCGGCTGGCGGATGTTGGAATAGGCCGCCCCGCGCAGGGCCAGCGTCGACCCCACGCGGACCAGGGCGCCGGCGCGGAACGAGGATGCCGCTCCGCTGCGGTCCGGGAATGCCAGATCGCTGACCACGGCCCCGGCGGCGTCAAGTGCGCGGAAGCGCCCCTGCACAACCGACCACCGGTCCAGCCGGGCACCCCCGGTGAGGACCAGCCGGCCCAGCGCCCAGTCGTCCTCGGCATAGAGCCCGACATCGCTGTTGGTGCCCCCGGCGCTGCGCCGTTGCAGCGAGGGCACCAGCCGGCCTTCCCTGCCGCTGCCCTGCGCTTGCCGTGCATCCAGCCCCAGCCGCAGGACGTGACCGCCGCCGACCGGCGGGCGCACCTCCACCATGCCGCCCAGTCCGGTCGAGGGCGTGGCCGACTGGTCGAGCGTGGGGCGGTACGGCGGGTTCGAGGACACGACCACGTTGTGGAAATCGCGCGCCTGGACATAGCCGAGCGCCTCGAACGACCATGGCCGGCGCCCCACCACGCGCAGGCTCGCATCCTGCCCGCTGATCCCGGTGTTGGCTCCGGCAAAGCGCAGGACACGCGCGTCGTTGAAGGCGCTGATCTTCGCCTGAAGCTCCACCGCAGGCGCCAGCAGGGCGACGATCCGCAGGCCGGCCGACCAGGTCTCGAACCGGGCGCGGACGCTGGCAGGAACGCGCTGATCCACCGGCGTGGTCCAGAAGCCCTGTCCCCGGTCCCATCGGCCCGAAAGCACCGCAAAGCCGCTGCCCAGCCGGGGGGCGAGGCTGCCGGCGAGTTCGGTCTCGCCACGGTCGTTCACCAGGGCCGTCGCTTGGGCGAGGCCGAGTTCGGCCGGGCCGGCGCTCGCCAGTTCGATGGTCCCGGCAACCGCGCCCGCGGCAAAGGCCCCGGCGCCTCCGCCGCGCGTGATCCGGCCCCCGGCAAGGAGGCCGGGGTCGATCGCGCCAAGCGGCACGTAGCCGAAGAAGGGGTCGGCCTGCGGCACTCCGTCCAGCAGCAGAAGCGTGCGGCTGGTGGCGTTGCCGCCCAGCGCGCGAAGCGTGATGCCCTGCGCGGAGGGGTTGGACGAGCGGCTGTCGGAGCGACGGAACTGCTGGACTCCGGCAGCTCCTGCCAGAACGGCGTCGATCCGGCCGGAGGCGGCGCCGGTCAGGTCCTGACGGTCGATCTCGCTCACGCCATAGGCAGGAGCTGCCGGTGGCAGGTCGAGCCCGCGCCCTGTCACCACGATCTCGGGCAATGCTGTGACCGGGGCGGCGGCCGGCCGCTCCTGTGCGCCTGCCGTCGCGGGCAGGGCTGCGGCGAGCGCAAGCCAGCGGCTGTGATGAAATGGCGGCATTCCGGCCTCATGGCGCAGCCTCGTCCGGGTGTCCAGCGCACCAGAGCCGGGAACCCGCGGCCTGTCGCGCGGGTTCCGGGAGAAAGTGGTGTCCGGTGGGACGGCACCTGCAGGAACTGACACATGACCGACGATACAAGCAAACAGGGGGCAGCAGACCGCATCCGGGTTTCCGGCGAACAAGGATACGAACTGCGGTACTTCGCCCGCAAGCACGGCCTGACCACGGCGCAGGCGACGGACCTCATCCGCCGCATCGGCAACGACCGGGCGAAGCTGAACGAGGCAGCGGTAAAGCTGCGCCGTAGTCAAGGGCCAGCCCGCGGTGCCAGCTGATCCTTGAAAGCCGGTCCTTCCCTCGTTAGCGTGAGCGCCAACGAGGGCCCGGCCGGGCGGCGCATGCCACGGTACCGGTCTGCAAGAGGAGGCCTCACCGTGCCGGACCTGCGCGCATGACCATGGCGCCCGCGGGCTTTCAGGCACCGGATTTCGACATCGCGGTCATCGGCGGCGGGATCAACGGCTGCGGCATCGCGCGGGATGCGGCCGGGCGCGGCGCCCGGGTCGGATTGTTCGAACAGGGCGACCTGGCGCAGGGTACATCTTCAGTCTCGACCAAGCTGATCCACGGCGGGCTGCGCTATCTGGAGCACCGCGAGTTCGCTCTGGTCCGGGAATCGCTGGAAGAGCGCGAGCGCCTCTGGGCCATTGCGCCGCATCTCATCCGGCCGATGCGCTTTGTTCTCCCCTGGGTGAAGGGCCTGCGCCCGCGCTGGCTGCTGCGGCTGGGCCTGTTCGTCTACGACCATATCGGCGGCCGCAAGGCGCTGCCGCCGACGCGCACCATCGACCTGCGACGCCATCAGGCCGGAGCGCCGCTCCGCCCGGGCTTCACTACCGGGTTCGTCTATTCCGACTGCCGGGCCGACGATGCGCGCCTCGTCGTGCTCAACGCCCGCGATGCGGCAGACCGGGGAGCAGCGATCCACACCCGCTGCGCCGTGACCGGCTTTGCGCGGGAAGGCGGCGCATGGCGGATCGAGACGACCACCGGAACCTATCACGCCCGCGCCCTCGTCAACGCGGCGGGGCCGTGGGTCATGCAGGTCCAGGCCTTGTCCGGCGCGACGGGCGGGCACCGGCTGCGGCTGGTGCGCGGCTCGCACATCGTCGTGCCGCGCCTGTTCGATCATGGCTTCGCCTATTTCTTCCAGCTGCCCGACGGCCGGATCTTCTTTGCCATTCCCTATTCCGGTGACTTCACGCTGATCGGCACGACCGACCGCGACCACCAAGGCCCGCTCGAGCGGATCGGGCCGAGCTCCGAGGAAATCGTCTACCTGTGCGAGGGCGCGAACCGCTATTTCGCGCGCACGCTCTCCCCCGCCGACGTGGTGCAATCGTGGGCGGGAGTGCGGCCCCTGGTCGACGATGGCTCGAACCGGCCCGAGGCCGCCACCCGCGGCTACCTGCTGGAGCTGTCCGACCCGGCCGAAGGTGCGCCACTGCTTACCGTCTACGGCGGCAAGCTCACCACCTACCGTCAGCTGGCCGAAACCGCGCTTGACCGTCTGGCCGCCCGGCTCGGCCAGCTCGGCCCGGCCTGGACCGCCGCCGCCGCCCTGCCGGGCGGGGACTTCCCGGTGGACGGCGTGGAGGCCCTCGTCGCGCGGCTGCGAGCCAACTACTCCTTCCTTGAGGAGAGCTCGGCAGAGCGGCTCGCCGGCGCCTATGGAACGCTCGCTTTCGACGTTCTGGGCGAGGCCACAAGCCTTGCTGATTGCGGCGAGCACTTCGGCCACGGTCTGACCGCGCGCGAGCTGGATTGGCTGGTCACGCGCGAATGGGCGCGCACCGCCAACGACGTCCTTTCCCGCCGGTCGCGCCTCGGCCTGCGCTTCGACCCCGCTCAGCGCGAGCGTCTGGAGGCGGCCGTGGCTGAGCGCACCCGATGAGCGCCGACCGGATCCTCGTCCTTGACGAGGGCACGACCTCGACCCGCGCCATGGTCTACGATCCGGCCGGGGCCCTGCTCCACGTGGCTCAGGCGCCCATCGCCCAGCACTATCCGCAAGACGGCTGGGTGGAGCAGGACGCCGAGGAGATATTCTCCGCCTCGCTCGCCTGCCTGCGCGAGGCCGTCGAGGCGGCGGGCGGCGCGACGCGCATCCTCGCGCTCGGCATCGCCAACCAGCGCGAGACCGTGGTCGCCTGGGACCGGGCGACCGGCCACCCGCTGTGCCGGGCCATCGTCTGGCAGGACCGCCGTACCGCGCCCGACTGCGCGGCACTGAAGGCGGCCGGACACGAGCCAGCGGTGCAGGAGCGCACCGGCCTGCTGCTCGATCCCTACTTCTCGGCCAGCAAGATGGGCTGGATTCTCCGCCATGTCCCCGAGGCGCGGGCCGCGGGAGAGCGGCTGGCGCTGGGCACGGTCGATGCGTGGCTGGTGTGGAAGCTGACCGGCGGCCTCCACGTCACCGATGCCGCCAACGCCAGCCGCACCGCTCTGTTCGCGCTCGACGGGCAGGGCTGGGACCGGGGCCTGTGCGACCTGTTCGGAGTGCCTGCCGCGGCCCTGCCGGAAGTGGTCGGCAATGCCGGGCCGATCGGCACCCTTTCCCCCGAATGGCTCGGCGCGCCGATCCCGATCTGCGGCATGGCAGGCGACCAGCAGGCCGCCACCATCGGCCAAGGCTGCCTCGCCCCCGGCCAGGGCAAGGCAACCTTCGGCACGGGGGCCTTCGTCCTCGTCAACACGGGCGCCGCGCGGCCCCGTTCAGGCAACCGCCTGCTCGGGACGGTTCTGGCCGAGGTCGGCGGCCTGCGCACCTATGCGCTGGAAGGCTCGATCTTCGTTGCCGGAAGCCTGATCAAGTGGCTGCGCGACGGGCTCGGCCTCCTGTCCTCGGCGGAGCAAAGCGAGGCGCTCGCCCGCTCGGTGCCCGACAGCGGCGGGGTGACGATCCTCCCCGCGCTTTCCGGCCTCGGGGCGCCGCACTGGCGGCCGGATGTCCGCGGCGTGATCGCCGGCCTGACCCAGGCGAGCACCCGGGCGCACATCGCCCGGGCGGCGCTGGAAGCCATGGCCCACCAGTGCCACGATCTCGCCGCCGCCTTTGCCGCCGATGGCGCGCCCTGGACCCTGCTGCGCATCGACGGCGGGATGAGCGGGAACGACTGGCTGGCCCAGGACCTTGCCGACGTACTCGCAATCCGGCTCGAACGCCCCGCCGATATCGAAACGACCGCGCGCGGCGCGGCCATGCTCGCCGCCGTGGGGGCCGGCTTCTATTCCGATCTCGCTGCCGCCTGCGCGATGCTCCCCCCGGTCGAGCACTTCGTCCCGCGCATGGCCGAAGAAGCCCGCGCCACAAGGCTCGGCTCGTGGCGCAAGCTGTTGGCGCAGAACCTGTCCTAGCGCAAAGCGCCGGCCCCCAGCCGCTCCTGCAGCGCCTCCAGCAGCCACTGCCCGGCTGGCCCCGGCCGGCAGTCGCTGCGCCACGCGGCGCTCAGCGGATAGCCGGCGCGCGGGGCCTCGGGCACGGGGAGATGAACCAGCCGGCCTGATGCAAGGTCCGCCGCAACCATCGGGCGCGGCATGTTGCCCCAGCCCACGCCTTCCAGCAGCAGGGCGTGCTTGGCGCCAAGGTCCGCCAGCCGCCAGGTGTTGGCTGCCATCACCCCGAACTCCTGGCCCTCGGTGAGGGAGGATCGGTCGGTCAGGATCAGCTGCCGCCACCTGCGCGCCGTGCCGGGCGGGATCGTCGCCATGCGGGCCAGCGGATGAGCCGGAGCCGCCACGGGGATGAGATCGATCTCGCCGAGCGCGAGCAGCTCCAGCTCGCGGTGGGCCGCGATGGTCGGCCCGCCTACCGCCAGCTGCACCCGCTCATCCAGCAGCAGGGATGCCACGGCCCCCAGCCCATCCACATGGAGCGTCAGGTTGACCGTCGGATGGGCCTGCTGGAACTCCCTCAGCACGGCTGAAACCACGGTCAACGGGCACATCACGTCCACCGCCAGGGCAAGCTCTGCCTCCAGCCCGGCGGCGCGCGCGCGCAGGCCGGCGACCAGTTCGTCGACCTCGCCGTGGACGGCCCGGGCGTGGGCCAGGATTGCCTTGCCCTCCCGGGTGAGGATCGGGCGGCGCGAGCCTTCCCGGTCGAACAGCGTCACGCCAAGCTGTGCCTCCATGGCGGCAATGCCATAGCTGATGGCCGAAACGGCACGTCCCAGGCGCCTGGCCGCGGCGCTGAAGCCGCCACAATCCACCACGGCGATGAATATGCCGAGCTGGTCAAGGGTGGGGCGGCCTATATCCATCGTTCTGAAGTCCTGAACATAATGAACAGCTTTATACTGGTTTTTCGAATGGCGCCCAAGCCCTATCTGGCGCTCAGCACATGCGAAAAGGCTGTCCGGCCTTCACCCCTCGCGGAGAACCACGATGATCGAACTGCGCCCCTTCGCCACCCTCGGCGCCGCCGACCACGGCTGGCTCGATGGTCACCACCACTTCTCCTTCGCCGATTACTATGACCGGGACCGGATGAACTGGGGCGCCTTGCGCGTATGGAACGATGACATCATTCAGCCCAAGACCGGCTTTCCGCCGCACCCCCACCGCGACATGGAGATCATCACCTACATCCGCGAGGGCGCGATCACGCACCGCGACAACCTCGGCAACGAAGGCCGCACCGTAGCGGGCGACGTCCAGGTGATGTCGGCCGGAACCGGGATCCAGCACTCCGAATTCAACCTCGAGGACGATGAGACCCGCCTGTTCCAGATCTGGATCATGCCTGACCACACGGGCCACGCGCCGAGCTGGGGCACGCGTCCGTTCCCCAAGAACGACCGCGCCGGCGCATTCGTGACCCTTGCCTCCGGCATGGCAGGAGACGACGCCCTGCGGATCAACGCCAATGCCCGCGTCCTCGGCGCCTTCGTCAAGGCCGGCGACACCGTGCGCTATGCCACCTCGCCGGAACGCCGCGCCTATCTCGTCCCGGCCAGCGGCAGCGTGCGGATCGGCGATGTGGAGGCACAGGCCCGAGACGGTGTCGCCATGACCGGGCTCACCGAAATCGCGGTCACCGCGCTGGAAGACGCCGAACTCGTCATGGTCGACGCGGCCTGATCGACGCCTGCCGTTCAGGCGAACGGAGAAACGCCTATAGCCGCGGCAGGGTCACCCCGCGCTGGCCCATGTACTTGCCCGCGCGGTCGGCATAGCTGACTTCGCACGGTTCGTTGCCTTGCAGGAACAGGAACTGGCAGGCACCCTCGTTGGCATAGATCCGCGCGGGCAGGGGGGTGGTGTTGGAGAACTCCAGCGTCACGTGGCCTTCCCAGCCCGGCTCCAGCGGGGTCACGTTCACGATGATCCCGCAGCGTGCATAGGTGCTCTTGCCAAGGCAGATCACCAGCACGTCGCGGGGCACCCGGAAATATTCGACCGTGCGGGCCAAAGCGAAGGAATTGGGCGGGATCACGCAGACGTCGGTCTTGCGGTCGACGAAGGAATTGGACGCGAAGTCCTTCGGGTCCACCACCGCGCTGTCCACGTTGGTGAAGATCTTGAACTCGTCAGCCACGCGGGCATCGTAGCCGTACGACGAAAGGCCGTAGGAGATGCAGCCATCGCGGCGCTGGCTTTCGACGAAGGGCTCGATCATGCCTTCGCTCAACGCCTTGTCGCGGATCCACTTGTCGGAAAGAATCGCCATGTCCGGCTGATTGCCGGGAGCGCGGGGCTGAGGCAAGTGGGGCAGGTCGGCAATCCACCGGCGCGCAAGGGAGCGGCAATGGACCACACGGCAAGGCAGGCGCGCGCTGCCGACGAAAGCCGCGCGCGCACGATCACCCGCTGGCTGCTGGTCGCGCTCTACGGGGCGGCCGGGGTCCTCCACCTCACCCTCCCGGCGCCGTTCCTCAAGATCACGCCGCCATGGGTGCCCTGCCCCGCGACCGTCATCGCTCTGACCGGGATGGCCGAACTTGCCGGCGCGGCCGGGCTGGCGCAGGCCGTGTCACCCGCGCTGCGCCGCGCCGCCGGCTGGGGCCTTGCGGCCTATGCGCTGTGCGTCTGGCCGGCCAACGTCCAGCACCTGCTGATGGACATGGCCCGCCCGGACCACGGCCTCGGCTGGGCCTACCACGGCCCGCGCATGCTGGCGCAGCCGGTGCTGATCTGGGCCGCCCTCTGGGCCAGTGGAGCAATCAAGCGCCGCCGCACCTAAACCCCGTGGTACTCCCGGTACCAGTCCACGAACCGAGGCACGCCCACCTCGATCGAGATCGTCGGCTCATAGCCAAGGTCGGCGCGGATCGCGGCGATGTCGGCATATGTCGCCGGCACGTCGCCGGGCTGCATGGGTAGCAGGTCCAGTTCGGCCTTGCGCCCGGTTGCCTGCTCGATCAGGCCGATGACCTTCATCAGCGCCTCGCTGCGGTGATTGCCGATGTTGTAGAGCCGGTGCGGCTTCGTGCTGCCGCCGGCCTTCGGCGCGCCATCGTCGGGCGGAGGATTGTCAAGGCTGGCGATCAAGCCTGAAACGATGTCGTCGATATAGGTGAAATCGCGCCGCATCTCGCCGTGGTTGAATACCGGCAGGCGCTCTCCGGCGAGGATCTTGCGAGTAAAGATCCACAGCATCATGTCCGGCCGCCCCCACGGGCCATAGACGGTGAAGAACCGCAGGCCGGTCAGCGGAATGCGGTAAAGGTGGGCGTAGGTCTCGCTCATCAGCTCGTCGGCGCGCTTGGTCGCGGCATAGAGCGAAACCGGGTGATCGGCACGGTCCTCCACGGCGAAGGGCAGCTTGGCGTTCCCGCCATAGACGGAGGAGGAGCTGGCATAGACCATGTGCCGCACCCCGCGGTGCCGGGCCAGTTCCAGCAGGTTCAGGTGCCCGGCAAGATTGGACTGCACATAGGCGTGCGGGTTCGCGAGCGAATAGCGCACACCCGCCTGGGCACCGAGGTGCACGATCCGGTCGAACTCGCGTGCGCCGATGGCGGACAGCAGGGCCGGATAGTCGGCAAAGTCCTGCTCGAGGAAAGCGAACCGCCCATCGCTCTCTCCGGCCAGCACGGCCAGCCGGTCCCGCTTCAGCGAGACCTGGTAATAGTCGTTGCAGTTGTCGATCCCGATCACCTCCTCGCCCCGGGCAAGGAGCGAGCGGATCAGGCTGAAGCCGATGAACCCGGCGGCGCCGGTAACGAGGATGGTCATGAGCCTTCCCTAGGGAGCGCCGGTTGCGGCAGAGTTAAATCCCGGCATACCACGCATAGTCGTGGCGGTCCTCCCAGTACCCGCCCTTGCCGCCATAGAGACCCGCCAGCCTGGACCGCGCCTCGATCCGCATCACGTATTTCGCGTGCTTGTAGCCCAGCTGGCGCTCCACCCTGAGGCGCAGCGGGGCGCCGTGGTCGACGGGCAAGGGCTGTCCGTTCATTGTGTCGGCAAGGATCGTCTGCGGGTGGAAGGCGTCGATCAGGTCGATCGATTCGTAATAGGGGGCATCGCCGAACCGGTCGGCACAATGGAACACGATGTAGCGCGCGGCCGGCAGCAGGCCGGCGGCCTTCAGCACCGGGCCAAGCGGCGCGCCGCTCCACTGCCCGATCGCGCTCCACCCCTCCACGCAATCGTGCCGGGTGACCTGCGTGCGCCGCGGCATTGTCCGCAACGCCTCGAGCGAAAGGTCGAGCGGGCGGAGCACCAGCCCGTCCACCCGCAGCCTCCAGTTCGCAAAGCCGCTGGCAAGGTGACCGTTCCATTCGGCATTGCCTGCCGCATCGCGGTTGCCGTTGGCGCGGAACACCGGCGACATGTCTCCCGGCGCGAACTCCCGCGCCAGGCCCGCACCGGCGATCAGCCGCTGGCTCCCCAGGTGGGCCTGCTCGGCGCTTTCCAGCATGGCGCGGAAACCCGGGCTGCGGTTCAGCCGGTCACAGCCGGACAGCAGCAGCCCGCCCGCACCCGTCAGGCCCGCGCCCAGCAGGCGGCGGCGGCTCAGCCGTTCATCCATCGGCGCGCTCCTTCGGCAGGCGGAACCAGCCGGTGACCATGGCCCTCACCTGGTTGACCGGCCCGGACAGCAGCACCATCGCGATGTGCACCACGAAGAAGGCGACCAGACCGAGCGCCGCCAGAAAGTGGATCGACCGGGCCGATTGCCGCCCGCCAAACAGGTCGACCAGCCAGGGAAACCCCGCATTGGCCCCGGGCGAAAGCGTCAGCCCGCTCAGGATCGCCAGCGGGATCAGGCCGAACAGTACGGCACAATAGGCCAGCTTCTGCAGCACGCCATAGCGCAGCGCCGCCAGTCCGGTGGGAAAGCGCAGCCGCAGGTGTTCAACCACATCATGCCAGACGTTGCGCGGCGCCCATTCGGCGCGGGTGATGTGCAGGTCGCGGCGGAGATGTCCGTTCGCCAGCGACCACAGCAGATAGCCCGCCAGCCCCACCGCCAGCACCCAGGCGAAGGCCAGGTGCCACAGCCGCGCATCAGCGAGGCTGTAGGTCGACGGGATCGTCAGCCATCCGGGAAAGGCGACCGCGTGGACCACCCCGTGTGCGTCGCGCGAAGTCCCGAACAGCCCGCTGGTGTGCAGCACCAGGCCGCCGATCCGCACCATGCCGGCTTCGCCCCGGTGGCCGATCTCCAGCCATGCCGCATCGAAGTTCGCGCCGTACTGGCCCCAGTAGAGGCGGGGGTGGGCGTTGAAGATCATCAGCCCGCTCATCAGCATGATCGCAAGGGTGGCGGCGTTGATCCAGTGCCACAGCCGCGTGGACATGCGGTGCCGCCGCACCGGCCTTCCGGCGGCGGCCACTTCTCCGGATTCGTCCGCAGGCCCGTCCATCGGCGCCTCCCTTGCCCCAAAACCTATGACAAAGGCGGAGCGGCGGCAAGCGAGCGGGAACAAACAGCCGCGCCTTCCGGTTGCGGTTGCACGTTCCCTTGGGAGAATCGCCATGTCCACCATCGCCGCCGTGATCGGACGCATCCTCGTCGCCCTGTTGTTCATCGTCTCGGGGGTCTTGAAAGTGCTCGATCCGGGCAAGACTGCGGACATGCTAGGGTCGGTCGGCCTGTCCCCGGCGCTGACCCTCCCCAGCGCCCTGTTCGAGATCGTGCTTGGCATCGCGCTGGCCATCGGCCTGATGACCCGGCTCAGCGCGATCCTGCTGGCCGGCTTTACCGTGCTGACGATCCTGTTCTTCCACAACCAGTTCAACGATCCGGCGCAGGTTCCCACGATCCTGCTCCATGTAGCCCTCATCGGCGGCCTGCTGGGCCTGTTCGCGCATAGCCAGATCCGCTGGAGCTACGGTTCGCTGCGCGATCGCCGCAACGCCGATCTCGCCGCGCGCGATCACGAGGCCGAGAACCGCATTCACGAGGCGCAGGTCGCGGCCGATCAGCGCGCCCACGAGGCCGAACTGCGCGCCGCCCGGGCCGAAGCCCGTGCCGAAAGCCTTGCCACCACGCGCCCGCAGGTCTGACGCGCACCCTTGCCGCTGCCCGCTCCGGTGCTACCACCGCGCGGGTGAGCGGCTTTCTCTTCGCCTTCCTTGCCGTCCTGGTCGCCGCGGCCGGCGCGCGTGACCAGGTCCTGATCGCCGCGCTCACCCGCAGCCAGGGCCCGCGGCCGATGCTGCTTGCCGTCGCCATGGCCGGCGCGCTCGCCGCCACCGCCTTGGCCGGCTGGGCGGCGCACCGTCTCGGCGCGGACATGACCGGCCCGGCGCGCAAGGCGCTCGCCGGCATTGCCCTGATCCTTGCCGGGGGAGAAATGGTCCTCGTCGCGCCCGGCCGCAAACCGGCCGAGCCGACCCGCTCGCTGTTTGCCGCCTTCCTCGTGCTCACCGCCTGGCAGATCAGCGACGCCGCGCGGCTGCTGGTGCTCGCCCTCGGCGTCGCCACCGCCTCGCCCGTGCCCGCCGCGCTGGGCGGGGCGCTCGCCAGCTGCGCCATGCTGGCGGCCGGCTGGCTCATGCCCGGCCCGGTCGGAACCCCGGCCCTGCGCCGCATCCGTCGCTGGGCCGGCGTTGCGGTTGTCCTGTTGGGCGGGGCAACCTTCATCGTCTGAATCGATTACTAATCGCGGGAATGCCAAGGAACCCGATTTGTCCTTCGGGCGTATAAGCGCCGGGTCCACAGACGATGGGAAACGGCACAATGGGTGACAATGTCAAACAGGCGCTGGTCGAAAGCCTGAACGGGCTGCTGGCAGACAGCTTCGCGCTCTACCTCAAGACCAAGAACTTCCACTGGCACGTCCGCGGCCCGCAGTTCCGCGACCTGCACCTGCTGTTCGACGAGCAGGCGGCAGAGATCTTCGCGCTGACCGATCTGATCGGCGAACGCGTCCGCAAGAACGGCGCCACCACGCTCACCTCGATCGGCTCCATCGCCGGCAAGACCCGCATCGCCGATCAGGACGGCGCCGACCTTGCGCCCGAAGCGATGATCCGCGAACTGATCGCCGACAACGAAACCTTCCTCGCCCGCCTGCGGGAGGTGAAGGACGCGGCGGGCGCCGCCGGCGACAACGCGACCGACGGCATCGTCGATGACTGGACCGACCAGTGCGAACAGCGCATCTGGTTCCTCAAGCAGACGGTCGCCTGATCCGCTCCCCCGGGCCTCCCGCGCCGTTCCCATGCGGCGCGGGGGGTGCTAGGGGTTTCTCCCCGATGTGATCGGGCCAAGGCGAAGGCAGACCGCGTCCATGTCCATCGAGATTATCGACGGCGCCGCCGACAGCGACATCGCGGACTGGATAGCACAGCGCCTGCTCGTCGCGCTCGACAGGGCAGGGCAGGGCTCCGTCGCCGTCTCGGTCCCGGGCGGCTCCACCCCCTTTCCCATCCTGGCAGACCTCGCCCGGCGCCCGCTGCCGTGGGGCCGGATCGAAGTCTGGCCGGGGGATGACCGGATCGTCGCGGAGGACCATCCGGCCAGCAACGTTGGCCGCATCCGCGCCCTGCTGGAACCGGCCGGAGCCAGTGTCGTCGCCCTTGGTGAACAGGCCCGCCCGCCTCACTTCGCGCTGGTCTGGCTCGGCATGGGCGAAGACGGACACGTCGCCTCGCTCTTCCCCAACACCGCGCCCCGCGCCGACGATCCGCTGCCCGTGCGCCGCATCACCCCCGATCCGCTCCCGCCCGAAGCCCCGTTCGACCGGCTCAGCCTGACCATCCCCGCCCTGCTGAACAGCGAAGCCCTGCTCTTCGTCATCCGGGGAGGCGCCAAGCGCTCGCTGTTCGAGGCCGCCGTGCTGGGCAAGAGCGACCTTCCGGTGGCCCGGCTGCTCGCCGCGCGCCACCAGCCGGTCACCTGCTTCGCCTGATCGGCCTGTGCTCCTCCACCGCCTGCTTCCCGCTCCGCTCCACGTCGCCGGACTGCGCCTTGCCCACGCGGTGCGGCTGCGGTGGTGGCGGCTCGCCGGCAGCGCGGTGCGGGGCTGCCGGGTGCTGGTACTCGACCGCGAGGGACGCGTGCTCCTGATCCGCCACTCCTACGGCTCGGGCCACTGGATGCTCCCCGGCGGCGGCCTGTCGGCCCGCGAACATCCGCTGGCCGGCGCCCACCGCGAACTGGCCGAGGAGGTGGCGATGCGGTTGACCCTCTCGGTCCTGCTCGGCCGAACCGACGATCCGCTGTCGATCCACGAAACCCATCTCATCGCCGGGTGGAGCGATGACCTGCCCGTGCCCGACGGCCGCGAAATCGTCGCGGCAGGGTTCTTTGCGCTGCACGATCTGCCAGCGCCGCTGCCCGACACGCTGGCCGGCCGCCTGCCGGACTGGGTCACAGCAGCGCAAGCTGCCCGTCCGCCGGGCTGACCGGCGGCCGCCGGCTCCCCTCCAGCGCCGACAGCGTCAGGCCCATCAGCCGCAGCGGCTGGGGCAGGGGCAGGGCCTCCTCCAGCAGGGCCAGCCCGATCGCCTCGAACTCTGCCCGGCTGGCCACGGCGCGCGGCAGCGAACGGGCGCGGGTCCGCGTGGCGAAGTCGCTGAAGCGCAGCTTGAGCGTCACCGTCCGGCCCTTCGCCTGGGCGCTCTCGATCCGGTCCCACACGATCCCGGCAATCGTGGACAGCGTTTCGCGAAGCGCCGCGCCCGAGGATATGTCCTGTCCGAAGGTCCGCTCCCCGCCGACCGACTTGCGCAGCCGATTGGCCCGCACCGGGCGCAGGTCGATCCCCCGCGCCGCCCGGTAGAGATAATCCGCCATGCTGCCGAAGTGGCCCCGCAGGAAGGCGATGTCGAGCTCCCTCAGATCGGCGCCGGTGCGGATGCCCAGGGCGGCCATCTTCTCCGCGCTGCGCGGGCCGACACCGTGGAAGCGGCGCACCGGCAGGCTGGCCACGAACTGCGCCCCCTCGCCGGGGCGGATCACGCAGAGCCCGTCGGGCTTGTTCTGGTCGCTGGCCAGCTTGGCCAGGAACTTGTTGTACGAGACGCCCGCGCTCGCAGTCAGGCCCGTATCGGCGCGGATGCGCTCGCGGATCAGCTGGGCGATGCGCGTTGCCGAGCCGATCCCGCGCAGGTCGTCGGTCACGTCGAGATAGGCCTCGTCAAGGCTCAGCGGCTCGACGTGCGGGGTGAAGTGGCGGAAGATCGCGCGGATCTGGTGCGAGACCTCGCGGTAGACCTCGAACCGCGGCTTGCGAAAGACAAGGTCGGGGCACAGCCGCACGGCTTCGGCCGAAGGCATGGCTGATCGCACTCCGAACCGCCGCGCCTCATAGCTCGCCGCAGCCACCACCCCGCGCGCTGCGGACCCGCCCACGGCCACCGGCAGGCCGCGTAGCGCCGGTTCGTCGCGCTGCTCGACCGAGGCGAAGAAGGCGTCCATGTCGACATGGATGATCTTGCGCAGGCCGGAGGCCTCGGCGCCCTCATCCGCGTCGCCGCTGTCCTCCGTCGCGGGATCGAGCTCGTCCATCTGCCCGTCATAGCTGCGTCTGTTGCAAACAAAAACGGTTGGCGTTGTCGGGTGAAGACAGCCAATGGGGCGTCATGCAGTCGCCCGACTTCCCCACCGCCGCGCGGACGGAGCCATCGTTCGCCCTGAGCCGGCGTGAACTTGTGATTATGCTCGCCCTTACACAAGCATTTCAGGCGCTTGCGATCGATTCAGTCCTGCCCGGTCTTGGTGAGCTGTCACGCGACCTCAAGGCCGCCGACCCGAACCAGGGCCAGCTCGTCGTCGGCCTGTTCCTGATCGGGATCGGCCTTGGCGCCCTGCTGCCCGGCCCCCTGGCCGATCGCTTCGGCCGCAAGCCCGTGCTGCTGACCAGCGTGCTTGCGTCCAGCGCGATCACGCTGGTCTGCATGCTGGTCCAGACCATCGACCAGATGCTGGTCCTGCGCTTTCTCGGCGGGCTGATCTACGCCGGCCTCGCCGTGGTGCCGCCAGCGATCATCCGCGACCGATTCGAGGGCGATCGCATGGCCAGCCTGCAGTCCATGATCGGGGTCATCTTCCTTGTCGTCCCGATGGTCGCCCCCTCGGTCGGACAGCTGATCCTGCTGTTCGTCGGCTGGCGCTGGATCTTCGGCTTCATCGCGCTGCTCGGCCTCGCCATGACCCTGTGGATCGCGCTGCGCCTGCCGGAAACGCTCGATCCTTCCAACCGCCAGCGGATCGACCCGCGCTCGATCGGGCGGAACATCCGCGAGATAATGACGACGCGGGCCTCCTTCGGCTATGTCCTTGGCGGCATGGTCAGCGTCGGCGTGCTGTGGGGCTACATCCAGAGCAGCCAGCAACTGGTCGGAGATCACTTCGGGGCAGGCCGGGCCTTTCCCCTGTTCTTCGGCGGGATGGCGCTGGCCATGGCCGTCGCCAATCTCACCAATTCGCGCATCGTCGAACGGTTCGGCGCCCGCCGCGTCGCCCACACGGCGTTGTTCGTCTACATCGCCCTCGCCCTCATCCAGTATCACCTTGCGCATCGGGGTGCCGAAACGCTGTGGCAGTTCGTGCCGATGATGACGCTGACCATGATGTGCATGGGCTTTACCGGGGCCAATTTCGCCGCGATCGCGCTCCAGCCGTTCGCCCGCATGGCGGGGGCTGCCAGCTCGGTGCAGACCTTCGTGCGCAGCAGCCTCGGCGGGCTGATCGCCGCCTTCATCGGCCAGGCCTACGATGGGTCCGCGCGCCCGTTCAGCTTGGCGCTGGTCGTCGGCGGGGTCATGATCCTGCTGCTGATTCTGTGGAGCGAGAACGGCCGCCTGTTCCGCCGCCTTCACCCCCGGGGAACGCAGCCGCCTATCGCCTGACGGCGGCCGTCAGATCCCGGCGCGAGGGGCGGGGCGATGGTCCTGCCGCCGACGCCGGAACCAGCGATTGCCAGCCGGCCTTCAGGACGAAGCCCAGCTTCTGCGCCGCGCTGGTGCCGATCCGTCGGTCCCACGCCCGGCCGCCCGCCAGGGCCACCTTGCGCCCGATCGCGCCATAGATCCCCGCGGCCGAAAGCACCGCCCAGCGCTGGCGAGGGGCCAGCCGCGCCGCGCCAATCCGGGCCGAAGCCTCGTATTCGCCCGCCCGCGCGCACAGCCGTGAAACCATGGCGACCAGCGCAGCGCGATGGCGCGGCTCCATCAGCGCCGCCTCGGCAATTCCAGCGTCCGCCAGCCACTCCGCCGGCAGATAGCAACGCCCCGCCGCATGATCCTCGGCCACGTCGCGGGCCACGTTGGCGAGCTGGAAGGCAAGGCCAAGGTCGCACGCCCGGTCCAGCGTGTCCTCGTCCCCCGCCGGCACGCCCATCACCGCGGCCATCATCACGCCCACGGCCCCCGCCACGTGATAGCAGTAGCGCAGCAGGTCTTCCTCGGTCGCCGGCCGCCAGTCGGCCGCGTCCAGCGCGAAGCCGGCGATCACGTCCTCGGCCATCTCCGCGCTCAGCCCGCACTCGCGCGCCACCACGCCCAGGCAGTCGAAGCTCGGCTTCCCGGTCGCCTGTCCGACCAGCGCCTGTGCGGTCAGGTCGCGGATCCGCGCCAGGCGCTCGGCCGCACCGGCCTGGTCCCCCAGCGTCCCGCCCAGCTCCTGCGCATCGGCAAGGTCGTCCGCCGCCCGGCACCAGGCATAGAGCAGCCACACCCGCTCGCGCGTGAGAGGATCGAACAGGTGCGATGCCGCCGCGAAGCTCTTCGATCCCTTCGCGATCGTCTCGCGGGCATGGGCCACCAGCGCCGCACGCTCCACCGTTACAGGTCCTTCGCTGTCATCCGCAGGATCGGCATGTGCGGCTCATAGGCCTCCATCCGGCCCAGCAGCAGGTCCAGTTCGTGCTCCGCGATCAGGATCGAGGTGTGCGAGGGGCGGATGAACCCGGTCTCGATCATGTGGCGGTTGAACGCCAGCAGATGGTCGAAGAACCCGAAGGCGTTCAGCAGCCCCACCGGCTTGTCGTGATAGCCGAGCTGCGACCAGGAGACTGCCTCCCACAGTTCGTCCATAGTGCCGACCCCGCCGGGCAGGGTCAGGAACCCGTCGGACAGGTCGGTGAAGGCCTGCTTGCGGGCGTGCATCGTGGGTACCACGTAAAGCTCGGTGCAGTCGGAGTTCGCCAGTTCGGCATCGGCCAGCGCCTCGGGGATCACCCCGATCACCTCGCCGCCCGCCGCCAGCGCGGCTTCGGACAGCGCACCCATCAGCCCGCGCCGCCCGCCGCCATAGACGATCCCGATCCCCTGCTCGGCCAAGGCCTTGCCGACCGTCGCGGCCAGCTCGCGATAGCGCCCGTCCGCCGGCGTCGCCGAACCGCAGAACACGGCAAGACGCTTCATCCCAGATCCTCCAGCATCAGCCCCGCCGTCGCCTTGGCACTGCCGACCACGCCCGGAATGCCCGCCCCCGGATGAGTCCCCGCGCCGACAAGGTAGAGGTTCCTGATCCTGTCGTCCCGGTTGTGCGCCCGGAACCACGCGCTCTGGGTCAGGATCGGCTCGAGGCTGAAGGCGCTGCCAAGGTGCGCATTGAGGTCCAGCGCAAAGTCGCGCGGGGCATAGTGGAACTTGGTCACGATCCGGTCATGGATGTCGGGGATCAGCCGCCGGCCCACCTCGTCAAGGATGCGCTTTTCCAGCAGCGGCCCGACCTGCTCCCAGTCGATCGGCAGCTTGCCCATGTGGGCCACCGGCACCAGCGCATAGAAGGTGCTCTTGCCCGGCGGCGCCACCGAAGGGTCGGTCACCGTCGGATGATGCAGATAGATCGAAAAGTCCTGCGGCAGGACCCCGTGCTGGTAGATGTCGTCGAGCAGGCCCTTGTAGCGCGGTCCGAACAGGATCATGTGATGCGGGATCCCCGGCCAGGTGCCCTCCACCCCGAAGTGCACCACGAACAGGCTCGGCGAAAAGCGCCTGGCCGCCAGCTTGCGGCCATGGTCGCGCGCGGTCGGCGTGTCGCGCAGCAGCTCGCGGTAGGTGTGGACCACGTCGGCGTTGCTGGCCACGGCATCGAACCGCTCGCGCCAGCCGCTCTGCGTTTCGACCTCGCTGATCCGGTCCCCGAAGCTGTGCAGCTTCACCACCGGATCGTGCAACCGCATGGTGCCGCCGAGCCGCTCGAAGTGCTTCACCATGCCGGCGATCAGCCGGTTGGTGCCGCCCCTGGTCCACCACACGCCGCCATCTTTCTCCAGCTTGTGGATCAGGGCATAGATCGCGCTGGTCGTCATCGGGTTGCCGCCCACCAACAGCGTGTGGAACGAGAACGCCTCGCGCAGCTTCTCGCTCTTCATGTGGCTGGAGGCGATCGAATAGACGCTGCGCCAGGCCTGATACCGGGCGAGCGCCGGGGCCGCCTTGATCATCGCGCCGAAGTTGAGGAACGGCACCGCGCCCAGCTTGACGTAACCTTCCTCGTAAACTCCGGCGGCATAGCGCAGGAAGGCGTCGTAGCCATCGAGGTCGCCCGGCGCGATCCGCGCGATCTCCGCGCGCAGGGCCTCTTCGTCGTTCGAATAGTCGAAGTTCGTCCCGTCCGGCCAGTTCAGCCGGTAAAACGGCATGACCGGCATCAGCTCCACGTCGTCGGCCAGCTTGTGCCCGGAAAGCGCCCAGAGCTCTTCCAGGCAGGCCGGGTCCGTCACCACGGTCGGCCCGGCGTCGAAGGTGAAGCCCTCGCGCTCCCACACATAGGCGCGCCCGCCCGGCCGGTCCCGCGCTTCCACCACGGTGGTGGCAACGCCGGCCGATTGCAGCCGGATCGCCAGAGCCAGCCCGCCGAAGCCGGACCCAATCACGCAGGCGCGCTTGCCCTGCAGCCCTTCCTCCGCCGCCGCGCTCAAGCCCCGCGCTCCAGCGAGGAGAGGGGAGCCCGGCCAGTGATCGCGCGCACGGCCGCGCCAAGCGGCACCGGCGGCTTGCCGGTGAGGATGCGTGCCTTGTCCATCATCGTCGTTCTGCCTGCATAGAAGCGCTCGATCAGCCGGGGATCGAGCCGGTAGAAGCGTTCCAGCACCCTGTAGCGCGCTTCCGGCCTGGCCGCAGCGAACAACATGGCTGAAAGCATCCGGTAGAACCTGCCGCTCCTCCAGTGCCGCTCTGCCCATGCCCGGCTCCAGCGCGAAAGGCCAGCGCCCGAAAGATCGTTGTGCCCGGCAAGCTCCAGCGCAAAGGCCAGCGCAGTCGGCAGCGAATAGGAAGTCAGCGGGTGGAACAGCCCGGCGCGCACCCCGGCCAGCGCCGCCCCGCTCTCCTGCGCCGCGCGAAACGCCGCCCAGTCGCCGCCCGCCACCACCGGGAGCACCCCTGTCTCCTGCTCCACCACCTCGGCAACGTCCCAGCCCTGCGCCCTGGCATAGGCGGCGATCCGCCCCTCCAGCGCGGGCACGTCCAGCACCGGCCCGTCCGAATAATAGGTGTCCTCGATGAACACCCGGTCTGCGGTGAACGGCAGGCAGTAAACGAAGCGATAGCCGTCGATCTGTTCGACGGTGGCGTCCATCACCACCGGCCGGTCTAGCCCGTGCGGCTGGCGGGTGCGGACCAGCTGGCCAACGAACTTCTGCCACCCGCCAACCAGGTGCGGCAGCCCGGCCGCGCCGCGCGCGTCGATCACCGCGCCGGCATGAAGCGTCCGCCCGTCGGCAAGCTGCAGGCTCTGCCCATCCAGCCGCTCCACCCGCGTTCCCTGCAGGATCGCGCCCTCCGGCAGCACTGCGCGCAAGTGGGCGTCAAGCCGGTGGCCGGTCAGCGAACGGTAAGGCGTGCCGAGATCGCGCGCATGGCCCGGAAATTGCACCCGGTAGCCCATGTCCCAGCGGCCCGCGACCATCGGCGCAAGCAGCGCCTCGCCACCCGGCGGCAGGTCGCTGGCGAAGAAGGACCACACGTGATTGCCGCCCAGCCGCTCGCCCGCCTCGACCAGCAGCAGCGAAAGGTCCGGGCGCTGCTGGTTCAGGGCAAGGGCGATCAGCCCGCCCGAAAGCCCCGCGCCCACGATGGCGATGTCCGCGTCCCGGCTTGTCATTCGCTTTCGTGTCTAGAGACCTTCTGCTTCGGCGCAACCTCCCCTTGGCGCACCGGGCGGTCAGTGGCATAGCGCCGCGACGATGGCGGACAGGCTCGAACCGGACAGCAACAGGCGCCGCCGCCGCAGGCGCGCCGCGAGGCCGCGCCGGGCCGGCCGTTCGCTCCTGCCGCGCCCTGCCGGAATCCTCCTCGCGGCGCTGATCATTGGTGCCGTCGCGGCGATCGAACTCGCCACCGGGCGCCCGCCGATCTGCCCCTGCGGCACGGTGAAGCTGTGGTGGGGCGTGGTTCAGTCCAGCCAGAACAGCCAGCACGTGGCGGACTGGTATTCGTTCAGCCACGTCATCCACGGCCTGCTGTTCTATTTCTTCGCCCACCTCTTGTGGCGCCGCTGGAAGCTGTTCCGGGGCCGCCCCGCCGTCTGGGCCCTGCCGATCGCCGTCGCCTTCGAAGGCTTCTGGGAGCTGCTGGAAAACTCGCCGGTCATCATCGACCGCTACCGCGCCGTGACCATCTCCTACGGCTATTCGGGCGACAGCGTGGTGAACTCCGTTGCCGACATCGGCTTCATGGTCCTCGGCTTTTTCCTTGCCGCCCGCCTCCCGGTCCGCGCCTCGGTAGCTCTCGCCCTGGCATTCGAGGTCTTCACCCTCGCGATGATCCGCGACAATCTGACCCTCAACGTCCTCATGCTGGCCTGGCCGCTCGACGCGATCCGCGCGTGGCAGGGCGGGGCCTAGCTGCCAAGCTCCACCCACCGTGAAAACGTCGCCGCCTGCCCATGCAAAGCCCCGGCTTCGTCCACCAGGTTCCACACCGTCGCCTGCTCGATCCGGAAGCGCTGCCCGGTGGCGGAGATCCGCACTCCGGCGTAGTCCGCGATGAACCCGTCGCGCTTCACCCGGTCGAGCAGGGCCTGCCGCTCCTCCCGCACCGGCGCCTCGGCGGAGAACCGGCTCGGCCTGCCGACCAGCCCTTCCACCGCGCAGTCGAACCGGACGAGCGCGGCACGGTTGGCAAAGAAGAACAGCGGGTCAGCCTCCGTCCCGTGGGCCAGGATCACCGCTGGCGCTTCCCACAGTGCCCCCACCAGGTCCCCGCCCGCTGGCACCAGCTCCCGCCCGGTCAGCCGGACATGGCTTGCCGCCACCAGCGCGATGCGCGCCGCCGTGCCGGGTTCGCGATAAGCTGCCGGAAGATCGTCCATATTGCCCCTCTGGCGCGTCCCACCCCGCTTGCGCAAGCCTCCCGCCGCGCCTATGGTCCGCGCATCCCCGGGGAGCCTGCTTTGCACCAAGGCTGAGAGGGGCAGGTAAGCACTGCCCGACCCGTTGAACCTGAACCCGTTAACACGGGCGGAGGGAGCGGTCTGGTCGCCACCATGCCCCCCGTCGCCCCGCGAAGGAGCGACCATGGCCGACCTCAACTCGAAGCTCGAAATCGGCGTGACCACCGGGCCGATCCGCGGCAGCCGCAAGGTCCACGTCGAAAGCCCGCGCTTTGCCGGCCTCACCGTCGCCATGCGGGAAATCGCGCTGGAGCCGGGCTGCGGCGAACCGCCGGTCCGCGTCTACGATACCTCAGGTCCCTACACCGATCCCGCCGCCACGATCGACATTTCCGCCGGCCTCGCCCCGCTGCGGCGTGACTGGATCCTCGCCCGCGGCGATGTCGAGGCCTACGATGGCCGCGCCGTCCGCCCGGAGGACAACGGCCAGCTCGGGCCGGATCGCTCCGGCGGCGTCCCTGCCTTCCCCAACGTGGTCAGGCGCCCCCTGCGCGCCAGGGCCGGCCAGAACGTCAGCCAGATGCACTATGCCCGGCGCGGTATCATCACACCCGAGATGGAATACGTCGCCCTTCGCGAAAACATGGGCCGCGCCGCGCTCAAGGAAGCCCTGATCCGCGACGGGCAGGATTTCGGCGCCGCCATCCCGGATGAGGTGACCGCCGAATTCGTGCGGGACGAGGTCGCGCGCGGCCGGGCGATCATCCCGTCCAACATCAACCACCCCGAATCCGAACCGATGGCCATCGGCCGCAACTTCCTGGTCAAGATCAACGCCAACATCGGCAACTCCGCCGTCGCCTCCGATGTCGCCTCCGAGGTCGACAAGATGGTCTGGTCGATCCGCTGGGGCGCCGACACCGTGATGGACCTGTCGACCGGCCGCAACATCCATGACACCCGCGAATGGATCCTGCGCAACTCGCCCGTGCCGATCGGCACCGTGCCGATCTACCAGGCGCTCGAAAAGGTCGGCGGCATTGCCGAGGACCTGACGTGGGAGATCTTCCGCGATACCCTGATCGAACAGGCCGAGCAGGGGGTGGATTACTTCACCATCCACGCCGGCGTGCGCCTGCCCTACATCCCGCTCACCGCCAAGCGCGTCACCGGCATCGTCAGCCGGGGCGGCTCGATCATGGCCAAGTGGTGCCTTGCCCACCACAAGGAATCGTTCCTCTACGAACGCTTCGACGAGATCACCGAGATCATGAAGGCCTACGACGTCGCCTACTCGCTGGGCGATGGCCTGCGCCCCGGCTCCATCGCCGACGCGAACGACGAGGCGCAGTTCGCCGAACTCTACACCCTGGGCGAACTGACCAAGCGCGCCTGGGAACAGGACGTCCAGGTGATGATCGAAGGCCCCGGCCACGTGCCGATGCACAAGATCAAGGAGAACATGGACAAGCAGCTCGCCGCCTGCGGCGAAGCCCCGTTCTACACCCTCGGGCCCCTCGTGACCGACATTGCCCCCGGCTACGATCACATCACCAGCGGCATCGGCGCGGCCATGATCGGCTGGTACGGCACGGCCATGCTCTGCTACGTCACCCCCAAGGAACACCTTGGCCTGCCTGACCGGGACGACGTCAAGGTCGGCGTCGTCACCTACAAGCTCGCCGCCCACGCTGCCGATCTCGCCAAGGGCCACCCCGGCGCCAAGCTGCGCGACGATGCCCTGTCGCGCGCCCGCTTCGAATTCCGCTGGCGCGACCAGTTCAACCTCTCCCTCGATCCCGATACGGCCGAACAGTACCACGATCAGACCCTGCCGGCCGAAGGCGCCAAGTCCGCCCACTTCTGCTCGATGTGCGGGCCCAAGTTCTGCTCGATGAAGATCACGCAGGAAGTGCGCGATTTTGCGGCGAAGCAGAACCAGCCGATGGAAACCTTCGTCGCGGCCGAGGATGCCGAGGCCGGGATGCAGGAAATGTCGCGCGTGTTCCACGAAAAGGGCGGAGAGGTTTACCTCCCCGCGAAATAGGCGCAAAGGCCGCCCATGCTCGGCCTGATTCTCCTCCTGATGGCCACGCCCCCCAAGGTGAAGCCACCGGTACCCCCCGTCACCATCGCCCCGGCGACGGTCGGCGCCTACGCGCCCGTCAGCCGCTTCGCCCCGGAGCTGCGCACCCCGTTCCGCACCGCCGTCGCCGCGATCACCCCGGCCCGGAACCCCGGCGCAAAGCTCCTCGCCGCCGAACGCCAGGTCGTCGCCGGCACGAACTATCGCCTGAAGCTGAAACTGCGTGACGGCTCCAGTTGGCAAGCCGTCGTCTGGCACCGGCTGGACGGCCGCTTCGAGGTGACGGAAACCGCCCGGCTGGATTGAGCGGGGCAGGGAGGCCGCGCCGCCGCCCGCCGCCCGCCATCCCTTACATGTTGCGAAAGTTCTCCAGCCCCGCCACAGCGCCCACGCCAGTCCTGGTCGAAGGGTTCGAAGCGTTGGTCTTCTTCGGCTTTTCCGCCTTGGGCTTGCGCGCTTCGCGGGTCGATTTCTTTTGGCCCTTGGCCATGAACGGCTCCTGCAGGCATGCCGGCGCCCAGAGCCGAGGCCCTATCCCCTCACAAAGCGAACGCTCATCTCCCGGCGCTAACTCCGTCCCAGCCGCACCAGCGCCTCGTCCAGCGCCGAAAGAAACCGCGACCGGTCCGCCTTCGAAAACGGCGCCGGCCCGCCCACGATATCCCCGCCCGCGCGCAGATCGGCCATGATCGCCCGCGTCGCGATCTTGCCCCCGATCGAACTGGTGGTGAACGGCTTGCCCGCGGGCGACAGCACCACCGCCCCCGCCTTCAGGCACCGCTCGGCCAGCAGGATATCCGCCGTCACCACCACGCTCTTGCGCCCGGCTTCAGCCGCAATCCAGTCATCCGCCGCATCGAACCCGTCGCTCACCACCACGCGCCGCACCAGCGGATGGATCGGAATGCGAAACGCCGAATTGCTCACCACCACCACCGACACCCCATGCCGGAAGGCGACCTTGTAGATCTCCTCCTTCACCGGACAGGCATCCCCGTCGACCAGGATGACAGGCGAGAGGGGCCGGGGAGAGGATGCAGAGTTCATCCCGGCGCGGCCCGGGACGCTTCACCAGCGGTCTGTTGCTTGTTCATCAATCCAACTCGGACCCGGTTGTGCCTCGCCGCGGGACGGGCCATCAGAAAGAAGTCGTGGATCGCCGCCCCGCGCCATCAGGTTCGACGATACCGCCCGTTCGCAGGTAAATGGCAGGAGGGCAAGCGGCCCTCCGGCTTTTGGACCTGTCCCTGACAACCCGACGCCACCAAATGGCTGCACGCCCACAACTGCGCCCGTCATTGGTCGATTGATATAGAGGTTACCCGCAGGAACGAGTCGCCTGATGCTCTCGGCAAATCCATCGAGCCGGCTGTGGATGCCCAGCGTAAGGCCATAGCCCCTCGCCGCCAGCCTCAGGGCAAACGGCTCAAGTTCATGTGGAGCGTAGCGACCGACGTGGAGGATCGGTCCGAACACCTCGCGATCGAGAAAATCGGGCGCGTACACTTCGGCGATTATCGGGCGGACGAAGTGGCCGGGCAGGCCGCAGGCGCGGCCGCGGGCCACAATCCGGGCTTTTCGCTCGAGCCGTTCGGCATGCCCTTCGAGAGCCGCCTTGGCCTCGGCATCGATCACCGGACCGATATCCGTCTGCGGGAGAGTGGGATCGCCGAGCTTCAGGGTGTCGAGCGCTCCGGCGAGCCCCGCGAGCAGGTCATCTGCGGTTTCCCTCGGCACGAACAGCATCCGCAGCGCCGAACAGCGCTGGCCCGCCGATCCAAACGCGGAGCGAATGGCATCGTCGATGACCTGCTCGCGCAAGGCGGTCGTATCGGCGAACATGGCATTGATGCCGCCGGTCTCCGCAACCAGGGGAATGATAGGGCCTTTGCGCTCAGCCAGCGCCCGCTGGATGGCCCGCGCGGTGTCGGTGCCGCCGGTAAACGCCACACCATCGATGCCCGGATGCGACACGAGCCTCGCCCCGACGGCGTCGCCCGCCCCCGGCAGGAGCGCGAGCACGTCGGCCGGAACGCCGGCGGAATGGAACAGCCGCACAACCTCCGCGGCAATCAGCGGTGTTTGCTCTGCCGGCTTGGCGATGACGGCATTGCCGGCAGCGAGCGCCGCGGTAACCTGCCCCGTGAAGATGGATAGCGGAAAGTTCCATGGCGAGATGCAGGCCACCACGCCCCGGCCCCGGAGCTCCCACTCGTTCATTTCCCCGACCGGGCCGGAGAGCGACAGCGGCCCCGCAAACTGCTCCTCGGCCAGCAGCGCATAGTACCGGCAGAAATCGGCAGCCTCTCGGACCTCGGCGACGGCATCGTCGTATGTCTTGCCCGCCTCGAGAGCGAGCAGCGCGACAAGCCGGTCCATGCGCGCCTCCATGGCCTCCCCGCAGGCGCGCAGGATGGCAGCCCTCGCCGCCCCTTCAGCCTCGTTCCAGCCCGTCGAGGCACGCTGCGCGTGAGCGACGGCAAGGTCCACTTCGCGCGCTCCAGCTTCGAGGACCGTGCCGACGATCCCCAGATCGGCCGGGGAGCGGACAGGCTGCCCCCCACCTGCAAGCTGCTCGCCCGCAATGATGGGCCCGGCGGTGAGCGCCTCCGCCCGGAGGGAGACTACAGCGGCCGCAGCGTTCCTCCGGACCGAGGCGATCGACACGTCGCGGCCCCGGGAATTGAGCCGCCCTTCTCCATAGAGCAGGCGCGGCAGGGGTATGTTCGGGTTCGCGCCCGGGCTTTCGGCGAGAAGGCGGAACGGGTCGGGCGCCACCTCGGCCGGTGCGATCTCCTCGTCGGTCAGGCGATGCACGAACGAGCTGTTTGCGCCGTTCTCGAGCAGGCGCCGGACGAGATAGGGCAGAAGCTGGTCATGTTCGCCGACCGGTGCATAGGTCCGTACTGTCAGCGCGCCCCATCGCTCCTGCGCCGCCTCATACAGCGCCTCGCCCATTCCGTGCAGGCGCTGGAACTCTACCTCGCGCCCAACCTGCGCCGCAAGTTGGCGGGCAGCCGCGAGGGTGTAGGCATTGTGGGTGGCGAACTGTGGATACACGGCATCACCCGCGGCGATCAGCTCCCGCGCGCAGGCAAGATAATTGAGGTCGGTGGCAGGCTTGCTGGTAAACACCGGATAGGCCGGCATCCCGGACACCTGCGCCCGCTTGATCTCGGTGTCCCAATAGGCGCCCTTGACCAGACGCACCATCAGTGGGCGGTGATTGCGTCGGGCCATCCTGACCACTTCGCCGATCACCGCTACGGCCCGCGGCTGATAGGCCTGGACCGCCAGCCCAAGGCCCCGCCAGTTTCCCAAATCCTGGTCACCTGCCAGAGTGTCGAGCAGCTTGAGAGTGAGCACCAGGCGATCCGCCTCTTCCGCGTCGATCGTCAGGTTGAGGTTGAAGCCGGCTGCCGCCCGGACAAGCGGCCGGAGCCGGGGAAGGAGCTCGTCCCGCACGCGCGGCTCGCGAGCGGCTTCGAACCGCGGCGACAGCGCCGAGAGCTTGATCGATATACCGTGCCCTTGCTCTGGGCCGGATCCGCACGCAGCATCGCCCACCGCGTCGATCGCCGCGGCATAGCGGTGGAAGTAGCGGTCCGCATCCGCCTCGGTGCGGGCCCCCTCGCCAAGCATGTCGAACGAACAGAGCAGGCGCTCGCGCTTCGCCCGCGCAAGCGCGGTCCTGATGTCCGCACCGAGCACGAACTGCTCGCCCATAATCCGCAGGGCCGTGGCCACAGCAGCCCGCAAGACCGGCTCGCCCAGACGCCCCGCAAGCCGCTTGAGGAAGGCCGTGGGGTTTTCCCTCGCCTCTGCATCTGGTTCCAGCAGTCTCCCGGTCAGCATCAGGGCCCAGGTCGAGGCGTTGACGAAAAGGCTCCTGGAATGGCCGAGGTGCTTCGCCCAGTCGGCGGAGGCGACCTGCTCCGCAATCAGCCGGTCGCGCGTCGCCACGTCCGGCGTTCGCAGCAGTGCTTCGGCAAGGCACATGAGGGCAAGGCCCTCGCGGCTTCCGAGCGAGTACTCCTGGAGGAAGCGCTGGACCACGCCGTGCCGTTCACGGCTCTGCCGCGCTCCAAGGGTCAGCTCCGCCGCATCAGTTGCGACCGCAGCGCCCAGTGCAGGGGCGAGCACAGGATCGGCCAGCAAGCGTCGGACGGCATCGCTCTCGTCCTCGTATTTGAGAGCGTCCAGCGCGTCCAAGTGGTCGAACTCGCCCATGGAAGCAATCTGCTCCCCGTCCAACCCGAATACAAGGCTCGACTCCTCTGCTCCGCCCGCAACCGCCTGCACCTTCGGCGGTTCATCTCGATCTGGCGAGGATCGCCCCGGCCAACTTCAAGTGGGGCTTGTCAATCATCTTGCCGGGCTGCTTCACTGCGCACGAGCGCAGCGTCACGCGGCCTTCCGCTTGAGCAGGGCCGAGCGCAGGCAGCGGCAGACGACCTGATCATGCTGGTTGATCAGCTCGTGCCGGAAGGTCACGATCCCCGCTGTGGGCCGCGATTTCGAGTCCGTCAGCTCCACCACCTCGCTGGTCGCGCGCATGGTATCGCCGATGAACACCGGCGAGGGCATGACGAGCTGGTCGTAGCCGAGGTTGGCTACAAGCGTACCCAGCGTGGTGTCGCCCACCGAAAGGCCGACCATCAGCGCGAAGGTGAAGGTGCCGTTGACGAGAATCTGGCCGAACTCGCTGGCCTTCGCAGCCTCGAGGTCAATGTGCAGCGGCTGCGGGTTGTGGGTCATCGTCGAGAACAGGAGGTTGTCCGTCTCGGTGACGGTGCGGCGGATCTCGTGCTCGATCCGGTCACCCACCTGCCATTCGTCGAAGAACTTGCCGGCCATGTCAGCTCTCCTCTTTCGCGATCCGCACCAGCAGGGCGTCCACCTGCACCTGCCCGCCAGCTGCGGCCTTGAGCTCGGCGACTGTGCCGTCGAACGGGGCGGCCAGCGTGTGCTCCATCTTCATGGCCTCCAGCGTCAGCAGCTTCTGCCTCTTGGTGACGGGATCGCCGGCGGCGACATAGACGGCCGTGACCTTGCCCGGCATCGGCGCGAGGATGGCCCCGTCGCCGACGGCCGCGCCATGGGCGCCCTGCTTGCGCCAGGGGGTGAGCCGCCAGGCCTGGCCGTTCTCGGTGACCAGCGCGGATTCCTGGGGATGATCGGTGCCGTGGCCGGTCAGCGCAATTTCCACCGTCTCGCCGTCGAGCAGGAACCGGGCGTGGCGGCGGGGGGCGGCGTTCAGGCGAAAGCCGGGGACGCCGCTTCGGGGCACGAGCTGCATCGCCGTGTTGGACAAGGCGGCATCCGACGGGCTCGGCGGCTGGGCCATGGCCTCGCCGTCGCGGCCGATCAGCCCGGTATCGACCGCTCCAGCCGCGAACTGCGGGTGCGCCAGCGCTTTCACGAGGAAGGCGGCGTTGGTCTTGACCGGGTAGACGGCCGTCCCCTTCAGCATGTCGCCCAGCCGCTCGATCGCCTCGGCGCGGGTGCTGCCGTGGGCAATGACCTTGGCGATCATCGGGTCGTAGAACGGGGAGACTTCGGCTTCCTCGTAAACCCCGGTGTCGATGCGTCCGCCCGGTGCCGAGCCGAACCGCAGCACGTCGAGGCGGCCGGTCGAGGGGAGGAAGCCCTTGGCCGGATCCTCGGCGTAAAGCCGCGCTTCCATTGCCCAGCCGTTGATCGCCAGCTGTTCCTGCCGGTTCGGCAGGGGTTCGCCGGAAGCCACGCGCAACTGCCATTCGACGAGATCCTGCCCGGTGATCTCTTCCGTCACGGGATGCTCGACCTGCAGCCGGGTGTTCATTTCCATGAACCAGATCCGGTCGGCGCGCAGGCCCTCGGAGCCGTCGGCGATGAACTCGATCGTGCCGGCTCCCTCGTAATCGACAGCCTTCGCGGCGCGGACGGCGGCCTGGCAGACCGCCTCGCGGGTGGCGGCCTCCATGCCGGGCGCGGGGGCCTCCTCGATCACCTTCTGGTGGCGGCGCTGGAGCGAGCAATCGCGCTCGAACAGGTGGACGACATTGCCCTGACTGTCGCCGAAGACCTGAACCTCGATGTGGCGGGGAGAGCGGATGTACTTCTCGATCAGGACCACGTCGTTGCCGAAGGAGGCGCTGGCCTCGCGTTGGCAGGAGGCCAGCGCATCGGCAAATTCCTCCGGACTTTCAACAAGACGCATGCCCTTCCCGCCGCCGCCCGCAACGGCCTTGATCAGCACCGGGTAGCCGATCTTTGCGGCCTCGGCGGCGAGGTGGGCGGGGTCCTGGTTATCGCCGAAGTAGCCGGACGTGGTGGGGACGCCGGCCTGCTGCATCAGCTTCTTGGCCGCGTCCTTGAGGCCTATCGCGGTGATCGACCTGGGCTTGGGGCCGACCCAGACCAGCCCGGCATCAAGCACGGACTGCGCGAATTCGGCATTTTCCGAGAGGAAGCCGTAGCCCGGATGGATCGCTTCCGCCCCGGTAAACTTCGCGGCGGAAAGGATTTTTTCGCCGACGAGGTAGGACTCGCGCGTGGGCGAGGGGCCGATGTGGACTGCTTCGTCGGCGCAACGCACGTGCAAGGCATCTGCATCGGCGTCGGAATAGACCGCAACGGTGCGGATACCGAGCCGACGCGCGGTGCGGATGATCCGGCAGGCGATCTCGCCGCGGTTGGCGATGAGGAGGGATTGGATCATCTGTGCCTCCCCTTCACATCCGGAACACGCCGAAGGCGGGGCGTTTGGGGATCGGCACCTCCAGGCAGGCCTCCAGCGCCAGCGTGATGACCTCGCGGGTCTGGACCGGATCGATCACCCCATCGTCCCATAGGCGGGCCGTGGCGTAATACGGATTGCCCTCGTCCTCGTACTTTTGGCGGATCGGAGCCTTGAATGCCTCGGCCTGCTCGGGCGTCCATGTCGCGGCGTCGCGGTGGACGGTCGCCAGCACAGAGGCCGCCTGCTCGCCGCCCATCACCGAGATCCGGGCATTGGGCCAGGTGAACAGGAAGCGCGGGCCATAGGCGCGGCCGCACATCCCGTAATTGCCCGCGCCGAACGAACCGCCGATCAGGATCGTCAGCTTGGGAACCGTGGCCGTGGCGACGGCGGTGACCAGCTTGGCGCCGTGCCTGGCGATGCCTTCGGCCTCGTACCTGCCGCCGACCATGAAGCCTGAGACGTTCTGGAGGAACAGCAGCGGAGTACGGCGCTGGCAGGCGAGCTCGATGAAGTGCGCGCCCTTCTGGGCGCTCTCGGAGAAGATCACGCCGTTGTTGGCGAGGATCGCCACCGGCAGGCCCTCGATATGGGCGAAGCCGCAGACGAGGGTGGTGCCGAACAGTGGCTTGAACTCGTGGAACTCGGATGCGTCGACGATGCGGGCGATGACCTCGTGGACGTCGTAGGGGGCGCGCACGTCCTCGGGCACGATGCTGTAAAGCTCTTCTGGATCGTATTTCGGCGCGCGAGGGGTCCGGCGGGCGATCCCGGCGTCGGCCGGTGCGCCGAGGTGCGAGACGATGTCACGCACGATCGACAGGCCGTGCTCGTCATTGTCGGCGAGGTGGTCGACCACGCCGGACTTCCGGGCATGGAGATCGCCTCCACCCAGGTCCTCGGCCGAGATGACTTCCCCCGTCGCCGCCTGGACCAGCGGGGGGCCGGCAAGGAAGATCGTGCCCTGTTCCTTCACGATCACCGTCTCGTCGGACATGGCGGGGACATAGGCGCCGCCCGCGGTGCACGAGCCCATCACGCTGGCGATCTGCGGAATGCCCCGCGCGCTCATGTTGGCCTGGTTGTAGAAGAACCGGCCGAAGTGATCGCGATCGGGGAAGACCTCGGCCTGGTTGGGCAGGTTGGCCCCGCCGCTGTCCACGAGGTAAATGCAGGGCAGCCGGTTCTCCGCAGCGATTTCCTGTGCGCGCAGGTGCTTCTTCACCGTCATCGGGAAGTAAGTGCCACCTTTCACCGTGGCGTCGTTGGCGAACACCATGCACTGGCGGCCGGAAACGCGGCCGATGCCGGTGATGATCCCCGCGCCCGGGACTTCGTCGCCGTAAATTCCGTTCGCCGCGAGTTGCCCGATCTCGAGAAAGGCCGAGCCGGGATCGAGCAGCCGCTCCACCCGGTCGCGGGGCAAAAGCTTCCCTCGGGAAACATGCCGCTCGCGGCTGCGTTCGTCGCCGCCGAGCGCAGCCTTGGCGACGCGGGCGCGCAGTTCGGTGGCGAGGGCGCGGTTGTGGGCGGCGCGGGCCCGGGCCTCGGGGCTGGCCAGGTCGAGACTGGTGGAGAGGACCGGGGCGCTCATCCGCCCGCTCCGATCAGCTCGCGGCCGATCAGGATGCGGCGGATCTCGTTGGTGCCGGCGCCGATATCGAGCAGCTTGGCATCGCGGAGGAAGCGTTCGACCGGCCAGTCCTTGGTGTAGCCCGCACCGCCCAGGGCCTGGATCGCTTCGCCCGCGGCGCGAAAGGCATTTTCGGAGGCGAGCAGGATGGCGCCGGCGGCGTCGAACCGGGTGGTGTGCCCGCCATCACTGCAACGGGCGACCGCGTAGATATAGGTGCGGGCCGACTGGAGGGCGACGTACATGTCGGCCACTTTGGCCTGCATCAGCTGGAAGGTGCCGATTGCCCGGCCGAACTGCTTGCGTTCGCGAACGTATGGGATGACCACGTCGAGGCAGGCCTGGATGATGCCGGTCTGGATCCCGGACAGGACCACGCGCTCGTAATCCAGCCCGCTCATCAGCACGCTGATCCCGCCGTTGAGCGGCCCCATGACATTCTCTTCCGGAATGAAGCAATCGTCGAACACCAGTTCGGCCGTGGGCGAGCCGCGCATGCCCATCTTGTCGATCGTCTGGCCGACGAAAAAGCCGGGCATGTCCTTTTCGATCAGGAAGGCGGTGATCCCCCTGGAACCGGCGTCAGGAGCGGTCTTGGCATAGACGACCAGGGTGTCGGCACAGGCCGCGTTGGTGATCCAGAACTTGGTGCCGTTGAGCCGGTAGCCGCCGGCCACCTTGTCGGCCATCAGCTTCATCGCGACGACGTCGGAGCCGGCGCCGATTTCCGACATGGCAAGGCCGCCGACATGGTCGCCCGAGACCAGCCCGGGCAGGTATTTGGCCTTCTGCTCCGGATTGCCCCAGCGGCGGATCTGGTTGGCGCACAGGTTGGAGTGCGCGCCATAGGACAGGCCGATCGAGGCCGAGGCGCGGCTCACTTCCTCCACCGCGACGACATGTTCGAGATAGCCGAGGCCCAGCCCGCCGAACTCCTCTTCGACCGTGATGCCGTGGAGGCCGAGCTCGCCCATGGCCGGCCACAGCTCGTCGCGCGGGAACCAGTCCTCCGCGTCGATCCGGGCGGCGAGCGGGGCGATCCTGTCGTCGGCGAACCGCGCAGTGCTGTCGCGGATCATCAGCGCGGCTTCGGACAGGCCATAGTCGAAATCCGGAGTCGCTCGCATCGACTCTCTCCTTCCTTCGATCGGACCATAGCAGAGCGGCCGGGACCGTTGAAAATGTCATTTCCGGCCGGGCAAATCGTATATGATACCTGGGCCGGACCATGCCCGCGTCCGGCGCATCCTATTCGCCGCACCCGGGCTTGCGGCGGACGTTGCGAGGACTGTCGCGGGGCGCCGGTTGAACCGGGCCATCACAGTCCGTTCGCACCCGAAATGCGATGTCGTGCGTTGTTGCAGTTGGAGGTGGCCATTCACATGGCGGGGAACAACCAGCATCGTTCTCGCAGCAATCGGCCGGGGTTGAGCCTGCACGTCCCGGCACCGCCGTTCCGTCCCGGCGATCCGGTCGACTACGGCTTCCTCCATGTTCCCCCGCCAGACGAAATTGCCCGCCCGGCCGAATCTGCCGACCCCGCGGAAATGCACGCGCTCGCCTATGGCCTGGTTCGGGTACTGGACGACGCCGACCAGGCGGTCGGCAGCTGGAATCCTCGCCTCGATGCCGGCACATTGCTTGCCATGCTGCGCAAGATGGCGCTGCTGCGCGCTGTCGACGACCGCATGTTCCGGGCCCAGCGCCAGGGCAAGACCAGTTTCTACATCAAGAGCACGGGCGAGGAGGCGGTCTCCATCGGCGCCGCCTTCGCGCTCGACCGGGAGGACATGTGCTTTCCCAGCTACCGCCAGTCGGGACTGTTGATCGCGCGGGACTATCCGGTCGAACGGATGATGGACCAGGTCTATTCGAACCGGCTCGATCCGCTGCACGGCCGCCAGTTGCCGACGCTCTATTCGGCAAGGGACTACGGTTTTTTCACCCTCTCGGGCAACCTGACGACACAATACCCGCAAGCCGCGGGCTGGGCCATGGCCAGCGCCGCACGGGGCGACAGCCGGATCGCCGCGGCCTGGTGCGGCGAAGGCTCGACCGCGGAGGGGGACTTTCACGCCGGGCTGATGTTCGGCTCGGTCTACAACGCCCCTTGCGTATTCAACGTCGTCAACAACCAATACGCGATCTCGACCTGGTCGGGCTTTGCCGGCGGCGAACGGACGACCTTCGCGGCGCGGGGGATCGGATATGGGATCCCCGCGATCCGGGTCGATGGCAACGACATCCTCGCGGTTCATGCCGTCACCCGCTGGGCGGCGGACCGGGCGCGGCAGAACCTTGGCCCCACGCTGATCGAGCTGTTCACCTACCGGGTCGAGGCGCACAGCACGGCCGACGATCCCACTGTCTACCGCAGTGCGCGCGAGGCGAGCGAATGGCCACTCGGCGATCCGGTCAGCCGCCTCAAGCGCCATTGCATCGCCCAGGGCATCTGGGATGCCGAGCGGCACGCCACCATGGACCGGGAGGTTGCGGAGGAGGTCAGGGCCGCGCAGCGGGCGGCCGAAGCGCATGGCGTGCTCGGCCACGGGCTCCACCAGCCCGACGTGACCATGTTCGAAGACGTCTATGCGGAGATGCCCTGGCACCTGCGCGAGCAGTGCGCCCAGGCCATCCGGGAAAGGCAGCGCAAATGGCCGGAATGACCATGGTCCACGCGATCAACAGCGCTCTCGACGTGATGATGGCGCGTGACGACCGGGTCATGATCTTTGGCGAGGACGTGGGCTATTTCGGCGGGGTCTTCCGGGTCACGGCCGGTCTCCAGGAGACATATGGCGCCGCCCGCTGCTTCGATGCGCCCATCACCGAGTGCGGGATCATCGGCGCCGCGATCGGCATGGCTGCCTATGGCCTGCGGCCGGTGCCCGAGATCCAGTTCGCCGACTACATCTATCCCGGCCTGGACCAGCTGATCAGCGAGGCGGCGCGCATCCGCCACCGCTCGGCCGCGGATTTCACGTGCCCGCTGACGATCCGTGTGCCCTTCGGAGGCGGCATCTTCGGGGGGCAGACGCACAGCCAGTCACCGGAAAGCCTGTTCACCCACATCGCTGGAATCAAGACGGTGGTTCCCTCCACTCCCCACGACGCCAAGGGCCTGCTCATCGCCGCGATCGAGGATGAAGATCCGGTGATCTTTCTCGAGCCGAAGCGCTGCTACAACGGCCCCTTCGACGGCTACTACGACCGCCCTGCCAAGACCTGGACCGACCATGCCGATGCCCAGGTCGACGAAGGCTACTACCGCGTGCCGCTGGGCGAAGCCCGGCTGGTCACCGAGGGCGAGCAACTGACGGTGCTCGCCTACGGCACCATGGTCCACGTCGCCCGGCAGGTGCTGGCCGAACACGGCGTCGATGCCGACCTGATCGACCTCAGGACGCTGGTTCCGCTCGACATCGCGACGATCGAGGCATCGGTTCGCAAGACCGGGCGGTGCCTGATCGTCCACGAGGCGACCCGCACCAGCGGGTTCGGGGCCGAGCTCAGCGCCCTCGTCCAGGAGCGCTGCTTCTACAGCCTCGAAGCCCCGATCGAACGGGTGACCGGGTTCGACACGCCCTATCCGCATTCGCTCGAATGGTCATACTTCCCCGGGCCGATCCGCATCGGTGAGGCCCTTGATCGCCTGTTGCGGGAGTAGCCGTCATGGCCCGCTTCGAATTCCGGTTGCCCGACATTGGCGAAGGCGTGACCGAGGCGGAACTGGTGGAATGGCATGTCGCGCCCGGGGATCGGGTGGAGGAAGGGCAACTGCTGGTTTCAGCATCGACACAGAAGGCGACCGTCGAGCTCGAGGCGCCGGTCCCGGGCGTGGTACGCGAGCGCCACGGCGAACTGGGCGGAACGATCCAGGTCGGCAGCCTGCTGGTCGTGATCGAGACCGATGCCTCTGCCTCCGCTCCTGCTCCCGCGCAAACCACTGCCCCGCCCAACGTCGCCCCGTCACAGCCGGCAATGGCCCCCCCCGGACCACCCGAAACACCCCGGCACGCACACGGCAAAGCCTTGGCCTCACCCGCCGTGCGCCAGCGCGCGCGCGACCTGGGGATCGATCTGGCAGGTGTGGCCAAGCCGGGCGAAACCGTCACCCATGCCGATCTCGATCGCCTGCTGCTGGCGCAGGCTGGCGCGCCAGAGCCGGCAACCGTCCCGCTGCCCCCTGGCGGCGAGGAAGTGCCGCTCGGCTCCGTTCGGCGCCAGATCGCCCGGCGGATGCAGCGGGCAAAGGACCGGATACCGCATTTCACCTATGTCGACGAAGTTGACGTCACCGCGCTTGAGGCTCTCCGGGCGCGGCTGAACGGCCAGGCCGGGAATCCGCCGCTCGGACTGCTGCCCTTCCTGATCTCCGCCACCTGCCGCGCCTTGCCGGCCTTTCCCGACCTCAACGCCCGGTTCGATGACGCGCGCGACATTCTGGTCCGCTATCCAGCCATTCACCTCGGGATCGCCGTGCAGACCGACAAGGGCCTCATTGTCCCCGTGCTCCACGAACCCGAGCGCATGACACTGCGCGAAATCGCGGATGCCGTCCCGCTGCTGGCCAGGAAGGCGCGCGAGGGCGCGCTGTCCGTGGAGGAAACTGCCGGATCGACCTTCACCATCAGCTCACTCGGCAAGCTGGGCGGCATCGCCGCGACCCCTATCGTGAACTGGCCGGAAGTGGCGATCCTGGCGCCGGGCAGGATGGTGGAGAGGCCCGTCAGCCGCGACGGCGCGGTGAAGATCGGCACGACGCTGAACCTTTCGATCAGTTGCGACCATCGCGTCATCGACGGAGCCGTGGCAGCGGATTTCATCCGTTCGGTCAAACACGCGCTGGAACGACCTGACCGGATGGCGTGAACTTCAACGCCAATGCGCGCCACCTCATCACGGGGCAAAGCGATGTCTGTGCGGGTCCGCAGGCCGCGGAATCATCGAGACTGTGATGTATGGCCGACATAGGCTCCACCGGGGGCCATTCCGCCGCCACCGCCGGTTGATCGCCCGCCGCTGCGATGGGAAGATCGGGACCAGGGCCCGGGAGTGATACGCCAGCGCACTGGCAGCCGGAGCCGGGAGACTCCTATGTCGGAGCGGGTTGCGGCTTGCCGGATATGCGCGGGGCAGTGCTCGCTGCGTTTCGCGGTCGATGACGCGGGCAGGATCGTGCAGGCGCGCGGCGACAAGGCCAATCCTGTCACCCGGGGCTATGCCTGCATCAAGGGGCTGACCGCGCATCAGGCGCACTACAGCCCCGACCGCATCCTCCGCCCGCTCAAGCGCCAGCCCGACGGCGGCTTCGCGCCAATCGCGCTCGACGCCGCACTCGACGAGATCGCGGCGCGTCTTCAAGCCATCGTCGCGCGCGATGGCCCCGACTCGGTTGCCGGCTTTCGCGGCACGATGAGCTACACCAACGCGCTCGCCAACCAGATGCTGCCGGATTGGTTGCGCGCCATCGGCTCGCGCTCCTTCTTCTCCACGATGACGATCGATCAATCGGCCAAGTGGGTCACGGCGGGTCGACTTGGCACCTGGGCGGCGGGCAAGGATCCGTTCGATCAGGCGGACGTGCTGCTGTTCCTCGGCACCAACCCGCTGGTCTCGCTTTCCACCTTCAACTTCAACCTCCAGAACCCGGCCAAAGCGATGCGTGACGCGCGTGCGCGCGGACTGAAGGTGGTGGTAATCGACCCGCGCCGATCGGAAACGGCCCAACATGCCGACGTGTTCGTCCAGCCATTGCCCGGCGAGGATCCGACCCTCCTTGCGGGAATGCTGCGCATGATCCTGGCGGAAGGCTGGCATGATGCTGCCTTTTGCGCCGATCATGTCACCGGGCTCGACGAGTTGCGTGCTGCGGTAGAGCCTTTCGATCCCGCCCATGTCGAAACGCGCGCCGGCGTTCCGCGAGCGACACTCCTGGCAGCGGTGGAGGCGTTCGCCGCTCCGCTCGATGGGCGGCGGCGGCGCGGCTCGGCTGCGTCGGGCACGGGTCCCAACATGGCGGCGCATTCGAATCTCGCCGAACATCTGCTCGAATGCCTCAACGTCGTCTGTGGACGCTACGCACGGCCGGGCGATCGCGTGATGAACCCCGGCGTCCTTGGCCGTCGCTGGCCTCGCTATGCCCAGGTTGTGCCACCGCACCGCAGCTGGGAGACCGGCTGGCGCGACGCCGGCGGTTTTGGCTTGCTGTTCGGGGAAAGGATGAGCGGCGCGCTGCCGGATGCGATCCTTGGCGAGGGCGAGGGCAGGATCCGGGCGCTGATCGTTGATGGCGGCAATCCGGCGAACGCCATCGCCCAGAGCGATCATGCAGAACGGGCGCTAGCCGCTCTCGATCTGCTCGTCGCAATCGAGCCGTTCATGACGGAAACCGCGGCGCTCGCCGATTACGTGTTGCCGCCGCTCATGATGTTCGAGCGCCCCGACATTCCCAACCGCGACTACGAAACCCACACCCTCATGGCACCCTATGCGCAATATTCAGAAGCGGTGATGAGGCCGCCGGTGGGCAGCGAACTGATCGAGGACTGGCGCGTCTTTTGGGAGCTCGCCCGGCGCATGGGCCATGCGGTCTGCTTCGACGGCATCGCGATCGACATGGAGACGCCGCCCACTTCGGAAGAGCTGATCGCGCTGTTGCTGCGCAACTCGGCCGCGCCGGTGGATCAAATTCTCGGCGCCCGCGCGGGGCGCCTGTTCGACGTCGAGCCGCTGTTGGTGGAGCCGGGTCGCGGCGACGGCCGGTTCGACGTTGCCCCTGCCGACGTCGTTGCCGAAATTGCCGAAGTCCGTGCCGAGAAGCCTCTCGACAGCTCGGCGTTCCGCTTCGCGGTTCGCCGGGTGCGCGACACGCAGAACAGCATGTATCACGCCCTGCCCGAGATCGCCGCGCGTATGCCCGAAAACCCTCTCTGGCTCCATCCTGACGATATGGGGGCGCACGAACTTGGCGAAGGTGCGCGTGTCCACGTCGTCAGCGCGCACGGTGCTGTCGAAGCCACCGTCGCGGCCGACGCGACCATGCGTTCGGGCGTCGTGGCGATGAACCATGGCTGGGGGTATGGACGTGGCGTCAATGTGAATCGGCTGACCAGCCTGCGCGACGGGCGTGACCCGATCAATGCCATGCCCATTCTGACCGGCTTTGCCGTCTGGATCGAACGGTTGGACCATGACGGACATCACGCGACGGTGGTATCGGACGGGGCTCCGGACCCTGGGCGGACGAGTTGAAGCCGACGCGCGGCGGCCACAGCCGTGATCGTCGCTGCCTGCAAGGCTGACCTCTCCTGGGCCGCAAACGCATAAAGCGTCGTTCCGCCACATGGCAGATGTCGACCCCGCGCACCAAAAGCCGGGCCGCGACGCTGGGTCGGGATAGTGGGAACCGGACGTACATCGGACGAAGTCGGTTCGAGATTCCGCCTCATCCTTTGGATCGGACGGACGAACGTCTCCAATCCAGAAGGCGCGCCGGACTCCATCCCTGGGGTCAATAGACGCACCCTGCGGGAAGTGATATCGCACTTTGGCATGGGGTCGCCACGCTCTCGCCCTGCCCTGTCGGCCACCCCAAGCGATCCACTGCAATCGCCGATGTGGGACATGCACAGGCAACGGCTATGCGGCGACACACCCGTGGTTTTCGACCGCGCCTTGCGCCTGACCACGCCGGAATTGGCCAAGTACCAGCATGTCTTCCGGTCATGGCCGATCTCGATCCGTTTCCTGTCTCGGTCGAGTTCAGTCCCGGCTCTGCAACGCCTTGGCAACCGGGCTCCTGCAACCCCGCATGCCGTTATGGCGAAATGGCGCGCACGCTCGACCTGCTGGAGGCCGGGAAAATCGCTATCCCCCCGGAATTCGCGGATCTGGCAGCGGCGCGCTACGAGCTGCAACGCAGCGTCTCCCCCTTCTATCCTGCCATAGAGGCAGGCAAACTGCGGCGGCTGAACTGACCACATGACTTTCGACGAACACGATCACCGCCGCGCAGTCGTGGCCGAGATGCACTTGCGACGCTGGCCACACATCTCTGCGCCCAGCCAGGTCGTGCAATTCCTGCGCACCATCACGAACGCGGAACGGGGGGATGAGATCACGGCCGTCGTCGGTGTCTTGCCGGCCTCAGGCGACGAAATGCCCAGGCACCTGGCAGGCAGGCTTGCGCCTGGCGTGGAGGCGACCTGGGAGCGGCACAGCGAGGCCAGCACCCTGACCCTGTTCCTCGCCCCGGAGGCCAGCCAGGCGGCAATCGACAAGGCGCTGGCCTGGGCGGCGCAACTGCCGGGCAAGGTGATCCGCGCAACCCGTTTGCACGTTGTCGTTACCGAAGCGGAAGCTCAAGCCAGATTGTCGGAATTCGGCTTCTCCCATGATGATCTCGTGACCTGCCGCCTTTGTCCCGAGGGGCGCGAACGGGCCGCCCGTATCTGGTCCGACTTCCGACTGCGCGATGATGGCTTCGGCGACATCCTGATCGCAGCCGCAGACATGCCGCTGGCAACGCTCTCGCGCACCCTGCAGCGGCTGCAGGAGCTGGGCAACTATCGTAATCTTGCGCTGCTCGGCCTTCCGATCGCACGGCAGGGATGGAGCGAACTCGACCGCATCGAGGGCGAGCTCGACAAGCTCAACCTGGGCCTGACCCGCCCTGAAGTGACAGACGACGAGCTCATGGCCCTTGTGTCGGAGCTGTGGCGCGATCTCATCGCGCAGCTGTCGAGCGCCAACTACCGCATCAGCGCAACCGAAGCCTATGCAGCCATCGTCGAGGAGCGCCTGGCAGACCTGTGCATCGAACCGTGTTCCGGGCATCTCTCGCTCGCCGATTTCACCCAGCGCCGGTTCCTGCCCGCGGTGCGCACATGCATGGCGCACCGCCGCCGTGCCGAGTCGCTCGCCCAGCGGACGTCACAGGTAGTGGGGCTGCTCCGCACCCGGATCGAAACACGCATCGAAAACCAGAACGCGCGGGTACTGGCCTCCCTGGAAAGAAGCGCCCAGCGGCAACTGCGCCTGCAACAGCTGGTTGAAGGCCTGTCGGTCATCCCCATCAGCTATTATGCCCTGGCGATCGTGGATCACCTGATTGAAAGCACCAAGCACCTTTCGCCGGGAATCCAGGGCGATCTCTTGACCCCCGCGCTCACTCCCGCCGTGGTCGCGGCGGTTTGGTTCATCTTGCGCAGGCAGCAAAGAAAGATCGCCGAACATTGACCGGTGCCGCGTCCGCGCGGATCCGGTCATGCATTCTCCGGAAGCGGCCGGTTGGCGATCAGATGATCGACAACCGCCCTCGGACCATCCGCTGCATGTGGGCAGTCATCCCCCAGCGACCTGCCGCATCCAGTCGCCCAGGTTGTAATACATGCTGAGGCGGACGATTTTCCCGTCCTCAATTCCGATGAACGCCCCGGCCGGCAAGACGTAGGTCTGCCCGTTGGCCTCGGGCAGACCCTCGTCGGTTGCCAGATATTCGCCATGGACGACAAATTCGGCAGCCGCACGCCTGCCGTCATCGGTCGCCATCACGACGATATCGGCCAGCCGCTCACGATAGCACCGTTCCATGTGCCCAAGGAAAGTCCGATAGGCATCCACGCCGACTTGCCGTTCGCCCTGATTGATATCATGCGCCACATCATCAGACAGGCAGGCAAGCATTTCCTCCCAATTGCCATCATTGAATGCGGCGTAATAGCGTTCAAGAAGATCGATCGTTTCCTTGCGGGCCATATTTTCTAATACTCGCTCAATTCGACAGGACGCGAAATCGGAACCGGCAACCGGGACTACGGCTGCCGCACTGAAGCGTCCCGGGTTTTCCGGAGGCAGTTTCACTTGATTCATGCCACCATATCGAGGGTCTCGTTGGTTGCAAAGTAGTTGGCCTCGGCTTCGGCTGGCGGGGTGGGTCCAACGGGCCCGAACAGGCGATGGTGATTGAACCGATCGACCCGGCGCAGGGTTGCCATTTCCACTGCTGACGCGCTGGGCCATGACCGCTGTCGCCAGACGACCCCGGCCTTGTAGAGACCATTGATCGTCTCGGCCAACGCGTTGTCGTGACTGTCGCCGACGCTGACGACCGACGGCACGAGGTTGGGACGGCAAGCGCCGGGGTACAGGGCTTGGCGCTGTTGACGTTGGCGGCCTTGGCAGCGAAGCCTTTGGGAAGCACGACGCCCGGCACTCCGATATTCCCCTCATGCTACGTAAGAGCCTGTCTCCGGCTGAAGCGCGGGAAAAGGCTGCGGCGCGGCGCAAACTCGCCAAGGCGGGGAATGATCCGAAGGTTCAGCGGGACCGGCAACGGGTGAAGGTGCCCAGCCGACAAGTCAGATTTAACGGAGAAGCTGCCATCTTCGGAATCGGGCAGATTTGCTGGCCTTGCGCCTGCGATTTGTCGCGTGGGGTGTGGGGTGAAAAGTGCGGGCAGATTGAGGGATTGTCCGTCAACGCCTTTTTAAAAGCCACTTTTGCGGCAGAAAGTGGATGCCCCGCGATCATCCATTTGTGGGGTGCTAAATGGCGCAATTTCCTGCGATTTGCGACGTAGGAACCCGAACCACTCCCTCATTTGCTCCCACAACAGTGATTGAACGCAAGAGACCTAGGTGGAAATCGCGGTACTTCGACCACGGCTTTCGAAAACCTTCAGATAACCGTCTCTGCGGACATCGTGATCGTACATTGTGTAGAGGAGCCACAGTCGCTCCCAGACGGCATCGCCAGCAGCCTTCGCTTCAATCTCCAACCCAAGCGCTTTCGCCTCGACGAGGTCGATGGCCGAGCCGTGAGAGAAGTAGACGCTGTTGGTGCCAAGAGCGTTGACTACGTGCTGCACGTCTGCCTCAGGCCGGCCCTTCATCATGCCATCACGCAACAACATTTCCGCGAGTTTGGCCGTTTGCTTGAGGGCGAGCTTTCCCAGTTCATGCAGGGGATAGTTGAGGTTCGCGAATTGGGGTTGGGCCAGGATCGTGCACGGCGTGCCCTGCAGATGCGGATCTATTGGACCGAGCTCAGATTGTGGTCCCATCATTATCGCCTGACTCGCCAAGCAGATCAGGGTGCCGTTACTTTTCGCGCCATTGGCTACAATCGCTCGGAACCCAGGCACTCGGTTGCGCAAAAGGGAGACAATGGATTCAGTGGCGTCGGTGACGCCTCCATTCGTCTCAACCAAAATGTCAACGGGGCTTCCGTCGGGCACATCGCTAAGCAGCTCGACAAAATAAGAGATGTCTGCTGCTTCGATTCCCGAATTTTGAGCAAACCTGTCCGCAAAATAAACCAGTAAGCGGCGGTCGGTGAGCCTCTCAATGTCACGAATAAGCAGTTGGCGGAGGTAGCGGTCTTTTTGGCTAACCCAATATTTAGGCGATTGGACGGGAATTTCGGTCGTTCTAGGAAACTGTGAATCTCCCAACGCCGACTGGTCAGCCTTCCCCTTGCTCACGCCCATTTTCCTCAACTGGCCTCTGATGGGCCAAATCGCGCATACGCGCGTAGTCTGGCTCCGGAGCACGCTTGTGAGGTACAACATGCGGATTGACAAGCCGGCCGCTGGACCGAGGACGGGTTAGATCAATCACTTGTGATTCAGCGTTATGGCCAGCCATGTTCCTATCCCCCCGATGAGCGTGTTCAGCGTTCGCGATCCACATGCTCACCGGCATACTATCAGACGCGGAATCGGCAGCATACACCGAAATCCGGCACCAAAGAATGCGGGCTTACCCCTAAATGGGCGCTGAACGATGCAAAGCAAGCCCATCGAGCGTGGTCCTTCAGTTCTTTGATCGGTTCAGCCGCCCCGCGCGAAGTAGTTTCAATCTATGGCATTCGGGTTGACCACCCCCGCAGCCCTCGCCCCGCCAATCACCGGAGCCGTAACCAGGCCGACACCTTGAACGCGGCAGCGAAGCGCTGGAGCCACCCTGATCCGCGCGCTTCCTGGCAGTGGCGCATCACCTGCTCTGCCGCTGCCCGCGACGCAACGGCCAGTATCGGGTCTGCGTCCGGAGCGGGAATGAACCGGGACGATGCAAGGAAGTCCCACTCCACTGCATCCAGAATGGATCGATGGGCAATCGGCCAGTTCGGGCTGCGCGGCGAGACGTTCCTGCGGACATATTCCAATGCGAGCGAGACCCCCTCAACCAGGCGATGCGCGCCTCGCTCCGCAGCAAGCTTGTATCCGCTTGCGCCGAATGACAGCCCGGCTTCCAAGAGGCTGCGGTGCAGCTCCCAGCAGTCTTCCTCCCACCGCGTATGCGCCGCTCGCACTCGATCAGCCACGCCTGCAATCAGCGCACCTCTACGACGTCCGGTCGCCATCACACCAACAATCTGAATTAGTGCAATTAATTTAGTGTTACAACCGAGCCTGTCGCGTCCCGGGGTGTTGCCGACAGAACCCGCAGTGGGCCAAAACTGCGCAGATTACTGATCCAGCCTGAAGCCCTTCGCGCAGTAAATCAGTGCCCAGCGTTCGGATTTTCCAACCCCGCCGCCTTCGCCCCCCCGATCACGGGCGCCCCGAACCAGTCCGGGAACGTCACGTGCAGGTGATCGCCCTCGGGCAGCAGCCGCGCATTCGGCCGGACCCGTTTTACCTGTCCCGCCAGCCAGTCGATGGACTTGCCGGCAGGCGGTACGATGTCGAGCGATGAACCATCGAGGTGCCCGCTGTTGTCCGCCGGGTGATAACCGCGCCGCTTCATCTGCGCCTGGTACTGAGGCGTCCGATACCCCGAGGTGAAGGTCGCGCCGGGGATTGCGCGTTGAAGCTCGCCCAGCACGTCCGGCTGCTCCGGCTTCGGAAATGCCGCCCACGGGTCGGGCGCGTTGCTGACAGCCTTGCGGTCGCCACCAGCGCTAGGGAATGCCGCCCAAGGATCATCCTCCGCCGCTCCGTTGAACAGGGTGGCACGGGATTCCTTGCGCGCGCCGGTCACCAGCTTGCTCACCGTCTCCTGCCTGGCCTCGTCGTCCATACGCTTCCACGCGCCGGAGGACACGAAGGCTTTTACCCGCTTGTACGCGCGCTGCCCCGCATCAGCCTGATATCGGTCGTATTCCTCTGGCGTCAGTTCACGCCCGCCGACCTTGTGCGAAGGCAGGCCGATGGAAACACCGGCGTCCAACAGGGCGCGGTTTACCGGATCGTTCTGCGCCGTGCTGGTGTAGATCGGGGATGCGATGTCAGGGCCCACACCGCCCTCGGAAGTAACTTCGCGGCCCCAAACATCACGGCGCGGCAACAGTCCCTTAGAAGCACCAGGAATGCGCGCCTGAATGGCATCGCCCACCGAATCGACCTTGCGCTGTACCGGGTCCATGGTCCGCGCCAGCTGAGCCACGCCGGTCGGCACGGCCAATGAGCCGGCAAGCCGCTGCACGAGGTTGTCAGCGTTCTGCCCCGGATCAGTAATTGCCCCTAGCAGGTCAGACACCCCCGAGAGCCACGTCTTGTTGGCAAGGTTGCCGAGGATCGAGGCGACCAGCAGCGTGGTTTTGTCCTCGCGCTGGCGCTCGCTCAGCCCCTCTGGCAGTAGCGCCAAGTCGGCGGCAACGCCAAGCGTGGTCGAGAACGGATCAAGCCGCTTGTAGCTGTACCACTTGTCCCCGAGCCGGATCGAATAAGGCTGGAACCCGTCGGCATACATCAGCCGCGCCTTCGCCGGATCGGTGGGAGCCGAACCCGTGATTTTACCCTGTAGGGCGGCTTCATAGATCGCCATGCCAAACCCGGTCCCGACCAGCGCCTTGGCGATGGCAAGGTCCCGGCGGGCTCCACCGGCTCGAAAGTCCGCGCGCCATTCCTTGAGCAAGGGGGCGGCAGGTGAGCGCTCGGCAGCGAACTTCAGGAGGTTGGTCGGCGTCCGCACGAACGGCAAGAACAGCTTGAGCGCCGGCACGTCGCCGGTGAGAGCAGAGATCTTCGACCCTGCCGGACCCAGCTTGCTCTGGAACGTTACGTAACGGGCATAGTCCATCGAGCGATGGATCATCGCGTCGGTCGGATACTGCGACAGGTCGGCGATCCGCCGCTTGAGCGCGCCGCCCTTGAGCCCTTCAGATCGGGCCATGCGCACGGCCAGGCCGTTGATCTCCATCCGGCGGGCGATGCCCTTGAACAGCTCGTCCTCGGCCGTGAGGAAGCGCGTCGGGATGCGGACAACCTCGCCCTTGGTCCCGCTGATTGCCTTCATCCCCATACCCTCGATCTTGGACACGAGGTCGGAAGGCTCACCGGTACGCAGGGATTGGGCGAACAGGCGGGCTCCCTCCTTGGCTCCCTGGAGCAGGGCAAAGGCGCGAACGCCCACCTCGTGGCCCGTGATCGCATCGTCGCCGCGCCGGGACAGCCTGCGAACGCCGCCGAGCCCCGCTGCGGCAAGGTGCTCCGGAAGCTGCGCCATGGAGGTGAGGGTGTTCGAGGTCATGTTGACCACATGTGTGGCCGGGCTGGACAGAAGCCAGTTGATCCAAAGCTCGGTGAGCTTGTCCCGCAGCTTCGGCTTGGCGCCTTGCTCGACCACAGTGTTGAATGCACCCGGCCCGACTTCGACCGTTTCCAGCAGGGTTTCGGCAGCGTCACGAATGCGATCCCGTCCACCGCCGTTGCCGATCATGGCTGACAGCACATCGCCATGGACCGCCCGGCTGTTAGCCATCATCTTGAACTGCGCGAGAGCCCGGCCGGCTTCAGCCGTCGCGCCGGCAACCTGTTCCTGCAGGGCTGCGTGGCGCACCCATGCCTGCCTGAACTGCGCGAGCAGATCATCTCCCGGCTCGTCCATTGACTTGATGCGCCGAGCGAGGTTCACCAGCTCATTGCTAGACTTGGCAAGAATCTGGCGCGAAGCCAGCGCTTCCTCCGCGTTGAATGCCTGCCCCTTGCGACGGGCGAGCAACTGCTCAGGCGTCATGCCGAGGTCAGCAGCCAGCCGTTCAGTTTCGGCCTGCGTCACCCGGCCCCGGGTGGCAACATCGAAACCGACCCGCTGCTCGGTGGCTGCAAGCGCCCGGCGAATGTCCTGCGGCGTGTCGAGCTTGTCGAGGTTGATGTTTCCGGCGAAGTCGGGGCCGCCTGCCGGCCATTCCTCATATGCTTGGGGCGGGGCAAAGGGCTGATCCGGACCGGCAGGTTGAGAGCGGTCCACGAACACCGGCCCGTCGCGCTGCTGCTGCTCCAGCGCGTAGCGGTCAGCCTGGGCCGCATGGAAGCGGTCAATCTGCGCGTAGTCATCCGGGAGGAAGCGACGATTGCGGCCCTCATAGGTATCTCGTAGCGCATCGAGAAACTCGTTCACGCTCGGACGTTCGGCATGGTCAGGGAAATAGCCTGCCTCCCATGCCCGCAGAGCGGCGTCGTCAAGATTCATGCCTGCTGGGTTCACCAACGGGCCGAACCGCTGTTCCTGCCCGACGAAGTCCATGTCCCGTCGCGCGGCATTAGTCAGGCCCATGTGCGACAGTTCGCCACCCTGATCGGCAAGACCTCCGTTCAGCCGCAGCCAGCCCACCATATCGGTCGGACCTACCTTCGGTACCTCCGCCCCGTTCCACGCGCGCACCGTGCCACGCGCCAGCTCGGAGCGTTCGCTTACCGCCTTGGCCGGAACATAGCGCCCGGCGTCCTTCGCCGCAGCCTCCGTCACGTCCGCCACCTGGTTGGAAGGGACTGGTAACACGTCCCCGGGAGCGATATCGGCGGCCCGCGCCTGCATCTGAGCCTCGGTAAGCGGCTGGGAAACTGGCTGCGGGCGCGGCAGGTCCTGCGTAACGGATGGCGCCCCAGATGCCTCCATGGCGACGGTGCCGGGATTGGCGGGGGTTCCGGCCGGGTTCTCGGCGGCGCGCACGGCAATGTCGTCCATTTCGCCCGCAGGGGCCTCTCTGAGCGGCGGGACAAGCTCGGGGCCGTCCTTCCCCCGCACCCAGCGCCAACCCTTCGCAACGAGCGGCGCAGCGGCTTCCAGCGCCTTGGTCCCTACCACCGTCGTGACTACACCCTCGCCAAGCCCAACGGTGCCGGAGATCAATCGTTCAGTAGGCGAGCCCTCGCGTCCCGATCCTGAGGCGAACCCATAGGCACCGCCCATGGTCGCCAGCTTGAGCGCGGTCGTTTCACCCTTCAGGGCAGGTGCGAACGGCACCAGCCCACCGGCCAGTTCGCCTGCGCCCTCGGCATAGGGATGTTTCAGCTTGTCGAAGCCCGTGATGCTTTCGTTCTGCGCTGCATTGTTCGCCCAGATGTCGGCTAGCCTGCGGTCGCTGTTCCACACGTTCTCGCGCCCGGGTGTCGCACCGAGCGTATCGACAACAGCGCCGGTCTCTTCCAACCAGCTCGGCAGCACGCCATTGCCAAAACCGCGCACGGTCGCGCCCACCACTCCGTCCCCTTGGTCGGTTAGCACCTTGGGCGGCTGGATATAGTTCAGCCCGATTTGCTGTTTGGCGCGGTCGGATTGGGTGCGAACGCGGACCACGCTGGCAGGATCGACAACGAACCCGTTTGCCTTGGCGAAGGAGGCCACTGCATCCGGCGTCACGCTCCGGTCGTTCAGCATCTGCAGGAAATCGGCTTCTGCCTTCGGCCGCATGCCCGCCATGGGCGTGGGCGTGTCCCAGAACATCGGGACGGCAGTTGTTTCGGGAGTGAGCTGATCGAGCGGGAGGGGGTGGCGGCGGAAGTCGGATGGCGTCTGAAAACGGGTCGCGTGGATGCCGAGCCGGTTCTGACGCGCGAGCCGTTCTGCCTGCATGTAATCGAAGGTGCGGGCCGGGTCAGCGGCCAGATACTCAGGCGCGGCCAGAGCATTGCCTTCACGTGCCAGGGTATGACCTACGTCGGCACCACTGGCCGTCAGGGGCGCAACGGGGCGACCATAGCTCTCGCCAACGAGCTGCCCGAACGTGACATCACCGCCGTCGATCAGACCCGCCAATGCGTTGCGGGACTGCTGCCCAATCGAGACCGGCCGGTTGAGCGCGTTCAGTCCTTCCTGTTTTGCCTCGGGTGCATCGACCCCGTAGATCCGAACCGAGCGCCCCGACGAAACACGGATCGTATCGCCGTCCACCACCCCGGCCGGACTCTCTCCGTCGAGCGGAGCAGACTGCCTCGATTGTGCCCTGTTCCGGAGGCGACCTGCCTTGGCCTTCGGGAAGGCAGACCACGGGTCCACAGGCGCGGGGTCCGCTGCCACCGGGAAGTCACTCCACGGATCGGCCTCTGCCATCAGGGGCGAACCCGGACCGTGCCGTCAGGCGTGCGGAACTTCGTGCCCGGAGCCAGCTTTGCGGCTTCCTCCGGTGAGGAGACCGTGGGCATCGAAGCCCTTCCGCCACGACCGGAGCCCCGGAGGTCCTGACCGCGCCGCGACGTGCTGGCGTTGATGTCCTGTCCCCTCCGTCGCGTTCCGTCCGTCATGTCGTGGTAGCGGCGATCCTCTGCGACCCGGGCGTTGCGGGTTGCAACCAGGTTATCGGTGTTGCGGTCTGCACGGGCGTTGTCAGCATTCACATTCCCCTCGTTGAGGAAGTAGGAAAGCTGGTCCTTTGCGGTGAGCGCGTTGAGACGCAGCGACCGCAGGCCGTCCGCGCCGGGGAAGTGCGGCGGCAGGTGATCGGTCACGTTTACGCCCAAGGGGGTGAGCTGCTGCTGGATGTCGCCCAATGCCATCTGGTAACTAGCCTCGTCCACCACCCCGCCCAGACGCTGCGCCGCGAACCCATAAGCCTCGTTCTGCAGTTTCAGACGCTCCCGCGCCCTGTCCCGCATATCGCTCTGGATCTGGAAAGCTCTCTTCGGATCGGCCTTGAGCATCTGCAGAAAGGCAACATCAGCCTCACTCTGCGGAGCCCCAAGCACGGACAGGTCCGCCGCCGCAGATGGTTGCTGTGGCCCTTGAGTCGGCGTCTGAGGGCCACTCACACCGCCCTGCGCTACCCCGCCTGCGGCTCCCGGGGCGTTGCTGGCGGGGATGGGAGGCGCTGCGAGTTTGTTGTTGCCGCCATAGTAGCGAGCGGCTGCCTCACTGAACTGCCGGTCGCGTTCGTTGGATTGCAGCTTCAGCGACAGTTCGGGCGCATACGGCATAAGCGCATTGGCGTTGGCAACGCTCGGGTCGGCAGCATATCGCTCAAGCGCAATGCGCTGGCGTTCCTCTTGGGCGCGCTTCTGGCCTGCATCAAAGGCGGCTAGGGCGTTTGCGGAAATCTGTGCCGGGTTGGTAAGGTCTGCCAAGGCGTTCATGTGCAATTACCTCACTTGAGATAGGGCTTCAGCGCCCCAACGGTGTTGTTAAGTGTATTTGTCAGGCCGCTGATCATGCCCGTGGTGTTGTTCGCGCTGGCGACCGTCCCTTGGGCCAGTGCATTGGCGTTGGCCGCGTTCAGGCTGGTAACGTTACTCGCGAAGTTGGTCCCCACGCCTGCCTGCGCAGAAGCCGCCCCTGCGCCAAGTGCCTGCTGAGTCTGGAGATTGTTGAGGTAATTCCCAAACTCGGCGGAAGCCGCGTTCTGTCCGTAATCGATGGCACCCTTGATCGCCGCGCCGCTCTTGATCGCACCCCGGCCCGCATAGCCAGCGTTCAGCGCGTTCATCCCCTGCTTCAGTCGCCAGTCATAGCCGCTCGAATTGCGGAACATGTCGAAAGCCGCGTTTGCAGCGGTCTGCGGGTTCGTCGTGGTCGTGTAGGCCCCGAGGTCGCCGCCGTGCTGCTGGTGCCACTGCTGGGCGAAGGTGGCGAGGTCTTGCGCGCCGGTCGTGGTCCCCGGCAGGTTGAGCTTGCCGTAGATGCCGCCGAGAACGCCCCCATAGCCGTAATAGGGGTTCTGCTGCTGCGCATTGAACGCCGCCATCAGTTCCGGGTTCGCGTTGGCGTAGGCGCTCCAGTCGGTCGTGGACGTGGTGGGCGCAAGGCCGAGCAGGGCGTTGATCTGCTGCGTGGCCGGAAGGCCGGTCTGGACATAGGGAGCAAGGGTCTGCTTGTTCTGGTTGAAAATGTCCTGCTGAAGCGCAAGGCTCTGCGCATTAGCCTGCGTTTGCGCGTCGGTCGCCTTGTTGATGGCCGACGAGTTTTTGCTGCCAGCGATCACCGTGGCCCCTGCGGTCGCCACGCCGGCGCCGATGATTGCCCCTACCGGCATACCACTACCTCCAGTTCTGTTTCATTGAGAGCGACGACGGCGTCGCCGATGTCCACCGTGACCGGGGACAGACTGATCAGGCCGGCTTCGGCATATCCGGCGAGGCGAGCCCATCGATTGTAGAAGGCCACGCCCTTGATGGCCTGCCCCCGACGGATCATCAGGTAAGCAGCGCCTACAGCTCGCTCGTGCGCTTCGTCATGAGCGTGCACCGGCAACGCCGATCCTGAGGCTCGCTTGGCTTCCGCAAGCGCCTGATGAAAGGCTTCGCCCTCCGCCTCCAATGCCGCATTGGCCATCGCCCAGCGCATCGCGTCCAGCTCGACATATTCGCAGGGTCCGAGTGCAGCGTCCTCGCGTTTAAACAGGGGGCGCAGTCCTCCGGCAATCGCGAGACCCTTCGCTGCCTTGTTTGCCGAGGGAACCTTGGAGACGATCACCAGGCAGTCAGTACGAGTGAACATCCAGTTCATCGCCGCACGCATGGCGCGCACCGGATGCGAGCCGTGGCCGGGGAGGAAGAGCGAATGGACCTCATAGACCCCTGGCTCTTGGGCATGGAGCACGAACCCACCCGCCTCGGTCTGAAGCGCAAAGTTGGCGGGGCTTTCGATGATCGGGCGCATGTCGATAGGGCCGGCACCGGCGAGCCAAGGGCGTACGGCAGGATCGTTCGCCACAGAGTTGAGGAACGCCGCGCTAAACGTCCGACGGACCGACGGCGCGTTTACCGTTCCGTGCATCGTGCAGCCTCCAGTTCGCGAAGGCGTCTCACTTCAAGGTGAACGCACTCGGGGATCTGGTCGGCCGCTGCGGCCACCATGTCAGCCAACCCGTCATCGCCATCTTCCGCGAAAGCTTCGGCGACATGCAGGGCTTGAGCCTCAAAATGGAGCGCCAGCGCGGGTTCTCCCTGCTCGGACCAGAATGCGGCAAATTCCGACAGGAGATAGATGATCACGCGAACGTCAGTTGGGTTGCCATGCGCGGCTGTAAGGCGGGCCAGCGTGATGGCTTCCATGTAAGCCAGTGGCTTGGACACGCCGGGCGCAGAGGTGGACTCGTACGCCACTTGCGTCAGTGCGCGTAAAGAGGAGGGGTCCCCCTTGGCTGCAGCCACAAGGATGGCGGCGCTCAAGAGAGCCCGACCTTCTCGCGCACGAGGGCCCGGAGATACTCGGAGGTGGAGCAACCAGCCTTGCGAGCCCGCTCAGAGAGAGCGGTGACAAGGGCTTCGTTCGCCCTGAAGGCGACGTGTGAATCCTGCAATTTGAGCACGACAGTCATCCGACGTTGTGGTGCTACGATAGAAGCACAAAATGCTTGGAAAGTCAAGGAATCCCACCGGTCTGAGCCTTCTCAACCGGAGAAACTCGCCGTGGGTTCAGCTGCCTGCAGACCGCCAATCTGCCATGCTCGACCGATAGGCCTGGGCAGCCTTTTGACGGCTCACTTCCAGCTCTTCCCGCCGAGAGGCTATCTGGCGCTCAAGGCCTGCACGTTCCTTCGCAAGGCTGGCCTCTCGCTTGCGCAACTTCGCGAGCCGGTCCTTTGCCTCCTGCTCGAACTTGGCCAGGGCGGCCTCAGCCTTGTCGAGCGCGGCACGGCTGGGTTCTGGTGCCTTCCGCGTTGGGCGCGTGGCTTCGTCATTCTGGGCTGCGAGGAAAGGCTTGAGCGCGCCCAGTTGCTGCTCAAGCGAACCGCGCGCTTTCTGTATCACTTGGCCCGGATGAGCCAACGGCTCTGCCATCGACTCGGCATCTGTGACTTCTTCGGCTGCCTCCATGGCGAACAGGTCTTTGGTGGCACCCCACGCGGTCAGTGCGGCCTTGCGACTGGGCGCGGCGACAAAAGCATCATGAAAGCCGATTGTTGTTCGGAAGACTTTGAGACGCCGCGACATGCCAGATGAACTAACGTCGGTAGGTTATCGATCCAGCGACGTTGCGCCTGGAACTTCCACGTGCTCTATTTGCCCTGTCGTCGTGGCTGTGAGGCACTCATGAGGAAAAGCATACTCTTGCTTGCTGTCGCGTTGGCCACGCCAGCTTGGGCGGGCGCGAAAATCCAGTATTCCGCCTACGAGGGCGCTCCCCGTGTCGAGACGGGAAACGGCGGTACCAAGATCACCAAGAACGGGATCGATTACTGGACCAGCGGAGCACCGCCCCGCCGATATCAGGTGATCGGCATGGTAACCGACAAGCGTGATGAGGACTGGGACGGGGGCCACGCTATCGGCAGCCCCTCCATCGCAGGCAAAGTGAAAGCGGCCGGCGGAGACGCTGTGATCGTCCAATCGCAAGAGGAAGGCGGGCGAGGTGGGGGCGCCGGGTTTGGCACCGGCTTGTCTGCGTTCTTTGCGATGGGTGGTAGCAAGACCATGACCTCCATGCTGGTGGTCAAATATCTGCCGGACGTGCAAACACCATAGGGCCAGTTATCGCCAAGGCCTGGCCAAGCCTCGCGAGATCAAAAACTCGCCCGCGTCCAGTCCGTTCACCGTCACAAAAGCCAGCGTGCGCCCGTAGGGATCGGTTCCAACGCGCTCCACCCGCAGCGCGCCGCGTGAGAGGAACGCGCGTAACGTATTCCGGGCCTCATACCCCGCTCTGGCGTCGCACCACGCATAGGAACGTCTCCGGTCCCGACACTTCGGGCTGCCATCCAGCTCGGGCGCATCGATATTAACAATGCGGATGCGCTCATTGCCGCAACGGATGGAATCTCCGTCGTGGACCGTCAGCGCAAGGCAGAGCGCAGCCACTGCCGTCACTCGCAGGCCTTCCCGTCACCGTCTCGATCAAGGCCAGGACGATACCCGGCGTCGCCAACCCTCAGTGGCGCAACTCCGGCGGCGCGGGCGGATGCGCAGTTCGGGTAATAGACCGCGCCACCGCCGCCACTGAGGAATCTCTCTGTTTGAGGTTGGCGGCGCACAGGAGGCGAAGACGTTCCACCGCCCCGATGGCAATGGTATTCTCCGGTCTTTCGATTGTTGTGACAGCCGCTGGCGTTGAGCCCCCCAGGGTGTGCAGATGCAACCCCGGCGCTCCACATCGCCCCCAGTGCGAGCATGATTGCCCCGATTCGCACCCCGCGAATGTGGCGAACATGACGACGACTTGTCCAATGTTTGTGGCGTCTTGCTTGCGACCTGACCAACGAACAACGGGGCGAGCATATCCGGCCCTGCGCCGCGCTGCTCGAAAAGCGTCGGGCATTTGTTGGGCAAAATTCACAACAATTCGAGCCGGGCCCAGTTGGGAGGACAAAGAGTATCACGATATCCGGATCAGAATGCCCGCTGCACGGACTCCGGATCGAACTTAGTGCAGACGCCCGCGTAATCACCCGCCTTACCTGCGATGCTGATGCGACCAGTCCGCCGGTCTATGTGCAGCTTCGGATGATTTGCGAAGTTGATGCCGACGGATCCGGTGATCGCGTCACTGGTCACTTTCACCGACTTCAACTCGAACCAGCCATCCTCGCCCCCATGCAGGGGCGGCAGCAAGGTTCGCGGAAGCCTAACCCGGCCTTCGCCACCTTCGACCCAGAGGTTCACCTGATCCTCATACGGCACAGCGCGGTTGCCTATGATATTAGCCGATCCGAAATTGCCGTTGCCGTTCCAGCCGAACACCTGGGCGCTCGTTGCCTTGTTCGCGGAACCTGCCCCCATGCAGACGAGATTGAGCCGGGAACCGGTGTCCTGTGCCGAGGCGGTGGAACCGGCGCAAATGGCAATCAAGGTCACCAGCAAGAGCCTCATTCACGTCTCCATCTTGTCGCGTGAGTAATCGCGCGAAAGGGTGAATGAAACATCAAGGCTGGGTGTGCACAGCGATCATGCGCAGAATGCGTCGCATGGCTTCAGGGCGGTTTAGGTCCGCGTCGTTGGCTTTTATCCACAAGTCCAACAGTTCGAGGTCGTCGGGCTGAAGACGCACTCCAATGAGCTGGCCCTTGCCGGTTGGGGCGGGGCCCCGCCTCTTCTTTGTTATCACAGTTTCTTGACTGACCATGGCAACCGTGTTAACACACTTGCGAGCCGAGCGGAAGCTACCAACGACCGCCCGGCTCTGATCGCAACCTTGCGTGAACAAGGACACGACTATGAGCACCGTTAGCACCATTGCGCCCAGCGCGCACACCCCCACACGACGAGACGTCCTCAGGACCACTCCCGCAGCGGCGCTGGCAATGGCCATGCCTTTGGCAGCCATTGCAGCCTCAAATAGCGACGCAAAGATGATTGCCGCGTGGGAACGGCGACTGGCCAGCTACAACAAGATCAACTCTCATGCCTTCGTTGAGGGCTCGCCCGAGGACAAGGCGTGCTGGGCGGAAGTCGATGCTGCCGAGCGGCTTATCCGCGAGAGCGTGGCGACGACGCCGCAGGGGGTCGAAGTCCAACTATGGACAGCGTTGTACCACTCGGCTGATTTCGATCACGCCATTGACGATCTTGCAGCGATCCGAGGGGATCTGGCCTACTTCGACGGCCATGAGCCCTCACTGGACTGGAACACCAGACTAACCCTCGCCGCGATCCGCTCCCTTCGCGCCATGGGGAGCCGCTGACATGGGCGCTCTGAGCTTCCCGCACCCGCCGCTCGCCGCCGGCCGTCTCGCAGCCCGCCTACTGGGCCACTACAGCCCGCACGAGATTGCCGAAGCCATCGAGGTGCTGGTTGACGTGCTGGACATGCTCGGCGGCGATCCAGATGTGGAAGCCAATGGCGACGAGCTGGACGGCACACGCGGGGAGGACGACTTCTGCCCCCACAGCACCGGCCCAATTCCGGGGCCGGGATGCCCCCTGTCCGATCCGGACATGGCCGTGGATGATCGAGGCTGCGATGACATCAACGATGATCGGGAGGTCGAGGACTTCGTTTGATCAACGCGTCTGCAGATCGGCAGGCGCGCCGTAGAGCATAGCGCCACCTCACCTTTTCCCCGCCAGCACCACGCCCCCGGTGCACATGGCGGGGTTTTTCCTTTACCCGCCTTGCTGTAGTCTGCCCGAAACAGGGGAACTACAATGCGGACCATCACCTTAGCCGCCGTGCTGTGCCTGACCTTGCCGTCGGCACAAGCCGTGGCTCAGACGTCGCAATGCCAATGGATCGGCAACATCTGGTCTTGCTCCCAACAACCCCCGCAGCCGGGTATTCGTTGGGATTTACTTCAGCAACCTGACATAGCGGGCAATGCGATGCGCGCTTATGAAGACGGTCGCCGGGCACGCGAGGAGCGAGAACGAGCACGCGCCGAGGCCGAGCGTATTGCCGCCGAGCGGGATTTCTATCGAGCACAGACACAAGCCATCACGCAGCAGGGCCAGCGTCCGGCTATCCCGGCGCCGCCGGCTGAAGACTACAGCCAGCGTTGGTTGGCCGCTGCCCAACCCCGGATGCACCTCTTCCCAGATTTCGCGAAAGTTGTTTTTGCAAAGGAAGTGGCGATCAGCGCGGACATGGTCAAACTGATGTCGACCAGCCCATATGCGGCGGATATCGCCTATCACTTGGCCACACACCGGATCGAAGCGCGCGCGATCTACGATATGCAGCCACTCGATGCGGCGCGAGCCATCAGCCGGCTGGAGGATGAGGCTCGATTGAAGGATACCAGCCGGGCAAGCGCCACGGCAGGACACTGACAGCGGCACGTGGGCGGCGCTCAGGACATAATCGACGGGATCAGGCGAGCGATCCGCAAGGGAACAGGTGTGACGTTCACCCACGACCAGTTGGTCGAAATGGCCCGCTTGGGCATTCTGCACAACCTGGCGCAGCTCGAAGCAGACGAGATTTGCAGAAGCATTGGGGTCGCCCCACCCGGCACCGAACCGAGAGCAGTCCGTGCGGAACCTGCAACGCCGGATGAACCCCGGCAAGGTGAACCGCCCCCGAACTATTCACCGCGCACTTTAGCCGAGCGGTGGAGTTGCAGTGACGGCCTGATCCGGAAGCTCATCAAAGAGGGAAGGCTGGCCGCATTTCGGCACGGCAATCTGATCCGTATTTCGGCGGCCGAGGTAGCCCGCTACGAAACGGAAGGCCCACTTTCCACATAACCCGCCCGCGTCTTGCACCACCTCAGCATGTCCCGACAAAGGTGCAGGTGCTTGTTGATGGCGCGCTTCTCCTCGCGGGTGGCGGCGACAGCTTTCTCCCGCTCCAGTTCGGCTATGCGGTCAGCGCACACGAGCACAAGCCCATTCGGGCCGGGCGGATATTTGTCGCGATCAACCATCGGCCAGTTCCTTCAGCAGGCGGGAGGCTGCCCGGCGCAAGGCAACGGCCTCGTTGGTGTTCCGACCGTGCTTCCAGCTACCATTCGCCCTTCCACGCGGCGCTCCGGGCGACAGCCCGCCATGGTGCTTACAGACTCGCTTTCCGGTGACCGCAGGGCAGCCGCAGGACTTGCCCGCCCGGTTCCTCGCCTGACAACGTGGTGCGTTCCTCAGGTTCTCTGGCTCCGGGCTCATGGGGTTGGGCGACGTTTGGTCCAGCCCCCCGGTTGCCGTGGTAATGGACATGCTGGTGCAACTCCTTGGTGACCTTGATCGATTGCCGGGCGATGCGACGCTTGCCCTTCATGGCCTGCAGAGCATCCATCTGCATGGCGTAGGTTCGGGCCAGCTTGCCGACGAGAGCAGCATCCCGGTCCAGCACCATCCCGCCACCGTTGAGAGCCTGCGCCGCCAGGCGCATGGTGAGGAGGTGAACCGCCACAGACTGGGCGACCAGCGCAGCCTCTGCGGTAGTCTGCGGCTTGGCGCTGGCCACCATCCCGAGAACGGCATTCAGTTCCTGTTCGTTTGGCTTCCACGCTTCATCCTGGTGGTCGTAAGCCTTCGAGCACAGCGCCGTCAGTTCCTTGACGAACGAACGCATCACGGACTGCGAGCGTGTGGCGAAGGCGTCGGCCAGCGTCAGTTCCCACAAATCCGCATCGGCGTGCGTCGGCTGCATGGCGTAGTGGGCGCCCTCGCGCTCGAACATGACAGCAGGGGGGACAGGCCGCTTGAGCGCCCTTGCCAGCGCCTTAGGCTTTTCCGCCTGCAGGTGAGGTGAGGGATCGGGCTTAGCGCGATGCTTCCGCCGCCGCCGCTTCGCGGCCACGTCTTCAGTGCGCGGATCGATGTCTTCAGGCGGACGCTTTGCCATGCGGCCCCTCCACCGAATACCAACAGGACGGCGCCACCGGGAACGGATGCCCCCTGTCATCGACCCACTGCCCGCCCTTCCACAGGGCCACCTTGATCGTCCGACTGCCCGCGAAGCGAACATAGCCCACCTCCTGCGCCTTGCTGGCAGGAGGCTCGTCAATCTCGTGCCGTTCGAGGGTGAACCGGAGCCCGAGCATCTTCAGTTTCAGCTCCAGTGCCACGCCGCCGACCTCCTGTTCTTACTTCGACAGTTCGGGGCGCCGGCCCCAAGGGCGGCCCCGAACCTATACGTAGTATAAGAGTGTGTGTGCGGGGGTGTTCGGGCCGGGGTTCGGGGGTGTTCGGGAACAGTGTTCGGGAGGCGTTCGGGGGAGCGTTCGGGAAGTTCGGCAAGCATCAGAATGTCACCTCCACGATGATCGACTTGCGCTCAGATTTGCCGGGTCTATCGACCGTCTCCGTCCTGATCCGCATGGTGGTGTAGAGGCGGTCCATCGCCCTTTTCAGCGCAGGCTTTTTCAACCCCTTGGCTTCCGGCATGCCCTCGAACTGGGCAGGTGCGTAGTTCGGGCCGGGTGACGGCCCCACGGCGCGGTCAAGGCCTTGCACCGAGCGTGCACGCAGACAGGAGAGGAATGCGTCGTCCTCGTGGGTAGCGCGGGACACCTCAGCAAGCTCAGCTCTGCGATCAGGGGATAGGTCGCTTTCCAGCACGAAAGCCCAATCGTTCCACAGGAAGCGCAGCGCCTCGCCCTTGCGGCTGTAGTTCGCCTTGCCGACCGTCAGGGTGCGCATATCGGTTTCGAGGTCATGCTCGACTACGATCTGTGAGCGCACGGCATTGAGCCAGGCGGTGGAACCCGAATAGCTGTCTCCTGCTTTGTTCGGGTGCCCGAGCAGAATGATTGCCGCGCCGGTCTCCCCCGCCAGACGGTTGAGCAGATTGACGAACCGAGTCACCTCGCCCCGATCGTTCTCATTCCCGGTGAACAGGTGCGCGACGTTATCGAGGATCGCCAGCTTGCTCCCGGTCAATCGCAGCATGTCCACGAGCCGCTGGAACGCCGGAGCGGGTTTCAGCGAGCCATCCGCATCGAACGTGCCCAGTTCGTTGTCCAGCGCGCCCCTCAGGCTCACCAGGTGCAGTTTCCCGGCAAGGCTACTCATGCCGCTCCCGATCGCCCTGCAGATGTGCGCCTGCCGCCAGTGGAGCTGGTCGGCGTCGTCCTCGCACGTGAGGTAGATCGCCGGCCCAGCCATGACCCCCAATCCGAGGCAGGGAACGCCCGCGGCAGCGCAGGAGGCGAGCTGCTGGCCAAATAGCGACTTGCCCGCGCTACCCGGTCCGGTGAACAGCGTGACCTCTCCCAGTGGGGCAAGCCGCTCCACAGCGAATGCCTTGGCTGCCGGCGGCACCGTTGCCAGCGCGGCAAGGTCCAACGTTTGGATCGGCAGCAATGTCCTTGACACCACCTTGTCAGTAAGGGCCCGCAGATCCTCGGCACTGCCCCGCCAGTCCATGATGTCGCCCTTGAGAGGCAACCCGGGCAGATCGAGCACATAGGCGCGCGCGCCGCAGCTCTCGACCCCCTGCTGCACCTTTTCGGCAAACTGCCGACCGGGAACATCGTTGTCCGGCAGGATGACCACCGTCGCACCCGCAAAGACCGGCCCGTATTCCGGCTTCCAGCCGTTCGCGCCAAAAGCGATGGCAGTGGCCGCAAAGCCCATGCTCGCCAGCTTGTCGGCCTTCCGCTCGCCCTCGGCGAAGTAGATCGTCTGCCCGGCCGCAATGGCAGCAAGCACCTCCGGCAACCTGTACGGCACCCGCTCCACATCGCCCAGTCCGGACACCCACCTGCCGCTGTCCCAGCGCTCGGCAACGAACCGCTTGGCCTCGCCCGTCGCTTCGCGCCGCGTCGTGCGGTACAGCACGTTTCCGGTGGCGTCCGCATACACGTAGGTGCCGGCCTCGCGCCACTTAGGCGACACCCCGGAGCGCCGCTGCTCCCGCGGCGGAAGCACGCCTTGGCGTCGCAGTTCATCCTTGATTGCCAGTGCGTCGCCGCCATTGAAGGAATGAACGACGCATCCGTCCGGCGCATCGGGATCGATCGTCACGACCGTGCCCCTGTCGCGCTTCGAGTGCCCCGGCGTGGGAGCGTGCACGTCGTTACCGCGCACAACACCCCCGAGTACCGCCGCCACCGCGTGAGGATCAGGAGCGCTCGCCACTGCCGCCCCCTGTCAGGTCGAGCAGATCGCCGTTGTCGTTGCCAGGCTCAGGCTGCGGCTCATACTGCTTCGCGACCCAAACCGCGACCTTGCGACCAGAACCGCCGAGGCGGCGCCGTCCGCTGTCGGCGATCTCCTTGCCGGTGTGCAGTTCGGCAACCCTGGCTCGCACCTGGTACACGGAAAGATCGAGACTGGCTGCAACTTCATCGGCAGAAATGCCGGTCTCGCCCGCGCCGTAGATGACGCGACGAACCTCGGCACGAATAGAGTTGGCAACCGCCGCGATGGACTCGCCTGCCTCGCGGCTGGTTTCAGGGGCGTGCGAATAGTACCCAGGCATGCCGTCCCGGTAAGGAGACTTGGTCATTCCACCTCTCCTTCGGTGAGGCCCGCGCGCTCGGACAGGACGGTAAACCAGTCCTGCTGGGCGGTGGTCATGGGGGTGGGATCGACGATCAACTGGCCGAGGAAACTGCCGCTCTTGCGGGTGAGCCGTTCGCCCTTGGTCAAGATCGCGAGCGCCAGTGCGCGGCGCTGCTCGAATGTGTAGCCATCGCTCATTAGCGTGCCCTCCCGAACGCGAGGACAAACATGCGGTGCGCGTCCGATTTGGAAATCCGACCGCGATCCGCGAACCCGCCCCGAAGCATCCATCGGTCGGCGTCGGCTTGGAGACGGTTGCCGAAACGGCGGGCTTCCGCTACATTCTCAGGGTCGATGTTATGGCTTGCCAGGGCCTTTTCGATGCGGGGGTTGTGAACGGTCAGACGTTCACGCCCCCGGCGCATTTCAGGGGTGCGCTCCCCTTCTGTGACACGCATGGATCACGCCGCCTGCTGCTGGAGCTGGCGGGCAACGAAGTTGCGAATGCTCGCCGTGGTTATCCGGGTAGAGCGCCCGATCTTGAACGCTTCCAGTTCACCAGCGTTGATAAGTTCATAGCCCTTGGTGACACCTACGCCGAGCATGGCGAAGGCATCCTTGGGCTGAACGGCGATAGGCTGAGTTTCCATTTGCTGCCTCCAGAAAAACCGCGAATTGCGGCGGGCAGCAGCGAATTAGGCCGAAGGATGGAGCAAACGCGCCCGCCAATTCCGGCGAATTGCGGCAAATTGGTGCAGTGGGGACTCAACCGTAGTCAGCGTCGTCCGTGTATGGCTTACCCTTCGACCACGCTCCGACCCGGAAAATAAGGGTTTTGACCGTGTCGTCGTCCAAGGCGTTCGTGTGCCCCCGGTCGGCCAAGAAGTCGGCAACCGCTCCATGCGTCGCACTCACATTACTGAAATCGCGAGTTTCTCCGCGCTCCAGCAAGACGGCCAAAGCCGCCGCAAACTGTTCCCACCGGACCATCTCAGGCTTGCGGCCTCGACGCGACTGTTGTGCAGGAGGGGGTGGCGACACCGTTTCCTTACGCAGCAATGAAAATTCCCGTTCCAAATCTTGCCCTGAATAGACAAGATTGAACGCATCGAGGGTCCAGCTCGTTCGAGCTAGATCGTCGTAACCATCAGGCGCGTCCACACGGGGGTTGAAGAGTTTGTTGGCGTGGGGAAGGTAGTTAAGCCGCTTTCCCAGCGTCTGGAACAAGGCCCGTTTTTCCGACCACGCCGAGCGCGGAATCTCGTAGTTATCGATGCGGATCAGATCCGGCCCCTCGCAGAAGATGGCAAAGCCTGCCATCGCCCTTACCTGACCCGTAACAAGGCACCGGAGCAAATCGCGCTCTGCATGCGCCAACTGCGCGTCGGCCGGTAGGGCTTCACGGAAATCTGCGTACTTCCACCAAACTGGCATTGGCGCCTCCGCGCGCGTTTAACTAGCGGCAGGCGCAACGAGCGACGAACCCGCCTGCCTGGATCGATCACCCACGTTGACGCGCCAGATGGACAACGGTGGCTACATCGCCCGTCACGTGCCGCCCCCACGCATCTAGCAATTTGCGACGCATCTCCATGAACTTCGCGCGCTGGTACGCCCGCACAACCTGGTCGGGGACGAGGTGCGACAACGCTGCCCCAGCAACCGCCTCCGGAACGCTCGGCATTTTCTCCGCCGCCCAGGTACGGAACGACGAGCGGAAGCCATGGACGGTAACACCCTTGGGGCGCGCATACTTCGCCATGGTCATGTCGCTCATCTGCCGACTGGCCGATCCGGGGAAGATCAGGCAATCAGCCTTCGTGGTGCGCAGGGCTTTGGCACGCTCCAGCACGGCAATAGCCTCGTCCGACAGCGTGACTGTGTGGGCCTGCCCGATCTTTAGCATCAGCTCTGCAGGCCGGCGCCATTCCTTCGTTTCGAAGTCGATGTGCGACCACCGGGCCGAGCGCGTCTCACCGGACCGTGCGGCGGTGAGGATAGTGAACAGGATCGCCAGCCTGCCTGCGGTGTCGGCGCCCTCATTCAGTTCCGCGACGAAGGCGGGTACGTCCTTGTACGCCATTGACGCGAAGTTGCCCGAACGGGACTGACGCGACAGAAGCGGGCGCAGCCCGTCTCTTGGCGCACCGGTGGATCGCCAGCCACTGCCCTTGGCGAAGTCGAGAACCGTGCCGATCCGTTGGCGCAGCTTGCGCGCTGCGGCCGGCTTTGTCGTCCAGAGCGGGGACAGGGCTGCAACGATGTCCTTCTCATCCACGGAGTCCACCCGGAGCGACCCCATCTTGGGGAACACGTGAAGTTTGAGGGTTGAGAGGAATGCCTTCGCGTGCCGGTCAGTCCAGCCCTTGCTCAGCACCTTGTGGCAGGCGTCAGCAGCTTCCTTGAATGAGGGAGGTGCCTCCTCCTTCTTGTCGCGGGCTGCAATTGGGTCACCACCCGCCCTAGCCACCTGACGGAGGGCGCGCGCCTTGTCCCGCGCCTCTTCGAGAGTGAGGTCATCGAGAGAGCCCAGACCGATGTCGCGACGGCGCCCGTTTACCTGGACACGCAGCACCCATGACTTCGCACCGGTCTTGGAGACGAGCAGGTACAGCCCCTTTGAGTCGCCGTGACGACCGGACTTCGCGCTCTTGACCTTCAGGGCAGTTAGGCCGGGCATGGTTTCGCTCCCACATCCACTCCCTCAATATGGAGCGGCTTGCAGCGAACGTCAACGAAGCCCGGCGAAGAACATGGGAAGAACCTGAACGGATTCCCGCGCCCTCAGAGAAGGGCGGCGAAAACGGGCGAAGGTAGGCTTGGATGCCCCGCGAGGATTCGAACCTCGATTGACGGAGTCAGAGTCCGTAGTCTTACCTTTAGACGACGGGGCAGCGTGGAGCGGGCCGTCTAATCTGGTGGGGGTAGGTGGTCAAGGTGATTCGGCCAGCCACCTCGGCGGGGCCTTGCGGTCAGTATCCGGCCTCGATTGCGATGCGGATGGCATCGGCCGTGGTGCGCACGCCGAGGGCGCGCAGGACGGCGCCGCGGTGCATCTTGACCGTCCGCTCCGACAGGCCGAGCTCCCAGGCGATCTGCTTGTTGAGCTTGCCCGCGGCCATCTGCACCAGCACCGCGCGCTGGCGGGCGGAAAGGGCGACGACCTTCTCGTGAGCAATGCGGCGGCGGGCATCGTGGGCGCGCGCCTCGTCATCCGGCACGTGGACCTGCGAGCCAAGGAAATACTGCAGTTCGCCGTGTTCGTCGAAGATGGGCGCGATCATCACCGCATTGCGAAAGGTGCTTCCGTCCTTGCGGTAGTTCAGGATCTCCACCATCACCGGCTGGCGGCGGCGCACGCCGCTGCGCAGCGTCTCGGTCAGCCAGGGTTCCGTGCCCGGACCGGCCAGGAAGCGGCAGTTGCGGCCGATCACCTCGCTGCGGTCATAGCCCGTCAATTCCTCGAACGCGCGGTTGCATTCCACGATCGGGTTGTCCGGAAGGCGCGGATTGCTGAGGACGGCGGCGATCGCGCTTCGATCGAGCATTTCGGGCAATGGCATGATCATGCTTGGGCCATTCAGGTGCGCATCGGGCAACATGTCAGTACGGGCATGTCCTCCCCCGCCAGCCCCCGCGCGCAATCCAGGGAATGGCTCCTGCCTCATAGTGGCGCAGACGTGGCAAAAGTCCATGGCTGAGAACAGGAGGAAAAATCCCGATCCCGCGGCGGGACCGGGGCAGACTTGCCGCAGGACCGGCCCGGCGCTACGATAGCCGGTGAAACCCCGCCTCCCTGGCGGGCCTTGAGCTTATTGAAGAGTTGACCCCATGGCGGACGTTTTTCCGCCGGCCACGCGGGGAGATGGCAGCCAGAGTGCAAAGGCAGCGGAGCAGAACGCCACGGGTCCCGTCCCGTCACCTGAACCCCGCTCCGCCGCCCCTGCCCCCCGCACTACCGGCGCTGAGCCGGATCTGCACACCGGATCGCCCCCTCGCGGGGCAGGCCGGGTGCGATCCGCCGAACCTACCGGCCCCCGCACGACGCGGCAGGCCTATGCCGCGATCGACCTCGGCACGAACAACTGCCGCCTGCTGATCGCACGGCCGGCGGGCGAGAACTTCGTCGTGGTCGATGCCTTCAGCCGTGTCGTCCGGCTGGGCGAGGGTCTCGCGCAGACCGGGAAGCTCAGCGATGCGGCGATGGACCGCGCCTTGGGCGCGCTTCACGTCTGTGCCGACAAGCTGAAGCGCCGCAACGTCCAGCTGGCCCGCTCGGTCGCCACCGAAGCCTGCCGCCGCGCCTCCAACGGCGCCGAGTTCATCGAGCGGGTCCGGCGCGAAACCGGCATCGCGCTCGACGTGATCAGCGCCCAGGAAGAGGCCCGACTGGCCGTTCTCGGCTGCCACATCCTGCTCGAACAGGGCGAAGGTCCGGCGATGATCTTCGACATCGGCGGCGGATCGACCGAGCTGGTCCTGATCGAGAACGGGCCGACCGTGCCCCGCATCCTCGACTGGCAGTCCGTGCCCTGGGGGGTCGTCTCGCTGACCGAGACCTGCGGACCGGAAGGCACCACGGCCGACGAACGCGCCGCCCGCTACCGCCGGATGCGGCGCCTCGTGGATGACAGTTTCGCCCCCTTCGCCGAACGCATCGTGCCCCACCTCGGCAGCGAGCGCCGCGTTTCCACCCTTCGCCTGCTCGGCACCTCGGGCACGGTGACTACTCTGGCCAGCCTGCACCTCGAACTGCCGCACTACGATCGCGGCGCGGTCGACGGCCTGATCGTCCCGGCCGAGGCCATGCGGGCGATCTCGGTTCGGCTATCCGGCCTTTCGCCTGCAGAACGCCGGCAGGTTCCGTGCATCGGCAGGGAGCGCGCGGACCTCGTCGTCGCCGGCTGCGCGATCCTCGAATCGATCCTCGACGTCTGGCCTGCCGACCGTCTGGGCGTCGCCGACCGCGGCATCCGCGAGGGCATCCTGCGCAGCCTGATGGCCACCGGCAGCCCCGCCCCGGCGCGGTCCTCCGAACTGTGAGCCGGTCGGGCCGCGATCCGGGCGAGCGCCTGAAGACCGCCAAGAAGCGCACGGTCAGTTCCGCCCGCTGGCTGACGCGGCAGATCAACGACCCCTACGTGAAGCAGGCCAAGGCCGACGGCTACCGCAGCCGCGCCGCCTACAAGCTCGCCGAGCTCGACGAACGCTTCGGCCTGCTGAAGGGCGTGAAGCGGGTGGTGGACCTCGGCATTGCCCCCGGCGGCTGGAGCCAGGTGGTCCGTCAGCGCGCGCCCCAAGCCAAGGTCGTCGGGATCGACCTCCTGCCGACCGACCCGATCGAGGGCGTCACCATCTTCGAGATGGACTTCATGGCCGACGAGGCCCCCGCCGCGCTGGAAGGCGCGCTGGACGGCCCGCCCGACCTCGTCCTGTCCGACATGGCCGCCAACACCGTGGGCCACAAGCAGACCGACCACCTGCGCACCATGGGCCTCGTCGAAACGGCGGTGGACTTCGCCATCACCACGCTGGCGCCCGGTGGGGCCTTCGTCGCCAAGGTCTTTGCCGGCGGCACCGACCAGGCGCTGCTGACCATCCTCAAGCAGAACTTCGCCACGGTGAAACACGCCAAGCCCCCGGCCAGCCGCAAGGGCTCGTCCGAATGGTACGTGATCGCGCAGGGGTTCAAGGGCCGGCGCGAGGCATAGGGCAGTGGCAACCCCAACCCCGTCGCCTCGGGCTTGACCAGGGCCCGACTTTCATTTGCAGCGCCGATCCGGACCAGCAGGAAGAACAGCGGGATTCCCGGTCAAGCCCGGATGACGAAACTGGGGCGAATGGAACCCCGCCATCACCCCCAACGAAAAAGGGCGGAGCCGAAGCCCCGCCCTTGATCCGTCCCCCGTCGGGGAAAGCTGGTCACTTCTTGGCCGGTTCGGCCGCCGGAGCCGCAGCGCCCGCCGCAGGCAGGGTCAGCTTGCCGCCCTGGCTGTTGAGATAGGCGATCACGTTGGCGCGTTCCTGCTGGTCGGGCAGGCCGGCGAAGGTCATCTTGGTGCCCGCTGCCACAGCCTTCGGGCTCTTCAGCCAGGCGTCGAGCGAGGCCGCGTCCCACGAACCGCCGTGCTTCTTCAGATCGTCCGAGAAAGCGAAGCCGCCGCGGCCTTCGGCAACCTTGTCGCCGGCGATGCCGTAAAGGTTCGGACCGATGCCGTTGGCGCCGCCGGAGTTGATCGTGTGGCACGACTGGCACTTCTTGAAGGACTGTTCGCCCTTCTTGACGTCTGCCGAGGCCAGCGCGGCGTCGATCCCGGCCGGGGCCGCACCGGCGGCAGCGCCGCCTGCGGGAGCGGCCGGAACGGCCGGAAGCGGCAGGTTCGAGCCCTGCTTGTTGAGATAGAGGATGACGTTGGCGCGTTCCTGGGCGTCCGACAGACCGGCGAAGGTCATCTTGGTGCCCGCGGCCACGGCCTTGGGGTTCTTCAGCCACGCATCGAGCGAGGCCCAGTCCCACTTGCCACCCTTCTTCTTCAGGTCATCCGAGAAGGCGAAGCCGCCGCGGCCTTCGGCCACGTTGTCACCCACGATGCCGTAGAGATTCGGGCCGATGCCGTTGGCACCGCCCTGGGTGTCGGTGTGGCACGACTGGCACTTCTTGAACACGGCCTCGCCCTTGGCGGGATCGCCCTTGGCAAGGCGCGCCTCGATGCCTTCCTCGGCCGCGGCGCCGCCGCCTTCCGAAGAGACCACGCCTTCGATCTCGTAGCCCATCTTCTCGGGGCGCTCGCTCTTGTCGGCGAGGAAATAGTGCGCCGAAAGGGTCCCGAGGCCCAGCGCGACGATGCCGGAAAACAAAGCCCAACCGGCGACGGTATTGTTACGGTCCTGCATGCATGCCCCGAAGAGTTGCTCTTGGCGTCCGGACGGCGCTCTAGTGAGGCACGCGCCCTCGCGCAAGGGATATTGCCGGGAGTTTTTGTTCGGCGCGGCAGAGCCCCGGCGCGTTGACCGATCAGGCCGGTGCCGCGCAAGGATCAGGCCAGCCTGATCCGGTCCATGCACAAGACCAAGGGCGCACCCAGCAAAAGACTTCGCTTGAGCGCGGCCCTGCGCTGCCGTAACGCGCGCGGATGCACAGCTATCCCGCTCCTGCCCTTGCCCTGGTCGAGGACATGGCCCGCGCCGCCGCGGCCGATCCGGCTCGCGCCATGGCCTTCCAGGGCGCGCCGGGCGCCAATTCTCACCGCGCCGCGCTCGAATATGCGCCCGATTGCCTGCCGCTCCCGTGCTTTTCCTTCGAAGATGCGCTCGATGCGGTGAAGGATGGCCGGGCCGACCGCGCGATCATCCCGATCGAGAACTCGCAGCACGGCCGGGTCGCGGACATCCATTTCCTGCTGCCCGAAAGCGGGCTGTCGATCGTCGGCGAGCATTTCCTGCCGATTCACGCCGCGCTGATGGCGATCGGCGACGGGCCGGTGAAGGCCGCCTATTCGCACCCCCAGGCGCTCGGCCAGTCGCGCCACTATCTGCGCCGCCACGGGATCACGCCGATGGCCTATGCCGATACGGCCGGCGCCGCGGCCATGGTCAAGGAGATGGGCGATCCGGCTGCCGGGGCCCTTGCCCCCCGGCTGGCGGCCGAACTCTATGGCCTGCAGATCATCGAAGACAATGTCGAGGACGCGCCCGACAACACGACGCGCTTCGTGGTCCTGGCCCGCAAGCCGCTCGATCCCGCGGCGCTCGCGGGCAAGCCGGCGATCACCACGCTGATCTTCGAGGTCAAGAACATCCCGGCCGCGCTCTACAAGGCGCTCGGCGGCTTTGCCACCAACGGCGTCAACATGACCAAGCTGGAGAGCTACCAGACCGGCGCCAGCTTCGCCGCGACAATGTTCTATGCCGATATCGTCGGCGCCCCCGGCGATCGGTCGATCGATCAGGCGATCGAGGAACTGGCCTTCCACTGCAAGGACCTGCGCGTCCTCGGCTGCTATCCGCAGGCGCGCGTCCGGGGTTGAAGGCCGTCGGCTAGCCCGCGCTTGCGTCGCGCCGCCCGCCATGCAACCACCGCGCGGTGAGCGCTGATCCTGCGGCATCGACTGTTCCCGGCGCGCAGCCGGCCTCCCATGCCCTGCGGGATTGGGAAGCGGTACGGGCCGCGACCGATATCCAGTACGCCCCTGTCCAGATCCCGCCGCAGGTTGCCAATCCGCCGCCTGAATGGCTGCGGTGGCTCGGCCGGATGCTGCAGGCGCTGTTCGAACCGCTCGGCCGCTGGCTCGGGCTCGGCTGGCCCGCCTTCCAGAAGATCCTGATCGGGCTTGCCGTTGTGCTTGGCCTGCTGGTCGTCTGGCGGGCGACCCGCTGGCTGATCGCCCGCTCGCGCCGCGCCCGGCCGGAGGCGGCGGGCGAGCCCGAATGGCGCCCCAGCGCCGATGCCGCCCGCGCCCTGCTCGAAGAGGCAGACCGGCTTGCCGGCGAGGGCCGGTTTGACGAGGCGGTCCACCTGCTCCTCCGCCGTAGCGTCGATCACATCGCCGAGGCCCGGCCGGACTGGCTCCACCCCGCCGCCACCGCGCGCGAGATCGCCGGCCTGCCCGGCCTGTCCGACACGGCGCGGCGGGCCTTTGCGACCATCGCCGAACGGGTCGAGCGCAGCCTGTTCGCCCTGCGCAGCCTGGGCGAGGGAGACTGGGCGGCCGCCCGCGCCGCCTATGCCGATTTCGCCCGCGCCTCGCTCGCCGCGCCCGGAGCGCCGGCGTGAACGCGGCCACCTTTTCCCGGCGCACCGCGCTGGCCCTTGTGGCGGGCGGGGCGCTGCTGTTCGTGCTGCTGCTCTGGCTGATCGGCGCGGACCTTGCTCACGGGCCGCTCAACGATGGCGGCGCCCACGGCGCGGGCAAGGGGCTGACGGGCTATGCCGCCCTGTCGCAGCTGCTGGAAAAGCAGGGCTGGGAGGTCGGCCAGGCGCGCAACGAGAGCGAGCTTACCGCCCCGGGCATCGTCGTCCTCACCCCGCCGGCCAGTGCCTCGGGCAAGGACCTTTCCCGGGTCGTCACCGCCCGGCGCGGCATCGGCCCGACCGTGATCGTGACTCCCAAGTGGCAGGCCGCCGCCCTTGACAAGCTGCCCCAGCCACCGCCCGGCGCGAAGCCGGGCTGGGTCGCGCTGCAGGGTGCGCAGCTGCCCGAATGGAAGGGTTTCCTCGACTTTGTATCGGTGGCCTCCGCTCCGCTGGCGGGAGGGGCGTGGACGGCGGGCGATGCCGCCGGCCAACTGCCCGAGCCGCGCCTCGTCCTCTCGGGCAAGGGCGCCAGCCTCGTCCCGCTGGTCGAGGGCAAGGTCGACCAGCGCATCCTTGCCGCCTATGTCGCGGACGGCCACTGGCCGGCGCTCTACGACCTGGCGCTGGAGGGCAGCGGGCAGGAGCCGGGGACGACCTATCCGCTGGTCGTCGTCTTCGAGCCGGACCTCCTCGACAACTACGGCCTGTCCCGGCGGGAGGCCGCGCTCTATGCGCTGCGCCTGTTCGAGGCCACCGGGGATGGCGGTCCGCGCCGGGTCACCTTCGACCTTTCGTTCAACGGCTTCGCCCGGACGCCCAATCTCCTGACGCTGGCCTTCACCCCGCCGTTCCTCGCCGCGACCCTGTGCCTGCTGCTTGCTGCCCTGATCGTCGGCTGGCGGGCCTTCCTGCGATTCGGCCCGGCCCGCGCCGGGGGGCCGCCGCAGGTGGCGGGCAAGGCCCAGCTTGTCGCGAATGCCGGCGGGATCGTCCGGCGCAGCGGCCGCCTGCACCTGCTCGGGCCGCCCTATGCGGCGCTGCTGCGCGATCGGCTGGCCCGGGCGCTCGCCCTGCCGCGCCAGACCGATCACGTCGCCACCGAAGCCGCGCTTGACCGGGCGCTGGCCTCTCGGGGCGAGCCGGACCACGCCTTTTCCGCCACTGTCGATGCGCTGCGCCGCGCGCGCCGCCCGGCCGAACTCCTGCGCGCCGCGCAGTCCCTTGCCGCGCTTGAAAGGACCCTGACACGATGAGCACCACGATGACCCTGGGCGAGGTCGCCACCCTTGCCGAGGCGATCCGGGCCGAGGTCGGCAAGGCCATCGTCGGCCAGGAGGCGATGATCGACCACCTGCTGATCGCGCTGATGGCGGAAAGCCACGTTCTACTCGAAGGGCCGCCGGGAACGGCCAAGACCTTCCTTGCCCAGTGCTTTGCCGCCACGCTCGGCCGCCAGTTCGGGCGCATCCAGTTCACGCCCGACCTGATGCCGGGCGATATCCTCGGCTCCAACCTGTTCAACTTCCAGACCAGCCGCTTCACCCTCACCCGCGGGCCGATCTTCTGCGAGCTGCTGCTGGCCGACGAGATCAACCGTACCCCGCCCAAGACCCAGGCCGCCCTGCTCGAGGCCATGCAGGAGCGCCGCGTCACGCTCGATGGCGAGGCCCATGCCCTGCCCCCCGGCTTCATGGTCGTCGCCACGCAGAACCCGATCGAGAGCCAGGGCGTCTATCCGCTGCCTGAAGCCCAGCTTGACCGCTTCCTGTTCAAGCTGGTGGTGCCCTATCCAAGCGCCGACGAAGAGGCGCGGATCGTTGCACGGTTCGGCGAACGGTCAGGCCCGGTGCGGCCCGCCGAATTCGGCCTCGCCGCGGTCGCCGGGCCAGACAGCCTTGCCGCCGCCGCCGCCGCGGTGAAGGGCGTGGTGCTCGCGCCCGAAGTGGTGGACTATGTGGTCCGCCTGGTCCGCGCCACGCGCGAGAGCGCCGACATCGCTACCGGCGCCAGCCCGCGAGCCGCCGTGCTGCTGGCCAATGCCGCCCGCGCCCGGGCGGCTCTCGCGGGTCGCGACTATGTCCTGCCCGACGATGTAAAGGCGCTCGCCGGCGCGGTGCTGCGCCACCGCCTGCTGCTGAGCCCCGCGGCCGAGATCGAAGGCAAGGAGATCGAGACCCTCGTTGCCGACCTGATCGCCCGGACCGAGGCGCCGCGCTGAGCCATGGCGCGCCCGGCGCTTCCCGCCCTCGTGCCCACCCCGCGCGCCTCACTGCTGGCCGCCGCCGCCGCGCCACTGGCACTGCTGCTGGGGGCGCTGGCACCGGGTGCCTGGATCGTTGCGCCGGTACTCGCCGCCCTGCTCGTCGTCGTGATCCTCGTTGACGCCCTGCTCGCCGGCGCGCTGGTCGAAGCCCGTGTCCTCGTGCCGGGCGAGGGCGAGGTGGGCGAAAACCTGCCGCTGACCGTGCTGGCCGATCTCGCCTCCCCCCGCGCCGGCAACGTCCGCGCCGCGCTTTCCGTCGACACCCGCCTCGCCGCGACCGGCCGGGCCGAACTCGCGCTGCGGTCCGACGGCGCCGTGCGTCAGGGCACGCTCGCCCTCGACCCCACGCGCCGCGGGCCGGCTCGAGTCGATACGCTCTGGCTGCGCTGGACCGGCCCGCTCGGCCTTGGCGCGCGGCTGCACCGGCGCGAACTCGATCGGCTGGTTCGCATTTCCCCCAGCCTCGCCCCCCTGCGCTCCCCCGCGCTCCAGCTTTACCTGCGCGACAGCGAATTCGGCCTGCTGGCCCGGCGCATCCGGGGTGAGGGCACCCAGTTCGAGGCACTCGCCGATTACCAGCCGGGCATGGACCGCCGCCGCATCGACTGGAAGGCTTCGGCCCGCCACACCCACCTCTATGCCCGCGAATACGAGGCCGAGCGCAATAACCCGATCGTCTTCGCGCTCGATTGCGGCCGGGCCATGTGTGAGCCGGTGGCCGGCCTGCCGCGTATCGACCGCGCCGTTTCCGCCGCGCTCGCCGCGGCCTACGTCGCGCTGAAGTCGGGCGACCGCGCGGCCCTGTTCGGCTTCGCCGCGCGGCCCTTGCTGGCCACGCCCTTCGTTGCCGACCCGGCCCTGTTCGGCCGCCTCCAGTCCGCCGCCGCCGAGCTGGACTACCGCCCCGAGGAACCGAACTTCACCCTCGCCCTCGCCACCCTCGCCGGCCGCCTCCAGCGCCGTTCGCTGATCGTGGTCTTTTCCGAATTCCCCGATCCGGCCAGCGCCGAACTGATGGTCGACGCGATCGCCCGCATTTCCTCGCGCCACGTCGTGCTCTTCGTCACCATGGCCGACGAGGAGCTGGAGGGCATCGCCACCGCCGCGCCCGACGATCTCGCCCACGTCGCTGCCGCAGTGGCCGCCGAGGCCCTGCTCGATCAGCGCCGGCTGGTCGTCGCGAAGCTGCGGCAGATGGGGGTGGAAGTGGTCGAGGCGCCTCACCAGCAGCTCGGCCTGCGGCTGATCGACGCCTATCTTTCCATCAAGCGCTCGGGCAGGATCGGCTGATGGCCCTGCTCGACGCCCTGCGCTCCGCGCCGCTGTTCGGATCAGGACGCCAGCGCGCCGCCGACGAGGCCGTGGCCGCCGCGGCCCTGCGCTCCGACCGGTTCCGCCAGCAGTGCGAGGGGGACTGGAAGCGGCTCGACGCCATCGTCACCCGGCTGGAGCGAGGCCGCATGCGCGGCCTTGCCGATGCCGACCTGCTGGCCCTGCCCGCGCTGTACCGCACCGCCGCCTCCAGCCTCTCGGTCGCACGGGAAACCTCGCTCGACGCGGCGACGCTGGCATGGCTGGAAGGGCTGGTGCAGCGCGCCTGGTTCCAGCTCTACGGCCCGCGCCAGGGCCTCGGGCGCTGGCTCGCCCGCTTCCTTGGCGGCGGCCTGTCGCGCGCCGTGCGCGAGATCGCCCCCGACATTGCCATTGCGCTTGCGGTGATGATCGCCGGGACCATCGTGGGCTGGCTGCTTTGCGCCTCTGACTCGAACTGGTACTTCTCGCTCTTCCCCGCCGACGGCGATCCACGCGTGCCGGGGGTGGGCCGCGCGGTCCTGCTCAATTCGCTCTACGGCGGCCAAAGGCAAAGCGGCCTGTCGGTCTTCGCCGCCTACCTGTTCAGCCACAACGCGCAGATCGCCATCCTCGCCTTTGCGCTCGGCTTCGCGCTCGGCATCCCCTCGCTGATCCTGCTGGTCCAGAACACGGCCAACCTTGGCGCCATGCTGTGGCTGTTCAACGGCCAGGGCCTGCTGCCGGACCTTGCCGCCTGGCTCAGCGTCCACGGGACGACCGAGCTGTTTGCCATCCTGCTGGCGGGCGCGGCGGGGCTGCACATCGGTCGCTCGATCGCCTTCCCGGGAGCGCGCGCCGTGCTCGATTCCGCCGCCGAGGCGGGCCGCCGCGCCGCCGTGGTCATGGCCGGGGTCGTGCTGATGCTGGTCGTCGCGGCCCTGCTCGAAGGCTTCGCGCGCCCGCTGGTCAACACCATGCCCGGGCGGTTTGCGATCGGCGGTTTCATGCTCGCCTTCTGGTGCGCGTACTTTTTCGTCTTCCGCCGCAATCCGGAGCGGCTGCAGTGAAGGCGCGCTTTTCCCGCGAGCGAACCGCGACCGCCCGCGTGCCGCGGGCCGGTACCCGCACGATCGTCACGCCCGAGGGCATCCCGCTGACTTTTACCCTAGCCACCCTGGGCGCGCGGGCCGGGGCGCTGGTGATGGACCTGTTCCTCGTCGGTGCGGCCATGGTGGTGACCACCCTCGTGCTGATCTGGATCGCCGGCGGGGTTGCCCATCTCGATGCGCTGGCGGCCCGCAAGGATGCGATCGGCAGCGCCATGCAGTTCCTCTTCGTGGTGTGGATGGTGGCGATGTTCGCCCTGCGCAACGCGTGGTTCCTGTTCTTCGAGCTGTCACCCCGCGGCGCCACCCCCGGCAAGCGCGCCAGCGGCATCCGCATTGCCGCGCGGGGCGGGGGGCGGCTGACCGCGGAGATGGTCCTCGCCCGCAACCTGCTGCGCGACATAGAGCTGTTCGTGCCGCTGACCTTCCTGTTCGCCGCCCGGGGTGGGGACATGGGCGCCGCCGGGCTCGCCGCCACCGCCTGGTTCCTGATCTTCGCCCTGTTTCCCTTCTTCAACCGTGATCGCCTGCGCGCCGGTGACGTGATTGCCGGCACTTGGGTGGTCGAGGCCCCGCGCCGCAAGCTCGCCCAGGCTCTCTCCGTCCCCGCCGCCGCCGAGCGCGCGGCCGGCGAGGGCCACCGCTTCGCCGAGGAGGATCTTGCGGTCTACGGCGAATACGAACTGCAGGTGCTCGAACGGGTCCTGCGCGAAGGCCGGCCCGAGGCGATGCACGCCGCCTATGCGCGGATTTGCGGCAAGATCGGCTGGCGCGCCGGGCGCGGCGACGAACGCGCCTTCCTCGAAGCCTACTACACCCAGCTGCGCGCCCGGCTCGAAACCGGGATGCGCCTCGGCCGCCGCAAGCCCGACAAGTTCGCCGCCTGAGCCGCCATGACCACGCTGACCCTGCGCACCCCCACCGCGGCCGACATTCCGGCCCTCTCGATCCTCTCGATCGCGGCCTTCGTCGCCAAGTTCTGGATGCTCTACCGGCCCGAGGACCTGCTGCCCTTCCTGGCCGAGACTCACTCCGAACCGGCGCTGGCCAGGGCGCTGGCCGATCCGCACTCGGTCTACCAGGTGGCTGAACGCGGCGGACTGCTGGTCGGCTGGTGCAAGCTATCGCTTCTGCCGGGCTTCCCCGAACATGCGCGCGGCCGGCGACCGATGGAGCTGAAGCAGCTCTACACCGCGCCCAATGCGCAAGGGCAGGGCATCGGCGCGGCGCTGATGGACTGGGCCATGGCCGAACTCGCCGCGCGCGGGGCCGACGAGGTGCAGCTGTCGGTCTGGCGCCACAACCCCGACGCGCAGCGGTTCTACGCCCGCTATGGGTTCACAAAGGTGGCCGAGGTTACCTTCCCCGTCGGCGCGCAGCTCGACGAGGAAGACCTGTTCGCACGAATGGTGTGAAACCGGCGGGCACCTCTTGCCCGGCGCCATCCGCTTTGCCAGCCTCCCTCCTCAATCCAGCAGGAGGGAGCCCAGCCATGACCGACCACAAAGCCATGATTCAGACGATGATCGCCCTTGCCTCGGCCTCGCTCGGCCTCGTCGCCGCGCTTGCCTGGAACGAGGCGATCAAGGCCACCCTCGCCCTGCTCGGCATGGGGGAGAGCCTCGCCGGGCTCTACAGCTACGCCATCGTCGCGACTGTCCTTGCCGTGGTCATCCTCACCGTGCTCGGCCGTCTCGCCGGCAAGGTCGGCGGCGAGGCGGCCTTCCAGCGCGAAGCCGAAGGCTGAGCGGAAGGGATCTTCCTCAGTCGAAGATCTCTTCCAGCCAGGACTTGCGCTTGCGGTAATGGCCGTGGCCATAGCCGTGCCCCTGTGGCGCGCCCCAGCCGGCCTGCTCCGGGGCGGCCTGCGGTGCTGGCGCCGGGGCAGGGGCAGGGGCGTTGCGCTCGACGATCTTGTCCAGCTCGCCCCGGTCCAGCCACACGCCGCGGCACTGCGGGCAATAGTCGATCTCGATCCCCTGGCGGTCGCTCATCGCCAGCGGCACCCGGCAGACCGGGCAGGACATGGCGGCAACCTGGTCGGCAGTACGCATCATTCGTCTCCTTGGGTCAGCGGTGCGGGAAGGAGGTCCGCTCAGGCCTCCTGGATGGCCGACAGGCGCCACGCGTTGCGGGCATCGCGCACGAAGGTCCACAGCTCGCGGGTGCGGGTCGGCTGGGCCGGATCTCCCGAAATCACCGCGCCGCTCGTCCGGTCGAGCAGGACGTCGATGCTCTGGTAGTGCATGGCGATGGTCGCATAGTCGGCATCATCCTCGCTCCACGCCTCGGCCACCTCGGCGTCGAGCAGTTCGGTCCCGCTCACCGCGTTGCGCCGGCCCTGCGTGGCGTTCTCGCTCAGCTCTTCGGCCAGATAGCTCATCACCTCCGGCGTGGTCAGCGCCCGCAGGCTCCCATAGTCCTCTCGGGCAAAGGCATCCTGCACCTCGCCCAGCAGGCGCTCGAAATCGGCCTTGTCCGCATTGGTAATGGCCAGGTCGCGCATGACCGGCGCCGTGGCGGCAGCGGCGCCCCAGTTGCCATGGCCATTGCCGGCCTGGGCTTCCTGCTGAGCCCGCACGAAGGGGTTGGCCGACGCGGCCGCCGGATCACCCCCGGTCGTAGGTGCGAACGGCGCACCGCCGGCAGTGGCGAAGGCGGGCGCGGTGGCCGGAGCAGCGCCCGAACGGCGGCGAAACAGGCGGAAGGCCAGCCAGACGAGACCACCCAGCAGCACGCCCTGCAGCAGGGCCATCAGGATCCCGCTGCCATTGAGCGCGCCGAAGCCATTGCCCAGCAGCATGCCGATCAGACCGCCGGCGATCAGACCGCCGATCAGCCCCTTGGCAAGTCCGCCGCTGCGGCCGGCTGCGGCCGGGGCAGCGTTCTGGCCCATGCGGCTGGCCGGGTTGGCCGCCGGGCGCTGGGTCATGGTGCGCTGGACCGGAGCCACCTTGGGCGCGGTGACGGTCGGCGGCGGCGCCATGTGAGTGCGGGCGCCGCGGCTGCCGAACGAGCCGCCGCGCCGCGCCTCGGCCGGTTCGGCGGCGATGGTGAACAGGGCAAGGCCCGTGGCGATCAGCCCAAGGCTGCGAAGCATCGTGCGGTTCATCATGTCAGGACTCCAGGCCCGCGCAGCGGCGGGCGGCAAAGCGGGGAGTGGGGCGGACGGGGCGCAAGGACATCGCGGCGGCAGTGCACGCGACAGGGCGGCGAAGCGCCGGGCGACGCGGTGCTGCTGGAATGTGTGTCATGGTCGTGGCCACGCCTCTCGTCCGGTTTCATCGAACGAGTGATGCTGCGATGTGAGGTCTGGGATAAACGTTCGAACCTGCACCGAGATCACTCGATGCGGTCCGACATCACGATTGCATGGCAATCGCCAGAGGGGCCCGGCCCGCACCGCCAATATGGCGGCCTTCGCTCCAAAGTGCAATGGGTCCGCGCGCCGCGATTGCCCGAATCCCCGCCCTCCCCTATATCGCGGCCATGTCCTCGATCAGACCCTGGCGCACGATCCTGCGCCGCAAGAGCCGACAGATCATGGTCGGCAAGGTTCCGGTGGGCGGCGATGCGCCGATCACGGTCCAGACCATGACGAACACGCCCACCTCCGACGCCAAGGCCACGATCGACCAGATCCGCCGCTGCGAGGATGCCGGGGCCGACATCATCCGCGTCTCCTGCCCGGACGTGGAAAGCACCGCCGCCTTCCGCGAGATCGCCAGGGCCGCCGCCGTGCCGCTCGTCGCCGACATCCACTTCCACTACAAGCGCGCGCTCGAAGCCGCCGATGCCGGCGCGGCTTGCCTCAGGATCAACCCGGGCAACATCGGCTCCAGCGAACGGGTGGCCGAAGTGGTCCGCGCCGCCAAGGCCAATGGCTGCTCGATCCGGATCGGCGTCAACGCCGGCAGCCTCGAAAAAGACCTCCTTGAAAAGTACGGCGAGCCCTGCCCCGAAGCCCTGGTGGAAAGCGCGCTCGATCACATCAAGCTGCTGCAGGACCACGATTTCCACGAATACAAGGTCGCCGTGAAGGCGAGCGACGTGTTCCTCGCCGTGGCCGCCTACCAGGGTCTGGCCGAAGCGGTGGATTGCCCGCTGCACCTTGGCATCACCGAGGCGGGCGGGCTGATCGGCGGTACGGTCAAGAGCTCGATCGGGATCGGCAACCTCCTGTGGGCCGGGATCGGCGATACCCTGCGCGTCTCGCTCTCGGCCGAGCCGGAGGAAGAGGTCCGCGTCGGGTTCGAGATCCTGAAATCGCTTGGCCTGCGCACCCGCGGCGTGCGCATCGTCTCCTGCCCGTCCTGCGCGCGGCAGGGTTTCGACGTGATCCGCACGGTCGAGGCGCTGGAAAAGCGCCTGTCGCACATCAAGACCCCGCTCTCGCTTTCGGTGCTCGGCTGCGTCGTCAACGGCCCGGGCGAAGCGCGCGAGACCGACATCGGCCTCACCGGTGGCGGCAACGGCAAACACATGGTCTACCTTTCGGGCGTGACCGACCACCACGTGGAAAGCGCGGCCATGCTCGACCACATCGCCGCGCTGGTTGAAGCCAGGGCCGCCGAGATCGAGGCGGAAACCACCGACGCCGGCATGGCGACCGCGGCGGAATGAAACGGTAACCCCTGTCTGCTAGACGGACGCGATGAAAGGCTTCGTCGCCCTCGCCCTGTTCCTGGTCGCGGCCCTGTTCATCGCCGGCCAGTTCCTTGCCCCGGAAAAACCGCTGGCCGCCGGCCCGGCCGCTGCGCCGCAAGCCACGCCGACGGGCAGTTCGGCGCATTTCGCCGGCGATGACATCGTGCTGGAGCGCGACCGGACCGGGCAGTTCCACCTGGACGCGGCCGTCAATGGCAACCAGACGAAGTTCCTTGTCGACACCGGCGCCGACACCGTGGCGCTCACCTTGGCTGATGCGGAAGCGGCGGGCCTCGCGGTAAACCCCGATGCCTTCGTCCCCATAGTCCAGACCGCCTCTGGGCAGGGCTATGGCACGGTGGTCATGCTCGACCGGCTCGAGATCGGCGACACCGAGCTGCACAACGTCGGCGCCGTGGTGATCAAGGACCTCGGGGTAAGCCTGCTCGGCCAGTCGGTCCTTGCCCGGATGGGCCGGGTCGAACTGAAGGGCGATCGCATGGTGATCGAGCAACAGCCGTGAACCGGCGGCGCGGTGGCCATGCAGTGCTGTTGCGACGGCTTGCACCCGCACTGGAAAATCGACCGGAATCGGCCTATAAGGACGGCATGGATCGCAGGCAGGCACTCACCGGACTCATCGCGGCTGGCACTCTCGCCAGCGCTCCGTCGCGCCTGTTCGCGCAGCCCTATGCGATCACCGAACAGCACCGCAAGGTGCTTGAAATCGCGAAGGAACAGCTGGAGCGCAACCGCGCCCGGCTGTGGCGGACCGACATGGTCGGCGTGGCCGATTTCGCGCTCCCCTCAAGCCTGCCGCGCTTTCACTTCGCCGATCTGGAGAAGGGCCAGGTCCGGTCCTTCCTCGTCGCCCACGGCAAGGGATCCGATCCGGAACACGATGGATTCCTGAAGCTTTTCTCGAACGAGCCGGGCAGCCTCGCCACCAGCCGCGGAGCCTTCGTCACCAACGAATGGTACAAGGGCAAGTACGGCACCTCGATCCGCCTGGTCGGCACGGACCCCGAAAACTCCAACGCGCTCGAACGCGCCATCGTCCTCCATCCGGCGTGGTATGCAAATCCGGACATGCTGGAGAAGTGGGGCAAGCTCGGCCGCAGCGACGGGTGCTTCGCCATGGGCGAGGCAGACTTCAACGAAGCCCTTTGGCACCTCTCAGGCGGCCGCCTGATCTATGCCGACAGGCTGGGAATCGGCTGACACCAGCCGGGCTCAGTGGCGAGAATGGGTCGAATCTGCCCTCCGGCCGGAGCGAAAACGGGTGATTTCGAGAACCGGCGCGCAGCGTACTCCAGTACGTGAGCACCGGAAGCACAGAAAGCGCCCGTTTGCAGCCCGGCCCGGGGGGCAGAGCCGGCCCATTCTCAGGCCCCAGGCGCGTCGATCGCTTCCACCTTTTCCTTGATCGTCCGCTCCCCGGTCTTGGGCTGGCGCGGCTGGGCAAAGCTGGCGAGAACCGGCGCATCGCGGCCGTAGATGTCCGGCCAGGTGATCAGCTGGCCGTTGATGTCCTTGGCCATGGTGAAATAGCCGATGTAGACCGGCATCGAGCTGGTCAGCGGTACCTTGGTGTACTTGCCGGAGTTGCTGATCGCGGTGACCTCCTCCGGGGTCTTGCCGGCCTTCAGCATGGCCAGCATCATGCCAAGCTCCAGCGCCCGCTCGGTCCGCACGCAGCCGTGGCTGTAGGCCCGGCTCGAGGTGTTGAACAGCGCCCGCGCCGGGGTGTCGTGAAGGTAGATCGCATGGGGGTTGGGCATGTCGATCTTGACCAGGCCGAGCGAATTCTTCGGCCCTGGCTGCTGGACCAGGATGATCGTCCCGTCCGGCGCCTTGCTGACCTTGTAACCGTCCTTCAGCGCCCGAGCCGGGTTGTTGACGTACTTCGCGCCCAGCCCTTCGCCGACCACGATGGACTGCGGGACGGTCCAGGTCGGGTTGAACACGATGTCCTGCACCTGTTCGGCCAGCTGCGGGGTTGCCGTCTTGCCGGGCTTGCCGACGATCGTACGGTAGGTCCGCACGATCCTGTCCCGCCGCACCAGCCGCAGCTGGAACTCGGGCACGTTGGTCATCAGGTAGTATTCGCCAAGGTCCCGGCTGAACCAGCGCCAGCGGTCCATGTTGGCGCGGATCAGCGCCCGGGTCTTCGCGTCGGCGCGCGGCGTCGTGGCCAGCGCGTCCTTCAGCACGGCATAGTCCGGATAGGTCGGATCGAGCGCCTCGAGCGTTCCGGCGATGTCATGCGAGGCGAGCGCACGGGCCATGATCGCGTCGGTGGGATTGGTCTCCACGTCCTTGTCGACCGCGAACCACTGGACGCGGGCGTCCATCGGCGTGCGTCCATCGCGCAGGTCTTCCGCGAGCCACGCGAAGGACTTGCTGGCCACTTCGTCCAGCGCCGAACCTTCGCCGGCGGCGATGGCTGCCTTGAGCGCGGCCGGCCGGTAATCGGCCGGGGCAAGCCCTTCCGCGCCGATTGCGTTGATCACCTTGAGCAGGGCGGCGGCGTCGGCCAGCGGCCAGCGCATCACGGGCTCAAGGACCGGAGCCGGAGGCGGCGGCGGCTCGGCAGTGACGACCCGGTCCACCCCCACGCCCGAAGTTGATCCCGGTGGCGGGCTGGAACCCGGCTCGGGCCTGACCGAAGTGGTGGCCACCGGCGCCGGCGCGATGGTCGGCGCGGCCATGGCCGGGGTGGCGAACAGCGCGGCAAGGGCGGCGGTGCCTAGGATGCCCCGGCGCAACGCGGCCGGGCGGGGACTGTACTGCAAGGTTAAATCTCACCCTGTTCTGTGCCGGAAAACGGCGTCCGGGCGGCCTGAACCGCACGGGCGCCGAACCATGCCCGTTTCGCCCCCTACCTTCAAGCATCGCACCTTTCGCCAGGCTGAATCGTCCCCGCACGCCGGGCCGGTTGCTCAAGTCCGGCGAAAGCCTATGGCGGGGCCATGCCGAGCCGCCGCGATCTCCCTGCCCCCTCCGCAAGCCACCCCGGCCTCGCCGTGCTGGTCGCCGCCGGGGGAATCGCCATGTTCGCAATCATGGACGCCCTGATGAAGCGCGCGTCGCTTGCCAGCGGGGTCTACCCGGCCCTGCTGACGCGGAACGTGATCGGCGTGGCCATGGTCCTGCCGCTGTGGGCGGCGCGGGGGCGGCGCTGGCCGGCGGGCGAGGCGATGCGCCTCCACATCCTGCGCGGGCTGCTCGTCGCCGCGATGTCGCTGACCTTCTTCTGGGGCCTTGTCCGTCTGCCCATGGCCGAGGCCATCGCGATCTCCTTCGTTGCCCCGCTGGTCGCCCTGTGGCTGGCCGCGATTCACCTTGGCGAGCGAATCCGGCCGCGCGCCATCTTGGCAGCCGTGTTCGGCATATCCGGAGTGGCGCTGATCGCGGCCTTCCAGATCGGCTCAGGCCGGGCCCGCTCGCCCGATGCAGCCTGGGGAATCGCCGCGGTGCTGCTGTCCTCGCTGTTCTACGCGGTCAGCCTGGTCGTCCAGCGCCGGCAGGCCCAGCTTGCCGAACCGCTCGAGATCGCCCTGTCGCAGAGCATGGTGGTAAGCCTCGCCCTGCTGCCGCTGGCACCGTGGCTGTGGCAGGCGCCGGCCGCCGACACCCTGCTCGACATGACCATCGCCGCGCTCCTCGCCTCCGGATCGCTGGTTCTGCTGGCCTGGGCCTATGCCCGGGCCGAGGCGCAGGTGCTCGTCCCGGTGGAATACACCGCCTTCGTCTGGTCGGCGCTGATGGGCTACTGGTGGTTTTCCGAGCGCCTCTCGCTGGCCACCCTGGCGGGCGCCACTCTGATCGTTTTCGGGGTCTGGCAAGGCACGCGCGGCCGTGACCCCGCCCCGCCACCGGCGGTTTGACCTCTTGCGGCCCGATTCCGCCCCCTCTGCCCCGCGGGAGACTTGACGGAGCGCCCCCGAACGCGCATCGGCGGCCCGCAGTTTCGCGCTTTTTTGCCGCGCTCAGGCTCGGCCCGTCCAGCGGGCGGTGCGAGTGGCCGGCGCCATCAGCCTCCAAGGGGGAACACACCGCACATGACCCAGGTCGGACAGGACTCGCTCGGCACCCGCTCCACGATGAAGGTGGGCGCCAAGGACTACGCCTTCTATTCGCTCCGCAAGGCGAGCGAGAAGATCGGGGACGTCTCGCGCCTGCCCTTCTCCATGAAGGTCCTGCTGGAAAACCTCCTGCGCTTCGAGGACGGCGGCTTCACCGTTTCGGTCGGTGACGTCCAGGCCATTGCCGACTGGCAGAAGAACCCGACGTCGGAGCGCGAGATCCAGTATCGCCCGGCCCGCGTACTCCTGCAGGACTTCACCGGCGTGCCCTGTGTGGTCGACCTTGCCGCCATGCGCGATGCGATCGCCAAGCTTGGCGGCGACACCAGCAAGATCAACCCGCTGGTGCCGGTCAACCTCGTGATCGACCACTCGGTCATGGTGGACGAGTTCGGCCATCCCAAGGCCTTCGAAGAGAACATGGAGATCGAATACCAGCGCAACATGGAGCGCTACGATTTCCTCAAGTGGGGCTCCAAGAGCCTCGCCAACTTCTACGCGGTGCCCCCGGGCACCGGCATTTGCCACCAGGTGAACCTGGAGAACATCGCCCAGTCGGTGTGGACCAGCAAGGACCAGAACGGCGCGACCGTCGCCTATTTCGACACCTGCGTCGGCACCGATTCGCACACCACCATGGTCAACGGCCTGGGCGTGCTGGGCTGGGGCGTCGGCGGGATCGAGGCCGAGGCCGCGATGCTCGGCCAGCCCGTGTCCATGCTCATTCCCGAAGTGGTCGGTTTCAAGTTCACCGGCGCACTTAAGGAAGGCGTTACCGCGACCGACCTCGTGCTGACCTGCACCGCCATGCTGCGCAAGCACGGGGTGGTCGGCCGCTTCGTCGAATACTTCGGCCCCGGCCTGGCCGGCCTGACCCTGGCCGATCGTGCCACGCTGGCCAACATGGCCCCCGAATACGGCGCGACCTGCGGCTTCTTCGGCATCGACGACAAGACGCTGGACTACCTGCGCCTCACCGGTCGCGACGAGGACCAGATCGCGCTGGTCGAAGCCTATGCCAGGGAGCAGGGTTTCTGGATCGACCCGGCCGCCGCCGACCCGGTCTTCACCTCCACGCTTGAGCTTGACCTCTCGACCGTCGTGCCCTCGCTCGCCGGGCCGAAGCGCCCGCAGGACTGGGTGGCCCTGCCCGACGTGGACGACGTGTTCAACAAGGACATGGCCGAGGTCTACAAGAAGAAGCAGACCCGCGTTCCGGTGGAAGGCAAGGACTTCGACATCGGCGATGGCGACGTGACCATCGCCGCGATCACCTCGTGCACCAACACCTCGAACCCGGGCGTGCTGGTCGCCGCCGGCCTCGTCGCCAAGAAGGCTGACGAACTGGGCCTGAAGCCCAAGCCGTGGGTCAAGACCAGCCTTGCCCCCGGCTCGCAGGTCGTCACCGACTACCTGAACAAGGCCGGGCTTCAGGCGCACCTCGACAACATCGGCTTCAATCTCGTCGGCTACGGCTGCACCACCTGCATCGGCAACTCCGGTCCGCTGGCCGAGCCGATCAGCAAGGCCATCAACGAGAACGGCCTCGTCGCCGCCGCCGTGATCTCGGGCAACCGCAACTTCGAGGGCCGCGTCTCACCCGACGTGCGCGCCAACTTCCTCGCCAGCCCGCCGCTGGTCGTCGCCTATGCTCTGAAGGGCACGGTGATCGAGGACTTCACCACGACCCCGATCGGAGTCGCGACGAAGGGGGGCAAGAACGGCCAGGACGTGTTCCTGCGCGATATCTGGCCGACCAACGACGAGGTCTACACGACCATGGCCGGCTGCATGGACCGCGAGATGTTCAAGGCCCGCTATGCCGACGTCTACAAGGGCGACAAGCACTGGCAGGCGATCGACGTCACCGGTTCGGAAACCTACTCGTGGCGCGCCGGCAGCACCTATGTCGCCAACCCGCCCTACTTCGACGGCATGACGATGACCCCGGCCCCGGTGCAGGACATCGTCGGCGCCAGGCCGCTGCTGATTCTCGGCGATTCGATCACCACCGACCACATCTCCCCGGCCGGCTCGATCAAGGCCGACAGCCCGGCGGGCCAGTGGCTGCTGGAGCATCAGGTCGCCAAGGCGGACTTCAACTCCTACGGTGCCCGCCGCGGCCATCACGAGGTGATGATGCGCGGCACCTTCGCCAACATCCGCATCCGCAATGAGATGGTCCCCGGTATCGAGGGCGGCATGAGCCGCTTCGGCGACGAGGTCGGCGCGGTCTATGACGTGGCGATGAAGCACAAGGCCGCCGGCACGCCGACGGTCGTCATCGCCGGCAAGGAATACGGCACCGGCTCCAGCCGCGACTGGGCGGCCAAGGGCACGAACCTGCTCGGCGTGCGCGCCGTCATCGTCGAGAGCTTCGAGCGCATCCACCGCTCGAACCTGGTCGGCATGGGCGTGCTGCCGTTGCAGTTCAAGGATGGCGAGACCCGCGAGACGCTGGGCCTGACCGGCGACGACAGCTTCACCATCACCGGGGTGGGCCAGCTGCAGCCGCGCCAGGACGTGACGGTGGAGGTCACCCGCAAGGACGGCTCGACCTTCAGCTTCACCGCGCGGTGCCGGATCGATACCGCGAACGAGGTCGAGTACTTCATGAACGGCGGCATCCTGCAGTACGTCCTGCGCAAGCTCGCCGCCTGATCCGGCCGGAGATGCAAGAAGGGCGGTCCCGCGAGGGGCCGCCCTTTTTTCGTGCGCCGGATACAAGAAAGGCCCCGGTTGCCCGAAGCCCTTCTCGCGCCGCCTCGGGGTTCGATCAGGCCTTGGCGGCGATCCGGCGGCGGCCGACCAGGGTGGCGGCGGCGGCGCCGAACAGCAGGAGCATCGGCGGGGCCGGGACCTCGGTCGGCGGGCCGCCCGACGAGCTGGTCGACGAGGTCGAACTGCCGTGATGCCCACCCGACGAGGACGAGGTCGACGAGCTCGTCGAGCTCGAGGAGGACGTCGACGTAGAGCTGGAGGTCGAGGACGAGGTCGACGACGAGGTGCTGGTCGAGCTCGAGGTGCTGACGTTGCCCGAGCTGGTCGAGGTCGAGGTCGAGATATTGCCCGAGCTGGTCGAGGTGGAGCTGCCGCCGGTGCTGGTGCTGGTCGATCCGCCCGACGTGGAGGTGGAGCCACCCGACGAAGAGGTCGAGCCACCCGAGGTCGAGGTCGATCCGGTGCTGGTCGAGGTGATCACCACCGAACCGCCCGAACTGCCGCCACCGCCGAAGAACCCGCCGAAGAAGCCGCCACCGCCGCCACCCCAGCCGCCGCCGATCACCACCGGACCGCCGCCGCCCGACGAGCTGATCGTCTGCGGGGGAAGGGGGGGAAGCATCGGTACGGCGGCCATGGCCATCTGCGGGGCCGGCTCGCAGGTCGTGGTACGAGTGATCACCCGGCGAATGCGCTTCACCTTGCGCGGCGCGGCGGCGATGTGGCGCTTCGCGCGAACCGGCGCCTTCGCCACCTTGGCGTGCTTCACATACTGCGGCTTCGACGTGCTCGGGCTTTCCGCCACGTGCACGGCGCCACCGCCGATGAGGGCGCCGCCGGCTGCATAGGCAGCAAGTTTCGCAATGGCCGTCCGTACCGACATAGGAATCTCTCTCGTCTGGGGGACAGCGGCGCCGGATCGTCCGGCTGCCTTGCCCCTCACCGTCCAGAAACGCAGAGCCGGGTGCCTGCGACAATCGCGTTAACCAGTTACGGGGGCCGGAATCTGCCCTGAACGCGCCCCGTTTTGGGGCGGCGGCCAAAGCTGTGCCGGATTGGGACCGAACGAGCGCGGACTGTAACCGCCGCCGACGTCGGCAAGGCCGATTTGCGCCCTCGGCGAGAGAATCAGCTCTCGGGCAGGTCGAACAGGCTGCCCGGCGTACCATTCGGCAGCGCGAGGCCCAGGTGCTGCCAGCCCCGCTCGTTCAGGCAGCGCCCCCGCGCGGTGCGGGCAACCAGGCCGAGCTGGATCAGGTAAGGCTCGATCACCTCCTCGATGGTGTCGCGCGGCTCCGACAGGCCGGCCGCCAGCGTCTCCACGCCGACCGGGCCGCCCTTGTAGATATCGGCGATCATCAAGAGGTAGCGCCGGTCCTGCGCATCGAGGCCGAGCGAGTCGACCTCCAGCCGAGTCAGTGCGTCGTCCGCCAGCGCGCGGCTGATCGTTTCGCTACCGGCCACGTGGGCAAAATCGCGCACCCGCCGCAGCAGCCGCCCGGCCACGCGCGGCGTCCCGCGCGAACGGCGGGCGATCTCGGTCGCCCCGTCCGCGTCGATGCCGATGCCGAGCAGCCCCGCCCCCCGCGTCACCACCCGCTCCAGCTCGGGCACGGTGTAGAACTGCAGGCGCACCGGGATGCCGAAGCGGTCGCGCAGCGGGGTCTGCAACAGGCCCTGCCGGGTCGTCGCGCCAATGAGCGTGAAGGGCGGCAGGTCGATCCGCACCGAGCGGGCCGATGGTCCCTCGCCGATGATCAGGTCGAGCGCGCGGTCCTCCATCGCCGGATAGAGCACTTCCTCCACCACCGGGTTGAGGCGATGGATCTCGTCAATGAACAGGACGTCGCCCTGTTCGAGGTTGGTCAGCAGCGCCGCCAGATCGCCCGCCTTGGCGATGACCGGCCCGGACGTCGCCCGGAACCCCACGCCCAGCTCCCGGGCGACGATCTGCGCCAAGGTGGTCTTGCCGAGCCCCGGCGGCCCGAAGAACAACACATGGTCCATCGCCTCGCGCCGCGACCGCGCGGACTCGATGAACACCCGAAGATTGTCCTTCGCCGAGGCCTGGCCGACGAACTCAGCCAGCGTCTTCGGCCGCAGCGCGGCGTCGGCGTCTTCGGCGACGCGTTGCGGGGTGAGCAGCGGATTATCAGTCATCGGACGACATCACTTCAGGTAACAGGTCCAAGCCACCCCGCTCGTGCACCAATTCAAAAATGGTGCGCGCCGCCAAAACGACCGCTCCGGGAGCTTCGCACTGGGCATTGGCTTGAGCGACGCGATATCCGGAAATGTCTCGTCTTTCGAAGATCATTTCTTCGCCATCCACGCAGATAGCGTCGTCATCCATGCGCCAGAATTGTTGGGCTGTCTCCCAGAGCCGCGCGCGCTTTGCGATCGCGTCGAATTCGGCCATTTTCGCTGTCGTGAGGTAAACGGCACGCTCCTCGTACGGCGTATCGCGTTTGCACCTGTTCCAACTCTTCACCGTCGCGATTCCATCTCCTGCCACTTTCTGATCAATGCGCACGAGATAGGACCGACAGACGATCCCCATGACTGTCAACCGGTAGCGAGCCTTGAACTGCTTGAGCGATCTGTCAGGCCAAAGCGCCTGCTCGTTGACGTCGGGCAAGTCATCAAGATACACCGCATCAAGATGAGGCGGGACCATGGGCGTGCGAGCCAATGCGCCCGATCCTATTGCCAGAGCTGCCAAAAGAGCCCAGCGCGCACTCACCCCGCCGCCCTCTTCAGCGCCGCGCGGATCAGGTCGTTCAGCCCCGCCCCGTCGCCCAGTTCGTCGATCGCGCGCGTCACGGCGTCGGTCGCGACGTTGGGCTTGAAGCCAAGGTTTTGCAGCGCCGACACGGCATCCCCGCTGGCCGAACCCGCCGGCGCCGCCGCCAGCGCCACCGCGCCCGGAGCGGTCGGCAGACCTCCCGCCTTGTCCTTCAGCTCGTTGACGATCCGGCTCGCCAGTTTCGGCCCGACGCCGTTGGCCCGCGCGACCATGGCCGCGTCGCCGCCGGCGCAGGCGCGCTGGAGGTCTTCGGTCGACAGGGCCGAGAGGATCGCGAGGGCAACCTTGCTGCCCACGCCCTGGATCGCGGTCAGCAGGCGGAACCAGTCCCGCTCCGCGCCGGAGGCGAAGCCGATCAGGCGGATGTCGTTCTCGCTCACCTGCATCTGCGTGAACACGGTGCAGCCATCGCCCCGCACGCCGAGGTGGCTGAGCGTCTTGGCCGAGCAGGAGACCAGATAGCCCACGCCGGCGACGTCGATCACCGCCCAGTCGGCGCCGAAATCGTCCAGAGTGCCGGTGAGCTTGGCGATCATGGTTTGTTCCTATGGCAGGGAAGCGAATCGGGGGCAAGGGCGGCGGGATGCAGGAAAACCGGTTAGCGGTGCGCCCCCAGCAGGTGCGCATGGGCAATGGCGACGGCCAGCGCGTCGGCCGCATCGGCCCCGGCAAGGGCGACGCCCGGCAGCAGGACCTTCAGCATCGCCTGGACCTGCGCCTTCTCCGCCGCGCCGGTGCCGACCACGGCCTTCTTGACCAGCCGCGTCGCATATTCGCTGACCGGAAGGCCGGCGCGGGCCGCCGAAAGCAGGCAGACGCCGCGAGCCTGGCCGAGCTTCAGCGTCGACTGCGGGTTCTTGTTGACGAAGACCTCTTCCACCGCCGCGCAGTCCGGCCGGTGGGCAAGAATGGTGTCGGTCAGCTCGCGGTCGAGGTGGACCAGCCGGTCGGGCAGGCTTGCGGCCGGATCGGTGCGGATCTGGCCGTTGGCGACATGGCTGAGCCGGTTGCCGCTTTTCGCGACGATCCCCCAGCCGGTGCAGGAGAGCGAGGGATCGAGGCCGAGGATCAGCATGGAAAGATCAGCGCCCGCTCAGACCTTGAGGCCGACGCGAGGGCCGAAGTGGACTATGCCGAGGTAGAGCCCCACAGTCAGCCCGCAGCCGGCGATGAGCGCCAACCAGAACGGCACGCCGTGGCGCAGCAGCACCGGGATCAGCAGGAACATCGGCAGGCTGGGCAGCACGTACCAGAAGGTCGCCTCGGCATGGACGGCCATGTTCTCGGCATCCGGCCGGGCGCGCCACAGGAACACCATGCCCAGCACCGAGACCAGCGGCAGCGAGGCCACCAGCGCGCCGATCGCCGGCAGGCGCTTTCCGATTTCGGCAATGGCCGCGATCAGCGCGCCGGCGAGCAGGGCCTTGGCGATGATCTGGAGCATGGATCGAACCTCCCTCGCTCGCCGGAACCGAATTCGGCTCAGGCCGGAGCGAGAAGGTTCGTCCGCGAGAACCGGCGAGCAGCGGCCTTTTTTGCCGTGAGCCCCGGAAGCGCAGCGGGCGGGCCTTCGCAGCCCGGCATGGGCGAATCAGCCCAGCTTTTCCATCACTTCGTCGGAGATCTCGTAATTCCCCCAGACGGTCTGCACGTCATCGTCTTCCTCAAGCACGTCGATCAGCTTGATCAGGGTCGCGACATTGGCCTCATCCACGTCGGCCTTGAGGTTCGGACGCCAGGCCAGCTTGACCGCCTCGGCCTCGCCCAGCACGGCCTCGAGCGCCTTGGCGACTTCGTGGAGGCTTTCGACGCTGGTCCAGATCTGGTGCAGGCCGGGGTTCTCGTCCCCATCACCGAGATCGCTCTCGACATCGTCGGCGCCGGCCTCGATCGCGGCTTCAAGGACCTTCTCCTCGTCACCGGCCTTGCCCGGGTATTCGATCAGGCCGAGCCGCTCGAACCCGTGGCTGACCGCGCCGCTCGCGCCGAGGTTGCCGCCGTTCTTGGCAAAGGCGGTGCGCACGTTGGTGGCGGTGCGGTTGCGGTTGTCGGTCAGTGCCTCGACGATGATCGCCACGCCGCCCGGGCCATAGCCCTCGTAGCGCACCTCTTCATAGTTCTCGCCATCGCCCTTGCTGGCCTTTTCGATGGCGCGCTGGATGTTGTCCTTCGGCATCGACTGGGCGCGGGCGGCGAGGACCGCGGCGCGCAGGCGCGGGTTCATGTCCGGGTCGGGCATCCCCATCTTCGCCGCGACGGTGATTTCGCGGCTGAGCTTGGAGAACTGCGCGGCGCGCTTTTTGTCCTGCGCGCCCTTGCGGTGCATGATGTTCTTGAATTTGGAATGGCCGGCCATGGTGCCTTCGCTTGCTGGGTTTGGCGATTGCGCCGCCCCTAGCCCAGACCGGCTCTCCGGGCAATCTCAGCCGTTCACGATAGTGCCGCCATTGGGGTGCAGAACCTGGCCGGACATGTAGGAGCCGTCCTCGCAGGCAAGGAACAGGAAGGCCGGGGCGACCTCGTTGGGTTGGCCGGGCCGGCCCATCGGGGTCTTCTTGCCGAAGTCCTTGAGCTTTTCCGGGCTGGCGCCGCCGGAGGGGTTGAGCGGAGTCCAGATCGGACCCGGGGCGACGGCGTTGACCCGGATTCCCTCGCCCACGAGGTTCTCCGAGAGCGATCGGGTGAAGGCGGTGATCGCGCCCTTGGTGCTGGAATAGTCGAGCAGTTCCGGCTCGCCCTGATACATCGTGACGGAGGTGCAGTTGATGATCGCCGCGCCCCTCTTCAGGTGCTCCCGCGCGGCCTGGACCAGCCAGAACATCGAAAAGATGTTGGTCTGGAAGGTGCGCTGCAGCTGCTGCGGGGTGATGTCGCGAATGTCCCGGTCGGGGTGCTGCTCCCCCGCATTGTTGACCAGGATGTCGAGCCGGCCCCACCGCGCCACGGTCTGGCGGACCACGTCGGCGCCGTGCTCCGGATCGCCAAGGTCGCCGGCGATGATCAGCCCCTCGCTGCCTTCGGCCTCGACTGCGGCAAGGGTTTCCCGGGCGTCCTGGTCTTCGCACAGATAGGCGATCGCGACCTTCGCCCCTTCGCGGGCGAAAAGGACAGCCACGGCCCGCCCGATCCCGCTGTCCGCGCCGGTGACGATGGCAACCTTGCCGGCAAGCCGCCCGGAACCGGGGTAGCGCGGCGCATGGTCGGGTTGCGGCGAGAGCCCGGCTTCGCTGCCGGGCAGGCCGTCTTCATGGATCGGCGGGACGAAATCGGCGGACTGTTCCATGGCGACGCTCCTCGGCTTGCGAGGGTCCAACCACAGGGCGGGGGAGCCGTTCCGCGGGCTGCCCCATGGGGCGCTCAGTCGATCCCGAGCGCGTTCATGTAGGTCTGGAGGATGGCTTCCATCTCCCGCCGGTCGTCGGGCTTCATCTTCCGCAGGCGGACGATCTGCTTCATGATCTTGGCGTCATAACCGGTGGCCTTCGCTTCGGCGTAGACGTCCTTGATATCGTCCTGGATGCCCTTCTTTTCCTCTTCCAGGCGTTCCACCCGTTCGATCAGCAGGCGCAGGCGTTCGTCGGCGGAATCGGCCATCGGGAAAGGTCTCCGTATGAGAATCGGTTTGCGGTTGCCGGGCTGATAGACAGGCCCGCGCCCACGGCTCAAGCGTGGGCCTGTGGATATCAGTGCCGGAATCAGGACTCGGGCGCGTTCTTCTTCATGCTCTGCTCCATCCGGGCGAGCTGCTCGGGCGTCGCCTCGGTCTGGTGGCGCGCCTTCCATTCGGCCGCCGGCATGCCGTGGATCACCTCGCGCGCGGCCGCCTTGTCCAGCGGGGCGCCGGCGTCCACGATCCAGTCGGCCAGGCAGTTGCGGCAGAAGCCGGCCAGGCCCATCAGGTCGATGTTCTGAGCGTCGTGCCGGTGGCGCAGGTGCCGCACCAGCCGGCGGAAGGCCGACGCGGCCACGGCATCGGGCAGGTCCTCCAGCGGATCGCCGGCCCGCGCATTCGTATTTTCGGAGCAACTCATGAGGGATATCCTTGGGCTTTCAGGGCAAGGTTGCCATATGCGGCCCCTGATAACGGAAGGACGCGAAGTGGCAAAGGCGGAGCACAGCAGACCCCAGCACCGGGGCCGCAAGGTCAAGATCCTCGCCACGGTCGGCCCGGCCAGCCGTTCGCCGGAGATGATCTCGCGCCTGCTCCACGCCGGGGTCGATGCGTTCCGCGTCAACATGAGCCACGGCGATCATGCCACCCATGCCGAAACCATCGCCACGATCCGCGCCGCAGAGAAGCAGTTTGGCCGCCCGGTGGCGATCCTGTGCGACCTGCAGGGGCCGAAGCTGCGGGTCGGCACATTCGCCGACGGCAAGGTGCTGATCCGCCACGGCGCCCACTTCACGCTGGACCGCGATCCCGCCCCCGGCACCGAGGAACGCGTCTGCCTGCCCCATCCCGAACTGTTCGAGGTGCTGCAGAAGGGCCAGCGCCTGCTGATCGACGACGGCAAGCTGAAGCTGCGGGTGATCCGGGCCGAGGCCGATTCGATCCTCTGCACGGCCGAGGTCGGCGGCTTCCTGTCCGACCGCAAGGGCGTGAATGTGCCCGATGCGGTCATCCCGGTCCCGGCGATGACCGAAAAGGACCGCCGCGACCTTGCCTTCGCGATCGAGCACCAGGCCGACTGGATTGCCCTGTCCTTCGTCCAGCGCCCCGAGGACGTTGCCGAGGCGCGCCGGCTGATGGGCGGCTATGGCTCGCTCTGCGCCAAGATCGAGAAGCCCGCCGCGGTGGACCGGCTCGACGAGATCATCGAACTGTCCGACGCGATCATGGTCGCGCGCGGAGACCTCGGCGTGGAACTGAACCCCGAGGAAGTGCCGCCGCTGCAGAAGAAGATCGTCGAGGCCACGCGACGCTCGGGCAAGCCGGTCATCGTCGCGACGCAAATGCTCGAATCGATGATCGAGAGCCCCGCGCCGACCCGGGCCGAGGTCTCGGACGTTGCCAACGCGGTCTACGACGGGGCCGATGCGGTGATGTTGTCCGCCGAAACGGCCTCCGGCGCCTGGCCGGTGGAAGCCGTGACGATCATGGACCGGATCGGCATCCAGGTGGAACACGATCCGGCCTATGCCGCGCGCATCCACTTCACCGACGTGCGTCCCGATGCGACGACCGCCGACGCGCTCGCCCATGCCTGCGCCGAGATCGCCCAGACCGTGACCCTGGCCGGGATCATCGTGTTCACCGGCTCAGGCTCGACCGCGCGGCGCGTGGCGCGGGAACGCCCGGCCGTGCCGATGCTGGTGATGACGCCGAGCCCGAAGGTCGCCCGCAAGGTGGCGCTGTTGTGGGGCACTCATGCGGTCCACACCAAGGACATCGGCAGCTTCGAGGAGATGATCGCCAAGGGCAAGCGGATGGCCCTGCGCCACGGCTTCGGCTCGGCCGGCTCCAAGCTGATCGCACTGGCCGGCGTTCCGTTCGGCACCCCGGGCGCCACGAACCTGCTCCACGTGGTGACTCTGACCGGGCACGAACTCGATCGCACCGACGGGTGAGGCCGGTTTCCTGACTCTCCCGCCCGGCTTCAGACTTCTATCGCGCCCCGAACAGCGCGCTGCCCACGCGGACGTGAGTCGCGCCCAGCATGATCGCGGTCTCGAAATCGTCGCTCATCCCCATTGAGCGCCCGGCAAGGCTGTTATCCGCCGCAAGCTTGTCGAGCAGGGCGAAGAAGGGGGCCGGCTCGATCCCCGCCGGGGGTACGCACATCAGCCCCACCAGCGGCAGCGCGGCCGCCCGCGCCTCGGCCAGCAGGGCCGGCAGGTCGGCAATGGCGCAACCGCCCTTCTGCTCTTCCGCGCCGATGTTGACCTGGACGAAGCACGGCACCTGCCGCCCCTCCCGGTCCATCGCCTTGGCCAGCGCGGCAACCAGCGACGGCCGGTCGAGCGAATGGATGCAGTCGAACAGGCGCACCGCTTCGGCCGCCTTGTTGGACTGGAGCTGGCCGACGAGGTGCAGCTCCAGTCCCTCGTGCGCCTCGCGCAGGGCCGGCCACTTGGCCTCGGCCTCCTGCACCCGGTTTTCGCCGAAGACCCGCTGCCCGGCCGCGATCAGGGGGACGATCCGTTCCGCCGGGTGAGTCTTGCTGACCGCCACGAGAGTGACCTCCTCGGCCTTGCGCCGGGCAACCCGGGCAGCATGGGCGATGCGGGCGCGGACATCTTCGAGCAGGGTGGCTGGCTGATCCATGGCGCTGCGCTATAGCGCGACCATGCCTGCGCGCCAGACCCTGCCCGCCCTGTGGCTCCTTTCCGATGCGCGCAACGATGCGGTGCTGGAACGGGTCCTGCGCCGCCTGCCGCGCGGATCGGGCCTGATCTTCCGCCACTACCACCTGCCCGAGCCGGCCCGGCGCGCCCGCTTTGCGCAGCTGGCGCGGCTGTGCCGCCGCCGCGGGCACTGGCTGGTCCTTGCCGGCACGGCGCGAGAGGCGCGGCGCCGGGGGGCGCGGGCGAGCTATGGCCCGCCCGCCGCCGGTCCCGGCCTGCGGCTGGCGACGGCCCATTCCCTGCGCGAAATCGGCCGGGCCAACCGCTCCGGCGCGGCGCTGGTGCTGCTCTCGCCCGCCTTCCCCACGCGCTCGCACCCCGGCGCGCCGCATCTCGGCCCGCTGCGCTTCCTGTTGCTGGCCGGCCGGTCGCTCTGCCCGGTGGTGGCGCTCGGCGGCATGAACCGCCGCACCGCCCGCCGCCTGCCCGGCCACGGCTGGGCCGCGATCGACGGCCTGTCGCATAAGTGCCGGGCCGAAAGCCGTGATTCTTGACGCGGACTCCGGCGCAGGCGCATTATGGCGCCCGATCGAGGGAAGGGCAGGCGCCGATGGCGACTCAAGCGATAGGACAGGCTGCGCGCGGCGCACGCCGCCCGGCGGGAACGGGCTGGCGCGCAGTGCTGCGCCGTTCGCTGCTGCGCGCGCTGGAACTCGGCGGCGCGCTGCTATTGTTCGGCGCGGCTTTGTTCCTCGCCCTCGCCCTTGCTTCCTACCATCAGACCGACCCCTCCGCCTCCACCGCGGCGGCCGACGGGGTCGTGCTCAACTGGATGGCGGCGCCCGGCGCCTGGGTGGCGGACCAGGCGCTGTTCCTGTTCGGCCTTGCCTCCGTGCTGGTCGTCCCGCTGCTGTTCATCTCCGGGCGCCGCCTGTGGCAGGTCGCCGAGCACGAAGCGGAAGATGACGATGGGGCCGCAGCCGAGCCCGCACGCCGGGCCTGGTGGCGCGGGACCGTTCTGCTCGTTGTGGTCATGGCCCTGTTGGGCACCGTCCTCAGCCTTGCCTTTACCGCGCCGGGCGGCTCGCTTCCGGCGACGCCGGGCGGGCTTGCGGGGCTGCTCGGCGCCAAGACGATCCGCGCGCTGGCCGGCCTGCTGCCGCAGGCGGCGCAGATGTGGGCGATCCTTGCCGGCGCCATCGCCTGCCTCGCCGCCGGCGGTGCGCTCGCCGTCCGCCTGTTCGCGCTGGACTGGGCGAGCCTCCTCACCATCCCTTCCTTCCTTCGGCGCAGGCCGCGCGCTGCCGCGCTGCAGTTCCAGGGGCTGGACGCGCCGGTGGAACGCAAGCCGCGCGAAGCCAAGGCCGCCCCCGCCGATGCCGGGGCGGATGCGCCGACCCGCCGCGCGCCCGAGATCACCGACCCGACCCGCCCGATCAAGCCCGCCCAGTTCAACCCCACGACCGGCCGACAGGGCGACCTGTTCGACCAGTACGAGCTCCCCGGGCTAGACCTGCTGGCCGATCCGCCGCCCAACACCCAGCAGAAGATCGACAAGCTGGCGCTGGAGCGCAACGCCCGCCTGCTCGAAACCGTGCTCGACGATTTCAACGTCAAGGGCGAGATCACCGCAGTCCGCACCGGCCCGGTCGTCACCATGTACGAGCTGGAGCCGGCACCAGGCATCAAGGCCAGCCGCGTGGTCGGCCTTGCCGACGACATCGCCCGCAACATGAGCGCGATCTCGGCCCGCGTCTCGCCCATCCCTGGCCGGACGGTTATGGGCATCGAACTGCCCAACGCCGATCGCCAGATGGTCAGCTTCAAGGAGCTGGTCGCCTGCGAGACCTTCGCCGCATCGAAGGGCCTGCTGCCGATCATCCTCGGCAAGGACATCGCGGGCGAGCCGGTGGTGGCCGATCTTGCCACCATGCCGCACCTGCTGGTTGCCGGCACGACCGGATCGGGCAAGTCCGTCGGCCTCAACTGCATCCTGCTGTCGCTGCTCTACCGCCTGACCCCGGCGCAGTGCCGGATGATCCTGGTCGATCCCAAGGTGCTGGAGCTCAAGACCTACGACAACATCCCCCACCTGCTCTCCCCCGTGGTGACCGAGCCGGCCAAGGCCGTGCGCGCGCTGAAATGGGCGGTCGAGGAGATGGAGCGGCGCTACCGCATGATGAGCGAGATCAGCGTGCGCAACCTGTCGGGCTTCAACGAGAAGGTCCGGGCCGCGATCGCCAAGGGCAAGCCGCTCGGCAAGAAGATCCCGATCGGCTTCGATCCCGATACCGGCGAGGAACTCTACGAGGAGCACCAGTTCGAATACCAGACCCTGCCGCAGATCGTGGTCATCGTCGACGAGCTGGCCGATCTCATGGTCACGGTCGGCAAGGAGATCGAGGTGCTGATCCAGCGCCTTTCGCAGAAGAGCCGCGCCGCCGGCATCCACCTGATCATGGCCACGCAGCGCCCCTCGGTCGATGTCATCACCGGCGTCATCAAGGCCAACCTGCCGACCCGCATCTCGTTCGCCGTGACCAGCCGGATCGACAGCCGGACCATCCTTGGCGAACAGGGCGCCGAGCAGCTGCTGGGCAAGGGCGACATGCTCTACAAGCCGGCAACCGACCCGATCCGCCGGGTCCACGGCCCCTTCGTTTCGGACGAGGAGGTCGAGAAGATCGCCGACTACTGGCGCACGCAGGGCAGCCCGGACTACGTCGATTCGGTCACCGAGGAGCCCGAGGACGCGCCGTTCGGGTTCGATGATCTCGATGCGACCGCCTCCGACAACCCGGAAGAGCGCAAGTACCGCCAGGTCTGCCAGATCGTGTTCGAAAGCCAGAAGGCCAGCGCCTCGTGGGTCCAGCGGCAGATGGGCGTCGGCTACAACACCGCCTCGAAGTGGATCGAGCGGATGGAGGCGGACGGGCTGGTCGGCCCAGCCAATCATGTCGGGCGGCGCGAGATCTACCGCGACAAGGACGGCAACCCGCTCTGAGCGCAGATTCCCGCGCTCCGGCGTTAAATCCTGACCGAATCCGCCGTTCAACGGGTGTGACACAGGTCATGGGAACGCCCGATGAAAGCCCTCGCCCAATGCTGGTTCACCCGGCAGCACCTTCCGGACGGACGGCCGCACCGGGAAGACGATGGATCGCACACCAGCTTTTGCCGGCATTGCGAACGGGAAATCGTGAGCTGGGATCGTTCGCGCTGGTTCCTCGCCGGCGGCTTCAACGTCACGCACCTCGCCGAAACCGTGGGCGGCCGCTTTCTCTTCGTTCTCGACACGGCGGACGAGATGATCATCGCCCGCTACCCGGTCGGGCACCTGCCGGACGAGGCGGCGATCGACGCGCTGAAGGACGATCTGAGGGCGCGGCACGGGGTTGGCGAACCCGGCATCCTGCTCGAGCTGCATGACAGCGGAGCGGTGAAGAGCGCCAAGCCCGCCGCCCGGCCCCGCGCCCACCGGCCGGAGGGCCTGACCTCCGGGCCGCGCCTCTCCACGCAGATCTGAACGCCCGCCGCTTGAGTCGCCACCGTTCCATCCCCACCTCGCAGGGGAGAGGAGAGGCCCATGCGCATCGGCACCGTCCGCGAGATCAAGAACCATGAGTACCGCGTCGGCCTGACGCCTGAATCCGCGCACGAACTGGTCATCCACGGCCATAAGGTGGTGGTGGAAAGCGGCGCGGGCGAGGGTATCGGAGCCTCCGATGAAGCTTACCGGGCCGGCGGCGCCCGGATCGTCCCCACCGCCGCAGAGGTCTTCGGCGGGGCCGAGCTGATCGTCAAGGTCAAGGAACCCAAGCCCGCCGAGCGCGCGCTGCTGGGCGCCGGGCAGGTGCTGTTCACCTACCTTCACCTCGCCCCGGATCCGGACCAGGCGGCCGATCTCCTTGCCTCGGGAGTGACGGCCATCGCCTATGAGACGGTCACCGGGCAGGGCCGCTCGCTGCCACTGCTGAAGCCGATGAGCCAGGTGGCCGGACGCATGTCGATCCAGGCCGGGGCCACCGCCCTGCAGAAGGCGACCGGCGGGCGCGGGGTGCTGCTCGGCGGGGTGCCCGGCGTCCTTCCCGGGCGCGTGCTGATCCTTGGCGGCGGCGTGGTCGGCTTCAACGCCGCGCAGATGGCGGTCGGCATGGGCGCCGACGTGACCGTGCTGGACCGCGACGCGGACGTCCTCGAACGGCTCGACAACCACTTTGCCGGCCGCGCCAAGACCCGGTTCTCCAACCGCGCCGTGGTCCAGCAGATGATCTGCGAGGCGGAGCTGGTGATCGGCGCCGTCCTCGTCCCCGGCGCCGCCGCGCCCCGGCTGGTCACGCGCGACATGCTGGCCTGCATGAAGCCGGGCGCAGTGCTGGTCGACGTGGCGATCGACCAGGGCGGCTGCTTCGAGACCAGCCGGCCGACCACCCACGACGCGCCGACCTTCGTTGTCGATGGCATTGTCCACTACTGCGTGGCCAACATGCCCGGTGCGGTGGCGCGCACCAGCACCTATGCGCTCAACAACGCAACGCTGCCTCACGTGCTGGCCATCGCCGATCGCGGCTGGAAGCAGGCGCTGCGCGACGATCCGCACCTTGCGGCTGGGCTGAACGTTCACGCCGGGCAGGTGACCCATGCCGCCGTGGCCGAGGCGCTGGGCCTTCCCCACGTTCCGGTGGGGGAGATCCTTGCGGCGTGATCGGGGTTGTGGTGGTGCGGGCGGGGGGGCTCGAACCCCCATGGGCAAAGCCCGACGAATTTTCTTACCCACTACGGCTTTCGCCGCCGCGCGCCGGACGGGCCGGCGGCGTTCGGGGTCTGGACTATCCCTTCGCCGTGCCCCGGATCTCCGGGGGTTAGGCGCTGCCCGTCTAGTCTCTACACCTTCCCCGTGGTTCTGAAGCCGCGGGGCTTGGCTCGGGATTCCCAGGGTGAGAGGGTTCCCCGAATTTGAGCAGTTCTGCACCCGGGGTTTCCCCCGGGGCACTCGGTCTGGCCAAGTCCGTTGCGTCTACCGATTCCGCCACGCCCGCACGGCCACGATCACGGCTATAGGGCGGGAGCAGCGCATCGCCAAGGACCGCATCGCCTGAGCGAAAACCTAGTCGGCATTCAGCCGCTGGCGCATTTCCTTGCCGGGCTTGAAATAGGGCACGCGCTTGCCGGGGACGTCGACCGCCTCGCCGGTGCGCGGGTTGCGGCCCTTGCGCGCCTGGCGTTCGCGTGTCGAAAAAGCGCCGAAGCCGCGCAGCTCCACCCGGCCGCCATCGGCAAGGCGCTGGGATATCTCCTCGAAGAAGATATCCACCACCCGCTCGACCTCTTCGGCCCGCAGATCAGGATTGTTCTTGGCGAGCGCCGCCAGCAACTCGGATCGAATCATCAATAGTCTCCCGTCAGCCGCGGCGCGGCCCCAAGCACGGCTGCAGACCGGGCGACCCCCATCACCCTTTCCCCGCCTGCGCCATATGTCCATTAGGGCAGGCTTCGGTCTCCAACCGCGGGTTGAATTGCCAGAAGCCGCAGATTTCTGCAATCGGTAACATAGTATCGCGATGCGAGGGTCCCGAACCGGAACAGTCTTTTTCTAACAAGAACTTGCTCGAGATGCGAGGATTCTCGGCAGCCGCGGCCGACCTTGCGTGTTTTCCTTTTGCATTTTGCCGGACGGATGGCGAATGTCCGCCGACACGGGCTGACGGGAGCTGCCAAGGAACATGAAACCTGTTGCAGCATGGACCGAGGCGGACTGGATCGCCGCCTGCGCCGCTGTCGGCCTGTTCGCCTGCCTCGCCGTTGGCGGCCTGATCGCGGCGCGCCGGCGGGAGGACGTGGCTGGCCACCCGCGCGGGCTGTTCGTGCTGTTCTACGCCGAAATGTGGGAGCGCTTCTCCTACTACGGGATGCGCGCCCTGCTGGTCCTCTACCTGACCAAGTTCTGGCTGTTTGCCGATGCCAAGGCCAACCTGATCTACGCCGCCTACGGCAGCCTGGTCTATATCACGCCGGTATTGGGCGGCACGATCGCCGACCGGTGGCTGGGCCAGCGCAAGGCCGTGCTGTTCGGGGGCGCCCTTCTCGCACTCGGCCACCTGCTGATGGCCGTGGAAGGAGCCCAGGGAATCACCGATCCGCTGGTCAAGCAGGCCGATCCCGCGATCAACGTGTTCTGGCTGGCCCTGGCCCTCATCGCGACCGGGTCGGGCTTTCTCAAGGCCAACATCTCGGTCATCGTCGGCCAGCTCTACCCCCCGACCGACGGGCGGCGGGATGCGGCTTACACGATCTTCTACATGGGCGTGAACGTCGGAGCAGCCTTCGGCACGATCCTGGTCGGCTATCTGGGCGAGACGATCGGCTGGTCCTGGGGGTTCGGCCTTGCCGGGATCGGCATGGTCCTGGGCCTGCTGATCTTCCTTGCCGGCAAGCCCTCGCTGCAGGGGCAGGGCGAGCCGCCGGCGCCCCTGAGCCGGGGCCTGGAATACGGCCTCTATGGCGCCGGCCTGGCCGCTGTCGGCGTGCTCTGGGCGCTGATCCAGTACCAGGACGTGATCCAGACGCTGCTGGTCGTCACGGGCGTCGCCATGCTCGGCTACACCCTGTTCGAGGCGTTCGAGCTCGACAAGGTCGCGCGCGACCGGATCTTCGTCATCCTGTTCCTGATCGCGCTGAACCCGGTGTTCTGGGGCCTGTTCGAGCAGGCCGGCGGCAGCCTCAACCTCTATACCGACCGCTTCGTGGACCGGCAGGGCATCCCGACCAGCCTGTTCCAGTCGATCAACCCGATCTACATCGTCCTGCTTGGCCCAGTCTTCGCCGGGCTGTGGCAATGGCTGGCCCGGCAGGGGCTGGAGCCATCGGCCCCGGCCAAGTTCGGCCTCGCCCTGGTCCAGGTCGGCCTGTCCTTCCTCGTCTTCGTCTGGGGCGCGCGGTTGAGCGGCGGCGCGTTGACCCCGGTGCTGTTCGTCTTCCTGATCTACCTCCTCCAGACCACCGGGGAGCTGTGCCTGTCCCCCGTCGGCCTGTCGGCCATGACCCGGCTGTCGCCAGTGCACCTCGGCAGCTTCATCATGGGCGCGTGGTTCTACATGACTGCGGTCGGCCAGTTCGTCGCCGGACGGATCGGCGCGGCGACCGGCGGAGAGGGCGGGGAGATGAGCCGCGAACTGACCCTGGCGGTCTATTCGAAAATCGGCTGGGTGACCCTTGCGATCGCCGCCGCCGTGCTGGTCGCGGCGCCCTTCGTGCGGCGGCGCATGCACCTTGCCGAGCCGCTCCCGGCCAGCCCCGGCGACGGCCAGGGCGAAATGCGCTAGCTTTCCCTCCAAAGCCTTGATACCCCGCAACAAAAGTCGGGGGACTGGGGCGCATGACGGGTGAGGGGCAAGGATTCATTCAACTGGCGGCTGCCTGCGCGGCGTTCGTGGGGACGCACTTGCTGCTGTCCAACCGGCTGCGCCGCCCGATGGTGCGTGCTCTGGGCGAGCCGGCGTTCCTCGCGGTCTATTCGGTCATCGCCCTGCTGACGCTGGGCTGGCTGGTTGTCGCCTTCGCCCGGATGCCGGCAGGGCCGGCCCTGTGGGACGGCACGGCGCTGCTCCCGTGGCTCGTCGCCAGCCTGCTGACCGTGCTGGCCGCCGTGCTGTTCGTCGCCTCATTCGACGGTAATCCAGCCCTCCCCGGGGCGCGGATGCTGGCCGGCCTTTCCGCTCGGAAGCCCTGGGGCGTGTTCCGCGTGACCCGCCACCCGATGATGATGGCCTTCGCCCTGTGGGCCGTGGCTCACGTGCTGATCAGCCCGACCCTGCGCTCGCTCCTGCTCTGCGCTTCCATCGGCGGCCTGGCGCTGGGCGGCGCGGCCATGCAGGACCGGCGCAAGCTGGCGACGACCGGGCGCGAATGGGGCGTATGGCAACAGCGGACGAGCTTCTGGCCGCGCCTGCGCCGCCTGCCCGACATCGGCACGGCCTGGCTGATCGGGATCGCGCTGTGGCTGGCCGCCACTTTCGCGCACCTGTCCCTGCTGGGCCGGCCAGCCGGGATCTGGATGCTGATGCGCTAGGGTTCTAGGCCCGGGCTTCGCTCACGCCCGCGCTGTTGTGGCGCAGCGCCTTCAGAGCCGCCTCGACGATGTGGGCCGCATCGAGCCCGGCGGCGGCATATTGCGCGTCGGGCGTGTCGTGGTCCTGGAACACATCAGGCAGGCGCAGGGTGCGGATGCGCAGGCCGGCGTCGGTCAGCCCCTCGTCGCTGGCCAGGGTGAGGACGTGGGCGCCCAACCCGCCGATCGCACCTTCCTCGATCGTCACCACCACCTCGTGCGTGGCGATCAGCTTGCGGATCAGGTCCTCGTCGAGCGGCTTGGCGAAGCGCAGGTCGGCCACGGTGGTCGAAAGCCCACGGCTTTCGAGCTGGTCCGCTGCCTTCAGCGCCTCGGCAAGGCGGGTGCCGAGCGAAAGGATCGCTACCTTCGAGCCGTGCCGGACGATCCGGCCCTTGCCGATCTCCAGCTGCTGCGGCGTTTCCGGCAGGGGCACCCCGGTGCCGGCGCCGCGCGGATAGCGGAAGGCGATCGGGCCGCTGTCATGAAGCGCCGCGGTATAGGTCATGTGGACCAGCTCCGCCTCATCGGCGGCGGCCATCACCACCATGTTCGGCAGGGTGGCAAGATAGGTGATGTCGAACGAGCCGGCGTGGGTCGCGCCGTCGGCGCCGACCAGCCCGGCGCGATCGATCGCGAAACGGACCGGCAGGTTCTGGATGGCGACGTCGTGGACCACCTGGTCGTAGGCGCGCTGGAGGAAGGTGGAGTAGATCGCGCAAAACGGGCGCATCCCCTGGGCGGCCAGCCCGGCGGCGAAGGTCACCGCGTGCTGTTCGGCAATGCCGACATCGAAGCTGCGCTCCGGATGCGCCCTGGCGAAGCGGTCCACCCCCGTGCCCGAGGGCATGGCGGCGGTGATCGCGCAGATCTTCGGATCGGCGTCGGCCAGCCGCGCGAGCGTATCGCCGAACACGTTCTGGTAAGCCGGCGGACCGGCGCTGCCCTTCACCTGTTCGCCGGTGACGACGTTGAACTTCTGGACGCCGTGGTACTTGTCCGCCGCGGCTTCGGCCGGGGCATAGCCCTTGCCCTTCTGCGTGACGACATGGATCAGGCACGGGCCTTCGGCGGCATCGCGCACGTTCTCCAGCACCGGGATCAGGTGGTCGAGATTGTGTCCGTCGACCGGGCCGACGTAGTAGAAGCCCAGCTCCTCGAACAGGGTGCCGCCCATGGCCATGCCGCGCGCGAACTCGTCGGTCTTGCGGGCGGCGCGGTGCAGCGGTTCGGGCAGGCGGCGCGACAGGCGGCGGGCAAGTTCGCGCAGTTCGAGGAACGGCCGCGAGGAGACGAGCCGCGCGAGGTAGGCCGACAGCCCGCCAACCGGCGGCGCGATCGACATGTCGTTGTCGTTGAGGATCACCACCAGCCGGTTGCCGGCCGCCTTGGCGTTGTTCATCGCCTCGTAGGCCATGCCCGCGCTCATCGCGCCGTCGCCGATCACCGCGATGCCCTTGCCCGGCTGGCCGGCCAGCTGGTTGGCTACGGCAAAGCCCAGCGCGGCGGAGATCGAGGTGGAGGAATGGGCCGTGCCGAAGGGGTCGTATTCGCTTTCCGACCGCTTTGTGAAGCCCGAAAGCCCGCCCGCCTGGCGCAGGGTCCGGATCCGGTCGCGCCGGCCGGTCAGGATCTTGTGCGGATAGGCCTGGTGGCCGACGTCCCACACCAGCTTGTCGCGCGGGGTATCGAAGACATAGTGCAGCGCGACGGTCAGTTCGACCACGCCAAGGCCGGAGCCGAGGTGCCCGCCGGTCTGCCCGACGGCAGAGATCATCTCGCCCCGCAGCTCGTCGGCCAGCTGGCGCAGCTGGCCGGGGGCAAGCTTTCGCAGATCGGCAGGAGTATCAACGAGATCCAGCAGGGGGCTTGGCGTCAGTTCGCTCATCGACCCGGCTCTACACGCAGCCACCCGCAAAGTCGATTGCAACAAGGGTGCACGCGGCCTGCTGCCCCACTTACTCGGCCGAGCATTGCGGGCAATGGCCGCGCAGCTCGATCACCGGGCGGACTTCGGTGAAGCCGGATGCCTTGGCCGCCCTGATCAGCGCCCCGGCAAGGGCATCGTCGTCGATGTGAACCACGTCCCTGCACGAATCGCAGATCAGGAAGATGCAGTCGTGCCGGCAGCCCGGATGGCTGTTCGCGACATAGGCATTGGCGCTCTCCACCCGGCGAGCCAGGTTGGCACGCACGAACAGGTCGAGGATGCGGTAGACCGAGTTGGCCGCGATCCGCCGGCCCTGCGCGGCGGAGACTGCTTCGGACACGTCATAGGCGGAAACCGGCCGCGATTGCCGGGCAAGGGCGGCGAACACGTCGGCCCGCATGTCGGTCCACTGCTCGCCGAGGGAAACAAGCGCATCGCGCGCGGCGTCCACCAGCCCGGTGCCGCTGTGTTCGTGGTGATCGTGCCCAGCCATCTGGCCGATATAGGCGCGGATCAGCCTCGGGTGAAGGCGGCCTTGTAGAGATCGGGGAAAATCCGCCGCAGGGCCGCCACCTTGGGCGCATCCCAATAGCGGATGTAGCCGTGATTCGGGTTCACCGCCGCGAAGTCCTGGTGGTAGTCCTCGGCCGGATAGAAGCGCGAATAGGCCTCGATTCGGGTGACGATCGGCCCGCGCCACAGGCGCGCGGCGCCAAGCTGGTCAAGGTAGGCCTGGGCGACGCGGCGCTGTTCGGCATCGAGCGGGACGAGGGCCGAGCGGTATTGCGTCCCGCTGTCCGGCCCCTGCCGGTTCAGCAGGGTCGGATCGGCGCCAACCGAGAAGAACACGCGCAGCAGCTGGTCATAGCGGATCACCGCGGGATCATAGGTCACGCGGACCGATTCGGCGTGGCCGGTGCCCCCGTCGGACACGGCCTGGTAATTGGCCGTCTCGCGCTTGCCGCCGTGGTAGCCGGAAACGGCGCTGGTCACGCCCTTCAGGTGGCTGAAGATCGCCTCAATCCCCCAGAAGCAGCCCCCCGCGAAAATCGCGACCCGCCTGCCGGCGGGCTCGTGCGCCACGACCACGGCCTGAGGCGCGCGGATCGACGGTTCTGGCGCGGCGGCGCTGGCGCAACTGGCGGCGGCCAGCAGAAGTGGGGCGAGAAACAGGGGGGCGGGCCGGAGGCGGGGGCCGCGCGCAGCGCCGGAGAGCGGCGCCTCAGGGATGGGCGGGAGCCGCGGCCTGGGCGGGCGGAACCACGCTGTCGGAAATCCCGTTCGAACCGATGCCCATCGCCGCGACGACGCCCAGCGCACCGACGACGAAGCCGAGCGCCAGCGAGCGGTAGAGATCGGAACGGAACAGACCCATGAGTGCCACCTGATCGCGAGCGGCGCGAGTGCCGCTCGTCACGCGTTCCCTTTCGGGCGTTCGCGATTGCGGTAAAGTGAAGGAAACACAGGAATACGACGAACCGCACTGCCCGAGCGGCAAGATGTTGCCGCCCGCGGGACCGATCAGTGGCGGAAGTGCCGCATCCCGGTGAAGACCATGGCGAGGCCCGCTTCGTCCGCCGCCCTGATCACCTCGTCGTCGCGGATCGAGCCGCCCGGCTGGATCACCGCCGTGGCCCCGGCTTCGGCAGCAGCGAGCAGGCCGTCGGCAAAGGGAAAGAAGGCATCGGAAGCAACCGCCGAACCCACCGTGCGGCTCTGCGCCCAGCCGTATGTCTCGGCAGCCTCGGCCGCCTTCATTGCGGCAATGCGCGAGGAATCGCGGCGATTCATCTGGCCGGCGCCGATTCCGGCCGTCACCCCGTCTTTGGCATAGACGATTGCGTTCGATTTGACGTGGCGGGCCACGGTCCAGGCGAACAGGCAGTCCTTCAGCTCCTGCGCGGTAGGCTGGCGCCGGGTCACGACCTTGAGGTCGGCCTCGGAAATGGCGCCGTTGTCGCGCGTCTGCACGAGGAGGCCGCCGGTGATCGGCTTCACCTGCAGGCCGGTGCGGCGCGGATCGGGCAGATCACCGGTGATGAGGAGCCGCAGGTTCTTCTTCTTCGCGAAGGCGGCGATGGCCTCGTCCGTGGCCGAGGGGGCGACGACAACTTCGGTGAAGATCTCGCAGATCGCCGCCGCCGTGGCGCCGTCCAGCTCGGTGTTCACCGCGACGATCCCGCCGAAGGCCGAGACCGAATCGCATTGCAGCGCGCCGTTCCATGCCTCAAGCAGGCTGGCCCCCTGCGCCACGCCGCAAGGGTTGGCGTGCTTGACGATGACCACCGCCGGGTCCTGCCCCTTGAACTCGGCGACGAGCTCCAGCGCGGCATCGGCGTCGTTGTAATTGTTGTAGGACAGCTCCTTGCCCTGCAGCTGGCGGCCTTGCGCGATGCCGCTGATGCGCGGGCCGTTCGGCACGTAGAGCGCGGCCTGCTGGTGCGGGTTCTCGCCATAGCGGAGGGCCTGCGCAAGCCGGCCGGTGACGGCGAGGGTCTCGGGGAAGGTTTGGCCCTGGTCGACCGTGGCGAACCACTGGCTGATCATGGAATCGTAGGCGGCAGTGGCGGCATAGGCCTTGCCGGCCATGCGGCGGCGGAAATCGTAGGTGGTGGCGCCGCCGGTCTGGTCCAGTTCCGCCAGCAGGCCCGCATAGTCGGCGGGATCGGTGACAATCGTCACATAGGCGTGGTTCTTGGCCGCCGAGCGGACCATCGAAGGCCCGCCGATGTCGATGTTCTCGATCACCTCGTCGCGCGCGGCACCCTTCGCCACGGTCGCCTCGAACGGGTACAGATTGACCACGACGAGGTCGATCGCGCCGATCTCGTGCTCGGCCATGGCGGCGGCGTGTTCCGGATTGTCGCGCACGGCCAGCAGCCCGCCGTGGACCTTGGGGTGCAGGGTCTTGACCCGGCCGTCCATCATCTCGGGAAAGCCGGTGAGGTCGGAAATGTCGCGCACGGAAAGGCCCGCCTCGCGCAGGGCCTTGGCCGTCCCGCCGGTGGAGACCAGCTCCACCCCGCGCCCGGCCAGCGCCTGCCCCAGTTCGACCAGGCCGGTCTTGTCGGAAACGGAAAGCAGCGCGCGCGAAAGGGTCACCTGGGTCATGGCGAAGATCCTGAAGGGGAGTTTCGCCGCGCCCTTAGGCGGCGTGGACAAATTCCGCAATGCCACGGCAGACTGGGCGGCAAGGCCAAGCCCGCCGCCCGCAGCTTGCGCTATAGCGGCGGTGGTAGCTCAGAGGCCCGGCAGGGCCGGCCCGGCAAGTATCAGCGCCAGCGCACAGCCGCACACGATCGACCGGCGCAGCCATTCCGGGGCAGCGGCAGGGTGCAGTTCGGTGGCAAGGGCAAGGGCGTGAGCCATGGTACAACCCTGCGCCACGACTCCTTGCGGAAAGGTAAAGATTGCAGCCGCTTCAGGCCGCCGGCATCTGCTGGCTGGCGCAGTGGAACGAGCCGCCGCCCATCAGCACGGCATCGGCCATCAGCCCGATCGTCGCCCGGTCGGGAAACAGCTCGCCGATCGCCGCCACGCCGTCGACATCGTGGACCGTGCCATAGATCGGCACGACCACCAGCTTCGAGGTGATGGCGAAGTTCATGTAGCTCGCCGGCTCGATCCGGTCGCCGCTGGTCACCAGCCCGGGCGAGGGCACTTCGGCCACGCGCAGCCCGAAGCCCTCGGCTCGCGCCCTGGCATCGGCATAGATCGCCGCGTTGGGATCGTTCGGCCCGGTCGCCCGCGGCACGGCGAGAACACCCGGCGCGACGAACCGCGCAAGATTGTCGACATGCCCGTCGGTGTGATCGTTGATCAGCCCCTCGCCCAGCCACAGCACGCGGTCAAAGCCGAGGTCGCGGGCCAGCCGGCTCTCGATCTCGGTGCGCGAGAGGTCCGGGTTGCGGTTGGGGTTGAGCAGGCACTGCTCGGTCGTGACGACCAGCCCCGTCCCGTCGCAGTCCAGCGCCCCGCCTTCCAGCACCCAGTCGGCACGGTCCGGCTCCAGCCCGGCGTCGCGGGCGAGTTCCGCGCCGATCGTCTCGTCGCCGGCCATTACGTATTTCCCGCCCCAGCCGTTGAAGCCGAACCGCCGCGCGGCCCTTCCTCCGGCACCGTCGCGCAGCACCAGCGGCCCGGTGTCGCGCAGCCAGACGTCGCCATAGACCCGCCGTTCGAGCTTCACCCCGGCGCTCACCAGGCTGGCCGCACGCGCCTCGCTCGCGGCATCGCGGACGATCAGCCGCACTTCCTGCCCGCTTTCGGCGACGGCGCTGGCAAAGCCGGCGATCTGTTCCTGCGCGGCGCCGAGGAAGCCCGGCCATTCCGCCTCGTCGTGCGGAAAGCCGATCCACAGCCAGTCCTGCGGGTGCCATTCGGGGGGCATGGTGAAGGCGGTCATCGCGGGGGCGGTCTCCTGAACTGCGGTCCGGATGGCAGGCTCACCTTGATCCGGCAAGGCCGAACGGGCAGCCTGCGGCGATGAACGGCACGGACACGATACGGACAGGGGCGGACTGGCAGGGCGCCATCGCACGGGCGCAGGCGCATTCGCCGTTCCTGGCGACCTTGCTGGAGCGGCAACCCGCACTGGTCGAACTGCTCGAAGCCGGAAACGGCCTGGCCGCACTGGACTGGGCCAGGGCGGCGGGCGAGGGAGCGCCGGACGTCGGCTCGGCCCTTCGGCGCGAGCGGCGGGCGCTCGCGGCGGCGCTGGCCGTCGGGGATCTTGCCGGCGCCTTCCCGCTCTCCACCGTGATGGCCCAGCTGACGGACTTTGCCGACCGCGCGCTTGATGCGGCGATAGCCGATGCGATCACCACCCGCGTACCCGGTGCCGAGCCGGCGGGCTTCATTGCCCTCGCCCTTGGCAAGCACGGCTCGCGCGAACTCAACTACAGCTCGGACATCGACCCGATCCTGCTCTATGAGCCGGACCGGCTCCCCCGTCGCGAACGCGACGAACCCGGCGAGGCCGCGGCGCGAATCGCGCGGGACGTGGTGCAGACGCTGAGCCGGATCGACGCGGAGGGCTATGTGTTCCGGGTCGACCTGCGCCTGCGACCCGCCTCCGAGGTTTCGCCCCCGGCGATCCCGGTCGAGGCGGCTCTCGCCCATTACGAATCGAGCGCCCTCGCCTGGGAGCGGGCCGCCTTCATCCGCGCCCGCGCCTGCGCCGGCGAGATCGCCGCCGGCGAAGCCTTCCTCGCCGCGATCCGGCCGTTCGTCTGGCGCAGGAGCCTCGACTTCGGCGCCATTGCCGAAATCGGCCGGCTGACCGCGCGGATCCGTGACAGCCAGCTCAGCAACCACCGGGGGCCCCTGCGCCCCGGCCCCGGGTTCAACCTCAAGACCGGGCGCGGCGGCATCCGCGAGGTGGAATTCTATGCCCAGACCCACCAGCTGATCCACGGCGGGCGCAACCCGGCGCTGCGCGTGCGCGGCACTCGCGCCGCGCTTGATGCGCTGGCCGAGGCCGGCATCATCGCCGCCGACGACGCGGCGGTGCTGGGCGCGAACTATGACCGGCTGCGCGTGCTCGAGCACCGGCTGCAGATGGTGCAGGACCAGCAGACCCATTCGCTCCCCGGCGACCCGGCCGCGATCGACACCGTCGCCCGGCTCGATGGCCTGCCGGATGGCGCCGCGCTGGTGCGCGAGCTGGAGTCGATCACTGAGGCGGTGGGCCAGCGCTACGACGCGCTGATCGCCGCCCACGGTGCGCCGGGCGCAGTGGCCGTGCCCCGGCAGGACAGCGGCGATAGCGCGGCCGCCAGGACCTCCAATCTTGCGGCCGAAATGGCCGCACTGGGCTTCGAGGATGCCCCGGCGCTGGCGGAACGGATCGAGGGCTGGCGGGCCGGAAAGGTCAAGGCCCTGCGCTCCGAACCGGCGCGGGCGGCCTTCGAGGTGATCCAGCCGGCCCTGCTTGCCGCGCTGGCCCGCTCGCCCGACCCCAACCGCGCCTTCAACCGCTGGGAAGAGCTGCTCAGCCGCCTGCCGAGCGCGCTCAACCTGTTCCGCCTGCTGGAAGCGCGCCCGGCCCTGCTCCAGCTCCTCGCCAAGGTGCTGAGCCTGGCCCCGCCGCTGGCCGATGCCCTCGCCCGGCGCGCCGATCTGCTCGACCCGCTGATCGACGCCTCGGCTTTCGACCTGCCGGGCAGCGCGGCCGAACTCGCCGCGCTGTTCGGCGCCGGCGAGGCCGACGACGATTACGAACGCCTCCTGGACGGGGTGAGGCGCAAGGTGGGCGAGTTGCGCTTCGTGCTGGGCGTCCAGCTGATCGAGGGGGCGACCGACCCGCTCGCCATCGCCGCGGCCAACGCCCGGGTCGCCGAAGCAGCCCTTCAGGTGCTGGCCGAGGCGGCCCGCACCCGGTTCGAGGCGGCGCACGGCCGCGTTCCGGGCAGCGAGCTTTTGATCATGGGGCTGGGCCGGTTCGGCGGCGGGGCCCTGACTCACGCCTCGGACCTCGACATCGTCTACCTGTTCACCGGCGACCATGCAGCCGAATCCGACGGAACGCGGCCCCTGGGGGCCAGCCTCTACTACAACCGGCTGGCCCAGCGGATCACTGCGGCGCTCAGCGTACCAACCGCCGAGGGGGCGCTCTACGAGGTGGATACCCGGCTGCGGCCCTCCGGGGCGCAAGGGCCGCTGTCGGTGAGCCTCGATTCCTTCGCCCGCTACCAGCGCGAACAGGCCTGGACGTGGGAGCACATGGCGCTGTGCCGGGCGCGGGTGCTGTTCGGCAGTACGGAGGCGCGCGGGGAGGTAGACGGGATCGTGCGGCAGGTCCTCGCTGCCCCGCGCGATCCGGCGCGCCTTCGGGCCGACGTGCTGGAAATGCGGACGCGCATGGCCGAACACAAGCATCCGCAGGGGCCGCTCGACGCCAAGTTGCTGCGCGGCGGGCTGGTCGATCTCGAATTCATCGTCCACTTCCTCCAGCTGTCGAGCGGGACGGGACTCTCTCCGCACCTGCCCGATGCGATCGCGGCGCTGGCCGAAGCCGGTCTCGCCCCGCCCGACCTTGCCCGCGCGCACGACCGGCTGACCCGGCTGCTGGTGGCCGCCCGGCTGCTCTCGCCCGACTGCTCCGTGCCGGACGACGGTCCGCAGGCAGCGCTTGCCGCAGCCTGCGGATACGACCAATGGGACGGGGTGACCTCCGGCCTTGCCGAAGCGAGAGCCATCGTGGCAAGGGCCTGGGCCCAGGTGTTCGGGCAAGAACTGGAGTTGACGCCATGACCAAGGCCACCATGACCCGGGCGAACGTGGGCGAAGCACTGCCCGACATCGCGCTGACCGGCGCCGACGGGACCACGGTGCGCCCCGTCGATTTCGCCGGCCGCAAGCTCGTCCTGTTCTTCTACCCCAAGGACGACACCCCCGGCTGCACGACCGAGAACATCGACTTTACCGCCCTTGCCGCAGACTTCGCCGCGGCCGGCACGGCACTGCTCGGCATTTCCAAGGACCCGCCGGAAAAACACCGCAAGTTCATGGCCAAGCACGGGTTGACCGTGCCGCTCGCCACCGACGCGGCCGAAGGCGGCCTGTCCGACGCGCTCGGCATCTGGACCGAGAAGGTGAACTACGGGCGGACGTACATGGGCATGGTCCGCACCACCCTGCTGGTCGGCGCCGACGGGCGGATCGCGCGGGTGTGGGACAAGGTGAAGGTCAAGGGCCACGCCGCCGAAGTGCTCGACGCCGCCCGGGCGCTCGGCTGAGCAAGAGGCCCGAGCGCATGACCGTGCCGAGCGTGGCCCACGCGATCCGCGCCGCACTGCTGGCAGGCGATCCGGCCGCCAAGGTCAAGCTGGCCCGCAAGGCCGCGCGCGACTGGCGGCTGGGGCGGCTCGCCTTCCGCTTCGATGTGGCCATGCCCGACCGGCCCGGTCGCCCCGTCTTGCCCGAACTGCTCCCCGCCAACCGCATGCCCAAGCGCGGGCGCGGCCAGTCCGAACGGGGGCGGATCGCCCTGTGGCACGCCCTTGCCCACATCGAGTTCGTCGCCATCGACCTCGCGCTCGACATGGCCGGGCGGTTCGGGGGCGAGATGGGCGAGCCGTTCGTAGCGGACTTTCTTGCCGTTGCGGCGGACGAGGCGATGCATTTTGCCCTCCTCGCCCGCCGGCTGCATGCGCTCGGCAGCCACTACGGCGCCCTGCCCGCGCACGACGGGCTGTGGGAATCGGCCGGGGCGACCGCGCACGACGTGGCGGCCCGGCTTGCCGTGGTCCCGCTGGTGCTGGAGGCGCGCGGGCTCGACGTCACGCCCGCCACGCTCGAACGGGTCCGCCAGGCCGGAGACGAGCGCGGCGCGCGAATCCTGCAGAGAATCCTTGACGACGAGATTCGCCACGTTCGATTCGGGTCAACGCATTTCGGCGCGGTCTGCCGGAAACGCGGCGAAGACCCCGCAACCCTGTGGAAAACCTTGGTTGCGCGTTACTTCCGCGGCACGGTTAAGCCGCCGTTCAACGACTCAGCGCGTGCCTCTGCCGGTTTGTCGCGGGACTTCTACGCCGCTGTTGCCATGCCGGAGCAGGCTGGGTAGCCCCCAACCATCGAGACGGCGGGGGGTTCCGACCATCTCTGAAAAAGTCGAAGCGAACGCAGGTTTTGGCCTGTGCGCGCCGAAAGACAGGGGTCAGCACGGCCCGACTGCCTCAGGGCAGTCGTGTGCCGGAGAGACAAGGTAGTAACTGAGTGGTCGCTCTTGTGATTATCCCGAAGCTTCGCGCCCTGGCCGCCACGTTCGCGGCGGCGGCAGCGATCTTCGGCAGCGCTCCCGCCCTCGCCAACGCCAGCGCCAACGCTGATATCATCGCCCCGCTGCGCGCCGCCCAGGCCTCGCGCCAGCAGAACGGGGACGAGGAATTCCGCCAGCTGTTCTCCAGCTGGCAGTCGGTCGAAAAGGCCGTGCCTCGCCAGAACCTGGTCTCCACCGTGATGGCCGGCCGCATTTCCGGCACGATCCCGGGCTTCGGCTCCAGCCAGCCGGTCTCCATCCCGTCGCTGATCCCGGTCGAAGGCGTGAAGCTGACGAGCGAGTTCGGCATGCGCTGGCACCCGGTGCTCGGCGGCCACCGCCAGCACAAGGGCGTTGACCTTGCAGCCCCGGTGGGCACTCCGATCCGCGCTTCGGCCGACGGCGTCGTCAGCCGCGCCGACTGGTTCAGCTCCTATGGCCTCTATGTCGCGCTCGAACATGGCGGCCAGATCGAAACCCGTTATGGTCACATGTCCCGCCTAAACGTCGCCGCCGGCCAGACCGTGCACAAGGGCGACATCATCGGCTACGTCGGCACGACCGGCCGCTCAACCGGCCCGCACCTGCACTACGAAGTGCGCATCGCGGGTGAGGCGGTGAATCCCATTCCCTACCTGCAGTCGGGCGAGATCCAGCACATGCCTACCGTGGCCGGTGCCACGAAAGTTGCTGTTGCAGACGGCGCCGACGACTGATACTCACTTGAGGATCCCATACCGCGCGGCAGACGCGGACGGACCGACGCACTTTGGAGAGGGTGCATCGGAAAGGGGCGGCTACGGGCCGCCCTTTTCTTTTGCGGCGGTTACCCAGCGCGAACGCGGTTGTTTCACGCGCCCCCGAAAACCAAAGCAAGCCCAAGGCAAATCCCAATAAAGAGGCCAACGGCGACCTGAATCCAATTGATGGCAGGCCCGTCGGGCCGGAAGCTCGGGAGGGGGCGATCAAATTCGTCCAGACCCTTGAGCCGCTTTGACCCGAGCGGGACTGCCTTAAAAGGTTTCTTGAAATCAGCCACGGCTCACTTCGGCCTTTCCGACTTGGGCCCCTTAACCGCCTTGCCCAGTTACCATGTCAGGCGCGCCCCCTCGCTCCTCCAGCAGCCGCTTCATCATCGCCCGGATGCCATCGGCCATGTCCGGGCGGCTGAGCGCGAGCGCGAGGGTCGCCTCGACGAAGCCGACCTTGCTGCCGCAGTCATAGCGTTTGCCGGCGAAGGTCACCGCGTGGAATGGCTGGGCGCCGATCATCCGGGCCATGGCGTCGGTCAGCTGGATTTCGCCGCCGGCGCCCTTTTCCTGGCCTTCCAGCGTGCGCATCACCTCGGGCTGGAGGATGTAGCGGCCGGAGATGATCAGGTTGGACGGCGCCTGGTCGCGTGGGGGCTTCTCGACGAGGCCGACCACCTCGCACAGCTCCGCGCTGACCTGCCGGCCCGGCGCGATCACGCCGTAGCTGGAAACCTCTTCCTCCGGCACTTCCAACACCGAGATGAGATTGCCGCCGACCTCCTCATAGGCCTCCACCATCTGCTTCATGCAGCCGGGCTGGCCGATCATCAGCTCGTCCGGCAGGAAGATCGCGAAGGGTTCGTCGCCCACGATGGCCCGCGCACACCAGATCGCGTGGCCAAGGCCGAGCGGCACCTGCTGGCGCACGGTGACAAGGTTGCCCGGCTGGATCCGCGTCGGCGCCAGCGCGTCGAGTGCCTTGCCCCGGTCAGACATGGTCGATTCCAGTTCGAAGGCGGTGTCGAAATGCTCGACGATCGCCGTCTTGCCGCGCCCGGTCACGAAGATCAGCTGCTCGATCCCGGCCTCGCGCGCCTCGTCCACGGCGTACTGGATCAGCGGGCGATCGATGATCGGCAGCATCTCCTTCGGGATCGCCTTGGTCGCGGGCAGGAATCGGGTGCCGAGACCGGCAACGGGAAAAACGGCCTTGCGGATGGGCTTGCGCACGGGGTCGGATCACCTTGGCTGACGGGAAGGCTGTAGCCCGAGGACCTAAGCAGAAGGTCAAAAGGCGCGCAACGTCCTTGCCCCAATCCCGACCTTTCCCCGAGGTTCCCGCCGGCGCGCGGCCCGGGCATTGCGCCGGTCGGCCCTCGCCCCTAAACGGCGGAAATGGACAAGATCATCATTCAGGGAGGCAAGCGGCTTTCGGGCACGCTGCCGATTTCGGGGGCCAAGAATTCCGCGCTGACGCTGCTCCCCTGCGCGCTGCTCACGGACGAGCCGCTGACCCTGCGCAACCTGCCGCGCCTCGCCGATATCGACGGGTTCCAGCACCTGCTCAATCAGTTCGGAGTATCGACCACGATCGCCGGCAACCGGCCGGGCGATTTCGGCCGGGTGATGACGCTGGAAGCCCCGCGCATCACCTCCACCGTCGCGCCCTACGAACTGGTCCGCAAGATGCGCGCCTCGATCCTCGTGCTCGGGCCGATGCTGGCGCGCATGGGCGAGGCGACCGTGTCGCTCCCCGGCGGCTGCGCGATCGGCAACCGCCCGATCGACCTCCACCTGAAGGCGCTGGAGGCCTTCGGCGCGCAGATCGAGCTGGCCGCCGGCTATGTCCGCGCCATTGCCCCCGATGGCGGGCTGCCGGGCGGGCGCTATTCCTTCCCGGTCGTCTCGGTCGGCGCCACCGAGAACGCGCTGATGGCGGCGGTCCTCGCCTTGGGCAAGTCCACCCTCCACAACGCCGCGCGAGAGCCGGAGATCGTCGACCTGTGCCGGCTGCTGGTCGCCATGGGCGCACAGATCGAGGGGATCGGCACCTCTGACCTCACCATTCACGGCGTCTCGCGGCTGCACGGGGCGACCTACCGCGTGATGTCGGACCGGATCGAGGCCGGCTCCTATGCCTGCGCCGCGGCGATCACCGGCGGCGAGGTCATGCTGCAGCACGCCGTGATCGACGAGATGGAGGCTACCGTCCAGGCCCTGCGCGATGCGGGCGTCACGGTCGAACCGCGCAAGGACGGAATCTACGTGGCGGCCGATGGCCCGCTGCGCGCCGTGACCCTGTCGACCGCGCCCTACCCCGGCTTTGCCACCGACATGCAGGCCCAGCTGATGGCCCTGCTGTGCCGCGCCGAGGGCGCCAGCGTGCTGACCGAAACGATTTTCGAGAACCGCTACATGCACGTGCCCGAGCTGAACCGCATGGGCGCGCACATCGAGACCAAGGGCCGCACCGCCGTGGTCCACGGGGTGCCCCGGCTGACCGGGGCGGAAGTGATGGCAACCGACCTGCGCGCCTCGATGAGCCTCGTCATCGCCGGCCTCGCCGCCGAGGGCGAAACCCAGGTCCACCGCCTCTACCACCTCGACCGCGGCTACGAGCGGCTGGAGGAGAAGCTCGCCCTGATCGGCGCCGAGATCGAGCGGGTCGGCGGGGATTGAGGGCAGGCCGTCTCCCGGCGGAGAACGGTAGCGGGAACCGGAACGGTGGCTCGGTGCGTTGAAGGGCTGACGTGCCTTTCCGCATGGAGGATATCCGATGGCCCTGCTCAAACTCGCATTCGCCGGCGCCGCTGCCTACGGGCTATACCGCTACGCCACCCGCCAGCACCAGCACGAAGGCCACGTGGCCTTCGCCTCTGGCGAAACCGATGGGGAGAACTTCGTGAAGGTCCGCCACGCCGGACCGGAGGGCATGCGCTCGGACCCGCCCGAGTGGGACAAGACCGACGAGGCGAGCGACGAGAGCTTCCCGGCGAGCGACCCGCCGGCGACCTATTGATCCGAACCTGGACCCGGCTGGCGCTCGATCCGGGCCGCCAGCCAGCAGCGGATCGCTCCGGCCAGCCCCGGCGGGTTGAAGGCGGCGATCCGTTCTGCATCGATCCGCCCGACCAGCGCGTTGATCGGCAGGTCTTCCTGCGCAGCGGCTTCCACCAGCAGGCGCCAGAACACCGGCTCGAGGCTGATCGAGGTCTTGTGGCCCGCGATCTCCACCGAACGCTTGACCGGCGGGTGGAACATGTCCTCCGCTCCGCTCACAGCCACCGGTCCACGGCGTGGATGGCAAGGCCGAACAGGCCGCCGACCAGGGTCCCGTTGATACGGATGAACTGGAGGTCGCGGCCGACCGCGCCCTCGATGCGGGTGGTCACCGTGCCGGCATCCCAGCCCTTCACCGTTTCCGACACGAGCCGCACGATCTGGTCGCCATAGCGGCTGGCCACGCCGACCATGGTTCGGCGCAGGAACCGGTTGACCTGCGCCTGCAGCCGGGGATCGCGCGACAGGGCACCGCCCATTTCCGCCAGGGTTCCGGAAAAGACCTGCCCGAGGTTGCTGTCGAGCGCGGCCGAGGGATCGCGCAGCGCGCGCAGCAGCGTTTCGCGCAGGCGCTCCCACGTCGCTTCGAGCCAGGCGCCGACGGCGGGGTTCGCCAACAGCTCGTCCTTCAGCCGCTCCACCCTGGCCTGCATCGCGGGATCGTGAAGCAGCTGGTCGGCGAGCGAGGTCAGGCCCTCCTCGGCCTTGCGGCGCAGCGGGTGGTCCGGATCGACGATCGTCTCCGCCAGCAGCTTGTACAGCCCGTCGAGGATCGCATTGGCGAGCTTCTCGTCCAGCCCGGTAAAGCGCACGATGGCGTTGGCCCGTTCGTGGATCAGGCTGCGGATCAGCCCTTCGTTCGCCTCCAGCGTGAAACCGGCCCAGCGCAGCAGGCTTTCCAGCAGCGGCAGGTGGCGCCGGTCGGCAATCGCGGCGGCGAGCATCTGGCCAAGCAGCGGGGCGACGTCGAGCCGCTCCAACTGGGTGCGCAGGCCGCGGCGCACTGTCGCGCCGAGCTGTTCGGGATCGAGTGACTGCAGCACGTCGGCCAGCAGCCCCGCCGCCCCTTCGGCCACGCGCGAGGAATCGGTGCGCGGGTTGGCAAGGAACGTGCCGGCGGCTCCGGCCAGGTTGAGGCCGCGCATCCGCCGGGCGACGACCTGCGGGGTGAGGAAGTTGGCGCGCAGGAATGCGGCCATGGTGTCGGCGATGCGATCCTTGTTTTCGGGGATGATCGCCGTGTGCGGAATGGGCAGGCCAAGCGGGCGGCGGAACAGAGCGGTCACGGCGAACCAGTCCGCCAGCCCGCCGACCATCGCCGCCTCGCTGAAGGCGAGGGCCCAGCCCCACAGCCCCGGCTGGGTGGGCAGCATGTGGCGCGAGAGCAGGAACAGGCCGGCCATGGCGACCAGCAGCCCGGTGGCGGTGCGCCGCATGGTGCGGGCACGGTCAGCCGGGAGTGCAGCCGGGCCCGTCACTCGGCCGGGAACGCGCCTGGGCCCGCCTCGCGCGGCGGCTCCTGCGCGTGGTGCGGCTCGAAGGTGAGGAAGCGGCGGCGCAGGGTCGGGCCGAGCCGCTTTTCCAGGCCATCGGCCAGGCTGAAGGCAGCCGGCACGATGAGCAGGGTCAGCACGGTCGACATGATCAGGCCGCCGATCACGACGATCCCCATGGGCGCGCGCCAGGCACCGTCACCCGAGATCGACAGGGCGGTGGGAATCATGCCCGCCGTCATGGCCACCGTAGTCATCACGATCGGCACGGCGCGCTTGTGCCCGGCTTCCAGCACGGCCTCGAACTTGGACTTTCCGGCAGCCATTTCCTCGATCGCGAAGTCGATCAGGAGGATCGAGTTCTTGGCGACGATCCCCAGCAGCATCAAAAGGCCGATCAGCACCGGCATCGAGACCGGATAGCCGACAAGGCCGAGAAACAGCAGCCCGCCGAGCGGGGCGAGGAACAGCGAGCCCATGTTGACCAGCGGCGAGACGACTCGATGGTAGAGCAGGACCAGCACGGCGAAGACCAGCAGGATCCCGGCGACCACCGCCACCATCACGTTGTTGATCATCTCCTTCTGCCAGCGGTCCTCCCCGTAGAGGGTGTTGGTCACCCCCGCCGGCAGCTTCTTCATCACCGGCAAGGCGTCGATCGCTGCCGTCGCCTCGCTCTTGACCACGCCGGGGGCAAGGTCTGCGCCGATGAACACGCGGCGCTGCTGGTTGTAGCGCTGGATCGTCGTCGGGCCGGACCCGAAGGAGATGTCGGCCACGCGCGACAGCGGCACGGTGCCGCCCGATGTGGTCGGCACCGGCAGGTTCTGGATGTTCGACAGGTCGCGCCGCGCGGCCTCGGGCATGCGCACGCGGATCGGCACCTGCCGGTCGGCAAGCGAGAACTTGGCGGCGTTCTGGTCGATCTCGCCGATCGTGGCGATGCGGATCGCCTGGCTCATCGCCTGGGTGGTGACGCCGAGGTTCGCGGCAAGGTCCAGCCGGGGCCGCACGATCACCTCGGGCCGGCGCAGGTCGGCGCTGATCCGCGGGGCGACGATCTGCTTCACCCCCTTCATTTCCTCGACGAGGCGGGTGGCCGTATCCTCGAGCAGGGCCGCGTCGGACCCGGCCAGCATGATCGAGATCGGCCGCCCGCTGCCGCCGCCCGAACCGGCGCCGTTGTTCGTCTGGAAGGCGACGCGCGCGTCCGGGATCTGCTGCAGCGCCGGGGTGAGATCGCGCTGGAACTGCTGCAGGTTGCGGTCCCGCTCCTTGTGCAGCACGGCGAAGATCCGGGCGTTGCCCTCGTTCACCTGCTCGAGGATCGCGGCAACTTCCGGCTGCGGTCGCAAGACCTCCACGGTCTGGCGCGAGACCTCGGCGGTCTGCGCCAGGGTCGTGCCGGGGACCATGTCGATCCGGAGCTGGGCGACGTCGCTGTTCGAGTCCGGGAAGAACTGGGCGGGCAGGACGGCGAAGAGCACGATGGTCACCCCGAAGGCGCCAAGCGCCCCGGCGATCATGGCCATGCGGTGGTCGCGCAGCCGCGCCCTCAGGCGGTCCGGCCAGGACAGATGCCCGTTCGCGTCACGGCGAGCGGCGCGCCAGGCTTCAGCCTTCGATGTGTCGAGCGACCAGCGCAGCACGCCGAGGTAACGGTCGAACAGCTTCCCGCCGCCGTGCTCGGCCTTGCCATGGGCCTCGAGGAAATAGGCCGCGATCATCGGGGTGATCATCCGCGCGACGGCAAGGCTCATCAGCACCGAGACGACGACGGTGAGCCCGAAATTCTTGAAGAACTGCCCCGAAACGCCCGGCATCAGCCCGACCGGGAGGAACACCGCGACGATCGAAAAGGTGGTGGCGACGACGGCAAGGCCGATCTCGTCCGCCGCGTCGATCGCCGCCTGGTAGGCCGTCTTGCCCATGCGCATGTGGCGCACGATGTTTTCGATCTCGACGATGGCATCGTCCACCAGCACCCCGGCGACAAGGCCGAGCGCAAGCAGCGACATCTGGTTGAGGGTGAAGCCGAGCAGGCTCATGAACCAGAAGGTCGGGATCGCCGATAGCGGGATCGCGATCGCCGAGATCGCCGTCGCTCGCCAGTCGCGCAGGAAGAAGAACACGACGATCACCGCCAGCACGGCCCCTTCGACCATGGAGGCCATCGAGCTTTCGTACTGGGCCTTGGTATAGTCGACCGTGGAGACGAGCTTGGTGAAGCGGACGCCGGGATGGGCCTTTTCCAGCTCGCCCATGGCCTTCAACGCCTCGTCATAGACGGTGACGTCGGAAGCGCCGCGCGCCCGGGTCAGGGCGAAGGTGACGACCGGCTTGCCGTTCATCCGCGCCTGCGAAACGATCTCGGCGTTGCTGTCGCGCACCGTGGCGATATCGGCGAGCTTGACCGCGCGCCCGGCCCCGAGCGGGATTTCCGTCTGCGAGAGGTCATAGGCGTTGGCCGCGTTGCCGAGCACCCGGACCGACTGGCGCGATCCGGCGATCTCGGCGCGGCCGCCCGCCGCATTGGTGTTGAGCTGGCGCAGGACCGAATTGACCTGCGCCGCCGTGACCCCGGCGGCCTGCATCCGCGGCGGGTCCAGGGTGACCAGGATCTCGCGGTTGACCCCGCCGCCGCGGCTCACCCCCGCAAGGCCCTCGATCGCGAGCAGCCGCTTGGACACCGTATCGTCGATGAACCACGAAAGCTGCTCAAGCGTCATGTCGTCGGCCGAGACCGCGAAATAGGCGATAGGCTCGGACGACGTCTGGGCCTTGATCACGGAAGGTTCGAGAATCCCCTCCGGCAGATCGCCGCGTGCCTGGTCGACGGCATTCTTCACCTCGTTGAGGGCCTCGTTGATGTCCTCGCCGATCTGGAACTCGACCAGGGTCTGGCTCGAGCCTTCCGAAGCGGTCGAGCTGATCGACTGGACTCCGGCGATCGAGCGGATCGCCGATTCCACGCGCTGGGTGACCTGCTTCTCGATTTCGGTCGGCGCGGCACCCGGCTGGCTGATCGTGACGATCACCATCGGGAATTCGACGTCCGGCTGGGACTGCACCTCCATCCGCGCGAAACTGAAGATGCCAAGCAGCATCAGCGCCGAAAAGATCACCAGCGGCACCACGGGGTGCCGGATCGACCAGGCCGAGATGTTGCGGAAGTTCATCGGCCGGGCGTCAGGATCCGCGGCCGACCGGCGAGGCCACCAGCCTGGGGATCACCGTTTCGCCCGGCTGCAGGAATGCGCCGGCGCGCAGCACCACGCGCTCGTTCCCGCTCAGCCCCTGGACCACGGCGATGCCGTCCTCGGCGACGGTGCCGGTCCTGATCGGGCGGCGTTCCACCCGGTTGCCGGCGCCGATCACATAGACATAGGCCCCGCGGCTGTCGGACTGGAGCGCGGATTCGGGCAGCTTCGGCGCGATCACCGTGCCCGAGCGGATCTCCACCCCGGCAAAGCCGCCGGGCCGCAGTTCGGGGGCATAGGCAAGCGCGATGCGGGCCATGCCCTGGCGGCTCGTCGGATCGATCGTCGGCGCGACCTGCCAGACCTGGCCGGTGAAGTGCCGGTCCGAACCAACCGGCGTGACCTCGGCCGCGACGCCGGGGCGGATCGCCGCCAGATCGGTTTCCGAAAGCTTGGCCTGGACCTCCAGCTCGCCGGCGCGTGCGATGCGGAACAGCACGCCGCTCGCCGGGCCGACGACCTGCCCGCGCTCGACCCGGCGTTCGAGCACCAGCCCGTCGGCCGGGGCGACGATGTTGAGCCGGGCCGACTGAGCGCGCAGCTGGCCGAGCTGGGCCTGGGCAACCTTGACCCGCGCCACGGCGGCGTCGCGGGTCGATGCCAGCCGGTCGAGATCGGCGCGCGAGATGAAGCCGCGGCTGACCAGCTTGATCGCGCGGTCGTAATTGGCCTGGGCCAGACGCGCGTCCGCCTGGGCGACCTGGACCTGGGCGGCCTGCCCGGTTTCCTGCTGGGCCTGCACCGAGCGGTCGACCACGGCGAGCACCTGGCCCTGCCGAACCCAGTCCCCCGCATCGACGCGGACCTCTGAAACCTGCCCGCCTTCGCCCACCGAACCGACCGGCATCTCGCGCCGTGCCGCAATCGTGCCCGTGGCCGAGATGGCACTGGCAATGGTTGCCCGGCCCGGCGTGATGACGCTGACCGTGGCCGCCTGCTGGACGGCCTTGCTGCTATCGGCATCGCCGCGGTGAAACAGCCAGTAAAGGGCCGCCAGCGCCACGAACACCCCAGCGGCGATCAGCCAGCGGCGGCGGCGCGCGGCGCTTGCGGTATCCGCATCGAGCCCCGGCTCTTCCTCGCCGGGCGCCTCTATGCGCGCTTCGTAATTCATCAGCGTCTCAGCCTTGGCATAAGGCCCAGCTTCCGGAACGCCATCGTCTGCACCGATGGTCCCGGACCGCCTGCATCAGGGATGCGGGACCCTTTCGTCGTGGCGAAACATAGTGCCGGGCCGGGATCGTTGCAATGCAGCGTGTTTAATTAGAATATGCGGCGAAAACAACGCGAGCGGCCGGCCTCTCGCGAGGCCGGCCGCTCCGGTCCGAATAGTGGGCGCGGTCCGCTCAGTACTTGAGCTGGCGCTCGTAAAGATCGCGATAGTGCTGGATCCGCGTCACGCGCAGGCCCTGCATGCCGGAGCGATCGACCGCGCGCTGCCACGAGGCGAATTCCTCCAGGGTCAGGCCATAGCGTTCGCAGGCCTCCTCGATCGTCAGCAGGCCGCCGTTGACGGCCGAGACGACCTCGGCCTTGCGGCGCACGACCCACCGGGTGGTGTTCGGCGGCGGCAGCGAATCAAGGGTCAGCGGCTCCCCAAGGGGGCCGATCACCATGGCCGGGCGGATGTTCTGGTTCTCGATCATTCCAATCCTCGGTCGCCGGGCGTGGGAGAAGCGGCGACGTCACGAACTATGACGGGCGCCGCTTTGCTATTGGCCGAATGAAAAGGGTTAACGGGCTGTTCACCGGGTCGGCACGTCATCAGAACGGCACGCCCTGCCGCAAGGAACCCTCCGCCGGGCAGGTCGCGGCCCGCCTGAGCCTCCAGCGTCCGGCGCAGCGCGTGAATGGCGGCAAAGCGCGCGCGCAGGGCCTGCCAGTCGGGCTGGTGCCGGATCGAGGCGGAACCGCCCTCTCCCTGCGCCGGCCACACCGCCTGGCCGGTCGCGGGCGTCAGCCCCCCGGCCAGGTTACGCGGGTCGTCGAAGTCGTATCCCATCTGCATGGGGGCGGTCATACTCCGGTGATGGTCAACGCACCGTAAAGACGGCCTTTACCTCGTAGTCAGGTTCGTTAACGCGTTGAGAGGCGGCACATTTTGGATTTTCGTCCGGTCGCGTGTATGGGGCGGCCAATGGAACCGGCCCGCCTTCTTCCCGAGATCCTCAACCCGGCCGGGCTGTTCCAGCTCGGCGCGGAGGGTGCTTCGCTGGCCGGGCGGCGCGTGGTCGTCGCCATGTCGGGCGGGGTGGACAGTTCGGTCGTCGCGGCGCTGGCGGCCGCCACCGGGGCCGAGACGATCGGCATCACGCTCCAGCTTTACGATCATGGCGCCGCCACCGGCCGCAAGGGTGCCTGCTGTGCCGGTGACGACATCCGCGACGCGCGCGCCGTGGCCGACCGGCTGGGCATTGCCCACTACGTATTCGACCATGAAAGCAGCTTCCGTACCGAGGTGGTCGAGCGCTTCGCCGACGACTATCTCGCCGGCCGCACCCCCATTCCCTGCATCCGCTGCAACATGGGGCCCAAGTTCACCGATCTCCTTGCCATGGCGCGGGATCTGGGGGCGGACTGCATGGCAACCGGGCACTATGTCCGCCGCGTCGAAGCCCCGGGGGGGGCGGAACTGCACCGCGCGCTCGATCCCGCGCGCGACCAGAGCTACTTCCTCTATGCCACCACGCAGGCACAGCTCGATTTCCTGCGCTTCCCCCTGGGCGGCCTGCCCAAGAGCGAGGTGCGGCGCATTGCCGAAGCGGCGGGCCTGAAGGTCGCGGCCAAGCCCGACAGCCAGGACATCTGTTTCGTCCCGGACAACGACTATGCAAAGGTCGTCCGCGCGATCCGCCCTGAAGGCGTCGACGGCGGAGAGATCGTCCATGCCGAGACCGGGGCGGTGCTGGGCGCGCACAAGGGCGTGATCCACTTCACGGTCGGCCAGCGGCGGGGCCTCGACATCGGCGGGCAGCCCGAACCGCTCTACGTCACCGGGATCGACGCGGCGCGCCGGCAGGTTCTGGCCGGGCCGCGCCGGGTTCTGGCGGTCAGCAGCGCCCGGCTGATCGAGACGAACCGGATCGGCCCGCTGCCCGAAGCCCCGCTTTTCGCCAAGGTCCGCTCCCTGGCGAAACCGGTGCCGGTGACCCTTGAAGGACCGCTGGGCAACGGTGCTGCAACGTCGATCCGCTTCGCCAGCCCGAGTACCGGAGTCGCCCCGGGCCAGGCCGCCGTGCTCTACGCCGAAGACCGGGTGGTCGGCGGCGGCTGGATCGAGGAAACCGCCGCCTAGTCCGTCCAGGGCTGCAGGACGCAGCCCTCGCCCGGACGGAAGGTGGCGCTGTCCCGCGCAAGGAATGGAACGCGGGCGGTCACGGTCCGGCTCTCGGCATCGTCGCTCAAGAGGACAAGGCGCATGCCCGGTTCGAAATCGGCGCGGCATTCGCCCAGCGGGCGCCCGGCGAGGTAGTGGCACGAACAGCCCATCCGCGCCCCGAAGGCGGCCCCGGCCCGGGCCTTGCCCCGGATATCCCCGCCGAACAGCACGACCAGCGCCCCGGTCAGCAGGGCGGCCAGCGCGAGGAGCCAGCGTCCGAAAGGCCTGCGCCGGATCGATGGGGCAGCGGGGGACAGGGGCTGGTTAGCGGTTGCCATGGCGGGCCGTTCTTCGCATGAGCAGGGCCACGATGTCCACGCGCCTCCTGCCTATAGCCTGCCTGATCGCCGCGCTCGGCGGCGTTTCGGGCTGCTCGCGCGGAACGCCCGCCGATCCCCCGCCCCCGGGCCCCGAGGCCATGGCCGCCATTGCAGAGCGTCCCGGCGTCCCGCGCGAGGCGCTGGCCCGGGCGGTCGACGCCCTGTTCACCGATGCGGAAGCCGGCCAGACCCGTGCCCTGGTGATCCTCTCCGGCGGGAAGATCGTGGCGGAACGCTACGGCCCGGGCTTCGGGCCGGACACACGCCTCGCCGGCTGGTCGCTGAGCAAGACCGTGACCGGGATCCTTGTCGGCCTGCTGGTGGCGGACGGCCGCCTCCGGCTGGACGAAAGCGTACCGATCCCGGCCTGGCAGCGCCCCGGCGATCCGCGCGGCGAGATCACGCTCCGCCAGCTGCTCCAGATGCGCTCGGGCCTGAGGCACAGGGAGAGCGGTCCACCGGTCTACCTGTCGGACGAGGTGCGGATGCTGTTCCTCGACGGGCGTGACAACATGGCCGCCTATGCCGAAGCCCAGCCGCTAACCGCGGAACCCGGCAGCACCTGGCACTATTCCAGCGCCACGGCCATCGTCCTTGCCGATATTGCCGCCCGCGTGCTGAGCCCGAACGGCAATGCCGCCGCGCGCCGGCAGGCCGTGGCCGATTACCTGAACGCGCGGCTGTTTGCCCCGGTCGGCCTCAAGTCCATGGTGGCCGAATTCGACGCAGCAGGAACGATGATCGGCACGTCCATGATCCACGCCACGGCGCGCGACTGGGGCCGGCTCGGGGAATTCCTGCGCAACGGCGGCTCGGTGCGCGGCGCGCAGGTGCTGCCCCGCCCGTGGGTGGAATTCATGACCGCGCCCTCGCCGCGCAACCCCGGCTACGGGGCACAGCTGTGGCTGAACCGGCCGCAGGTGGACGGCAAGGTGGAGCTGCTCCCCGGCCGCGCGCCGGCCAATCTCTTCGCGATGATCGGCCATGGCGGGCAGTACGTGCTCGTCTCGCCCGGCCAGCAACTGACCGTGGTGCGGATGGGCCGCAGCACGGCGGAGGAACGCCCCGCCGTGCTCGATCATCTGGCTGCTATCGTCAGTCTGTTTCCGCGGCGGCCGCGGGGGAGCTGATCCCGCCGGGCTGCCCACCGGGGTGCAGGACATCGCCCGCGGCAAGGCCAGCATCGAGGTGCCCTTCGGGATCAGGGTGGATCAGGATCTCGATCCCCGGGAATTCGGCCAGGAGCTTGGCCTCCACCTCGTCCATGACCTTGTGCGCGTCGATCACCGACATCCGTCCGTCGACCCAGACGTGGAACTGCACGAAGTCGCGATTGCCAGAGGTCCGCGTGCGCAGGTCGTGCACGCCGCGCAGCTCCGGATGGCGCGCCAGGACGGCGACGAAGCGATCCTTCTTGTCCTGCGGCCACTCACGGTCCATCAGGTTGGCGATCGCCTTTTCAGAGGCTCCCCAGGCGCCCCAGCCCAACCAGGCGGCGATGAGCAGGCCGAACACCGGATCTGCCCCGCTGATGCCCAGATACTGGTCGCAGGCAAGCGCCGCGATGACCGCGAGGTTAAGCAGCAGGTCGGACTGGTAGTGCACGTGGTCGGTCGAGATCGCCAGGCTTTGCGTGCGGGCGATCACGTGGCGCTGCCAGCCAAGCAGGGCGAGCGTTGCTGTCATGGCGATGGCCGAAACCGCGATGCCCTCGCCCGCCGCCTCGGTCCGCGCGCCGGCGAAGAACTGCTGGACCGCGTGCAGCGCCAATGACAGCGCCGAGATCGAGATCAACACGACCTGGAACATGGCCGCCAGTGCCTCGGCCTTGCCGTGGCCGAAGCGGTGCTCGTGATCGTCCGGCTGTGCCGCAACCCATACCCCCGCGAGCGTCGCCAGGCTCGCGACAAGGTCGAGCGCGGTGTCGGCAAGGCTGCCGAGCATGGCGGTGGAGCCCGTAGTCCAGGCCGCCCAGGCCTTCAACGCCAGCAGCAGGGCGGCAACCGCGATGCTCGCATAGGCCGCACTGCGGTTCAGCGCGCCGGTGTCCGCGGGAGCGGGGGCGATCGGGGTGGCGGGAGCCGTCATGGCGGGCCTCAGGGATAGAGGAGGGTGCTGGACCACCCCCCCGGTGCAGCGGGATCGCGGCGGAAACGGCGGCGTTCGTGCAGGCGGTGTTCGCGGTCCTGCCAGAACTCGATGGCTTCCGGGACGACCCGGAAACCGAACCAGTGCGGCGGCCGCTCGACCGCCTTGCCGGCAAAGCGGGCCTCGACCGCGGCGAACCGGTCCACGAAGGTCTGGCGCGAATCGAGCGGGGCCGACTGGTCCGAAGCCACGGCGCCCAGCTGGCTGTCGCGCGCGCGGCTGGCGAAATAGGCGTCGGCCTCCGCCTCCGAGACGCGGACCACCGGGCCTTCGATGCGGATCTGGCGGCGTAGGCTCTTCCAGTGGAACAGCAGCGCGGCGTTGGGATTGGCAATCAGTTCGCCCCCCTTGCGGCTGCGGCTGTTGGTGTAGAACACGAAGCCGCCGCCCTCGCCAAGGTCCGGCCCGTGCCCCTTGAGCAGGACCATCCGCACCGAAGGCAGCCCGTCCCGGGTCGCCGTGGCGAGCGCCATGGCGTTCGAATCGTTCGGCTCCGAAGCGCGCGCCTCGGCAAACCAGGCGTCGAACAGGGCGAAGGGATCGCTGTGGGGCAGGGTGGTGGTCGCCGGCTCGGGGTTCACGGACATATCCTGACGAGAAGAACGGGGTTTGCAGCGGCGGCGGCCTTCCTTTCCCATAGCCCCGATGGCCCCGCTGTGAAAGAGCGGCCAGCCTGTCCCTTGTGCCGGGGCCGCCACGCAACTAGCTAGGGGGCATGGCAGATCCATACGCGACCCTGGGGGTGGCTCGCGGCGCGAGCGAAAAGGACATCAAGTCCGCCTATCGCAAGCTCGCGAAAGAGCTTCACCCCGACCGGAACAAGGACAATCCCAAGGCTGCCGAGCGGTTCAGCGAGGTGACCCGCGCCTATGACCTCCTGTCCGACAAGGACAAGCGCGCCCGCTTCGACCGGGGCGAGATCGACGTCGATGGCAATCCGGCCAACCCCTTCGGCGGCGGCTTCGGTGGCGGCGGCGGCTTCGGCGGTGCCGGCCAGCGCGGCTTCCGGCACGACGGGTTCGAGGGCTTCCAGGGCGGCGGCCAGGGCGGCGCGGGCGGACCAGACCTGTCGGACCTGTTCGAAGGCCTGTTCGGCGGCCGTTCGGGCGGGGGCGGGTTCGGCGGCGGGCGCCGGGCGGCCCCCAAGGGCGCCAACCTCCAGTATCGGCTCCAGGTCAGCCTGACCGACGCGGCCACTCTCGCCCCCCAGCGCATCACCCTCGGCGATGGCAAGACGATCGACCTCAAGCTGCCAGCCGGGATCGAGGACAGGACCCAGATGCGCCTCGCCGGCAAGGGCGAACCGGGACCCGGCGGCAGCGGCGATGCCATCGTCGTCATGGAAATCCAGCCGCACGCCTTCTTCAGGCAGGACGGCGACAACCTCCGGCTCGACCTGCCGGTGAGCCTGGCCGAGGCGGTGAACGGGGCCAAGGTCAAGGTCCCCACGGCCGATGGCGCCGTCATGCTGACCGTCGCGCCCGGCAGCACCTCGGGCAAGACGCTGCGGCTGAAGGGCAAGGGCATGACCCGCAAGGACGGCTCGCGCGGGGATCAGCTGGTAACCCTGCAGGTGGACCTGCCCGCGCCCGACAGCGAGGCCATGGCGGAACTGCGCCGCCGCCTCGAGGGTTTCGAGGAGCACCGGAACCCGCGTGCAAGGCTGGGGGTCTAAAGGAGAACCATGGAGGAGCGCCCGATCGAAGGTGTGGGCGCAGCCGTTCACGGACCTGCCCTTGCCCCTCCCGACCTTTCGCCCGAAGCCCGCCGCCGCCACGCCCTGCGCTCGCTCACGGGGGATCTGACCGAGGGCGATGTCAGCCCGCTCGACCTCAGGGCGCGCCACCACTGGCACGCGCACCTGCGCCAGATCCTCGGCCGCACCCTTGCCGGCGTATGGAACGATGGGTTCATCCACGCCGGCAACCTTGCCTATGTGGCGATCGTTGCGCTGTTTCCGTTCTTCATCACCGTGGCCGCCATCTTCTCCGCCATCGGCGAGAAGGACGAGCAGGCCGCCTCGATCAACGCCTTCCTCATCGCCGTCCCGCCCTCGGTGGCCAGCGCCATCGGCCCGGTCGCCCACGCCGTGATCGAGGCGCGGACCGGCTGGCTGCTGTGGCTCGGCGGCCTCGTCGGCCTGTGGACCGTCGGCAGTCTGATCGAAACGATCCGCGACATCCTGCGCCGGGCCTACGGCACCAAGCACACGCACGCGTTCTGGCGCTACCGCCTGCTCTCGACCGGGATCATCTTCGGCGCCGTCATCCTGCTGCTGCTCTCGCTGTGGGTCCAGGTGGCGATCGGCGCGGTGGAAACGGCGATCTACGCCTGGTTCCCCGCGCTCGATCCGGTGCTGGGCGAGATCGCCATGACCCGGCTGATTCCCGGGTTCGTCCTGTTCGGTTCGGTGTACCTGCTGTTCTATTCGCTGACCCCCAGCCGCTACCGCCACCGGCGCTATCCCAAGTGGCCCGGCGCGCTGTTCGTCAGCGTGTGGTGGGTGCTGGTGCTGACCGCGCTGCCCTGGGCGCTGCGCCGCCTTTTCCACTACGACGCGACCTACGGCAGCCTTGCCGGCGTGATGATCACGCTTTTCTTTTTCTGGCTGGTCGGCTTAGGGATGGTATTCGGGGCTGAGCTGAACGCGGCGCTGGCCGAAACACCGGAAGAACGCGACATGGTCGGGCAGGCGGACAACCGCACCCGGGCAGCGCAAGGAACGTAAGGCGGAGAACGGACCGATTATGACGGGACTGATGGCGGGAAAGCGCGGCCTGATCATGGGCCTCGCGAACGACAAGTCGCTGGCCTGGGGGATCGCACAGCGGCTCAGTGAACACGGCGCGGAACTCGCCTTCTCCTATCAGGGAGAGGCCCTGGAAAAGCGCGTGCGGCCGCTCGCCGCCTCGCTCGGCAGCGATTTCCTGATCGATTGCGACGTCTCCAGCATGGAGGCGCTGGACGCCGCCTTCGATCAGCTGAAGGCCCGCTGGCCGACGATCGACTTCGTCGTCCACGCGATCGGCTATTCAGACAAGAACCAGCTGCGCGGCCGTTTCTACGATACCACGCTCGACAACTTCCTGATGACCATGAACATCTCGGCCTATTCGCTGGTCGCCGTGACCCGGCGGGCGGTAGAGATGATGCCGAACGGCGGCTCGATCCTGACCCTCACCTATTACGGCGCCGAAAAGGTCGTTCCGCACTACAACGTGATGGGCGTGGCCAAGGCCGCGCTGGAAACCAGCGTGAAGTATATCGCGAACGATTGCGGCCCGGCCAACATCCGCGTCAACGCGATCTCCGCCGGCCCGATCAAGACGCTCGCCGCCAGCGGCATCGGCGATTTCCGCTACATCCTGAAGTGGAACGAACTGAACAGCCCCCTGCGCCGCAACGTCACCATCGAGGACGTCGGCGGCTCCGGCCTCTACTTCCTGTCCGACCTGTCCTCGGGCGTCACCGGCGAGGTTCACCACGTCGACGCGGGCTATCACACCGTCGGAATGAAGCAGGAAGACGCGCCGGACATCGCGCTGGGGTGACGCCCCCAGCCACCTGATTCATTTCGGCACGCCCCGCTCAGCCCTGTTCATAACAAAAGGCCCGGGGCAGACATGCCGCCGGGCCTTCGGTTAGGTCTCCCGACGAGCCGCGCGTTCGATGGAGGCAGCCATGCTTGCGCGCGCACTCGCCGGAAGTCCGGTGCGGGCGGGGGAGGCGTTCCCGTCCGCTGGAAACTCGGGGCCTATCCCACAGCCTGAAGCACGTGGCCTCCGGCCGATCCGCCGCGCGGCTGGTCTGGCCAGATGCCGCGGGTATCGTAAACGATCTTGCCGACCCGCTCCGACAGCGGGATCGAGCGGAACAGGTCATGATCCACCAGCACGATCAGGATCTCGCACCGCGCCAGCGCCGTATCGATGTCGATCAGCTCGACCGGCGTGTCCCGGTACTCGATCGGCAGCTCGCTGATATAGGGTTCCACGATCGAAATGCGAGCGGCATGGCGGCGCGTCAGGGTAGAGGCGACCAGCCGCGCCGGGCTCTCGCGGAAATCGTCGATGTTCGCCTTGAAGGCAAGGCCGAGGCAGGCGACCCGCGCCTCCGGATGGGCCTGGAGCAGGGCATCGGCTTGGGCGATCACGTGGTGGATCTTGGAATCGTTGACCCCCCGCGCCGTGCGGATCAGCGGCGTCTCTTCCGGCGCGCCGTGGACGATGAACCACGGGTCGACCGCGATGCAGTGCCCGCCCACGCCCGGCCCGGGCGAGAGGATGTTCACGCGCGGGTGGCGGTTGGCAAGGCGGATCACCTCCCACACGTCGAGCCCCATGCGGTCGGAAATGATCGAAAGCTCGTTGGCGAAGGCGATGTTGACGTCGCGGTAGGCGTTCTCGACCAGCTTGGTCATCTCGGCCGAGCGGCTGTCGGTCGTCACGCAGGCCCCGCGCACGAACAGCTTGTAAAAGGCCAACGCCTTGCGCGCGCAGCGCGGGGTGACACCGCCAATCGAGCGGTCGTTGTTGGTCAGCTCCTCGAGGATGCGGCCGGGCAGCACGCGCTCCGGGCAATAGGCGAAGGACACGTCGGGCGTGTCGGCGGTGAGGCCGGGGAAGCGCAGGTCCGGCCGCGCCTCGGCCATCAGGTCGCGCAACTGCTCGGTCGTGCCGACCGGCGAGGTCGATTCGAGGATCACCGTATCGCCCGGCTTCAGCACCGGGGCCACGGCACGGCCGGCGTCCATCACATAGGTGAGGTCCGGCGCATGGTTCGCATCGAACGGCGTCGGCACGGCGATCACGAAGACGTCGGCCGGCTCGACCCGGGTGGAGGCGGTCAGCAGGCCGCGATCGACCACGCCGCGCACCAGCCCGTCGAGATCGACCTCCTCGATGTGGATCTCGCCCCGGTTGATCGTATCGACCACCTCGCGGCTGACGTCGACACCGCGCACCTTGCAACCCGCACGGGCGACGATGGCGGCGGTGGGCAGCCCGATATAGCCCAGGCCTACAACGCAAACCTCAGGCTTGTTGTCCGACTTCATTCCCGATCAGCTCCACGATGCGGCCGGCGGAGCGTCCGTCCCCGAAGGGATTATGGGCGCGGGCCATGGCCTCGTAGGCGCCCTTATCGTCAAGCAGGGTAAAGATTTCGGTAACGATAGTATCCTCGTCGGTGCCGACCAGCCGGGCGGTTCCGGCCTCCACGCCCTCGGGCCGCTCGGTCGTCTCGCGCATGACGAGGACCGGCTTGCCCAGCGCCGGAGCCTCTTCCTGCACCCCGCCGGAATCGGTCAGCATGATCTCGGCCAGGCCCAGCAGCCGGGCGAAGTGCGGATAGTCGAGCGGCTCCATCAGCGCCACGTTGGCCAGCCCCGCCAGCCGCTCGTTCATTACCGCGCGCACGTTGGGGTTGAGGTGGACAGGAAAGACCACGGCCACGTCCGGCCGCGCGGCGATGCGGCGGATCGCGCCGGCGATCGATTCCATGCCCTCGCCGAAGTTTTCGCGCCGGTGGCTGGTCACGCCGACGATCCGCTTGCCAGCAAACCGCCGCTCCACCTCGGCGAGGCCAGCGGCCAGCGCCGGCTCCTGCGCGATCCGCGCGGTTACCCAGTGCAGCGCATCGATCACCGTGTTGCCGGTCACGTGGACGCGGGTGGGATCGACATTCTCGCGCAGCAGGGCCGCTGCCGAGGTTTCGGTCGGTGCGAAGTGCAGGCTGGCCATGGCGCCGATGATCTTGCGGTTGACCTCTTCGGGCCAGGGGTGGTGGATGTCGCCCGAACGCAGCCCCGCCTCGACATGATCGACCGGGATCTTGCGGTAATAGGCGGCAAGCGCACCGGCCATGGCGGTCGCCGTATCGCCCTGCACCATGACCCGGTCGGGCCGGACCGCGTCCATCACCCCGCCAAGCCCCGTCAGCAGCGCCGCGGTCAATCCGTCAAGCGTCTGGCCCGGAGTCATCAGGTCAAGGTCATGGTCCGGCACGATCCCGGCGATCCCCAGCACCTGGTCCAGCATCTGGCGGTGCTGGGCCGACACGCAGACCACCGGCTCGAACCGCGGATCGGCCTTCAGCGCGGCGATCACCGGGAACAGCTTGATCGCCTCGGGCCGGGTGCCGAAGATGACCAGTATGCGGGCAGGGGGGATTGGGGCAGGGGCAGCAGTCATGCCCGGCCCGATAGCATGGGACAGTTAATAACCGGGGTGCTCATCTACCGGGCGATGGCAACAAGCACCCCCGCACCATTCCCGTTTGTGTCGAGCGAAGTCGAGACACGGTTTCGCGCTGACCGGCTCAGGGCTTGGCGGCAGGCGCCGTCACCGTCGGATCGCCCACGCCCGGTGCCGGCGCCGGATCCTGCTCCTGGCGCTGACGGGCTTCGTAGTCCTTCTCGGCCTGTTCGACCCGTGCCTGCGTTGCAGCGGCGTCTGCATCGACCGTGGCGGCGCGCTTGGCCCGTTCCTCGGCGATCATCTTGGAGAACTGCACGTCGCTCGCGCCCTTCTTCTCCGCGTAAGCCGCGTCGATCAGCTTCTGGGTGCAGCCGTTGACCCCGCCGGGGCCGACCGGCGAACATGAATTGGTCCCGGTCCGCCCGACCGTCTCATAGGCAAGAACACGCTGGCTCCAGGCCTCGCTGCGCGTGCTGGGGGTCTCGCGCAAGGGGGCAGGAATGCGATAGCGTTCCTCCTCGGCCTTGCGGGCGCAAACGGTGATCTCGTCGCCGGAGGACTGCGGGCAGGGATCGTTGCCGTAGACGATCACCGTGTTGACCCGTTCGTTCCCGCTCCCCTCCTGGGCCAGCAACGGCGCGGCGCCAAGGACGCTCGCCCCCAGGGCAAGGGCGGCGGAAAGGATCAGGGTGGCGCGCATCGGATGCTCCCGGGACAGTGGAACGGCAGGGTCCTGCCGACGAACATAGGCGCTGAGCCTATTGAACGAAAGATGAAGCGCTTGGTTGCCCCATGCCTTGCCCCAGATCAACCGCGCCGGACGAAACCGCGCTCAGATGCGTTCGGACAGGCGGATCGCCAACCGGCAGCCCAGCCGGATCGCGCCGGACAGCAGCGGATAGGCCGGGGCCTTTTCCGCCCCCGCTGCCAGTGCTGCCGCCTTGTGCTCACGCTCGTCGGCGCGGAAGCGTTCGATCAGACCCGAGAGTTCGGGATCGTCCTCGCCCAGCTCGTCCAGCTGCTGCGTGTAATGGCGGTCGATCTCGGTCTCGATCGCCGCGGTGCAGGCCATCGCCGCCTCCGGCCCGAGCAGCGCCGTCGCCGCGCCGAGCGCAAAACCCGCGGCCGACCACAGCGGCTGGAGCGCGGTCGGCCTCACCCCGCGCTCTGCCGCCAGCGCGTCGAAGGTCTTGAGGTGTTCGGCCTCCTGCATGGCCATGGCGCCGATTTCCTGCGCGTGCGGCGCGCGGTTGCCCATCACGGCCAGTTGCCCGGCGTAGATCCGGGTCGCGCCATATTCGCCGGCCTGATCGACCCGCAGCATCCGGTCCGCCCGCCGGTCAGCCACGGGCCCGCGCCCCCGACCGTGCGACCAGCGCGAGGACCAGCGCCGCCCCGGCCATCGAGAAAAGGAAATTGAACCCCGCGAGCGAGACTCCCATCAGCGTCCACTGCGGCTGGTCGCAGCTGACCAGCGGCGCCTTGTTCATGATCGCATCCAGCGGATTGCCGCCGTCGAGTTTCACCAGCGAACTGCACGAGGTGAACCCCTCCCACCACTTGTACTCGACCCCTGCGTGGAACAGCCCGATGAGGCCCGACGCGGCGATCCCCAGCGCCGCGAGGATGACCAGCGTGCGCGCTTGCCGCGGCACGGCGAACGCCAGCAGGGCAAGGACCAGCGCGGCAAAATGGGCATAGCGCTGCCACCAGCACATCTCGCAGGGGAACAGCCCGAACCCGTATTGCGAGACATAGGCCCCACCCAGCAGCAGGGCCGGCACCAGCAGGGCGACCAGCCGGGCCTTTTCCACCCCAGCAATGTTCAGCGTGCGATCAGCCGCGACCATGGCTCACTTGACCTTGGGCAGGGCGGCGAGCGGCGGCATCCCGGCCGTCCGCCGGATCGTGTTGACCGCGTACCACAGCTGGAAATCGTCGATCCCCTTCTCCTTCAGCTGCTCTGCCGTCCACTTGAAGCGGGGATCTTCCTTCTTGTCGTTCTCGAGCGCCTTGTCGTCGAGCCCGATCTCGTTGACGAGGTGGCCGCGCAAGTCGCTTTCGCGATAGGAGAGCGCGGCGCGCTTGCGGGCGTCGGGGTCGGAAATCTGCGGTACCCGCACGTCCGGCTGGATCCCGCCCTCCTGCACCGAACGGCCCGACGGCGTGTAGTAGCGCGCCGTGGTGATCTTGACTGCATGGGTCTTGTCCAGCCGGATCAGGCTCTGCACCGAACCCTTGCCGAAGGTGCGCTCACCCATGATCAGCGCGCGGTGGTTGTCCTGCAGCGCGCCGGCCACGATTTCCGAGGCCGAGGCGGAGCCGGCATCGACCAGCACGATGATCGGCAGGCCCCGCGCCGCATCGCCCTTAAACGGGGTCTGCTCGGCCCGGTAATATTCGTTCTCGGCGGCATTGCGGCCGCGCTGCGAGACGATGTCGCCCGAGGCGAGGAATAGATCGGACAGCAGCACCGCCTCGTCCAGCGAGCCGCCCGGGTTCTGGCGCAGGTCCAGGACCAGGCCGGTCAGGCGGTTGCCCGACTGGCGCTTCAGGTTGGACACCTGCTGGCTGACATAGTTGCCGACCTCGGCCGAGAATTCGTTGACCGCGATCACCCCGACCGTGTTGTCCACCAGCCTGGAGGTGACCGGCTCGAGGCTGATCACGCCGCGCGTCACGGTCGTGTCGAACGGCTCGTCGCGGCCGGGGCGGAAGATCGTCAGGCGGATCGAGGTACCGGCCGGCCCGCGCATCCGCGCCACCGCCTCGTCCAGGTCCACGCCGTAGATCAGCTTGCCGTCCAGGTGAGTGATATAGTCCCCCGCCTTGACGCCGGCGCGGTCCGCCGGGCTGCCGCGCATCGGCGAGACGACCTTCACGGCGCCGTCGTCTCCCACGACCGACAGGCCAAGGCCCGAATAGTTGCCCTCGATCATTGTATCGAGCCGCTGCAGGCTGGTCCCTTCCAGATAATTGGAGTGGGGATCGAGGCTGGCGAGCATGCCGTCGATCGCGCCCTTGACGAGCTTGTCGTCGCTGACCGGCTCCACATAGTTGGCCTTGATCAGGTCATAGACCTTGAACAGACGCTCGAACTGGGGGCCGCTCTGGCCGTCCACTGCGGCAAGGCCGGCCGTCGTCGCAGGAAGCAGCGCCACCGCCGAAACGAGCAGGGCGGCGCGAGAAATGGTCTTGAACGACATTGCCGTGCGAAAGCCTTTTGCCGGAGAGGATTGCGCCCGTTCTATAGGGCGGCGCGGCTGAACGCCAGATGGAGTTCCGGCCATGGTGCAGCCGGCGTCAGCGCGTGCGGCCCAGAACGTCGAGCGGGTTCACCGGGTTTCCGTCGCGCCGCACTTCGAAGGTCACCAGGGGCTGGCCCGGCGAGGCCGTGCCGAGCGGCGATCCCGCCACCAGCTGGTCCCCCACCCGCACGCCCAGCTGCCCGAGCCCGGTAACGAGGCTGGTCCAGCCGCCGCCGTGGTCGACGATCGCAATCTGCCCGAAGCCGCGGTACTGTCCGGCAAAGGCCACGCGGCCCGCCGCCGGCGCCACTATCTGCGCCCCGCCGGCCGCCGCGATGGTCACCCCGCGCGAGCGGACCGAACCCGAGGTCTCCTCGCCAAACCCCGCCACCAGCCGGCCCTGCGCGGGCAGCAGGAATGCCGGGGCCCGCTCAGGCGCGGGGGTTGCGGGCGCCCCTGCAGCCTCCGGCGCGCCCTGGTCGCCGGGACGCGCCGGGCGCATGATCGGGCCGGGAAGCTGGGCGAGCTGGTCGCGCAGCCGTCCGGCGCGGCCGAGATCGTCGGCAAGCGCGCCAAGGTCGCGTGCCCGTTCGGCCAGGGCCAGCGCCCGCTCCGCTTCCCGGTCCGCCACGCCGGCGGTCTCGCGCGAGGCGATGCGCTGGCGCGTCTCCAGCACGGCCAGCGCATCGCGGCGGCGCTTGAGATCGCCCTGCTCGGCGCGCAGCGCGGCAATGCCCGCCTCGGCCGCATCGTGCAGGCGGCGGGCCTGGGCAAGTTCGGCCCGCAGCCCCCCGGTGCGCCGCTCCACCTCGGGCAGCATGGTCGCCATGACCGCCGACAGGTGCATCGTGTCCCGCACCGAGCCGGGGCGGAACAGGCTGAACAGCAGCGGCCGCTGTGACAGCCGCTGGAGCGCCGCGGTCAGCCGGACAATCGGCTGCTGGCGCTGCGCGATCCGGTCCCGCAGGTCGGCGCGCTGGCGGTCGATCAGGGCGATCGTGGCACTTCGGACTGCCACTTCGGCCTCGGCCTGCTGGATGCGGGCAGCGGCGGCGGCGGCCTGCGCCGCAGAGGTCTGCGCGGCGACCCCGGCAGCCTCGGCCTGCCGCTCCAGCGCCTCGGCCCTGAGCCGCGCCGCCTCGCCCTGCTGCCGGGCTTCGGAAAGCCGGCGCCGGGTCTCGGCGATATCGCCCGGCTGGGCCGCCGAAGTCAGGCCCGCCGGCACGACGGCCAGCGCGGCAAGGCCGGTGATCAGGGCGAAGGCGCCGCAAGTCAGCGCGACAATGTGGGAAGGGGAACGCATCGCCGGCTCTCAGCCCGCCCGGTGGTAGGGGTGGCCGGCAAGGATGCTGGTCGCCCGCCACAGCTGCTCGGCCAGCATGGCCCGGGCCATCATGTGCGGCCAGGTCATGGCGCCGAAGGCAATCAGCAGATCGGCCCGCCCGCGCATGGCATCGCCGTGCCCGTCGGCCGCGCCGATCAGGAACCGCGCCTCGCGCACGCCGTCGTCGCGCCAGCGGCCGAGCAGGGCGGCGAACTCTTCCGAGGTGAGCTGGCGGCCCCGCTCGTCAAGCAGCACGTCGCGGCACGGGGCAAGGGGCGCAGGAACCGTGCCGCCGGTGTCGGGCAGCTCGGTCACTTTCACAGGCCAGCCGATCCGCTTCATGTAGCGGTCGACCAGCTCGCCCTCGGGCGAACGGCCGATCTTGCCGCGAACGATCAGGTGGAGGCGCATGGGCGCAGCCTTACCGGCTTATCGCCCGGCGGGGAATCGTCTTGTCAGGCAGCCGCCACGGGGCTGTCCCCGAAGGCCCACATCCGCTCCAGGTTGTAGAAGCTGCGCACTTCCGGGCGGAACAGGTGGATCACCACGTCGCCCGCGTCGATCAGCACCCAGTCCGCGGCCGGAAGGCCTTCGATCCGGGCGATGCCGAAGCCGCCGTGCTTGATCCGCTCGGCCAGCTTCTGCGCCATGGCCGCGACCTGCCGGGTCGAGCGGCCGGAAGCGATCACCATGTGATCGGCGATGGCGGTCTTGCCCTCAAGGGGGATGGAAACGATGTCCTGCGCCTGATCGTCGTCGAGCGACTGGAGGACAAGGGCGTGCAGCGATCCGGGGATCGAGGCCGGGAGAGGAGCGGGGGCGCCGGTGGCGCCGGGCTCATGAGAGGCCGGGGTGGTCATCTGGGTTCGATGTGCTCCTTGGCACACAGGTGGGCACAAGCTGAAACGTTGAATTTGCAATCAGGTTTCACGGGTTGGCTCAATCGGGCGGTGGGTGAGGGCGTCCCGGGCGCGAGTCGCACCATGGCGACCTGCCCAGTGCGGATCGGCCAGGCGGAGCGCCGTGGCGGAACGCGGATCGGGGTCGAAACGCAGGATCACCAGCGCTGGCGCGCTCCACTCTGCCCGGTTGCGGAAGCTGGCCGCTCTCCGCCGGTAACGGGAGAGCCAGGCCATCGCGGGGCTCGCGAGGGCGGCGCCATCATAGCCGGGACGGGCGATTACGGCAATCGGCACCGTGCGGGCGATCGCGCGCCAGTCCTTCCAGCGGTGAAACTGCGCCAGATTGTCCGAGCCCATCAGCCAGACAAAGCGCCGTTTCGGATAACGCCGGACCAGCGCGCGCAGCGTGTCGACGGTGAAGCGGGTGCCGAGTTCGCGCTCGATCGCGGTCACTTTGATCGGCGCACGCCGGGCCTCCCTCGTGGCCGAGCCGACCCGCGCGGCGAGCGAGGCCATGCCCTTCGCGGGTTTGAGCGGATTGCCCGGCGAAACCAGCCACCACACCTCGTCGAGCGCGAGGGCGGCCAGCGCCGCAAGCGAGATTCGCCGGTGGCCGCCGTGGGCCGGATTGAAGCTTCCGCCAAGAAGGCCGGTGCGGACCGGAACGCGGCTCAGGGGCGGACCTGCCCGGCGCCGCGGACCTGCCACTTGTAGGTGGTCAGCCCCTCGAGCGCGACCGGGCCGCGCGCGTGCAGGCGCCCGGTGGCAATGCCGATCTCCGCGCCCAGCCCGAACTCGCCGCCATCGGCGAACTGCGTGCTGGCGTTGACCATGACAATCGCCGAATCGACCTCGTTCAGGAACCGCTCGGCCGCCGCCGCATCCTCCGTCACGATCGCATCGGTGTGCGCCGAGGAGTGGGCGGCGATGTGCGCCAGCGCGGCATCGAGCCCGTCGACCACCGCGACCGAGAGGATCGCCTCGAGGTATTCGGTGTCCCAGTCGTTGGCGCTGGCGGGCAGAATCCGGCGGTCGAGCGCACAGGCCCGGGCATCGCCGCGCACCTCGCAGCCCGCGTCGATCAGGGCGCCGACAACTTCCTGAGCGGCGGGAAAGGCCGCGTCGATCAGCAGCGTTTCCATCGCCCCGCAGATCCCGGTCCGCCGCAGCTTGGCGTTGAGCGCAATGGCCCTGGCCATCTCCGGATCGGCCGCGCTGTGAAGGTAGGTGTGGCAGATCCCGTCGAGGTGGGCGAGCACCGGCACCCGCGCATCGGCCTGCACCCGCGCCACCAGGCTCTTGCCGCCACGCGGCACGATCATGTCGATCAGGCCCGCCGCGGTCAGCATGGCGCCAACCACCGCACGGTCTTGCGTGGGGACCAGCTGCACCGCATCGGCAGGCACCCCGGCCGCGCTCAGCCCGTGCTGGAAAGCGGCCAGGATCGCGCGGTTGGAATGGACCGCCTCGGTCCCGCCGCGCAGCAGCACGGCATTGCCAGAACGCAGGCACAGCGCCGCGGCATCGGCGGTCACGTTGGGCCGGCTTTCGTAGATGATCCCGATCAGACCGATCGGCACGCGCACCCGGCTGAGCACCAGCCCGTTGGGCCGCGTCGTGCTGTCGATCACTTCGCCGACCGGATCGGCCAGCCGCGCCACCTGCTCGACCGCGTCGGCGATCCCGGCAAGGCGGCCCGAATCGAGCCGCAGCCGGTCGAGCATGGCCGAGGTCAGCCCGTTCGCCTCGCCCGCTGCGACATCCTTGGCATTGGCGGCGAGGATCTCGGCCTCCGCCTCGCGCAGCGCTGCGGCGGCGGCGACCAGCGCCTCGGCCTTGTGCGCATCGGTCAGCCGCGCGAGTTCGCGCTGCGCGGCGCGGCCGGCATGGGCGATCCGGACAACCAGGGCTTCGGGCGTTTCGGACGCATCAAGTGGAGCGGTAGCCATGGCCGCGCCTCTACCACCATGGCCTCGCGCTGTCACGGCGAGTCGCGCCTTGCCCGCTACGCCGCAGGAGAACGGATCCCGAACCGTTTCCCGCCGATTAACCGTTCGTCGCGCGACTCGTCCGACTCGTCGTCGGTTCTCCGGACTCGATTCGATTCATCGCACGCCGGGTGCTAGCCGCCGCGCCGGACGCGAAAACAAGACAACAGGGGTCTTCCTTGCCGAAATGGAACCGGGCCGCGCTCGACGCGCGGCTGCGGAGCTGGTTTCCCGAGCGCGAGTTCTTCATGCGCTCGGAGGGACAGGTCCGTTTCATCCGCATTTCCTCCGCGCTGCAAAAGCGCGTCGCGGCCGGATTCGCCCTCCTGGCCCTCGCCTGGATCGTCACCATGGCCTGGGCCGCCGCCTCCTCCGCCCTGTCGCTCTGGCGTCATGACGACCTGCTCAGCCGCGAGGCGAAGGTAGCCAGCGCGGAAAGCCGGGTCGCAGCCTATCGCAGCAACATCGCCCGCGTGGCGGAAGACCTGAAGCGCCGGCAGGACTTCCTCTCGCGCATGGTCGAAGCTCACGTCGGCGACCTTCCCGACCAGCGCCGCGCCGGGGAAACCGTGTCCGACAGCAGCGCCGAAGCGCGCAAGACGGTGGACAAGGTCAGCGCCGCCGTTCCCGAGGCCGCGCCGCTCGCCCGGCTCGAAGCGCGCCAGCTCGCCTTCGTCGAAGGCCTGACCCGCCTCGCGGACCGCCGCGCCCAATCGGCCGAAACCGCGATGCGCCGGCTCGGGCTCGATCCGGCCCGCCTGCTTTCCTCGGCCAACGACACCGCGGCCATGGGCGGCCCGCTGATCCGCCTGTCGACCGAGGCCGACGGCTCGCTCGATCCGCGCTTCCGGCGCCTCGGCCAGAGCCTCGCGCGGATGGACGCGCTCGAACGCGGCCTCGATTCGATCCCCCAGACCATGCCCGCCAGCTTCCAGTACATCTCGTCGGGCTTCGGTTACCGCGCCGATCCGTTCGACGGCGGCGCCGATTTCCACCCCGGGCTCGATTTCAAGGGGCCCTATGGTGCGCCGATCTACGCCGCCGCGCGGGGCCGGGTCAGCTTCGTCGGCCAGCGTTCAGGCTATGGCAACTGCGTCGAGATCGATCATGGCAACGGTCTCGTCACCCGCTACGCCCACATGTCGGGCTTCCGCACCCGGGTCGGCACGCCGGTGCGTGCCGGCGACCAGATCGGCCTGATCGGCAGCACCGGCCGTTCCACCGGCCCCCACTTGCACTTCGAAGTCCGCATCAACGACCGGCCGGTGAACCCGCGCCCGTTCCTGGAGGTTGCCCCCCATGTTCTCCAAGAAGCCCGAAGCACCCTCCGCTCCGATGGCCGCAGCTAGTCCGGTGAGCGGGGCCACCTTCTCCGTCCTCGGCGCCGACCTTGCGATCAAGGGCGATCTCACCGCCCGTGCCGATCTCCACATCGATGGCACGGTCGAGGGCGACATCGCCTGCGCTGCGCTCGTCCAGGGAGAGAGCAGCACCATAGCCGGCACCGTCACCGCCGAAAGCGCGCGCCTTGCCGGCACGATCCGCGGCGCGATCCACGCCGGCGCGCTGGTCGTGCTGAAGACCGCCCGGATCGAGGGCGACGTGACCTACGACACCCTGACCATCGAACAGGGCGCCCGCGTCGATGGCCGCCTCACCCCGCGCCCGGTCGAACCCAAGCTCGCCATCGCCGGTGGCATGGAAGCCTAAGCCAAAATGCGCCCACGCCCCTGGGACCAGTTCAAGCGGAGGGGCGCTTAAGCCCCCGCCAGGGCCTCGGCCTTGAGCGCCTTGCGATCGAGCTTGCCGATCATCGTCTTGGGCATGGCTGCGCGGATCACCACCGCATCGACCTTCTCATGCTTGCCGACGCGGTCGTTCAGCCAATCGCGCAGGGTCTCGGCCGTGGGCGACTGGTCCGGTTTCAGCGTAACGAAGGCGCGCGGCAGCTCCCCCTTGTAGGCATCGGGCATCCCGATCACGAGCGCCTCCTTCACCGCCGGGTGCTGCAGCAGAACGGCCTCGACCTGGCTCGGGAAGACCTTGAAGCCGCCTACCGCGATCATGTCCTTCAGCCGGTCCACGATCCGCACGAAACCGCCCTCTTCCAGCACGGCGACGTCGCCGGTGCGCAGCCAGCGCCGGCCGTCGAACTCGACGAACACACCTGCCGCGGCTTCGGGCCGGTTCCAGTAGCCCTGCATGATCTGCGGCCCGGAGATGACCAGCTCGCCCGGCTCGCCCGCCGGGGCCATCTGGGCCGGATCCTCCTTGTCGACCAGCGCGAGCCGCGTGCCTGGCAGCGGCTGGCCGATCGAGCCGGGCCGGTCCTCGCCTTCGTAGGCGTTGGTGCTGGCCACGCCCGAGCACTCGGTCAGCCCATAGCCCTCGCACAGCCGCACCCCGGTCAGGGCCTCGAACCGCTCCTTCACCGCAAGCGGCAGCGGCGCCCCGCCCGAGATGCACACGCGCAGCGAGGACATGTCGGTGCCCTCCAGCCGCGGATCGTCGAGCAGGGCCTGGAACATGGTGGGCACGCCGGGAAAAGCGGTCGGCCGGGTCCGGCGAATCGCGGCGAGCACCTGCCCGATGTCGAACCGCGGCAGCATGACGATGCACCCGCCGTTGACCACGGTCCGGTTCAGCACGCAGCCATTGGCAAAGACGTGGAACAGCGGCAGTGCGCCCAGAATCACGTCGCGGTCGCCGGAGTGCGGATCGACCGACTCGATCTGCCGCGCGTTGGCCGAAAGGTTCTGGTGCGTGAGCATGGCGCCCTTCGGGGTGCCCGTGGTCCCGCCGGTGTATTGCAGCAGCGCAACGGCATGCTCCGGGTCCGCCACCGCAACCGGCTCTGCAGCATCGTGCAGCATCGCCTCCCACGGGCAGATGTCCGACGCCTCGGGCAAGGGCGTCAGTTCGCGCCGCTGCAGGAGCCGGAAGGCCCAGCCCTTGAGAAGCGGCAGCATGTGGCAGAACCGCCCGACGACCAGCTGCTCCAGCGCCGATCCGCGCAGCACGGCGAGCGCCGTCGGCAGCAGCTTGGCCAGGTCCACCGTGACCAGCAGGCGCGTGCCCGAATCGGCGACCTGCGCCTCCAGTTCGGCCACGGTGTAGAGCGGCGAGAAGTTCACCACCGTCGCGCCGGCCATCATCGCCCCGTAATAGGCCGGCACGTAGATTGGCACGTTGGGCAGGAACAGGCCGACGCGGTCTCCCGGCCGGATGCCGCGCGCCTTCAGGCCCGCAGCAAAGCGCAGCGCCTCCTCGTGCATCTGCGCGTAGGAATAGGTTCGCCCGAAGAACTCCACCAGCGCGCTGGCGCCGTGCGCCCGGGCCGAGGCGGCAAACATGTCCGGCACGGACTGCGAGGGGAAGTCCTGCTCCCAGCTGGTGGGATGCGCATAGTGTGTGCGCCAGGGCTCAGGCGTCCGGTCTTCGCTCATCACGGTAAGGTGCCCACTTGGACAAATAAGGACAAGGGGCGCTCCGCCAACGCAGCAAAAAGGCCCCGGACCAGCCGGTCCGGAGCCTTCATGCCTTGCCCGGAAGAGGCTTACTCGCCGGCGGCTTCCGCGGCGCGCTTGGCCTCGAGCCAGGCGGCGACTTCGGCCTCCTGGGCAGCCTCGTTCACCGCGCGGGCCTGGGCCTCGCGCTCGGCCCGCAGTTCCTCGATCAGAGCCTCGCGGTCCTCGCCGATCCGAACGTCGTCCTGCCCGTCGTCCTCGATCCCGGCCCGCTTGGCGGCCTTGGCGACGATCGAGTCCAGCTCGCGCTGCGAACACAGGCCCAGGGTGACCGGGTCCTTCGGGTTGATGTTCGAGATGTTCCAGTGCGACCGGTCGCGAATCGCCGCGATGGTGGTGCGGGTGGTGCCGATCAGCTTGCCGATCTGCGCATCGGAAATCTCCGGATGGTTGCGCAGGATCCAGGCGATGCCGTCGGGCTTGTCCTGGCGCTTCGACACCGGGGTGTAGCGCGGGCCCTTGGTGCGGTTGACCGCCAGCGGCGCCTTGAACATGCGCAGGCTGTAGTTGGGATCGGCCTGGCCCTTCTCGATCTCCGCCATGGTCAGCTCGCCCGAGCGGACCGGATCACGGCCGGTGTACTTCGACGAGGCCAGATCGTCGGCCATGGCCTGCACTTCCAGCAGGTGAAGGCCGCAGAACTCGGCGATCTGCTCGAAGGTCAGGGCCGTGTTGTCGACAAGCCACGATGCCGTCGCGTGGGGCATCAGCGGGGTGGGCTGGGTCACGTGGATTACTCCGCAAACAATAAGGGCCGCCCCTGCGGAGCGGCCTTGCTGCCCGCGATCTAGGCGCAAACGGGGGATTCGGCAAGCCTTGGCGGGGAAGGCCCGCTCAATTTTGCCGCACGGCCAGGACGATCTTGCCGATGTGGCCGCCCGCGTCCATCCGCGCATGGGCCGCGCCCGCATCGGTCAGCGCAAAGGTGCTGTCCATCACCGGCCGCAGGTCGCCAGCCTCGACCAGCGGCCAGACCTCGCGCCCGATCTCCCCGCACAGCGCAGCCTTGAATGCAGCGCTGCGCGGCCGCAGCGTCGATCCGGTCAGGGTCAGGCGGCGACTCATGACCACCGCCATGTTGACCTCGGCCTTCATCCCGCCGCGCACGGCGATCGTCACGTGCCGCCCATCCTCGGCCAGGCACCTGAGGTTGCGCGGGACATAATCGCCCGAGACCATGTCGATCACCACGTCGACGCCGCGCCCGCCGGTGATGCGCTTCACCTCCTCGACAAAGTCCTGCTCGCGGTAGTTGATCGCGTGCCCGGCGCCGAGCTTGCGGGCGGCCTCGCACTTTTCCTCGCTGCCACAGGTAACGATGCAGTCCACCCCGAACAGCCGGCAAAGCTGGATCGCCATGGTCCCGATCCCGCTGGTTCCGCCGTGGACCAGCACGGTTTCCCCGTCGCGCGCCATGCCGCGCTGAAACAGGTTCGACCAGACGGTGAACAGCGTTTCGGGCAGGGCCGCCGCCTGATCGAGCGGCAGGCTGTCGGGCACCGGCAGGCAGTGCTCGGCGCGGGCAAGGCAATATTCGGCATAGCCACCGCCCGCCACCAGCGCACAGACCTTCTGCCCCGGGATCGGCCAGGTCACCCCGGCCCCGATCTTTTCGACGCTGCCCGAAATCTCCAGCCCCGGAATTGGCGAGGCGCCCGGCGGCGGTGGGTAGAGCCCCTGCCGCTGCATCACGTCCGGGCCGTTGACCCCGGCAAAGGCGACCCTGACCAGAACTTCGCCGGGTCCGGGTGCGGGAACGGGGAGCGTCTCGGGCCGCAGCACCTCGGGGCCACCGGCTCCGGAAAAGCCTATTGCCATCATCGTCGCGCTCATGCCGTGCCGCCCCCAACATTGTTGTGCGAAAATCCTGCGCGACCCCCGTTGTTCCTCTTAAGGCCGTTGACACAAAGCGCAACGAGTCCAATGTTGCAGTGCAGTGGAAGACGAAGTGCCACTACGCCCGGCCTCCGGATCAACCGGAGATGCCGCGAGCCAATTGGCCAGCGAGAGCCTGGACCGCTACTCGCAGGAAGACCTTGCGGCGCGCGTCGCTCTCCTCGAAGCCGAAATCGCCCGGGTGAAGGCCCACGGCGCGGCGGCTGCCGCGCACCGCCTCGCCGCCGAAGCCTTCTTCAAGCAGAGTGGACCCGGCACAGGATCGGAGCCATCATGATCTCCCCGGCCGCCCCTTCCGATTGCGCGGCCGCATCCTATATCGGTCATATCGGGAGCTGGACGGAGGCTACCTCCGTTCATTCCCCGTATCTCCCGCCGTCCTATCTTCCTGAAGCCTGCCCGAATACCAGCACCACCCTTCGTCCCAGCGAAAGACATGCAGATGCCCAGTTTCGCCCAAACGCTTGAAAAGACGCTGCACGCCGCGCTCGCGAACGCGGCTGAACGCAGCCACGAATATGCCACGCTGGAGCACCTGCTGCTCGCGTTGATCGACGACGCCGACGCCGCCCAGGTGATGACCGCGTGCGGCGTGGAACTCGGCGACCTGTCGCAGGTCATCAAGCAGTACCTCGACCAGGAATACCAGTCGCTCAAGACGACCGAAAAGGCCGATCCGTCCCCGACCGCCGGCTTCCAGCGGGTCATCCAGCGCGCAATCCTTCATGTCCAGTCCTCGGGCAAGGATACGGTGACCGGCGCCAACGTCCTCGTCGCCCTGTTCTCCGAACGCGATTCCTACGCGGTCTATTTCCTGCAGCAGCAGGACATGAGCCGGCTCGACGCGGTGAGCTACATCAGCCACGGCATCGGCAAGGGCGGCAAGCGCGCGGAAGAGCGGCCGCAGGGCAGCGACGAGGCGCACCCGCAGGAGGAAAAGGCGGAGACGAAGAACGCCTCGAAGAAGGATTCCGCGCTCGACCAGTTCTGCGTCAACCTCAACGAGAAGGCCTTGGCCGGCAAGGTCGACCCGCTGATCGGGCGCGGCCCGGAGGTTGACCGGACGATCCAGATCCTCTGCCGCCGCTCCAAGAACAACCCGCTCTACGTGGGCGATCCCGGCGTCGGCAAGACCGCCATCGCCGAGGGCCTCGCCCGCAAGATCGTCGAGGGCGAGGTGCCCGAGGTGCTGAGCGACGCGGTGATCTACTCGCTCGACATGGGCGCGCTGCTCGCCGGCACCCGCTATCGCGGCGATTTCGAGGAGCGGCTGAAGCAGGTCGTCTCCGAGCTGGAGAAGATGCCCGAAGCGGTCCTCTTCATTGACGAGATCCACACGGTGATCGGCGCCGGCGCAACCAGCGGCGGGGCGATGGACGCCTCCAACCTGCTGAAGCCGGCCCTGTCGAGCGGCGCGATCCGCTGCATCGGATCGACCACCTACAAGGAGTTCCGCAACCACTTCGAGAAGGACCGCGCCCTGCTGCGCCGGTTCCAGAAGATCGACGTGAACGAACCCACCATTGAGGACACGATCAAGATCCTGAAGGGCCTGCGTTCGGCCTTCGAGGAGCACCACAAGGTCAAGTACACGCCCGAGGCGATCAAGACCGCGGTGGAACTGTCGGCCCGCTACATCAACGACCGCAAACTGCCGGACAAGGCGATCGACGTGATCGACGAGGTCGGCGCCATGCAGATGCTGCTGCCGCCCAGTCGCCGCAAGAAGACCATCACCGCGCGTGAAATCGAGGCCGTGATCGCCACCATGGCCCGCATCCCGCCCAAGTCGGTCAGCTCCGACGACAAGAAGGTGCTCGAACATCTCGAGCGCGATCTGAAGCGGGTGGTCTTCGGGCAGGACAAGGCGATCGAGGTGCTGTCCACCGCGATGAAGCTGTCGCGCGCGGGCCTGCGCGATCCGGACAAGCCGATCGGCTCGTTCCTGTTCTCCGGCCCGACCGGCGTCGGCAAGACCGAGGTCGCGCGCCAGCTCTCCAGCATCATGGGCATCCCGCTGGTCCGCTTCGACATGTCGGAATACATGGAACGCCACTCCGTCTCGCGGCTGATCGGCGCGCCTCCGGGCTATGTCGGGTTCGACCAGGGCGGGCTCCTGACCGACGCGATCGACCAGCAGCCGCACTGCGTCCTGCTGCTCGACGAGATCGAGAAGGCCCACCCCGACCTGTTCAACATCCTGCTGCAGGTGATGGACAACGGCCGCCTGACCGACCACCACGGCAAGACCGTGGACTTCCGCAACGTCGTCCTCATCATGACGACCAACGCGGGCGCCTCGGACATGGCCCGCCAGGGCATCGGTTTCGGCGACGTGTCGAAGGCCGATGCCGGGGATGAGGCGGTCAAGCGGATGTTCAGCCCCGAATTCCGCAATCGGCTCGATGCCATCGTGCCCTTCGCCTACCTGCAGACCAGCGTCGTCAGCCGGGTGGTGGACAAGTTCATCCTCCAGCTCGAGCTCCAGCTGGCCGAACAGAACGTCCACATCCAGTTCGACGCCGATGCCCGCGCATGGCTGGGCGAACGCGGGTATGACCGGCTCTACGGCGCCCGGCCGATGGCCCGGCTCATCCAGGACAAGGTCAAGCAGCCGCTCGCCGAGGAACTGCTGTTCGGCAAGCTGGCCCATGGCGGCGAGGTCCACGTCAAGGTCCGCGACGGCGAGGACGGCAAGGAGCTCGGCTTCGAGCTTACCCCGGCGCCGCCCAAGCTGGTCAAGCGCTCCGCCCGGCCGAAGAAGGCCGCCGGCGGCGCCGCGCCCGAGCCGAGCGAAGGCGAGGCCGAGTAAGCCAGGCCCAGCAAGTTACAGGCCGCACACGAAAAGGGCCGCTCCGGACAGTCCGGGGCGGCCCTTTTCCGTTATGCTGCCTGCTTCAGATCAATCCGGCCAGAGGGCTGGAAGGATCGGCATATTTGCGCGTCGCCATGCGGCCGGCGCGGTAGGCGCTGCGCCCGGCCTCGACCGCAAGCTTCATCGCCCGGGCCATCAGCACCGGGTCCTTGGCCTCGGCAATGGCCGTGTTCATCAGCACGCCCTCGCAGCCAAGCTCCATCGCCACCGCCGCATCCGAGGCCGTGCCGACGCCCGCGTCGACCAGCACCGGCACCTTCGCGCCCTCCACGATCAGGCGGATCATCACCCGGTTCTGGATGCCGAGGCCCGAGCCGATCGGCGCGCCCAGCGGCATGATCGCGACCGCGCCGGCCTCTTCCAGCTGGCGCGCGGCGATCGGATCGTCGGCGCAGTAGACCATCGGCAGGAAGCCTTCTTTCGCCAGAACCTCGGTTGCCCGCAGCGTCTCGCGCATGTCAGGATACAGCGTCCGTGCCTCACCCAGCACCTCCAGCTTGACCAAGTCCCACCCGCCGGCCTCACGGGCCAGTCGCAGCGTACGGATCGCATCCTCGGCCGTGAAGCACCCGGCGGTGTTGGGCAGGTAGGTGATCTTCCTCGGATCGATAAAGTCGGTCAGCATCGGCGCCTTGGGGTCCGAGATGTTGACCCGCCGCACCGCGACCGTGACGATCTCCGCCCCGGAGGCCTCCACCGCAGCGGCGTTCTGCGCGAAGTCGCGGTACTTGCCCGTGCCCACGATCAGGCGCGAGGTGAACCTGCGGCCGGCCACGGTCCAGCTGTCGGATTCGGCCATTTCCATTTCTCCTTCTCCGCCGCCCACGAAATGGACGATTTCCAGCACGTCGCCGTCGCTCAGCACGATGTCGCCCAGCGAGGGGCGCGGCGCGATCTCGCCGTTGTGCTCCACCGCGACCTTGGCCGGATTGAGGTCGAGCAGGGCGACAAGGTCAGCAATCGTGCTGCCGGCGGGGGCGCGGCGCGGTTCGCCGTTGACTGTCAGGTTCATGTGGGCGGTCATGCCCAAGCCAGATAGCGCTCAGCAGGCGTGGCGCAAGTTCCGGATGTGGGCAAAGGCAACAAGCGCCACGCCGGGAATGGTCAGAAAGGCCTCCGCCGGCCCGTGCCCGGCGATGACCGCGGCGGCCATCAGGGCGATGCCCAGGCCGCCGATCACGGCCGGGCCGGTGCGGCCGTGCCGCAGGGCCGAAATGCCCAAGGTGACGAATCCGATCACGACGGCAAGCGCCAGCCCCGCCCGGTGGATCTCCGGCGAAAGCAATACCCCGCCGCCAAGCCCGAGGAAGGTCACGAGCACCAGCCCCAGCACGCAGTGCACCGCGCAGAGGCCGGACAGGAACACGCCCACCCCGTCCAGCCGGTCGCGAATCGAGAGAAGGGCATCACGCATGGCAACGCTAGCTATGTAATAATATAACATCTTGCAAGGCCCGCCGTCGCCCCGCCCCCTGCCCGACTTGTCGCTTGCACTTTCCGGCCGCCGGGAGCATCCGGCGGCCATGACGTCCCTCGCTTCCGCGCTCCAGCCCTCGTCCGCCGGCGCCGCGGCCGAGCGCCCCCTTTCCCTTGCCCGCTGGCTCCTGATCGTCGCCGCGCTGGTAGCGGCCATCGTCGTGGTCGGCGGAATCACGCGGCTGACCGAATCGGGCGTCTCGATCACCGAATGGAAGCCGGTCTCGGGCACCCTGCCCCCGCTTACCGCAGCGCAGTGGCAGGCCGAATTCGATGCCTACCGCCAGACCCCGCAGTTCATCGAGATCAACGGCCCGGCCGGGATGACCCTGGCGACCTACAAGACGATCTTCTTCTGGGAGTGGGTCCACCGCCTGCTCGCCCGCTCGATCGGGCTGGTCTTTGCCCTGCCGCTTGCGTGGTTCTGGGTGCGCGGCGCCATTCCCCGCGGCTACCACCTGCGCCTCGTCGCCCTGCTCGCGCTGGGCGGGCTGCAGGGCGCGGTCGGCTGGTGGATGGTGAAATCAGGCATCGTCAACGATGTGAAGGTCAGCCACTTCCGCCTCGCCACTCATCTCCTCGTCGCGCTCCTCACCCTGGCCGGGCTCGTCTGGACGGCGCTCGACCTCAAGGCCCACGCCCGGGGCGAGGCGCCGCACCGGCTGACCGGCTTTTCTGCGCTCGTCCTTGCCATGCTGTTCGTCCAGCTCGGCCTGGGCGCGCTCGTCGCCGGGCTGCGCGCCGGCCATGTCGCAAGCGACTGGCCGCTGATGAACGACCGTTTCTTCCCGGCCGGGGTGGACTGGACCGGCGGCCTTGCCCACGCCGTCCTCGATGACCCGTTCCTCACCCACTTCGATCACCGCTGGTGGGCCTGGGCCGTCGTCGCGGCGATGGTCGTCATGGGCCGTCGCCTGCGCCGGATCGGCGCACGGCCTGTCTCCATCGCACTGCATTCGGCCTTCGGAACCCAGATCCTGCTCGGCATTGCCACGGTGATGAGCGGGATCGCCATATGGCTTGCGGTGCTCCACCAGCTCGTCGGCGCCCTGCTGCTGGCCGCCACGGTCTGGGGCGCCCACGCGCTCGGCCGCCCGGAAGACCGGGCGTGAGCGAGACTGCCGGCCCGGCGCTGGTCTGGTGCCCCTTTCCGGGCCCGGACGAGGCGAGGGCCGCCGCCGCAGTGCTGCTTGACGAAGGCCTGATCGCCTGCGCCAACATCGTCCCCGGAATCGAATCGCATTTCGTCTGGAACGGCACGCGCGACACCGCCACCGAAGCCGGCGCGCTGTTCAAGACGAACAGCCGCTGTCTCGAAAAGGTTGTGGCAAGACTCGAAGTGTTACATCCTTATCAGCAGCCCACGATTCTGGGCTGGTCATGCGATGCCGCCACATCGGCGACCGCCACCTGGCTGGGGGGCCTTGGGGGATGAAGCTCAGGAAGGAACACGTGCTGGTTGCGGCTCTCGCGGCCTGCTCCGCCGCTGCGCCGGCCCTGGCCGCAGGGGTGGAGGCGCAACGATCCGCCGCCGACTCCACTTCGGCCTTCGTGCCCCCACGCGAATCGATGGTACTCACCCGCGAGCTGCGCAAGGTGCTCGGCGATGGCCAGGTCTTCACCGCAAGGCGGAGCTACGCCATCCGCTTCGTGCCCGATGGCGAAGGCTGGCGGGTCGAGGGCAGCCTCCTCGCCAGCGAGGTCGAGGCACCGCCCGGCGTGCCGCCGCAGCTCGCCGAACTGGAACGCACCCGCCCCGACACCGGCCTCTTCCCGCTGCGGCTCGACCGGGCCGGGATGATCCTCGAACAGCAGGGCGCGCGCGATCCGCGAACCTCCGCGGCCCTGCTCGATCAGGCGCGGGCAACGCTCGCCCGCTCCTCGCTGTCCGACGCCGAACGCAAGGGCGCCGAGGCGCTGGTCGTGCGGCTTCAGGCCCAGGCCAGGGCGGCCGGGGGCAACTGGCCGGCAGACCTGTTCCATCCTCGCGCTGCCGGTCGCAGCGAAACCCGTAACCTGCCGCTCGTCGCCGGCCTGGACGGGCAGATCCGCGTCACCGTGGCCGTGCGGGAAACGCCCGCCGGGCTGATGGAGCGGATGGAGCGCAAGGTCGTCACCGAAGCTGGCGGCACCAGCCGGACCAGCGTCGAGACCTGGACCCTCGCACGCTCCCGCTGAGTCCACCACGGCTTCACGGTATTATTTTACCTCCTCGGAAACGCGTGCAAAAGCTTGACTCTGCGCGGTGTCTCGCGCATTGGCCCGCCTTCCTGACCGGCGGGCTCCCGCTGGAGCAGCAAGCATAGGGAATTTGCGAAGCCATGAAGGCGCTCAGCACTGTAACCCGGTCGATCAAGCCGGCCGAGGTGGAAAAGAAGTGGCATCTGATCGATGCCGATGGCCTGGTGGTCGGCCGCCTCGCCGTGATCATCGCCAACATCCTGCGCGGCAAACACAAGCCGAGCTTCACCCCCCACGTCGATTGCGGTGACCATGTCGTCGTCATCAACGCAGGCAAGGTGCGGCTGACGGGCAACAAGCTCAAGCAGAAGACCTATTACAAGCACACCGGCTATGCCGGCGGCATCAAGGCGGTCACCGCCGACAAGGTGCTCGACGGCCGCTTCCCGGAGCGCGTGCTCGAAAAGGCGGTTGAGCGCATGATCCCGCGCGGCCCGCTCGGCCGCGCCCAGATGCGCGCCCTGCACCTCTACGCCGGGGCCGAACACCCCCACGCCGGCACGCAGCCTGAACCGCTCGATGTCGCCAGCCGCAACCGCAAGAACAAGGTGGGTGCCTGATGTCCGATAACACTGTCACCGATCTCGCCGATCTGGGCGCCCTCGCCGGCGGAGCCGCCGTGGCCGCTCCCGAAGCGGGTGCCCCCGAAGCCCCGGTCCGCACCGGTCCCGCCGCGCCGCTGCGCGAAAAGGAAATCGACGCCCAGGGCCGTTCCTACGCCACCGGCCGTCGCAAGGACGCCGTCGCCCGCGTGTGGATCAAGCCCGGCTCGGGCAAGATCACCGTCAACGGCCGCGATCAGGAAGTCTACTTCGCCCGCCCGACCCTGCGCCTGGTGATCAACCAGCCGTTCGACGTGGCTGAGCGTTCGGGCCAGTACGACGTGGTCTGCACCGTCAAGGGCGGTGGCCTCTCGGGCCAGGCCGGCGCGGTCAAGCACGGCATCGCCCAGGCCCTCTCGAAGTTCGAGCCGGCCCTGCGCAGCGCCGTCAAGGCCGCCGGCTTCCTCACCCGCGACCCTCGCGTGGTGGAACGCAAGAAGTACGGTCGGGCCAAGGCTCGCCGCAGCTTCCAGTTCTCGAAGCGCTAAGCGCTTCCCGCTCCGGCGGAGACTGCCAAACGAAAACGCCCGGGCTTCCACCCGGGCGTTTTTGCATGGGTCGCGGCCCGCACCGACCGGACCGCGCCGATCAGTTGCCGCGAAATTCCTTCAGCGGCGCAACACCCAGCCCGTGGCGATAGTTCATCACGATGCGGATGCGGGTCACGCCCCCGCTGGCCATGGCGCGGGTGGCTTCCGCTCTCGGCTTGGACCAACCAAGGCGCGGATTCGATGCAAAGCCGATCCCGTCGACCGTCCAGCCAAACTTGCGGTTGCGGTCCCGGTCATGCAGCAGCGACAGGCTGTAGGCACCCGGACCCGGCACGCGGACACACATGGTCACATTGCCGGACTGCGGCACCTCGATCTCGACCCGGCGGAACACCTTGCCAGCGTTGAGCAGGATGTTGTCGTCCTGCAGGAAATCCGTGTTGTTCGAAGGATAGACCTCCAGCTTGAGCATGCCGGTCCGGTCCTTCAGGCCGACGACGTCAACAACAAAGGCCGGCCCCTGTTCGTTGGGGCGGCACTGGCCCTCGGCCTTGCCGAGCTCCGGCCCGGTGTTGATCCAGGCGGCAGAGGTCAGCGCGAGGGCGGACAGCAGAACAGAACTGGGCATCGCGTCTCCTTCGGCGCTCACGCCGATCGATCCGGCGCAGGCTGTACACGGTTCGCCGGAGTGATAGGCACGCGGCGAAGCAAGATCAAGGCGAGGGCCGAACCGCTGCCGCCGGCTCGGCCTTGCGCCGGTAGACCAGCCTGTAGCGGCCCGAGCCTGTCTGAATCCTGACTTGCAGCGCATAGGCGCGGGCAAGCTCGGCCTGGACCAGCGCGCGGGTCTCGCGGTTGCCCAGCGCATAGGCGGGCCAGTCGTCGACGATGGTCGCGGGTCGCGCGGCAAGGATGCGCCGCACCTCGGCCTGCGGGTCCACCCCGATCGCCCTGGCCGACGCTTCGTCGAGCGTGTTGAGGTGCCCCGGGAAGGCCCAGCGGGTCGGCAGGCACGATCCGGTCATCATGTAGAGCGCCGGATAGCCATCCCACACCCACAGGCACCCGCCGGCGCGCGGCCGCGCCGCCTCGGCCACGGCGCGCGCCTGGGCCGCCGTGCCCTTGCCCTCGATGGTCTTGGCCACCGCGATCTGCCCACCCACGAAGGCGACGGCGATCAGGCCCATGCCCACCGCCCGGCTCCGCCTGCTCCGGCCAAGCCAGGGCGCCGCGCACAGCAGCAGCGGCGGGACCACGGGGATCGCATAGTTAGGCGAAAGCCAGGAACCGAACACCAGCACGCCCAACGCCGCCGCCATGGCCCACAGCTGATCGAACGAGAACCGCCCCTTGCGCCGCCCTGACAGCATGGCCAGCGCCGCGAGCGGCAGCAGGACCAGCACCAGCACGGCCAGCCCCGCCAGCCGCGTCCCCAGCGGATCGGGCAGCCGCCCGAAGATCGACAGGAAATTGGCAAAGACGAACGCGTTCCCCTCGCCGATCGCCAGGTAAAAGCCCAGCGCCGCCAGCGTCGGCGCCAGCGCCACGCCGACCCATGCGGCGCCCCAGCCGATCAGGCGCGGCGAACGCCCCCATGCCCGGTATCCGGCGCGCAGCAGCACCAGCCCGAAGAACAGCCCCTCGAACACCACCGTGTACTTGATCTGGAGAGCGAGGCCGACCAGCGCCATGGCCAGCAGTCCGCAGGGTCCCGCCGGGGCCCGGCCCTGGTGCACCCGCCGCACCAGCAGCGCGGCGATCAGCACCGGCAGGTTGTACCACACCGGCGCCTGACCGCCTTCGCCCTCCATGAAGTTCAGCCAGACCACGTAGAGCAGCGCCGCGAGCAGCGCGCCCGCCGGCCCGCCCTCGCGCCGCGCTCCGACGCCGATCGCCAGAGCCGTCGCCGCCACGCACCCGGCCGCCAGCAGCTTGTAGACGACAAACGGATCGCCGCCCACGAAAGCCAGCGCATAGAGCAGGAACAGGCCGATCGGCTTGCGGTCCCAGATGTCGACATAGGGCAGGGCGCCGTCCAGCATCCGGTCTGCCACCAGCAGGTAGTACTGCTCGTCGAAGCCGATCACCGGATCGTTGAAGGTCTGGATGCGCGCCGCGATGACCAGCGCCAGCACCAGCACGGTGCCCATTCCTCCGGCCGTTGGCCATCCGGCCTTGCCGCCCCGTTCGATCACCCTTGCACCCCTTCCCTGACGGAGCTTGTGTAGCATCCCGGCGCCGCATGGCCACCGTCCGTCGCACGATCGCCGCTTGCCAGAGCGCGCGGGCGCGTTAAGCCGAAGCGCCATGGCTGTTCCCGCCCCGCTCCTGCGGCCGCATATCGCCTACCTCGGGGCGCTGGCGCTGATCCTCGCCCTGCTGCTGCGCCATGGCTGGGATGCGGTCTGGCTCGCCTATGGCATCCATCCGCTGCAACCCGCCTTTGCCGACCTGCGCACCATCCAGGCCGGGCTGTACAGCCTGCGCCACGGGCTCGATCCGCAGCTCGTCAACCCGACCGACCCGTGGCACCGGCCGATGAACTACCCCTCGGTCTGGCTGCACTTGGCGCGCGCGCTCCATTGGGAAAACGAGCGCAGCTACCTCGTCTTCGCCGGTCTCTCGGTGGCCGCCTTCCTCGGCTGCTGCGTCGACCTGATTCGTCGGTGGCCTTCGTGGTGGACCGTCGCCCTTGCCCTGTCGCAGGCTCCGGCCCTGATGGCCGAACGCGCCAACAACGATTGCGTGATCTTCGTCCTCGTCTACCTCTCCGCCATCTCCGCGCGCCCGCTGTTCGCCCTGCTGGTGCCGCTGGCAACCCTGCTCAAGATATATCCGGTGCTGGCCCTGCCGGCCTTTGCCGCACGGCGCGGGCCGCTCGTCCTTGCCGGGCTGCTCTGCGCCGCGGCCCTGCTCGCACTCATCCCGGAACTCGGCGCGATCCGTGGCGCCACCCCGGTTTCGCCAACGGTCAGCTTCGGCCTTCCGGTCTATGCGCTGGCGCTTGCCGGCGCCGGCCTTTCCCTCCCGCCGCTCGCCGTCGGCGCGCTGCTCGTGCTGCTGGCCGGCCTCGCCGCCCTGGCCTTCGCGCGGCTGCCCGTGCCCGAGGCGGAGCCGGCCGCCCTGCGCCTGTTCCTCTGCGGCGGCGCCGTGTTCGTTGGCTCCAGCCTGCTCGGCGCCAACTGGGACTACCGGCTGTGCTTCCTGCTGATGACCCTGCCGTGGCTCGCCCGGGTTTCGCAGCGCGGCCTTGCCGCCGTGCTGGTGGCGCTGATGCTGGCCGCCTTCAACCAGCCGCTGCTGGAGACGCACTGGGGCCCTGGCGGGCTGCGCCTGAACCTGGCCGCCAAGGCGGCGCTGTTCGTGCTGCTCGCCCCCCTTGCGTGGCGGGCGGTGCCGGGTCATTGGCTTCGCCTCACGCCGACCAAGGCGGAATAACCGAAGGACAGCAATGCCTTACCGCCTCCTCGCCAAGGCCGCCTCGCGCGCCACAGGCCGCCTCGGCTGGTTGCGCGCAGCTACGGGGGCCTTCCTCGGCATTGCCGTTGCGGCACTGGCCGGACGCACGCTCCTGCTGACCCTGCCGGACTTTCCCTGGCTGCTCGCACCGCTCGGCGCCTCGGCCGTGCTGGTCTTTGCCGTTCCGGCCAGCCCGCTCGCCCAGCCCTGGCCGGTGATCGGCGGCAACCTGCTCTCGGCAGCGACCGGCCTTGCCGCCCACGCGCTGTTCGCCGAACCGCTCGTGGCCGCGGCCATGGCCATTGCCGGGGCCATCGCGGTGATGAGCCTGGCCCGCTGCCTCCATCCGCCAGGCGGCGCCTGCGCCCTCCTCGGCGCGATGGCCGGACCTGCCGTTGCCGCCCATGGCTGGGGCGGCCTGTTGCTGCCGCTGGCGCTCAATCTCGCGGGGCTGGTACTGGTCGGGCGGGTCTACAACACGGCGACCCGCCATCCCTGGCCGCACCATGCCCCGCCGCCCCCACCGCGCAGCGTCACCCGCTACGCGCCCGAGGACCTCGACGCCGTGCTCGAGGACTGGGATGAAGTGCTCGACGTCAGCCGTGAAGACCTCGACGCCCTGTTCCGCGCGGTCGAACTCCGCGTCCTCCAGCGCAACGTCAGCACCTGACCGGCCGCTCTCCGGCGCTCAGTGCACCGGCGGATCGACCGCCGGCACGGCCGCCACCGGGGCGACCGGCTCTCCGGGCTGGCGCGGCGGCAAGGCGGTAGCCGGCACCTCGTCCACCAGCATCGCCGAGGTCGGCACGGCCTCGAGGTTGCGCACCCGGACGCGGACCTCGCCGCCCTCCACCGTGATCTCGTTAAAGCTCGGCGGGGTCGAACGGACCCGGTGCGAAAGCGTACCGGCCCCGATCATCCGCAGCGGCCCGGCAGAGGTCTGCGCGGTAAGGTCGAACGGGTCGTGAACGTGCCCGGTCAGCACGCCCAGCACGCCGCGCCGCGCCAGCTCTTCCATGGCCCGGCTGCCATTGATGGTCAGCCTGTGTCCGTCGGGTGCCCGCTCAGGCAAGGGATGGTGCGCCGTCACCAGCACCCGGCTGCCGGCCGGCAGGCTGTCGATCTGGCTGAGCGCCGCGCGCAGCGCCGGCTCGCGCACCCAGCCGTCCACCCAGGGAAAGCGCCACTGCGCCCGGGTCACCGTCTGCAGCGGGACGATGTGGAGGTCGCCCAGGCGCAAGGGCCGCTCGATCAGGCCCTGGATCGCGCGGAACCGGCGATAGGGCGCGACGAACCGCTCCACCAGGTTGAAATAGGGCATGTCGTGGTTGCCCGGCTCGACCGTGACCGGCGCCGGCAGCGCCGAGATCCAGCGGCAGGCCGCCGCGAACTCGCGATGCCGCGCCCGCATGGTCAGGTCCCCGGTGACGGTCACCGCCGCCGGATTCTCCGCCGCGATCGCCCGGGCCACCCAGTCCAGTGCGCGGCTGTCCTCCAGCCCGAAGTGCAGGTCGCTGAGGTGAAACAGGGTAAGCGGTGCGCTCATGGGCTCCTGCCAAGCAGATCGAGCTCGAAGGGCGCAAGGGAAAACCGCTCCTCGGCCCCGCCTTCGCGCCGTTCGCCGTCGATCATCAGCGCGATCGGCGCTTCCCCGACCGAACGGCAGAGCACCTCCCGGTGGTGCCCCAACTCCTCGTGCGGGCCTTCGCGGAAGTTGCGGCGCAGCAGGGCCAGCCCCTGCCGGAAATAGTCGCCCACGGTCTTGGCCCCATAGCCTTCCACCTCCATGGCCCCCTGCTGCGGTGCCAGCCGCACCCCGGCATAGCCCTCTTGCCGGCCGAGCGCCGGCTCGACCAGCCGCACCAGCGGCCCGACCGTGGATTCCTTGATCGCCGCCACGGCCTTGCCCGCAACGGCGCCGACATCCGGCTCGCGCAGCTCCTCGCGCACCTCGCTCCAGGTCGCGCCCGGCCCGGCGAGCACTTCGGCCAAGGCCGTGCCCCCGGCATAGCGGATGCAGTCCCGGCGCAGCGGCTCCAGTGCGGCGTGGCCGGCCACGATTTCGGCCGCCTCCCGTTCGCCGTGGAGTTCGCGGGCCAGCAGGTTGGCCGTGCCCCCCGGCAGCACGAGCAAGGCGCCCGCCCAGCCTTCAAGCGCGGTCGCCACGGAATTGACCGTGCCGTCCCCGGCATAGACCGCGACAAGGCTCACCCCCTCTGCCTCAACCTCGGCCCGCCCGGGCAGGCCGCCGGCGGCGGCGGCCGCAAGGGTCCGCGTCACCGGCGCGCCGGCCCCGGCGAAGGCCGCGCGCAACTGCGCGACGGCCTCTCCCGAATAGCTTCCGCTGGCGGGGTTAACGATCAACCATAGCTTTGCTGTCATCCCGCCCAAGCGCGCGAGACGGCCTGCCCGTTCCCGCGCCCGGCGCGTGCGTCAGGCCAGCAGGTGTTCGTCCGCGATCTTCTTCTTCCAGACCAGCGGGGCGAGCTGGTGCACGTTCTGCCCGGCCGAATCGACCGCGACCGTCACCGGCATGTCGACCACGTCGAACTCGTAGATCGCCTCCATGCCAAGGTCTTCGAACCCGACGACCTTGGCGCCCTTGATCGCGCGGGCCACCAGGTAAGCCGCCCCGCCGACTGCCATCAGGTAGGCCGATTCGTGCTTTGCGATGGACTGGGTCGCTGCCGGGCCGCGCTCGGCCTTGCCGACGCAGGCGAGCAGGCCCTGGTCCAGCATCATGTCCATGAAGCTGTCCATCCGCGTGGCCGTGGTCGGACCGGCCGGGCCGACAACCTCTTCGCGCACCGGATCGACAGGGCCGACGTAGTAGATCACCCGCCCCTTGAAATCGACCGGCAGGCTCTCGCCGTTGGCCAGCATGTCCTTGATCCGCTTGTGCGCGGCATCGCGCCCGGTCAGCATCTTGCCGTTCAGCAGCAGGCGGTCGCCCTGCTTCCAGCCCTTCACCTCTTCAGGCGTCAGCGTGTCGAGGTTGACCCGCTTGGCCGCCGAATCGGGCGCCCATTCCACCTTCGGCCACTCGTCAAGCTTCGGCGTCTCGAGGAAGGAGGGGCCAGATCCGTCCAGCGTGAAGTGCGCGTGGCGGGTCGCGGCGCAGTTCGGAATCATCGCCACCGGCTTGCCCGCGGCGTGGCACGGCGCGTCCATGATCTTGACGTCGAGGATGGTCGAAAGCCCGCCCAGCCCCTGCGCACCGATGCCCAGCGCGTTGACCTTGTCGAAGATCTCGATCCGCATCGCCTCAATGTCGTTCTGCGGCCCGCGCTGCTTGAGCTGCGCCATGTCGATCGGCTCCATCAGCGCCTTCTTGGCCAGCAGCACGCAGTGCTCCGCCGTGCCGCCGATGCCGATCCCCAGCATCCCCGGCGGGCACCAGCCGGCGCCCATCTGCGGCAGCATCTCGATCACCCAGTCGACGATGCTCTCGCTCGGGTTCATCATCTTGAACTTGGACTTGTTTTCCGAGCCGCCGCCCTTGGCCGCAACGTCGACCGAGACCTTGCTGCCCGGCACCATCGAGACGCTGAGCACGCAGGGCGTATTGTCCTTGGTATTGCGGCGGGTGAAGGCCGGGTCCGCCAGAACCGAGGCGCGCAGCTTGTTGTCGGGGTTGAGGTAGGCCCGGCGCACGCCTTCATCCACCACGTCCTGCAGCGAACGGTCGCTCGCAAGGCGGCAGTTCTGGCCCCACTCTACGAACACGTTGACGATGCCGGTGTCCTGGCAGATCGGGCGGTGCCCCTCGGCGCACATGCGGCTGTTGGTCAGGATCTGCGCGATCGCGTCCTTGGCGGCCGGTCCCTGCTCGGCCTCATAGGCTTCGCCCAACGCGCGGATATAGTCCATCGGGTGGTAGTAGCTGATGTACTGCAGCGCGTCGGCGACGCTCTCGATGAGGTCTTCCTCGCGAATAGTGACCATTTCGGACATTTCCCGCCGCGCTCCTTGTGAGTGGCAAAACCGCCTGGCCGCCGCCATAGTCGCAACCGCAACTCCGCGTAAAGCCGTGGATTCGGCCGGTGCCGTCAGCCGGCGCAAGGGTGGGCGGTCGGCGCTTTGCCCTTGCCGCGATCCGCCGGAAAGCCCTTGGCGAACTGCGGGCCTTCGCATAGGAGGACCACGGATTTCCGGCAGGTGCCGCAAGGCCCGCCCCATGCACAGGATCACGACGGGATGACCACCCTCGAAGAACGTCCGGCCACGGCCCCCGCGGCAGAAGCACGCCGCGCCATGATTGACAGCCAGCTGCGCGTCAGCGGGGTCAACGATCCGGCCGTCCTCGCCGCCTTCGCCGCCGTCCCGCGGGAAGATTTCGTGCCGGCCGATCTGAAGACGGCCGCCTATGTCGACCGTGCCCTGCCGCTTGGCGAAGGCCACATGCTCGCGGCACCGCTGGTCTATGGCCGCATGCTGATGGAAGCCGCCCTGTCCCCGTCGGACAGGGTGCTCGTCGTCTCCGCCAGCGGCTATCTCGCAGCCCTCGTCGAAGCCTTCGGCTGCACGGTGGACCGGATGGAGCCTGCCGCTGCTGCCGCCGCCCGCAAGTCCGCCGCCGGCGTCGGCGTGATCCTGATCGACGGGGCGATCGAACAGCTCCCCGCCGGCCTTTCCGCGCGCCTCGCCGAAGGCGGCCGGATCGTCACCGGCCTGGTCGAACGCGGCGTCACCCGGCTGGCCGCCGGCACCAGGGCCGCCGGAGAGGTCGCGCTGCTGCCGCTCGCCGAAATCGGCATCCCCGTCCTGGCGGAATTCGCCGCGCCCAAGGCGTGGAGCTTCTGAGGGTGCACGCCCTGCGCCGGCCGGCCCGTGCAGCCCTGCTGCTGGCGGGGGCCTCCGCCGCCGTCGCGCCCGCCGCGGCGGATGATCTGCGCAGCGCGCTCGCCTCGGCCTACGAAACCAATCCCACGATCGAGGCGGCCCGCGCCAACCAGCGCGCCGTCGATGCCGCCGTGCCGATCGCCCGCGCCGCCGGCCTGCCATCGCTGGGCGGCACGGCAACCTATACCGAATTCGTCAAGAAGAGCGCGAACGCCTTCACCTCGCCGGACCGTGCGCTCGATGCACAAGCCAGCCTCAGCGTGCCGATCTTCTCGGGAGGCGCCGTCCGCAATTCCGTCGCCGCGGCGGAAACCCGCGTCACCGCCGGCCGCGCGGACCTGCGCGCCACCGAATCGGGTCTCTTCGCCCAGGTCGTCGGCGCCTACCTCGACGTGATCCGCGATTCGGCCATCGTCGGCCTCAACCGCAACAACGTCCAGGTTCTCGACGTGAACCTCACCGCCACGCGGGACCGGTTCGAGATCGGCGATCTCACGCGGACCGACGTCGCCCAGTCGCAGGCCCGGCTTGCCCAGGCCCGGGGTGACCTGCGCAATGCCGAGGCCACCCTCGCCGGCAGCCGCGAAAGCTATATCCGGCTGGTCGGCCGCCCCCCGGTGGATCTCCAGCCGCCGCCGCCGCTCCCCAACATGCCGGCGAGCGCCGAGGAGGCGGTTTCGGTCGCGCTCGAATCCAATCCCGATCTCGCCGCCGCGCGCGAACGCAGCAAGGCCGCCGGGTACGACACCCGCGTCGCCGGCGCCGGCCGCCTGCCCAAGGTCAGCGTGTTCACCGGGCTGGACTATACCAACTATTTCGATTCGCTCGCCTCGATTCCCGGCACCCTGCCCTTCGCCAAGCACCAGACCTCGGCCCAGGCCGGGGTCAGGGCCACGATCCCGCTGTTTCAGGGCGGCCTCCCTGCCGCGCAGGAGCGTCAGGCCCAGGCGCGCGAGAGCCAGACGCTCGAACAGGAAATCGGCACCGAGCGTGAGGTGATCGCAACGGTGCGCACCTATTTCCAGCAGTGGAAGGCCGCGAACGAGATCATCGTCTCCAGCCAGTCTGCGGTCGATGCTGCCACCCTCAGCCTTGAAGGCGTGCGCGCGGAAAACAGCGTCGGCAACCGCACGATCCTCGATATCCTCAATGCCGAGCAGGAGCTGCTGAACGCGCAGGTCCAGCTCGTCCGCGCCCGGCGCAACGCCTATGTCGCCGGCTTCAGCCTGCTGGCCGCCATGGGCAAGGCCGAGGCGCGGGACATCGGCATCGAAGGCGGCGCGCTCTACGATCCCACCGTCAATTACCGCCGCGTCCGCAACAACATCTGGGACTGGGCTCACGATCCCGCGCCCAAGCCCCAGTCGACCCGGACGGTTGACACGCCGGCGCAGGACGGTTCAATTCCATCCGATCCCACGGCACCGGCCATCCCGGGCGTGCCCAACAGCGGAGGTTAGGGGCAATGCGGCAAGCGAACGAACCTTCCGTCGAGGAAATCCTCGAATCGATCAAGAAGGTCATCGCGCGGGACAATCGCGGCGGCGCCGACGATCTGCGCCCCCGTGACGCCGCGGCACCCGCTCCGAACGCGCCCCGCGCAGGGTTTGATGACGGGGACGACGATATCCTCGACCTTGCCGAACTCGCCTCGCCCGAGCCGCTGGTGGCCGATGCCGCCATCTCCTCGATGCGCGAATCGCTTGCCGCCCTTGCCTCGATTTCCGGCCCCGGCGCCGCCCCGCAGATCGTCCGCTCGGGGGAGACCTCTCTGGAAGGCCTCGTGCGCGACATGCTGCGCCCGATGCTGGCAGACTGGCTGGACAAGAACCTGCCGCCGATGGTCGAACGCCTCGTCGCAACAGAGATCGCCCGGATCGTCGGCAAGAAGGCCTGATCACATGGGTGAACCGCCCTTCCGGGCTTGACCGCGCGGCCCTGCGCCATCACTCCCTCGGCCATGGCACGTCCCGATCCAGCCCTGCTTGACCCGTCCCGCTACCCGCGCGTGCAGACCGTGCTCCCGCGCTATGCGGACCTCGATACCAACAACCACATCAACAACGTGGCGATCGGCGCCATGTTCGAGGATTGCCGCGCCCGCGCCATGGGGGTGATCGCGCCCGGCGCCGGCCGTGACCTCCCCTTGATGCTGGCGACCTACTCGGTCGATTTCCTTGCCCAGGGCCACTGGCCGGAACCGCTCGAGTTTCACATGGGCCTGCTCAGGATCGGCACGACCAGTCTGGGGGTGGTCCAGCTCGCCATGCAGGAAGGCCGCGCGGTCGCGCTGGCGCAGACGGTGGTCGTCCTCACCGACGGCTCGCGGCCCCGGCCGTTCCCCGATGAATGGCGCCGCGCGCTCGAAGAGCTGGTGCTGCGCCCATGAACGGGATCGATCCGGAGCTGGACCGCGCCCGCCGCGCCCTTGCGACCAACGGCGGCGACGGCATCCGCCGCCACATCTTCCTCTGTGCCGAGGCTGAGAAGGGCGAGTGCTGCACCCCGGCCGAAGGGGCTCCAGCCTGGAAGTACCTGAAGAAACGCCTGAAGGAGCTCAGGCTGGACCGTGACGGCGGGATCGCCCGGACCAAGGCCGATTGCCTCAAGATCTGCGCCAAGGGCCCGGTCGCGGTGGTCTGGCCGGACGGGGTATGGTACCACTCCTGCACCCCACCGGTGCTGGAGCGGATCATCCAGGAGCATCTCGTCGGCGGAGTGCCGGTCGAGGATTTCCGCCTCCGCCCCGAGGCCTAGCGTCACCGCTCCTCGTCGGCCAGTGGATCGAGCACGGCCGCATCATGGCCGGTGCCGCTGGACAGGAACACCAGCCCCATCAGCGCCGCCGTCAGCATCATCATCCCGCCAATGCCCAGCGCCGTGGCGATGAAGAAGTTGATCGATACGAATCCGTTCTGCCAGAACAGGAAGCCGAGGACGGCGGCAACCACCACAAGGGTGACCCACCCCATACCGCGCAGGATGCGCTTGTAGCGCGCCCAGGCATGGGCAGAATTGTGCGGGTCGTCGAGGGGGGAAACGGGCACCGGCATACCTGTCACATGGGCTTCGTCCGGCAGGTTCGCAACGGGTCGCGCCAAAACGGCGCATCGCCCCGCCACCGCTCGCGCACTGGCTGGCGATTTCCTCCGCTTCGTGTCATCCTCTGAATCAGAACAGGCAGCGGAGAGAGGCCATGACCATCGCACGCGTAATGGCAGCCAAGGCGTCCACCACCATTCACACGGCCAGCCCGGACATGATCGTGCAGGACGTCGTCCACATCCTTGCGGAGCGCCGGTTCGGCGCCGTCCCGGTGGTGGAGGGCGGCCGCGTCGTCGGGATCATTTCCGAACGGGACGTGATCTACTGCGCCGCCCGCGAAGGCGGTGCGGCTCTTGCCCGCCCGGTGCGCGAGGTGATGACCGCCGATCCCATCACCATCACCCCGGGCGCAACGGTGCTCGACACCCTGGCCCTGATGACTCGCAAGCGGGTTCGCCACCTTCCGGTGGTCGATCAGGGCGCCCTTGCCGGCTTCGTCTCGATCGGAGACCTGGTGAAGTACCGCCTCGATGCGGTCGAGGCCGAGGCGGAGGCCATGCGGACCTACATCCAGACAGGCTGACCGGCCGGGTCACCGCTCCGCACGCCTTGCTCTTGGTGGGCATCGCCCCTAGATCAACCGTCATGGAAACCGCCCCGATCACCCTCAGCCCGGCCGCCGCGCGGCGGGTCGCCGCTATTGCCGAACGGCAGGGCAAGCCCGCCATCCTGCGCCTCGGCGTCGAAGGGGGCGGCTGCTCGGGCTTCCAGTACCGGTTCGGCCTGGCCGAGGATCTCCCGGCCGAGGACACGGTGGTCGAGACCGACGGGGTGCGGCTTGTGGTCGATCCGGTCAGCCTCGATCTCGTTGCGGGCTGCGTGGTGGACTACGTCGAATCGCTCGGCGGGGCGGCCTTCCGGGTGGAGAACCCCAACGCCTCCGCCTCGTGCGGCTGCGGGTCGAGCTTCGCCGTCTGATGGGCGCAACCCTGCGGCTCGCCACCTTCAACATCAACGGAATCAAGGCGCGCCTGCCGCGCCTGCTCGAATGGTTTGAGGAAACCCGTCCGGCCGTCGCCTGCCTGCAGGAGATCAAGACCCAGGACGAGGGCTTCCCTGCGGCGGAGTTCGAGAAGATCGGCTACGGCGCGATCTGGCATGGGCAGAAGGGCTTCAACGGCGTCGCCATGCTCGCCGACGGGGCAGCCCCGGTGGAGGTGCGGCGCGGGCTGGAAGGCGATCCCGAGGACGTCCACTCCCGCTATCTTGAGGCCGACGTGTTCGGCCTGCGCATCGCCGGGATCTACCTGCCCAACGGCAACCCCGTCCCGGGTCCGAAGTTCGACTACAAGCTGCGCTGGATGGAGCGCCTGCGCGCCCGCATGGCCGAAATCGCCGCCGAGGAAGTCCCCGCCGCCGTGCTTGGCGATTTCAACGTCATTCCCGAAGACAAGGACGTCTGGGCTCCGGCCGCCATGGCCACCGACGCGCTGATGCAGTCCGAATCGCGCGATGCCTATGCCCGCCTCCTCGGCGATGGCTGGACCGACGCGGTAGACCTGCTCAACCCCGCCGGCGGGGTCTGGACCTTCTGGGACTACCAGGCCGGCGCCTGGCAGCGCGACCACGGCTTTCGCATCGACCACGCCCTGCTCTCGCCCGAACTGGCCGACCGGCTGGTCGCCGCCGGCGTGGACAGGGAGCACCGCGGCCGCGAAAAGGCCAGTGACCATGCCCCGGTGTGGATCGAGGTCCGCACCTAGGCTGCCCTCGGCGCGCGTCCCGCCTCCCTTCGTCATTGCGAGGAGCGAAGCGACGCGGCAATCCAGGGCTTCAGGGCGAACCGGCACCGTAGCGCATACCGCCTCGATCGTTTCGGCCACTGCTCTGCAACGCCGAAACTGATACCCGCACACAGGAAAACGCCCGCCTTCCCGGGGTTGGAAAGGCGGGCGCCATCATGCCCCCAAAGGGTTACCGGCTAGCTGCGGCCGGAAATCTCAGCGATAAAACACGTGGTTGTCGATCCGCGCCACGCGGGTCAGGCGCCAGTTCGGCGAGACGCGGGCGGCGTGGAAGAACAGGGCGCCCTCGGCGGGGCTGGTCCAGCGGCCCTCGTCGGCGATGCGGGCAATGGCCAGCGCGTTCTTCCACCCGCGCGAGGCGTGGTTGAACGCCGGCATGGCGCTGCCGCGGATGAACGAAAACTGCGAGCGCTGGAACACGACCCCACAGTACGAGTCCGGGAAGCGACCGGAACGGGCGCGGTTTACGATGACCCGGCCCACGGCCAGTTGGCCTTCCAGCGTCTCGCTCTTGGCTTCGAAATAGATCGCGCCGGCAAGGCACTCAAGCTCGCGCGAAACGTCGGCCGTGCTGTCCTGCTGGGAAACCAGTTCGGCCAGGGTAAGCCCCTCCTCGGAGGCACGGGCGGGAGCCGGCAACGCATCCTCGCGCGGATCGCGCTGGACGGCGGGCTGGGCCGGATAGATCGCGGGAAGAAGATGTTGGGGTTCGCTCGCGCTGGCGGCCGAAAGGCCTGCGGCTTGCGAGAGGGTGGTCTGCGCCTTCAGCGGAACGGGCGTTCTCGACTGGGCGACCGCGCCGGAACCATCGGCGGAAAAAACCGTAAAAACAAATGCAAAGGCCGCGGCTATGCCAGAGGCCATCGAAATCTTGCGAGACATCAAACCGTCTTTATCGGCGGTTGGCGGTCCTGCACGGGTGCCTGCGTCACGACGAAGCGGGCCTTGCCCCCTCACGAAACGCCGGAAAGACCCGCCGGCCACCACCCGTCTGCGTGCCAGTCCGGGGGCTCTCGTGCTCCCGTAACCGCCTGCGCGTGAATGGTCGGCGGCTCTTGTTTGTGCAGCGCAACAGAGTCAACCCGCGCCATCTTGCTACGGGATGAACCGTTCACCGCGTGGGATGTCCAGTTCGATGATCCACAGGTCGGGATCCTGGCTGCGCCGCCGCTCGAGCCATTCGGCAAAGGGTTGTGGGTCGTTGGCGTCCTGCGCCCGCGCCAAGGTCCAGCGCCGCTCTCCCGAGACCTGCGGAACCCGCTCGAAAGCGCGCAAATCCGCGCCTTTTTCGGCGAGAATCACCAGGATCGTGCCGGCGTCCGGCTCCCCCTTGGCCAGCACCGTGGCAAAGCCGCCGTCCTGCTGGACCGCGCGCAAGAGCCCGGAAACCTCAAGGTGCGCCGGCAGCCGGGGCGTTTCAGTCAAGCCGGTAGCCCGCCAGCCCGGAGAGCGGAATGCGCGAACGCATGAAGGTCCCGGTGCCGCGGCCGATCTCCTCGCCCTCGGCGTCGACCAGCCGGCTCTCGGCCACCAGCACCCGGCGACGGCCGCTGATCCAGCGCCCCTCGGCCACGACCGGGCCGCGCTTGACCGGGCGCACGAAGTGGAGATTGAACGAGGTGGTCAGCAGGAAACGGTCGGTTATCAGCGTGTTGGCCGCATAGAACGCCGCATCGTCGAGCATCTTGAAATAGACGGTGCCGTGCGCTGCCCCGGCAGCATGGTGCAGCCGCTCGTCGATGGAAAAGTCGATCCGGGCAGCGCCTTCGCCGGTGATGGTCAGGCGGGATTCGAACAGATGATTGATCGGCGCGGCCGCGTACAGGCTCTCCAGCGCGCGCCAGTGCAGCGAAGCGCCGGAAACCGGGCCGTCAGGCGGCGTCGCGATCGATGACATTGGACAGCAGCCCGAACAGAGCCTCGGCCCCCGGCGCCTCGATCAGCGAGCGGTGCATCCGCTCGTCCCGCATCAGCCGCGAGATCGCGGCAAGGGCATGGAGGTGCGCGGCGCCGGCCTGTTCAGGCGAGAGCAGGCCGAACACCAGATCGACCGGCATCCCGTCGGCCGCATCGAAGGCCACGGACGATTCCAGCCGTAGGAACACCGCGACCGGCCGATTCAATCCATCGATCCGGGCGTGGGGAATGGCAACCCCGCGACCGAAGCCGGTGCTGCCCAGCCGCTCCCGCTCCTCGATCCGCTCCAGCACGGCAGGGGCATCAAGCCCGTAGACGCCGGCGAAACGCTGCGCCAGCTGCTGCAGGATGGCCGGCTTGTCGCTTGCGGCAATCGTGCCGACGGCTTCCGGGAGTAGAGTGAAAAGAGCGCTCATTGCCAGTTCGATTCGCTTGTCGGTTCCTGCGGGCCGGGCCGGCGCATCGCAGCGATGCGCACGGTCTGCCCCGAAGATCCGGGTATCTTCCTCCGGAAACCTTTGAATTGACGCATTTATCCCGCGTCAGGACGGCTCGACCCAGCCGATCGAGCCATCGCCGCGGCGGTAAACCATATTATGACGGCCGGTGCCAGCGTTTTTGAAGAGCAGGGCGTTGGTGTTGCGCAGGTCCAGCATCATCACCGCGTCCGAAACGGTCGCCTCGGGCACGTCCACCCGGGTCTCGGCGATCACCAGCGGCACGTCGGCGGCCACCTCTTCGGCCTCGACCTCAGGCTCTGCGAAAACCACATAGGCGGCCTCTTCCTCGCGCTGGGCGTGGCTGTTCGCCTCGTGCCGGTCCTTCAGGCGGCGCTTGTAGCGGCGCAGCTGCTTGTCGATCTTTTCCGCCGCCTGGTCCAGCGCGGCATGGGCGTCGTGCGCGATGGCCGCGCCCTTGAGGATCAGGCCCTGCATCACGTGAGTGACGATGTCGCAGCGGAAGGCTCCGGCCGGCGCGCGGTTGAAGGTCACCTGGCTGGACAGGGCCTTGTTGAAGTACTTCTCGACAATCGCGGCCAGCCGATCCGAGGCGTGCTGCTGCAGGGCTTCGCCGGTTTCGACCTGATGGCCCGATACGCGAATGTCCATAAATGCCTTCTCCTTAGTCTTCAGGCTCCGCCGTTCCAGAGCGGCGCCTTCACCGTCTCGAGGAACGCGGCGTGAGCCGCCAGCTCCGCCTCGCTCGCCCGGTGCGGGCGGGCAGGGCGAAACACCCGTTCGCGGACGATCGTGTTGACCGCCGCCATTACCGTGTCCACGGCCCCCGCCGCGAGTTCCAGGCCGATCTGCCGGCCCCCGGTCAGCTCGACATAGACCTGCGCCAGCAGTTCTGCGTCGAGCAGGGCGCCATGGCGCGTCCGGTGGCTGCGATCCACCCCGTAGCGGGTGCACAGCGCATCGAGCGAAAGCTTGGCGCCGGGGTGCCGCACGCGGGCGATCTTGACCGTGTCCACCATTCGGCTGTGGCACACCGGCTCCAGCCCGCATTGTGCCAGCTCAAAATTGAGGAAGGCGAAGTCGAACCCGGCGTTGTGCGCCACCAGCGGAGCCTCGCCCAGGAAGGCCAGCAGCTCCGCCACCTTCTCGGGGAAGCGCGGCTTGTCGGAGAGGAACGCGGCGGAAAGCCCGTGGACCGCCTCGGCCTCGGCCGGCATGTCCCGCTCCGGGTTGAAATAGGCGTGGAACACGGCCCCGGTCGGCACCCGGTTGACCAGTTCGATGCACCCGATTTCCACCATCCGGTCGCCCGTTTTCGGATCGAGCCCGGTGGTCTCCGTATCGAAGATGATCTCGCGCATTGCCTTATCTATCGGCCCGTGCGGCCCCGCGTGCAAGCGCCATTTCGGCCGAACCGGCCCTATTCCCCGCCGCGCAGCACCTCGGCATTCAGGCGGTGGATCAGCGCCTGGACGGCATGGCGCGTCTCGGCCAGCGAGGTGCCGGTGTCGATCACGTGATCGGCCCGCGCCCGTTTCTCCGCGTCGGGTACCTGAAGGCCCAGGATCCGCTCGAACTTCTCCTCGCTCATCCCCGGCCGGGCAAGCACCCGGGCCCGCTGCGCCTCGGCGTTGGCCGATACCACCACGATCGTGTCGACCTGCTCCCACCCCCCGGTCTCGAACAGCAGCGGGATATCAAAAACCACCAGCGGCACGCCGGCGTGCTCCTCCAGAAAGCCCTGCCGCAACGCCGCCACCGCCGGGTGAACGATGGCCTCAAGCCGCTTCAGCGCCTCGGGATTGCCGAAAACCGCCGCGCCCAGCTTTGCCCGATCGACCCCTTGCGGCCCGGTCGTGCCCGGAAACGCCGCCTCGATCGGGCCGAGCAGCGCCCCGCCCGGGCCCTGCAGCCTGTGGACCGCCGCGTCGGCGTCGAACACCGGAACGCCCAGCCCGGCGAACATCGCCGCCACGGCCGACTTGCCCATGCCGATGGATCCGGTCAGCCCGATCCGGAACGGGCGCCGCTCAGCCATCGGTGATCCTCCGCCGCAGCTCCGCATCGCGCCCGCGCGGCGGCCGCTGGCCGAAGAAGCGGGCGAAGGCGTGGTCCGCCTGGCCGATCAGCATGGCCAGACCATCCACGGTCGGGTGCCCCGCCGCCCGCGCCGCCTGCAGGAATTCCGTGTCGAGCGGGCTGGTGACGATGTCATAGGCGACCGAGCCCGGCGGCGCATGGCTCCAGTCGAACCGCAGCGGCGGCTGGCCGGCCATGCCGAGCAGGCTGGCGTTGACGATCAGGTCGCAGATCCCCTCGCGGTCGTCGAAGGCAAAGTCGGTGGGATCGGCAAAGTGGGCCAGGTCCACCGCATGGTGCTCGCCGCCCGGGTCCAGCTCGGCGAGGAGCGCGCGCGCCTTGCCCGGATCGCGCCCGGCGACGACCAGCACGAAGCCGTGGCCGGCAAGCCCCGCGATCACCGCCCGCGCCGCGCCGCCGGTGCCGAGGATCCGCGCCATGCGGAACAGGTGCTCCTGCGCCAGCAGCGGCTGCAGGGGTTCGAGAAATCCGGGCACGTCGGTGTTGTAGCCGGCAAGCCCCCCCGCCTCCGGCACAATCGTGTTCACCGCGCCGACCCTCGCCGCCAGCGGGTCGATCCGGTCCAGCAGCGGCATCACCGCCTGCTTGTGCGGCATGGTCACGTTGCACCCGCGCCAGTCCGGATCGGCGCGGCGCTCTGCCAGATAGCCGGCCAGGCCCTCGGCGGTCACGTGGCTGCGCCGGTAGTCGCCGGGAAGGCCCAGTTCGGCCAGCCAGAACCCATGGATGTCGGGCGATTTCGACTGGGCGATGGGATCCCCGATCACCTCGGCATAGGGAACCCCGCTCATGCCGCCAGTTCCCCCAGCTCGCGCAGGGCGCCCAGCACCGCCAGCAGCGGCATGCCCAGCACAGTGAAGTGATCGCCCTCGATCGACTCGAACAGCTGCACCCCTCGCCCCTCGATCCGGAACACGCCGACACAACCGGCCACGGCCGGCCACTCGTGATCGAGATAGCCCGCGATGAAGCCGTCCGACAGCGCCGCCACCTTCAGCCGCGCCGTCCGCGCCCCGGCCCAGACCACCGCGCCGGACCGCACCAGCGCCGCCGCGCTGACCAGCTCCATCGTTTTTCGGGAAAAGAACCGCAGGTGCGCGGCCGCCTCCTCGCGGCTCGCCGGCTTGTCGAACCGGCGCCCGCCGCAGACCACGAGGCTGTCCGACCCCAGCACCAGCCGCTCCGGATGGAGCGCGGAAACCGCCTGCGCCTTGGCCTCGCCCAGCGCCTGAGCCACCGCCTCCGGCGCGGCGCCGGCCAGGCCCGCCTCGATCGCGCGCTCGTCCACCTGCGCCGGCAGGGCCACGAAAGGCAGGCCCGCCGCCTCCAGCATGGCCCGGCGCGATGCGCTCTGCGAAGCAAGGATCAGCATGAATTCGGCCGCACTTTCTCGTTCATATCGGTTTCGCCCCCGCGCCGGTCGCCTCGCCGCTGGCCCGGTACTCCTGGTAAAGCCGGATCACCGCGGCCGCCGTCTCCTCGATCGAACGGCGCGTCACGTCGATCACCGGCCAGCCGTTGTCGCCGAACAGCCGCCGCGCGAACTGCACTTCGCGCGCCACCTGGTCGCCATCGACATAGTCGGTGGCGGGTGACTGGTTGAGCGAGAGCAGGCGGTTGCGCCGCACCTGCACCAACCGCTCGGGCGAGGTGGTAAGCCCCACGATCAGCGGCCGCTTCAGCGAAAACAGCGCCGGTGGCGGCGGGCTTTCGACCACGACCGGGATGTTCGCAACCTTGTAGCCGCGGTTGGCAAGGTAGATGCTGGTCGGCGTCTTGGACGAGCGGGACACCCCGGCCAGCACGATGTCGGCCTCCTCCCAGTCCTCCCAGGCGATCCCGTCGTCGTGGGCGATGGTGAACTGGATCGCGTCGACCCGCGCGAAATAGGCCTCGTCCAGCATGTGCTGGCGGCCCGGCCGGGCGATTGCCTGCTGGCCCAGCATCCCGGCCAGCACCGCGGTCACCGCATCGAGCGCGGCGACCACCGGCAGGCCCAGCGCCCGGCAACGCTCTTCCAGCCGGGCGCGGATCTCGGCATTGACGAGGGTGAACAGCACGAGCCCCGGATTGGCGGCGATTTCGCCGAGGATCCGGTCGAGGTGCTGCTGCGAGCGGACCATCGGCCAGAAATGGCGGATCACGTCGGCGTCGTCGAACTGGGCGAGGGCCGCCTTGGCGATCATCTCCAGCGTCTCGCCGGTCGAGTCCGAGAGCAGGTGAAGGTGCAGCCGGGTCATCAGTCCGCCCTGTGGATAGTCGGGCGCATAAACCACGGGAGGGGCGCGCTGACAACTTCGGCAGAGGATTCCGTCACCGGTCCGGGCCGTGATGCCGGCCACTTGTGGACATGTGGACGGCGCTTCCCACAGGCTGGGGACAAGGCGGATAAGTCCTGCTTGACCGCAGCCGGCCCCCGATTCGCCCCGCAGCTGCCCCCTGTTCAGAACCGGACAATTCGGGCAAGGGCGCCCAATCCCCGGTTTCCACAGGGCCAAAAGCTCTCAGAATCCTTATTCAAAGACTCTTATTTATTGGATTGGACACGCGCGATGCCCGGTCTTCTGCTTGATACCCTGCGCGGCACGAACGGTCCAAGGCGGCCAGTGTGGCTGATGCGGCAGGCCGGGCGCTACCTGCCCGAATACCGCGATCTGCGCGCCAGCAAGGGCGGCTTTCTCCCGCTGGTCTACGATCCCGAGGCCGCGGCCGAGATCACGCTCCAGCCCGTCCGCCGCTTCGGCTTCGACGGCGCGATCCTGTTCTCGGACATCCTCATCGTGCCCTACGCGATGGGCCAGAATCTCGAATTCCTTGCCGGCGAAGGCCCGCGCATGTCGCCCCGCCTGCTCGATGCCGGGCTGGAGAGCCTTGCGGCGGTCCCTCAGCGCCTCGATCCGATCTACCGGACCGTATCCCTCGTCCGCGCCGCGCTCGGCCCCGAGACGACGCTGCTGGGCTTTGCCGGCAGCCCGTGGACCATCGCCACCTACATGGTCGCGGGCGAAGGCAGCCGCGACCAGCATGACACCCGCGCCTATGCCTACCGCGATCCGGCCGCCTTCCAGGCGATCATCGACGGAATCGTGACGACCACGGTGGACTATCTCGAAGGCCAGGCTCGCGCCGGGGCCGAAGCGGTGCAGCTGTTCGATTCCTGGGCCGGCAGCCTTGCCCCGGCCGAGTTCGAGCGTTGGGTCATCGCCCCCAACGCCGAGATCGTCCGCCGCCTGCGCGCCCGCTGCCCCGGCCTGCCGATCATCGGCTTTCCCAAGGGCGCCGGCGAAAAGCTTGCCGCCTATGCTCGAGAGACCGGGGTGGACGCGCTGGGCATCGACGAGACAATCGACCCGCTCTGGGCCGCCCGCGAACTGCCCGCCGGAATGCCCGTCCAGGGCAACCTCGATCCGCTGCTGGTCCTTGCCGGGTCGGACGAAGTGGAACGCCAGGCACTGCGCGTGCTCGATGCCTTCGCCGACCGCCCGCACGTGTTCAACCTCGGCCACGGCATTGGCCAGTTCACCCCGATCGAACACGTCGAACGCCTGCTCAAGGTGGTCCGCGGCTGGAGCCGGTGAGGTGAACCGCGTCCCGGGCAAGGTCCGGGAGCGCTCTGCCCGCCGGCGACCCGCATGAGGCGCACCCGCCTCAGCATCTGCGAGCGCAAGCTGCGCTATCCGACCTTCGCCGAGGCACAAGCCGCCGGCCGCACCGAAGGCCAACGCGCCTACCTCTGCGACAAGTGCCGGCTCTGGCATCTCACCAGCCGGCGCCGCGCGTAAATCGGGGCCGAGCCATGCGGCGGGCCGCAGGAAGCATCCGCGCCTGTCCGAACCAGCCCGCTTTTCCCCAGCCTTGTCGCCCGCTTGCTGCGACTGTCCCCCTGTCCCATCGCGCTCGATGCCGCTAAACACCGGCCATGCTCGCCACGACCTACTACTGGCTGAAGGCCGGTCACATCATCTTCGTGATCTTCTGGATGGCCGGGCTGTTCATGCTCCCGCGCTTCTTCGTCTACCACCAGGAGGCCGCGCCCGATTCCCCCGAAAACGGCCTGTGGGTGGAGCGGGAGCGGAAGCTGCTGAAAATCATCCTGTGGCCCTCGCTGGTCATCGTCTGGATCCTGGGCCTGGCCCTCGCCATGACGATCGGCGCATTCCAGCAGGGCTGGTTCCACGCCAAGCTGGCCTTCGTCCTCGCGCTCACCGCCTACCATTTCTGGCTGGCCGGATACCACGGTGCGCTCGCCCGGGGCGAACGGCGGCTGACCGGACGCAGGCTGCGCATGCTGAACGAGATACCGGGAATCGCCGCGGCCTTCATCGTCGTCCTCGTCGTCGTCAAACCGTTCTGAAGGGCGCGCCGTGCCGATCCTCGCCCTGAGCCTCCTTGCCGCTGCTGCAGCAGCGCCCGCCGTCCCCGGCCCGACCGGCCTGATCCGCGATCGGGACCTGCGCTGCGTAGCCGCCGTGTCCGCCGCCCTTGGCATTCTTGCGGACCGCAAGACCGACGATGCAGAGCAGACGGCCGGGCTCACCGCGGTCTTCATGTACTATCTGGGCAAGGTCGATGCCCGCCGTCCAGGGCTGGACTATGCCCGGTCGCTCACCGCACTGATGAATGCACCCGGCTACGCGCAGGAACTCCCCGCCGATCTCAAGCGCTGCGGGGCCGAGGCGGAAGAGCGCGGCCGTACGCTCCAGACGCTTGGCGAACGGCTCAAGGCCGCCGTTCCCCTCGGCCGGGCCGGCGCAGGCTAGTGTCCGTACCCAATCGCCGCGCCCGTTGACCTCGCCGGCCAACGGGCCTATTCCGAACCCGTCTCCGGCACGGGCATGACGCTGTAGCGCGTCGGCCAGGTCTGCTTTCTCCAAGCCCATCGACCCGCCGGCCATCCAGACACGAACACCGGATCAAACATCATGCATCTCAAGGAACTGAAAAAGAAAACACCCGCCGAACTGGTCGAAATGGCCGAGGAACTGGGGGTTGAGGGGGCCAGCACCCTGCGCCGCCAGGACCTGATGTTCGCCATCCTCAAGGAAGTGGCGGAAGACGGCGAGGAGATCCTCGGCATCGGCACGATCGAAGTGCTGACCGACGGCTTCGGCTTCCTGCGCAGCCCCGAGGCGAACTACCTCGCCGGGCCTGACGACATCTACGTTTCCCCCAACCAGGTCCGCAAATGGGGCCTGCGCACCGGCGACACCGTGGAAGGCGAAGTCCGTGCGCCGAAGGACGGGGAGCGCTACTTCGCGATCACCCGCCTGATCAGCGTCAACTTCGACGATCCGGAGGCCGTCCGCCACCGGGTCAACTTTGACAACCTGACCCCGCTCTATCCCGACGAGCGGCTGAGGCTCGACACGATCGACCCCACCGTGAAGGACAAGTCGGCCCGCGTCATCGATCTCATCAGCCCCCAGGGCAAGGGCCAGCGCGCCCTGATCGTCGCGCCGCCGCGCACCGGCAAGACCGTGCTGCTCCAGAACATGGCCAAGGCGATCACCGACAACCATCCGGAAGTCTTCCTGATCGTCCTCCTGATTGACGAACGGCCCGAGGAAGTCACCGACATGCAGCGCTCCGTGCGCGGCGAGGTCATCTCCTCGACCTTCGACGAGCCAGCCACCCGTCACGTACAAGTCGCTGAAATGGTTATCGAAAAGGCCAAGCGCCTGGTCGAGCACAAGAAGGACGTGGTGATCCTGCTCGATTCGATCACCCGCCTTGGCCGCGCCTACAACACGGTCGTGCCAAGCTCCGGCAAGGTCCTCACCGGCGGTGTTGACGCCAACGCCCTGCAGCGCCCCAAGCGCTTCTTCGGCGCCGCGCGCAACATCGAGGAAGGCGGCTCGCTCTCGATCATCGCCACGGCCCTGATCGATACCGGCAGCCGCATGGACGAGGTCATCTTCGAAGAGTTCAAGGGCACCGGCAACAGCGAAATCGTGCTGGACCGCAAGGTGGCCGACAAGCGCATCTTCCCCGCGCTCGACGTCGGCAAGAGCGGCACCCGCAAGGAAGAGCTGCTGGTCGAGAAGGCCAACCTCACCAAGATGTGGGTCCTGCGCCGCATCCTCATGCAGATGGGCACGGTCGATGCGATGGAGTTCCTGCTCGACAAGATCAAGGACACCAAGACCAACGAGGACTTCTTCGCCACGATGAACCAGTAGGTTCGGCACCGGCACCGAAATCGAAAAGGGCGAGGGACCAACCGGTCCCCCGCCCTTTTTGCTGCACCGCTCGGCGAACGTCAGGCCAGATTGGCGGCGAAAAACGCCTCTGTCCGCCCGTCCGCCAGTTGTGCGCCCGCCTCGTTGCGACGCGCTCCGTGTTCGGCGGCGAAGCCGTGGTCGAGTCCTTCGTAGTCGTGCAGGGTCACGTGGCGGTTCGGCCCCAGCCCTTCGTGCATCGCCTTCTGCTGCTCGGGCGGAACGAATCCATCGGCGGTCGGGATGTGCAGCATCAGCGGCTTGGCGATGGCATGGCTCTCGTTCAGCATGTCGGCGAGGCCCACCGCGTAATAGCCGACGGAAGCGTCGATGTCGGTCCGGGTCGCGGCCTCGTAGGCGATCTTGCCGCCCATGCAGAACCCGACGAGGCCGACCTTCTCCACTCCCTCGGTTCGGCGGATCCAGCGGATCGTGGCTTCAACGTCGCGGATGCCGGCATCGAAATCGTGCTTCATCATGAACCCGATCGCCTGCTGGAACTCGTCCTGAACGTCGGCGTCGAGCTCGATCCCCTCCTGCTGGCGCCAGAACACCTCGGGGGCCACGGCAAGGTAGCCAAGGCTGGCCCAGTGGTCGGCCTTGCCGCGAATTCCGGCGTTCACCCCGAAGATTTCCTGGATCACGATGATCGCGCCTTTCGGCTCACCCGCCGGGCGGGCTACATAGGCGGGAAAGCTGGCGTCGCCCTCGTAGGTCGGGATCCGGACTGTTTCGGTCATCGCACTCTCCTTCAACGGTTCTTCCCCGGTTTAGGCCGCTCGGATGGACTTTGCCAAGGACCTATGCCAGCGTGTCCGCACTTGGTGGCCAGCAGGATGTCGCGCCGATGAAGATCAACGTCGAGGTCGATTGCACCCCGGAGGAGGCGCGCCGCTTCCTCGGCCTGCCCGACGTGAGCAGGGCGAACGAGGCCTATGTCGACGCCGTCCTGAAGGCCATGCAGGGCACGGCCAATCTCGAACAGCTTCATGCCATGACCAGCCAGCTGGCCCCGATGGGAGAGCTCGGGATGAAGTTCTTCCAGAACTTCATCGACGGCAGCATGATGCGCCCGCGCAAGGGCGACTGAGCGCTCCGCCTCCCTCCCATGGCCGAAACGATCTTCGCTCTGTCGAGCGGTAGCCCCCCGGCCGCCATAGCCGTGATCCGGATCAGCGGCCCGGGCGCCGGCCCGGCGCTGCGCACCCTCGCCGGAACGCTGCCCGCCGCCCGCCAAGCGCGAGTGGCCACTTTGCGGGATCCCGGGGGCGAAATGCTGGATCGCGCGCTGGTGCTGTGGCTCCCCGGTCCCAACTCGGCGACCGGGGAAGATACCGCAGAGCTGCACCTTCATGGGGGCCGCGCCGTCGTCGCCGCGGTGCAAGCGGCCCTTGCGGCCCTGCCAGGGTTGCGAGCCGCCCTGCCGGGAGAGTTCACTCGCCGCGCCTTCCTCAACGGCCGGATTGATCTGACCGAGGCTGAAGGGTTGGCCGATCTCCTCGCGGCCGAGACCGAGCTGCAGCGAAAGTCCGCGCTTGCGGCCGCCGCCGGCAAGCTCTCCGGCAGGGTGACCGAGTGGCGCGACCGCGTGCTTCTCCTCTCGGCACAGCTCGAAGCCCAGCTCGATTTCAGCGATGACGACGACGTCGGCTCACTCGACGAACGTTTCACGTGGAACATCGGCGCACTGTGCCGCGAGATGGCTGAACACCTGGCAATGCCTCGCGCCGAGCTGCTGCGCGAAGGCTTCCGTGTCGTGCTCGCCGGCCCACCCAATGCGGGCAAGTCTACCCTGTTCAATGCACTCGTCGATGCCGAGGCGGCGATCACTTCGCCTCAGGCCGGCACCACCCGCGATGTGCTGTCCCGTCCGGTCTCCCTTGATGGGGTGCCCTATGTCTTTCTCGACACTGCCGGCCTGCGTGACGACGCGACCGACCCGATCGAGCGGATCGGCGTCGAGCGGGCACAGGGCGAACTGGATCGGGCCGACCTGGTCCTGTGGCTCGGACCGCCGGACCAAGCGCCGCCAACGGCCTGGATCATTGCTGCCAAGGCCGACCTTTCGGGAAACAGCGATCCCGGTCTCGCCCGTCACTGCGTGTCGGCCCGAACCGGCGCCGGGATGGCTGATCTGCGGCGCGATCTGGTTCAGCACGCCCGCTCCTCGCTTCCGCTCCCCGGCGAAGCGGCGCTCAACCGGGGTCAGGCCGATCTGGTCCGTGAAGCCCACGATGCATTGGCCGGTCTTCAACAGGCCATTGACCCGCTGCTTGTCGCGGAACATCTCCGCCTCGCCCGCGTCTGTTTCGATCGCCTTCTCGGCCGCGCGACAACCGAGGACATGCTCGACGCCCTCTTCTCCCGCTTCTGCATCGGCAAATAGCTGCGGTGGCGGCACCCGCGCGTTTCACGTGAAACACTTTTCCTGACAGGACGAATCCTGTAAGCGGCGGGCCATGCACCAGTTCGACATCATCGTCGTGGGCGGCGGTCACGCCGGCTGCGAGGCGGCCGCGGTCGCAGCGCGAATGGGCGCGCGCGTGGCGCTCGTGAGCTTCGATCTGGCCAGGCTTGGCGCGATGAGTTGCAATCCGGCGATCGGCGGCCTCGGCAAAGGCCATCTCGTCCGCGAGGTCGATGCCTTCGACGGGCTGATCGCCCGCGCCGCCGACGCTGCTGCGATCCACTACCGGATGCTCAATCGCAGCAAGGGCAGCGCCGTGCAGGGGCCTCGCGTTCAGGCCGACCGCAAGCGCTTCCGCGCCGCGATCCAGCAGATGCTGAAGGCCCAATCCGGCCTTACCCTTGTGCAGGGCGAAGCCGCTGCGCTGATCGTCGATGGCGGCCGCGTCACTGGCCTGGCCCTTTCCGACGGCACGCGGCTGCAGGCCTCCGCCGTTATCCTGTGCACCGGCACCTTCCTCGGCGGCACCCTGTTTCGCGGCGAGGAGCGGATGGTTGGGGGCCGCATCGGCGAATCCTCCGCCCAGGAGCTCGCCCGTCAGCTGCGCGAGGCCAATCTGCCGATGGCGCGGCTCAAGACCGGTACCCCGCCGCGGCTCGATGGCCGCACCATCGACTGGGCTGTGCTCGAAGAACAGCCGTCCGATGCGGAACCTTGGACCATGTCGGCGCTGCCCGGCCCGCGGCGCAACCCACAGGTGTTCTGCGCGATCACCCGCACGAACCCGCGAACCCATGATGTCATTCGCGCCAACCTGCACCGCTCTCCGCTGTTCACCGGCGCTATCGGCGCTTCCGGCCCGCGCTACTGTCCCTCGATCGAGGACAAGATCCACCGTTTCGCCGATCGGGACGGACATCAGGTCTTCCTTGAGCCGGAGGGGTTGGAGACGAACCTTGTCTACCCCAACGGCATCAGCACCTCGCTCCCCGCCGAGGTCCAGCTCGATCTCCTGCGGACCATGCCCGGGCTTGATCAGGTCGACATGGCGGTCCCCGGCTATGCGGTGGAGTACGACCACATCGATCCGCGTGCCCTGCGCCCAAGTCTCGAGCTGCGCGACCTGCCCGGGCTCTATTGCGCCGGACAGATAAACGGCACCACCGGATACGAGGAAGCCGCGGCCCAGGGCCTGCTCGCCGGCCTTCACGCGGCGGCTGCCGTCCTTGGCCGCGAAGGTCCGGCGCTGGACCGCGCGAACTCCTACATGGCCGTCATGGTCGATGACCTGACCCTCCACGGCGTCAGCGAGCCCTACCGGATGCTCACCGCCCGCGCCGAATACCGGCTGCGCCTCAGGGCCAACAACGCCTCCACCCGCCTCACCCCTCTGGCCCTTTCGGTCGGGGCGGTTGGCCGGGAGCGGGCGGAATGGTTCGCCCGCCGCGAGGATGACCGCGCCGTGGTGACCGAACGGCTCGAGGCCGAGGCGACCGCTGCCGAACTCAACCGCGCCGGCCTCCCCGTTCGCACCGACACGGGCCGACTCCCCTTGCGCGAATGGCTGCGCTTCGCCGGCGTGACCATGGCTGATCTCGCTCCGTGGCTGGGCGAACTTCCCGGCGATGCCGACCTGCTCGAGGAATTGGCGGAGGATGCCGTCTACGCGCCCTATCTCGCCCGCCAGGAGGGCGAGCTGCGCGAGCTGCGTGCCAGCGAGAGCCTGCCGCTCGCAGACGACTTTCCCTATGCTGCCATTCCCGGCCTTTCCCGCGAAATGGTCGAACGGCTGGAGCGGACCCGTCCGCACAACCTCGCTGCCGCCGGCCGCGTTCCGGGCATCACCCCCGCGGCCCTTGCCGCGCTGCTTGTCCACGCCAAGCGGCGCGCGGCATGAACGGCTGTCTGGCAGACGAGGCTGAGGCCCGCGCCTTCGTCACCTCCCTTCCCACAGTCGATGCACCGGCTCTCGCCCGGCTTGAACAGCTGTGCGGTCTGCTGGCCGAGGAGAACGCCCGGCAGAACCTCGTGTCGGCCGCCAGTCTCGCGGAGGTCTGGTGCCGCCATATTGCCGATTCGGCCCAGCTCCTGCTCCACGTGAAAGAGCCGCTGTCCGGCCCTTGGCTGGACCTTGGCACTGGCGCGGGCTTTCCCGGCCTCGCCGTGGCAGCGCTCCGTCCGGACCTGGACATGATCCTCGTCGAAATGCGGACCCGGCGAATCGAGTGGCTTAGCCGGGCCGCAGCAGCCCTTGGTCTGGAGCGGGTCCGCATCCTTGGTTCCCGGCTCGAACAGGTCGAAGCCTTTCCCGCTTCGGTCATTTCAGCCCGCGCCTTCGCCCCGCTGGACCGGTTGCTTGCGCTATCCGCCCGATTTTCCACAAGCGACACGATTTGGCTGTTGCCCAAAGGGCGTTCGGCGCGGGATGAAGTGGCAACGCTGACCGGATGGAATCACCTGTTTCACGTGGAACAGTCGCGAACCGATCCCGAGGCCGGAATCGTCGTGGGGCGCCTCGCGTCTCCAGTGGCAAGCAAGAAGGCGCGCAGCAGATGATCCGGATCGCCATTGCCAACCAGAAAGGCGGCGTCGGCAAGACGACCACGGCGATCAATGTCGCCACGGCGCTCGCCGCGACCGGATGGAAGACCCTGCTGATCGATCTTGATCCACAGGGCAACGCGTCCACGGGCATCGGCGTGAGCACCGCCGAACGCGAGCGCTCGACCTACGACCTCCTGATCGAGGGCGAACCGCTGGCCCGTTGCGTTCAGCCCACCCGGATCCCCAACCTCGATATCGTCCCCGCGACGGTCGACCTGTCCGGGGCAGAGGTGGAGCTGGTCGGCGTTGACAATCGGACCGATCGGCTCCGCCACGCGCTGGCCGAGGAAAACGGCTACCAAGTCTGCTTCATAGACTGCCCGCCCTCGCTTGGCCTGCTCACGCTCAATGCCATGTCCGCGGCCGACACCCTGCTGGTGCCGCTGCAGTGCGAGTTCTTCGCGCTCGAAGGGTTGAGCCAGTTGCTCCAGACGGTCGAACGTGTCCAGCAGCGGTTCAATCCGGCGCTCGGCATCGTCGGCGTTGCCTTGACCATGTACGATCGCCGCAATCGGCTGACCGATCAGGTGGCCGATGACGTGCGCTCCTGCCTCGGCAATCTGGTGTTCGAGGCGACGATTCCGCGCAACGTCCGCCTGTCCGAAGCGCCGAGCCATGGGCTGCCGGCGCTGGTATATGATCACAACTGTTCGGGCAGCCGCGCCTACATGGCCCTTGCCCGCGAACTGATCGGGCGGCTGCCCGAGCAAAGGAAGGCCGCATGAGCGACGATCGCACCGCCCCGACCACGACTGTTCCCGAGGCCCCGGCAGCTGCCCCCGCGCGGCGCAAGCCTCAGGCACTGGGCCGCGGCCTCGGTGCCCTGCTCGGCGAGGTCCGGCGCGAGGAGCCGTTGGTGCCGGTCCGGGCCGGATCTGCGGAACGCGCGCCCCAGACCGGCCTCGCCACGCTTCCCGTTTCGCAGATCGAACCGCACCCGGAACAGCCGCGCCGGCACTTCGACGAAGGCGCGCTGTCGGAACTCGCCGCCTCGATCGCGGCGCGCGGCGTGATCCAGCCGGTGATCGTCCGCCCGCTCGCTTCCGGTCGCTACCAGCTGGTCGCCGGCGAACGGCGCTGGCGCGCGGCCCAGCGCGCCCAGCTCCACGAGATCCCGGCCCTCGTCCGCGACCTGACCGAGCGTGAGGTCATGGCCCTCGCCCTGATCGAGAACCTCCAGCGCGAGGACCTGAACCCGATCGAAGAGGCGCGTGCCTACCACCGCCTCGCCGAATCAGAGGGGATGACCCAGGCCGACATCGCCCGTATGGTCGACAAGTCGCGCAGCCACGTCGCCAACTTCCAGCGCCTGCTGAGCCTGCCGGAGCCGGTGATCGCCCTCGTCGAAACCGGCGCCCTCTCGATGGGGCACGCTCGCGCCCTGATCGGCCATGACAATGCCGCCGAACTCGCCGCCGCTGCGGTGGACCGGCAGCTCTCGGTGCGCGAGGTGGAAAACCTGGCGCGCCGCAAGCCGCGCGGCGAAGGCGCCGGCCCGCGCCGCGCCCGCGCGACGGCGGCCGGCACCGATGCCGACATTCTCGCCGTACAGAACCACCTCGAGGAATTCCTCGGCCTGTCGATCCGGATCGCCGCCGATCCGGACATGGCCTCAGGCACGGTGTCGATCCGCTACCAGACGCTCGACCAGCTGGACCTGATCTGCCAGCGGCTCACCGGCGGAGCCATCTGACTCCCCGGAAAGGCACGTGGAATCAATGTGTTATTGCGGAACCCGCTTGTCCGAGGCGGTTCGTATCCGCTTGTCGGGCGCGCGCCGCGGAATGTGCCGGCTGCGCCGCGGCTCATAGGTGACGTATTCGGTCGTCGTGACCGTTTCCTTGCACTCACCCTTCGGGGCCGGCGCCGGCACCATGACCACCGGTACCAGCATCGTTCCATAGCCGTAACCATAGCCCGCCGGATAACCGCCATAGGCAGGCCCGCCTTCGAGCATGGCCTCGCAGCGGTCACGCACCCGCGCCTTGTCCTCGGCCTTGTCGATCGCAGCTCCGGCCACGGCGCCCACCGCAGCTCCGGCCACGGTGCCGAGAACCTTGTCCCCTCGCCCGGCGATCACATTGCCGGCGACCCCGCCGATCACGCCGCCGATCACCGCTCCGCCGACGCCGTTGTCGCCCAGCCGGTGGCGGCATTCGCGCAGCCAGTCCTCGCGGGTCTGCGGCGGCGGTCCTTCCGGGGCCACGACCTGCTGCTGCGGAACGTCGATCACATAGGGCGCCTGCCACGATCCATACCAGCCGGGCACGCCGCCCCAGCCCCAGCCGCCGCCCCAGGAGTCCCGGAAGGAACCGTGCCAGGAGCTGCCGGAGTGCGCGCCGCCCGAGTGGCCACCGCCGTGGCCGCCGCCCCCACCATCCGCGAGGGCCGGCGCGGCAAACAGCGAGGTCAGGACCGTAACGGCCAGAGCGGAACGAAGGCGCATCGCGAGTGATCCCCTGCAAGCGCGCCCAGCCCCCAGGCCCGACAGCGCGTTTACGCGGAATTTAGCATCGCAAGCCGCACAAATCCAAGCCGCGCGGTGAACCTGTGCCGTTTCGGGGCAGCCCGGCGCCGCGCCGCTGCGGGCCGCGCCGATGCCCTTGCCGCACCCACCGGTTGCCCCACCCGCCCCGGCAGCCTATCCTTGCAGCATGAAGCCTTTTCTCCGCAACGCGCTGGTCGTCCTCGCTCTCGTCGTGCTCATCCTGATCGGCGTGGGCGCCTGGGCGCTCCATGGCAACCCGACCGACCGCACCCTTGCCGCCACCACCGGGCGCGATCCGCAGATGGTCGATCCCGAACCGGAACGGATCCCCACGGTCGGCATCGCCAGGCCGATCGGCTGGGCCGCGGGCGAGGCGCCCCAGGCGGCGGAGGGGCTTGTGGTCAACCGGTTCGCCGAAGGCCTCGATCATCCCCGCACGATGGTGACCCTGCCCAACGGCGATGTCCTTGTGGCCGAGACCAACCGCCCCGCCGGCAAGGGGCCGGGCGGGCTGACCGGGGCGGTCATGGGCTTCCTGTTCCGCCGCGCTGGCGCTGCCGATCCTTCGCCAGACCGGATCCTGCTCCTGCGGGATGCCAAAGGCGATGGCACTGCGGAGCAGCGCTTTACCCTGCTCAGCGGCCTCTCCTCGCCCTCGGGCATGGCCTATGCGGCCGGCACGCTCTACGTTGCCGATCACGACGCGGTCCTCGCCTTCCCCTTCACCCCGGGGCAGACCGCGATCACCGCAAAGCCGCGCAAGCTTCGCGACCTTCCTCCCGGTGGCAACCACTGGATGCGCAACCTCCAGCTAAGCCCCGATGGCAAGAAGCTCTACGTGGCGGTCGGCTCGTCCAGCAACATCGGCGAAAACGGGATGAAGGCCGAGGAAGGCCGCGCCGCCATCTGGGAGATCGACACGGCCACCGGCCGCGGACGCCAGTACGCCGGTGGCCTGCGCAATCCCAACGGAATGGACTGGAACCCCGCCTCCGGGGAGCTGTGGATCGTGGTCAACGAGCGCGACATGCTCGGCGGCGATCTCGTCCCGGATTACCTGACCAATGTGCCGATCGGCGCGCAGTACGGCTGGCCCTGGGTCTACTGGAAGGACAAGGAGGATGATCGGGTGAAGGCCCCCATGCCCGAGTACCTGACCGAATATGTCCGCAAGCCGGAATATGCCCTCGGCGCCCACGTCGCCGCGCTCGGCCTGCGCTTCGCCACGGCCGGAAACCGGCTCGGCCCCAACTTCGGCAACGGCGCCTTCATCGCGCGGCACGGTTCGTGGAACCGCAAGCCGCTCTCGGGTTACGACGTGGTCTTCGTCAGCTTCGATGCGAACGGAAACCCGCGGGGCCTGCCGGTCACCGTCCTCGGCGGGTTCCTGACCGACAATGACAGCGAGACCCATGGACGGCCGACCTGGCTGGCGTTCGACCGGACGGGAGGCCTTCTGGTCAGCGACGATACGGCCGGGATCATCTGGCGGGTGATCGCGCCCAAGGCCGCGCCCAACCCTGGCGTGAAGCCCGTGGTCACCGGGCACATGCCGCCGCAGCGCCAGCTCAACTCCGAGGCAGAGGCCATTGCCAGCTTCCGGCCGACTCCACCGGACCAGAAGTAGGGCTGGACGCGGGCATTCACGCCGATCAGCGGGCCGGCAGCGTCCGGCCCGCGCGCCCGGCCAGTTCGGTCACATAGTGCCAGGCTACCCGGCCTGACCGGGCGCCGCGCCGCTTCGACCATTCCAGCGCATCCTCGACGGTGAAGCTCAGCCCGTATTCGTCGGCATATCCGGCGATGATTGCCAGGTAATCGTCCTGGGAACAGGCGTGGAAGCCGATCGAAAGGCCGAACCGGTCGGCAAGGGCCAGCCGGTCGTCCACCACGTCGCGCGGGTTGATCGGATCGTCCTGCTCCGAAAGGTGCCGGGCAACGATGGCGCGGCGGTTCGCCGTCACCGCCAGGCGGACGTTGGCGGGCCGGGCCTCGACCCCACCCTCCAGCCACGATCGCAGCTGGCGCGGCCCGGTCGAATCGCCATCCTCGAAGCCCAGGTCGTCGATGTAGACAAGGAACCGGCGCTCCACCGCGCCAAGCGCCCGGAACAGCGCGGTCAGGCCGGGCAGGGCATCGGGCGCCACCTGGACCAGCGCAATCGCCCCTTCCGCGTGCGCCTGCGCCGTCGCCACGGCGGCGCGCAACAGGGCGGACTTGCCCATGCCGCGCGATCCCCACAGCAGCATGTCGTGCGCCGCATGGCCCTCGGCATGGCGGCGCACGTTGTGCACCACGGCCTCCTTCTGCGAATCGATCCCGCGCAGGAGCGCCAGTTCGGGCGCGGCCAGGCTTGGCACCGCAAGGCCGCCCTCGTTCCCCCAGACGTAGGCCGGGGCGCTCGTCCAGTCGACGGCGGCGGGCCGCGGGGGGGCCAGGGCCTCCAGCGCGGCGGCAATGCGGAGCAAGGTTTCTTCGTTCATCGGTTCCGGGCTATAGCGCTGCGGCCCATGCCCGCAAACACATCCTCCACCGGCGCTCCGGACATCCACCCCGCCGATGCCGCCGGCCTCGCCCGCGCCGCCGCACTGCTGCGCGAGGGCCGGCTCGTCGCCGTGCCGACAGAGACGGTCTACGGCCTGGCCGCCCGGGCCGACCGGGCCGAGGCCGTGGCCGCGATCTATCGCGCCAAGGGCCGCCCGGATTTCAACCCGCTGATCGTCCACGTGCCCGACCGGGCCGCTGCCGAGCGCCTTGCCCTCTTCGATTCGCGCGCCACTGCGCTGGCCGATGCGTTCTGGCCGGGCCCGCTGACGCTTGTCCTGCCGCTGCGCGCCGATGCCGACATCGCTTCCGCCGTCACCGCGGGCCTTGCCACCATCGCCCTGCGCTGTCCGGCCCACCCCGCCATGCGCGGCGTTCTGGCAGAGGCACGGCTGCCGCTCGCCGCGCCGTCAGCCAACCGCTCCGGCGCGATCAGCCCGACCACGGCGGCGCACGTCGCGTCCAGCCTCGGCAGCCGCGTGGACCTGATCCTCGATGCCGGGGCGACCGAACGCGGCATCGAATCGACCATCGTCGCCCTGCGCCCGGATGGCTGGGCGGTCCTGCGCCCCGGTCCGGTTACCTCAGCGCAGATTGCCGCCGTGCTCGGCGGCGCGCCGCTGGTCGAAGGCGGCACGGGGATTGAGGCGCCGGGCCAGCTGGGCAGCCACTATGCGCCCGGCAAACCGGTGCGGCTCGATGCCGTGGCGGCCGACAGCGACGAGGTGCTGATCGGCTTCGGGGCCCTTGCCGGCGACGTCAACCTGTCGAAGACCGGCGATCTCGCCGAAGCCGCCGCCCGGCTCTACGCCGCGCTCCATCAGGCCGCCGCCGACCCGCGCCCGCGCATCGCCGTGGCGCCCATCCCGCACGAGGGGATCGGCGCCGCGCTCAACGACCGGCTGGCCCGCGCCGCGGCCTGATACCCTGGCATGCACTGGCCGGCCCAACCCTGGCGACGGCCCGGCAATGGCCCTGCTCAGGCACGAAAAAGGCCGCCCCGGACAGGGCGGCCTTTTCGTTGGGCAGCACCAGACTGGTCAGGCGACCGGCGCGGCCTCGTAGTACTTGGGCGCATACTCGTTGAGGATCGCGAGGATCTTCTTGAGCGCGGCCGGCTCGTCGGTCTTTTCCATCGCCGCCAGTTCGCGGGCAAGGCGCGATGAAGCGGCCTCGAAGATCTGGCGTTCGGAATAGGACTGTTCCGGCTGGTCATCCGCCCTGAACAGGTCGCGCGTCACCTCGGCAATCGAGACGAGATCGCCCGAATTGATCTTGGCTTCGTACTCCTGCGCGCGGCGTGACCACATCGTGCGCTTGACCTTGGGCTTGCCTTTCAGCGTGTCCAGCGCCTCGCGCAGGGTCTTGTCCGAAGACAGCTTGCGCATTCCGATCGATTCGATCTTGTTCATCGGCACGCGCAAGGTCATGCGCTCTTTCTCGAAGCGGAGCACGTAGAGCTCCAGCTTCATGCCGGCAATTTCCTGTTCCTGGAGTTCGATGACCCGCCCGACACCGTGCTTGGGGTAAACGACGTAATCTCCAACATCGAAGGCATTAGCCTTGGCTGCCATGTATCGTCCTTTCACCTCAGGATCGTTTCAGCGCGAGGGAGGTCTGTTCACCCGCCAGAGCCCCGCTGCCGGGGTGAGAGATGCCCTGTGCGGCGACGCGGCCATTCGCCCCATCAACCGTTGCGCTGTGATCCTGCCTTTCGTCATGGAAGAGAAGCCGGAGACGAAAGGTCCCCCGGCCTGAGCACTTCATATAGCAGCCCTTGCGAAAAATTCCAACCCGCAAGGTCCCGCGCATGCGAAAAGCCTGCGCGGGCGGAACCCGTGTCCCGCCCGGCAGGCCAACTACAAAGCTTTTCGGACCCCCGGCGCGCCGCGCTGCATTGCAGCATGGCCGCTCCGGTCGATGGTGCCGGTCAGTCTCCGGCGCCGGGCTCGGCCGAGAAGTACTTGTCGAACTTGCCGTCCTCGCCCTTGTGCTCGTCGGCGTCTTCCGGCGTGTCGCGCTTGGTGGTGAGGTTCGGCCACTCGGCAGAATACTTGGTGTTCAGCTCAAGCCACTGCTCCAGCCCGCTCTCGGTATCCGGCAGGATCGCCTCGGCCGGGCATTCGGGTTCGCACACGCCGCAGTCGATGCACTCGTTGGGATTGATGACGAGCATGTTCTCGCCCTCGTAGAAGCAGTCCACCGGGCAGACTTCCACGCAATCCATGTACTTGCAGCGGATGCAGGCTTCAGTGACGACATAGGTCATTGCGAAGGGTCCCCTTGGAAATCAGGCCGGTGCGGGCCGGGTCGCGTTTCAGCCGCTGCTATGGGATTTGTCCGGCTCGCGTCAAGCACCCGATAGCAGGCAAGCGCTTCGGCGGCCGGCCCGCGCCGCGGCGGCAGTGCCAGCAGCTCGATCACCTTGACCCCGGCAGGCAGCGGCAGGACCAGCACGTCGCCCTCTGCCACGCGCTGCGAAGCGCGCTCCACGCGCCGCCCGTTGAGCCGGATGTGCCCGGCCTCGGTCATCGCCTGCGCGATCGGGCGCGTCTTGGCGAAGCGCAGGAACCATAGGAGCCGGTCGAGCCGCACCGCGCCGGTCAGGTCTTGAGCAGCCCGGCCAGCGCCGCGAATGCGCTGTTGGCGTTGACCGCGGCCGTCCGCGGAGGCTCGGCGCGACGTTCGGCGCCGGTGTTCGGCTTCCCACCCTCGGCCTTGCGCCCGCCGGGCTTGCCGCCCTTGCCCTTGCCCTTGCGCTCGGCCTTTTTGTCCTCGCGCTGCGGCCCCCTGCCTTGCGGGCGGGCGAGGTGTGGCGGGCGCCAGCGCCACGCCGGCGGCACCGGCGGACCGAACGCGCCCTCGGCCAGCTCACGCCCCGGCAGGCTGGTGAACCCGGCGCTGCGCAGCAGGAGCATGTGGCTGTCCGGCAGCAGGCCCATCGAGGTCGCCAGCGCCGGGTCGATCCGGAACACCTTGCCGCTCGCCCCGGCGCGCTTGCCGTGGGCCTCGCGCAGCAGCTTCTCGGCCATGTCGATGCGGATCGCCTGGCGGGCGCAGCGCCGATAGCCAAGCGGCGGTGCGCCATGCGCCTGCGGGAGCACCGGCGGCATGTCGGCCCGCACCTCGCCCCCGCGCGGCCCGCGCAAGGCGGCTACCTCGCGCCAGGCGGCCAGCGGCGCCGGCTTCAGCATGGCCGGCACGAACAGGTCGATCGCGCCCACCCGCACGCCCAGCTTGCGCAGCGCATCGCGCTGCTCCGGATTGAGCGTCTCCAGCCCGGCACCCTGCCGCTGCAGCATCCCGCCGCCCTCGACCAGCCGGATCAGCAGCGCGCGCAGCTCCGGCCCGCCCGATTCGCTGCGGCTCGCCTCGTCGAGCGCGGCCAGCGGCGCGAGCGCTGCCAGCCGCGCGGCGAGCCAGCCCTCCAGCGCCTCGCGCAGGGTTTTCCTCTCGGCCTGGGGAATCGCTTCGAGCCCGCCGTCCAGCTGCAGCTGCGGCGCCAGCAGCGCCTTGCCCGGCTTCAGCTCGGCCAGCCGCTCGCGCCCGCGGCGGATCGCGCCTTCGGACAGTTCGAGCTCGCCGGCCTCGCCTGCCGCAATCTGCGCCGCAAGTGCGCTCGCCCGCTCGGCCAGGAGCTGCGGCAGGTGGCGCTCGGCCGCTGCAAACAGCAGCTTGTGGTCGCTGTGGTGGGCCTCCGGGTCCACCCTGAACCGGAATCCGTCCAGCTCGCCCAGCTTCTCTCCATCCACCAACAGACTGTCCCCTTCCAGCATCACCGGCAACAACCCGGCGTCGGCGCCGGTCCTGCGCATCAATACAGAGGTCCGGCGATTGACGAAACGCTCAGTCAGGCGGGCGTGCAAGGCATCGGACAAGCGGGCCTCCACCGCCCGCGCCCGCCCCGCCATTTCCTCCCGCGCGAGGAGCCAGTCCGGCCGCTGTGCGACATAGGCCCACGAACGGATCGCCGCGATCCGGCCCTGCAGCGTGTCGATGTCGCCCGCCGGATTGTCCAGCTCGGCAATCCGCGCCGCGACGTAATCCGTGCCGAGATAGCCGCGCCGCAGGTCCTCCCACAGCCGGGCCACGAACCGCGCGTGAGTCTCCGCACCGTGCTGGCGGAAGTCGGGCAGCGAACAGACCTCGCGGAACCGCGCCACCGCCGCCCGCCCGCGCAGCCCTGCAGCAATTTCCGGGTCCTCGCCCAACCGGCGCATCACGGCAAGGTCGATGGCCTCGGGGGCAGGCGCCAGCTCGGGCCGCTCGGGCGGACGGGCCAGATCCTCGATCAGGTGGGCAAGGCTGTCCGTTCGCGGCTCCGAATCGCGCCAGAACAGGCGGGTCAGCGGGGCGAAGCGGTGCTCCTCGATCGCCCAGACCTCCTCGTCGGTGAACTGCGCATCGTGGCCCCCCGCTCCCGCCAGAGTCCCGAAGGTCCCGTCGCGCTGGTGCCGCCCGGCGCGCCCGGCGATCTGCGCCATCTCCGCCGGGGTCAGCCGCCGGTGGCGCACCCCGTCGAACTTCGACAGGCCGGCGAAGGCGACATGGTTGACGTCAAGGTTCAGCCCCATCCCGATCGCATCGGTCGCAACCAGGTAATCGACCTCGCCCGACTGGAACAGCGCGACCTGGCGGTTGCGCGTCTCGGGGGAAAGCGCGCCCATCACCACTGCCGCGCCGCCGCGGAACCGGCGCAGCATCTCGGCCACGGCATAGACCTGCTCGGCCGAGAAGGCGACGATCGCGCTGCGGGGGGGCACGCGCGAAAGCTTCTTCGCCCCGGCATGGCTCAGCGTCGAAAAGCGCGGCCGGCTGACGATCTCCGCCTCGGGCACCAGCGCCCTGACCATCGGTTCCAGCGTCGCCGAGCCGAGGATCATCGTCTCCTCGCGGCCGCGCGCGTGCAGCAGCCGGTCAGTGAACAGGTGCCCGCGCTCGCGGTCGGCGCAGAGCTGCGCCTCGTCCAGCGCCATGAAGGCCACGTCGGCGCGCGTCGGCATGGCCTCCACCGTGCACAGCAGCCAGCGCGCGTCCTTCGGCTCGATCCGCTCCTCGCCGGTGATCAGCGCCACCCGGTTGGCGCCCTTGATCGCCACCACCCGGTCATAGACCTCGCGCGCCAGCAGCCGCAGCGGAAAGCCGATCGCGCCCGAAGAATGGGCGCAAAGCCGTTCGATGGCGAGGTGGGTCTTGCCGGTGTTCGTCGGACCCAGCACGGCCTTTACCAAGCTGTCGGTCCGGCGCGGGGCGTGGTCAGGCGATCTGTAAGCCATCGGCAAGTTCCAATCTGGCATTCGCCCCCGCCCCCCGCAAGGCCGCGCCCGACGGATCGAGCGGATTTCAACAGCCTCAAATCAGCCCTTTAGTCCGGTATTAACCCTTCAGGTGCAGGGTCGGCCCCACGCAAAAGCGCCGCGGCGCGGAGGGCACGTGTTCAGACCAGTCGATGCAGAGCTTGCGGGCCTCGGTCCGGCGCCGGCACGGGCCGTCGCCGCGCCGTCGGGCGCTGCCACTCCTGCGCTCGATCTGGCCGCCTTCGCCGCCCCGCGCTTCTCCGCCGGCCTCGCGCGCTTGCGCGCAGCCTTCGCCCGGCTGGATATCGCGATGGACCTGGCCGAAGACATCGGCTCGCGCCGCTGGTGGCGCGGCATGGCCACCATGCTCGGCCTTGCCATTGCCGCGCTCGCCTTCTGGCCTGACTTCTCGCGGCTCGAAGCCGCCCCCGCCGTCCGGCTCGATGCCGCCGCTGCAGAGGAATACCATGCCGCCGCGCTCCAGCCGCTCGGCTTCGGCGGGCAGGGCACGCGCCGCGCCGGGCCGGGCCACGCGGTTCGCGCCGTGCCCTATGTGCCCGAACCGGCCGAGCTGCGGTTCACCTCCACCTTCTCCGCCGGGGACAGCCTTTCCGGCCTGCTCCAGCGCGCCGGCGTTGCCGCGCCCGATGCGGTCCGCGCCGCCGCGCTCGTTGCCGCCAAGGGCGATATACCGGCCGGCACCCCGGTCTCACTCGTCCTCGGCCCGCGCATCGCGCCCGGAATGCCGCGCCCGCTGCTCCACGCCGAACTGCGTGCCCGGTTCGATCTTGCCCTCGCGATCAACCGCAGCGGCACCGCGCTCGCCCTCGCCGAACGCCCGATCGCGGTGGACACGACCCCGCTGCGCATCCGCGGCCGCGTCGGCGAAAGCCTCTATCGCTCGGCCCGCGCCGCCGGCGCCGCGCCGTCCACCATCCAGCAGTACCTCCAGGCGCTAGACAGCCACATCAGCCTTGAGGGCGATGTCCAGCCGGACGACCAGTTCGACCTCGTCTTCGCGATGAAGCGCGCCGCCACCGGCGAGACCGAGGTCGGCGATCTGCTCTATGCCGGGCTCGATCGCGGCACTGCGCCCGTCGCCCAGCTGCTGCGCTGGGGCAAGGACGGCGGATTCTACGCGGCCGATTCGTTCTCCAGCGAAAGCTATGTCCAGACCAGCGGCGGCACAGGCATGATCCTGCCCGTCAATGGCCGCGTCACCTCGGGCTACGGCCAGCGCTTCCATCCGATCCTCGGCTATGCGCGGATGCACGCCGGCGTCGATTTCGGCGCGGCCTGGGGCTCGCCCATCGTCGCCACGGCCTCGGGCGTCGTCTCCTTCGCCGGCTACCACGGCGGCCACGGCAACTATGTCCGGCTGGAGCACGGCGGCGGCCTCGGCACCGGCTACGGCCACATGAGCCGCATCGCCGTCGGCCCGGGCGAACGGGTCCGCGCCGGCGAGATCATCGGCTATGTCGGCTCGACCGGACTCTCCACCGGCCCGCACCTCCACTACGAGATGTACCAGAACGGCCGCACGGTGAACCCGCTCGGCACCCGCTTCGCGACCGTGACCCGCGTGGTCGATACCCGCGATCTCGATGCCTTCAAGGCCAGGCTCGCCCAGATGCGCTCGCTCAAGGTCGGCACCATGCTGGCCGCCACCCAGCCCCGCTACCCCCGCATCGCCCTGCGCTGAGGCGCTCCCTTCGTCGTCATCCGAGCCTTCGTCTCGAGGACCTGCATCGTCTCTCGATCCTTGAACCTGCATCACCTTTCCGGCAGGACCAAACCATGACCACCGCCTATCCCGCCCTTCGCCTGCGCCGCACCCGTGCCGCCGCGTGGAGCCGCTCGCTCCATCGTGAGATCGTGCTGACCCCGGCCGACCTGATCTGGCCGCTGTTCGTGACCGACGGCGCCGGAGTGGAAGAACCGATCGCCTCGCTCCCCGGCGTCTCGCGCTGGTGCGTCGGCGGCATTGCCGATCGCGCGCGCGAAGCCGTTGCGCTCGGCATCCCCTGCCTCGCCCTGTTCCCCAACACCCAGCCGGGCCGCCGCGACCCGCTCGGGCGCGAGGCGGTGAACCCCGACAACCTGATGTGCCGCGCGATCCGCGCGATCCGCGATGCCGTGGGCGATTCGATCGGCGTGCTCACCGATGTCGCGCTCGATCCCTACACCAGCCATGGGCAGGACGGGCTGATCGACGATGCGGGCTATGTCCTCAACGATGCCACCGCCGAAGTCCTCGTCGCGCAGAGCCTTAACCAGGCCGCCGCCGGGGCAGACATCATCGCCCCGTCCGACATGATGGACGGCCGCGTCGGGCTGATCCGCGCCGCGCTCGAACAGGCCGGCCACGTGAACGTCCAGATCATGTCCTACGCCGCCAAGTACGCCTCGGCCTTCTACGGTCCGTTCCGCGATGCGGTCGGCAGCAGGGGGCTGCTCAAGGGGGACAAGAAGACCTACCAGATGGACCCGGCCAACGCCGAGGAAGCGCTGCGCGAGGTCGCGCTGGACCTTGCCGAAGGCGCGGACAGCGTGATGGTCAAGCCCGGCCTGCCCTATCTCGACATCGTCTGCCGGGTGAAGCAGCGCTTCGAGGTGCCGGTCTTCGCCTATCAGGTCTCGGGCGAATACGCGATGATCGAGGCCGCCGTCGCTGCCGGCGCGGCCGAGCGCGACGCCATCGTGCTCGAAACGCTTACCGCCTTCCGCCGCGCCGGCTGCTCCGGCGTCCTCACCTACCACGCCGCCCACGCGGCCCGCCTGCTGGGAGCCTGACGCGATGAGCGCCCCCCGTCCCGAGGTCACGATCATTCCGGTGCGCGGGAAGACGCCGCGCATCCACGACAGCGCCTTCGTCGCCCCCGGCTGCAGGCTGATCGGCGATGTGGAGATCGGGCCCGACGCCTCCATCTGGTACAACTGCGTGCTCCGGGCCGATACCAACCGCATCGTCATCGGCGCGCGCAGCAATGTGCAGGATGGCAGCGTCCTCCACTGCGACGGGCCTGACCCCCGCCACCCCGCCGGGTTTCCCTGCATCCTCGGCGAAGACGTGCTGGTGGGCCACCTCGCCATGGTCCACGGCTGCACTCTCGAAGACCGCGCCTTCGTCGGCCTCGGCGCGATCGTGATGGACGGGGCGGCGATGGAAAGCGATTCGATGCTCGCCGCCGGTGCCATGCTCACCCAGGGCAAGCGGATCCCCGCCCGCCAGCTGTGGAGCGGCCGCCCCGCCACCTTCATGCGCGACCTGTCCGACGCGGTGCTGGCCGGCCTGCAGAGCGGGGTTGCCCACTATGTCGAGAATGGCCGCACTCACGCCGCGGCGGTAGAGGCGGCGCTCGGGGCCGGCCTTGGCCAGGCCCAGGGCTGACCTGCCCCCGGCCGAGGCGCTGCGCGCGCTGATCGATGCCGAGGGCCGCCTCGCCGTCCGCGTGACCCCCGGCGCCCGCAGCGAAGGGCTGGATCTCGCCGAAGGCCGCCTTGCCGCCCGCGTCCGCGCCAAGCCGCAGGATGGGCAGGCCAACGATGCGGTCCGCGGTCTCCTCGCCGCCGCCCTCGGCCTCGCCCCCTCGCGCGTCACCTTGTTGCGCGGCGCAACTTCGCGGGAAAAGCTGTTCCGGGTGGAATGAAACTCAGCGGTCGGGGTCCGACCAGGCCTCGGCCTCGGTCCGCCCTTCGCGCAGCCGCAGCGCCAGGCCCAGACCCACCCCTACCCCGATCGTAATCGTCAGGTCGGTCAGCACGGTCAGCACCAGGGTCAGTACCAGCAGGAACCGGTCCGACACCGGCGCGGCCCAGTAGTGGCGCCACTTGTGCGGCTCGCTCATGTTCCACGCCGTGTTGAGCAGGAGCGCGGCAAGCGCCGGCATGGCCAGATATCCGGCGAGCGGCGCGGCGGCGAGCATGAACAGGGCGATCACCACGGCATGGACCAGCCCGGCCACCGGCGTCCGGCCGCCGGCGCGCACGTTCGTCGCCGTCCGCGCGATAGCCCCGGTGGCGGGCAGCCCGCCGAACAGCGCCGAGCCGATATTCGCCCAGCCCTGCGCCAGCACCTCGGCATTGGGGCGGTGGCTGCCGCCGATCAGCCGGTCGGCGACCATGGCGGACAGCAGCGATTCGATCGCGGCAAGGAAGGCGATCACGCAGGCCGAGGGCAGCAGTTCGCGCAGCCGGTCGAGCGTGATGACCGGCAGATGCGGCAGCGGCAGGTGCGCGGGCAGCGCCCCGAACCGCGATCCGATCGTCTCCACCGGCAGCTGCATGAACGCCACCGCCGCGGAAATCACCGCGACCACCACGATTAGCCCCGGCAAGCGCGGAAACAGCCGCCGCAGCGCGACGATCGCTAAAAGGCTGCCGAGCCCCGCCGCGCAGGCGGTCAGGTTGATCGTCCCCCGCGCCGCCCACAGCGCCGCGACCTTCGGCAGGAAGTCGGCCGGCAGGTGCTCGATGCGCAGGCCAAGGAAGTCCTTCAGCTGGCTCGACCCGATGATCACCGCGATGCCGATCGTGAAGCCGTTGACCACTGGCTCCGGCACCCACTCCACCAGGTTCCCCGCCCGCAGCAGTCCGGCCGCAAGGAGGATCAGTCCGGCCATCAGCGTCGCCAGCACCAGCCCGTCATAGCCGTGGACGGCGATGACCCCGTAGACCACGACGATGAAGGCGCCGGTCGGCCCGCCGATCTGGACCCGGCTGCCGCCCAGCAGGGAGATCAGGAACCCGCCGACGATCGCCGTGATCAGCCCCGTTGCCGGATTGGCGCCCGAAGCGATGGCGATGGCAAGGCTCAGCGGCAGGGCAACCAGCGCCACGGTGAGGCCGGCCAGGGCGTCGGCCCGGAACTGCGCGGCGCCATAGCCGGGCAGCGTGGTCAGCAGCTTGGGCTTCATCCCGCTGCGGCCGGGCGGTTCGCCACCCCGGTCGCCATCTGCCGGAGCACGCCGATCATCGCCCCGGCGATTTCCGGGTCGCGCCCGCCGACGGTATCCTCGATGGCGCGGCCCATGGCGTCCATCCACTCGTCCACCAGCGCCGGATCGATCGCCAGGGACTTGTGGGCGCTCATCACGCACTTGCCGGTGGCGAACCAGTCGCGCGGGCCGCCCGACCAGCCGGTGAGGAACCCGGTCAGGCTCTCGCGCATCGGCGTGAGGTCGGCCGCGTGCATGGCGCGCAGGGCCGCATAGGCCGGGTCCTCGTCCATCAGGTCGTAGAAGCGATCGACGATGGCGCGCAGCACCTCCCGCCCGCCCAGGCGCTCATAGGGCGTCGCGGGCGGGGCGGCGGGCCGCGTTTCGGTTTCGGTGGTCACAGCATTCTCCGGCGACGGACTTCGTGTCAGCTTCGTCCGTGCCGCACCACGCTGCCAGCCGCCTTGATCCGGATCAATCCCGGATCAGCGCCTGCAGCGTCTCGATCCGGTCCGCCTCGCGCGCCGGCTTGTCGGCGCGGATGCGGTGGATCCGGGGAAACCGCATGGCCAGGCCCGACTTGTGGCGCTTGCTCGCATGGATCGAATCGAAGGCAACCTCCAGCACCAGCGAACGGTCCACCTCGCGCACCGGGCCGAAGCGGTTGACCGTGTGCTGGCGGACGTGATGGTCAAGCCACTTCAGCTCCTCGTCGGTGAACCCGAAATAGGCCTTGCCCACCGGCAGCAGTTCCGTCCCGCCCAGCCCGTCGGCATCGGCCTCGCCGGTCCAGCAGCCGAAGGTGAAGTCCGAATAGAAGCTTGAACGCTTGCCGTTGCCGCGCTGGGCATACATCAGCACGCAGTCGGCCAGCAGCGGATCGCGCTTCCACTTGTACCACAGCCCGGTCCGCCGCCCCGCCACATAGGGGCTGTCGCGCCGCTTCAGCATCACGCCTTCGATCGCCTCGTCCCGCGCCCGTCCGCGGATCCCGGCCAGTTCCTCGAACGAGCCCGCCGGGATCACCGCCGAAAGGTCGAACAGCGCCGGATCGAGCCGCGCCGCGAAGCCTTCCAGCACTTCGCGCCGCTGCTCCCAGGCGAGCGGTCGCAGGTCCTCGCCCTCGCGGATCAGGATGTCGTAGAGCCGCACGAAGGCCGGAAAGTCCTCCAGCATCCGCCGCGAAACCGCCTTGCGGCCAAGCCGCTGCTGCAGGGCATTGAAGCTCGCCGCACCGCCCTCCTCGCCGCCCTGGTGCGCCCCGCGCACCAGCAGCTCGCCATCCAGCACGGCGGGGATCGAAAGCCCGCCCGCAATCTCCGGGAAGCTGCCGGAAATGTCATCGCCGCTCCGCGAATAGACCCGCGTCTCCACCCCGGTGCAGGCCACCTGCACCCGGATCCCGTCCCACTTCCACTCCGCCGCGAACTCGGCAAGGTCCAGCGCCGCCCCTTCCTCCAGCGGATGGGCCAGCATGAAAGGCCGGAACAACGGCGCATCGCCTTCGCCCGGCGGCGGCGCCCCTTCGGCGGCCCAGGCGAACAGTGCCCCATAGGGGGGCAGCTGCCCGTGCCAGTATTCCTCCACGTCCTCCACCGCCACGCCGAAGGCCATGGCAAAGGCCACCTTGGCCAGCCGCGCGGATATGCCGATCCGCATCGCCCCGGTGGCGAGCTTCAGCAGCGCATAGCGCCCGTTCGCATCAAGCCGGTCGAGCAGGCCGGCCAGCCCCCGCGCGGCCGTCGCCCGGGTCAGGCCGGAAAGCGTGTCCACCGCCTCGGCCACGCTCGGCGCGTCGGGCACCGGCTCCTCCGGCCCCGGCCACAACAGGCTAGCCGTCTCCGCCGTGTCGCCCACATAGTCGCGCGAGAGCTGGAACAGCACCGGGTCCACGCGCTCCATCATCAGCGCGCGCACGGTCGATCCCTTGACTGCGGGAAAGTCCAGCCCGCCGGTCAGCGCGGCCAGGGCCCAGCCCCGGTCCGGGTCGGGCGTCGTCCTGAGGTAGCCGGCGATCAGCTCCAGCTTGTCGTTGCGGCTGCGGGTATAGACCAGCGCATCGATCAGCGCCGCAAACCGCTCCATCACATCCTCCCCACAAGTGGGGAGGGGGACCGCCCGCGCCAGCGGGTGGTGGAGGGGGAGCGCGGCACAGATCGCCGCCAGCGGCCCCTAGTCATCCTCGTCCTCATAGCCGACCAGGGCCAGCGCCCGCGCCCGCCGCTGGCGCAGCTCGCACCAGCGCAGCAGCGCCTCCTCGCGGCCATGGGTGATCCAGCTCTCGGCCGGGTTCACCTCCTCGATGGTTGACGTCAGTTCGTCCCAGTCGGCGTGGTCCGAAACGATCAGCGGCAGCTCCACGTTGCGCTGCCGCGCCCGCTGGCGCACCCGCATCCACCCGCTGGCCATCGCCGTTACCGGATCAGGCAGGCGGCGGCTCCAGCGATCCGCCAGGGCCGATGGCGGGCACAGCACGATCTGCCCGGCCAGCGCGGCCTTCGGCATCCCCGCCACCAGCCGCAGCTCGCCAAGATCGACGTCAAACTCTTCATAAAGCCGGCACATCCGCTCCATCGCGCCGTGCAGCCAGATCGGCTCGCCATGGCCCGCCCGTCGCAGCTCGGCGATCAGCCGCTGCGCCTTGCCCAGCGCATAGGCCCCCACCAGCACGCAGCGGTCCGGATGGGCGGCCCGCGCCTCGAGCAGACGCCCCACCTCGTTCTCGACCGGAGGATGACGGAACACGGGCAGGGCAAAGGTCGCTTCGGTCACCAGCACGTCGCAGGCCACCGGCTCGAACGGCGGACAGGTTGGATCGGGCCGCCGCTTGTAGTCGCCCGTCACCACGATCCGCTCCCCGACATGCTCGAGCAGGATCTGTGCGGAGCCGAGCACGTGGCCGGCGGGCACGAAGGTCGCCCTCACCCCGCCGGGCAGGCTCACCGTCTCGCCATAGTCCACCGGCACGGCCTCACCCACCGGGCCATAGCGCAGCTCCATCATCGCCAGGGTCGGCCGCGTCGCGAAGACCCGTCCATGCCCGCCGCGCGCGTGATCGGCATGGCCGTGAGTCACCAGCGCCAGCTCAGCCGGCCGCGCCGGATCGATCCACGCTCCCGCCGGGCCCACGCACAGCCCCTGCGGATCGGGCCTCAACCAGGAAAACGCAGCCGCCATCCCGCCAGAATGACCCGGCCCGCGCCCCGGTTCCAGTGCCCTTGAGTCCCCTCTCTCCCCGCCGGAGAGCGATGCGCAGGCTTGCCGGTTCACCGGCCAGCCGAAGTTGAGAGGGGCCACGCCCTCACCCGACGCTCGCGCCGGGTGGAAGCGAGAACCGAACCCTACCGCAGGTCCGGCGCCGTCGCCTCACCGCGCAGCAGCGCAATCGCCTCGCCCAGCGGCATCACCCGCTGGCGTTCTTCGCCCAGCGTGCGGATCGCAACCGTGCCTTCCTCGGCCTCGCGCTTGCCGACCACCAGCAGGTGCGGGACCTTCTGCAGCGAATGCTCGCGTACCTTGTAGTTGATCTTCTCGTTCCTGAGGTCGGTCTCGGCGCGGATCCCGGCGGCCCGCAGCTGCGCCGCCACCCCGGCGGCATAGTCGTCGGCGTCGGACACGATCGTCGCCACCACGGCCTGCACGGGGGCGAGCCAGACCGGCAGCTTGCCGGCGAAGTGCTCGATCAGGATGCCGATGAACCGCTCATAGGAGCCGAAGATCGCCCGGTGCAGCATGACCGGGCGGTGCTTCTCGCCGTCCTCGCCGATGTAGCTCGCATCGAGCCGGTCGGGCAGCACCCGGTCGGACTGGATCGTGCCGACCTGCCAGGTCCGCCCGATTGCGTCGGTCAGGTGCCATTCGAGCTTCGGCGCATAGAAGGCGCCCTCGCCCGGCAGCTCTTCCCAGCCGTATTCCTCGGTCGCCAGTCCCGCGCGGACCACGGCATCGCGCAGTTCCTGCTCGGCCTTGTCCCACATTTCCTCGGTGCCGAAGCGATTGGCCGGGCGCAGCGCCAGCTTGATCGCATAGGTGAAGCCGAAGTCCTTGTAGATCCGGTCGGCCAGTTCGCAGAAGGCCTGCACCTCGGCCACGATCTGGTCCTCGCGGCAGAAGATGTGCGCGTCGTCCTGGGTAAACTGGCGCACCCGCATCAGCCCGTGCAGCGCGCCGTGCGGCTCGTTGCGGTGGCAGCAGCCGTTCTCGTACAGGCGCAGCGGCAGGTCGCGGTAGGACTTGATGCCCTGCCGGAAGATCAGCACGTGAGCCGGGCAGTTCATCGGCTTCAGCGCCATCCAGTCCGCATCGTGCGAAACGATCGGTCCCTCGTCCTCGGTGTTGGGCACCTCGTCGGGGATGACGAACATGTTCTCGCGGTACTTGCCCCAGTGGCCGGACTGTTCCCACTGCCGCGCGTCCATCACCTGCGGGGTCTTGACCTCGCGGTAGCCGGCGGCGTCGATCGCGCGGCGCATATAGGCCTCCAGCTCGCGCCAGATCTTGTAGCCCTTGGGGTGCCAGAACACCGACCCGTGCGCCTCGGACTGGAGGTGGAACAGGTCCATCTCCCCGCCCAGCCGGCGGTGGTCGCGCTTGGCGGCCTCCTCCAGCCGGGTCAGGTGCGCGTCGAGCTGCTTCTTGTTGAGCCAGCCGGTGCCGTAGATCCGGCTCAGCATCGCGTTCTTCTGGTCGCCGCGCCAATAGGCGCCCGAAACCCGCGTCAGCCGGAATGCCGCCGGGTCGAGCTTGCCGGTGGAGGGCAGGTGCGGCCCACGGCACATGTCGAGCCAGTCCTCGCCCGACCAGTAGACCGTCAGCTCCTCGCCTTCGGGCAGTTCGGCGGCCCATTCGGCCTTGAAGCTCTCGCCCTGCTGCTTCCAGCGGCTGATCAGCTGCTCGCGGCTCCACACCTCGCGGCGCAGCGGCTTGTCGGCGGCGATGATGCGGCGCATCTCGGCCTCGATCGCCGGCAGGTCCTCGTCGGTGAAGGGCCGGTCCTTGCCATCGATTTTTGGGGGCGCGAAATCGTAATAGAACCCGTCGTCCGTGGAGGGCCCGAAGGTGATCTGCGTGCCCGGAAACAGGGCCTGCACCGCTTCCGCCAGAATGTGCGCGAAATCGTGCCGCGCCAGCTCCAGCGCCTCGGCCTCGTCGCGCGTGGTGACCAGCGCCAGAGCGGCATCGCCGGTGAACGGCCGGGTCAGGTCGACCAGTTCGCCATCCACCCGCGCGGCCAGCGCGGCCTTGGCGAGGCCCGGGCCAATCGCGGCGGCAACGTCATAGGGCGTGGACCCGGCCGGCATGTCGCGGACGGAACCATCGGGGAGGCTTATCTTGACGAGGTCTGACATGGCCCACGCCCTTAGCGGGACCGACAAGCGCAGTCCACCTCACCCCGCGCCCGACCGAAGTCGAGACACGCGAGGCCCAGTCCGCTAAAGGCGCTGTCGTGACCGAAACAAGCTTCCACTCCCTCCCCGACGGGCGCCGCATCGCCCACCGCTTCACCGATGGCGAAGGGCCGGTGCTGGTCTTCCTCCCCGGCTACATGTCCGACATGTCCGGATCCAAGGCGCAGGCCCTGTTCGACCATGCGGTGCAGACCGGCCGCCCCTGCCTCCTCCTTGACTATTCCGGCTGCGGCGAAAGCTCCGGCGCCTTTGCCGACGGCACACTAAGCCGCTGGAAAGACGAGGTTATATCTCTGGTGGAGGCCCTCTGTCCGGGCCGCCCGCTGATCCTCGCCGGCTCCTCCATGGGCGGCTGGCTGATGCTGCTCGTCGCGCATGCACTTCCTCAACAAACCCGCGCCCTCCTCGGCATCGCCCCTGCGCCCGACTTCACCGAATGGGGCTTCGACGAAGCCCAACGCGCTCTCCTCGCCACCGGCGAAGTGCTCTACGAGGAAAACCCCTACGGCCCCGAGCCGACCCCCACCTACCCGGCCTTCTGGCGCGACGGACAGGCCAGCCGGCTCCTCTCCCGCGCGATCCCGCTCGACTGCCCGGTGCGCCTCCTCCATGGGCTCGAGGACCCGGACGTGCCCTGGCGCATTTCCCTGGCACTTGCCGAAGCCTTGCGTTCAGCCGATGTGCAGGTCACGCTGGTCAAGGACGGCGACCATCGCCTCTCCCGCGAAGGAGACATCGCGCTCCTGCTGCGCACGGTGGACGAACTCGTGGACGAACTCTGCGCCCCCCTTGCAGCGAACGAAGGCTAGTCGATGTCGGTCCTGCTCTCCCTCCTTCCGCTCGTCGCCCAGGTCGGACCCTTCACGGCCCCCGGCACCTCCGGCACGCCCTTCCCCGAGCGGGTCGAGCGCCCGTCCCACGTCCGCAGCGCCCCGCCCGCCGCCGCCGACCTCCCGCCGCCCCGCTCGGCGCGCGCTCAGGACTGCCTTGCCGCGGTCGAGGACGATGCGGAGAACGCCGTCGATCTCGCCACGGCCTGGCTCGCCACCGCGAAGGATGCCGACCGGGTCGACGCCCAGACCTGCCTCGGCCTGGCGCACAGCCGGCTGGACGACTGGCCCGAGGCCGAGACCGCCTTCCTCGCCGCGCGCGACGGCGCCGGGGCCGACCGGCTGAGCCGCGCGCGGCTGGGCGAGATGGCCGGCAACGCCGCGCTCGCCGCCGATTCGCCCGACCGTGCGCTCGCCGCCCTCGATACGGCGCGCGGCGACGTGAAGGGCCTCGCCAGCCCGGCGCTGGAGGCCGACATCGCGCTCGATCGCGCCCGCGCCCTCGTCGCCCTGAAGCGCGACGCCGAGGCCGAGGACGCTCTTGCCGACGCGCGCACCGCCGCGCCCGACAATGCCGAGGCCTGGCTGCTCTCGGCCACCCTGTCGCGCCGCATGGGCCACCTCGCCGAAGCCCAGGCCCGGATCGAGCGGGCCGCCGCGCTACTGCCCATTGACCCGGCCATCGGGCTTGAGGCCGGGGTCATCGCCATGCTCGCCGGGCACGAGGAGGCCGCGCGCCGGTCATGGCAGTCGGTCGTTGCCGCCGCGCCCGACAGCGCCGAGGCGCAGACCGCCAAGGGCTATATCGCCCAGCTCAGGCCCGCCACCCCCGTGGACACCCAGCGATGATCCCTCTCTCCGTCCTCGATCTGGTTCCGGTCCGCGAAGGCGGGACCCTGCACGAAGCCATGGACAACGCGCGAGCCCTCGCCCGCGCGGCGGAAGATGCCGGCTACCGCCGCTACTGGGTGGCCGAACACCACGGCATGGCCGGGATCGCCGGCGCGGCCACTGCGGTCGTTCTCGCCCATGTCGGCGGGGTGACCAGCCGCATCCGCATCGGCGCCGGCGGGATCATGCTGCCCAACCACAACCCGCTGGTCATCGCCGAGCAGTTCGGCGCGCTCGACGCGATGTTCCCCGGCCGCGTCGATCTTGGCCTCGGGCGCGCCCCCGGCGCGGATTCCAGGGTCGGGCAGATGCTGCACAAGGATATCGCCCAGGCCTCGCAATACTTCCCGCAGGACGTGGTCGAACTGGCCGCGATCTTCGCCGGGGATTCGCGCCTGCCGATGCAGGCCACCCCGGGCGAAGGCGCCGATGTCGCGATGTGGGTGCTCGGCTCCAGCCTGTTCGGCGCCTCGCTCGCCGCGCAGCTCGGCCTGCCCTATGCCTTCGCCTCGCACTTCGCCCCCGATCACCTCGACGCCGCGCTGAAGCTCTACCGCGAGCGGTTCCAGCCGTCCGCCCACCTGGCCCAGCCCCATGCCATGGCGGGCATGGCGGTGTTCTGCGCGGATACCGACGAGGAGGCCCGCTTCCTCGCCTCGTCGCAGGACCAGAGCTTCATAGCCCTGCGCACCGGCACGCCCGGCCGCATCAGGCCGCCGGTCGAGGGCTACCGCGAGAGCCTGCCCCCGCAGCACCTCGCCGGGCTGGAGCGCATGGGCGTGGCTTCGGCGATCGGCAGCAGGGATACGGTGCGCAGCCGGATCGCGGCCTTTGTCGACCGCACCGGGGTGGACGAGGTGATCGTCGCCGGCGCGACCTACGATCCGGCCGCCCGCCGTCGTTCGCTGGCTCTGACGATGGAAGCCGTAAGCTAGGCTTCGCTCGTCTCCTCCCGCGCGACCAGCAGCTTGTCGATCTTGCGACCGTCCATGTCGACGACCTCGAAGCGCCAGCCCTGCTCGTGGAAATGCTCCCCCTCACCGGGCAGCCGCTTGATGACCGACAGCACGAAGCCTGCCGCTGTCGCAAAGTCGCGGTCGTCGGGAAGATCGATCTCCAGCCGCGCCGCAAGCGAATCGGCGGGCAGGGCGCCGGAGATCAGCAGAGAGCCGTCCTCGCGGGTCACCACCATCGGGTCCGCCCCCTCATCCTGGTAGGAGGCGAACTCTCCGGCAATGGCGGCAAGGAGGTCCGCGGGCGTGACCACGCCTTCCAGGTGGCCATATTCGTCGTGCACCATGGCCATGGCAATGTCCGCTCCCTGCAGGATGCGCAGCGCATCCATCGCGTCGAGCTGGTCGGGCACGATCTCGGCCTTCCGCATCAGCCGGGCGATCTGCAGCCGCTTTCCGGCCAGAAGAACCGAAAGGACGTCCTTGACCTTGACCACGCCGACGATCCGGTCCGGCCCGCCGTCCGTCACCGGCCACAGCGAATGCGGCGAAACCTTCAGCAAGGCGCGCACGTCGGCCTCGGTGGCGCGGCGATCGATCGTGTCGAGCTCGGTGCGCGGGGTCATCAGCTCGCGCACCGGGCGGTCGGCAAGGCGCATGATCCCGGTCATGATCGCGCGCTCGTCTTCCTCGATCACGCCCGACCGGGTCGCCTCGGCGAACATCATGTGGATCTCTTCTTCCGTCACCTCCTGCTCGGTGGCGCTCTTCAGCCCGATCAGGCGCATCACTAGCGTGGAAGAACGGTCAAGTGCCCAGACCAGCGGCGCGGTGACCCGCGCGACGATCCGCATCGGCACGGCAGCGTGGATCGCGATCGGTTCGGCAAGGCGCAGCGCGACCTGCTTGGGCACCAGCTCGCCCGCGACGAGGCTGAAATAGGTCGTCACCGCGATCACCAGCGCAAAGCCCGCATCGTCGGCATAGCGCCCGGGAACGCCCCAGGCCGCCAGCCGCTCCGCCGTCGGCCCGCCTAGGCTCGCGCCCGAATAAGCGCCGGCGATGATCCCCACCAGGGTGATCCCGATCTGCACCGTGCTGAGAAACTTGCCGGGGTTGTCCGCCAGTTCCAGCGCGCAGCGCGCCCCGCCCGATCCGCGCTCCGCCGCGATCTTGAGCCGCGCCGGACGCGCCGAGACAATCGCCAGTTCCGACATGGAAAACAGGCCGTTGAGCAGGATAAGCCCCGCGATGACGAGGACGTCGGACCAGGGATATGGCGTCACAGTCGGGCCGGGCTAGCAGATTTGCCGGGCTGCGCGAAGGCCCGGCGTGGCCGGTGCGCGGGATGGCTTGCGGTGGGCACGTTCATTCTGCGATCATCTTGCCGCGTACAGCCTGCGGTGCAACACCAATGCGGCAAGGGCCGCGCGTTTCTCAAGGGGTAGGTGAACATGAACAAGTCACGTGTCGCGCTGTCCGCGCTTTGCGCCGTATCGCTGGTCAGCCTGTCGGCCTGCGTCACCGATCCGAACACCGGCGAACGCAAGGTTTCGCGCACCGCGATCGGCGGCGGCGTGGGCGCGCTGGGCGGCATGCTGCTGGGCGGGCTGATCGGCGGCGGCACCGGGCGGATCATCGGCGCCGGCATTGGCGGCATCGCCGGCGCGGCCTATGGCTCCACGCTCGACAAGCAGATCAGGGAACTGAAGGAGCAGACCGCCGGCTCGGGCGTGGACGTAACCCCGGTCGACAACGGCCAGGCGATCCTCGTCAATCTCCCCGAAGGCGTGACCTTCGACGTCGCCTCCTACAACCTGAAGCCCGAATTCCGCGCGACGCTCGACAAGGTGGCGGACAGCCTCAAGCAGTACCCGAACAGCCTGATCGACGTTTACGGCCATACCGATTCGACCGGGTCCGATGCCTACAACCAGACTCTCTCCGAAAACCGCGCCCGCACCGTCGCGAACTACCTGCAGATGCAGGGAGTCAGCCCCTCGCGCATCCGCAGCCAGGGCTACGGCGAGACCATGCCCGTGGCCGACAACATGACCGAGGAAGGCCGCCGCAAGAACCGCCGGGTCGAGATCAAGATCGTTCCCGTGACCCAGGACGACGTCGCCCGGGCGCGCGGGGGGCAGTAACGGGCGCAAGCTCCTCCCCACTCGTGGGGAGGCGGCAGCGCGCAGCGCTGACGGAGGGGGCGGGCCCCCATGCGCCCGGCCAAGCCGAAGGCTCTGCCGAAAGTCACAAGGCGATTGCGGTTCGCGGCCTAGGAAGCGGCCGGGCTCCGGAAAACCGGAGCGCGTTTCGCCAGCCCGGCGGCGACAGCCTCCTGCTGGTTTGCCGATCCCTTCAGCGCGACCTGTTCCTCGGCTTCCCGGATAAGGATCTGTTCGGCGTCGGCGTCGGACGCGAGGTTGATCAGCCGCTTCGCCGCCGCGACCGCGTCGGGCGAGCGGGAGCAGATTGTTCGCGCCAGTTCGCGGGCCTGTTCCAGCGGCTGCTCGGACAAGCTGGTCAGGAAACCCAACCGCTCGGCATCCTGGCCGCTGAACTCGCGGCCTGAGTAGACAAGCTCGCGCAAGATGTCGTCCCGGACAAGGCCTCGCCACAGGGCGATGCCTGCCATGTCGGGAACCAGCCCCCAGTTGGTTTCGCGAACGGCCAGCCTCGATGCTGCGGTGCCGATCCGGATATCGGCGCCGGCGGCAATCTGAAGTCCGGCTCCATACGCTGCTCCGTGAACTGCGGCGATGACCGGCATCGGCAGCGTGCGCCAGCCCCAGGCGAGATGCTGGACGCAATTGGCGATACCGAATTCGCGCCTGAGCAGATCGAGGCCCAGGCCACCCTTGGCCATGGCGGCAAGGTCGAGGCCGGCGCAGAAGGCCCTGCCTTCTCCCGAGATGACAACAACCCGAACGTCCGTCGCCCTCGCCAGCGAAGTGATGACGTTGTTCAACGCCGCGACCACCTCGCCGTTTACCGCGTTCAGCTTGTCGGGTCGGTTCAAGCGCACGTCGGCGATACCATCGGCGATGCTCAGGCTCACGGTCTCGGTCATAAATGCCTCATAGCTTCCAGCCCTTTGTCTCGGCGCGGTTGAAGCGCCAACCCATCATCCGCCCAAACCGGAATTCCAGAGAACGGGCGAACAGGGTCGCGGCCGTCCCGATCAACCGAAGCCGCAGCCACCAAGCAAAAAGACCGGTGATCGATGGCTTGCGTTCGAGCAGTTCAATCATGTGCCCGACGTCGGGCGCGTATCGACATAGACCACGCGAATATCGCCAAACATGGCATCGAGCGCAACGGCGATACCTGGCGGATGGTGCCCGGCGATCTCTGCCTCGATATCGTCGACGAAGCAGGCAAGGTGATGAAATCCTTCGCCTCCGGCACCTCAGCCCCGCGCCGAGATCTCCGCCGCGCGGTCGGCCAGCCGCGCCACTGCTGCCTCGTGGATCGCCGGCGCGCTCACCAGCACGCCGAAGGCGCGCGGGTCGCGCTTGTTGTAGTTGAGGGTTCCGCCGAAGGCGTCGGTCACCGCGGCACCTGCCTCGCGGGCGATCAGGGCGGCGGCGCCGATGTCCCATTCCCAGCCCCAGCGGAGAGTGGCGAGGAGGTCGGCCTCGTCGGCGGCGACCATGGCGATGCGCAGGGCGATCGAGTTGGGCTTGTGAACCAGCCGCAGGTCGGCATCGACCCCGGCGAGGCTGTCGGCTGGAACGCGCGATCCGGCCAGTTCGCGCCGCGCGCTGGCCACCAGCGGGCGGCCATTACGCCAGGCCCCCTGTCCGGCCTCGGCGTGCCAGAACTCGCCGCGTGCCGGGGCGCAAAGCAGGCCGAACAGCGGACGACCGGCGCTGATCAGGGCGACCGAAACGGCCCAGCCCTCGCGCCCGTGGACGAAGTCGCGCGTGCCGTCGATCGGGTCAACCAGCCAGATGAGGCCCCCGGCCAGCCGGTCAGGTGCGTCGGTCGTCTCCTCCGAAAGCCAGCCCGCCGCCGGCAGCAATTGCGTCAGTTCGCGCCGCAGGTAGCGATCTACCAGCAGGTCAGCCTCGGACACCGGGTTGCCCGGCGATTTTTCCCAGGCGTGGAGGGCATGCCCATTGCCTGGCCAGCGTTCGAGGGCGATCCGCCCGGCCTCGCGCACGATGGTGTGCAGCCGCTCGCGATCGATCATGCGGCCGACCCTTTCACGGCATAAATGCTAATGCGTCGCAATAAGAAATTCAATTCTTGGCCCAATTCCCGTTGGCCCTTTTCAAGCCGGTTGCCATCGCCTATGCGCGCGGCCAAAGAGCGATTCAACCGTTCGATTAAATTCCTCGCGCTTGCGGTTCGGCAAACCGGCGGCAAGCGCCTCCTAGCGGAAAGAGCCACGCGATGAATATCCACGAATACCAGGCGAAGGAACTGCTTGCGAAGTTCGGTGTCGGCATCCCGGCGGGCATTGCCGCGCTCACCGTGGAAGAGGCGGTTGCCGCCGCCCGCCAATTGCCCGGACCGCTCTATGTCGTGAAGGCTCAGATCCACGCCGGCGGCCGCGGCAAGGGCAAGTTCAAGGAACTCGGCCCCGATGCCAAGGGCGGCGTCCGCCTCGCCAAGTCGGTGGAAGAGGTTGAAGCATTCGCCAGGGAAATGCTCGGCAACACCCTTGTCACCGTCCAGACCGGTGAGGCCGGCAAGCAGGTCAACCGCCTCTACGTCACCGACGGCGTCGACATCGCCAGGGAATACTACCTGTCGATGGTCGTCGATCGCGCCACCGGCCGCATCGCCATGATCGTCTCGACCGAGGGCGGCATGGACATCGAGGAGGTCGCCCATTCGACCCCCGAGAAGATCGCCACCATCGTGATCGATCCCGCCGAGGGCTTCATGCCGCACCACGGCCGCGCCGTCGGCTTCGCGCTCAAGCTCAAGGGCGATCTCAACAAGCAGGCCCAGGTCATCGCCCACCAGCTCTACGAGGCCTTCATGGCGCTCGATTGCTCGATGCTCGAGATCAACCCGCTGGTCGAGACTAAGGATGGCAAGCTCCTCGTTCTCGACACCAAGATGAGCTTCGATTCGAACGCGCTCTATCGCCACCCCGATGTGATGGAGCTGCGCGACGAGACCGAGGAAGACCCGGCCGAGATCGAAGCCAGCAAGTATGACCTGGCCTACATCAAGCTCGATGGCGACATCGGCTGCATGGTCAACGGCGCGGGCCTGGCCATGGCAACGATGGACATCATCAAGCTCAACGGGATGTTCCCGGCCAACTTCCTCGACGTGGGCGGCGGCGCCACCACGGAAAAGGTCACCGCGGCGTTCAAGATCATCCTGTCCGATCCGGCCGTGAAGGGCATCCTCGTCAACATCTTCGGCGGCATCATGAAGTGCGACATCATCGCCGAGGGCATCGTCGCCGCGGCGAAGGAAGTGAACCTTTCGGTTCCGCTCGTCGTCCGCCTCGAAGGGACGAACGTCCAGCTCGGCAAGGATATCCTCGACAATTCGGGCCTGCCGATCGTCTCGGCCAACGATCTCGGCGATGCCGCCGCGAAGATCGTCGCCGAGGTCAAGAAGGCGGCTTGACGGCTGCCGGATCGGGAGCGCGCCCGCGCGCTCCCGCCGCAACAGAAAAGCCCCGCGGCAGCGTCCGCGGGGCTTTTCTTGTTTGCGAAACCGGACCCCCGGCTCAGTACATGTGCTGGCCGCCGTTGATCGACAGGGTCGAGCCGGTGATGAACGCCGCTTCTTCGGAAGCAAGGAAGGCAACGCCCCGCGCGATCTCCTCGGCCTGGCCCAGGCGGCCCACCGGAACCCGCGCCACGATCTTCTCCAGCACCGGAGCGGGAACGGCCGCAACCATATCGGTATCAATATAGCCGGGCGCCACGGCGTTCACCGTCACCCCGAACTTCGCGCCTTCCTGCGCCAGAGCCTTGGTGAAGCCGTGAATGCCGGACTTGGCAGCGGCATAGTTCACCTGCCCGTACTGGCCCGACTGGCCGTTCACCGATCCGATGTTGATGATCCGGCCCCAGCCCCGCTCGCGCATCCCCGGGAAGGTCGCCTTGGCCATGTTGAAGCACCCGCCGAGGTTGATGCGCATCACCTCGTTCCAGTCGTCGAACGACATCCGGTGCAGCGTACCGTCGCGGGTGATGCCGGCGTTGTTGACCACCACGTCGACCGGGCCGATGTCGGCTTCCACCTGCGCACACCCGGCAAGGCAGGCCTCGTGGTCGCCCACGTCCCACTTGTACGATGCGATCCCCGTCTCGGCCGTGAACTCCGCTGCCTTGGCGCTGTTGCCGCCATAGTTGGCGGCAACGTTGAAACCCAGGTCCCTCAGTGCCAGGCAGATCGCCTTGCCGATCCCACGCGTGCCGCCAGTGACGATTGCAACTCGAGTCATGCTTAAAATCCCTCGCCAGTTCTCTCGTCCGGCAAAAAGCTATGCCAGGCCGGAAGCGCGGGCAACGCAATTTGCACGGGCGGATGCTTCGAATAGGTATGTTGCTGCGATGACGAAATGCAGCACGAAGGATCGCCCGGTGGCGGGCTGTCAGAAGCGGAACTGGGTGCCAACGTAAACGGCCTGGCTGTCCTTCTGGCCGTCGATCACCGGCAACAGCCGGTCACGTTCCTGCGAATAGCGCACGCCCGCCGTCACATCGAGGTTCCGGGTCAGGCTGTAGGATCCGCCGACATCCACGGTCTGCTCTCCGTTGCCCTCCAGGGTGCGCGGGGCCCGGCCGGTCTTTTCACGCGCGTCGAGCGCGATCCGCGGCGCCAGGCGCGAAGGTTCGTCCGGCCCCGAGGTGCGCAGGCGGAAGCTGCCAAGGTCTCCGCCGTCGCCGTGGCGCGGATCGCCAAGGAAGGTGAAGCTCTGGTATCCGCGCGCCACGCCCAGGCTGTAGGCCGTGGGCGCGATCCGCAGCGAACCGGCCGAGGACGCAAGCTGGGCATCGCCGCTGCCTGCCCGCACCGAAATGGCCCGCGCGGTTTCCGGATCGACGCGGACCGCGACGGTCACCGCGCGATCTGGCCTGGTGGCGGAACCGGCGGGGGTGAAGCGGAACAGCTGCCCGCGGCTCGATCCGTGAAGCGCAAGAGTCCGTGCGAACCGGGGGTCCACTTCCGCAGCCGGAAGTTCCGCGAGGGAGGAATGAGCGGTCAGGCTGACCGGGCGAGCGTCGAAACTGCTGGTGAAGGCCAGCACCGCACTGGGCAGCGCCAGCGCGCAGACCGCGCAGGACAGGACGATCGCCGGGCTGAGCCCTCGCCTCGTCTTGCCTGCAGCCTTGCTTGCCGTGCCTGCGTTCATCGCTCCCTCGATCGGCCGAGCCGTCCCTGCCTGTTCCGGAATGCGCTCTGCCATGGTGGCAATGAACGCCAGATGGCTTCGGCTTCCAACGGAATCGCTGTTCTGCCCCGGCATTTTGCCCCTTTCCCGGCGCGAATCCAAGGAGATTCGCGCCGGGTGGCTACCTTCCCGACGTTCAGCGGCAGTTCAAGGCGCCGGGGGCCAAGGAGCAATGCGCGCGCAATGGCCCGGCCGCGCGCCGCGCCTTGCCCCTTGCCGCGTCGCGCGCGGCGGCTATAGAGGCGACAGGCAGACGCGGGCCCCCGCACTGGACAGGACGTGACCGAACGATGACTGGCAGCACCGGAATGAACATCGCCAAGGCTTGTGCCAAGGTTTCGCTGGTCGCGGCGCTGGCGGTGGGCCTCGCCGGGTGCGGACACAAGTCGCGTCCCAAGGCGGAGCTGGCGGCCTCGCGGATCACCACGATCGGCGTCAATTCCTACCTGTGGCACGCCTCGCTCGATGCGCTCTCGTTCATGCCGCTGGTCCAGACGGACAGCCAGGGCGGCGTCATCGTGACCGACTGGTATTCGAACCCGCAGAACCCGGGCGAACGGATGAAGGTTTCGGTGACTATCCTCGATCAGGACCTGCGCGCCGACGCCCTGCGCGTCGCGGCGAGCCGGCAGGTGTCGCAGAACGGCGCCTGGGTCGATGCCCCGGTCCAGGCCGCCACGATCCAGCGGCTCGAGGACGTGATCCTCACCAAGGCGCGCGATCTGCGCCGCCAAGCCTTCGCCGGTTGATCTCTTCGCCGGCTGAGGATCAGCGCCGGGCCGGTTGACCCGGCTTCCCCGTTTTGTACGTGAAGTACCGGTGGCCGAAGTAGCTGGTCACCGTCATCGACCCGGCGCCAAGAAACGCGCCGGCCATTTCCGCACTGCGCAGGTCCAGCCAGTGCGGCAGCACTCCGTGGCCGGCTACCACCGCCACCGTCATGTTGATGGCAACCCCGACCGCATAGACGACAAGGAATCGCGCCAGCGTCTCGCCCGTTCCGTCGGGTTCGGCCGGACGGAAGGCGAACAGCTTCGTCAGTGCGAAGGAAATGGCAAAGCCCGTCGCGATGCCGCAGCCAAGCGCCACCGGATAGGGCACATCGCCGCGCAGCAACCAGACCACCGCAAGGTTGCCGATCGTGGCGACAATCCCGGTGATCAGGAAGCGCGCGAACTCGCGGGGATCGACCAAGGCCGGGTCTTGCATCGGAGTCTCTTTCCTCGCTGGTCCGCAACACGGCGCGGCCGGTCCTTACCGCGCCGTGTTGCGGTGCCGCAACGGCGATGTTAGGGCAATCCCTTGCTCGGGCAGACCTGGCGCCCGATGGTTGCATCCGGAACTGAAGGGAACGGCATGGCGCGCGTGGTTGTGGTCGGCGCTGGCGCGATGGGGCTTGCGTCCGCTTACCACGCAGCGAAGGCCGGGCACGCGGTGACCGTGCTCGAAGCCGCGCCCGAGGCCGGCGGCATGGCCGCTCACTTCGACCTCGCCGGTCTCTCGATCGAACGCTTCTACCACTTCATCTGCAAGACCGACCAGCCGACCTTCGACCTTCTGGCCGAACTCGGCATGGCCGATCGGTTGCGCTGGCGCGACACCGGGATGGGCCAGTTCAGCGATGGCCGCCTGCACAAGTGGGGCGATCCGCTGGCCCTGCTCGCCTATCCCGGCCTCTCGCTGGTGGAGAAGCTGCGCTACGGCCTGCTCGCCTTCGTCTCGGCCAAGCGCGAGCGGTGGGACCGGCTGGAGCAGGAAACGGCGCGGGAGTGGATCACGCGCTGGGTCGGCCCGCGGGTCTATGCCAGGCTGTGGGAACCGCTGCTGCGGCTGAAGTTCTTCGAACGGGCCGATGCGATCTCGGCCGCATGGATCTGGACCCGGGTCAAGCGCACCGGGCGTTCGCGCCGTTCGCTGTTTCAGGAGCAACTCGGCTATCTCGAGGGCGGCAGCGAAACGCTGGTCAGGGGGCTCGAACGGGCCATTGCCGCCCACGGCGGCCGGATCGTCCTGTCCGCCCCGGCCGCGGAGGTGACGAGCGAGAACGGCAGGGTCACCGGCGTGCGCTCTGGCGCGGACCATTACCCGGCCGACGCGGTGATCCTCACCATGCCGACGCCGCTCGTCCCCGCCGTCGTGCCCGCCCTGCCCGAAGACTGGAAGGCGCGCTATGCGGCGATCGAGAACATCGGCGTCGCCTGCCTCGTCTTCCGCCTGAAGCGCGCGGTCACGCCCTATTTCTGGGTGAACATCTCCGATCCGCAGATCGAGATTCCCGGCGTGATCGAATTCTCGAACCTGCGCCCGGTCGATGGCCACGTCGTCTACGTGCCCTATTATATGCCGCCCACCCACCCCAAGTGGGGCTGGACCGACGAGGCGCTGCTGGCCGAGGCCTTCGGCTATCTGAAGCGGCTCAACCCCGCGCTGGCCGAAGCTGATATCGAAGCCGCCCACGTCGCCCGGCTCAGGCACGCGCAGCCGGTCTGCCCGGCGGGTTTTGCCGCCATGATCCCGCCGGTGGAAACCCCGATCGCGGGGCTTCAGATCGCGGACACCTGCTTTTACTATCCGGAGGACCGGGGCATTGCCGAAAGCGTTCGGCTGGGCCGCGAGATGGCCGAAAGGATCGCGGATTGACCAGTGCGGAGCTGCCCTTGGGCACGGCAGGCGCCTCTCCCGTCCCCCTCGCGGTCGACGTCGACGGCACGCTGGTGCGGACCGATCTCCTGCACGAGGCGGTCCTCGCCCATGCCGCCGCCCACCCCTTCGAACTGCCGCGCCTGCTGGGCTGGGTGCTCGGCGGCAAGGCCGCGTTCAAGGCGCGCCTCGCCGAACGGACCGCGCCCGACCTCGCCGGCGTCCCGCTGCGCGAGGAAGTGCTGGCGCTGATCCGCGATGCCCAGGCCGAGGGCCGGCCGGTGTGGCTCGCCTCGGCCTCGGACCACCGCTACGTGGCCGCCCTGGCCGAGCGGATCGGCGGGATTGCCGGCGTCCTCGCCACCACGGCCGAGCGCAACCTCGCCGGCGTCAACAAGGCTGCAGCGCTGAACGAGCGGTTCGGCCCCGGAAACTATGATTACGTGGGCGACCAGCCGGTCGATCTCCCGGTCTGGACCCAGGCCCGGCGCAAGCTTGTCGTCGCGCATGGTGCCGGGTTCGAGCGGCGGGTGCTGGCGCGGTTCCCCGATGCCGAGGTCGTCGCCCGCCCCCGCGTGCGCCCCGGCCGCTATGTGAAGGCCCTGCGCCCGCACCAGTGGGCCAAGAACGCGCTGGTCTTCCTCGCGATGATCGCCGGCCACCACTTCGGCATCGACACCCTCGTCGCCACGGTGCTCGCCTTCGTCTGCTTCTGCGCCGCCGCGTCGAGCGCCTATATCCTCAACGACCTGCTCGACCTCCCCGGCGACCGCGAGCACCCGACCAAGCGCCGCCGCCCCTTTGCGGCCGGCGACGTTCCCGTCTCGCACGGAGTGGTGCTGAGCCTTGCGCTCATGGCCCTCGCCTTCGGCCTTGCCCTGCTGCTGCCGTGGCGCTTCGTGCTGGTCCTTGGCGCCTATGTCGCCGCCACGCTCGGCTATTCGCTGCTGCTCAAGCGCAAGACGATCATCGACGTCATAACGCTGGGCGGCCTCTACACCATCCGCGTGATCGGCGGCCTCGTCGCGGCGGACGAGAAGCAGTCGCAGTGGCTGCTGATGTTCAGCCTGTTCCTGTTCCTCAGCCTCGCCCTGGTGAAGCGCTGTTCGGAACTGGTCATGCGGCGCGAGGCGGGCAAAAACGACGTGGTCGGCCGCGGCTACCGGGTGGGAGACCTCGCCGTCCTGTTCCCCGCCGCCGCCGCCTCGGGCTACGCCGCGATCCTCGTCGTCGCGCTCTACATGCAGAGCCCCGACGTCGCCGTGCTCTATCACCACCCGTCGCGGCTCTGGCTGCTTTACCCGCTGCTGCTCTACTGGATCACCCGGGTCATCCTCCTCGCCAGCCGTGACGAGCTGCACGACGATCCGGTGGTCTTCGCGCTGACAGACCGGGTATCCTGGCTGGTCGGGGCGCTCAGCGTCGGCGTGATCGCCATCGCGATCTAGGAAGCCGGCATCCGGCAGGCCGGCGGATCGCCCGTGGTATCGGGCGCCGTCACGTCCTTGCGCAACCAGATCGAGACCGCGCCCGCCTGCGCCACCGGCCGGTAGCGCGCCTCCACGAAGTCATCCAGCAGGCGCACCCCGCTGTGCCACGAGCTCCGGTTCGGCTCGATGTAGTCGTCGAAGCTGGTATCGCGCACCACCCAGCGCACGTCGCCCGCCTGAAGCTCCGCCACGATCTGCCGCTGGATGTCGGCCCGGTTCTGCAGGCCCGGATCGTACTGCGACCAGTGCGTGCCGGGCAGCCGGTTGGCGGCATAGTTGATCAGCAGCGGGTTGACGAAGACCCGGTCGGTCTCGGCCAGCCCCACCAGCACCCGGTCCTGCGCCGCGGTGTGGCGGCTGAGGTAGTACGAGACGAGTGCATAGTGCGGCGCCAGCAGCGCCCCGCGCATCCCGCGCCAGGTCGGGCAGAGGTCCGAAACCTGCGCCGCGCCGCCCGGAGCGACCCCGCCCTCGCGCGCCGCCCACAGCCACGCGGCCCCGCCCGGATCGTAGCGGAACTGCCGCAACCCGTCGCGCAGGCCGAACAGGCCGATCAGCAGCAGCGCCGCCGTCACCCCCAGCGCCTGCCGCCGCGCCGGGCCGCCCGCGGCGGTCCAGCGCTCCAGCATGGCGGCAACCAGCACCAGCGCCGGCGCAGTCGCCATCAGCGTGTGCAGCGGCGAGACCCGCACCGTCCCCTTGTAGAACAGCGCCGCGACGAGCACGGCCAGCATCAGGCAGACCGGCACGGCCGCCTTGCCTGACCGCACCCTCAATTCGCGCAACTCCCCCCGGATCGCCGGGATCGCCAGCAGGGTCAGCAGCGGCCCGAGATAGACGCTGGCCTCGAACGGCGATGCGGCCAGCGCGGCTGGTCCCGGCCACGGCAGGCGGCGCATCGGCCCGTACCACTGCAGCGGATAGTCGATGATGTCGGCCTTGAACGCCGCGAAGGCGAGGGCCGGATGCGGGGCGAGATAGGCAATGGCCGGTGGCAGGAACACGATCCCCGCGCCCAGTCCCACCAGCACCACGGCCCTGGCCACGGCCGCCAACCGCCGCCCGTCCAGGTCCGCCCGAACCAGCGCAATCACCGCCGCGGCCACCAGCCCGGCCATGATGAAGAACCCGGCGTCATAGCGGAACAGCGCGGCCAGCCCGGCGCAGGCTCCGCTGCCCACCAGCGTTCCGGCCCGCTCGGCCCCGCCGGGCCGGGTCAGCAGCAGGCCGCCGGCCAGCGCCAGCAGGATGCACGGGTAAACCGGGTAGAGAAACGATCCCACCCCCATGAACCACAGCGCCATCAGCGCGGCAGAACCCAGCGCGACCGAAGGCCGGGCAATCCGTGCCGCCAGCCCATGGCCCAGCGCCACGCAGCCCGCCGCTGTCGCCACACCCAGCAGCCGTGCCGCCAGAAAGCTCGGCCCGGTCAGCTTGAACAGCAGCGCAACGGCCCAGTAGGCGGCCGGCCCGTAGCACGAATAGAAATCGACGTGAGTGACCTCGCCCGCCAGCACCCGCATGGCCCCGCCCAGGATGATCCCCTCGTCGAAGACGTTGGCATTGCGGGTCATCGTTGCCGCCAGCACCACCGCCGTGACCGCGAAGACCGCGACAGACCGCAGCACCACCGGATGGCGCCGGGCGAGCCCCGTCACAGCCCGGCCTCCGCGACCCGGGCGGAAACGATCGCCGACCACCGCTCGCGGCCGCAGCGGTTGAGGTGGGCGAAGTCGGCGAACTCGCCGTCGGTGAAGCTGGCGTTTTCCGCCGGACGCAGCAGGATCCCGCCAAACGGCGCCACGGCCGCGCCAACCGCGTTCCACAGCGCGCCCCGCTGTTGCGGATAGAAGGCCGATTCGGCGCGCGGCCGCAGCGGCGCGACGATCACGACCAACCGTGCCCCCACGGCCCGCGCCATCTCGGCGATCCGGCCCATCGCCGCAAGCGCCTGCGGCCGCGGCTCGGCCATGGCCTCCTTCAGATCGCCATCCCAGCGGGCCGGATCGCGGTGAAACCCGCTGCAGGCAAGGCCCACCCCGCCCGCCGCATCGAAGGCCATGGATTGGTAGGTGTCGGTGCGGTGCAGGTCGCCGGCCTTGAGGCTCCGCTCGATCAGGTAATAGGGATCGAACTCCCCGCCATAGGCCCGCCACAGGCTGCCGCCCCGGACATAGTCCGAAAAGACCGGCCAGTTGATGTCCTTGGCTTCGGCCCGCGGATTGGCGAAATCGCCGTGATAGGTGGCCATGACCACCAGCCGCGGCCGGCACCGGGCGAGCACCGCCGGCAGCATCTCCACCGTGTCTTCCGGATTCACCCCGAAGGACCCGAGATTGACCGCGCGCTCCCCGGGTCGGGCAAGCCGCGCCGCGTCGAGCGAGTTGAGCGTCATCGAGGAGCCCACCGCCAGCACGTCGCAGCTTGCCTCCCCGCCCGGGCTTACCGCCAGCTGCGCGCGCAGCCAGCGCGCCTTCTCGTTGAACGAGGGGCTGCGCGACAGGTGCGGGGCCGGCAGGTCCGGCCCGGCCGAGGCCACGATCGCTCCGGCCACGGCAACGCAGGCCACAACCGACAGGGCAAACCAGCGCAGGAACGGGGCAAAGCTCATCGGGTGCAGCCTAGAACTGGAAGTAGAGGAATTCGGACTTGTGGTTGAGCTGGAGCAGGCAGGCGAAGAACAGCAGCGCCAGCACGGCGCCGGCCGCCGCGCCCGCCCGCCCGGTCAGCCGCAGGCCCCGCCCTGCGCTCTCGCGCATTTCCAGCACCGGACGGTAGCGGGCCAGCAGCTCCTGGCTGTTCGGCATCGCCAGCAGCACCGCAGCCAGCGCAAGGAAGCCCGCAAAGCGCTGCGGATCGCCCAGGGTCTGCCCGGGCTGGATCGAGAAGTAGTTGAACGCCACGTCCGAGGAGAAGCTGACCTGCACGGGCAGGGCATGGGCCAGCGGGGCAAGGAGGTGCCGGGTGCCCTCGGGCAGGACGATGCCGTTGGCCCCGGCCATGCCGCCCAGCACGGCAAGCGCCCCGGGGAAGGTGTCGGCGCGGAAGAATACCCACGCGACCACGACTGCAAGGAAGGTCAGGGTCCAGCCGGCGGCTCGCCCGATCAGACCCGGTTGCCGCCCGCCGCGCAGATTGCGCCACCAATGGTTCACGGTGAGATAGACCCCGTGGAGCGCGCCCCAGGCAACGAAGGTCCAGTTCGCGCCGTGCCACAGGCCGCCCAGCACCATCGTCGCCATCAGGTTCACCTGCCGCCGTCGTTCGCCAAGCCGGTTCCCGCCGAGCGGGATATAGAGGTAATCCCTCAGGAAGCGCGACAGGGTCATGTGCCAGCGATGCCAGAAATCGATGATCGAGGCCGACTTGTAGGGGCTGGCGAAATTGACCGGCAGGCGCACGCCGAACAGGCGCGACAGGCCGATCGCCATGTCCGAATAGCCGGAGAAATCGAAGTAGATCTGCATGGTATAGGCCAGCGCCCCGACCCAGGCGGCGACCAGCGGCGGTTCTGCCCCACTGTGGGCCGCGGCGAACAGCGGGCTGGCGAAAGGGGCGAAGTTGTCCGCCACCAGCACCTTCTTGGCGAGGCCGATGGTGAACAGGGCAATGCCGACGGCAAAGTCCTCCGCCCGGGGCCGGCCCATGTCGGCATCGGCGAACTGCGGCATCATCTCCTTGTGGTGGAGCACCGGCCCGGCGATCAGGTGCGGGAAATAGGTCACGAACAGGACATAGTTGGTGAAGTTGAACTCCACCGCGATCCGCCGCTTCACGTCGATCAGGAAGGCGATCTGGGTGAAGGTGAAGAAACTGATCCCCAGCGGCAGGACGATCCGGGCGACGCCGAAATCGTGCCCGGTCACCTCGGCCAGGGTGCCGAGGAAGAAATTGCAGTACTTGAAGAAGCCCAGCAGGCCGAGGTTGAAGGCCAGCCCGGCAATCAGCCAGCCTTCGCGGCGGGTGCCCTCGGACTGGCTGATCGCCATGCCGAGGGCGAAGTTCACGCCAATCGACAGCAGCAGCAAGCCGACATAATGCCAGTCCCACCAGCCGTAGAAGAACAGGGATGCCAGGGCCAGGAATACCCGCGCGCCGCTGCGCGATGCGCGGGCGATCGCGAAGAAGGCAACCAGCACGATCGGCAGGTAGACGAACAGGAACGCATAGGAATTGAAAAGCATGGTCCCCCTGGTGGGCCTGCGTGCCGTAGGTTGCGGCGCGCTGCGGCCGGGCGACCCGCCCCTCGCGCTCCCCGCTTTGTTGCCCGCTTAAAGGCGAAATAGTTGCCAGCCGCAACGCGAATCGCCGCCTTTGGCGCGCGACGTACCCACCCCCCACCTTCGTCATTCCCGCGAAAGCGGGAATCCATCTCCCGCCCTGGCCCCACTCACCACGCCGCGATCGCGCACTTCCTGCCGCTCCCGCACCTTGAGCAATCGGTCCGCGCCGCCTAGAGCACCTTCGCCATGACAGACAGCGCCCCGTCCACCACCCCCGCCGCCCGTTTCGCCGCCGCCCGTTTCGATGCCGCCGCCGCCGATGCTCGCTGGCAGGCCGCGTGGGATGCCGCGCAGGTCTTCCGAGCCGACGATGGCAGCGCGAAGCCGCGCTCCTACGTGCTCGAGATGTTTCCCTATCCGTCGGGCCGGATCCACATCGGCCACGTCCGCAACTACACGATGGGCGATGTCATCGCCCGGGCCAAGCGGATGCAGGGCTTCGAGGTGCTGCACCCGATGGGGTGGGACGCGTTCGGCATGCCGGCGGAAAACGCCGCCATGGAAAAGGGCGTCCACCCCGGCGGCTGGACGCGCGACAACATCGCCAACATGAAGGCCCAGCTCAGGCGCCTCGGCTTCGCGCTGGACTGGTCGCGCGAGATCGCGACCTGCGAGCCGGACTACTATGGCCACGAACAGGCGCTGTTCCTCGATCTTTACGCGGGCGGCCTCGTCTACCGCAAGGAATCGGAGGTCAACTGGGACCCGGTCGATCACACCGTCCTCGCCAACGAGCAGGTGATCGACGGGCGCGGCTGGCGCTCGGGCGCTCTGGTCGAACGGCGCAAGCTCAACCAGTGGTTCCTCAAGATCACCGACTTTGCCGAGGAACTGCTCGAAGGCCTCGGCACGCTCGATAAATGGCCCGAGAAGGTCCGCCTGATGCAGGAGAACTGGATCGGCAAGAGCCAGGGCCTGCAGTTCGCCTTCGACCTGTCGAACGGCACCAGGCTGGAGGTCTACACCACCCGGCCGGACACGATCTTCGGCGCCAGCTTCGTCGCTGTCGCCGCGGACCATCCGCTGGCCCGCTCCGTCGCGGCGGCCAACCCTGCGGCGCAGGACTTCATCGCCCTGTGCAAGCAGGGCGGGACCACCGCGGCCGAGCTCGAAACGGCCGAGAAGCTCGGCTTCGACACCGGCGTCACCGCGAAGCACCCGTTCACCGGCGAGGCCCTGCCGGTCTACATCGCCAATTTCGTGCTGATGGATTACGGCACCGGCGCGATCATGGCGGTGCCCGGGCACGACCAGCGCGACTACGATTTCGCCACCAAATATGGCCTTCCCATCCTGCGTGTCATCGCTCAGGATGAAAGCCTTGCAGATCAACCATTTAATGGTCAGGCGGAGCCTGGTGAAGGCGTGCTCGTGCGCTCGTGTTTCATCAACAAGCTCACCGTCCCCGAAGCCAAGGCCGCGGTCATCGCCCGCGCCGAAAGCGAGGGCTGGGGCGAGGGCAAGACCGTCTGGCGCCTGCGCGACTGGGGCGTCAGCCGCCAGCGCTACTGGGGCACCCCGATCCCCTTCATCCACTGCGAAGTCTGCGGCGTCGTCCCCGTGCCGAAGAAGCACCTGCCGGTGACCCTGCCCGAAGACGTCACCTTCGACGTCCCCGGCAACCCGCTCGATCGCCACCCGACCTGGAAGCACGTCGATTGCCCGCAGTGCGGCAAGCCCGCCCGGCGCGAGACCGACACGCTGGACACCTTCGTCGACTCTTCGTGGTACTTCCTGCGCTTCGCCAGCCAGCCCGCCGACGCGCCCTTCGACCCCGAAGAGATCAAGCGCTGGCTCCCGGTCGAACAGTACATTGGCGGGATCGAGCACGCGATCCTCCACCTCCTCTACGCCCGGTTCTGGACCCGCGCGCTCGCCCGCATCGGCAAGCTCGAGGTGAAGGAGCCCTTCGCCAGCCTGTTCACGCAAGGCATGGTGACTCACGAAACCTACGAACGCCGCAATCCCGACAACGGCCAGCCGGTGTTCTTCTCTCCGACCGAGGTAGAGCGCAGCGGCGAGGGCGCGACGCTGAAGGCCGATGGCCAGCCGGTGGAGATCGGCCGCGTCATCAAGATGTCGAAGTCCAAGAAGAACGTGGTCGATCCGGACGAGATCGTCGCCCAGTACGGCGCCGACGCGATCCGCTGGTTCATGCTGTCCGACAGTCCGCCGGAGCGGGACCTGCCGTGGTCCGAGGCGGGTATCGAGGGCTGCGCCCGCTTCGTCCAGCGTCTGTGGCGGCTGTTCGGCCAGTTCGATGCCGCCGCTGCTGGCGAGGACAAGGCCCTCGATCGCCGCACCCACCAGACCGTGGCTGCCGTTGCCGACGACATCGCCGCGCTCTCGTTCAACAAGGCGGTCGCCCGGATCTACGAACTGACCAATGCCGTGGAAAAGGCCGGCCCATCGGCCAGCCGCTCCGCCGCGATCCGCGCGCTGCTGCTGCTCGTCGCGCCGATGATGCCGCATCTCGCCGAGGAGGCCTGGGCGCTCTCCGGCGGCGAGGGGCTGATCGCGCAAGCGGCCTGGCCGGCCATCGACCCGGCCCTGCTCGTCGACGACGAGGTGACCGTGGCCGTCCAGGTCAAGGGGAAGCTGCGCGACACCCTTACCGTTGCGAAGGGGACGCCGCGCGAACAGCTCGAGGCGCTTGCCCTGGCCAGCGACAAGGTGCAGCGTGCGCTCGAAGGGGCCGAAGTGAAGAAGGTGATCGTCGTGCCGGATCGTCTGGTCAACCTGGTGGCATGAGGCGCATCGCGGCCCTGCTCGCCCTGGCCCTCCCGCTTGCCGGGTGCGGTCTGCAGCCGATGTATGCCGGGGGCGGCAGCGGGCAGGTTGCGCGCGGCCTTGCCGCGGTCGACGTTCCCGCGATCGAGGGCAAGGCCGGATGGCTGGTCCGCAATGCGCTGAAGGACCGGCTCGGCGCAGCCGGATCGGCGGCTCCGCGCTACCGTCTGGATGTTCGCCTTGACGATCGTCTGGAAGGCTTCGGGCTGCTGTCGGACGATACGATCGGGCGAGAACGCCGTACCCTGCGCGCGCGCTACCAGCTGGTCGACCTCGGCAGCGGGAGTATCGTCCTCGATGCCTCGGCCGGAGCCGATGCGGGGATCGACGTGGTCTCGTCCGAATATGCGACTGTGGCTGCGGAGCAGACGGCGCTGGAAAACCTGTCCAGGCAGGTGGCTGACCGGATCATCGCCAATCTCGCCCTCACGCTGCGGGCCGCGCCGGCCGCGCGGCCGTGAGCTGACGTGGGCAGGCGGCGCTTGCCGTGAAAGCCACCCAGAAGGACTTTGCCGGCCTCGCCGCCCGCGCCGCCCGCGAAGCCCGGGTGTTCTTCTTCTGCGGCCCGGACGACAGCGGCATTGAAGAGGCCGCCACGGCCATCATTGGATACCTGGCAGAGCCGGGCGAACGGGTGGAGCTTGCCGGCGCCGACTTGCGCCGCGATCCGGTCCGCCTCGGGGACGAAGCCCGGTCCACCTCGCTGTTCGGCGAGGCTCGCCACCTGTTCGTGCGCGCCAGCGGCGATGAGGCGGCCAGTGCCGTGGAGATCCTGCTCGAGCAGGACGCAGAGACCTGCCCGGTCCTGATCCTCGCCGCTGGGGCGACTGACAAGTCGAAGACGGCCAAGCTGCTGGCGGACCGCAAGGATTGCCTGGTGGCGATGTTCTGGCCGCCCGACCTCCGCTCGGTCGCCGGGCAGGTCCGCACCCTTGGCGAAGCGGCGGGCGTGCGCATGGATGCCAATCTCGCCGAGCGCATAGCCCGGGCCTGCGGGCTGGACATGCGGATCGCCCGCCAGGAGATCGGCAAACTTTCGCTGTTCCTCGATGCCAGTCCGGCCGCGCCTCGCACGGCCGATGCTGCCACATACGAGGCAGTCGGGGCGAGCACCGAGGAGGACGGGTTCATGCCGCTGGTCAACGCCGTGCTCGGCGGCGACAGCGCCCGCCTTTCCGCGGAACTGCGCCGCATGCGCGAACTGGGCCTCAATCCGGTTGGCGTGCTGCTGGCTGTCGAACGGCGGGCGGCGCAGCTGGCGTCACTGGCCGCAAAGCTGGACCTGCACGGGACGGTTCGCGCGGTGATCGAGGCGGAGAAGGCGGCGCGGCGGATCTTCTGGAAGGATGAACGCGACCTCGCCGCGCAGCTGACCCGCTGGCGTGGGCGCAGGCTTGAACGGCTGGTAGCCCGAATTGCCGCGCTGCACCGGGATTTGCTTGCCAACAGCCAGTCGGCCGAGCTGCTGCTGGCCCAAGGCCTTGCAGACATCATGCGCGCCGCTGCCGCAAAGAATTGATCCAAAACGGAACTAAGTAGTTGTCCAGAGATTAGCGCAAGGATGTGCTTGCGCTACGCCCCTTTTGCAATGCAACATCCCCTCAATCGGGTGGCAACAGGAGCGAAAGCGATGCGCGCGTTGGCCACCTTTGTCCGATTCGGATACAAAGCACGGGTGCCCTGTGAACGTTGAGCTTGCCCGGCGCAGCTCGGCTTTGGCCGGAGGAAGGCGGTCGGTCGCCCCCGGCATTGCCCTGCCGTCGCTCGAACGGCGCCGGCTGCAATGCTACCTCGGGATCATGCTGGGCGACATCGCCGTGCTGTTCCTGGCCTTCGCGGCCACGGGCTGGGTCTATCTCGGCAGCTACGGGATCGACGCCGGCTTGCTCCTCGCGCAATTGCTGCTTCCGGCCTACCTGACCGTCGCCCTTTATAACGGAGCCTTTTCGCGCCGGGCGCTCGAAAGCTGGGAATTCGGCTCCGCCCGCGCCGTGGTCGGCCTCATCCTAAGCTCGTGCGTCGTCGTGTTCATCGCCTTCTACACCAAGTCGAGCCGGGACTTCTCGCGCGTCACGTTCACCCTTGGCGCCGTCAGTGCGGGTCTGCTGTTGCCGTGGATTCGGATGCAGATGCGGTCCTTCGTTGTCTGGCGCTGCGGCAGCCGGGTGATCAACGAACTGGTCATCAACGACGGCGGGCCGGATCTCAATCTCCCGGGCGTCCGCCAGGTCGATGCAGTCCGGCACGGCCTCGTGCCCGAACTGAGCGATCCCTTGGCGCTCGACCGGATCGGGTCGGTCCTGCGCAACGTGGATCGGGTCGCAGTCAGTTGCAGCGCGAGCCGCCGCACGGCCTGGGCGCTGATCCTCAAGGGGGCCAATGTCGAAGGCGAAGTGATCGACGACACCATCGTCCAGCTCGGGGCGAAGGGTGCGCGACAGGCGGGGGGTCACGGCCTCCTGCTCGTATCGCTGGGGCCACTCGGGTTGCGCTCTCGGGCCATGAAGCGGCTGTTCGACCTGGTCGTGGCCGGATCGGCCCTGCTGGTTCTCGCGCCGTTGCTGGCAATAGTGGCGCTGCTGATCGTCCTGGAGGACGGCGGGCCGGTGTTCTTCGTCCAGCGGCGGATGGGGCGCGGCAATCGTCTGTTCCGGATCTTCAAGTTCCGCTCGATGGCTGTGGCCAGACTCGACGGGGACGGAAACCATTCGGCTCAGCGCGACGACGCCCGGGTGACGCGGATCGGACGGATCATGCGCCGCACCAGCATCGACGAATTGCCACAGCTGCTCAACGTGCTGATCGGCGACATGTCGATGGTTGGGCCGCGGCCTCATGCGATTGGCTCGCAGGCGGGCGAAAAGCTGTTCTGGGAGGTCGACCAGCGCTACTGGCTGCGCCATGCGCTGAAGCCTGGGCTAACCGGTCTGGCGCAGATCCGTGGTCTGCGCGGGGCCACCGATCACGAGGCCGACCTCGCCAGCCGGCTCGACGCCGATCTCGAATATCTGAACGGCTGGTCGCTGTGGCGGGACCTGCGCATTCTTTTCGCGACGACACGCGTTATTGTCCATGAGCGGGCCTACTGACCCGTGGGGTCGCGGTGGAAAAATTTCATACGGCGCCGGAACCGATTGGAACATCAAGGGTTTGGTGCTGATGTGCGGGGCTACACGGTTTCATTGCATTGCGGCACGGGCTTGGCGTTTTATGCTGTCCCTGCGAAAAAACACGTAGACTTGGTAGTCGGTCGAATGTACGTTAAGAATCAAAGGTAAACGGAGGCGCAAAGTGACAACTCAACTACTCGCCATCATGGCGTCTGCGGGCCTCGTAACTGCCGGTCTCGCCGGCGCTACGGAAACGCGTTCGGCAGCCGCTCTTCCTGCGGCTTCTATGGTTGGCCTGTCGCAGGCAGCCAAGGTCAAGGCGATGCCGCGTGTCGCCACGGCCCGCCAGGGCAATCGTCCGGACTGCAGCCTTCAGGAAAACCGCGATCTCCCGGCCTGTGCGGCGCCCGGTGGCGCCCATGGCGGCGTGAGCGGCGGCGTGCTTGCAGCGATTGCGGCCGGCCTTGGCGTGGGCGCGATCGTCATCGCGGCCAAGAACGACAGCAACGGCTGAATCGCTTCAACGCTCGCGGCAGGCGAAGCTTGAGCTCTTGAAGCTGCCTATGGAAGAGCCCCCGCGAAGGGGGCTTTTCTTTTGCCGCAATATTCGTGCACACGAAGAGTGCGGGGCGGTGGCCATGCTCGGGCCGGATAGCTGCGTGATGGGTCGTAGGGAGGGGTGTGGTGCAGTCCAGACCTTCTGAAATCAGGCAAAACCTGATCGCAACCCTGCTGGTGCTTGCGGCCATCGTGCTTGGCGGTGGCGGCACTCCCGCTCCGGTGCCCGAGATGATCCTGCAGGTGCTTGCATTGCTGCTTCTCACAGCCTGGGCTTTTTCCGGCCGCGCACCACTTCCCCAGGCTAGCCCGCTTGCCTGGGCTCTGGCGGGGCTGGTGGTAGCCTTGCCGCTGATCCAGCTGATACCCCTTCCGTCATCCTTCTGGAGCGCCATGGCCGGCCGCGAAACGGAACGGGCCTCGCTCGCGCTTGTCGGGGCCGATACCACGTGGCAGCCGTGGTCCGTTGCTCCGGCGCGCACGCTGGCATCGCTGCTGGCGCTCATTGTTCCTCTGCTGATGCTGCTGTTCACGGCCAGCCTTGGCAGGGCCGGACGGTCCATGCTGGTGGCTGCGGTCGCGGCGGGCGGCTTCCTCTCCCTGCTTGCAGGCGCCGGGCAGATGGCCGGAGGAGAGTTGAGCCCGTTCCGCTTCTATGTGTCGGACGCCGGCTATCTCAACGGATTCCAGGCCAATCACAATTCCGCGGCCGACGTGCTGCTGATCGCCATGGTGGCGCTGGCTGCCTCGGTGCGGGAATGGGGTGAGCGCAGAGCCATGCCGCACCAGCCGGACATGCGGCTGTTCCTGGTTCTGGGTGGGGCCGCGCTGCTGTCGCTCGGCGTGTTCCTGACCGCCTCGCGTGCCGGTGTCCTGTTGCTGCCGGTGGCGTGGGCCGGCATTGCGCTTGTCGTCAGGCCCTGGTTGCGGCTTGACCGCAGATCCGCCATGCTCGCCGGCGCGGCCGCCCTGGTTCTGGTCGCCGTGGCAGCAGCCTATCTCCATTCCAACCACGTCTTCACCCGGATTGCGGGCCGCTTCAATTTCGAGGGGGAATTCCGGCCCCAGCTCTGGCGCGATGCGCGCTACGCGCTGGCGCAGTACTTTCCGTGGGGTGCGGGCGTGGGGACTTTCGTGCCCGTGTTCATCGCGATCGAGCGGCTGGAAGTGGTCGATCCCAGCATTCCCAACCGCGCGCACAACGATATGCTGGAACTGCTGATGGAGGGCGGGGTGTTCGGAGTGATGCTCCTCGCCGCAGCCATGTACCTGGTTACCCGCCGGTTGTGGCAATCGCTGCGCGAGCCGCCCGCGGGCTCGGCCGGGCAGGTCTGGTTTTCCGCCGCGACGTTCGCGCTCGTCGTGCTGCACTCGCAAATTGATTATCCCTTGCGCTCCATTTCACTCGCCTCCATTGCTGCGCTTGCGGCCGGCTTGCTGATGCCGGTGCACGTGCAGACGCGCGATGAAGTCCGCCTTGCCTGATCGGGAATACGAAAGAGCACTGATGAAAAGAACGGGTGTCATTCTGTGTGTTTCCGCTGCAGTCTTCGCGCTGAACGGATGCACGACGGCGGGCAGCAGCCCGCTGCCAAACGGGCAGGCGGCCTATCAGGTCATTCCGGAGCATGCGGATGTTGCCAAGGATGGCGAGGCTATCCAGCCGGGTGACCGCCTTGCAATCCGCGTGTTCGGGGAACCGGAACTGACCGGCGAGCAGTACGTGGTCGATTCGGCGGGCTACATCCAGGTGCCGCTGCTCGGTGAGCTTATCGCCGGCGGCCAGACCCCGCGGGAACTGGCGCTGGAACTGCAGCGCCGGCTGTCGGCCCGTTACGTCCGCGATGCGAGCGTTACGGTTGCCGTGATGGATCGGCCGCAGTCGACTTTTACGGTTGAAGGGGACGTCACGACCCCCGGTGTCTACCCGGCCGCGGCTACGACGACCCTGCTAACAGCCATGGCCCAGGCGAAAAGCCCGACCAAGACTGCGATGACCAACGATGTCATCGTGTTTCGCAAGATCAACGGCCAGAGGGCCGGCGGACGGTTCAACCTGACCGACATCCGCCGGGGCCGTGCCCCCGATCCGCAAATCCTTGCGGGCGACACCATCGTTGTGATGAACTCGGCGCTGAAGAGCGCATGGCGCGACACGCTTGCCGCCCTGCCGCTTCTCAATACCTTCATCCTGTTGCGAAAAAACTGAGCGGGAAGTCTGATAGTGGCAACCACCGTCCCATACGAAGAGCCTGTCTTCTCGCCCCGCCCCCCGGTGGAGGCCGCCGACGACGCGGCGCTGTTCGGCCAGGCCCGTTCGGCTTTCGACTTTCGCTACGTTGCTGCGGCCGTTCGCGCCAACCTGCTTCTGATCGCGGCCATCATCGCCGCCGCCGTGGCGGTTGCCGTGATCGCGACGATGCTGCAGACGCCGCGCTATACCGCAAGCGCCACGGTGCAGATCAACGACACCGTGAACCGCGTGCTGAAGAACGACGCCGACGACAGCCAGCAGAGCGACATGGGCGGCTGGGACACGGACCGCAATCTCAAGACCCAGGTGGATATCCTCAAGAGCCGCGGCCTTGCGCAGCGGGTTGCGCAGAAGCTCAATCTGGCGAGCAATGCCGCGTTCTGGGCTTCGCAGGAACTGCCGGCCCCGCCGGCCGGAGCACCCACCCAGGCTCTGCAGGATTCTGCCGCGGGAGTCCTGCGCGGGCATCTCAGCGTCGTGCTGCCGCGCGATTCGCGTATCGTCACGTTGAGCTGGGAAAGCACTGACCCGCGGATGTCCGCGCTGATCGCCAACGCCTATGCGAACGAATTCATCCAGTCCAACCTACAGCGCAAGTTCGACAGTTCGTCCTATGCGCGCAACTTCATTTCCGAGCAGCTTGCCGAAACGAAGCGCAAGGTCGAGGAGTCGGAGAAGGCTCTGAACGACTATGCCCGCCAGAACGGGCTGATCCGCACCCGCGACGCGATGAGCTCGGGCGGAGACAAGGACAGCAAGGGCGGCGGCGGAGGTGGCGGCGAGTCGGTCACCACCACGAGCCTCCTGCAGCTCAACATGGCGATGAACGAGGCGACCGCACGGCGGATCGCGGCGGAGGGCCGTTGGCAGGCTCTGGCCGGCAAGCCGCTGCTCAGCACGGGCGATGTTCTGAGCAACAGCACGGTCCAGGCCCTGCTTGCCCAGCGCGCCCTCGCCGAGACGGAACTGCAGGACGAACGGGCCCGCCATCTTGACGGCTATCCCACGGTCCAGGCGAAGCAGGCCCAGATCGCCGCACTCAACCGCCAGCTGCAACAGGTCGCCTCCAACGTTCGGGATTCGGTTCGCGCCGAATACCAGGCCGCCGCCGAAACGGAACGCCGCCTGACCGGCCAGGTCAGCACGTTGAAGGGAGAGACCCTGGGCGAACAGGATCGCACCGTCCGCTACAGCCTGCTGGCCCGCGAAGCCGATACGAACCGCCAACTCTACGACGGCCTGCTGGAGCGCTTCAAGGAGCTGAACGCATCCGCCGGGATTGCGCTCAGCAACATTTCCATCATCGATGCGGCCGAGGTTCCCGGCGGCCCGTCGTCGCCCAACCTGTTCAAGAACCTGATCGTGGCACTTATGGCGGGCATCGGCCTGGCCGCAGTCACCGTGTTCGTCAAAGACCAGTTCGACGACTCTATCCGGGTGCCCGAGGACGTGGAAGCCAAGCTGGGCGTTCCACTCCTCGGCGTGGTTCCCAAGTCGCACAACGAGGAGCCGGAGGACGCGTTGTTGGATCCGAAATCGCCGATTTCGGAAGCGTATAACTCGCTGCGCGGCTCGCTGCTCTACTCGACGCCGGAAGGCCTGCCGCAGATCGTCCTGCTTACCAGTGCCCAGCCGGCCGAAGGCAAGACGACCAGCAGTTTTGCCGTGGCATCAAGCTTCGCGCGCATGGGCAAGAGCGTGCTGCTGATCGATGCCGATCTTCGTCGCCCGTCGCTGCACCGGCGCATCGGTTACGGCAACGAGCGCGGCCTGAGCACACTGCTCACCTCGCACGAACCGCTGGGGGCGGTGCTGCAGCCGTCCGGGCAGGAGAACCTCACGCTCCTGACCTCCGGCGCAATCCCGCCGAGCCCGACCGAGCTCCTGTCGAGCATCCGGCTGGAGCAGATCCTCCAGGAAGCCGCGAAACAGTTCCAGCTTGTCGTCATCGACAGCCCGCCGATCCTCGGCCTGGCCGACGCGCCGGCCATGGCAGCCCTTGCCGACGGCGTACTGTTTGTGGTGGAGGCCGACCGCAGCCGGCGCGGCTCGCTCAAGACGGCGTTGCGCCGTCTGCGCTCGATGCGCCCGGTCCTGCTTGGCGCGGTCCTGACCAAGTTCGATCCGCTGAAGGCGGGCAACCGGTACTCCGAGTACTACGGCTACGAGTATTACCAATACGGCGGCGGCACGAAGCAATCCGGTTGAGCGCGGAACTGAATCATGCCCTTCCTGAAAGACGCCGGTCCGCCGCAGGCGCTTCAGCGGGTTCTGGTTGTCCTGTTTTGCCTGGTCGGGACAGCTCTCGCCATTGTCAGTGGGCTGGACCGGGCCAGCCCGGAAAAGCCCGCGCTGAGCCGTTTCGTTCCAGCGCCGTTCGCTGCCGTATCCTTGCGGGTTCGGGCTTCCCGGGCGCTGGACCAGCATGACTACGGCAGTGCGGAGGCTCTTGCCCGAACCCTGATCCGGGCCGCGCCGGTGGAGCCAGAGAGCACCGCCATCCTCGGTTCGGCACGGCTCGGCCTTGGCGATGCGAACGGTGCCGAGCGGGCATTCCTGGTGGCGGGACAGTTCGGCTGGCGCACCCCGATCACGCAGTATTACTGGATGCGCGAAGCCCTCGCAGTGGGCGATTACCGGGTCGCTTCCCTTAGGTTGGACGCCATGCTCCGGCAGGACCCCAAGCTGGTTTCGGTCCGCGATCTGATGGAGCCGCTGGAATCGACCGAGGCGGGCCGGCAGGCGCTGGCCCAACGTCTTGCGGGCCGGCCATCGTGGCTTGAACTCTACGTCAGCTCCGTGTTCGACCTGCCGGTCCAGGTAATCAGCTACCGCGCCGACGTGGCCGATCGCATGGCGGCCCTTGGCGTGCCGCTTGGGTGCCAGGGTGCAGGCCCGCTCGTAACGGCTCTGGTGAATTACAACCAGGCGCGGCGGGCTCACCGGATGTGGCGCCAGCAATGCCCGAGTGCCGGCACGGGCCTGCTCGCCGATCCGGACTTCGCCAACCTTGAGGTCCACAACTCTTTCAGCCCGTTCGACTGGGTGGTCATCGGTGACAGCGACGTGAGCCTCAGCCTGTCCAACCCGGAAGACGGCGCACGGCATCTGGTATTGGCCAGCAGCGCATCGTTCACGCGCAAGATACTGAACCAGATGGTGATCCTGCCGCCTGGAACCTATCGGCTGTCATGGCAGGCAAGGACCGACAGCGGCCAGCCAAGCCCCCGCATTGCGGCCGCGGCGAGCTGCCAGGCGGACGCGGCCGACTGGCTGCCGGCCCGGGCAGATGCGGCATCGGGGATTTTCACGGCAGATTTCACCGTGGATCCGAGCTGCCCGGCGCGGTGGATCGGCTTTGCCATCCTGCCGGGTTCGGAGACGCTGTCGCTGGGCCAGATCGGCCTCAGGCGGATGATGCCGGCCCGCCCGTAGGGAGCTATCATGCGCCGCGAGGTGAGCGGTGCTTGATCAACCGGGCGGGATTGCCGGAATAGACCCCGCCTGGATCGGCGGACGTGAACAAGGCCCCGCGTGCGCCCAGGATCGATCGGTCGGCCATGGTCACGCCTGGGCCGACGAAGGCTTCGGCCGCCACCCAGCACCCCTCGCCAATCTCGACCGGACGCAGGACGAGCTGGAAATCGGGATCGTCGATGTCGTGGCTGCTGGCACACAGGTGCGCCCGCTGAGAGATCACGGTGCGCCGGCCGATCCGGACGTGGCCCTGGTTGTAGATCCGGGCACCCGGCCCGATCAGGGCCTGCGCCCCGATCTCAAGATTGGCCGGATGCCAGATCCGTGCGCTGCCATGCACCCGTGCTCCCGGCCCGATCCTGGCGCCGAATGCCCGGAGGACCAGCCGGCGCCACGCGTGCAGCGGTGGGGGCGTGAACCGGGCGAGGATCAGCCACGCGGCCATCCAGCCGACCCGGTACAGCCGGTTGCCCAGCGAAAAGCTGGCCCCCCCTTCCAGCGGACGGCTGCGGCTTGCATCAAGTACCTTCATGGAAGATCAGCCTCCGCCACGGTGCGCCTGTCAGGCGTTCCTGCGCGGGCATAGACCGTGGCCCACCGCGACGAAACCGCCCGTTCGGAAAAGGGGCCCGCGGCCAGAGCCCGTGCGGCTGCGGACATTGTTCCCCACGCCGCCGCATCCAGCGTCAGCGCAAGGCCGAGGGCTGAGGCGATCGCGTCCGCCGCATAGCCGCACTCGAGCGCGGCTCCGCTGGTGAAGCCGTCGGGCAGATTGCACTCGGCGGTCATGATGGTTGGAATGCCGGCGGCCCAGGCTTCCAGCATGGCCATGGGAAGCCCCTCGCTGTGGGAGGGCAGGATCACGAAGCGCGCAGCTGCAAGCAGGCGCTGCTTCTCGGCACCGAACACCGGACCTGCGAAGGAAACGGAACCGTCGCCTGCGGCCACGTTTGCTTGAAGGGCGTTGACGGAGGCCGCATCCCCCCAGCCCGCAATGACCAGCCGGGCGCCTTCGGGCCGCTGCGCCCCGGCCCAGCCCCCGATGAGTGCCTCCAGGTTCTTCTTGGGGTGGATACGGCCGATGTAGACCACTATCGGGTCCGGCATCCGATCGCGGTGCACAGGGCTGGCCGGCGGCCCGGCGTTCGGAATCACGATCGTGTCGCTACGCCCTGTTTCCCGTGCAATGTCCTGCGCTTCGCGGGGTGTCAGTCCGTGGAGCGAAGTGGCCCGCATCCAGCCGCGCCGCTCGTAGACAAGCCGCGCAAGGGCTTTTTTCCAGCGCCCGCGCGCCGTGATCCAGGGGTCGAGCATGCCGTGCGGCGAAATGAAATAGGCCTTGCCCGAGGCTCGCGCCCAGGCGGCGCCCGCCCATGACGGATACATCCAGATCCCGTGCAGGTGCAGGCAGTCGAGCGAAGCGGCCTTCAGCGCAGTGAGAAGACCCGGCGCGAAGCCGATCTGGCGAGGACCGACCACTTCGCTGAGCACGACCGACGCACCCTCAAAGCGGTGGCGATCGGCCTCGGCGTGGCTATCACGCAGGGCGAAGATGATAGGCGTGCCCCCGGCGGCGCTGATCATCGCCGCCTGGGCCACCACCGCCTCGAAAACTCCGCCACCTTCGCGGGAGGCGAAGGCGGTCAGCAAGCCGATCCGCATTCCCGTCAGGTCCATGTCAGCCAGCCTTGCATGGCAGCTACATGGCACATGAGCCGGGGTGGACGAAAGGGCGCCAGCCAAAACTTGCTGCGGACACACATGAGGGGATGGGCCGCTTGACTCAGGCTCGCGCCCATGGATAACCCCATACAGGAAAACGGTTCGGCACCTGGCCGGGGGCGCTTTCCACCGGCGGCCGTATGGCCATCCTGCTACCATTCCGCCGCGCCATCCGTATCCGGCAAGCCTTGTGAGTGATCTCCATGTATGTAGCTGCACTCATGGCCCAATGCCTGGTCTGGTTGCTGGTCGTGACGCACCTGATCTACCGTCCCGCCTTCAGCATTTACCACCCGGCGGCCCTCTATGCGGGCTTCCATTTCCTGGTGTTTGTGCTGCGGCCGGTGCTTGCCTATCACTATGGCTACGACGACGGGCTATATCGCGCCTACGGCTTCTTTCCCAATGATGGCGACAAGATCCTCGTGCTCGTCATCACGACGGTCGGATTCCTCGCCTTTACCGCCATGTCGATCTACTATGGCCACTCGGAAGTGCGGTTCCTTTCGACGGAAAAGATCGCGTTCGAGCGCGAACACCTGCGCAAGGCCTTCTTCATCACCATCCTCTGCCTGGCGCCGCTTGCCTGGTATTCGATCGGGGTCAGCTTCTCAGGCAACATCGACCGCATCATCGATCCCGCGACCGGGCGCGTGCTGAATGTGCAGGGCAACGGCTATGCGACAGACGCACAGCTCATGGCGGTTTCGCTCTGCGCCCTGTTCGCGTGGATCATGCGCTTCCGCCTGATCGCGATCCTGCCGGTGCTCGGCGTCGTCGCAGTCCGCGCGGGTCTGGGCAGCCGCGGACCGATGGTTGCCATTCTGGCGATGGTGACGCTGCTTTACGCTTACGAAAAGAGGGTGCGCCGGCCCACCTTCAAGGTTCTCGCGGTGGTCATGCTCGCGGCAACGATTTTCCGCATGGTCGGCGATGACCGTCAAGGTCTCGCCCGGATGGTCACCCAGCCGGCCGACACTACCCAGATGGTCGGGGGGGACGAGGGCAAGGGACCGCTGGAATCGATGGACTATGCCAACTCGGTCTTCATGGAATACCTTGTCGGCGTCGTCCCCGAGAAATCGGGTGGCTACAACTACTTCATGGATGTCATGGAGGTCTTCACCGCGCCGATTCCGCGCGCCTGGTGGCCTGGCAAGCCCGCTGGCAGCCCGATCATGCTGGTCAACCTGTTCGACTACGGCACGCCGATCGGCATGACCATCTCGTTACCGGGCGAAGGATGGTATTCGCTGGGCTGGCTTGGAGTGATCGTCTGGTGCGGCCTGTGGGGTGCCTTGCTCGGCCGCTGGTACGAACGCTTCGCCTCCGGCCAGCTCGGCATCTACGGGACGCTTGCCTACATGACGTTCTTCCCGGTCCTGATCGTGGGTTACCGTGACGGGGTGCTGATGTCCGTGCTCAAGCAGGCGTTCTGGTATCTCATCCCAGTGCTGCTCTGGTACTTCGTCGCGCGCAAGGTTCTGCTCGAACCCTCGTTCGAGATGTTCTGGCGGAGAAAGGCCCTGCTCGCGCCGGCCGGCGGCGAGCAGGCTCCGGGGCGGCGCAGGTCCGTTGCCGCACGGGTCTTGCCGGCTGCGGTGCTGCGCCGGTGCCGCGCCCTCGCGAACGGATCGGACGAACAATAGCGCGTGCCGGCCGCCGGGCTGTCCCGGCCTCCGCAAGGCCCCTGCGGGGACTGACATTCGCTCTCCGGCAAAGGATTGTGTTCTATGAAGGCTAAGGTGGCGATCTGGCTCGGCCTGCTGCGGAGCTACACCTTCGGGCTCGTGCTGCAGATCCAGCTGATCTATGGCATGGTGCCAGGCCTGCTGATGACCGCGCTCTGGCTCAACAGCAACATCAAGCGGCTTGGGTCGATCGCCCTGGTTCATCAGGCGGGGGACTCCTGGGTCCCGATCGGCAATGCGCTCCGTTTCGTGCGCAGCCACGCCGATCTGTCCGGCCTGTATCACACCACCTATTTCGCCACGAACGAGCAGTTCATCTACGCCCCGCAAGGGCTCGCGCTGTGCGATGCGCTGGACCGGCTGACCGGGTTCAGTTTCGGTGACGTTCAGCAGGCCAAGATCGCGAGCTGGTGGCTGCTCGTGGCGCTGACGGCCTATGCCTACGTGTTCCTCGCCTGGCTGGCCCGCGAGCTGAAGGTGCAGGTGGCGAGCGCCGACGAGAAGCTGTTCGTCCTCGCCGTTTCGGTCTGCTCGGTGTACCTGTTTTTCCCGCTGACCGGGGGTTACACCGTCGGCAACATCCAGAACTTCCTGACCACGCTGGCGGCGCTGGCCATGTTCGGCTTCATGCGCGATCGCAGCGTGCTGGCCGGGTTCCTGCTGGGGATCGCGGTACTGGTCAAGCCGCATATCGGTGCGATGCTGGTCTGGGCGCTTGTCCGGCGGGAGTTCCGCTTTGCGGCCGGCATGGTGGCTGCGCTGGCGGCTGGCAGCGTGCTGTCGCTCGCCATGTATGGCTGGCCGGTCCATGCGGCCTATCTGGAATTGCTGCAGTATCTTTCCGGCCGCGGAGAATCCTATGCGGGCAGCCACACGTTCGAAAGCGCGCTCTACCGGTTGATGCATCTGGGCAACAACGTGTCGTTCGATGCCTACCACCGCACTCTCCAGCCGGTCGCCTGGATCCACTGGACGGCGACTGCGCTGGGCGTGGCCACGATGGCCTGGGCCTTCTGGCCCCGCAAGGGCGATGGGCCGATCATGCGGATGCTGGACTTCGGGACAGCCTACATGGCCATCGTGATCGCATCGCCCGTGGCCTACGAGCACCATTTCGGGCTGTCCTATCTCCTGCTGCCTGCATCGGCCCTGCTGATGATCGTGCTGAACACGGGTGACCGGGTGGTGCGGGTGACCCTGCCGCTCGCCTATCTGTGCCTTGCCAACGTGTTTCCGGTTACCGACTGGATTGCCGACACCAACGTGAACCTGCTCCAGTCGTACCGGCTGATCGGCACGCTGCTGCTGATCTTCTCGATGGTCCGCCTGCGCCGGGCGCTGGTCGAAGGGCAGGTGCGCGGGACCTCAGCCGAGGGCAAGCTGGCAGAGCTGCCGGCCTGAGCCGGCCCTTCGGGATCAGGACCAGGCCGAGCCCGCCGCAGGCCTTTGTGGCAACCGGGCGCGCAAGGCCTGTCGGAGCCTGGCGGTCTGGCCTTCGGTCAAGAACGCGAACATCCGCGCCATGATCAGGATGGCCAGCACCACTCCGAGGAATTCGCACAGCCGGGCTAGATCGGGCAGTGTCCGGCCGCCCGGCGGCAGCAGCGTTGCGATCAGCATCACCATCGGCATGTGGATCGCATAGAGCGAGAACGACGCGGCCGCTCCGAACCGGGCGGCGGGCTTGGCGAGAGTTAGCGCTGAGGGGCTGGCGCGGAGCAGCGCCCAAAGGAACAGCGCGAAGGCGGTGCCAACCACGAGATCGGCAGCCGCGCCGAGGTGTTGCAGCCGGGAAGCCGCCAGCGCCAGAGCGAGAAGCCCGCTAGCTGCGGCAAGAATCAACCCGGGAAAGCGGCCAGCCGTCCCCGCCGAGCGCTTGTCGAAATAGTACAGTGCCGAGCCCATCAGCCAGACCGCAAATCCCTCCAGGAAACGAGGCGCCACGAAGGCAATGGCGAAAGCGGCGAGGGCGAACGAAGGGCGGCGGTTGCGCCACGTCAGCAGGAGCGCGGGAAACCAGATGTAATACCAGAACTCGTTGGCAAGGCTCCACAGGGGGCCGTTGGAACCGAAGGTAGGCACCGCCACGGTTTGCAGGAAGAGTAGGTTGCCAACGAACGCTCCGACCGTCAGGTGAGGCGCGATGCTCTCCTGCAGGGTAAGTGCACCCGATTGGCCGAGGGCATAGGGGGAATGAACCCCAAGGCTGGCAAGATCCAGGGCCGCGCCGATCAGCAGGCCCGGCACGATCACCGCCATCAACCGCGACAACCGGTCAACCAGGTACTGCGGCCAGAAGTCGGCTCGCCCGGCCCGACGGTCGATCGCGGAGGTGATCCAGAAGCCCGAGAGGACGAAGAATACCATCACTGCTTCGTGGCCGAAGCCGGTGAGGAAATAGAATGCCTTCCAGCCCGCTCCGGTCGAGCCTGCCTCATGGCTGGTCACGAACAGGAGATCGCGGGCATGCTCGGCCACGACGGCAAGGGCCGCGCAGAACCGCAGGCAGTCCATCCAGAAATAGGCGCCGCGCTCCTCCCCGGGCGCGGCTGCGCTCATCGCGCGGGCTCCGCGGCGGCCACCACCTCGCGGAAATAGGCGATCGTCTTGGCCAGCCCTTCGCGAAGTGGCACCGCGGCCTCCCAGTCGAGCAGGGCCTTGGCGCGGGTCGGATCGGGCCGGCGCTGCTTGGGATCATCCTGGGGCAGGGGCTTGAATTCGAGTTCGGCCGAGCTTCCGGTCAGTTCCAGCACGAGCTGGGCCAACTCGAGCATGGTGAACTCGCCCGGATTGCCGAGATTGACCGGCCCGGTGACCTCATCCGACGTTGCCATCATCGCCATCATGCCGCGCACCAGATCGTCCACGAAGCAGAACGATCGCGTCTGTGTCCCGTCGCCATAGATGGTGATGTTCTCGCCGCGCAGCGCCTGGACGATGAAGTTGGAGACCACTCGCCCGTCGTTCGGGTGCATGTGCGGGCCATAGGTGTTGAAGATCCGGACCACCTTGATCGGGATGTTGTGCTGGCGATGATAGTCGAAGAACAGCGTCTCGGCGCAGCGCTTGCCCTCGTCATAGCAGCTGCGCGGCCCGATCGGATTGACATTGCCCCAATAGTTTTCAGGCTGCGGATGGACGGACGGGTCGCCATAGACCTCGCTGGTCGATGCCTGCAGGATCGGCACGCGCAGCCGCTTGGCCAGCCCCAGCATGTTGACCGCCCCGATCACGCTGGTCTTCGTCGTCTGGACCGGGTCGAACTGGTAATGCACGGGGGAGGCGGGACAGGCGAGATTGTAGATCTCGTCCACCTCGACATAGAGCGGGAAGGTGATGTCGTGCCGCATCAGCTCGAAGTTCGGGTTGCCGATCAGGCCGGCCAGATTGGCGCGGGTGCCGGTGAAGAAGTTGTCGACGCACAGCACCGAATGCCCCTGTTCCAGCAGACGGGCGCAGAGGTGAGAGCCGATGAACCCGGCACCGCCCGTCACGAGGACGCGCTTCTGGGTGGCATAGCGGGGCGGGCGTTCAACCTTCATGTGCGGGCAACTTTCATAAGCGGGGGCAACTCCAGTTCGTTCATCAGTGCGGCCACCCGGCTTGCGGGCTCCGCACATGCGGGATCAAGCACCAGCTCCAGCGCGTCGGCCAGCCGGTCTGCATCGCCCATCCAGGCGCGCTCGTGCGAGTGGCTGACCAGCTCCGTCCAGCGCTCCCGGTCCGAAGCACAGGCCAGCATCGCACGGGCGAGCGAATCGGCGCAGTTCGATTCGCATACGAACCCGTTCAGCAGGTTGCGCACAAGCAGGTCGCGCGATCCGACCTCGTTCGTCACGATGACCGGAAGGCCGAAGGCGAGCGCCTCGTTGACCACCAGGCCCCATTGCTCCTCTCGGCTGGGCAAGACCAGGGCGATCGCCTCGGACAGGGCGCGCGAAACCGCCGAGGCGGAGAGGAAGCCGGGAAAATCGACCCAGTCTGCCAGTCCCAGATCACCGCCCATCCGGCGCAGGAGGGGCTCTTCGTCGCCCGAGCCGATCAGGACAAGCCGGCGTGCGCCGGCGCCCGCCAGACTGCGGTACCGCGCATAGGCCTCGAGCAAGGTTGGAAGGTTCTTCTTCCCGACAAAACGACCGACGAAGATGAACGGCCGCGTCTCGAAGTCGGGGCCTTGCGGGGCGAGGACCCCGCCGCCCTGTTCGCGGATGCGCGCGAGACCGACGCTGTCATAGCCCGGATAGAGCGGCCGGTCGCCGAACCTCAGGAATCGGAAATAGTCGATGTGCCGGCGCCCACCGACGATGGCTCCGGTGTAACAGCGCAGGACCACGGCCTTGGCAGCCTCGAACCAGACTGAGCGCTGGCAATCGTCGAACTTGGATTCGCTGAACACGATGACGCGCTTGCCCATCAGGCGCAGTGTCCAGCTCAGCAGGATTGCATCTGCCAGTCCGTAGCTGAGGCCGATGCAGACCACGTCGCAATGCCGGGTGGCCCGCAGCAGGGCTACGAAACGACGAAGCGCAGCGATGGAATCGAACGAGCGACCGGGAAACAGCGTGATCTTGCGCGCGCCGGCCACACCGCCGCTCGGCTCCCATGCATAGTCTGTGGACGTCGTCGCCACCTCAATCGCGGCAACCTCTGCCCGGCCTTCGAAGCGCCGGGCCACAGCCTCGCAGCGATCGACGTGATAGGCGGCAAACTGCGACCAGATCAGGCCAATGGACAGCTTTTTCTGGCGCTTCACTGTGGCCCCGGCAGCAACTGCAATGCAGCACTGATAGCCGTATCGCGGTGAGCGGCGCAAGGCTTGGCCGGTCCGCTGCAGTCCGCGGTTGCAAAGCGTTGCCCCAGAGGCGCGACTGAGCACCTCCGGGGCTTTTGCGACGGTGGATCACACCTTCTTGCGGACTTCCGCAGCCAGGGTCGTGCTCGGCAGGTCAACCGCCGCACCAGTCATGTTGGCCAGCACCACCGTGACGGTGTTCGCCGCAGAGACATAGCCCGTGACCGTCAGCCCGGCGGCGCTGGCACCCAGCGAAATCCGCTCGACATAGTCGCCCAGCGCCGCACCGGTGACCGTGACAGTCGTCGAGGCCGAGGCGCCTGCGGCGATGGAGGGCGCGTCGTAGGTGGCGCTCCCGCTGAGAACCAATTGGCTCGACGAGATCTCGTAGAGCTCCTCGACCCAGGTCGCGGCGGACTGGTCCCACTTGAGCACAAGCTTGTCGCCCCGGCCGAGCAGCTTGCGCGTCTGCGGGAGCTTCATGCCGGCTCCCGTCGCCGGAAAAACCAGCACCTGGCTGGTGTTTGATCCGTAGAAGAACGTGACCTGCTGTCCGGCCACATAGCCAAAGGTGTTGTCGAGGCTGATGGTATAGGGGCCCGTCCCTTGCGGGTTCAGGCTGAGGGCCGGCCAGGACACCTTGTAGAGCTTGTCCGCCAGAACGTCGTCATAGGGCCCGCCCATGCGCCGCGTGGTGTCAGCCGGGTTGAAGCCCGGGTCGACGTGCACGTAGGGCACGGCAAAGCCCGCCGGGGTGGCGCCAAGGGTAAAGGCAGAGCCGGCATTGCCGCACTCGCCGGTGATGAAGGCGCGGACGGTGTTCTTGTCCACCAGGTTGGAGAAGGTCAGGATGTTGCTGACCTTGTTGTTGGCCACGGCCAGAGCCGTGCGCGACGCGCGGATCCGCAGCGAAATGTTCTTCGGCGGGGTCTGGTAAACCCCGGCCGGGGTCAGCGGATAGGGATTGGTCAGCGTGCTCGGTCCAGCCACGGTGATCCCGCAGGAGACCTGGTCGATCACGAAGTCGATATCGAGGCAGATGTCCTGCTCGTTCTGGTTCTGGGTCGTCCACGAGCAGTCGATCGAGGTCACCGTCCCGCGCATCCACGAGGTCAGGTTGACCGTGCTGATCTTTTCGAAAGTCGTTCCGATGAAGGTCACCCAGGCAGGCGGCTTCGCCGTATCGCGGTTCGGGTACGTATAGTTGTAGCCGCCGGCGAAGAACTGAGTGCCGATGGAGCCGGCGTTGCTGCCGCGGGCAAAATAGCCGCCGACATAGGTGTGGCCTTGACCGAGGATGATCTCCGAGGGGAGATAGCTGTCCCGCGCGATCAGATTCACCGCAACCACCTTGCCGGTGCCGGTGGGATTCCAGGCCGACTGGTTGGAGTTGTAGAACTCGCAGTTCTCCGCCAGCGTTACCGAGCTGCCGTTGAAGCAGCCACCATAGAACAGCTCGCCGCAGAAGTTGTGAACGGTCACGTTCCGCATCGTGAGGTTCAGAACGACGTTGTTGCCGTTCGACGGAAAGCCGAGCCCCTTGTCGGAGGTGTTCGCGCCCACGTTACCGTTCGCTGCAACATATGGGACGGTGCCGTCGAGGATCAGGTTTTCCAGCCGGATATGGTCGATGTTGGTCGCAGCCACGCTGGAATTCGGATCAACCCAGATGCCGCCGCCGTACCAGGTGCCCCAGGCCGTGGCCTGAAGGCCCGAGGTTTTGACCCCGCCGGTGCTGTTGAGAAACCGGAGGGTGGATCCGCCATTCAGGCCCAGCAGGCTGATGCTGCCGTTGATGTAGATCGGATAGCCATCACGCAGGCCGGCCCAGCCCGGCCCGAAGGTGCCACTGGTCCGCAGCGGACACCACAGGTCGTAGGCGGGGCGCGTAAACCGCACCTCGGCTATGCCCAAGGCCAGGGCGTAGCCGATCGCGGCCTGGATCGCCGGCTGGTCGTTCGTGCCGGCAGCCCCCACTGCGCCAGCCTGCTCGACCGTGACGAAATCTCCTGCAAAGCGGAAATAGCGGCCGTTGGCCGTCTGCTTGCAGAAGCGCGGATGGGCAGCGGCGAGAGCGGCAGTCGCAAGAGCGTCGCTCACGTAGGTGCCTGCGCCTGAGCCCGGGGCGGCATAACCGGCCGTCAGCAGCGTGGCGATGGACGCATCGATCGCGCGTGCTCCCAAGGTGCTGAACAGATCGAGCGCAGCCGTGCGCGCGAGCGCCTGTGCCGCAGCGGTCTGGGCCGATGTCGCCACGGCCCGGGCGATGAGATCGAGCGCCATCGTTTACTGCCCCAGCCGATAGGTGAGAGTGCCGGAGCTCAGCGTCAGGTCGAGATAGAGAAGGGCGGCTTCCTCGCTTTCCTCCCACACCGGTTCGCAGACGTTCGCCGTGAACACGCCATAAGGCAGGCCGGCGGCCGTGACCGGCAGCTTTGTGGCGCCGCCGTCGGTGGATGGTAGCAGGCGGACCGTGCCCGTCCACGTCCCGCTCAATGCGAGGACGATCGCCCGTCCTGCGCGCGGCTGGAATGGGCCGACCAGGTTCGATGCATTGGCAGAGCCGGCCAGTGCCGCCGCGGCGGCAAAGGGCTGCGCCTGTACGGGAATGGGGTTGCTGGCGCTGACTATCTCGGCCTCGCCGGAGGTGTTGGCGAATGCCACGGCCATTTGGGGGACATAGCCGGCCGGTGTTTTGAGCGGGGATGTAGGCATCGGGGATCCTTTCGTGCACGAATCGCACCGGAATAACCCAAATGGTTATATGTAGGAAAACAGATAACCATAAATCGCGGCTCACCCGAGGTGGATCGCGATTGCCTTTTTGGCGATGTCCTCCAAGGTGGGCCGATGAACGTCGCAGTTTTTCACCCGGGGACCCAGCACAGCTGGCAGACCGCCCTAGCCCTGCAGCAGCTAGGCCGCCTTGAGTGGTACGCAACTTCCATATTCTATCAGCCGGACCGCTGGCCTTATCGGCTTGAGCAAGTCCTGCCGGGAGCGGTGGGACAGCGCCTGCACCGCGAATTCCGTCGGTTCAGCCATCCTGCGCTGGATCCCGGACTGGTCCGGACATCCGGCGCCACCGAGTGGCTGGAGCGCATGGCGTCACGTGCGGGCTTCCGCAACCTGACCCGGTGGCTCGACCGGTTCGGGAACGACCGCTTCATCTCCGGCATCGAACGCGATCTGCGCGGGCCGGAGCGCTTTGCGCTGTGGGGTTTCAACGCAAGTTCGGAACGCTCGTTCGCCCTGGCGCGACAGTTGGGCAGGCCTTGCATCCTTGATCGGACCAACGGCGATTTCCGGATCTACAACGCGATGATGGCCGATGTGGCCAGCGCTTATGGGGAATGGTTCCTGCCGACCGAAAGGGCCGAACCTCAGGCCAATATCGAGAGAGATCAGCGGGAATACGAGCTTGCCGACCGGATCCTGGTCGGCAGCCCGTTTGCGGAGGGAACCATCCGCGATGCGACAGGCGATCCGGCGATTGCCGGCAAGCTCAAGGTTCTGAACTACTGCTATGACGAAGCCCTGTTCGCGAACCTGCCGAAGCCGGAGGACGTTCGTGCAGACGGCCCGGTCAAGTTCCTGTTTTTGGGGCTCGTCATTCCGCGCAAGGGAATCCAGCACGTGCTGGAAGCGATTGCCCGGATTCCACGGTCTGCGGCCGAACTGACCATTGTTGGCAGCATGAAGATCCCGCCGAAGGCATTTGCGCCCTATGCGGACCGCGTGAGCTATGTTCCGACGGTTGCGCGGGCCGATGTTCCGCGGATCATGGCGGATCACCATGTCTTCCTCCTGCCGAGCTATTTCGAAGGGGCCGGAATCACGCTTTATGAAGCACTTGCGGCGGGCTGCGCGCTGATCCAGTCAGACCGGTGCACGCCCGCCGTTACTCCTGAGACCGGAATCCTGTTGCCGGAGGTGAGCACGGAGGCGGTTTACGAGGCGATGATGGCCGCCATTGAAGACCGCGCGCGGCTCAACGGCTGGCGGGCGCAAGCCCATGAAAGAGCTCGGGAATTCACCTTTGCGCGCTACCGGTCCAATATTGCCGCACTGCTGGACGAGATGCGCATCTGACGATCAGGCGGCGCAGGCCGGAGACGTTCGCCGCCCATGAGGTATTCCGGTTATATTCCATGAACTTGGCTGAATAATCGGTGCTGCGGGCGCACAGCGCGTGCAAGCCGGCTACAACGGCGCTGCAGCTGTCCGGCTCGACGAATACACCAAGCCCGTAATGCTCCACCGTGTCCTTCAGCGGGCCGACACCGCTGGAGGCGAGGACAGGCCTGCTCCACAAGGCGGCAAGCTGGAGCACCCCGCTCTGCGAAACGAAGGTGCGATCGTAGGTGAGCGCGACGGCGTCGGCGGCGGTGAACCAGGCGGAGACTTCGCCTTCGGGGACGAAGCCCTCGACCAGATGGACACGACCGGCCACCCCATGGCGGCGAGCGAGTTCGCGGTAGTGCTCCATGCCGCGCTCGCGAGCGGACTTCACCTTGCCCGCGATCACCAGATCCACCTGCGGCGCATCGGCAAGGGCTTCGATCAGCAGGCCGATGTTCTTGTAATCGGCGATGAGGCCGAACGAGAGCAGGACGAACCGGTCTGCCGCAATGCCCAGCCGGGCGCGCAGGTCGAAGGCGGCGGGCACTTCGCGCTGGTGGAGAAACGGCCCGTGCGGCACCTCTTCCAGCACGATCCAGCCGGGCACCCAGGCCTCGGCGGGCAGGGCCCCGTGGATCAGGCCACCGGACAGGATGCGGTAGAACAGCCAGAGCTCCAGCCGGTGCAGCCACGGCAAGCCGTAGCGGACCTGGCGATGCGGATCGTGGAAGACGGCGAGGAAGGTAACGCCCAGCCCGCGCAGCAGCAGGAGCGGCCAGATCCAGAAGAAGGCCATGTATTCGGTATTGGCCTCGAGCAGGACGAGGTCGGCCCGTTCTCGCGCGACGTGCCAGGCGAGCCGCCAGTGGTTGCCAAGCACCGCGAGGAACCGCCGCATCCGGGCGACGGGCCCCCTGCCGACGATGTGCGGAAGCTTGCGCAGCTGGCGGTAGGAGACGGCGTGCTGCGGCCATGGATAGGCCTTCGAGCAGAGCATGGTGACGTCGACGCCCTCCCGCGCCAGCTCTTCGGCCTGGTAGTGCGCGTAGTGGCCGATCCCCCCTTCCACCGAGGCGACGTAGAGGAACAGGCGGCGCGGGGACCCGGCCCCGCCGGAATCAGCGGCGCCAGGCATCGGTCAGGTCCCGCAGGAGGCTGACGAGCCCGGCGCTGCCGGCATAGTCTCCGGCCGCAAGGCCCTTCAGCAGCAGGCCGGGGCGCTTGCGGCGCGGGGCGCGATGCACTTCCAGCCGCCGCCGGTCCCGCTGCTGTTTGCGCTCCAATTCCGCCACGCCTGCGCGCAGCCGTTCCGCCGGGATCATTCCGGCGAGGAGTTCGCGGTGCCGGGCGATGGCGTCCAGTGCCGATTGCTGCTGGGCAACGTTGGCGGCAAGCGCCTCGCCGGCGGGCCGGGCGCGGGCGCGGGACAGGCGATCGGCCAGCCGGTGCCAGCGCGACACCGGCCTTGCCGCATACATGTAGGACGCCGAGACGTTGCTGCCGTGGCGGCGGTAGTCGATCAGTGGCCTGTCCAGCCAGGCTCGCGCGCCAAAAGCATCGGCGATGGAGGTCAGCCAGGAATCGTGGATCTGCGTTTGCGGCGGCGGATCGTAGAGCCGCGCCAGCCGGCCGTCGAAGGCCATGCAGCACCCGGCGATCAGCCCGATCTCCGGAGCGGCGCCGGAGGCCGCGATCTGCTGGCCCATGGTCCGGCCGAGCGGTCGCCCCTCGCCGTCGACCAGCGCGGCATCGTGCAGGGCGACCAGGCAGCCGGTCCGGCCGGCCATGAAATCGACCATCTGCGCGATCTTGTCCGGATGCCAGACATCGTCCTGATCCGAGAGAAAAACGACGTCGCCGGTGCAGCGTGCAATCGTCACGGCAAAGTTGCGCCCGGGGCCGAGACCCGGAGCGTTGACCTGAACGCGTACCGGGAACGGCGCGTTGGCGGCGAATTCGGCCAGTATGCGCGCAGTGCCATCGCGCGAATTGTCATCGCCCACCACCAGTTCATCGGGCAGGCGGGTCTGGGCGAGGAAGGATTGCAGCTGCTGCGCGAGGAACTGTTCGCCATTGTAGGTGGCAAGCGCAATGGAAACGCGCAGCGGCCTGTCCCCCGTCATCGGGCCGGTGCCCCGCGGAGCTCTCCGAGCAGACCGGCCAGCCGGTCCAGCACCGCGGTCTGCGACCAGCGTTGCAGCCCCCGCTGACGTGCCTCGGCACCAAGGCGCGCGGCCTTGTCCGGCTGATCGAGCAGGGCGGCGATGGCGGTCGCGAAAGCCTGTGCATCGCCGGGCGGCGTGGCGATCCCGCAGCCATCCACCTCGGCATGGAGCCCGGTACCGGGCAGGGCCGTCGCGACGACCGGACGGCCGGAAAACAGCATGTTTGCAAGCTTCGACGGCAGGACAAGGTCGGCCGCGCCGGCGATCTGGGGGAGGAGATGGATCGAGGCCAGCGAGAGCAGCTCTCCTACCCGCGCGGCCGGCTGGAGATCGTGGAACGAAATGTTGGACAGGCCCGCCGCGCGTTCCATCAACCGGCCCCGGTTGGGGCCTTCGCCGCAGACCACGAAGTGCAGGTCATCGCGCTCGGCAAGCAAGCGCGCCGCTTCGACCACGATCTCGATCCCCTGCTTGTTGGCAATGTTCCCGGAATAGAGCGCCACTTTGCGTGTGCCGAGGTTCCATTCCCGGCGATAGGCTGCGCCGTTTTCCGGGTCCGGTTCCGGCGCATTGGCCCAGTTGCGCACTTCGGCCACGCGGTCTGCCGCGATGCCCTTCTCCAGCAGCTTGGCGCACATCTGCGGGCTGATCGTCGAGACACGGTCTGCCAGCCGCAAGATCCGCGATTCGGTGGCCCGGGCGAGCCGTGCGAGCGCGCCGCCCTTGCCGACCAGCCCGGTAGCCATGGCGGCTTCGACCTCGAAGTCCTGCACGTGGACCCACAGCTTCGCACCGCTGGCCCGCGCAGCCAGCCAGGCGACGGGAACGCTGAGCAGGGCCGGGGCCACGCAGATCACCGTATCGGGCCGCTTCCGCCGCGCCGTGCGCACCGCGGGACCAAGGGCCGACAGGGCGAAGCTGGCAAGGTGCACGATGCGGCGCAGCCCGGTCGGGTTGGCCGGAATGTAGTGCGGGCAGCGCGTGACCTCGACGCCGTTCTCGACACTCGTGCGCCAGCCACCCGGCTGGCCCGGCCAGGCGCGCCACTGCGGGTAATAGGGCTTGCCGACCACGGCTGAGACCGCAAGGCCGCGTTCCGCCAGCCCGCGCGCCATGGCTGCGGTGAAAGGGCCGATGCCGATCTCTTCGGGCGCATGGTTGAGGCCGACGACGAGAAGCCGCGGACCTTGCGCTCCCACCACGGTCAGGCCGCTGCCAGGAAGTGCCGGTAGGCGTCGGCGATCCCTGCCTCCAGGCCGATCCGCGGTGCCCAGCCGAGCGCATTGAGCCGGCTGGAATCCATCAGCTTGCGCGGAGTGCCATCGGGCTTGGTCGCATCGCGCGTGACCGTGCCCGCAAACCCGACGGTGTGCGCCACCAGTTCGGCCAGGTCGCCGATGGCGATATCGCTGCCCGAACCGATGTTGATCGGTTCGGGTGCGGAATAGGCCTTCAGCAGGAACACGCAGGCATCGGCCAGATCGTCCACGTGCATGAATTCGCGGCGGGGCGTGCCGGTGCCCCAGATCTCGAAGCTGTCCGCACCGGCGAGGCGCGCCTCGTGCGCCTTGCGCAGCAGGGCCGGCAGGACATGGCTGGAGGACAGGTCGTAATTGTCACCGGGGCCGTAGAGGTTGGTCGGCATGGCGCTGATGAAGTCCGCCCCGTGCTGGCGGCGGTAGGCCTGGCAGAGCTTGATCCCGGCGATCTTGGCCACGGCGTACCATTCGTTGGTCGGCTCCAGCGGCCCGGTGAGGAGGGCTTCCTCGCGGATCGGTTGGTCGGCAAACTTGGGATAGATGCAGGATGAGCCAAGGAACAGGAGCTTGCCGACACCCGTGCGGAACGCTGCTTCGATCAGGTTCGCCTCGATCATCAGGTTGTCGTAAAGGAAATCGGCCGGAAAGCTGTCATTAGCGAGGATCCCGCCGACCCGCGCGGCGGCGACCACCACGGCATCGGGCCTTTCGTGATCCATCCATTGGCGGACGGCGGCCTGATCGATCAGGTCAAGCTCGGCGCGGCTGGCGGTGAGCACCGTACAGTCTTCCCCGGCGAGCCGCCGCACGAGGGCGCCGCCCACCATGCCGCGATGGCCAGCGACGAAGACCCGCCGCCCGGCAAGCTCGAACGGGATCGCGCTCACTTGTAAAGCCCGACCTTTGCCGCCAGCTGCCGCACGCCATCGTGCAGGATCTTGCCCAGCCCCTTGCGGGGGACACCGCAGAATTCCATCGCCATGGCGCGGAAGGTATAGATATCCATGGCCCGAGGGAAGCCGCCGCGACGCAGCGCAGCAAACATGTCGCGCAGCCCATAGCGCTTCTCGGACGGGAGGTGCCAGAGCAGCAGCCGTTCGTCTCCCGGGGCGACCGAGGAATAGCGCGGGCTGGTCCAGATGCGCTTGATCAGGTGGTTCGCGTGAGCGACCTTGCCCCGCAGCACGGCGAAGGCGACCGAGAAGATGTGCTCTTCGGTGATGATCCCCGCGGCCGGGCCGGTGCGCGTGATGGCGCCTTCGAGCATGGCGGTGAACAGCGGGCGGTGGCGCAGCCAGGCGGCGATGCTGGTCATGAACAGCTCGCCCCCGAAATGCAGGGCAAGCTCGCCGCCGGTTGCGCCGTAGAAGCGCGAGATCTGGTCCATCTCGCGCATTGACAGGCCGTTCACGGTGTCGCCCGGATCGGTCTGGCGGACGATATATCCGGCGAATTCGTGATCGTCGAGCAAGGCGAACAGCGGCTGGATCGGACGGGTGACGAGGACGTCGGAATCGACCACGGCGATCCGCAGTTCAGGGTCCTCTCCGCTGTCGACCAGCGATTCCATGATGTCGTGGAAGTAAAGGACGTTGCCCCAGGAGCTGGTGGTTCCGGGCGCAAGGCGTGCCTTCAGGGGGACGCGGCGGATTTCGACGCGGTAGCGTTCGAGCACCTCGGCCACGTTTACCCCGTCGACAACGGGCGGTTCCACGTTGGTGAACAGGGCCAGCCGCTGGTCGGGGTTGGTAAAGCGGGCGCTGGCAAACAGCGCGACGATGCACCGCCAATAGACGGCCTGGATGCGCGGATCAGCGGAATTCCCGCCGGCGGACGGGAAGAGGGTGCCTTCGTCCGGCAGGTCAGCGACGAAGCCGGTGGCCAGCAGAGATTGTGTGTGCGGCATTAATTGTTGCCTGAGCCCCGTTGATAACGCCCCACTTCCCAATAGCTTGGTCTCTACGAACGGAGGAATGGTTTGGCCATATGCCGCTGGTTAGGACGCCCGCCGTCGGACATCCGGTCCCGAAATGGAACAATGCGCGTCCCTTGCGTTTTATCCCGTCCTTTCGTCAAGCCAGCGGCTCAGGCTGGCGAGCTGGCGGGACTGGCGCCGCACGGTTGCGTGCGACAGTTCGCCCAGCGTGCGGACCAGGCGGGTGCGGGCCCACCGGGCGTAGCCGCCCTCCCCATCAAGATTGCGGGCGACCTGCGCATCGCCCTTGGGCGAACGGCGGGCGAAGACCCGGCTCATCATGGCGCCGAGCCCGCCGATGGTCAGCGTGGCGGCAAAGCCGGCGCTGCGCCGGGTGGCAAGCTCCTGCAGGAGCAGTTCGCCGGCCAGGCCGAGGTGCTCGGGCGGCAGGGGCCCAAGGTCCGCCGGGAATCTGATCTCCACGTCGGGTGCATGGGTTCGAACCAGCGTCAGGACGAGATGGGCGCCCTTGCGCCAGCCCTGCTGGCCGGCGGCAGCCCAGAACCGGTCCCAGTCCATCCCGGCCTTGCGCAGCAGGAAGGCGATGTCGGCCAGCACCAGCGGTCCACAATCGAGGCGGTGATCGTAGACGGCATGGATGATGAGATGGGCCAGCAGGTCCGCCGGGGCGAGGAAGGTGATTGCGCCGTGGCGCACGGCGCGGCCGCGAATCGCGGCCTCGTTCGCTCCCGGGGCGGAATGGTCCATGCGCCCGTCGATCTCCCACAGGCGGTGGTGGATTTCGATGACGGTGCCGCGGGGCGAAAGCAGCGGCGGCATGTGCTTGTCCAGCCGCACGGCGTCCTCGGCGGCAAACTCGGGCGTGCCGAGCGGGGCATAGCCGTGCTCCTGGAGCAGGCGATGACCGGCGATCACCGTTTCAGGGGTCAGCAGCAGATCAAGGTCGCGCATCGGCCGGAGCGCCGGGTGGGGATAGGCATGCCAGGCCAGCCAGGCCCCCTTCAGCGCGATGGGCGCAAGGCCCGCCGCTTCGAGCAACCCCGTCGCGTCGGCCAGATCCCCCTGAAGGGCAAGGGCGCGCAGGGCAGACGCGCGAAACGCCTCGCGCCAGTGCTGCTGCACCCCGTCGGGAATGGTGGGATTGTCGCGGTGGAAGTGGTAGAGCAGCGGCTGGAGACGGTGCAGCTCCGCGATCCGGTCCAGTTCGTCCCACCCGTCTGGCGTGATCCGCGCGTGCTCTGGCGGGACCCGTCCGGCCAAGAGTTCGAGCAGGGCGCGATGATCGATGGCGCGGGCGGCCATCGGCTCAGTTCCGCTTCGGCACCGTGAAGCTGCCGCTCACCCGACCGCCGGACGCTGCGGAGCCTTGCCCGGTTGCCGCGGAGGAACCGCTGCCGCGCCCGTCCACGCTCGACACGCCGCTGGCGAGATCGATGACCAGGCGGCCACCGTTCAGGGTGTCCGTGCCGCGCCGCAGGGCGACGTTGCCGACCATGGTGATCAGCCGGCGGTTGAAATCATAGATGGCGACATCGCCGCGCGCCGTTTCGTTGCCGCGGTTCACGGTGACGCCGCCGGTCGCGTCGATCCGCTGGATCTTCACGCCGCCGGCCTCGATATAAGCGACGGTGGTACGGGCGGCGTTCATCCGCAGGTCGCCCTGGGCGATGTTCACGTTGCCCGACAGGATCACGCGCTTCTGCCGGTCCTGCAGCTCGATGCGGTCAGCCTCGTAGTTGACCGGGGCATCGCTGTTGAACCCGGCGATGCCCTGCGCATGGAGGGCGGCTGCCGAGACGATGGCCAGGGTGCAAGCGCCCAGGGCTGCGACAAGGGCGGCGGAACGGTGCGGACGCGAGATCATCGCGCCGGTCTTAGGCCAATGCCGCGCCTGCGTGAACTCGGTTTTTTCGGCAGGGGACTCAGGCCGCGCGGGCCCGACGCAGACGGCTGGCGACCATGGCCGCAAGGTCCACGCCCTCCCGGCTCATCCGGCGCAGCCCGAACAGGGTACTGACAGCGATCAGCAGCACTCCGACGGCGGCCCCGGCCGGGTTATCCAGCGAGACGTGCGGGCCGACGGCAAGGGCCGCCGCCAGCATTGCGCCCGGCGCGACCGACAAGCGCAATGCCGTGCGCAGCAGGCCGGCGAGCTGGGCCAGCAGGAGCATGTCGAGAGTAACGCGCAGCGCCGAGGCGGCGGCGGCGCCGATCAGGCCCCAGAGGTGCAGGAACAGCCACAACAGGCCAAGGAAGGGCAGCACCTCGATCAGGTGGGCAATGGCCACCATGCGCGGCTTTCCGCCGGCCTGCAGGCTCACGTACATGGCGATGGCCATGGCGTTGAAACAGAAGCCGGCGAAGAGCATGGAGCCTGGAAGGCTGGCCTTGTCCGCGAAGTCCGGGTTGATCCAGAGCGAGAGGAAGGTGTGCAGGCAGACGATGCCGGTCACCATCAGCGGGGTCATCACGGCACCGATCACCACCATGGCCTTGCGCGACATCGCGCGTGCCGCTGCCTCGTCCCGCGCGGCGATCCGCGGGAACAGGGCGTCGGTGAGGCCAACCGGCAGGACCAGCGCCCGTTCCCCGAGCTGGTAGGGGACGGTGTAATGACTGACCGCGCTGGCGCTGACGACCGAGCCGATCAGCACGCGGTCGAAGGCGGTCATCAGCGGCGAGACGAAGCTCGACACAGCAACCCAGCCGCCGAACGAGAGCAGGTCCCTGGCTGTCGCCCGGTCGAACCGGGGGGTGAAGCCCTCGAGCAGCAGGACGACGACCGCGGCGCCCAGCGCGACCAGCGTCAGCAGGCGGGTCAGGAACAGGACCGGAATGACCACCGTGAGCTGCGGCGAGATCCAGATTGCCACGATCAGCGGCAGGACCTGCGACGCGACATTGCCCACGGCCCCGATCAGGTTGAGCGCGGCGAATTGCTGTCCGCCCTGCAGGGCCCCACGCAGGACCTGGGTGAGGAGGCCGGTGGGCACGGCAAGGGCCAGCCACCAGGCGGCGCTCAGCAGTTCGTCGTGGAGTTCGGGCGGCGCCTTCATCTGCGATCCGAAGAACCACCACGCGGTTGGCAGCACGGCAACGGCGCCGCCCAGGCCCATGGCCAGGTTGATGGACACTCCACTCCAGAAGATCGTCCGGCGCTCGTCCACGGCGTTGTCGCGCACGGCGGCGATTCGCTGGGCGATGGCCCGGCTGATGCCGAGATCGAACACGCCGAAGTAGCCGAGCAGGATCGCAAAGATCGCCAGGACGCCGAAGCGCGCCTCGCCGAGGTAATGGATCTGCGCCGGGACCGTGGCGAGGGAAACGACGATTGGCGCCAGCGACGCCGCCACATTGTAGCCGGTGTGTCGCACGATGCTCATGCGGGAGCGTTCTGTGCGGCGGGGCTGATCCGGTGGCGGTGCATGGCCGGGATGATCAGGGCTTGCCTTGCATGGTGAGGTGCGCGCGGCCCGTGAGCGCCACGGTGCGCTTTTCGAGATCCGCCTCGATCGCGCCGGCCCGGAACGTGCCGCTTGGCAAGGTGCCGGTGACCCCGCCGCTGCCACTGACCTGCTGCCCGCGCAGGTCGATCTCCACGTTGTTGGTGGTCATCCGGTACCCGTCGGCAGCCTGGAAGTTCACCGGGCCATCGACCAGGATGGCGTTGCGGGTGAGATCGTAGCGGCCGTCGGGGGCCTTCAGTTCGGCGGGGCCATCCTTGAGCAGGATCCGGGCGGACAGGTCGTTCATCTCCACGACCTGCACCTTGGCGGAGCGCTGCAGCGCGCTTCCCGCCGCGACCGAGAAGGGGCGGCCTTCGGCATCCTCGCCGCGGTATTGAGCCCGGTCGATCCTCAGGCGCTCCTGAGTGACGGCCACCTTGTTGCGATCGAGCAGGAACGAAACCTCACCGCGCGGGAAGATCGGCGCGATCACCATGACAGCGAGGACGGCGCCGATTCCGGCGGGCAGGAACCGCGCCAGGAACCGGACCAGCCGGTCGTGCGAACCACCCGGCAGGGCGAAGAGCCTGCGCCGGTCGCGGATCTGGTCTGCCTGCTCAGTCATGCTGCCAGAGTTCCTGCTCAGCTTTCGTGGCTGAAGATGTCCTTTTCGGCCCAACCGGCCAGGTCAAGCCGGGCGCGCATCGGCAGGAAATCGAAGCAGCCCTGCGCCATTTCCGTGCGGTGCTCGCGCGCCAGCCGCTCCACCAGAATCGCGTGCATCGCGTGGAGATAGCGCACGTCGGAGGCGGCGTATTCCTGCTGGGCATCGCTGAGGGTCGGGGCGCCCCAGTCGCTTGACTGCTGCTGCTTGGAGATCTCCTTGCCGAGCAGCTCGCGCACGAGGTCCTTCAGGCCGTGGCGGTCGGTGTAGGTGCGGACCAGCTTGCTGGCGATCTTGGTACAGAACACCGGCGCGGCGACGACGCCGAGATAGTGCTCGATCGCGGCGAGGTCGAACCGGGCGAAGTGGTAGAGCTTGATCCGCTCCGGATCGGCGAGGACCGCCTTGAGATTCGGCGCATCGTAGCCTGAACCAGGGGCGAAGCGGACGAGATGTTCATCCCCGCGCCCGTCAGAGATCTGCACCAGGCACAGCCGGTCGCGCGGGGTGATCAGGCCCATGGTTTCGGTGTCGACGGCCACCGCTCCGGGCGCGAGCACGCCGGCGGGGAGATCCTCTTCGTGGAGATAGACTGCCATGGGCCGTGCCTAGACGCTCCGCCGTTGTGCGGCAAGGGCGGCGCGGCTAGGCACGGCCCATGGCAAGCGAAGTACCCGAGAGCTGGCGCGCAGCGCTGGAGCCCGTGCTGGCGACCCCGGAGGCGCGGCGGCTGGGCGGGTTCCTGAGGGCCGAGGAGGCCGCCGGCAAGCGGATCTATCCGCCCGCCGGCATGCGGCTGGCCGCGCTGGAGCTGACCCCGCTGGACAAGGTCAAGGTCGTGATCCTCGGGCAGGATCCCTACCACGGGCCGGGGCAGGCGCATGGGCTGTCCTTCTCGGTCCAGCCGGGGGTGAAGGTGCCGCCGAGCCTTGCCAACATCTACAAGGAGATCGAGGCCGACCTTGGCCTGCCCCGCCCCGCCCACGGCCACCTCGAAGGCTGGGCGCGGCAGGGAGTGCTGCTGCTGAACAACGCGCTGACGGTGGAGGACGGCAGGGCCGGCTCCCACGCCGGGAAGGGCTGGGAGGCGATCACCGACGCGGCGGTCGCGGCCGTGGCCGCCAAGGCGGACCCTTGCGTCTTCCTGCTGTGGGGCAGCCATGCCCGCAAGAAGGCGCAGGCTGTGCCGGGGCTGATGGACAGCCACCACCTTGCGCTGACCGCGCCGCATCCGAGCCCGCTGTCGGCCCACTCGGGGTTCCTTGGCTGCCGGCACTTCAGCAAGGCCAATGCCTTCCTCGATTCGAACGGTCGGAGCGCGATAGACTGGTCAGTCTAGCACCCGTTCATAATGCCTGCGCCGCCGCGTGGGCGCTGGCCCAGGCCCATTGGAAGTTGTAGCCGCCGAGCCAGCCGGTCACGTCCACCGCCTCGCCGATCGCATAGAGGCCGGGCACGGTGCGGGCCTCCATCGTCTTGCCTGAGAGGCCCGCGGTGGCGATGCCGCCGACGGTGACCTCGGCCTTGGCGAAGCCTTCCGAGCCATTGGGGACGAAAGGCCAGGCGCCGAGCCGTTCGGTCGCGGCGCGCAGGGCCTTGTCGGAAAGGGCGCCGAGCTCGGCGGGGAGGGCCAGCCGGTCGGCAAGGGCGGCGGCGAGCCGGTCGGGCACATGGGCGGAGAGCGCCTTGCGCAAGGTGGCGCGCGGCGCGGCGCGCTTGGCCGCGAGCAGCCAGTCGGCCGGCTGGTCGGGCGCGAAGTCGATCGACACGGTGTCGCCGCGCTTCCAGTAGGAGGAGACCTGGAGGATCGCGGGGCCGGACAGACCGCGGTGAGTGAACAGGGCGGCCTCGCGGAAGCGGGCGGCGTTGCAGCGGGCCATGACGTCGGCGCTGACCCCCGACAGTTCGCGGAACAGCAGGTCCTCGCCGGCCAGCGTCAGTGGCACAAGGGCCGGGCGCGGCTCGACCACCTTGAGCCCGAAGCGGCGGGCGAGATCGTAGGCAAAGCCGGTGGCGCCGAGCTTGGGGATCGACGGCCCGCCGGTGGCGATGACGAGGGCCGGCGTGCTCGCCCCGCCCACGGTGAAGCGGCCATCGGCGTGGCTCACCTCGGCCGGCTGGCCGAAGGCGAAGCTGACCCCGCCGCGCGTGCATTCTTCGAGCAGCATGGCGAGGATCTGGCGGGCCGAACCGTCGCAGAACAGCTGGCCGAGCGTCTTCTCGTGCCAGGCGATGCCGTGCCGTTCGACGAGGTCGAGGAAGTCGCGCGGGGTGTAGCGGCTGAGCGCGGACTTCGCGAAATGCGGGTTCTGCGACAGGTAGCGATCGGGCGCAGTGTGGATGTTGGTGAAGTTGCAGCGCCCGCCGCCGGAAATGAGGATCTTGCGGCCCGGCTCGGGCGAGTGGTCGATCAGGAGGACGCGGCGGCCACGCTGGCCGGCAAGGGCGGCGCAGAACAGGCCGGCGGCCCCGGCGCCGAGCACGATGGCATCGTAGTGCTGGGGAGTGGGCACGGTCAAAAGGCCCGTTCGCCCCGAGGAAGGCGTGAAGCAGGACGCTGAACGGCCGTCGTGACGGGCTTGCGCTCGGGTGTTTCGAGACGCGTTCGATCTGCGATCTTACCCTCCTCAGCACGAACGGCCTCAGCACGAACGGCTTGGGGGAGGTCAGAGGCGGTCATGCGCCGAGGAGGTCGGCGGCGAGGGCTTCGGCCACCTTGATGCCGTCGACGGCGGCGGAGAGGATGCCGCCGGCATAGCCCGCGCCTTCGCCGGCCGGGTAGAGACCGGCGGTGTTCAGGCTCTGGAAGTCGCGCCCGCGGGTGATCCGCACCGGCGAGGAGGTGCGCGTCTCGACCCCGGTCATGACCACGTCGGGGTGATCGTAGCCGGCGATCTGGCGGCCGAACACCGGGATCGCCTCGCGCAGCGATTCGAGCACGAAGGGCGGCAGGCAGAGCGACAGGTCGGTCAGCGTGACGCCCGGCTTGTAGGAGGGAACGACCGCGCCGAACTCACCCGAGGAGGGCTGGCCGGCGAGGAGATCGGACACCTTCTGGCCCGGCGCCATGTAGTTCGAGCCGCCGGCGGTGAAGGCCAGGCTCTCCCAATGGCGCTGGTAGGCGATGCCGGCGAGCGGCCCGCCCGGAAAGTCCCGTTCGGGCGTGATGTCGACGACGAGGCCGGAGTTGGCGTTGAATTCGGCGCGGGAATACTGGCTCATGCCGTTGGTGACAACGCGGCCTTCCTCGCTGGTGGCGGCGACGACCCGGCCGCCCGGGCACATGCAGAACGAATAGGCGGTGCGCCCGTTCGACGTCTTGTGAGCCAAGGCATAGGCGGCCGGGCCGAGGATCGGGTGGCCGGCGCAGGGGCCGAAGCGGGCCTTGTCGATCCAGCTCTGCGGGTGTTCGATGCGCACGCCGATGGCGAAGGGCTTGGCCTCGACGTGGATCCCGGCGGCGTGAAGCGCCTCGAAGGTGTCACGCGCGGAGTGGCCGACGGCGAGGATCACGTGGCGGGCGGCAAGCTGGGTGCCATCGGACAGGACAAGGCCGGCGAGGCGGTGCTGCCCATCGGCGCCCGGTTCGACGAGGAAGTCCTCGACCCGAGTTTCGAAGCGGTATTCGCCGCCGAGCCGTTCGATCGTCTCGCGGATCGACATGACCATGGTGACCAGGCGGAAGGTGCCGATGTGGGGGTGGGCTTCGGTGAGGATATCGTCAGGGGCGCCGGCCTTGACGAATTCGGTCAGCACTTTGCGGCTGAGGTGGCGGGGGTCCTTGATCCGGCTGTAGAGCTTGCCGTCGGAAAAGGTCCCGGCGCCGCCCTCGCCGAACTGGACGTTCGATTCGGGCTTCAGTTCGGAGCGGCGCCACAGGCCCCAGGTGTCCTTGGTGCGTTCGCGCACGGCCTTGCCGCGTTCGAGGATGATGGGCTTCAGGCCCATTTCGGCAAGGATCAGCGCGGCCATCAGCCCGCAGGGGCCGGCGCCGATGACGACCGGGCGCCCAGTCGTTTCGTTGGCGCCCTGCCAGCCGGCGGGCGCTCGCACCGGGGGATGGTATGCGGTGTCGGGCGTGGGGCGCAGGTGGTTGTCGCCGGCATGGCGGGCGAGGACGGCAGCTTCGTCGCGCACGGCGATGTCCACCACGTAGACCAGCTTGATCGCGCCGCGCCGCCGCGCGTCGTTGCCGCGGCGGACGATGGAGACCCGCTCCAGCTCGTCCGGGGCAAGGCCGAGCCGTTCGATGATGGCGGCCTCGAGCGCAGCGGGCGCATGGTCGAGCGGGAGGGCGAGGTCGGAAAGCCGGAGCATGGGCGCGCGTTAGTGCGGTTGGGCTGGCGAGGGAAGGCCCCCGACCAGACCCTGCCGCAGCATGGGGGCAAGGCACAGGGCGAGGTAGGGGATGAGCTCGCCGAAGGCCCGGGTCTCGGTCAGCTGGGCGACGGCGAAGAGCATTGCCCCGCCGATGAGGGCGGTGAGCGCGAGATCGCAGGTGTGATCGCGCCGCAGGGCTGCGCGCAGGGTCAGCGCGAAGAGCAGCGGCAGGACGAAGATCGCCGGCCACTGCCATGGCTTCAGCAGTTCGGCGAGGTTGTAGGCGAGGCGCAGGCCCTCTTCGGTAGGGAGGCCGGCAAAGCGCAGGGCCAGCACTGCCTTGATCGCCAGCCACACGGCGCCGAGCCCCGCCGCGCCCGCCAGTTCGCGCCGGTTGCCGCCCGGCAGGAGCGCGCCGATCGCGATGGCGATGGGGACAAACAGGATCGTCTCGCGGTTGAGCGTCGCCACGGCGAAGACGGCAAACAGCGCCGCCCACCAGCCCTTGCGGTGGAGCAGCAGGGCCAGCAGCGTGAAAGCCAGCGCCGGGATGTCATAGGGAAGAGAGAAGGCGAGGTTCGGGTTGAGGCAGAAGAACAGGTAGGCAAGGGCGACGAACAGCGCGGTGCTGAGCGCGCGCAAGGCATGGTCGCCGTCGTGGACGCGCAGCGCCAGCGGCCAGAGCGCCAGCAGGGCGGCGAAGAAGGCGGTGGCGTTGATGACGAGGTAGGCAAGCTGGTCGGGCCGGGCGAGATAGGCCGGCAGGCGCGGGCCGAGGCTTGAGACCAGCGGGTGGAGGTGGACCAGCCAGTCCAGCACCGGGGCCATCAGCAGGCGGTACTGGAACGGGCGCTTGGCGGCGAAGCCGGTGTAGGCGCCGGTATCGAGAAACAGGCTGGTGCCTTTCGCGAGCATCATCGCGAAATGGACCGAGGCCAGTGCGGCGATGAGCAGGAGCAGCAGGCTTCGGGCCGGAGAGGAGCGGGAAGCGATCATCGGCAGCGCAGTTTCCTTGGCCCATGCAGGGCAGACCCCGCGCTTATCGGGGAGACTGGCGGCTTAGGCAATGCGGACGGGCAGCCGGGGCGCCGGGGCAAGTCCCCCGTCGCCCCGGGCCTGACCCGAGGCCCCGCTGCCGGTTCCGAAGTCCGCGCCCGGCTGCACGGAGGAAAAGCGGATCCCGGGTCAAGCCCGGAATGACGCGGATAGGCAGTGCGGACCGGGCGCGAAGCTGCCGCTCAGCGCGGCAGTTCGCTCGTGCCCATCAGCGCGAGGTCGACCGCGCGGGCGGCCTGACGGCCCTCGCGGATTGCCCAGACGACGAGGCTCTGGCCGCGCCGCATGTCGCCGCAGGCGAAGATCTGCGGGTCGCTGGTCTGGTAATCGACCACGTTCGCCGCGACGTTGCCGCGCGCGTCGAGCGCCACGCCGGCCTGATCGAGCAGGCCCTGCTTCTTCGGGCCTACGAAGCCCATGGCGAGCAGGATCAGGTCGGCCTGGAGGGTGAACTCGCTGCCCGGCACTTCCTGCATCCTGCCATCGACCCATTCGACTCGGACGCATTCAAGCCCGGACACGTCGTTTTCGCCGGTCACGCGCTTGGTCAGGATCGCGAATTCGCGGGTGACGCCTTCCTCGTGGCTGGACGAGGTGCGCAGCTTGAGCGGCCAGTTCGGCCAGGTCAGCGCCTTGTCTTCCTTTTCCGGCGGCTTGGGCATGATCTCCAGCTGGGTGACGCTGAGCGCGCCCTGGCGGTTGGAGGTGCCGACGCAGTCCGACCCGGTATCACCGCCGCCGATGACGATGACGTGCTTGCCGGTGGCGGTGAGCGAGCCGCGCGGGGCGGCGCGCATCTCGTCATCGCCGGCATTGCGCTTGTTCTGCTGGGTGAGGAATTCCATCGCCGGGCGGACCGAGGGCAGCTCGGCGCCGGGGATCTCCAGCTTGCGCGGGTCTTCCGCGCCGCCCGAGAGGACGATCGCGTCGAAGTTCTGCTTCAGGCTCTCGATCGAGATGTTGACGCCCACTTCCACCCCGGTGCGGAATTCGACCCCTTCGGCCTCCATCTGCGCCGCGCGGCGGTTGATCAGGTGCTTTTCCATTTTGAAATCGGGAATGCCGTAGCGGAGCAGTCCGCCGACCCGGTCGTTCTTCTCGAACAGGGTGACGGAATGGCCGGCGCGGGCGAGCTGCTGCGCGGCGGCAAGGCCGGCCGGGCCGGAGCCGACCACGGCGACCGACTTGCCGGTGCGCTTCGCCGGGACCTGCGGGGCGATCCAGCCTTCGGCCCAGCCCTTGTCGACGATCGCGCATTCGATCGACTTGATGGTCACCGGCTGGTCGACGATGTTCAGCGTGCAGCTCGCCTCACACGGGGCGGGGCAGATGCGGCCGGTGAACTCGGGGAAGTTGTTGGTCGAGTGCAGGGTCTCGAGCGCGTTCTTCCAGTCATCCTCGTAGACGAGGTGGTTCCAGTCCGGGATCATGTTGTTCACCGGACAGCCGTTGTGGCAGTAGGGAATGCCGCAGTTCATGCAGCGCGAGGCCTGGGCGCGCAGGGCGTCCGGCTCGAGTGGAACCACGAATTCCTTGTAGTGCTTCAGGCGCTCGGCGGGGTCCGCATAGGTGCGGTCCTTGCGGTCAAGCTCGAGAAAGCCGGTTTCCTTGCCCATCGTGTACTGACCCTACCTTATTCAGCGGCCACGGAAGCGGCTTCGAGGCGTTCGGCCTCCAGCTGCTTCAGCGCCTTCGCATAGTCGCGCGGCATCACCTTGACGAACTTCGCCACCGCGGCGTCGAAATCGTCCAGCAGGGCGCGGGCGCGCTTGCTGCCGGTGTGGAGGTGGTGCCTTTCGAGCAGGACGCGGATGCGATCCGCATCGTGGCGGAGCACGTCGCCCATGCCGGGATCGCCCGCGCCGTTGCTGCGCTGCTGCGGCCGGCCCGCGCCGTCGTCTTCGTCGCGCTGGGCCGATATGGGGAGCAGATCGACCTGTGCAAGGTTGCAGAGTTGGCCGAAATTGCCTTCCTTGTCATAGACGTAGGCCACGCCGCCCGACATGCCCGCGGCGAAGTTGCGCCCGGTCTTGCCGAGCACCATGACCACGCCGCCGGTCATGTATTCGCAGCCATGGTCGCCCGTACCCTCGACCACCGCGACGGCGCCCGAGTTGCGGACGGCAAAGCGTTCGCCCGCGACGCCGTTGAAGAAGGCCTCGCCGGCGATGGCGCCGTAGAGCACGGTGTTGCCGACGATGATGTTCTCGGTCGGCTCGCGGTCCACGTGGCCGGGCTGGCGCACGATCACGCGGCCGCCCGACAGGCCCTTGCCGACATAGTCGTTGGCATCGCCGGTGAGGTCGAGCGTGACGCCGTGGGCGAGGAAGGCGCCGAACGATTGCCCTGCGACGCCCGTGAGCGACACGTTGATCGTATTGTCGGGCAGGCCGGCATGGCCATAGCGCTTCGCCACCTCGCCCGAGAGCATCGCGCCGACCGTGCGGTTGACGTTGATGACCTTGCGTTCGATCCGGACCGGCGACTTGCTGGCGAGGGCACCGGCGGCGGCGGCGATCAGATCGTTGTCGAGCGCGTTCTCCAGCCCGTGATCCTGCGTGCCCGACCAGTTGAGGGTCGTGCCCGGAACCGGTTCGACCCGGTGGAGCAGCTTTGACAGGTCCACCCCGTCGGCCTTCCAGTGGTGGACGGCCTTGCGCGCATCGAGCCGGTCGACCCGGCCGACCATCTCGGCCACCGTGCGGAAGCCCATCTCGGCCATGATCGCCCGCAGCTCTTCGGCGACGAAGAAGAAGTAGTTGATCACGTGCTCGGGCTGGCCGGTGAAGCGGGCGCGCAGGACCGGGTCTTGCGTTGCGACACCGACCGGGCAGGTGTTGAGGTGGCACTTGCGCATCATGATGCAGCCGGCCGCGATCAGCGGTGCCGTGGCAAAGCCGAACTCGTCCGCGCCGAGCAGGGCGGCGACGGCCACGTCACGGCCGGTGCGCAGGCCGCCGTCGGCCTGGACGCAGATCCGGCTGCGCAGGTTGTTGAGCAGCAGGGTCTGCTGGGTTTCGGCCAGGCCGATTTCCCAAGGGGATCCGGCGTGAGTTAGCGAGGTCAGCGGCGAAGCGCCGGTCCCGCCTTCGTAGCCGGAGATGGTGACATGGTCGGCGCGCGCCTTGGAAACGCCCGCGGCCACCGTGCCGACGCCCACTTCGGAGACCAGCTTGACCGAGATCCGAGCGCCGGTGTTCACGTTCTTCAGATCGTGGATCAGCTGGGCCAGATCCTCGATCGAATAGATGTCATGGTGCGGCGGCGGCGAAATCAGGCCGACACCCGGAGTAGAGTGGCGGGTCTTGCCGATGGTCTTGTCGACCTTGTGGCCGGGCAGCTGCCCGCCCTCGCCGGGCTTGGCGCCCTGGGCCATCTTGATCTGGATGTCGTCGGCGTTGACGAGGTATTCGGCGGTGACGCCAAACCGGCCCGAGGCGACCTGCTTGATCGCCGAGCGCAGGTTGCGCCCGTCGGGCATAGGCTTGAACCGCGCCGGGTCCTCGCCGCCTTCGCCCGTGTTGGACTTGCCGCCGATGGCGTTCATCGCCGCCGCCAGGGTGGTGTGCGCCTCCCACGAGATCGAGCCGTAGCTCATCGCGCCGGTGGCGAACCGCTTGACGATCTCGGAGGCCGGCTCGACCTCGGACAGGTCGATCGGCTTGTCGGCCGCCTTCAGCTCCATCAGGCCGCGGATCGTCAGCATGCGCTCCGACTGGTCGTTGATGGTCTGGGCGAATTCCTTGTACTTGTCAGGCGCATTGCCCCGCACGGCGTGCTGCAGCGCGGCGATGTTGTGCGCCGTCCAGGCATGCTCCTCGCCCCGCAGGCGCAGGCCATACATCCCGCCCACGTCGAGCATGTTGCGGTAGATCGGATTGTCGCCATAGGCCGCGACGTGGCGGCGCACCGCCTCCTGCGCGACCTGCAGCAGCCCGACGCCCTCGATCGTGGTGGCGGTGCCGGTGAAGTACTTCTCGACGAAGTCGGTCGACAGGCCGACCGCGTCGAAGATCTGCGCGCCGCAGTAGGACTGGTAGGTCGAGATGCCCATCTTGGACATGACCTTGAGGATGCCCTTGCCGATCGCCTTGATATAGTTCTTCTGGACCTCGTACTCGCTGAGCGAGAGGCCCTTGCGGCCGCGGATGTCCTCGAGCGTCTCCAAGGCGACATAGGGGTTGATCGCTTCGGCACCGAACCCCGCCAGCACGCAGAAGTGGTGGACCTCGCGCGCTTCGCCCGTCTCCACGACGAGGCCGGTCTGCATGCGCAGGCCCTGGCGGACGAGGTGGTGGTGGACGGCGGCCGTGGCGAGGAGCGCGGGCATCGGCACGCGGTCAGGCCCCTGGGCGCGGTCGGACAGGATCAGGATGTTCTTGTCAGCGAGGACCGCGTCGGTCGCGATCCAGCACATTTCCTTGATTGCCTGCTCCAGCCCCTCGGCCCCGGTGGCGGCATCCCAGGTCATGTCGATGGTCTGGGTGCGGAAGGCGCCGTCGAGCGCGGCCTCGACCGAACGGATCTTGGCGATGTCCTTGTTGGTCAGGATCGGCTGGTCGACCTCAAGCCGCTTGTGGCTTCCGGCGTCATGGCCGAGCAGGTTCGGGCGCGGGCCGATCATCGAGACCAGCGACATGACCAGTTCCTCGCGGATCGGGTCGATCGGCGGGTTGGTGACCTGGGCGAAGTTCTGCTTGAAGTAATCGTACAGCAGGCGCGAGCGGTTCGAAAGCACGGCGATCGGCGTGTCGGTGCCCATCGAGCCGATCGGATCGTCGCCCAGCGCGGCCATCGGCTCGAGGAACTTGGTGACGTCTTCCTGGGTGTAGCCGAAGGCCTGCTGGCGATCGAGCAGGCTGGTCGTCTCGACCGGGAGCTGGGCCAGCTCCGGCTCGATCACGTCAAGCTCCTTCAGGTTGTACTGGGCGCTTTCCAGCCATTCCTCGTAAGGTTCGGCATTGGCGAGCGAGGCCTTGATCTCCTCGTCCTCGATGATGCGGCCTTCGTCGAAATCGATCAGCAGCATCTTGCCGGGCTGCAGGCGCCACTTGCGGACGATGTTGTCCTCCTTGATCGGGAGGACGCCCGATTCGGAGGCCATGACGACGAGATCGTCATCGGTCACGCAGAAACGCGCCGGGCGCAGGCCGTTGCGATCCAGCGTGGCGCCGATCTGGCGGCCATCGGTGAAGGCCACGGCCGCCGGGCCGTCCCATGGCTCCATCAGGGCTGCGTGGTACTCGTAGAAGGCGCGGCGCTTGGAATCCATCAGCGGGTTGCCGGCCCAGGCTTCCGGGATCAGCATCATCACCGCGTGGGCCAGCGAATAGCCGCCGGCGAGCAGCAGCTCGAGCGCATTGTCGAGGCAGGCCGTGTCAGACTGGCCGTGCGGGATGATCGGCCACATCTTGTCGAGATCGGGGCCGAGCAGCTCCGACTCCATCGTGCGGCGGCGCGCGTTCATCCAGTTCACGTTGCCGCGAACGGTGTTGATCTCGCCGTTGTGGGCGATGAAGCGGAAGGGGTGGGCCAGCTTCCAGCTCGGGAACGTGTTGGTCGAGAAGCGCTGGTGGACGAGCCCGAGCGCGGAGACCGCCTCGGGGTTGCGCAGATCGTCGAAGAACGAGCCGACCTGGGTGGCGAGCAGCAGGCCCTTGTAGACGATGGTGCGGGTCGAGAAGCTCGGCATGTAGAGCTGGGTCAGCCCCGGCATTGCGTGCTTTTCGGCCATCTCTGCCAACGGGTTCTGGGTCTGCTTGCGGATCGCGAGGATCTTGCGCTCGAACGCGGCCTGATCGGCGCAGTTCTCGCCCCGCCCGATCAGGCACTGGCGGATCACCGGCATCGATTCGAGCACGGTGCGGCCAAGGCCTTCGACGCTGACCGGCACGTCGCGCCAGCCGAGCAGGGTCTGCCCTTCCTTGGCGACGAACTTCTCGAAGGTCGCGACGATCAAGTCGCGGCTGGCCTCGTCCTGCGGGAGGAAGCACATGGCCACGGCATAGTCGCCGGGCTGCGGCAGGGAGATGCCCGCGCCGGTCGCCCAGGTGCGCAGCAGCTGGTCGGGGATCTGGATCAGGATGCCCGCGCCGTCGCCCAGCAGCGGGTCGGCGCCGACGGCACCGCGATGATCGAGGTTTTTCAGGATTTCCAGTGCCTGGGTAATGATCGCATGGCTCTTGGTGCCCTTGATGTGGGCGACAAAGCCCACGCCGCAGGCGTCGTGTTCGTTACGCGGATCATAAAGGCCCTGGGGCTCAGGAAATCCCATCGATGTACCCATCCTGTCTGCGCCGGGCTCCGTGGAGAGCGCCCGGCCCTATTGGCAGCGTCTAAGCGCGACTCACCCCGCCGCCAAAAGCAGCGAGCACGCGCAAACTGCGCCCATGCAGACAAGGTAGGGATTTTGCAACCGCGAAGCGAGGGGCAAGGCCCCAAATGGGAACAATGGGGCGCAATTCCGGCGCGCCCTGGGAACCGGAGAGGCGTTCAGCCCTTGCCGCTCATTTTCTGGAGCGCGGCCAGCGCCTCGCGCAGGGCTGCTTCGGTCTGCACGGGCGAGGTGGCCTGCGCCAGGCCGGGGCCGCCAGGAAGGCGCGCCGGCGCAACCGGGCGCCCAGCGGCATGGCCGGGGAAGATCACCACGGGTTCGGCCAGGTCGTCCGCGTGGTCGGTCTCGACCCGCACGAAGGGGGCCGAATCGGCCGCAGCTGCACGCGCCGCCGGCTGGATATCCAGCAGCGAGCTGAACCCCGGATCGTAGCGGGCTTCGTCCTCGCTTTCGTCTTCGGTGGGTTCGGGCAGGTTCCAGAGTTCGACGTCGCCCGGCATCTGCGGAACGCTGGCCGACGGTGTCGCGGCGGGGACAGGTGCAGGCGCGGTGTCCGGGACATGAGCCAATGGCGCTGCAGCGGGAGGGGCCTGGACCGTTTCCGGCGCGGGCGCCGGCTCCACGGAGGGAGGCGCGGCCGGCTCCCGGCGGCGCGGCGGGAGGAGTGAGGCGAGCGCCGCGTCTTCGCGCGCGATGTCCTCGTCCGAGGGCCCGAACCAGTCGACATCGCCCACGGACGGCGCGCGCATGGAGGCGGGCATGTCGACCGGACGATCCGGGGTGGTGGGAGGCGCGGGAAGGCGCGGCGACGGGGCCTCGGCCCGTGCGGGCGCGGGCGGCGGTGGGGATGCCGGCGGCGCTGCCTGTTCGGCAACGGGGGAGGGCGTGGGGAGGGGTTCGACCCTTTGCGGTGTCTGGGCCGCAGGCGTCGCGACGGCTGCGGACCGGCTGGACCGACCGGCAAGGGCGCGTGCCAGACGCTCGATCAGCTGATCGACGGACAGTGCCTCAAGGGGCGAGTCCGGGGCCGGGGCCGCTATCGGATCAGACGGCGGCTCGGTGGCCGCGACGGCGGGACGACCGAAGCGGCGCGGCGGGACCAGGTCTTCCACGGAGGGCGGCGCGCGCATCGGCGTGGGCGCGGGACGTTCCGCCGGCTCTGCCGCTGCCGGGGCTTCTGCCTGGGGAGCCGCGCTGGCCTGTTCGTACGCTTGTTCCGGCTCCAGCGGAGCGAGCACGTCGAGTTCGGCGACCTTGAGCACGCCGGGTTCGCCCTCGGACAGATCGGTGGTCAGGGCGCGGCGGCGCAACGGGCGGTTTTCACGCGCGGCCTCGAGCCGGGCCAGATCCTCGCCCTCGTCAACCGCTTCGACTTCCTTCACCGCGACCGGCTCGCTCATCGCGACGCCCGCGGGGCGCCGCCGCAGGGAAAGGCCGACCAGAAGGCCGAGGGCAGCCCCGCCCATGGCCAGAAGCAAAGCGAACAGCAGCCTTGCGGTGAAGCCGAGCGGCGGCGCCGCGGCCGGGACGATGCGATCGATCCGAAGGGTAAGGACGATGTTTTCCAACGACGTGGAGCCGAGAGCCAGCGAGCCGAGGCCGAACAGCGCGGCGCACCAGACCGCGGCGACGAGCGGGAACAGCGGGTTTCGGATCAGCGGAACCTTGCCTGAGGGATCGGTGGTCATCTGGCCTGGCGAGTCCTGCATATCGGGCCGGGGAGGCCATGCGCGGCCCCCTGCGGCGGAATACTAAAGAGAGGGAACGGCTAGCAGCCTTTGGTAAACGTCCCGATAACGGCGAACATTGAGCGACCAGTCGTGCCGCTCGCGGACGTGGGCGCGACCGGCGGCGCGCAGGCGATCCCAGCCGGCCCGGTCGCCGGCGAGGGCGGCCAGCGCCTCGGCGCAGGCGGCGGGATCGTCGGGGGCGAAGAGGACGGCGTTCTCTCCGTCGCGCACCAGCTCGCGGTGCCCGCCCACGGCCGACGCGGCGACGAGCTTGCCCTCGGCCATGGCCTCGAGCGGCTTCAGGGGAGTGACCAGTTCGGTGAGGCGGCTGGCCTTGCGGGGGTAGGCCATGATGTCCATCACCGCATAGTAGCGCGCGACCTCGGCATGGGGGACGCGGCCGGTGAAGCGGATCGCGCCGGCGGCAGGCGAAGTGGCGGCCTGGACGCGCAGGGCCTCCTCGCAGGGCCCGCCGCCGACCAGCAGCAGCCGTGCGCCCGGATGTCGGGCAAGGAGTCCGGGCATGGCGGCGATCAGCACGTCGAGGCCTTCGTAGTCGTAGAACGAGCCGATGAAGCCGATGACCGGACCCGCTCCGGGCGCGGCGAGGCCAAGTTCGGCCGCAAGGGCGGGATCGGGCGCGGGCGGATCGCCGAACAGCGAGAGGTCCACTCCGTTGGGCGAGAGCGTGATCCGCTCGGCCGCGAAGCCGCGGGAGACCAGATCGTCGCGCAGGCCGGCGCAGATCGCGACGACGTGGCCGGCGCGGGCGACGACGTGATTCTCCAGCGCGCGGGTCAGCCGGTAGCGGGGCGAGCCTTGGCGGCCCGCGCCGTTGCCGACCGCGGCATCCTCCCAGAAGGCGCGGATCTCGTAGACGAGGGGAATGCCGCGGCGCTGCGACACCTTGAGCGCGGCGAGGCCGCATAGGGCGGGGGAGTGGGCGTGGAGGACGTCGGGGCGCCAGTCTGTGCAGAGGCGGTCGATCGCGGTGGCAAGGGCGCCCACCTCGCGCAGTTCGCGCCAGAGGGGAGGGCCGGACGGCCGCCCGGGCGTGCGGTGGAACTGCAGGCCCTCGGCTTCCTCGGGATCGGGGCCAGGCCGGACGTGTCGCTGGCCGGTGATGCCGCGCACCTCCATTCCGTCCGCCTGCTGGGCCTTGAAGATTGCCCGGGTGCGGAAGGTGTAGCCGCTGTGGAGCGGCAGCGAGTGGTCAAGGACATGGAGAATGCGCATACTTGGCCCCCTCCCCTAGGCGATCAGGCTTAACGCGGCGTCAACCGCACTGGGCTAGGGCGCTTGGATGGTCGACTATTTCGCCCTGGGCCTTACCCACCTGCTGCTGGCGCTGGCCGCCTGGCGGCTGGTGCTGCGCCGCGATCTCGACCGGGATCCGGAACCAGACCAGACCCCCGGCGAGCCGCCGCGTGCTTGACCTCTTCCTCTTCGGCTTCGTCGCCGGGCTGCTCGCCCTGACCCTGAGGCAGCCGTTCATCGCGGTGCTGGCCTATCTCTACGTCGATATCGTCGCGCCCCAGAAAATCTCGTACTTCCTGCTCGCCTCGCTGCCGATCTCGCTGATCGTCTTCGTCGCGGCCTTCGGGGGCTGGCTGCTGGCCGACGACAAGCGCGACGCGCGCTTCACCGGGCGGCAAGGCCTGCTGGTGATCCTGCTGCTCTATTGCGGGGCGACGACTTTGACCGCCGACTTTCCGGTGGAGGCCGCGGCCAAGTGGGCCTGGGTTTGGAAGGCGCTGCTCTTCGCGATCTTTCTGCCGCTGACCCTGCGCACGCGGCTGCGGCTGGAGGCGTCGTTGCTGTTCATGGTGCTGTCGGCCGGGTCGATCATCATCACCGGCGGGATCAAGACCCTGGCGACCGGCGGCGGCTATGGCGCGCTGCACTTCTTCGTTTCGGATAACACCGGCCTTTACGAGGGCTCGATCATCTCCTGCGTGGCCGTGGCGATCGTTCCGCTGATCGTCTGGCTGGCGCGGTTCGGCACGGTCTTCGCGCCGGGCCGGGCGGTGCGCCTGTTCGCCGCCGCGCTGGTGTTCTCCTGCCTGCTGATCCCGGTCGGAACCCAGGCGCGGACCGGGCTGCTGTGCATCGCGCTGCTGGGCGTGCTCACCCTGCGCACGGTCAAGCACCGGATGGTCTACCTTGGCGCTGCGGGCGCCCTGGCGGTCATGGCCGTGCCATTCCTGCCCGACAGCTTCACCAGGCGGATGGACACGATCGAGAATCACCAGGCAGACCAGTCCGCCTCGACCCGGCTCGCGGTCTGGGCCTGGACGCTGGACTATGTGAAGGACCATCCGCTGGGCGGCGGGTTCGACGCCTATCGGTCGAACAAGCTGGTCATCAAGACGCAGGACTCGGAGACCGAAGGCAACACGACCTCGATCGACAGCGCGACGATCACCGATCAGGGCCGGGCCTTCCACTCCTCCTACTTCGAGATGCTGGGCGAGCAGGGCTGGCCGGGACTGTTCCTGTGGCTGCTGCTGCAGGTCTCGGGATTGTGGCAGATGGAGCGGCTGCGCTCCCGCTGGCGCAGGCGGGCGGCCGAGCCGGGCGCCGGGCCGCAGGTGCAGTGGCAGGCGCCGCTCGCGAACGCCCTGCAACAGGCGCAACTGGTCTACCTGCTGGGATCGGTCTTCGTCGGCATTGCCTTCCAGCCGTTCATCCTGATGCTGATCGGGCTGCAGTGCGGGCTGTGGTCCTACCTGAAACGGACCGACGCCCCGGCCGCGCGCCGTCCGGTGAGGCGCGGCGTGACGGTGGGGCCGCGGCCGGCTCAGGCGACGGCGGCTGCTCCGCCGGCCTGACGCCGCCTTGCTCCGGACCGGGGTTTCGGTGCCGAAGGGGGCCTGGGCTTCGCGGCCACTTCCCGGGCGCGGTGGGTTTCGATGAACTGCTCCACCACCGGCGCGATCACCTTGCGCCACTTGGAGCCGTTGAAGATGCCGTAGTGGCCGACTTCGGGTGCGAGCAGGTACTTCTTCCTGCTGTCCGCCAGACCGGTCGCGAGCTTCAGCGCCGCCCTTGTCTGGCCGATGCCGGAAATGTCGTCGTTCTCGCCCTCGATGGCGAGGATCGCCGTGTCGGTGATCGCGCCGATCTTCACCTTCTTGCCGCGGTGGACCAGCTCTCCTTTGGGCAGCGAATGGCGCTGGAACACATGCTCCACCGTCTGCAGGTAGAACTCGGCGGTCATGTCGCAGACGCTGCGGTATTCCTCGTAGAAGCGCTTCGTCGCGTCCGCGCTTTCCCCGTCGCCGTTCACCATGTGCATGAACATCTGGTAGTGGCTCATCATGTGGTTCTGCAGGTTCATGGCGAGGAAGCCGGTGAGCTGCAGGAACCCGGGATAGACCCGCCGCCCGGCACCGGGGTAGCCGACCGGGACCGTGGCGATGACATTGTGCCGGAACCACGACAGTGGGCGGTCTACCGCCACGTCGTTGACGCTGGTCGGCGCCTCGCGCGTGTCGATCGGGCCGCCCATCATGGTCAGCGAGGCGGGGCGGGCCGGATGCTTGTCGGCCGCCATCACCGCGGTGGCGGCCAGAGCGGGCACCGAGGGCTGGCAAACGGCCAGCATGTGAGTGCCGGGGCCGATGTGATCGAGGAAGCCGATCACGTAGTCGATATAGTCATCAAGGTCGAACCGCCCCGCCGACGCGGGCACCATCTTCGCGTCGGCCCAGTCGGTAATGTAGACCTCGCACCGTTCGATCAGGCGGGCGACCGTTCCGCGCAGCAGGGTGGCGTAGTGGCCGCTCATCGGGGCGACGATCAGCAGGCGCGGGGCATTTTCCGGCAGGCCCGGATGGCTGAAGCGCACGAGATCCCCGAACGGCCGCTGCAGTTCGAGCGATTCGGTGACCGGAAAGGCCTTCCCGTTCACCGTGACGCTGTCGATCCCGAACTCGGGCTTGCCGCGCGGGGCAGAGGCGTGGGCGAAGACGTCGAGCGCCGAGGCGATGACGGGTCCGAATCCGGTGTACCCGAAGGGCATGACCGGGTTGTTGAGGAGTTCGGCGGTGACGGAAGCCCAGGCGCTGGCCGTGGTAAGCAGCGCGCGGTTCAGTTCATAGGCGTTGTACAGCAGGGTTCGTGTCCGTCCTGGCGGCGCGGTCTCGCGTCTGTGTGGGGGTCAGATGGCCCTTCCGGGCTCCTTTGGCAATGGATTGCCGGCCAATTGGCTCCCGGCCCGAGGGATTTTTGGCCAATCGGCCCCACGCCGCCTTTGCCTGCCGACAATCCTGGGCTAGGGCGCGGCCATGGCCGCCAGACGATCCGCCGCACCGCGAGACGCGACTCCCGAGGATGCCCCGCCGGCCCGCAGCCTGGGCCCGTTGCGGATGATCTGGGGCCTGGCTGCGCGCTACCCCCGCCACGTCACTATTGCGCTACTGGCCCTGCTGGCCAGCTCTTCGGCGACGATTGCCATCCCGATGCGCTTCAAGGCCATCGTCGACCAGGCTTTCGGGCCCGGTGCCCGGCTCGACGACGTGGCCGGCGCCTTCGAGGCGATGCTGGCAATCGTGGTGGTGCTGGGCCTGGCCACGGCGACCCGGTTCTATTTCGTCTCGTGGCTGGGCGAGCGGGTGGTCGCGGACCTGCGGGAGCGGGTCCAGGCGAACCTCCTGCGCCTGCCGCCGAGCTTTTTCGAGGCAAACAGCCCCAAGGAAATCTCTTCGCGGATGACCTCGGACACGGCGCTGATCGAGGTCGTGGTCGGGACGACCGCCTCTATCGCCCTGCGCAACACGATCACCGGCATCGCCGGAACGATCTACCTGTTTTTCCTCGCCCCGAAGCTGACGCTGGAGCTGGTCGTCGCCATCCCGGTCATCGTCATGCCGATCGTGCTGTTCGGGCGGCGGCTGTCGAAGGCCTCGCGTACCAGCCAGGACCGCATTGCCGATATCGGCGCTATGGTGACCGAGACGCTGGGCGCGATCCGCGTGGTCCAGTCCTTCAACCAGGAGCAGCGCGAGATCGCGCGGTTCCACCAGACGGTGGACAACACTTTCCAGGCTGCCCGCCTGCGCATCCGCATACGCGCGATCATGACCGCGGCAGTGACCATGCTGATCTTCGGTTCGATCACCCTGCTGCTGTGGCAGGGGGCGATCGGGGTCGCGACCGGCAAGATCAGCGGCGGGACGATCGCGGCCTTCGTGGTGACCGGCGGGCTGGTGGCCGGGGCCTTCGGCGCCCTGACCGAGGTCTACGGCGACCTGCTGCGAGGAGCCGGGGCGGCCAGCCGGCTCAACGAACTGCTGAACGAAAAGCCGGCCATTGCCCCACCGGCGCGGCCGACCGCGCTGCCGGTGCCGCCGCGCGGGCAGATCGCCTTCGACAAGGTGACCTTCCGCTATCCGTCCCGGCCGGAAATGCCGGCCGTGACGGACCTGACGCTGAAGATCGAGCCGGGCGAGACCGTGGCCATCGTCGGGCCATCGGGCGCCGGCAAGTCCACCGTGTTCCAGCTCGCCCAGCGGTTCTACGATCCGCAGGCCGGCACGGTCCGTCTGGATGGGGTGCCGCTGACCTCGGCCGATCCCGCCGAAGTGCGCCAGCGCATCGCCCTTGTCCCGCAGGAGGGCGTGCTGTTCGCCGCCAGCGCCCGCGACAACCTGCGCTACGGCAACTGGGATGCGAGCGACGAGGCAATCTGGGAGGCCGCGCGCGCCGCCAATGCCGAAGGCTTCCTCCGCGCCCTGCCCGAGGGGCTCGATACCTTCGTGGGCGAGAACGGCGCCCGCCTTTCGGGCGGCCAGCGCCAGCGCATCGCCATCGCCCGCGCCCTGCTGCGCGACTCGCCGATCCTGCTGCTGGACGAGGCGACCAGCGCGCTGGACGCCGAGAGCGAGCGGCTGGTGCAGGAGGCGCTGGAGCGGCTGATGGCCAGCCGCACCACGCTGGTCATCGCTCACCGCCTCGCCACGGTACGCCAGGCCGACCGGATCGTCGTGATGGACCAGGGCCGGATCGTGGAGCAGGGCACGCACGAGGAGCTGGCGCGGCTGGGCGGGCTCTATGCCCGGCTCGCCTCGCTCCAGTTCGAGGAGCCGCGGGCGGCGACGGCGGCCGAGTGACAGTTGCGGTTAAGGGTTGAGGGCTAAGACGGCGGCATGAAGACACAGCTTCGGATTGCCCTTGGCTCCCTCGCCCTGATTGCCGCCGTTCCGCTGGCGGCGCAGACCCCGCCCCCGCCCCCTGTTGCTGCAAAGTCCGCGCCGGTCAGGCCGGGGGACGATTTCTTCCGCTACGTCAACGGCGCGTGGATCGACAGCCACGAAATCCCGGCCGACAAGACCAGCTACGGCACTTTCCAGGAGCTGCGCATCCTCTCGGAGACGCGGCTGCACGGAATCCTCGACGATCTTGGCGCCAAGGCGCCGCCCGCGGGGAGCCAGGATGCGCGGATCCTTGCCGCCTACCGCGCCTATATGGACGAGGCGGCGATCGAGCGGGCCGGCCTTGCCCCGGCCCGGCCGGTGCTGGACCGGATCGCCGCGGTGCGCACCACGTCCGATCTCTACAAGGTGTTTGCCGAGCCGGGCCTGCCGAGCCCGTTCAACGGCGGGGTGGGGCCCGATCCCAAGCAGAGCGACGTCTATTCGATCGGGCTTTACCTGGGCGGACTGGGGCTGCCGGACCGGGACTATTACCTGTCGGACAACCCGCGCTATCCGGAGATCCGCCAGAAGTACCGCGACTACCTTGCCCTGCTGCTCAAGGAGGCGGGCTATGCCGACGCCCCGGCCATGGCGGCGCGGGTCTATGAGCTTGAGGCGGGCATGGCGCGGATCATGTGGGATCGCTCGGTCCTGCGCGATGATCAGCTGACCTACCACCGCCTGACCATGGCCGAGCTGGCCGCGCTCCCCCATGGGCAGGATCTCGTCGCCTTCGTGCGCGCCGGGGGGCCGGGTTCGGCAGCGGCGCGCGACGTGCGCGTGGCCGAGATGCCGCTGACCGAGGCGCAGGCCAGGGGGCTGGGGCTTTCGCCCGCGGAGCTGAAGGCCAAGGTCGGCGGCGGCTTTCCCGCCATGCTGGACTATGTCGCCGCGCAGCCGGTGGACCTGTGGAAGGCCTGGCTGACCGCCCAGTTCCTCAACTCTTTCGCCTCCTACCTGCCGCGCCGGATCGACGAGGCCTCGTTTGCCTTCAACAGCAAGCTGCTGGGCGGCCAGCCCGAGCAGAGGCCGCGTTGGAAGCGGGCGATCTCGGCCGTGGAAGGCCAGCTCGGCGAACAGCTCGGCCGGCTCTATGCGGAGCGCTTTTTTCCTGAGCGCAACCGCGAGGAGATGGCCAAGCTGGTCGCCAACCTTCGCGCGGCGCTCGGCGTGAAGCTGGCGGCGGCGCCGTGGATGGGGCCGCAGACCCGCGCCGAGGCGGAAGCCAAGCTGGCCGCCTTCGTCAGCAAGGTGGGCGCCCCGGCGACGTTCAAGGACTACGCCGGTATGGCGATCGGGCCAGACACTGCGCTGGGCAACGTGATGGCCAGCATGAAGTGGCACTCGGACTTCGCCGACAGCCGGATCGGGAAGCCGGTCGACCGGGCCGAGTGGCAGATGTTCCCGCAGACGGTGAATGCCTACTACAACCCGCCGATGAACGAGATCGTGTTCCCGGCCGCGATCCTACAGCCGCCTTTCTTCGATCCCGATGCCGATCCGGCGGCGAACTACGGCGCGATCGGCGCGGTGATCGGCCACGAGATGAGCCACGGGTTCGACGACCAGGGTTCGCAATATGACGCCAGGGGCAACCTGCGCGACTGGTGGACGGCGGCGGACAAGGCGCGGTTCGTGGCCCTGACCGACCGGCTGGTGAGCCAGTACGGCAAGCTCTGCCCGTTCGACAACGGCCAGACTTGCGTCAACGGGCGCCTGACCCTGGGCGAGAACATCGGCGACATCGGCGGGGTGTCGCTGGCGCTCGAGGCCTATCACCTGTCGCTCGGCGGCAAGCCGGCGCCGGTGATCGACGGGCTGACCGGCGACCAGCGCTTCTTCATCGCCTTTGCGCGGGTGTGGCGGGCCAAGTACCGCGAGGAGGCCGCGCGCCAGCAACTGCTGGTCGATCCCCATTCGCCGGCGCAGTACCGGACGAACGGCGTCGTGCGCAATTTCGACCAGTGGTACCGGGCCTTCGGGGTGAAGCCGGGGGACAAGCTGTGGCTGCCGCCGGAGGAGCGGATCCTGATCTTCTAGAGGCGCGTTCGTCCGGCCCCTCCCCCAACCCTCGCCCCGGCGGGGAGAGGGCTTTTGGATGACAATGCGGCAAGGTTCGCCGCGGCGGGTTGCCTTCGCTTCTGGCCCCCGGCATGACCGGCACCCATGACGCTGACCATCACCGCCGTCCTGCTCGGCATCGTCGAGGGCCTGACCGAGTTCCTGCCGGTCTCCTCGACCGGGCACCTGATCCTCGCGACAGAGCTGTTCGGCTTCGATGCCGACACCTGGAAGGTGTTCAACGTCGTGATCCAGCTGGGCGCGATCCTCGCGGTGGTGGTGCAGTACTGGCGGACGTTCTGGGCCGTGGGCGTGGGCCTGCTGAAGCTGGAGCCGCTGTCGGTCGCCTTCACCCGCAACGTGCTGCTGGCCTTCCTGCCCTCGGTGGTGATCGGGCTGGCCGCCAAGAAGTACATCGATGTCCTGCTCGGCAGCCCGATGGTGGTGTGCTGGGCCCTGGTCATCGGCGGGATCGCGATCCTCGCGATCGAACGGGTGGCCCGCCCCGGCCCGGCCAGCGGCATCGGCCAGCTGCCCGCGCGGCAGGCGCTGGGCGTCGGGTTCATGCAGTGCCTGGCGATGATCCCGGGGGTCAGCCGCTCCGGCGCGACGATCATGGGCGCGCTCGCCATGGGGATAGAACGGCGCACGGCGGCCGAGTTCAGCTTTTTCCTCGCCGTGCCGACCATGCTGGGCGCCACCGTGCTGGAACTCCACGACAACAAGGACGCGCTGATGCACGGCGCCGGCCCGGTCGGCTGGAGCGAGATCGGGATCGGCTTTGTCGTGTCGTTCATCGTCGCGCTGGTGGTGATCAAGGGCTTCGTCGCCTATGTCAGCCGGCACGGGTTCAGGCCATTTGCGTGGTATCGCATCATCGCGGGGATCGCGGCGGGGGCCTTCCTCATCCTTCGCTGAGGAGTTTTTTGCATGGACCGGATCAGGCTTGCGGCTGATCCTTGCGCGGCTGTTCCCGATGCCGCTCGTCGCAATTCGGGAACCGCTCCGCAAGGACCGGAGTTTCCGTGTCAGACAGCTCAAAGCTGCCAGCAGCACAAGGAATTTCGTCATGGGACTGATCATTCTCATTATTGTCGGCGGCATTCTCGGCTGGCTCGCCAGCATCGTGATGCGGACTGACGGCCAGCAGGGTATTTTCCTCAATGTGGTCGTCGGCATTGTCGGCGCCCTGATCGCCGGGTTCATCCTGAACCCGCTGATGGGTGGCGGCAACATCATGGCCGGTGACTTCAGCGCCAGCAGCCTGCTCGTGTCGTTCGTCGGCGCGGTGGTCCTGCTTGCCATCGTCAACCTCGTTCGCCGGGGTTCGGTCCGCTAAGACCGCCTGACGCGAGAGAACGCTTGAGGGGCGGTGACCACGGTCGCCGCCCCTTTTCGCTTGTGCGCTTGCCCGGCGCCGGAGCAGGATGGGGCGGAGGAGCGAGGCGATGGGCAAGCTGAAGAAGCACCGCTACGAGGAACTGCTCAAACCGCTGCAGGAAGAGCTTGAGCGCATGGCGCGCTGGGCCGAGCATTGCGGCGAGCGCATCCTGATCCTGTTCGAGGGGCGCGATGCCGCCGGCAAGGGCGGGGCGATCCATGCGATTTCCGAAAAGCTCAACCCGCGCCAGTGCCGCGTGGTCGCGCTGGCCAAGCCGACCGAGCGGGAGGCGACCCAGTGGTATTTCCAGCGCTATGTTGAGCACCTCCCGGCGGCGGGCGAGATCGTCCTGTTCGACCGTTCGTGGTACAACCGTGCCGGGGTGGAGAAGGTGATGGGCTTTGCCACCGGCAAACAGGTCGACGCCTTCCTCGATGCGGTGCCCGTGTTCGAGCGGATGCTGGTCGACGACGGGATCCGGCTGTTCAAGTACTGGCTCGCCTGCGACCAGGACGAGCAGGAGGAGCGCTTTGCCGAGCGGCTGGCCGATCCGCTGAAGCGGTGGAAGCTGTCGCCGATCGATCTCGAGGCGCGTGGCCGCTATGCCGATTATACGAAGGCGCGCGAGGCCATGCTGAAGGCGTCGCACACCCGCCATGCGCCCTGGGCGCTGGTGGAATTCAACGACCAGCGGCGCGGGCGGCTCACTGTTATCCGCGACCTGCTGGACCGCCTGCCTGACTTCGACGTGCCGCCGACCGCGATGGAATTGGCCCCGCTCAAGCGCAAACCGCGGCGCGAGACGTTCGGGCAGGTCAAGCCGCTGAAGAGATTCGGGGACTGACAGGAGTCTTTGTTGGGTGCGCCTTCGACATCCGTCGAAGGCTCGCGGCTCGGTGCCGAGCAAGGATCAGGCGTAAGCCAGATCCGGTCCATGCATAAGGACGCGTCGGAGCCGGACCGGTCAACGCAAACGCCACCGCTCGCTTGACTTTCGCGCGATTCGCCCGCAATGGCCCCGCTCTTGCCGGGCGGTGCCTTCGTGCGCCGCTCGATTCTGTTTTACCGCCCGTTATCGGCAAAAGTTCAGGAAAGCGTCGCCATGGCGAAGCCCGCAACCGTCAAGATCCGGCTGGTTTCCACCGCCGACACCGGCTTCTTCTATGTCACCAAGAAGAACCCGCGCAACACGACCGAGAAGATGAGCTTCCGCAAGTACGATCCGGTTGCGCGCAAGCACGTGGAATTCAAGGAAGCCAAGATCAAGTAAGGGCGCAGCCTGGGGGCTTCCGCGCCAAGGGTTCGGACGAACCTGAGCGGAACCCGGCGGGTTCACCACGGGTTCAAGGCCTGTTCCACAAGGGCAAGGGCATGAACCGCTTGATTTCCAGACTCCGTCACACCACCGGCGCCGCGGTCTCCGCGGCGCTTCTTGCGTCTGCCGTTCCCGCCGCGCTGGTCCCGGCCGCGCCGGCCGCGGCCCAGGCCGTCACCGATCTTGACCGCGCGGTCGAGGCGCTGCGCGGGATCAGCACCCTGCAGGCCGATTTCCTGCAGACCGACCGGGCCGGGCGCTCGGTCGCGGGCAAGCTCACCATCAAGCGCCCCGGCAAGATCCGCTTCCAGTACCAGAAGGGCGTGCCGCTGCTGATTGTCGGTGACGGCAAGGCCCTGACCCTGGTCGACTACGAGGTGCGGCAGGTCCAGCGCTGGCCGATCGGCAACAGCCCGCTCGGCGCCCTGCTCGATCCCCGCCGCGACGTGAAGCGCTATGGCACGCTGCAGCCGGTTGGCGATTCGCGAATCGTCTCGGTCGAGGTGCGGGACCGGTCGCACCCCGAATACGGCGTCATCACCCTGATCTTCAGCCGCAAGGCCGGGGCGCCCGGCGGGCTGGAACTGGTCGGCTGGGTCGCGCTCGATTCGCAGAACCAGCGCACGACGATTCGCCTGTCGAACATGCGCTACGGGGGCGATGTTCCTGACAGCACGTTCCGGTTTGTTGACCCGCGCCCAACCACCCATCGCTGAGGCGGGGCGGGTTAACGACCACTTGCCTTCCACCGGCGACAAACGGTTACAAACCCCGCCGTTTCCGTTCACTTGGGAGCAATCCAGGCCGCTCTATAACGGTTCTTGTCAGGACGGACTGAGGCGGGTTTCCCCCCTGTTGCCCAGCCTCCATCGAGTCGGCCTGGCATCAGCGTGACGAACGCACAAGGAGCCCTGGTGTCACTGCCCCCGACACCAGGGCTTTCTTGTGCCGGGAGAGATTTGCCTGATCCCGGGCTGCAAACGGCGACGCCCGGCGCTTCCGGTGCTCACGTACTTGCGTACGCTGCCCGGCCACGGCGTGCGCTGTTCGCCAAACCCTGAAAGCCGAGGCACACACCCCGCACGTATGGCCGCTGGAAAAAGCGGGCGGGGGTGCCTAAAGCCGCTGGATGGTTTCTGTTGCCACGTGGAACATCAATTCGGTCCGGCTGCGGGCCGATCAGGTCGTGCGGTTTCTCGAGCAGGAGGCGCCCGACGTACTGTGCCTGCAGGAGATCAAGTGCGCCGAACACCTGTTCCCGCACGAGGTGTTCGAGGCGGCCGGCTATGCGCACCGCGCGGTGCATGGGCAGAAGGGCTACCACGGCGTCGCCACGGTCAGCCGGATTCCGTTTCGCGAGGTGTCGCGGCGCGACTGGCAGGACAATGGCGAGGCGCGCCATCTGGGCGTCGAACTGCTCGGCCCGGGGCAGGGCGTGATCGTCGAGAACGTCTACATCCCTGCCGGCGGCGACGTGCCGGACCGCGAGGTCAATCCCAAGTTCGCCCAGAAGCTCGATTTCCTCGGCCGGATGACTCGCTGGGCCGAGACGGTCGATCGCCCGACCCTGATCGTCGGCGACTTCAACATCGCCCCGCTGGATTGCGACGTCTACGATCACAAGGCCCTGCTCAAGGTGGTCAGCCACACCCCGCTCGAGGTGGAAACGCTGCAGCGCTTTGCCGATGCGCATGGCTGGGTGGACCTTGGCCGCAAGCACATCCCCGCGCCGGAGCGGAACTGGACCTGGTGGTCCTATCGCACCTTCTGGCAGGAGAAGGACCGCGGCCGGCGTCTCGACCACATGTGGGCCTCGCCCGAGTTGGCCGCGCAGTCGCGCAGGCACCGCTTCGTCGAGGAAACCCGGCGGTGGGAGCAGCCTTCGGACCACGTGCCGCTGATCACGGAATTCGAACTGTGACCGGGCGGACAAGGCCGGTTGCCCTCGCGCTCGACGCGCTGCGCCACGGCTGGCCGGTGCGGGTCGACGGGGTGCTGACCCTGCTGCCGGCGGAGACCGGCTTCGGGCCGGAGGCGCGGGCGCGGACCATGCTGATCTCGGCGGCGCGCGCGGCCACGCTGAAGCTTGCGAACCAGCGCGAGGCCGCCGTCCCCGAGGCACCGGTCCTGATCCACGGCGCCGAGCCCTTCGATCTTGCCGGGGCGCGGGTGCTGGCCGACCCGGCGCTTGACCTGCGCTTTCCCCTGAAAGGACCATTCCGGGCCGAGCCGCTGGCGGAAGAGGCGGCGGCGCGCGCGGCGATGGAACTGGCGCGGCTGGCCGGGATCCTTCCTGCCTTCCTCGTCGATCCAGCGCCGGTGGGCGAGCTGCAGGAGGTCTCCTCCGCCGATCTCGCCGAGTGGAAGGCGCCGGAGCATCTCGTCATCGCCAGCCGCGCCCGGCTGCCGGTGGCGGCCAGCGAGGAGGCGGAAATCGTCGCCTTCCGCTCTGCTGATGACCTGCGCGAGCATGTGGCGCTGGTGATCGGGACCCAGAATGGCGACGTCGCGCCGCTGGTCCGGCTCCACTCCGAATGCCTGACCGGCGACATCCTCGGCAGCCTCAAGTGCGACTGCGGGCCGCAGCTCCACGCCGCGCTCGAGGCCATGGCCGAGGAAGGGCGCAAGGGCGGCTGGGGCGTGCTGCTCTACCTGCGCCAGGAAGGGCGCGGGATCGGCCTGATCAACAAGCTGCGCGCCTACCGCCTGCAGGATCTCGGCTTCGATACGGTCGACGCGAACAACCGCCTCGGCCTGCCGACCGAGGCGCGTGACTTTCCGGTGGCGGCGCGGATGCTCGACCTGCTGGGCGTGGGCGCGATCCGGCTGATGACCAACAACCCCGCGAAAGTCTCCGCGCTGGAAGCCGCCGGGGTGCGGGTGGCGCAGCGGGTCGCTCACCAGCTGCCGGCCAACCCGCACAACGAGCGTTACCTCGCCACCAAGCGCGACCGGACCGGGCACCTCCTTCGCTGAAGAAGGCGCTCGGCGGCAGGCGCGTCAGAAGGCGCGCCACATGATGGCGATAATCACCAGCGCGACCACAAGCGCGAACAGCGCCCCCTTGACCCAGTCGCGCGGGCGCAGCGGGTCGATCTGTTCGGCGCGGAACCGGCGGTAGGATTCGGCCAGTTCCTCGTTGCTGGCGATGAGGCCAACGTCGAGCGCCGAGGCCTCGCGGCGGAACCAGGCGGTCAGTTCGGCGAGCATTTCGGGAGAAATGTCGGGGTAGCGCGCCAGCGCCGCTTCCGCGTGCGCGCGCCGACGGGCCCGGTGGGCCTCGGTATGTTCGGTCATGGTATGCAGTCCTGATCGGAAGGGAACGAAAGGGTCCGGTGCGATCAGGCAAAAGGCGGCGCGCGCGGCGCGGCGCGGGTGGCGAGGATGGCCGGCTGCGGCGGGCCGGTGGAGGACGGACGCGGCGCGACGGGTTCGGCCAGCGCGAAGGAGCGCGGGGTGGCCGGTTCGACCTGCGGCGCGGGCAGGCGGGGCAGCGGGGCGAGGGCGGGGCGTGCCGCCTCGACGCGGCGCTGGCTGCCGATGGCAACCTCGTGCGTGCTGGCGCTGAAGGCCGAGCCGTGGGTGCGGTCGAGCGGCGGAGCGAGCGGCAGGGCGGCCTGCGCCCCGATCGTCGCCAGCAGCAGGGCGGCGAACAGGCGCAGGATCGTCAGGCGGATCGTGAGGGCGGGACCGTTCGGCACGGAGCCTCAGGTAAGGGCCATCAGCCCCTTTGGCAAATCAGCGCTTTTCGGTGCGGACGAGCCCGGGGCCGAGCGCATTCTCGCCGATGCGGATGGCATCGCCCGACCAGTCCGCGACGAAGACGCTGCGGCGCGAGAGGCCGGGGACGAAGCGGGCGTCGTTGCCCTCCACCACCAGGCCGTCGGCCGGGTGCCACTTGCCCTCGGCCGCATTGGCGATGAAGGCGGAGTAGTTCTCCTTGTTGCGGCCCTGCACCATCCAGTTGCCGGCGATGCGGCCGGAGGAGCCGTTCGACAGGTCGATCATGTAGTTGGTGCCGCTGCCCGCCGAATCGTCGAAGCTGTTGTTGAGGATGGCAACCCGGGTGCTGCGCGTCTTCACATAGTGCCCGCCGCGCCCCTGCTCGAACCGGCTGCGGGTGACCGTCAGCGCGCCGTAGTCACCTATGTACAACGAATGGGCGCAACCCGCCGAGAAGGCGCAGGTGCCGAGCCGGGTGAAGGTGGACTTGTCGATCGCGATCGTGCCCGCAGGGTCAGACGCGGTGAGGATGCCCTGCTGGCTGTCGCGGAACCAGGCCTGCGACACGGCGAGGTTGCCCTTCTCCAGCCGGATACCGGCGCCGTTGCCGTCGGGCACGGAGAGCCCGGTGAAGACCAGCCCGTCGATCCGGGCCGCCCGCCCGCGCAGGACCAGCGCCGCTTTGCCTTCGCAGGCGGTGTTGGCGAAGGTCGAGGCGCCGGGTTCGGCGGCCAGGTAGGTGACGCTGCCGGCGGTCTGCACCGCGCAATCGGCCCAGGTGCCGCGCGCCACGCGGATCGTGCCGATGCCGTCGCCGATCGAATCGACCGCCTCCTGCAGGCGGGCGAAACGGCGGCCGCTCTCGACGACGGTATAGGGCGCGTCGGACTGGGCGAAGGAGGGCGCAGCTGCGGCGGCAGCGAGGGCGATGAGGAGAATGCGGCGCGGGTTCATGGCGGGAAGGCTAGGCCAAGCCGCTTAAGAAGGGGCAAATTTCCTGCGCCTGTCCCGGCTTGGGGCGATTGCCTTCGCTACCAGCGCCAATGCCAGCCGCCTTCGGTCTTGGCAGCGTAGAGCGGCAGCGGGGCGAAGGCGATGAGGAGGATGAGCGGAACCCGCCATTGCCGTGCCGCCCCGGGAAGCAGCGGCGCGGCGCCGAGCAGCAGCGCCAGATGCAGCCCGAACAGCACCCATCCCTGCCACGCGATCGGCAGGCCCGCGCCATAGCCGAAGCGCTTGGGCGCGAACCACGGCTTGCCCGGCCCGGTCACGACAGGGCGCCAGCGTTGACCACCGGCTGCGTTTCCCGTTCGCCGCAGAGCACGACCATCAGGTTGGACACCATCGTCGCCCGCCGATCGTCATCGAGATGGACGACGTTCTTTTCCGAAAGCTGGGTCAGCGCCATTTCGACCATGGAGACGGCACCCTCCACCAGCTTGCGCCTTGCGGCGATCACGGCTTCGGCCTGCTGGCGGCGGAGCATGGCCCCGGCGATCTCGGGCGCATAGGCAAGGTGCGTAAGGCCGCAGCTGTCTACCGTGATGCCTGCCGTTTCCAGCCGGGTGTTCAGCTCCTCGCGCAGTTCGGCGTTCACCTGATCGTGGCTGCCGCGCAGGGTGACCTCCTGGTGCTCGATATCGTCATAGGGATAGCGCGAGCCGATCGCCCGCACCGCCGCCTCGATCTGAACGAAGACGAAGGCGCGGTAATCATCGACATCGAACAGGGCCTGGGCGGTATCGGCCACGCGCCAGACGACGTTGGTGGCGATCTCGATCGGATTGCCGCGCAGGTCGTTCACCTTGAGCTTTTCAGAAACCACGTTGTTGGCCCGGACCGAAATCCGGGTCTTGCCCATCCACGGCCAGACCCACCGCAGCCCATGGTTGCGGTCAGTCCCGCGATAGGCGCCGAACAGGGTGATCGCGGCGGCCTGGTTGGGCTGGATCATGTAGAAACCCTTGGCGATGACGATCAGCGCCACCGGGAGGGCAAAGACGCCCGACAGGAGCCCGACCAGCCCGCTGGTGGTCTCGGCCTCTGCATTCCCGAGCGTGGTGATCCGCAGGAACAGCAGGAACAGCAGGGCGAGGAACACGACGAGCATCAGATAGCCGCTGGTGCTCCACGCGGGCCGTTCCCGGCTGATGTTCATGGCTGGACGGTCTTCGACCATGGTGGATAACCCTCTCCTGCAAAGTGGGCCGGAGTGAAGGCCTCAAGGCGGTTTGCGTCAAGCGCCTCTTGATTGCAGACCGAAACGGTCTTATTAACAGGCTTGCGGGACCGGGCCCCTCTGGCGCGGCGTGTAACCGGACCTTCCATTCCCCCATGCGGAAGGATCCCGGACCTGGCCTTCGGGCAGGTGCGCTGCGTGATGTCGGACCGCATCGGATGTTGCCGATGCCATTAGGTCCGGAGGTCTTTCCCTCCCCCGTTCCAGTCCCCCGGTACCGGCATCGGCACATCCGATCGAAGCAGCTGCTTTGAGAGGAGAATATCCATCTCCGATAGCCTCTCCCGCCTTGCCTGGCGCCCCACGCTGCAGGGGCAATAAGGCATACCGCTCAGTTCTCCCGGATGATGGCGAGGAAGGCCTCGCCGTAGGCCTCCAGCTTGCGGGTGCCCACCCCGCCGATCCGGCCCAGCTCGGCCGGACTGGCGGGGCGGGCGGCGGCCATGTCGCGCAGGACCGAATCGTGGAAGATGACGTAGGGCGGCACCCCGGCCTCCTGCGCCAGTTCGCGGCGCAGGGCGCGCAGGGCCTCGAACAGGGGATCGCCGACGGGGTTCGGGGCTCCGCTGCTTGTCCCGCCGCGCCGGCTCTTGCGCTCCTTGCGGGGCGGGATGACCACGTTGACCGGGACGTTGCCCTTGAGGATCGCCCGCGCGTCTCCGGCCAGCATCAGCCCGCCATGCTCGGTCGGCAGGAGGGCGCCGCGGGCCTGCAGAGCGCGGGCAAGCGGCCGGACCAGCGCGGCCTCGTCCGGGCGGACAATCCCGAAGACGGAAAGCTGGTCGTGCCCGCGTTCGATCACGCGCGGGTCGGCCTGGCCGATCAGCACCTTCTCGATATGGCCGAGGCCATAGGTCTGCCCGGTGCGATAGACCGCAGAGAGCAGCTTGCGCGCGATCTCGGTGCCGTCGGCCACGCCCGGCGCCTCAAGGCAGTTGTCGCAGTTGCCGCAGGTGGCGGGCGGGTCCTCGCCGAAGTGCCGCAGCAGGGTCGCGCGGCGGCAACCGGCGGTTTCGACAAGCACGGCCAGCGCATCGAGCCGGGTGCGCTCGCTCCCCTGCCGGGCCGGCTCTACCTCGCCGAGGCGCTGGCGGGCACGGGCGAAATCGTCGGCCCCCCACAGCATCAGCGCAACGGAGGGATCGCCGTCGCGCCCGGCGCGCCCGGTCTCCTGGTAATAGGCCTCGATCGACTTGGGCAGGCCGGCATGGGCGACAAAGCGGACGTCGGGCTTGTCGATCCCCATGCCGAAGGCGATCGTGGCGACCATCACCATCTCCTCGCTGGCGACGAAGGCCGCCTGGTTCGCGGCGCGGACCTCGGCGGGCAGCCCGGCGTGGTAGGGCAGGACCGGGCGGCCGGTCGCCCCGGCGAGCGCCTCGCACAGCCGTTCGACCTGGGCGCGAGTCTGGGCATAGACGATGCCGGGGCCGGGGGTTTCGGCGATCAGCCGGGTCAGCTGTCGCACCGGCTGGTCGCGCGGGACGATCCCGTAGCGGATGTTGGGCCGGTCGAACCCGGCGACGATCAGACCGTCGTCGGGAATCCCCAGCTGGGCGAGGATGTCGGCCCGGGTGTGAGCGTCGGCCGTGGCGGTCAGCGCCAGCCGGGGAACCTCGGGAAATTCGTCCAGCAGGGGGCGGAGGAGGCGGTAGTCGGGGCGGAAATCGTGGCCCCATTCGGAGACGCAGTGCGCCTCGTCGATGGCGAAGAGACACACCCTGGCACGGCTGAGCAGGTCGCGGAAGTGCGGCTGGCTGGCGCGTTCGGGTGCGACGTAGAGCAGATCGAGCGCGCCGGCGCGGAACGCTTCGATGGCGGCCTCGCGATCCTCCTCGCGGTCGGCGCTGGTGAGGGTCGCGGCGCGGATCCCGTTGGCCCGCGCGCTGCGCAGCTGGTCGTGCATCAGCGCAATCAACGGCGAGACAACCACGCAGCACCCGTCGAGCAGGACGGCGGGAAGCTGGTAGGTGAGCGACTTGCCTGCCCCCGTCGGCATGACCGCAAGGGTCGAACGTCCCGCAAGGACGCGGGCAACGACGTCCTCCTGCACACCGCGGAAGGTTGAAAACCCAAAGGTCGAATGGAGCGCTTCCAGCGCGGCAGGCAGCATGGCCCGTCTATGCAGAAACCGCGCCGCGGGCACAAACCTGATCGTGCCGGAATCCGGGAAAAGCTCCGGTGATTTGCATTGGCCGGGCAAAGGTGCTGGATGGCGGGGCAGCCTCCGAGTCCAGGAGAAACAGATGTTTGAACGCGTTGCAGTCGTCACCGGAGCATCGGCGGGCATTGGCCTTGCCGCGGCCCGCCGCCTGCTGGGCATGGGCTGGCGGGTGATCGCAACGGGGCGCAATGCGGAGCGCTGCGCCGCCGCCGAGGCAGAGCTCGCACGCTCTGCGGCGCCCGGTCAGCTCACGTTCCTGCGGGCGGACCTTTCCCATCTAGCAGAGGCCCGCGCCCTTGCCGCCCGGATCGCGAAGCTTGTGCCGGCGGTCCATGTCCTGGCCAACAACGCCGGTGGGCTCACTGACCGGCTGCGCATGACCAGCGAGGGGCTGGAGGAAAACTTCGCCGGCAACCACCTCGGGCCCGTGGTCCTCACCGACGCCCTGATGCCGCTGCTCCGCCGCGCGGCGGCCGAAGCTCGTCCGGGCACGGTGCGGATCGTCAACACCTCGTCGGAGGGCAGCGAACGGGTGCCGGCGCTTGACCTCGACGATATCCAGAACCTTGGCGCGTGGAATTTCGGCACGGCCTACTGCGTGGCGAAGCTGGCCAACCTGCTGCACGTCCGGGCACTTGCCCCCCGTGTCGCGGCCGACGGGATCGTGGCTCATGCGTTCCACCCCGGAACCGTCGATACCAACTTCGCCAGCCACGGCGACGATACGACCCGGGAGGCGATCCTCGCCATGCCGATGATTTCGGCCGAGGAGGGCGCCGATACCCTGGTCTGGCTCGCCACGGCCGAGGAGCCGGGGCAATCGACCGGCGGCTACTGGGACCGGCGAGCCCCGCGCCCGGCAAACCCGCTCGCGGACGATCCGGACATCGTCGAGAGGTTCCACGAAGAGACCGAAAGGCTCATCGCCTCGGTGAGCTGACCGGCGTTCAGCCCGGCGGACGCCCCCGCCAGGACACCCGCCAGATCGTGTTGCCTGTGTCGTCGGCGACGTAAAGCGCCCCGTCGCGTCCGAAGGCCACGCTGACCGGGCGCCCGTGCACGTCGCGGCCCTTGATGCCGAAGCCGCCAAGGAAGGTCTCCGGCGCACCGCTTGGCCGCCCGTTGACGAATGGCACGAAGGCGACCTGATAGCCGTTCAGGACGTTGCGGTCCCACGAGCCGTGCTCGCCGATGAAGGCGCCGCCCTGGTAATGCGCGGGGAAATTGCCGCCCTTGAGGAAGGCGAGGCCAAGCGGCGCTACGTGGGTGGAGAGCGCATAGTCGGGCACGATCGCGCGGCTGACCATGTCGGGCCGCTGCGGGTGGACCCGCACGTCGACGTGGCGGCCATAGTAGCTCCACGGCCAGCCATAGAACCCGCCCTCGCGGACCGAGGTCATGTAGTCCGGCACGAGGTTGTTGCCGAGCTCGTCACGCTCGTTGATCACCGCGTAGAGCGTGTTGCTGCCAGGGTAGAAGGTCAGCCCGTTGGGGTTGCGCAGGCCCGTGGCGAAGATGCGGCGGGCGCCCGTCTGGGGATCGACCTCCCAGATCGCGGCCCGGCCGTGCTCCGCCTCCAGCCCGTTTTCGACGATGTTGGAGTTGGAGCCGACCCCGGCATAGAGCTTGGAGCCGTCGGGGCTCAGAGTGATCGACTTGGTCCAGTGGTGGTCGATCGGGCCGCCCGGCAGGTCGGTCAGCCGCTGGCCGGGACCGAGCTGGTTCTGGCCGGGCGCATAGGGATAGCGCCAGACCGAATCGGTCATGCCGACGTAGAGCTGGCCGTTGGCCCAAGCGAGGCCGAAGGGCGAGGCGAGGTGTTCGGCCAGGGTGATGATCTGGTCCGCCACCCCGTCGTGGTTGGTGTCACGCAGCAGGAGCAGGGCGTTCTCGCCCGGGTTGGCGCCCTTTTCCCCGCCGTGCGACGAGTTCATCAGCCACTGGAAGATGAACGACTTGGGCCTGAGCATCGGCTCCATGTTGGGGCCGCCGGACTGGGCGACGATCAGATCGCCATTGGGCAGCGGCAGGACGTTGCGCGGGGAGTTCAGCCCCTTGGCAAAGGCCTGGACCATGAAGCCCGGCGGCACCGTCGGCAGGGCGTCGCCCCAGCCGACCGGGTTGGCGATGCCCATCGGTGGCAGCAGGTACTGGCGCGGGGTGGGAAGAGTGGGGTTGTAGCCGAACTCGGTCGGCGGCGGGGCGCTGCGGCTGCAGGCGGACAGGCCCATGGCAAGGGCCGTGGCGAGCAGGAGCGGGGCGAGGCGCTTCATGGCCGGTCCTCCCGTTCGAAGGGTTCACGGCGCACATCCCGGTCTACATGGGCATAGCCCATACGGTGGCCGAGAAAGCCGCTGACGATCATGATCAGCACCATGATGACCGAGAGCGTCAGCCCGGTCGGCACGACGCTGGTCCAGCCGTCGCGGGCGTGGACGAAGTTGTTGAACACGGCGATCACGAACAGCAGGATATTGAGCCCGCCGTGGATCCAGCCGATCGCCGGGCGATCGACGGCGCGGTTGAGCAGCAGGTCGAGCAGGCCGAACAGCGCGGCGAAGCCGGCGAAGACCGTGCCGAAAAACAGCAGCCACTGCGAGAAGTTGGTCCACTGCACCTCTGCACTGGCGGCATAGGCAAGGTCGGTCAGCAGCGCTCCGGTAAAGCACGCGATCGGGAAGGGCACGAGCATCGCGTGGATCGGCACCCGGCCAATCGCGATTCTCGGCCGGAAGGCATTCCGGTCCATCGGCATCTCCGCCTGTTGTCGTCCGTGTCCAGCCCCGGGTCGCTTGCGCGGCCACGGGGGATGAACGGCGGGGGAGGCGGTTGGTTGCGTGCCGGGTGAAAGTCAGTCGAGGTTGGGCCGCAGCCAGCGTTCGGCCGTGGCGAGATCGATGCCGCGCCGGGCCGCATAGTCCTCCAGCTGGTCGCGGCCGATGGTGGCGACGCCGAAGTACTGGCTTTCGGGATGGGCGAAATAGAAGCCCGAAACGGCCGAGGTGGGCAGCATGGCCTGGCTTTCGGTGAGGGTGATGCCGGCGCTGGCCTGTGCGTCGAGCAGGTCGAACAGGATCGGCTTCAGCGAATGGTCCGGGCAGGCGGGATAGCCGGGGGCCGGCCGGATGCCGCGGTACTGCTCGCGGATCAGCGCCTCGTTGGTCAGCTGCTCGCCCGGGGCATAGCCCCACAGCGTGGTCCGCACGTGCTGGTGCAGGCGCTCGGCAAAAGCTTCGGCGAAGCGATCAGCCAGGGCCTTGAGGAGGATGTCCGAATAGTCGTCATTGGCCGCCTTGAAGCGCGCCAGGTGCGGCTCGATCCCGTGGATGCCGACGGCAAAGCCGCCAATCCAGTCGCCCGCCGGGTCGATGAAATCGGCCAGGCAGAAGTTGGCCCTTCCCTTGCCATTTGGGCCACGGCTCTTGGCGAACTGCTGGCGCAGGAAGGGCAGGCGCACGCGCTCCTCGTCGGAGTGCGGGAAGAGGATCACGTCGTCGCCGTCCCGCGCGCAGGGCCAGAACTCGGCGACGCCCTTGGCGGTCAGCCACTTTTCGGAGACGATCCGCTCCAGCATGGCCCGCGCGTCTTCATAGAGAGCGCGGGCGCTTTCGCCGACGATCTCGTCCTTGAGGATCGCGGGGTAAGTGCCGGCAAGCTCCCAGGCGCGGAAGAACGGGGTCCAGTCGAATGTTTCGACAAGGTCGGCAAGGTCCCAGTCCTCGAACACGTGGCGGCCCGGCTGGTCGGGCGGCGGCGCTTTCTCGGAGAGGTCGGGGGCGAAGGCGTTGGCGCGGGCATCTTCCAGCGAGACAAGATTGCTGCCGGTCCGCCCGGCGCGGGCATCGCGCACGTGCTGGTAGTCGGTCGCGGTCGCCTCGATGAAGCCTTCGGCCTGGGTGTCGGACAGGAGCTGGCTGGCGACGCCCACCGCGCGGCTGGCGTCGAGCACATGGATCACCGGGCCTTCATAGGCCGGGTCGATCCTCAGCGCGGTGTGGACCTTGCTGGTCGTCGCCCCGCCGATCAGCAGCGGAATGCCAAGCTCTGCCCGCTGCATTTCCTCGGCCACGGTCACCATTTCGTCGAGCGAGGGGGTGATGAGGCCGGACAGGCCGATCATGTCGGCCTCTTCCTTCTGCGCGGTCTCGATGATCGTCGCCCAGGGCACCATCACGCCAAGGTCGATCACCTCGTAGCCGTTGCACTGGAGCACCACGCCGACGATGTTCTTGCCGATATCGTGGACGTCGCCCTTGACCGTGGCCATGACGATCCGGCCCTTGGCTTTCGCCCCGGCTTCCTTCTCCGCCTCGATGAACGGGATCAGGTGGGCGACCGCCTTCTTCATCACCCGGGCCGATTTCACCACCTGCGGGAGGAACATCTTGCCCGAGCCGAACAGGTCGCCAACGGTGTTCATGCCCTCCATCAGCGGGCCTTCGATAACCTCGATGGGCCGCCCATTGCGCGCGGCAATGGCAAGGCGGGCTTCCTCGGTATCGTCGACCACGTGGGCGTCGATGCCCTTGACCAGCGCGTGTTCGAGCCGGCGCACGACGTCCCAGCCGCGCCATTCCTCGGCGGCCTTGTCGGCCACCTTGTCAGTGCCCTTGAAGCTTTCCGCAAGCGCGATCAGCCGTTCGGTCGCGTCCTCGTCGCGGTTGAGGATCACGTCTTCGCAGGCAGTGCGCAGGGCCGGGTCGATCTGGTCGTAGATGTCGAGCTGGCCGGCATTGACGATGGCCATGTCGAGCCCGGCCGGGATCGCGTGGTAGAGGAACACCGAATGCATCGCCCGGCGCACCGGCTCGTTGCCGCGGAACGAGAACGAAAGGTTGGAGAGCCCGCCCGAGAAGTGGACGTGCGGGCAGGCCACGCGGATTTCCTTCACCGCCTCGATGAAATCGACCGCGTAGTTGTTGTGCTCCTCGATTCCCGTGGCGACGGCGAACACGTTGGGATCGAAGATGATGTCCTCGGGCGGGAAGCCGATCCCGGTAAGCAGCCCGTAGGCCCGGGTGCAGATCTCGACCTTGCGCTCCCTGGTGTCGGCCTGGCCCTTCTCGTCGAAGGCCATGACGACCACGGCCGCGCCATAGTCCATGCACTTGCGTGCCTGGGCGAGGAACGGCTCCTCGCCTTCCTTCATCGAGATCGAATTAACGATCGGCTTGCCCGACACACACTTCAGGCCCGCCTCGATCACCTCCCACTTGGAACTGTCGATCATCACCGGCACCCGGGCAATGTCGGGCTCGGCGGCGATCAGCTTGAGGTAGGTGGTCATCGCGTGGACCGCGTCGAGCAGGCCCTCGTCCATGTTGATGTCGATCACCTGGGCGCCGTTCTCGACCTGCTGGCGCGCCACCTCGACCGCCCTGGCATAGTCGCCCGCGAGGATCAGCTTCTTGAACGCGGCCGAGCCGGTGACATTGGTGCGTTCGCCGACGTTGACGAAACGGGTGGAGGAATTGGCATTCATTCTCGTCATCCCCGCGCAGGCGGGGTTCCATCTCCCGCGCTGGCGTTTCGCTGAGGGGTCGTCAGTTGGGTTCCCGCCTGCGCGGGAATGACGACTGTAGGGTTATCACGCCGCCATGGTGAACGGCTCGAGGCCCGCAAGCCGCGTCATCGGCTCCAGCACCGGCAGCCTGCGCGGGGGGAGGCCCTGCACGGCCTGCGCCATGGCGGCGATGTGGGCCGGGGTCGATCCGCAGCAGCCGCCCAGCACGTTGACCTGGCGGTGGTCGGCCCATTCCCTGACCAGCCCGGCGGTGGTGTCGGGCATCTCGTCATAGGCGCCGAGTTCGTTCGGCAGACCGGCGTTGGGATAGACCATGATCAGGGTGTCGGCGATCTCGCTCAGCGCCTTGACGTGCGGGCGCAGCTGGGTGGCGCCGAACGAGCAGTTGAGGCCCACCGTCAACGGCTTGGCGTGGCGCACCGCGTGCCAGAAGGCCTCGACCGTGTGGCCCGACAGGTTGCGGCCCGAAAGGTCGGTCAGCGTCATGGACAGCATGATCGGCACCGCGTGGCCCAGCTCCTGCTCCAGCTTGCGCACGGCCATGATCCCGGCCTTGGCGTTCAGCGTGTCGAACACCGTCTCGATCAGGATGAAGTCCGCTCCGCCCTCGACAAGCGCGCGGGCCTGTTCGAGGTAGACATCGACCAGCGTGTCCCAGTCGATCTCGCGAAAGCCCGGATCGTTGACGTCGGGGGAGAGCGAAAGGGTCTTGTTGGTCGGGCCGATCGCGCCGGCGACGAAACGCGGACGGCCATCGCGGGCGGCGAATTCGTCGGCGATGCGGCGGGCGAGCTTCGCGCTTTCGACGTTGATCTCGCGCACCAGATGCTCGGCCGCATAGTCGGCCTGGCTGATCCGGTTGGCGGAGAAGGTGTTGGTCTCGGCGATGTCGGCCCCGGCCTCGAAATAGGCGCGGTGGATCGATTCCGGCACCTCGGGCTTGGTCAGCGCAAGGATGTCGTTGTTGCCCTTCTGGTCCTTGGCGAGGCCCAGCGACCCGGCATAGTCCGCCTCGGACAGCTTGAAGTTCTGGATCTCGGTGCCGAAGGCTCCGTCGGTGATCAGGATGCGCCTTGCCGCCTCGGCAAGGAAGGTTTCGCGCGCGCTCATGCTTTCGGCCTCAGTCCCAGCAGGTGGCAGATGGCATAGGCCTGTTCCGCCTTGTTGAGGGTATAGAAATGAAAGTCCCGCACGCCGCCCGCATAGAGCCGGCGGCACAGGTCGGCGGCGGCCACGGCAGCGACGAGGGCGCGCGGCCCGGGGCGATCGTCAAGCCCTTCGAACATCGCCTCCAGCCAGCCGGGGATCTCGGTGTTGCCGCTCATCCGCCGGATTGCCGCGAATTTCGTCACCGGCATGATCCCGGGCAGGATCGGCGCGGTGATCCCGGCCGCCAGCGCCTTGTCGAGGAACCGGAAATAGGCATCGGTCGAATAGAAGAACTGGGTGATCGCCCGGCTAGCCCCGGCATCCAGCTTGCGCTTCAGGTTGTCGAGATCGGCCTCGGCGCTGATGGCCTGGGGGTGAACCTCGGGATAGGCCGCCACCGAAATGTCGAAATCGCGCTGGCGTTGCAACCCTTCGACCAGTTCGGCCGCGCTGGCATAGCCTTCCGGATGGGGCACGAAGCGCCCGCCGTCGGTCGGTGGCGGATCGCCGCGCAGGGCGACGATATGGCGCACGCCGGCCTGCCAGTAGGCCTCGGCGATTTCCCCGATCTCGTCCCGGCTGGCGCCCACGCAGGTGAGATGCGCGGCGGGGACCAGCGCGGTATCTTGCGCGATCCGGGCCACTGTCGCATGGGTCCGCTCACGCGTGGTGCCGCCCGCGCCGTAGGTGACCGATACGAAGCTGGGCGCCAGCGGCTCCAGCGTGCGGATCGCTTCCCACAGCTGGTCCTCCATCTTTTCGCTCTTGGGCGGAAAGAATTCGAACGACACGGAAATATCGCCCGGCAGGCCGGCGAACAGGGGAAGGTCGGGGGAGAGCGTCACGATAGCGCCTTTCGGGCCTGTTCGCGGAGGGCGGGCGCGGGTGCGCGCGTGGCCGTCCAGATCTTCACGGTAAGCGGCTGGCCGGGGATGGCCAGCGGCGGGGCCGGCGCATAGCCGGAGGCGGTGAGCAGCGCCAGCATCTGCTCGTCGGAGAAGCCGAGGCGGGCGTGGGCATGGGCGCTGCGCAGCTCCTCGTGGGCATGGGCGGCAAGGTCGACGATGGCGATCCGCCCACCCGGCCGGGTGACGCGCGCGGCCTCGGCCAGCACGGCCTCCGGCTCCTGCGCATAGTGCAGCACCTGATGGAACAGTACCGTGTCGAAGGCAGCCTCGGCAAAGGGCAGGGCGGTGAAATCGCCCTGTTCCAGGCTGACCTTGCCCGCCGGCAGGTTTTGCAACCGCGCACGGGCGAGCCGCAGCATCTCGGGGCTCTTGTCGAACGCGGTGACCTGATCGGCGCGGGGGCTGAGCAGCTCGGCGATCCGGCCGGTGCCGGTGCCCACGTCGAGCAGCGCGCCGAGCGGGCCGCCGAGCGCCCGCTCCAGCGCCGCCTCTACCGGGCCGTCGGGCGAATGGAGCGAGCGCAGCGTGTCCCATTCGGCGGCGTGGCGGGCGAAATAGGCCTGGGCCTGGGCTTCCCGGGCCGAGCGGATCGCGGCCAGGTGGCGGCGGTCCTCGGCGCAGCGGGCGGCAAAGCCCGCGTCCTCACCCTCGCCGGCGGCGAGCAGCCGCGCGACGGCGGCGCCCAGCGGCGGGGCACGACTTTCGCCGATGGCGATGCGCAGGAACGCCCAAGACCCTTCCCGCCGCCGTTCGGCAAGCCCGGCGTCGCACAGGATCCGGACGTGGCGCGAGACGCGCGGCTGGCTCTGGCCCAGCACCTGCGCCAGTTCGCCTACGGCCAGCTCCATGTCGGCGAGCAGCCGCATGATCCTGAGCCGGGTAGGATCCGCCAGGGCGCGCAGGGTGGGTTCGAGCTTCATTGCGGCCATCATATAAAGATTTCTTTATATGACTTCAAGTCAGCCCGTCCGGGGCTTTGCGGGTTTGCCCCCGGGCCTGCCTTTGGCTAATCAGCAGCCACGAAAGACCACCACTGAGAGGCCCGATACCGTCATGAAGAAACTCGCGCTGTTCACCCTTGCCGTTTCCGCCTCGCTTGCGTTGTCCGCCTGCGGGTCCTCGAACGACGCGAACGAGCAGGCCACACCCGACAACGCGGAGATGCCGGCGGAAGAGCCGCTGAACTCGGTCGCGGCCGAACCGGTGCCCGACAACGGCGCGGAGGCGACCAAGCCGGCCGATCCCAATGCCGGGGCAGCGGCCACCGATGCCGCCGCGAATGCCGCTGCCGCCGCGGCGGACTTCAACGCCGCCGGCGGGGAAGGGGCCGACAAGGCCATCGACCAGGCCGAAAAGAAGATGTGAGGAAAGGGGCGGGCGGCCGTGGTGTTGCCCGCCCTGGCCCGGGAGCCCTGGCCGATGCGACGCCTTGCACCCTTGATCCTGTTGGCGCTGTCCGCCTGTCACAAGGCGGACAATCAGCCCGGGCCCGGCGGCATCACGCAGGGCGAGGCGCGCGGGCTCGACACGGCTGCCGACCGGATCGAAAGCGAAGCGCCGCCCGCCGCCGGAGCCGCGCCCGCACCGCAGGGCGCGCCTAGCCCCGGCCGTTAGGCCGGGATCCTGCCGGCTCGGCCGGGTTCGGGCGCCCGCGCCCGGCAGGATCGGCATGAGCCTTCAGCCGGGCGATCAGCCGGGCGCCAAAGGCTTCGTCCAGCCGGATTGACTTGGCCCGCCCGTCAACCGGGTGCGGCCCCATCCGCACCAGGCCATCGGCAGTCATCCGTTTCAGGAGCTCGTAGAAGGCCCGGCTGGAGAGGCGCGAGGAGAGCGTGGCATCCTTCACGGTGGACCGGCCCTTGCCAAACAGCTGGGCGATCAGCCGGAACTCGTGGCTTAGCAGGCCAAGCCCGAATTCGGCGTGAACGGACCGATCCATGTCGAGAATCGCCGCCAAAAGCGACGCGATGGCCAAACCGTCATCGGGCGAAATTTCGTTCATGTCGTGATCCGGAAAGAAGATAAGCAGTCCACCCTGTTGTACGCGAGGTTGAATTATGCGCCGGCCAAAAGCTTTCATTCCGGATGAAACGGCTCCGGACCTCGCCCGAGTACCGCCTCTGCGACCGTTAATGATAGTTAACTCCAATACCGCATTGTAACATTTTTGCAGGTCCATTTGGAAGTCCCATGTACCGGCATAAAGAGCCGGTAAACCAGATAGCCAATAGAAACGATTGCAGTTCCACGCAGGGAGTACGAAAAGAACATATATATCCGTACAATACCCCGGTTGACTATTAAATTAAGGCGGCTGGGTCTTGGCTTGTTTTTCGTGCGATCCCGCTTGGTGGTAGAGCGGGCGCTCTCCACTCCCGATTTCTGGCTGTTGATCCTCCTGCTGGCCCTGGGCTGCTGGGCAACCGTGGCGATCTGGCGTCGCCGCAACGGTTAGGGTCCGGCACTTTGCTGGCCCCCTAGTCCACCTTCACCTTCCCGCGCCCGGCCTTGATCGAGCCGCGCCGCTGCTTGGCGTCAACCCGCCGGGCCTTGGCCGCCTTGCTCGGCTTGGTCGGACGGCGGGGACGATCGATCACCGTCGCCTCGCGGATCAGCGCGAAAAGCCGTTCGCGCACCTCCTGCCGGTTGCGCAACTGCGATCGGGTCCCTTCGGCCTGCAGGACCAGAACCCCCTCGCGCGTCATCCGCGAACCGGCCAGATCGGCCAGCTTGCGCTTCACCCGGTCGGGCAGGCCGGGCGAGGCCGCCACGTCGAAGCGCAGCTGCACGGCGCTGTCGGTCGTGTTGACGTGCTGACCGCCCGGCCCGCTGGAACGCACGAAGCTTTCGACCAGCTCCTCGCTGTCGATCGAGATGGACCGGGTGATCATGATTGCAGCCATGTCTGCACGCTTACACCATGGCGGGCCGCGATTGAACTTGCCCGGCGCAGCCGGCGGCGACACACATCCGGACCGACAAGAGGGAAGGTCGCCATGGCAAGGCTGCACGACAAGACCGTGATCGTGACCGGGGCCGGCGGGGCGCTGGGTTCGGCCATGGCGCGGGCGGCGGCCCGCGAAGGCGCCCGGCTGCTGCTGGCCGACATCGACCTGCCGGGAGCTCAGGCGCTGGCCGGCGAGCTTGCGGCAACCTCGGCCCACGCGCCGATGGCCTGCCACCTCGATCTTGGCGACCCCGCTTCGGTGGAGGCGATGATCTCCATGGCCGTGGATCGGCTGGGCGGCCTCGACGCGCTCGTCAACAACGCCGCCGATACGGCGATGGTCAAGCGCGACGGCCGGGTCGAGGACATGGACATCGAGGTCTGGGACGAGACCATTCGGGTCAACCTGCGCGGCTCGATGCTGGCGTGCAAGCACGCGATCCCGGCCCTGCGCGCGCGAGGCGGCGGGGCTATCGTCAACATCTCCTCCGGGTCCGCGATCCGGGGCGCAGGGACGATCAGCGCCTATGGCGCGAGCAAGGCCGGGCTGATCGCCCTCAGCCAGTACGTCGCGGCCCAGCACGGGCATGAGGGGATCCGCTGCAACGCGCTGCTGCCCGGCGTCATCATGGTGGCGGGTTCGGCCCGGTTCTTCGGCCCGGTGCGCGATGCCGTGCTGGAGCAGCACCTCAGCCCCCGCCTTGGCGAGCCGGCGGACATTGCCGAGGCGGTGCTGTGGCTGATCGCCGATTCGGGCGCCTATGTTAACGGCCAGGCGATCTCGGTGGACGGCGGCGCCAATTCGCACGCCTGCTTCTACATGAACCTGCCGCTGAAGGCTTAGGGAGCCTCGGTCCTGACCCTAGCCTTCGCCGAAACCAAGCGCTGCGAAGTCCGCGGGCAGGGGCGCGGCGGCCACCACCGGCTCCTTGCCCTCGCGCGGGATGATGAGGCCGGCGGCGTGCAGCATCGTGCGGGCTGCGCCCTTGCCGGTGCCGTAGATCGGATCGCCAAGCAGCGGGTGGCCGAACGCGAGGGCGGCGTGGACACGGATCTGGTGAGTGCGGCCGGTTTCGGGGCGGAACTCGACCAGGGTGTTGCCGCCGTGCTCCATCAGCTTGCGCCAGTGCGTGATCGCGGGCTTGCCCTTTTTCGCCGCGATCATCCGCCAGCCTTCCTTGGCCGAACTGATCTTGCTGAGCGAGAGCGAGATGGTGCCTTCCTCCCCGGCAATCGGCCCGGCGACGATCCCGAGATAGCGCTTTTCCACCAGCCGCGCCTCGAAGGCGGCGGCAAAGCGCTTCAGCGCCTTTGGATTGCGGGCCAGCAACAGGCAACCCGAGGTATCGCGGTCGAGCCGGTGGACCGGCACGGGCGGGCGGTGGAAGCCGAGCCGCAGCTCGGGGAGCCGATCCTCCAGGCTGATCCCGCCGGCGCGGGGCTGGTCGAGCGGGAGGCCGGCCGGCTTGTCGATAACCAGCGCTTCGCCGTCTTCGAACAGGATGGAAAGGCCGCTCATGCCAGGGCCGCCGCGATCCGGCGGAAGGCTTCCTCAAGCTTGGCCTCGTCGGCGGCGAAGCTGATGCGGAAGCCGTCGCGCCCGCCGAAGGCCGAGGCGGCGACGACAGCGACGCCGTGTTCGAGGAGGTGCAGGGCCAGCGCCGTATCGTCTCCGAACCGGGCCATGTGCGGGGCCGCGTCGATCATGCAGTAGAACGCCCCGTCCGGGACCGGGGTGGTGAGGCCGGGGATCGCGTTGATCGACGCGACGCACAGGTCACGCCGCGCCCGGAACCGCTCGCGCCAGTCGGCCAGGAAGTCCTGCGGCCCGGCAAAGGCCGCGACGGCGGCGGCCTGGCTGATCGAGCAGGGATTGCCGCAGACGTGGCTCTGCAGCTTGCCCATGGCGGCGATCAGCCAGGCCGGCCCGGTCGCCACGCCGATGCGGAAGCCGGTCATCGCATGGCTCTTGGATACGCCCGAAACCGTGAGCACGCGGTCCGCCAGGTCGGGGCATTCGGCGGCCAGGGTAGCATGAGCGCCGGGGGTGTAGCGCAGCGGCGCGTAGATGTCGTCGCTCAGCACCAGCAGCTGCGGGTGGCGGCGCAGCACCTTGCCCAGGGCGCGCAGCTCCTCGGCCGGGTAGGTCGCGCCTGTCGGGTTGCCCGGGCTGTTCAGCAGCAGCCAGCGGCTGCGCGGGGTGATCGCCGCCTCGAGCTGGGCCGGGGTGATGCGAAAGCCGCCGGCCGCCGTGGTCGGCAGGTCGATCACGCTGGCCCCGGCGAAGCGGACGATCTCCGGATAGGACACCCACCACGGGCTCGGCACCAGCACCTCGTCGCCGGGATCGAGCGTGGCGAGGAGGGCGAGGAAGATCGACTGCTTGCCGCCGTTGCTGGCGATCACCCGCGCCGCCTCGGTCGCTATGCCAAGATCGCGGTGGAAGTGCAGCGCGGCGGCTTTGCGCAGGGCCTGGGTCCCGGCGACGGCGGTGTAGCGTGTATCGCCCGCGTCGAGCGCATCCTTGGCGGCCTGGACGACGTGCGGCGGGGTGGCGAAATCGGGCTCGCCGACCGACAGCGAGAGGATGTCGCGCCCGGCGGCGCGCAGTTCGATCGCGCGGTCGGTCATCGCGTTGGTGCCGGATGGCGCGATCCGCGCAAGGGCGGCGCTGGTCCGGGTTACGGCGGAGGTCATGGTCAGTCCTTCAGGCGGGCCGGCATCAGCCCGCGCACCGCATTGCCGATGAGGAAGCCGGCGGCAAGGTCTTCGAGCGCAAGGTCGGCCTCCCGCGCCTTCCCGCTGTCGATCAGCGAGCGGCGCAGCACGCCGGGGAGGAGGCCGCGGCCGAGCGGCGGAGTCAGCAGCACGCCGCCCTGTTCCACGAACAGGTTGGTGAAGCTTCCCTCGGTCAGCAGTCCGTCGTCCCGCACGAGGAGGGCCTCGTCCGCGCCGGCGCCTTTCGCGGCGCGCAGGGCGGCTGCATAGAACGAGCGATCCGTGGTCTTGTGCGCCAGTCGCCAGTCACCGGCATCGACGGGCAAGCGCAGGACCACGCAGCGGGCCTCGCGGCCCAGCGCGGGCGGCAGCTGCCCCGCCTCCAGCGCGTGCGCGCCGCTGCGGGCAATTGACAGGCGCACGCGCGCGGGCTCCTCCAGCTCGAAGCACAGGGCCTGGATTGCGTTGCGCACGGCGTGGCGATCAAACGAGAAGCCGAGCGTGGTCGCACTGGCGCGCAGCCGCTCAAGGTGCAGCTCGAGCAGCGGAATGCCGTCGTCGGGGGAGAAACCCATGGTCTCGATCAGGTCGAATCCACCGCCCGATGCCCGCACGAAACCCCCTTTGACCAGGCACTCCCGCCACTCGGTCATGCCATCCGAATCCGCCACCAGCCCCGAGCCGACGCCGAGCACCGCGCGGCCGGTCCCGTTCTCGCCGGGGATCAGCCGCAGGGTCCGGATTGCCACATTGAAGGCCGCGCCTCCAGCCCCCTGAGCGCCGGGCGGATCGATTCGCCCGATCGCCCCGCAATAGGGCCCGCGCGCGTCGCGCTCGGCCGCGTCGATCAGCTCCATCGCGCGGATCTTGGGCGCGCCGGTGATCGAGCCGCAGGGAAACAGGGCGCGCAGCACGTCCACGGCGCCAAGCCCGGGCCGCAGCCGGGCGCGGACGGTGGAGACCATCTGGTGCACGGTGGGATAGGTCTCGATCGCGAAGGCCCGCTCCGCCCGGACCGAGCCCGGCTCGGCCACGCGCGAGAGATCGTTGCGCATGAGGTCGAGGATCATCAGGTTCTCGGCCCGGTCCTTGGCGGACTCCGCCAGATCGCGCACGGCCTGCGCATCGGCGGCGGGATCGGCGTGGCGGGGACGCGTGCCCTTCATCGGCCGCACGGTCAGCCGGTCTGCGGACAGGGCGAAGAACAGCTCCGGCGAAAGGCTCAGCAGCCACTGCGCGCCGTCGAACAGCAGGGCACCGTGCCCCGCCGCAGATGGGCGCCGTAGCCGCGCGTAAAGCGCCAGCGGATCGCCCCGCCAGGTGCCGGCAAGCGGGAAAGTGAGGTTCGCCTGGTAGATGTCGCCGGCCAGGATCGCCTCGTGCACGCGGGCGAAGTCCTGCAGGTAGCGGGCGGGGGACAATGCCGGATCGAGCGGCGAAAGACTCGCCTCGCCACGGGCGCGCGCGGCAAGCCAGCCAGGCACGTCGCCCGGCGCGATTTCCTCGTACCCGTCGAACGCGCCGAACCACAGCAGCGGCCCGCCCGCTCCGCCCCGCCGCGCGGCCCGCCCGGCAAGGCGCGGCTCAAGCGCGAGACCAGCTTCATAGGCAAGGTATCCGGCAAGGTGAGCGCCCGACCGGGCGAGCGCCTCGATCCGGGAGAACGCGGGTTCCACCTCGGCCGCTTCGTGCGCGACGATGGTCTCGGCCGCGCTGGAATAGAACCGGGCCGGACGAGCACCTTCGGCCCGGCCGTCGTCGAACAGGATGCAGGGGCCGGGCGGGAGCGATGCGATCATGGAGCGCCGGCTTGTAGTGCGCTTGCAGCCCCGTTGCAAAAGGCCCCTTTGGCGGCCTAGGCTGGCCCCGCGACCCGGCCCGCATGGCCCGCAGCGGAGAACACTGCCCATGGACGATATCTTCCTCGGCCTTGCCAGCAACGGCGAACGGCAAGTCCTCCACCTTGGCCGGGCCAACCGGCACGGTCTGGTGGCCGGGGCGACCGGGACCGGGAAAACCGTGACTCTCCAGACCATTGCCGAACAGTTCTCGGCAGCCGGCGTGCCGGTGTTCCTTGCTGACGTGAAGGGCGACCTGTCGGGCATCTGCATGCCGGGCAGCCACGAGTTCAAGCATGCCGACGCGCTGGAGCAGCGCGCAAAGGACCTAGGCATCGCCGACTATGGCTACCACGACAATCCCGCGGTTTTCTGGGACTTGTATGGCGAAAAGGGCCACCCGATCCGCACCACGATCTCGGAAATGGGACCGCTGCTGCTCGCCCGGCTGCTGGGGCTCAACGACACCCAGGAGGGCGTGCTCAACATCGCCTTCCGCTATGCCGACGACAATGGCCTGCTGCTGCTGGACTTCGCTGATCTCCAGCAGGTGCTGATCGCCTGCGCCGAACAGGCGAGCGCCCTCGCGACGAAGTACGGCAACATCTCGAAGGCGAGCGTGGGCACGATCCAGCGCCAGCTGCTGGCCTTCGAAAGCCAGGGGGCGGACCGGTTCTTTGGTGAGCCGGCGTTCGAGATCAATGACTTCATCAAGACGGACGAGCAGGGGCGCGGCTACATCAACGTCCTTTCTGCCGACAAGCTGATGCAGAGCCCCAAGCTCTACTCCACCTTCCTGCTCTGGCTGCTGTCCGAGCTGTTCGAGGCCCTGCCCGAGGTCGGCGATCCTGAGAAGCCCACTCTCGTGTTCTTCTTCGACGAGGCCCACCTGCTGTTCGACGATGCGCCCGATGCGCTGTTCGATACGATCGAGCAGGTGGTGCGTCTGATTCGCTCCAAGGGGGTCGGGGTCTACTTCATCTCGCAGAATCCCATCGACATTCCCGAGAAGGTGGCCGGCCAGCTCGGCAACCGCGTCCAGCACGCGCTCAGGGCCTTCACTCCGCGCGACCAGCGCGCGATCAAGGCCGCGGCCGAAACCTTCCGCATCAACCCGGAGCTCAAGGTCGAACAGGTCATCACCGAGCTGAAGGTGGGCGAGGCGCTGGTCTCGACGCTCGATCCGGACGGGGCGCCCAGCGTTGTCCAGCGCACGCTGATCGCGCCACCGCGTTCGCGGCTCGGCCCGGTGACTGACAAGGAGCGGGCGATCATCCAGTCGATCAGCCCGTTCTCCGGCAAGTACGATACGGCGGTGAACCGGGATAGCGCGGCCGAGGTCCTGCAGCAGAAGGCGCAGGACGCCGCCGCCGCCGCGCAGGTGGTGGCCGAACAGGGCGCCGAGGCGCAGCGGGCGCAGCCGCGCCAGACGCCTTCGTTGTGGGGCAAGGCGGGCAAGGCGGCGATGGGCGCGGTGGCCGCCTCGGCCGGTTCGGTCATCGCGGCGGAGCTGACCGGGCGGAAATCCCGCGCCTCGCCCATGGCTTCGGCGGCCAGCGCCGTGGTCGGGACGATCGCCACGCAGATCGGCGGCGCCGCTCTCGGGCGCTTCGCGCGTGGGCTGATGGGCGGGCTGCTGCGCTAGCGGCCCATCAGCACCTTCGGGGCAGGCGCAAGGTGGCCTCCAGGCCGCAGATGCGGCCATCGGCCCCGATCCGGTTTGCCAGTTCGAGCATGCCGCCGTGCTGCTCGGCAATGGCGCGGGCAAGGGTGAGGCCAAGCCCGGCGCCGCCGGTCTCGGAATTGCGCGAAGGTTCGCCCCGGGTGAAGGGCTCCAGCATGAGGGCGATCTTGTCCTCGGGAATGCCCGGACCGTCGTCGGCGATGCGGATGATCGCGGTTTCGCCCTGCCGCTCCAGGCTGACGCGGGCGACCTTGCCGTAGCGGACGGCATTGCCGATCAGGTTGCGCAAGGCGCGGCGGATCCAGGTCGGCCGCAGCGGCAGAGCGATGCGGGTCGTTTCGCCCAGCTCCACCGGATCGGACATGTCCTCGAACTCCTCCACCACCGATGCGACGAGGGCAGACAGTTCGGTCATCTCCATCGCATCGGTCGGCCGGCCCACCCGGGCCAGCGAGAGAATGTCATCGAGCGTGCGGGCAATGTCCTCGATCGTGCCGGCCATGCGCTGGCGCTCGACAGCGTCCTCCACCGTCTCGATCCGCACCCGTAGCGCGGCCAGCGGGGTCTTGAGGTCGTGGCCAATGGCGCCGAGCATCACGTCCTTCTCATCCAGCAGGGCACTGATCCGCCATTCCATAGCGTTGTGCGCCTCGATCAGCCGGGCAATGTCGTCGGGCCCTTCGGGCGCAAGCTGGCCGTCGGCATCGCGGGTCTGGGCGAAGTGTTCGAGGCGGTTGGTGAGCGCTGCGAGAGGTCGGGTGATCCGGCGCAGGAGCAGCCACATCGCGCCGACAAGGACGGCATAGATGAACAGCGTCTGCCCGAACAGCGATTGCAGCATCAGCCGCTCGGCCGGAGGAATGAACACGCGTGTGACCAACCACTGCGGGGAGGATGGCTGGCGCAACCCGGCGATCAGCACCTTGTCCGGCGGCGTGGAGCCTGCACCGTTCACGCGCCAGTAGCGGGCAAGGGCGCGCGGATCTTGGCTGATCGGCCGGTGGAACACGACGAGATCGGCAACCGGCACGTCCTGTTCGGCCAGGATCTGGCGCAGTTCGGCCTCTTCCTCGTGTTCGCGCCGTTCGCCCGAGCGCACCGGCGAGGCGTTGGTCAGTTCGAGCCGGCCGCCGGGCAGCCGGTGCCGCCCCGCCATGCGAGCCGGAAGGGGCGGCCCATTGTCGTCCGGCTCGCCCTTCGCGGCGATGATCAGGCGGAAGGCCGCGCTGTGCACGAGGGCGCCCTCGATACGTTCGTGCTGGGCACGATAGAGGAGCAGCGCTCCCAGGCCCTGCGCCAGGAACAGCGCCAGGGCGATCGCGAGCAGGACCTGCCCGCGGAGCGAGCGGGGCCACAGCCACTCGAGGGGGCGCCGTAGGGCGACCGGATCTTCGTTCATGTGCCGGAGTTCGGCCGACGGCGCACTTCGGCCGCCAGCATGTAGCCCCCGCCCCAGACCGTCTGGATGAGCTGCGGGTTGCGGCTGTCCGCCTCGATCTTGCGGCGCAGGCGGCTGACCTGGTTATCGACGGCGCGATCGAACAGGTGCGCTTCCCGGCCCTGGACCATCTCGAGCAGGCGGTCGCGGTCAAGCACCTGACGCGGGTGTTCGAGGAAGGCCATCAGCAGCCGGAACTCCGCCGAGGAAATCGCGACGACGGCGCCTTCCGCATCGGTCAGGCGGCGCTTCAGCGGGTCGAGCGTCCAGCCTTCGAAGGTGAACAACTCCTCCTCGCCCTCCGCGGGCGAGCGGTTCGCGCGGCGCAACACGGAACGGATGCGGGCCACCAGTTCGCGCGGCTCGAACGGCTTCACCACATAGTCGTCCGCGCCGATTTCGAGGCCGACGATGCGGTCGGTCGCCTCGCCCCGCGCGGTGAGGAAGATCGTCGGCAGGTGCCGCGATTCGACGAGGTGCCGGCACAGCGAGAGGCCATCCTCCCCCGGCATCATGATATCGAGCAGGACGAGGTCGGGCGCGCCCTCGCGCAGCACCTCGCGCGCCTCGGCCGCATTGCCGGCCTGGTCTACGGCAAACCCCTGGCGCACGAGATATTCGGCCAGGGGTTCGCGCAGAGATGCCTCGTCATCGACGATCAGCAGGCGGATGGGGGCGGCATCGGTCATCTCACCGTTCATGGCACGGTCCGGTGCGCCTGTCAGTCACCTGAGGGAGGACCGCCGTCCCCACCGCCCATTCCACCGGCCATCCGCTCCATCATGCGCTGGCGCATGGCCTCCATCGCGGCCTTGCGTTCAGCGGCGGTGAGCTGGCCGTCATGGTTGGCGTCCATCCGGTCAAACCGGCGCAGTTGCGCGGCCACGAACTCGTCCTTGGTGACCTTGCCGTCGCCGTTGGGGTCCATCATGCTGCGCATGCGATCGCCCCGGCCGCGCCGCTCGGCACCGGCAGCGCCTCCGTCCGGGCGGTAGGGCCGGGCAGCGGCCAGCTCTTCCGGGGAGAGGTTGCCGTCGTGGTTGGTGTCCAGCGCATCGAACCGGCGCCCGGCGTCGGTCTCGGCATCCTTGCGGGCGATGATCGCATCGCCGAAGGGGTCCGGCCGCGGCGCCCATTGCGCGAAGGCGGGAGCGGCAACGGCCAGTCCGGCGCCGGCCAGGAACGCCACAGTAGCCTTGCGCCGGAAGGGGTGCATCACTGGCCTCCCTGCGGCATCGGTTGATTACCCGGCATGGCATGGTCCATCATCCTGCCATGCATGCGCTCCATCGCGGCCAGCATGGCGGCGCGGCGCTCTTCCGGGGTGAGCTTGCCGTCGTGATTCGCGTCGGCCGCATCGAAGCGTGCGAGGGCGCCGGCGACGAATTCGTCGCGGGTGATCACCCGATCGCCGTTGGCATCCATCTTGCCGAGCCGGTGCATGGCCATCATCGCCATCATGCCGCGCCCGTGGCCGCCGTGCGCGCTGGCCCGGTCCATCTTGTCGCCGTCCATCCTGTCTTCATGCGCCATGGGGCCGGCGTGGCCCGCGATGAACTCGTCGCGCGAGAGGACTCCGTCGTGGTTGGTGTCCATCCGGTCGAACCGCTGCGCCATCCGCGCGGCACGGTCAGCCTTGTCGAGCTTGCCGTCCTTGTTCGCGTCAAGCCGGTCGAACATGGCAAGGGCCTTGGCCTGGGCCTCGGCCCGGGTGATCGTGGCATCGCCAAAAGGATCGCGGTGCATCGTGCCGCCAGGCGCGGCCTGGGCAGCGATTGCCAAGCCGCCGGTCAGGGCCAGCGAACCTGCGCACAGCGCAAGGTGGAAGGGTCTCATGGCTGCTCTCTCCGTCCAGTGCGGAAGCCGCCGCCCCGGATCCAGGGGAGGGAGGGTGTACCACGGGGTGGCAGCTTCCAGACTCGCTTCTACCGCTCAAGTGTCGCGCGATTATGCCACCGGACGGGTTTATTGTCGCCAATTGTCGCCCGATTCAGAGCGGGAGCGGGGCGCACTGCTCCTCAAGCCAGGCCAGCGCCTCTCCCTCCACCAGCGGGCCGATCGTCTGCAGCACGCGGGCATGGTAGGCGTTCCACCAGGCGATCTCGCCCGGCTCGAGGATGGCGGGGCTGAGCAGCCGGCGTTCGATCGGCACGAGGGTGAGAGTTTCGAAGCCGAGGAAGGCGTCTTCCGCTCCTTCCAGGGCGCGCTCCTCGACCAGGACGAGGTTCTCGATGCGGATGCCGTATTCGCCGGCCTTGTAGTAGCCCGGCTCGTTGGAGACGATCATGCCCGGTAGCAGCGCCTGCTCGGCCGTGCCGGTGTTGCGGGCGATCCGCTGCGGCCCTTCGTGGACCGACAGGAACGAGCCGACCCCGTGCCCGGTGCCATGGGCGAAATCGAGCCCGGCGTGCCACAGGAACTGGCGCGCTAGCGTATCGAGTTGGCTGCCGAGGGTCCCTGCCGGGAAGGTCGCACGGGCAAGGGCGATGTGGCCCTTGAGAACGCGGGTGAAGCGGTCGCGCACTTCGGCACCGGGTTCGTCCGGCCCGATCCAGCAAGTGCGGGTTATGTCGGTCGTGCCGTCGGCATATTGCCCGCCGGAATCGACAAGGTAGACGCTACCCGGCTCCAGCCTGCGGTTGGTGTCCTCGCTGACGCGGTAATGGACCACGGCGCCGTTCGGGCCGGCGCCGGAGATCGTGTCGAACGATAGGTCGACCAGCTTGCCGCTTTCTGCACGGAAGGCATGGAGGCGATCGGCGGCGGCCATTTCGCTGAGGGTGCCGCGCGGAGCTTCCGCCGAAAGCCAACGCAGGAAGCGGACCATGGCGGCGCCATCGCGGGCCTGTGCGGCGCGGTGGCCGGCGATCTCCACCGGGTTCTTGACCGCCTTGGGCAGGACGGTGGGATCGGTCGCCTCGACGATCTTCGCGCCGCCCGCAGCGAGCGCGGCGAAGATGGCCGCGACGCTGCGCTCCGGATCGACCGCCACGGTCTTGCCAGAAAGCGCGTGGAGGGCGTCGGCAAAAGAGTCGCGCGGGCGCAGGCGGACTTCGGGGCCGAGGTGGCGCTCAAGCTCGGCGGTTACCTTTTCAGGCCCTATGAACAGGTCGGCCGAACCGTCCGCATGGACCAGCGCGAAGGCGAGGGTGACCGGCGTGCGCTCCACGTCGGAGCCGCGCAGGTTGAACAGCCAGGCGACCGAATCGAGCGCGGCGACGACCACGGAGTCGGCCCGCCGGTCGGCGAGCCACGCTGCCACGGCGGCGCGCTTGGCGGCGCTGTCCTGCCCGGCGAATTCGGCGCCGTGGGCAAAGGCCGGCGCGGCCGAGGGGGCTGGGCGGTCAGGCCAGATGGCGTCGATCGGGTTGGCCTCCACCGGGACCAGCGCGGCGCCCTTCTCGGCAAGGGTGGCCGCGGCGGTATCGGCCCAGCGCTTGCCGTGGAGCCAGGCATCGTAGCCAATCCTCGCACCCTCGGGAGCATTGGCGGCGACCCATTTGGCCGGCGAGGTCTGCGGCACGCTTTCGTAAGCGTAGAGCCGCCCGTCCACCTGGTCGCGCACCTGCAGCGTGTAGCGGCCGTCGACGAAGATCGCCGCCTTGTCCTTCAGGACCACGGCGGTTCCGGCGGAGCCGAGGAACCCGGTCAGCCAGGCGAGCCGCTGGGCATAGCCGCCGACATATTCGCTCATGTGCTCGTCCGAGAGCGGGACGACGAACCCGTCGAGCCTCGCCGCATCAAGCTGGCGGCGCAGGGCGTCGAGACGGGCTTCGGCAGGGATCATCAGCATGGATCGGCGGGTCCGGGTTGCGGTACTTGAGGGTCCAACATAGATGCGGGGGATGGCAAGTTCCACTCCCAGTCGCCCCGCAGGCAGCCCGCCCGTTGCCGCAAGGCGCCCGCACACCTTCACTCACCACGGCATTACCGTCAGCGACGACTACGCCTGGCTGCGTGATCCCGGCTATCCGGAGGTCAAGGATCCCGAGGTGCTTGCCTACCTCGAGGCCGAGAACGCCTGGTTCGAAGCGCGGATGGAGCCGCACAAGGGCCTGCAGGACCGGTTGTTCACCGAGATGCGGGCGCGGATCAAGGAAGCGGACAAGTCGGTCCCGCAGAAGGACGGGGACTGGTTTTACTGGATCGAGTTCGAGGAAAGGGCCGAATACAAGAAGTGGTGGCGCCGGCCGGTGGCCGGGGGCGCGGACGAGCTGATCCTTGACGAGGTGGCGCTGGCCGCGGGCAAGGACTACTTCCGCGTCGGCGCCCTTTCGGTCAGCAAAGGCGGGGGCCTGCTCGCCTATTCGGTGGACGACAACGGGTCGGAGCGGTTCACCGCGCGGATCAAGGACCTTGCCTCGGGCGAACACCTGCCGGACGAGATCCCCGGCACGCTTTCGGCGCTGGTCTGGGTCGCGCGGGACAGGGGGCTGGTCTACTCGCTGGCGAACGAGCAATGGCGCACCGACAACGCCCGGCTGCACTGGCTTGGCCAGCCGCCCGAATCGGATGTCGAGCTCTACCACGAGGACGACGAGGGCTTTCGCGTCGGCTCCGGCCTGACCGCCAACGAGGAATGGCTGGTGATCTCGGCCAGCGATCACGAGACCAGTGAGGTACGCCTCGTGCCCGTAGCCGATCCGCTGGCCAGGCCGCTGCTGGTGAAGTCCCGCCGTGCGGGGGTTGAATACGATGTCGACGTGCGCGGCGAGACCCTGTTCATCCACGCCAACGACACACATGAGAACTTCCGGCTGGCAACGGCCTCCCTTGCGGCGCCGGGCGATTGGACGACCCTGATCGAAGGGACCGACGCGTTCTACCTTACCGGCTTCGAGCTGTTCCGCGACTTCTACGTCGTCGAGGGACGGCTGGGCGGGCTCGACCAGATCGAGGTACGGTATTACGACGAGCCGGACCGGATCGAGCAGATCGTCTTCCCCGAAGCGAGCTACGATGCTGGTTTGGGCGACAATCCGGAATGGGATTCCACCGTCCTGCGGCTCGGCTACGAATCGATGGTCAGCCCGGCGACGACCTACGACTACCACGTGGCCGAGCGCCGGTTGGAAGTGCTGAAGGTGCAGGAAATCCCCTCCGGCTACGACGCCTCGCTCTACGTGACCGAGCGCCTGGAGATCCCGGCGCGTGACGGGACGGCGATCCCGGTCAGCCTTGTCATGCGAAGGGACCGGGAGGCGCTGAACGGCGGGGTGGCGGGGCCACTGCACCTTTATGGCTACGGTGCGTATGGTATCGCGATTCCGCCGGGGTTTTCAACGACGCGGCTCAGTCTGGTCGATCGGGGCTTCGCCTATGCGATAGCGCATATCCGCGGCGGGGACGATCTGGGGCGAGCCTGGTACAAGGCCGGCAAGCTGGAGCGGCGCACCAACGCCTTCACCGATTTCGTCGACGTCGCGCGCGGGCTGATCGCGCTGGGCCATACCGTGCCGGGCCGCATCTCGATTTCGGGCGGCTCGGCCGGAGGCGAGCTGATGGGGGCGGTGATGAACTCCGATCCCGAGCTGTGGGGCGCGGTCGTCGCTCACGTGCCCTTCGTTGACGTGCTCAGCACGATGCTGGACGAAAGCCTGCCGCTGACCCCCGGTGAATGGCCGGAGTGGGGCAACCCGATCGAGGACAAGGCGGCCTTCGAGCTGATCCGCAGCTACAGCCCCTATGATCAGGTGGAGGCCAAGGCCTATCCCCCGCTGCTCGTCACCGCCGGGCTCAACGATCCGCGCGTGACCTACTGGGAGCCGGCCAAGTGGGTCGCCCGGCTGCGCGCGGTAAAGACCGACGACAACGAGCTTCTGCTGAAGACCAACATGGGCGCGGGCCACGGCGGCAAGTCCGGTCGGTTTGAATCGCTGCGCGAAACGGCCGAGGAGTTCGCCTTCATCCTCTGGCAGCTCGGGGTCGAGGACAGGGCCTGATCCGGTCCCTCAGCCGGGGAGGGTGAACAGTCGCTCCCTCAGGCCGTGGAAGCAGGTGCAGCCATGGGCCTCCGGATCGGCAGTGCCGACAATCCGTTCCTCCTCGGAGGCGGCCCAGCAGATTTCCTCGATCGGGGCGAGGCGCTGGTCACGGATGGACCAGAAGGTGCGCAGGCGCGGCCGGGTCGGGTCGGCAAGGTTGGGTTCGACCACCATGGCCAGGCGGCCGGAAGAGAGCAGGACCACCGATCCTACCGGATGGATGCCGACCGCGTCGACGAAGGCCGCGAGGATCTCCGCGTCGAAGAAGCTGGCAAGGCTGCGCAGTTGCGCGATCGCGGCGCCCGGATCCAGTCCGGCCCCGACGAGGGTGTCGTTCACCAGCCAGTCGTAGGTGTCGCAAATCGCCGCCATGCGGCTGAACCGGCCGATCTCGTCGCCCCGAAGGCCCCGCGGATAGCCGCTTCCGTCCATGCGTTCGTGGTGTTCGAGAGCGGCACGTGCCACCTCGTGATCCAGGCCCGCCGCCGCAAGGAGCCCGTAGCCGAGCTGCGCGTGCTCGGCAAAGACGGCCTCCTCGATCCGGCGAAAATCCCCGCCGAGCGAGGCAAGGTCGCAGGGCAGGTGGCTGACGCCAAGGTCGATCAGCAGGCCCGCCATCCCGGCCAGCTTGATCTCCTTGGCGGGCAGCTTCATCTGCCGACCGAGCGAGATCATCAGGGCGCTGACCGCAAGAGCGTGGCGGTAGACGAATTCAAAGTCCCGCTTGCAGCGCATCCGGCCGTTAAAGGCATGGGGGTTGCGCTGCACCGAGGCGAAGATGTCGTCCACCACGGGGGCGAGCGCCGCCGCATTGATGGACTTGCCCAGCCGCGCCTCCAGGAAGACCCGGCTGATCAGCTTGCGGGATCGTTCGGCGGCCTGCCGCGCGGTGCCGAACTCGCGCGAGAAGGGCTGCTGTTCCGAGCCCGGTTCCGGATCGGTGGTCCGGCTCGTCTCCGGCGCGGAGAGGGTCTGCCGGCTTGCCTGGCTGCGCCGGACGGCAGAGCGGAGGGCGGTGCCAGACGGCGTGGACGAGGCGGCCTTGCCGGACACTCGCCTCGGTGTGGACGGGCGTACGTCGAGCCCCCGTTCGGTGTCGATAACCACGGCGGGAACCGCGCTGGTCAGCAGGCTGTCCAGCGTGCGCTCGTCCGAAAGCAGGAACTTCGATTTCCAGAACGGATGCTTGAACCAGCTGCCCTCCAGCTTGTGGACGAACATCCCCAATTCGAGATCGGAAATATCTATGCGCTTCAACATGCTCTCGACCGGCCCTCTGGTCCCCTGCGTCGGGCGAAGTCTACTCCCCGCTCGGTTGCTCGCAGGAAAACACGGCCTAGGCGCAAATGCGTAAGGCCAAGGCCAATCCCGGTTCGGCCCGGAATCTTACCGCAGCCATAACCTTCTTTGTTGAGTGCGATTCAAGCTCTCTGCCCTATCGCATCAGGGTTCCTACGTAGCGGACCGCTGGAGCCGTTAGCCATGCCTGAGACGAGACTTGGACATCGGGTTCCAATGCCGCCCGCCGAACAGCGCTACGGGCCGCGGATAAACCTGTTGATCCGACCCGCGAAGCTCGTCACCCCGGCAGGCGAGTTCCTGTGCGTGATGCGCGACGTTTCTGCCGGAGGGTGCAAGGTGCACCTGTTCCATCCTTTGCCCGATAGCCCGGCCATGGTGCTCGAGCTCGGCAACGGCGATCGCTACGATGTCGAACCGGTGTGGATCCGCGACGACAAGGCCGGATTGCGGTTTGTGAACCCCGTTCCGGTCGAATACCTGCTCAACGAAGAAGGCGTGTTCCGAAAGCGGCCCGTGCGGCTCAGGGTCTGCGTTCCCGCGGTCATCGTTGCCGGCCGCGACGCGTGCCCGGTCACGCTGCGCGACATCAGCCAGCAGGGCGCCCGAGTTGAGGGTGAAGCGGCGGTTGCCGTGGACCAGCGCGTGCGCCTGGAGATTCCCGGCATCGCGAACGTTGTCGCCAAGGTGCGCTGGAAGCGGTCCGGGGCGCTAGGCCTCGTTTTCGAGCAGACCTACCGCCTCGACGAACTGGCCGGCGTGGTGATGAAGCTACAGGGCTAGGGCCCGGACGGCGTCCGCGCCTGGGGGCTGAACCTCAGCGCGAGCCCGTTGATGCAGTAACGCAGCCCCGTCGGGCGCGGCCCGTCGCCGAACACGTGCCCCAGGTGCCCGCCGCAACGGACGCAGTGCACTTCACGGCGCAGCTCTCCGCCCGACCAGTCCGCCTCGGTGCCGATTGCTCCGCCCAGCGGGGCCCAGAAGCTGGGCCAGCCCGTATGGCTGTCATACTTGGTGGATGAGGCGAACAGCCGCAGGTCGCAGCCGGCGCACAGGAAGGTGCCCTTGCGGTGCTCGTTCAGCAGGGGGGATGTCCAGGGCGGCTCGGTGCCTTGTTCGCGCAGGATGGCAAATTGCGCCGGAGTGAGCCGCTTGCGCCACTCGGCCGGGGTGAGCTTGAGCGGAAAGTCCTTCGCGCGGGCCGGATCGCCGCAGGCGCCGAGCGCGACCACCGCCGCCACGAAACCCGCGCTGCGCAGGAAGCGCCTGCGGTCGGAACGGGTGGCAAGCGCGTGATTGAGTGAGGGCATGGCATGGCCTTTCCGCGAATGCCGGCACCATAGCCGGTCCGGTCCGGGGAAGGCCAGCGCGCTCCTACCGCGCGGCGGACGAAGATGCGCGCCACTTGCGCCCGCGCACCGGCCCACTCTTCATCACCCGTCGACGGAACAGGCCCGCGCCGACCCGCACGAACAGGGCCACGCACAGGCCCTGGCCGAGCAGGGCCAGCGCGTGCTGGCCAAGGTCAGGCTCCTGCGCGGCGCGAGCCAGCATGGCATAGGGCGAGGAGAACGGCAGGATCGCGGCCGCCTGCTCGATCAGGGCGTGGGGCGTCGCCATGGCGAAACTGGCAAAGAAGAAGACCAGCAACTGAAGCATCGTCACGGGCATCGACAGGGTTTGCACCTCGCGCACGGTGGATGCCATCGATCCGATCGTCAGGAAGACCGAGCCCAGCAGCAGGTAGGCCATCGCGAAATAGGCTGTGCCGAGGGCGAGGAACATCGGCCAGCCGACCGCCGGGGTGGTCAGTTCGCCGAGTGAGCGACCGCCCGACAGCAGGATGGCGCAAATCGCGCTTCCCCAGACGGCCACGCCCACGAAGGAGATGGCCAGCATGGCGAAGAGCTTGCCCAGGAAAACCGCGTCCATCGGAACGGCGGCGGCGAGCACCTCGATGATCTTGTTGGCCTTTTCCTCGACCAGGTTGGACAGGACCATGCCGGCGAGCAGCATGGTGAGGAGGAACAGTACGGTCTGGCCAGCCTGGGCCGTCCGCAGGCGGCCGACCCGGTTGTCCGGCTTGCCCACCACACCCGTATGCCCGAGCGCGACCGCGGGATAGCCCTTCGGCCCGTCCCCCGCGGCTTCGGCGGCCAGCAGCGCGACCGGCCCGCGCCAGTCCTGCAGAAGCTCGTCAGGGCCGGTCAGGACCGGCTCGGCGAGGCTGCCCGTCAGCACCGCATTGGCGATGGCCTGATTCTCCCGCAGCAGATCGGCCGGTCGCGTGGTTCTCGCGCGGGCGGCGGAGAGGTCGACCGTCACCGGGACGGCATCATCCAGTTGCTCGCCGAGGCGGTTCGCGGAGGACATGAAGGCCTTGGTCTCGGCGGGGCTCAGTGCAATGCCCAGAACCGGGTGGCTGGCGCTCTGCTCCACCTTCTGCCCGATGCCGCTGGCGAGGGCCGTGACGAACAGCATGAACAGCGGGCCGAGCAGAAAGGCCACGAAGCTTCGCGACCAGAGCACGGCGCGGAAGTCGCGCTGCGCGACGACCAGCGCGGCGGCAAGCAGGCCGAGGCGGCCGGAACGGGGTTCGCGGGTCACCGGCGGCCCTCCTCTTCCGGATTGTCTTCAAGCGCCCGCGCGGCGGCCTCGCCGGCGATGGCCACGAAGGCATCGTGCAGCCCGCCGCGCTCGATCGACAGCGACAGGATACGCGCCTCGCCCTCGATCAGTGCCTTGAGCAGCGGTTCGACGCCGGTCTCCGGCAGGGGAAAGGAGAAGAAGGCCGTCCCGTCGGCCTTGCGCTGCGCCCGAGCGTCAGCGGGGATCGCCGCCCGCCACGGACCGTCAGCGTCCCCGGTTTCCAGCCGCACCTGCGGTCTGATCCGGTCTCGCGCCAGGTCCACCGGTCCGGCAAAGGGCACCTTGCCCCCGGCAATGATCGCCACCTGATCGCACAGGCGCTCGGCATGGGCGATCACATGGGTGGAGAAGATTACCGTCGTCCCCTCTTCGGCCAGGCGGCGGATCATCTTCTCCAGCTTGCCCTGGTTGAGCGCGTCGAGACCCGAGAAGGGCTCGTCGAAAATGACGAGCCGGGGGTGGTGGACGAGGCAGCTAAGGATCTGGACCTGCTGGGCCATGCCCTTGGAAAGCTGGCGGATCTGCCGATCGGCGGCATAGCCGAGGCCATGCTCTTCCAGCAGTTCCCGGCCCCGGCGCCGGCCTTCGGCCTTGGGCAGGCCGCGCAGCGCGCCGACGAAGGCAATGGCATCGACGGCCTTCATCGAAGGATAGAGCCCGCGTTCCTCGGGGAGGTAGCCGATCAGGTGCGAGACATCGTGCGGACGTTCGGCTCCGAGCACCCGGCGCGTCCCCGCGTCGGGATCGATGATTCCGAGCAGCATGCGCAGAGTGGTCGTCTTGCCCGCGCCGTTGGGCCCCAGGATGCCGTAGATCGCCCCCTCCGGCACGGACAAGTCCACCCCGTCCACGGCCGCGAAGCCGTCGAACCGCTTTACGAGGCCCGAGACTTCGATGGCCAGCCGGCCATTGCTGGCACGGAGTTCGCCGTCGGGCGCGGGCGCATTGCCCGCCACGTTCCATTCACCTAGGTCCATGCGCATGATTGTGGTTGGTAAACTCCGGTTCGTGAAGAGGAGTATACGCGGAGGTGGTTAACGAGGCGGCTATGACGGCCCTGAAAGGGAGCCTTGCCGCCGAGGCCCGGCGGCTTGGCTTCGCGGCCTGCGGAGTCACGCCCGCTGCCGACGATCCGCTGTTCGCCAGCCGCCTTGCAGAATGGCTCGAGCTCGGCATGCAGGGCACGATGGAGTGGATGGCGGCACGCGCACACCATCGCGCCGGTCCGCAGTCCCTGTGGCCCGCGGCCCGCAGCGTCATCGCGCTCGGCATGAGCTACGCCCCGGCCGACGATCCGCTGGCCCTGGCCGGTGAGGGCGATCGCGGCCGGATCTCGGTCTATGCGCAGGGTGGCGATTACCACCACACCGTGAAGAAGGCCCTGAAGGCGCTGGCCCGGTGGCTTGTGGAGGAGGCGCGGCGGGAGGGCCTGGACGATGCCGGGGTCAAGGTCTTCGTCGATACCGCGCCGGTTCCCGAGAAGCCGCTGGCGGCGGCGGCGGGGCTCGGCTGGCAGGGCAAGCACACCAATCTGGTCAGCCGTGCCCACGGATCCTGGCTGTTCCTCGGCGCGATCTACACCACGCTGGACCTGCCGGCCGATGCGCCGGCCGTCGACCGCTGCGGCTCCTGCCGGGCCTGCCAGGATGCATGCCCGACCGATGCCTTCCCCGCGCCCTACCGGCTCGATGCGCGGCGCTGCATTTCCTACCTGACGATCGAGCATGCCGGCCCGGTCCCCGCAGACCTGCGGCCGGCGCTGGGCAACCGGATCTATGGCTGCGACGATTGCCTGGCGGTCTGCCCGTGGAACCGCTTTGCCAGCGCGGCGGCGGCCATGCGTGCCTTCCTGCCGCGGGCCGAACTGGCGGCGCCGCGGCTCGCAGAGCTGCTCGCGCTGGACGATCCGGGCTTCCGCCACCTGTTCTCGGGCTCGCCGATCAAGCGCATCGGTCGCAACCGCTTCGTCCGCAACTGCCTCTACGCTGCCGGCAACGGCGCCGATCCGGCGCTGCTGCCGCAGGTGGAGCGATTGCGAAGCGACCCCGACCCGGTGGTGGCCGAAGCCGCCACCTGGGCAGCGGATCGGATCAGGCCGGCATCAGGTCCTTGAGGGCGACGTTCGTATCGGCCAGTTTGTCGAGGTCCGCAGAGACCCCGGCTTCGACCATCTTGCGGCCTTGCACATAGTCCTTGGTTGAATTCACGCAGTCCAGCGCGATAACCTTGCCGCCCTTCAGGTAGACAATTGAGAAGGCCCGGTTCGCCGGGTCCCCACGGGTCACGGTGGCGTCGTAGCCGACCGACAGCCCGGCCGTCTGCAGGCGGAGGTCATACTGGTTGGACCAGAACCACGGGAAGGCATGGTAGGGCTTTTCCTCGCCGCAGATCGCCTTGGCGACGCAGGTAGCCTGGTCGTTGGCGTTCTGGACCGATTCGACCCGCATGACGACCCCGCCTGCAAAGTCGCAGGCGAAGTTCGCGCAGTCCCCCACGGCATAGATGTCGGGCAGCGAGGTGCGGCAGAATTCGTCCACATCGACGCCGTTGCCACCGGCGGCACCAGCGGCGATCAGCGGCCCGACCGCGGGGACGATGCCGATGCCGACGATCGCCGCATCAGCCGGGATGATCTCGCCCCCGGCCAGCTTGACGCCGGTGATCCGTCCTTCGCCGACGAAACCTTCCATGGAGACGCCGGTGCGCAGGTCCACGCCGTGATCGCGGTGCTCCTTCTCGTAGAAGGCGGACAGTTCCGGGCCGGCCACGCGCGCCAGCACGCGGGGCAGCGCTTCGAGCAGGGTGACCTTGCAGCCAAGCTTGGTGAGGACGGCGGCCGCCTCCAGCCCGATGTAGCCGCCGCCGACGACCACGACGTTGCGAACGCCGCCGTCGATCTCGCCCATCAGCTGGTCGCAGTCGGCCCGGGTGCGGACGGCGTGGATGCCGGCAAGGTCGCCGCCGGGGCAGGCCAGCCGACGCGGGTCGCCGCCGGCCGCCCAGATCAGCTTGCCGTAGCCGAAGGTCTCGCCGGTCGAGAGCGTCAGCGCCTTCGCGGCCGGATCGACCGCGGTAACTTCGGTGCCGAGGTGGAGGTCAACGCCCTTCTCCTCCCAGAAGTGGGGCGGGCGGATGTAGAGCCGGTCAAAGGTCTTCTCGCGGGCGAAGTATTCCTTGGACAGCGGCGGACGCTCGTATGGCGGTTCCGGCTCGCGGCCGATCATTGCGATCGTGCCCGTGAATCCGTTCTGCCTCAAAGCGACGGTGGCCTGCGCTCCGGCATGGCCTGCCCCGACAATGACGACATCGGCTGCGCTCATCTTACCCTGGCTCCCTGCTTCGTTCCCGGCGACTGCGGTTTGCGAAAGGCCAAAAGTGCCGTTTCGTCAAGAACAGACGCCGGGCCGGTCCGCGCCGGGAGAGCTGCCGGGGTCCGATCAGCCCGGTATGACCGCCTGCGCGTCGCGGCCGTCGCCTTGCGGAGCGGCAAGGATATCGCGGGTCTGCACGCCCTTGGCCACGGTATTGGTGGCCGGATCGCCCACCGTGGAGCGGATGCCGGGGGCGGGAGTGCCGGCCCGGCTGATGGCGTTCTGTTCCACCGCGCTGCGCGGCGCGGTGCCGCCGAACAGGGCGTCGAGCGTCTGCTGCTGCAGGTTCGAATCAGTCGGCCGGGGCGCGCCGGGGCGGGGCGGGGTCAGCGAGAAATCGGGCGGGACGACCAGCGGCGCCTGGCGCTGCACGGCGAATTCGTCGGGCCGCGAACGGTTGAACAGGCCCCCGCCGGAACCACAGCCGGCCAGCAGGGCCGAGGCCGAGGCGAGTACGAGAACAGTGTGCAACTTGCGCATGAGGTCAGGTCTCCGAGGGCGCGCGCGCCGATTGGCCGCCCGCATCGTCTTCGCCGCGCTTTTCGCGCGAAAGGAACGAGCGGGCAAGAATTATCAGAACGCCGATGCTGATCGCCGCATCGGCAAGGTTGAAGATGGCGAAGGGGCGGAAGGCGCCGAAGTGGAGGTCGGCATAGTCTGTCACATAGCCGTCCGTCGCCCGGTCGTAGATGTTGCCCAGCGCGCCGCCCGCGACGAGGCCGAGCGCGGCGATCTCGCCCATGGCCTTCTCGTGCAGCATCCAGAACAGCACGCCGGCGGCGATGGCGGCGGTGACGACCACCAGCAGCCAGCGCACCTCCACGCTATTGGCGGTGAGCAGCGAGAAGGAGACGCCGAAGTTCCGGGCATGGCGCAGGTCGAAGAACGGGCAGATGTCGATCACCCCGACCGCCGCCAGCCGGAGCTTCGCGACAAGCAGCCACTTCAGCCCCTGGTCGAGCAGGAAGACCAGCGCGGCGATGCCCAGCCCGGCCAGCCGCCTGCGGCCCACCGTCGTCATGCCGCGACGGCCGTTTCGCAGCGGCCGCACAGCGCGCCGTCTTCCGCCACGTCGGGCAGGAGGCGCCAGCAGCGGCCGCACTTGTGGTCATGGCTGCGCGAGACGGTCACGCCGTCGCCCTGCCCGCGGCGCACTGTCGCGGTGATGAACAGCTCGGCCAGCGCGGCCTCGCTCACCCCCGGCGCCGCATCGGCCGGTACGGTGACCTCCGCCTCCAGGCCGGAGCCCAGCACCTTCTCGCGGCGCAGTGGCTCGATCGCTTCGAGCACCTGCCGGCGCAGACCGCGCAGCTCGGTCCACCGGGCCATGTCGACGCCAGCTTCGGGCACCTCGGGCCATTCGAGCAGGTGGACGCTGCCGCCGTCGGGATAGCGGGTGCCCCAGACCTCTTCGGCGGTGAAGACCAGCACCGGCGCGGCGTAGCGGACGAGGGCGTGGAACAGAACGTCGAGCACGGTACGGTAGGCGCGGCGGGACGGGCTGTCCGGCGCATCGCAGTAGAGGCTGTCCTTGCGGATATCGAAGAAGAAGGCCGACAGGTCCTCGTTGCAGAAGTCGGTGAGGGCGCGGACGTAGGTGTTGAAGTCATAGTCCGCGACGGCCTGGCGCAGAGTGGCGTCGAGCTGGCCGAGGAGGGCGAGGACGTAGCGTTCCAGCTCGGGGAGTTCGTTGATGAAACTCATGCGCTCGGCATCGTCGTAGCCATCGAGGGCTCCGAGAAAATACCTGAATGTATTCCGTAGTTTACGGTACTGGTCGGCCACGCCCTTGAGGATCTCGTCACCGATGCGGTGATCCTCGGTGTAATCGACCGAGAGGGCCCAGAGGCGGACGATGTCGGCCCCGTAGGTCTCCATGACCTTGATCGGATCGACCGTGTTGCCGAGCGACTTGGACATCTTCATGCCCTTGGCGTCCATGGTGAAGCCATGGGTCAGCACGGCCTTGTAGGGCGCGCGGCCGCGGGTGGCGCAGGATTCGAGCAGGCTCGACTGGAACCAGCCGCGATGCTGGTCGGACCCTTCGAGGTAGAGATCGGCCGGGGGCAGATCGTACCCCGCGGGGCGGGTCAGTTCGGGCCAGCGTCCGGATTCGAGCACGAAGGCGTGGGTCGAACCCGAATCGAACCAGACGTCGAGAATGTCGGTCACGCGCTCGTAGTCGGCGGCGGCGTAACGCTCGCCCAGCAGGGCCTGCGCGTTGGCCTCGCTCCAGGCATCGACCCCGCCTTCGCGCACGGCGGCGACGATGCGGGCGTTGACTTCGGGATCGACGAGGTACTGGCCGGACTTGCGATCCACGAAGAGCGTGATCGGCACGCCCCAGGCGCGCTGGCGCGAGAGCACCCAGTCAGGGCGGCCCTCGACCATCGAGCCGATGCGGTTGCGGCCCTTGTCGGGGACGAAGCGCGTGTCGGCGATGGCCTTGAGGGCCTTCTGCCGCAGGGTGGTGTTGCCCTGCTCGGCGCGAATGCCCTCCTCCACCGCGCAGAGCGGGATGTCGGTGAGGTCCTTGTCCATCGGCACGAACCACTGCGGGGTGCAGCGAAAGATCACCTTGGCCTTGGAGCGCCAGGAATGCGGGTAGGAGTGCTTGTAGTCCGCACTGGCCGCGAGCAGCCCGCCGGCCTCGCGCAGGGCCGTGCAGATCGGGCCGTCGGGCGCGTTGAACTTCGGGTTGATGACCGAGCCTTCGCCGCCGAGCCAGGCCCAGTCGGCGCGGTACTTGCCGTCACCCTCGACCGCGAAGACCGGGTCGATGCCGTGGGCCTTGCACAAGAGGAAGTCGTCCTCGCCATGGTCGGGCGCCATGTGGACGAGACCGGTGCCGCTGTCGGTCGTGACGAAGTCGCCGGGGAGGAACGGGCGGGGCCTGGCGAAGAAGCCGCCGAGCGCGTGCATCGGGTGGCGGGCGATGGTGCCGGCGAGACGCTGCCCCAGCCACATTCTGGATGCCTGCCAGACTAGCAAGTCTTCAGCGACTTCGGGCATTTCAGGCTCATCAACCCGGTGAAGCCCCGCCCGGCTAAGGAAGGCTTCCGACAATTCAAAAGCGACAACGTACTTTCGGCCGTCGTTTGCGTTGATCAGCTCGTAAGCGGTTTCTGGCCCATAAGCCAAAGCTTGGTTGGTCGGGATGGTCCACGGGGTGGTCGTCCAGATCACCGCGTAAGCGCCGACCAGTTCGGGGATCGGCGAGTCCGTGATCTCGAAGGCCACGTCGATCTGGGTCGAGGTGATGTCCTCGTATTCGACCTCTGCCTCGGCCAGCGCGGTCTTTTCGACCGGGGACCACATGACCGGCTTGGCGCCGCGGTAGAGCTGGCCGCTCTCGGCGAAGCGGAGGAGTTCGCGGACGATGGTGGCTTCGGCCTGGAAGTCCATCGTCAGGTAGGGATGGTCCCAGTCCCCGTTGATGCCGAGGCGCTTCAGCTGTTCGCGCTGGGTATCGACCCACTTCTGGGCATAGGCGCGGCATTCGGCGCGGAACTCGACCGGATCGACCTCGTCCTTGTTGAGCTTCTTCTTGCGGTACTGTTCCTCGACCTTCCACTCGATCGGCAGGCCGTGGCAGTCCCAGCCGGGGACATAGGGCGCGTCCTTGCCGAGCAGGCTCTGGGTGCGAACCACCATGTCCTTGAGGATGTGGTTGAGCGCATGGCCGACGTGGATATCGCCGTTGGCATAGGGCGGGCCATCGTGGAGGATGAATTTCTCGCGACCGGCGCGGGCTTCGCGCAGCCGTTCGTACAGCCCTTCGGCCTGCCAGCGCGAGAGGATGCCCGGCTCCTTCTGGGGCAGGCCGGCCTTCATGGGAAAATCGGTCTTCGGGAGGAAGACGGTGTCTCTGAAGTCTCTGGCTTCTGGGCGGGGCTGTTCGGTCATGACCGGCGGGCCTTAGCCGGGGGCGCGGCGTTGCGCAATTTCTGCTTCGCGCGTGGGGTGACCTGCGTGAACCCCTTACCAGGCGAGGAGTTCGCGGGCGCGGGCGCAGTCTTTTTCCATCTGGGCGACGAGGGCGTCGAGGCTGTCGAACCTGGCTTCGGGGCGGAGGAAGTGGTGGAATTCGACTTCGATCTCCTGCCCGTAGAGATCGCCGGAGAAGTCGAAGAAATAGGGTTCGAGCAGTTCCTTGGGCGGATCGAAGGTGGGCCGTATGCCGATGTTGGCGGCGCCGTTGACCATGCGGCCGCCGGGCAGCCGGCCGCGCACGGCGTAGATGCCGTAGCGTGGGCGCAGGTAGTTGGAGAGCGGCAGGTTGGCCGTGGGGAAGCCGATCGTCCGGCCGAGCTTGTCGCCATGCTGGACCACGCCGCGGATCGTGAAGGGCCGGGTCATCAGCCGGGTGGCGGTGGCGCAGTCCCCCGCCTCGAGCGCGGCGCGGATGCGGGTGGAGGAGACGGGCGCGCCTTCATCCAGCACCGGCGGCACCGCGCAGGAGCCGATGCCGAAGCGGAAGTTTTCCTCGGCCAGCACGGCAGTCGTCCCGCTGCGGCGGCGGCCGAAGGTGAAGTCCTGCCCGGTGACGACGCCCGCCGCGCCGAGCTGTTCGTGCAGGAAGGTGCGGATCCATTCCGCCCCGCTGAGCGCCGCGACCTCGGCATCGAAGGCGATCACCAGCATGGCGTCGGCCCCGAACCGGGCGAACATCTCGGCCCGCTGTTCGAGCGTGGTCAGGCGGAACCACGGCGCATCGGGCATGAAGAAGCGCTTGGGGTGCGGATCGAAGGTGGCGACCACGGTGGGGCGGCCCTCCTCCTGCCCCCAGCGCAGTGCCTCGCCCACGACGGCCTGGTGGCCGAGGTGGAAGCCATCGAAGTTGCCCAGCGCGACGATCGCGCCGTGCAGGTGCGGCGGGTAGGGTTCGCGGCTGCTGAGGGTCAGGAAAGGATGCACTTCGTCACCCTATAGGGTCCGTTCCAGCGTTACGAAAGCATAGCCGGGCCTGTCGCCGGAAGGGGCGTGTGCCTCGCGCGCGGTTTCGCGCCAGCCAGCGCCGAGCGGCGGGAGGTGGGTGTCGCCGGGAATGTCGGCATCTACTTCGGTCAGTTCGATGCGGGTGGCGAGCGGGAGGGCGAGGGCGAAGATTTCCGCGCCGCCGATCACCATGGCCTCCACCGCGGCACTGTCCGGACCGGCCGCGGCGAGGGCCTGCGCGAGGTCCCGCACAGGCTCGGCCCCATCGGCCCTCCATGTGGCGTCGCGGGTCAGCACGATATGACGACGGCCGGCCAGGAGGCCGGGCAGCGAATCGAAGGTCTTGCGGCCCATGATCATCGGCTTGCCCATGGTCAGCGCCTTGAACCGCTTGAGGTCGGCCGGAAGGTGCCACGGGAGGCGCCCATCGATGCCGATCACGCCGTTGCGGGCGGCGGCAACCACGAGGGTGACCTGCTGACGCATCAATCGAGGATCAGGCGGGTGACGTGGCCCATCTTGCGCCCGGGGCGCGCCGCGGCCTTGCCGTAGAGGTGCAGGTGGTTGGCAGGATCGGACAGGATCGCCGGCCAATCGTGCGCGGCATCGCCGATCAGGTTGTTCATCACCACGCCGCGCGCGGCGAGACGGGTGTCACCCAGCGGCAGGCCGCAGATCGCCCGCACGTGGTTCTCGAACTGGCTGGTGATGGCGCCCTCGATCGTCCAGTGGCCCGAGTTGTGGACGCGCGGCGCCATCTCGTTGAACACCGGGCCGTGGGCGGTGGCGAAGAACTCGCAGGTGAGGACGCCGACATAGCCGAGCTTTTCGGCAATGGTCTGCGCCAGGGCGCGGGCGGCTGGCACCTGAGCGACGATCCCGGCCGAGGCGGGGAGGTTCGAGCTGTCGAGTATGCCGCCGAGGTGGATGTTCTCGGCGCTGTCCCAGAAGCGCACGTCGCCATCGGCGCCGCGGCAGAGGATGACGGAGAATTCGGCGGTGAACCGGACGAAGCCTTCGTAGATCAGCGGCACGCCGGCGGGGAGGCTGATCGTGGCGGCATCGGCCGGGCTGGCGATGCGCCACTGGCCCTTGCCATCATAGCCGTCCCGCCGGGTCTTGAGGATGCCGGGAGCGCCGATCCGGGCGATGGCCCGGGCGAGGTCCTCCGCGCTGTCCACGCAGAGGAACGGGGCGGTGGTGCCGCCGAGGCCGGTGACGAAGGTCTTCTCGTTGAGCCGGTCCTGCGCGACCTCCAGCGCCTCGGCGCCGGGCCGCAGCAGGGCGGGACCGAGCCCGGCGAGCGGGGCGACGGGGACGTTCTCGAACTCGTAGGTGACGACGGCGCAGTCCGCCGCGAAGGCGGCGAGGGCGGCGGCATCGTCATAGCCGGCGCAGGTGAACGCCGCGCTCACCTCGGCGGCGACCGAATCGGGTTCGGGCGCGAAGATATGGCAGCGGTAGCCGAGCTGGGCTGCCGCCATGGCGATCATCCGGCCAAGCTGGCCGCCGCCCAGAATGCCGATGGTCTCACCCGGTGGGATCATCGCCTCAGGCCGGCCTCTCCGCCACGGCGGCGGTCTGCGCAGCGCGGTAGGCCTGGAGGCGCTGGGCGAGAGCCTCGTCCGAGGTGGCGAGGATCGCGGCGGCAAGGAGCCCGGCGTTGACCGCCCCCGCCTCGCCGATGGCAAGGGTGCCGACGGGAATGCCGGCGGGCATCTGGACGATCGACAGCAGGCTGTCCTGCCCGGACAGCGCCTTCGACTGGACCGGCACGCCAAGCACCGGCAGGTGAGTGAGGCTGGCGACCATGCCCGGGAGGTGCGCGGCGCCGCCGGCCCCGGCGATGATCACCTTGAAGCCCTCGGCCGCGGCGCCCTTGGCGAAGGCATAGAGCCGCTCTGGCGTGCGGTGGGCCGAGATGATCCGCACGTCGGCGGCGACGCCCAGCTTTTCGAGCGCGTCCGCCGCGCCCTTCATGGTCGCCCAGTCCGACTGGCTGCCCATGACGATTGCGACGGGGCTGCCCATGATCACCGCTCCGACAGGTAGTACCGCTCAATGGCGGCGAGGTTGTCATCCAGTTCGTAGACGATCGGCTGGCCGGTCGGAATCTCGAGGCCGGTGATGTCGGCGTCGGAGATGCCCGACAGGTGCTTGACCAGCGCGCGCAGCGAGTTGCCGTGGGCGGCGACCAGCACGGTCTCGCCGGCCCTCAGCTGCGGGGCGATGGCGCTTTCGTAATAAGGCAGGACGCGGGCGATCGTGTCCTTCAGGCTCTCGGTCGAGGGGATGGCGATGCCGGCGTAGCGCGGGTCGGCGGCGAGATCGAAGGTGCTGCCGGCCTCCAGCACGGGGGGCGGGGTATCGAAGGAGCGGCGCCAGACCTTGACCTGGTCATCGCCGTGCCTGGCCGCCGTCTCCGCCTTGTCGAGCCCGGTGAGGCCGCCGTAGTGCCGCTCGTTCAGGCGCCAGTCCTTGGTTTCCGGGATCCACAGCCGCCCGGCCGCCTCGAGCGCGAGGTGCAGCGTCTTGATCGCGCGGGTCTGGAACGAGGTGAAGGCCACCGTGGGCAGGACGCCGCGTTCGCTCAGCAGGGTGCCGGCGGCCCGGGCCTCGGCCTCGCCCTGGGCGGTCAGGTCCACGTCCCACCAGCCGGTGAAACGGTTCTCGAGGTTCCACTGGCTCTGGCCATGGCGGACGAGGATCAGACGCGGCACGGTTCGGGCAGCTCCCTGTTGCTGGAAAAGAGCGCTGCCCTAGCCGGTGGGGGGCTCTTTGGAAAGAGGCGCGGCGCGATCGGCGGCGGCGCGGGCCTGCGCCTTGCGGCGGTGCAGGTTCTCGCGCAGCTTGGCGGCGAGCCGTTCCTCGCGGGTGGGAGCGGGCCCAGGATCCATCGGCTGTTCCATCGCCCGATCCTGCCGCCGCCGCGCCGGCCCGGCAAGCCCCGCCGTGACGGATTCCCCTGCTTGACAAACCACCCCCCCACCGCCAATAGCGCCGCCTCGCCCGGACACCCGCGACGGTGTGCGGGCCGCGGAAATGGTGTGCTGCTGTAGCTCAGTGGTAGAGCGCATCCTTGGTAAGGCTGAGGTCGGGAGTTCAATCCTCCCCAGCAGCACCATTTCCCGCCTCCGGCCCCTTCAGAAAGCTCACGCCCGCAAGTCGGCCCAATCGGGGTTGCGGCGGAACTGGGCTTCGACGTAGCTGCACTGCGGTTCGACCTTGAAGCCTTGCGCACGGGCATCGGCGATGAGGGCTTCGACCAGCTGGCGGGCGATGCCGCGGCCTTCGAGTTCGCGCGGGACGAGGGTGTGTTCGGCGACGCGGACGGGGCCGGCGGGGCCCTGGTGCTCGACCCAGGTGAGGCGGCCGACCTGCTGGGTGCCGGGGATCTGCGCGTGGTATTCGCCGACGCTGCCCTGGTCGATGCGGACGATCTGGATGGCAGATGAGCTTTCGTTCAAGAGGAATACTCCGGTGTTGCGGGGGGCTTGCCGCCCTTGACCGGCCCGGTTGTATCAGCAATCCCGCTCCCCGCCATGCCGATTTCCCAACCAGTTCAGGAGGAGCCCAGGGGGGTTGTCCTCCCTTTCGCGCTGCTCTGCGTGGTCTGGGGATCGACCTGGATCGTCATCAAGCAGCAGATCGGTGCCGTGCCGCCAGGCTGGACCGTGACCTGGCGGTTCGCCGTGGCGGTAGCGGCGCTGTATGGGCTGGCGCGGGCGACGCGGGCTGATCTGCGGCTGACCTGGCCGGCGCAGCGGATCGCCCTGCTGATCGGGGTGATTCAGATCTGCATCAACTTCCAGCTCGTCTACCGGGCCGAGGCCCACATCGCCTCGGGCATCGTGGCGACGCTGTATGCGCTGCTGATGGTGCCGAACGCCATTTTCGCCTGGGTCCTGCTGGGCCAGCGGCCATCCGCGCGGTTCCTTGCCGGATCGGCCGTGGCGATCGCGGGCATCGGGCTGCTGCTGTTGCACGAGTACCGCATGGCCCCGCCCCGGTCGGACGTACTGCTGGGGTTCCTGTTTTCGGCCACGGGTCTGCTGTGCTACTCGATCGGCAACGTCTCGCAGGCACTGCCCTCGGTCCGCGCGACCAGCGGGGTGGCGCTGCTGCTCTGGGCGATGGTCTGGGGCACGCTGATGAACGGCGCCTTCGCCCTTGCCACCGAAGGCGCACCGCACATGGTGCCCGATCCGCACTATTGGGCCGGCGTGCTTTATCTCGGGATCGTCGGAACGGCGCTTCCCTTCCCGGTCTATCTCCGCCTGGTCCGCTCGATCGGGGCCGGCAAGGCTGCCTACAACGGCGTTGCCGTGCCAATCGTGGCCATGCTGCTTTCGACGCTGTTCGAGGGCTACGTCTGGACCGGGCTGACCGTGGCCGGATCGGTGGTGGCGCTGATCGGGCTGCTGATCGCGCTCAGCGGGCGGCGTCCGGGCTGAGCCCCTCGGCGGCAAGGACCGCGCGCAGCCCTTCCCGCCAGGTCGGGTAAAGCGGCCGCCAGCCGAGCACCCGGCCCGCCTTGCCGTTCGCCACCCGCCGGTTCTCGGCATAGAACGCCCGGGCCTGAGGCGAGAGCGCGGCCTGTTCGAGGGTGAGCAGCGGCGGCTCCGGCAGGCCGAGCAGGGCGCAGGCCTCCTCGATCACGCGGTTCTGCGAACAGGGCTGGTCATCGGCGAGGTTGTAGGCCCCCGGCGGCCCGTCCAGCGCGGCCAGCACCCCGCGGGCGATATCGTCCACGTGGACGCGGCTGAACACCTGGCCCGGCAGGTCAATGCGGTGCGCCGCGCCGGCGCGCACCCGGTCGAGCGCCGAGCGACCCGGACCGTAGATCCCCGGCAGGCGCAGTACGCGGGCGCCGGCTTCGAGCCAGGCGCGGTCGCAGTCGGCGCGGGCGGTGCGGCGGCCGGTGCCCACGGGGCTTGCCTCGTCCACCCAGCCACCCTGCGCGTCGCCATAGACCCCGGTGGAGGAGAGGTAGCCGAGGCACTTGCCGGCGAAACCATCGCCGTAGCGTTCGAGCACCGGATCGGTGCCGTCGCCGGCGGGCGGCACGCTGGAGACGACCGCGTCGGCATCGGCAAGGGCGAGGCGGACCGTGCCCCCATCGTCGAACGAGAGCGTGCCCGCGCGCCCGGTGGAGACGACCTCCCAGCCGCGCGCCTGTGCCGCCCGTGCGACAAAGGCCGCGCTGTACCCCAGCCCGAAGATGAACAGCCGCCGTTGCCATGCCATGGCCCGTTCATCACAGGTGGCAATCCCCGCCGCAACCGATAAAGTAGGCACATGGACATTGCCAGCAGACCCTCGGAGCCCGTCGAAAACACCGAAATCGCCGATGCCGCCCCGCCTCCCGCGTCGCCCCCGGTTATCCGGCGCGAGGACTATGTGCCGCCGCACTGGCTGGTACCTGAGGTTGCGCTCGACTTTGCGCTGGGGCTCGATTCGACGCTGGTGCGGGCCGAGCTGCTGGTGCGCCGCCAGTTTGCCCCCGGTGATCGCGCCGCGCCGCTGCGGCTGGCCGGCGACGGCATCGCCGCCCGTGCCGTGCTGATCGACGGGGAGCCGGGCGAAAGCTGGCGGATGGACGGGCCGGACCTGCTGATCGACCTTCCCGGCGACGAGCACCGGGTCACGATCGAGACGCTGGTCAATCCCATGGCGAACAGCCAGCTGATGGGGCTCTATGCCTCGAACGGGATGCTCTGCACCCAGTGCGAGGCCGAGGGCTTCCGCCGCATCACCTTCCACCCCGACCGGCCCGACGTGCTTTCGGTCTACCGCGTGCGGATGAGCGGACCGAAGGCGCAGTTCCCCATTCTCCTGTCCAACGGCAACTGCGTGGCGAGCGGCGCGGGCAAGGACGGGACCCACTGGGCGGAGTGGCACGATCCCTGGCCCAAGCCGTCCTACCTGTTCGCGCTGGTCGCGGGCGACCTGGTGGCAACCTCGGACCGGTTCACGACGCGGAGCGGGCGCGAGGTTGCGCTCAACATCTGGGTGCGCGCGGGCGACGAGCACCGCACGCACCATGCGATGCGTTCGCTGATCCATTCGATGAAGTGGGACGAGGAGGCCTTTGGCCGCGAATACGACCTCGACCTGTTCAACATCGTTGCCGTGTCGGACTTCAACATGGGGGCGATGGAGAACAAGGGCCTCAATGTCTTCAACACGCGCTACGTGCTGGCCGAGCCGGAAACGGCGACCGACGGCGACTATGACGCGGTCGAAGGCGTGATCGGCCACGAATACTTCCACAACTGGTCGGGCAACCGCATCACCTGCCGGGACTGGTTCCAGCTGAGCCTCAAGGAAGGCTTCACCGTGCTGCGCGACCAGCTGTTCAGCGCGGCGATGGGGTCCGAGCCGGTCAAGCGGATCGAGGACGTGCGGGTCCTGCGCGCGGCGCAGTTTCCCGAGGATTCGGGACCGCTGGCCCACCCGATCCGGCCTGATTCCTACCAGGAGATTTCCAACTTCTACACCGCCACGGTCTACAACAAGGGGGCCGAGGTCATCCGCATGATGCGGACAATGGCGAACTTCGGTGCCGGCGCCGACCGGTTCCGGAAGGGCACCGACCTCTATTTCGAGCGCCATGATGGCGAGGCCGCGACCTGCGAGGATTTCGTCCGCGCGATCGAGGACGGCACGGGGCTCGACCTCACCGCCTTCCGGCTGTGGTATGGTCAGGCGGGCACGCCGAGGGTGACCGTGCGGCTCAGCCATGAAGGAGACACCGCCACGCTGCACCTGGCGCAGGAAGTGCCGGCGACGCCGGGCCAGCCGGTCAAGCAGCCGATGCCGATTCCCCTGCGCGTCGCCCTGTTCGACCGGGCGACCGGGCGGCATGGGGGCGAGCGCCTGCTGGTGCTGGACAAGGCCGAGGCGGAGTTCGCCTTCCCCGGCTTTGCCGCGCCGCCGGTGCTCTCGTTCAACCGCGGCTTTTCGGCGCCGATCGCTGTCGAAGCGAAGGTGCCGCGCGAGGACCTGGTGTTTCTTGCCGCGCAAGACGATGATCCCTTCGCGCGGTACGAGGCGCTGCAGAGCCTGATCGTCGGCCATCTCGTGGCGGCGGCCGGGGGCACGCTGGCCCCGGCGGAGCGCGAGGCGGAGCGGCGGGCGATCGGTGCGGCGCTGGCCGCCGTGCTCGACGATGCGGCGCTCGACGATCTGATGCGGGGCGAGCTGCTGATCCTGCCGGGGGAAGGCTATCTGGCCGAGCAGTTCGACAAGGCCGACCCGGGGGCGATCCGGGCCGAGCGCGAGGCGCTGAAGGGCTGGCTGGGGCGCGAGCTGGCGGTCCGGTTCACTGCCCTGCACGAAAGGGCGAGCGCCATGCCGTTTTCGCTCGAGGCGGCGGCGCGCGGTGCGCGCAAGGTCAAGGGGCAGGCGCTGGTCTACCTGGCGGCCGGGCTGCCGGACGAAGCGGCGGTGCGGGCCGCGGCGCAATATGACGCGGCGGACAACATGACCGACCGGCAGAGCGCGCTGATGACGCTGTGCGGGCTGGACACTCCGCTGCGGGCCGAGCGGCTGGCCGATTTCCACGCACGCCATGCGGGGAACGCGCTGGTGGTGGACAAGTGGTTCTCGCTGCAGGCGGGGTCGCTCCATCCCGACGCGCTGGCGCATGTGCAGGCGCTGGCAGCCCATCCCGACTTCTCTATGGCGAATCCCAACCGGGTCCGTTCGCTGTACATGGCCTTCGCGGCCAACCTCGGCGCATTCCACGCCCCTTCGGGCGAAGGGTACCGGATGATCGCCGACCTCATTCTTGCGCTCGACCCGATCAACCCGCAGACCGCGGCCCGGTTCGTGCCCTCGCTCGGGCGGTGGCGGCGGATCGAGCCGGGGCGGGCCGGGCTGATGCGGGCCGAGCTGGAGCGGATCGCTGCGGCGCCGGCCCTCTCGCGCGACACGCGCGAGCAGGTGACTCGCAGTCTCGGGTGATGGGCGCGGTGGCGGAGGTCGAAGTCCTGACCGCGCGGGCGCTCGACGGGGTGCGGCACGGGTTCCTCGGCCGGAGCGGGGGCGTTTCGACCGGGCTGGTCGCGGGGCTCAACGTCGGGCTCGGGGCGGAGGACGAGCCGGCGGCCGTCGCGGAGAATCGGCGCCGGGCCCTGGCGGCGGTGGCGCCCGGCGCGCGGCTGGTGACGGTCTACCAGGTCCATTCGGCCGATTGCGTTGCCGTGGCGGAGCCGTGGAGCGAGCACGAGCGGCCGCGGGCCGACGCGCTGGTGACCGACCGGGCCGGCCTTGCGCTCGGCATCGTGACGGCCGACTGCGCGCCGATCCTCTTCGCCGACCGCACAGCCGGGGTGATCGGCGCGGCCCATGCCGGCTGGAAGGGCGCTTTCGCCGGGGTGGCGGAGCAGACGCTGGCGCAGATGGAGGCACTGGGGGCGCGGCGGGCCGACATCGCGGCGGCGATCGGCCCGTGCATCGGCCCGGAAAGCTATGAGATCGACGAGGGATTTCGCGAGCGGTTCCTTGCGGCGGAGGCGGGCAACGCGGCATTCTTCGTGGCCGGCCGGGCCGGGCACTGGCAGTTCGACCTGCCCGGCTATGTCGCGGCGCGGCTGGAGCGGGCCGGGCTTGGCGCGATCGAAACGCTGGGTGTTGATACCTGTTCGCAAGAAGCGCGCTTCTTCTCCTTCCGCCGCTCCACCCTGCGCGGCGAGCCCAGCTACGGGCGGCAGATTTCCTTGATTGCGCTGGGTTGAGAGGGGCGCGGAGCGGCTTGTTCGTACCGCGCAAAAATGCGGTTGGCAGGGCATGGTTTCGCGTCTATCAGGCCGCCAAGTCGGCACCGGGGGGTCTTTGGGCGGAGTTCCCGCGGAAAGCCGCCAAGGGGGTTCCTGGCAGGCACGACGGTGTAAATTTGGGCTCGTGGCGGGCGTGTGTCCGGGCGCGGGTCGCTAGAGCAGGGCAAGGTCTACCATGTCACAGGATGCGGGCACTGAAGCCGTTTCTCCCGATGGTGCCACCGGGGAAGGCGTGCGTCGGCGCGACTTCATCAATATCGCCGCGGTCAGCGCCGCCGGCGTCGGCGGCGTGGTGACGCTGCTTCCTCTGATCAGCCAGATGGCCCCTTCGGCCGACGTCCTGGCCGAAAGCTCGACCGAGATCGACATCAGCGCGATCCAGCCAGGCCAGGCGATCAAAGCCGTGTTCCGCAAGCAGCCGGTCTTCGTGCGCAACCTGACGCCGAAGGAAATCGGCGAGGCCGAGGCGGTGGACATTTCCACCCTGCGCGATCCCGAGACGCTCAAGCAGCGGACCAAGGAAGGCCATGAGAACTGGCTGATCACCATGGGCGTCTGCACCCACCTCGGCTGCGTGCCGCTCGGCGCCGGCGAGGGCGAGGTGAAGGGCGAGTTCGGCGGCTACTTCTGCCCCTGCCACGGTTCGCAGTACGATACCGCCGCCCGTATCCGTAAGGGCCCCGCGCCCAAGAACCTGCAGGTTCCGGAATACGCGTTCACTTCCGACACTGTCGTCAAGATCGGCTGAGGTCCACCACCATGAGCTTCCCCTGGGCGAACGAATACAAGCCGTCCCACCCCTTCATGCGGTGGATGGACGAGAAGCTGCCGCTGCCGCGCTTCGTCTACAACGCGGTCGGCGCCGGCTATCCGGTCCCGCGCAACCTGAACTACGCGTGGAACTTCGGCGTTCTCGCCGGCTTCTGCCTGGCGCTGCAGATCGTCACCGGCGTGGTCCTGGCGATGCACTATGCCGCCAACGCGGGCGTCGCCTTTGACTCGGTCGAGCACATCATGCGCGACGTGAACTGGGGCTGGATGCTGCGCTACGCGCACGCCAACGGCGCCTCGGCCTTCTTCGTCGTTGTCTACGTCCACATCTTCCGCGGCTTCTTCTACGGTTCGTACAAGGCCCCGCGCGAGATGATCTGGCTGCTTGGCGTGGTGATCTTCCTGCTGATGATGGCCACGGCCTTCATGGGCTACGTTCTGCCCTGGGGGCAGATGTCGTTCTGGGGCGCCCAGGTCATTACCGGGCTGTTTTCCGCCATTCCGCTGATCGGCGATCCGCTGCACACCTGGCTCCTGGGCGGTTTTGCCCCGGACAACGCCGCGCTGAACCGCTTCTTCTCGCTGCACTTCCTGCTGCCCTTCGTGATCGCGGCCGTGGTCGTCCTGCACATCTGGGCGCTGCACATCCCCGGCTCGTCGAACCCGACCGGCGTCGAGGTGAAGAGCGAGAGCGACACCGTTCCGTTCCATCCGTACTACACGGCGAAGGACGGCTTCGGCCTGGGCGTGTTCCTGATCGGCTACTGCGCGGTGCTGTTCTTCTTCCCGAACAGCCTTGGGCACCCGGACAACTACATTCCGGCGAACCCGATGCAGACCCCGGCGCACATCGTGCCCGAATGGTACTTCTGGCCGTTCTACGCGATCCTGCGTGCCTTCACTCAGGACTTCTTCTTCATCCCGGCCAAGCTGATGGGCGTGCTCGCCATGTTCAGCGCGATCCTGATCTGGTTCTTCCTGCCCTGGCTTGACCGTTCGCCGGTCCGGTCGGGCCACTTCCGCCCGACTTTCCGCAAGTTCTACTATGCGCTGATCGTCGACGCGATCGTGCTGGGGTACTGCGGCGGTTCGCCGGCCGAAGAGCCCTACGTGATGATCAGCCAGATCGCCGCGATCTACTACTTCGCCCACTTCCTGATCATCCTGCCGATCGTCTCGGCGATCGAGCGGCCGGAGAGCCTGCCGTTCTCGATCACCGAAGCCGTGCTCGGCAAGGACGAAGGCTCCGTGCTGGCGCCCGCGGCCGTGCCGCAGAACGCCTGAGCCAGAGAGACGGAAAGAGAGAGAACCATGATCCGCATCTTTTCCATCCTGGTTGGGCTGTTCTTCTCGGTCGCCCTCCTCTGGTCGGCCGGCAAGGGCGCCGTCGCCTATGTGTCGGAGCCGCCGAAGCAGACCGTTGAGCAGGCCTTCCACCTGCACCCGAAGGAAACGTCCTTCGCGTCGGACGGGGCGTTCGGCAAGTTCGACAACGCGCAGCTGCAGCGCGGCTTCAAGGTCTTCAAGGAAGTCTGCTCGAACTGCCACGCGCTCACGCACGTCGCCTTCCGCGACCTGAAGGCGCTCGGCTACAACGAAGACGAAGTGAAGGCGATCGCCAAGAACTACCAGATCCCGGTCTACGATCCGAAGACCGGCGAGGTGAAGACTCACCCGGGTACCCCGGCCGATCACTTCCCGCCGGTGGTCTATGCCGGCCAGGGCAGCCCGCCGGATCTCTCGCTGATCACCAAGGCGCGTCACGAAGGCCCGGCCTACGTCTATTCGCTGCTGACCGGCTACCAGCCGCAGCCCGCCGAACTGCTGAAGCGCTTCCCCGAAGCGAAGACGCCCGAAGGCCTGCACTACAACCCGTACTTCGCCAACCTGAACCTGGCGATGCCGCAGCCGCTGACCTCGGACGATCAGGTTACCTATTCGGACGGGACGAAGGCCACGGTGGACCAGATGGCGCATGACGTTGCCGCCTTCCTGATCTGGACGGCCGAACCCAAGCTCGACAAGCGCAAGCAGACGGGCTGGGCGGTGCTGGGCTTCCTGCTGTTCGCGACGGTCCTTGCCTACATGGCCTACCGGAACGTCTGGGCGGAGAAGAAGGGCCACTGAGGCTGCTTCCCTTGAACCCCATCCAGGGCCCTCGCACCGCACCGGTGCGGGGCCCTTTCCATTTGTCGCAGGAGGGCGGCGGCGATGACACCGGAGGAGCTGAAGGCGCTGGTGCGGACCGTGCCGGACTTTCCCGAGCCGGGCATCCTGTTCCGCGACATCACCACCCTGCTGTCCGACGGACCCGGCCTGGCGGCGGCGATCGACGCGCTGGCGGACCGGGCCGGCGCGGCGGGGGCGAGCCTGATTGCCGGCATCGAGGCGCGCGGCTTCATCTTCGGCGCGGCCGTCGCCGCCCGGCTCGGCATCGGTTTCGTCCCGATCCGCAAGCCCGGCAAGCTGCCCGTCCCGACGATCGGGATCGACTATGCGCTGGAATACGGGCGCGACAGGCTGGAGATCGATCCCGGCGCGATGCGGCCCGGACAGTCGGCAGTCATCGTTGACGACCTGATCGCCACCGGAGGAACCGCGCTCGCCGCGATCGAGCTGCTGCGCCGCGCCGGCGCCCGGGTGGAACGGGCCCTGTTCGTGATTGACCTGCCCGATCTGCACGGCGCCGCGCGGCTGCGCGACGCGGGCGTCCAGGTCGAGGCGCTGATGGACTTCCCCGGCCACTGAGTGACGAGGGCACTTTCCGACCGTCCGGTTCACCGAGACCGGGCGGGCGCGTCTGGGTTGCGCCGGAACGCCGCCAGCATGGCGATGCGGAATGCCCGGAGTGCGATCCGCCGCCGTGCGCCACTGCGGACAGGCTTGGCCACGGCACGGCCTCAGCCATGGCTATGCCGCCGCCGATGAAGGTGGCGGCATTGCTCCCGTCACGGCGGATGACCTTGCGCGGCAGGAGCGTTCGGGCATCGGCAATTCGCAGGAGATACGTTGACGAAGCGGCCATCCTCGTGGCAAGCGAGCACCGCACCGCAGGGATCGTGTGAAAGCGCCCGGCGAAATGTGCGGCGACGGGGGCCACCTCCCTGATTTCGCGGGTATAGCTTAGTGGTAAAGCTCCAGCCTTCCAAGCTGGCTATGCGGGTTCGATTCCCGCTACCCGCTCCACGCCCTTGATTGCCAGCCTCCGCCGATCACGGTCCGCCGGCGAAGCCCTATGGGCAAGGCCGGGTCGAAGGCTTACAGGGGGGCGGGGACCGATCGCCCCGCTCACCGGTTGGGGAAAATGGCAGAACTGGTCACTATCGACATCGGTGGGTCGCACGCGCGCTTTGCCCTGGCTTCGGTATCTCCGGGCGGAGCGATCGCGCTCGGCGAGACGGTGACCTACAGCACCGCTGACCATACCAGCTTCCAGAGTGCCTGGGGCGCGTTCGCCGCAAGGGCCGGCAGTGCCTTGCCCCGCGCCTGTGCCATTGCCGTGGCGGGGCCGGTGGGAGGCGAGGTGATCCGTTTCACGAACAATCCGTGGACCATCCGCCCGGCGCTCATCCCCGACACGCTCGGGGTGGAGCGCTTCACCGTGGTCAACGATTTCGCCGCGGTGGGCCACGCGGTCGCACGCGTTGGAGGGGACCAGTTCGTGCACCTGTGCGGACCTGAGGGTCCCCTGCCTCCCGCAGGCACCGTGTCCGTCGTCGGCCCCGGGACCGGGCTTGGCGTCTGCCACGTCTGGCGCGGCGGCGCGGGGGATTACCGCGTGCAGGCGACCGAGGGCGGGCATGTGGCCTTCGCCCCGCTCGACAGCGTCGAGGAGGCGATCCTTGCGCGCCTGCGCCTGCGGCATTCCCGGGTCTCGGTCGAGCGTGTGGTCGCCGGACCGGCCATCGTCGACATCTACGAAACGCTGGCCTCCGCCGAAGGCCGGGACATTCCCGTGCCGGACGATCGCACGCTCTGGCAGCGTGGCGCGGCCGGCGAAGACCGCCTTGCCGCCGCGGCGGTGGAGCGCTTCTGCCTTGCGCTCGGCTCTGTTGCCGGGGACCTCGTCCTGGCCCAAGGGGCGGGCGGCCTGGTCATCGCCGGCGGGCTCGGGCTGCGCATCAAGAACAGCCTCCTCGCTTCGGGTTTCGGTGAACGCTTCAGGGCCAAGGGGCGGTTCGAGGGCCTGATGGCGGCCATTCCGGTCAAGATCATCACGCATCCGCAGCCGGGGCTGCTGGGTGCGGCCGCGGCCTTCGCCCAAGAACACATCGCCTGACTCGTCCCGGGGCTGGCCCGCACCGCGCGTTGCCCGCCGGATGAGGTGGGCGCCCCTAGCGGATGATCGCGTCCAGCCTGTCCGACCCGATCCCGGCCGCTTCATAATGCGCCCGTGTCGCGGCGAGCTTGGTGAACACGTCCTCGTATCCGGCCGCAACGCCGTCCGGCGTCACATAGGTGTAGCCGCCAGTGACGTGAAACAGGGTCACCATCTCCTCCACGTCGTCCGGTACGACGAGGGTGTGGGTTTCGCCGGGCGGTTCGAAGGCGTAGCTTCCCGTCGTGGCGACCCAGTCATGCTCAAGGTAGTACCACCGGCCGCGCAGGGTGATCGCGTGGACCGGACCGGAATGACGGTGGCGGGAGAGCACGCCGGCGCGGCGGACGCGCAGGAGATTGACGTAGTATCCCTGGGTGGCGTTCAGCAGCAGCGGCCGGAACGCGACGCCTTCGGCCTGCGGCACCCAGAGCTCGGGTTCAGCCGCTAGATCCATCGCCAGAGGGTTGAGCAGGTCGGGCCGCATGCCGGAGGGCTGCGGCCTGGCGTAGGGTATCTTGTCCCGGTCCGGCGTAATGGCGACTGTCATTGCTGGCGTTCTCCCGCGGGGTTCAGAGATAGGGTGGCTCGGCCACGTCGGTGAATCCGAACCGGGCGCCGAGGGTCAGGGCGGGATCGAGCACGAACTGGTGCGCGGACGACCATTCGATGCGAAAGCCGCGGCCCTCGAACCAGTCGCCCGCGCGGGCAAGGTCGACGACGTTAAAGTGGCTGGCGTGCAGCATGTCGATGCCGCAGGCCTCACGGTCGCGACGGGCGGCGCCGGGCGCGACCGGCTCGGCCAGCTCGACCACATTGCCCCGGCCGGTCCCGAAGCGGACGAAGATGCTGTGCGTGCCCGCCGCGGGGTTGGCGCATTCGGCGATGACCGAGGCGCCGATCGCGCGCAGCCAGAAGTCCCGCGCGGCCGCTCGATCGGCCACGGCGAAGGTATAATGCGTGCTGGCCGTGATCCCCGGGCCATCGGCAGCGGGATGGGCGACGGGGGACAGGCGCGGGAGAAACGGATGGGGCGAGCTCGGTTCGACGAACTCCAGACCGCCATGGCTGTCGCGCAGGGAGGTGAACAGGACGCGCGATTCCCAGTCTTCGGGGAAGGGCTCCATTTCGCCGACCGGGAAGGGGCCGTGCGCGGGAACCTTGCCCTCGATCAGCTGGCCGGCGCTGTCGAAATAGCGCACCCCCGCTGAGCGCAGGCGCTCCGCCAGCGGCTGCACGCCGGCCACGGTCCAAGCGAGCGAGTGCCAGTGGTTTCCGAAGCGGGCAAGGAAGTTGGCAAGAGAGCCCCGGCCAGGTTCGAAGCTGGTCGGGACCATGGCCTCTACCCAGGCATCGCCCACCGGAACGAAGGCGGCGCGGCGGCCCGACCACGAACCGCCATCCTGCGCCCGCGTGCCGAACAGTCGCGTCAGTGTTTCGCGTGCCCGATCGAAGTCGTCGCAGACCAGGGTCGAGTGGAAGACCGGCGAGGAAATCTCGACCGGGTCGTTTCGGGGGGCGGCGTCCGCATGTTGCACGGCGATCTGCTCCTTGCCGGCGGGCCGGAGTGCGGCCAAAGGAGGGACAGGGCTAGCCATGCGCGGGCGCCGGCACAATTCGACAAAGCCGCAGCGCGACGCTTCAATCGCGCAGCCGACGCCTGAACCGAGGCCAGCCGGGCATCCCTGCCCCCCGTCGCGGGGAGCGGGGCACCCGACCGGCCAGGGTCATATCGGTGCGGATCAGGCGGGAACGGGTTCGTTCGCCTTGACCTTCCGGAAGCCTTCGTAGCCGTTCGCGGCCGAATCGTTGCAGGCCTTGCAGTAGTTCACGAGCCCGCCCGTATAGGTGAGGATCACGCGCTTCTTGCCCGGAACGTTCGTGCCCGTGTACCAGCTGTCGGCCTTTGACAGGAGGGTATGCGTCACCAGCTCGTTGACCGTATCGGTCCACTTCTCCTGGGCATCCAGCTCGGCTTCCATTTCGACGATGCCGTTGTCACGGGCATAGGTGATCAGATCGGTCATCCATTCCACGATGATCTCGTTGAGCATGGCGACGTTGCTGAGCACCGACGGGCTGCCCGCGCTGCCCACGGTCAGCATGTTGGGGAACCCGTGGACGGCCATGCCGTACAGGGTGTGGGGACCATCGGCCCACTCGTCCTTGAGCGACTGACCATCGGCGCCCCGGATGTCCATCACGGTCAGCGAACCGGTCACCGCGTCAAAGCCCGAGGCGCTGATGATGATGTCGAACTCCAGCTCCTTGCCATCGACGATCACGCCCTTTTCCGAGAAGCGCTCGATCGGGGTCGCCTTGGTATCGACAATCTTCACGTTGTCGCGGTTGAAGGTCTCGTAGAAGTCGGAGCCGACCACGATGCGGCGGGTGCCGGCCGGATAGCCGCGGGGCGTCAGCATCTCTGCCTTGACCGGATCCTTGACGATCTCGCGGACCTTGGCGCGGAAGTACTCGCAGATCTCCTCGTTCATGTCCTCGTTGGTCATGACGTCGGCGAGCAATCCCACGGTCACGGCCGCCCCATGGTTCCAGTACCGGTTGAACAGCTCCTGGCGCTGCTCTCTGGTGAAGTCGGTCGAGGGGCGGAGCCGCACGTCGTTGAGCTCATCGTCCATGAAAAGGTCGCCCGCTCCGGTACGGATGCCGGCGCGCATCTGCTTGCGGCGCAGGTCGCGGATCTCTTCCCACCGCTGGTAGTCTTCATCGGTCAACGGCCGGTTCTTCGCCGGGGTGGTGAAGTTCGGCGTGCGCAGGAACACGGTGAGTTCCGAGGCCTCCTGGGCCACGACGGGGATGATCTGCGTGGCGGACGAACCCGTGCCGATGATGCCCACGCGCTTGCCCTTGAAGTCGGGCTCTTCGGTCGGCCACTTGGCGGAATGGATCAGCTGGCCCTTGAACGTTTCCCGATCGGGAATATTCGGCCAGATCGGCGTGGCCAGCGGGCCGGGCGAGGCGACGAACCAGCGGGCCTTGTAGCTGTCGCCGCTTTCCGTGCCGATCGTCCAGACGTGGGCCTTCTTGTCGTAGCTGGCCTTCACGATGCGCGAATTGAAGCGATAGTGCTTGCGAATGTCGAGGCGGTCAGCAACCCAAGACAGGTAGGCGCGGATTTCCTGCTGGCCCGAATAACGCTCCGTCCACTTCCATTCCTTGTCGATGATGGGGGAGAAGGAGTAGCAGTACGCCAGGCTTTCGACGTCGCAACGGGCGCCGGGATAGCGGTTCCAGTACCAGGCGCCGCCGACATTGTCGCCCGCCTCAAGGCCGATCACCGAAAACCCCCGCTCCCGCAGTTCATGGACCATGTGCAGCCCGCCAAAGCCGCCGCCCAGAACCAGGACGTCATAAACGGGTGCTTCTGTAATTGCCTCAACCATCAGACCTCTCCTTGACCTCGGAAGGCGGACTCTGCCGCTTGCCCTGGCATTCCGATCAACTGGCCATTCACTAGACGCGTGTCAAGTGAATAAAGCCGCGCCGAGTGTGGAGCGGGGTGTTCCGTTCGCGTCTGGCCGGGCCGTGTACCCCTTGCCCGGGCAGCCAGCCGATTCGCGATCTCGGCTGCATCGGCTGCGGTTGCAGGCGGGCAGAGGGGGCGGGTTTTCGAGCGGGACCTGTCCCGCGCCTCGCCCCGGTGTTGCAGATTGGCGTCGGTCGAACAAAAATTTGGATGGCTCGCATAATTCACTGGACGCCAGTCTGGCGAACTGTGCTAGATGCAAGTCTAGTGAATGGTGCCCCGCATCATTCGCTGGGTGGCGTTCAGACCAGCGGGTCGACGTCAATTCGTGTTGAGTGGTGCCGGTCAAGCCAAACACCGGGCCGCACATGGGGAGGAATGTATGATCGGTAATCGGCGTTTCGCTGTCGTACTGCTTGCCGCGTGCAGCGCGCTTGCAACGAGCCATGCCGCCATGGCGCAGGGTGCGCCTGCGGCAGATCAATTACAGGCCAGCGGCGATTCGGGCGACATCATTGTCACCGCCCGCCGTGTCGGTGAAAGCCTGCAGAAGGTTCCGCTGGCGGTTACCGCGCTGACCTCGAAGGATCTGCAGACCAAGGCGATCCTCGACGTGAACGATCTCCAGAAGGTCGTGCCCAGCCTCAACACGCTGCAGCAGGCGACCGGCGCTGCCGGCCTGTTCTTCAACATGCGCGGCCTGATCCAGACCGATACGGCGGCGTTCCAGCCGGGTTCCGTCGGCATCTATCAGGATGACGTCTACATCGGCGGCGCGGGCATTGCCGGCCAGCTGCTCGGCATCAACGACCTGCAAACCGTCGAAGTACTGAAGGGGCCGCAGGGCACGCTCTATGGCCGTAACGTGACCGGCGGTGTCGTCAAGTTCGTGACCCAGAAGCCGACCGACAAGTTCGAGGGCTATGCCAAGTTTGGTGCGGGCAACTATGATCGCAAGGCCGCGGAGGCCGCGATCAACCTGCCGCTCGGCTCCAACACTGCCCTGCGCCTCACCGGCAGCTGGGAAGACCGTGGCGGCTATTCCTACGATGTCGTGAACCGCCGCGAACTAGAGAATAGCAATCGCTGGACCGTGCGCGGCGCGCTCAAGTCCGACCTTGCCCCGAACTTCCACGTTCTGCTGCAGGGCTCCTACGGTGAGTATCGCGGCAATGGCGCGGACGACCGGACCATCTATGCAGATCCGACCAACGTCTCTGCGGTTGGGAACTTCATCGTCGCCCAAGGCATCAACGGCCTGACCGCCGGTGATCTGGCCCCAATCATTTTTTATGGGGCTGCGGTCAAGGCGGGCACCGCTACGCAGCCGCAGATCGATGCGTTCAACACTGCCCTCGGGAAGTATAGCGCCGCGGCTCCGGCCGCCTTTGCACTGCTTAACCAGTACGCCAATGCTTCGCGGGACAATGCTCGTCAGTATCCGGGGCTGCAGACCGGCGACAAGGCAAAGCTGGGCATGGGCTCTCTGACCCTGGCCTACGACCTGTCGGACGACATCACGCTCAAGTCGATTACGGCCTACAATATCGCTCGCCGCGAGAGCTTCTACACGGTGGGCGGCGACGCTTACACGTACATCTATTCGAAGCAGCCGGGCCAGAACAGCCAGTGGTCGCAGGAGTTCAACCTGGCCGGCAAGGCCCTCGACAACCGCCTGACCTTCGCCGCGGGCCTCTTCCTGCTCGACCAGAAGATACAGGACGACCGCAATCCCGGCACGATCGACGGCGCGTTCCCCTACCTGCTGGGTCAGCGCGGCCTAAGGATCACGAACCGGAGTTCGAACGTCAACCGGATCCACGTGCAGAGCCTGGCGCCTTACTTCCAGGGCAGCTTTGAAGTCGTCCCCAACGTTCACGTGACGGGCGGCCTGCGCTACACGGCCGAGAAGTTCAAGCTCACCACCACCGACATCACGGTGGCGGGTGCCTGCAACTCGCCGGCACCGACCACTTCGGCCACTCCCCTGTCGCAGTGTTCCGCTTCGTCGCAGGCTTCGTTCAACAACCTGTCCTACACGATCGGTGCGGATTGGACCGTTTCACCTGGCGTGATGTTCTATGTGCGGTCGAGCAAGGGCTTCAAGAGCGGCGGCGTGTCGCCGTTCGTCAACGCCGGTGCTCCGTTCACCTTCTACCGTCCGGAATCGAACACCGACTACGAAGTGGGCATGAAGGCCGAGTTCCTCGACCGGATGATTCGCCTGAACGCCGACTACTTCCACACCAACTACAACGACATTCAGCGCACGCTGACGGTTCGTCCGCAGGGCGGAAACCCCGCCACCGGCGTGTTCAACGCGGCCACCGCGAAGATCGACGGTGTGGAAGCTGAACTTAATATCCATCCGACCGGCGGACTCAACCTCGGCGGCACGTTGACCTACACCAACGCAAAGTACGACAAGTTCGTGATCCAGAACTCGAACTTCCCCGGTGGAACCCAGGATCTGTCGTTCCTGCCGTTCTACACCCTGCCGAAGTGGCAGTACTCGGTTTACGCCAACTACGAAGCGCCCACCAAGTACGGTGCCTGGCGTGTGGGCGTGAACTGGTCGCACAAGAGCGGTACCCTGGTCGGCCAGCCTGACTCCGTGGGTACTCCTGGCGCCCCTGTGGCTCCGGGTGGCCCGGGCTCGAGCAACCCGTCGTACACCGCCAACCCGCTGTACCAGAAGGGCTTCGGCTTGCTGGGTGCGTCGCTGGCATTCGACATCGATGCCTACAAGACGACCATCGCGTTCTGGGGCCGCAACATCCTGAATAAGCGCTACATGGAATCGGGCACCTGCCTCGTGGCCCTCGGCCTCGGCTCGTGCTGGGCAGCCTATGGCAACCCGGCGACCTACGGCGCGGACGTGACCATCCGGTTCTGATCTGAGGCCAACCTATTGGCTCCGCCCTGGAGCCCAGATTGCCCCGGGCAGGTCCGTCCTGTCCGGGGCTTTTTGCGGCCCCTGCCGTGCGCCGGTACGCGTGCAGGCCAGATTGCAGGATCGCCGTGCCGAGCCCCTTGCGGCGCTCCGTCCAGTCGGTAGGCTGCGCCCAGTGCCGTGCCTTTGCGCGCTTAGCCGCGTGGCACCGCGACTTATAAGAATCATCAACCACGGGGATTCGGATGACCGCCTTGATCGCGCAACTGCCAGCCCATGTCCGCTCGGTGATCGAGCGGGGCACCTTCTGCGACTTTGCCACGGTAAGCGCGGCCGGGGTGCCGATCGACACGCCGACCTACTATTTCCCGAGCGACGATCTGGCCTCGGTCGATATCGCCACCGGCCTGGCCTACCCGGCGAAGGCCGAACGCGCGCGGCGGAACCCCAAGGTCGGGGTGCTGATCGAGGGTGGGCCCGGGCAGCCGGTCGTTTCCATCCGTGGCCGCGCCGCGGTGCGCGACAGCGACTTTTCGGCGAACGCCACCCGCTACCTGTCGGAGACGGGCTACGACCGCATCAGCTACGGCGTACCATGGGACGTTGCGCGCCAGGCCGTGTGGTACTGGACCCGCCTCATCGTCGAGATCACGCCCGAGCGCATCCAGTGGTGGGACAGTCCCGAAGCCTGCGACAGCCCGCCCAACGTGCTTCAGGCCCCGGCCGATTTCATCTTCCCGGCTTCGGACGCCGGGCCGCAGGGCGCGCCGACCAAGCCTTCCGCCTGGCCGGACCGCAGCTGGATCGAGAAGGCCGAGGGGGCGCTTGCCCGCGGCGCGCCGGCTCACCTTACGCTCTGCGATGAGGACGGCTATCCCCTGCCGATCCGTGTCCGCGAGATGGAACTGGCTGACGGCGGCTTCCGGTTAAAGATGCCCAAGGGCGTTCCGTTCGCCCTGGCCGGAAAGGCGACACTGACCTTCCAGGGGATCGAGACGTTTGTCGGCGACGTTTCCGGCGATGCGGATTCGCTGTGGCTGGCGGTAGAGCGCGCTCTCCCCGAGCTGCCGATGATGAAGGATCCCAAGGAGGTGTTCCAGCCGAGCGAGAAGGTGCGCACCTCGCTGCTGACGCGGATGGAGGCGGAACTTGCCCGTCGCGGGTCGCCGAAGGTGGAGATCCCGGTGGAGCTGCCCGCGCCGACCCGGCTGTTCCAGCTGCGGCGCAGCGCCACGGGTGCCGAGACGATCAAGGACTAGGGTCCGTACGGACCCTAGGACGCCAGACGCGGGACGCACGGCAATGGCCGGCAGGATGCGGGGGGGCTCAGGTCGCCCCATGATCGATGCACCCGGACCGCGGCGGAATAAATTTGCTCTGGACAGCGGGCCGGGGTCCATGGAAGGTCGGTAGACGCAAGTCTTCCGAATTTGCGGAAAGGAGCGGGCCGTGCCTGGCATGGCCTGATGCAGACGAGCTCGGCGCGCCAGCCGGAAGGCGCCCTAGCGACGGGAGAGACGAGGTCATGTTGCTATCCCCAACCATGGAGTCGGACGCGGTCTGGGCTGCCATGGATCCGCGCGAGCATGCGACCAAGGCGCGCGTCGACCTGCCTGGGCAGTGCATCAAGCTGGTCGAGGACAACACGTCCGAGTTTCATGACCAGCTGATGGCGCCGAGCAACTATCTGCAGATCGGCTATCTGTTCGACTCGGTCGCCAAGGAGCGGAACGTGCGTTTCCCCGAAGTGCGCGGCGCCAGCCACTTCACCCCGCTCGGGATGCTCTATGTCGTCCCGCCGCACACGCCGTTTCACACCCGCTGCAGCCCCGTCACGGGGACTGGCATGGTCTGCCTGATCGATGCCTCTCGCTATGGTTCGATCATCGATCCCGAGCTGTGGCGCAAGCCGGGCGTGCTGGAGCGCGTCTCCAACATTCGCAGTCCCGAGATGAAGCGCGTCATGGCCGAGATCGCCCGCGAGGTCGCGCACATCGGCCGCGAACGGGAGCTGGCGATCGAGGCACTGGTGTCGCTCGCCCTGGTCCACCTCGGCCGCTACATCGGCGAAGCCTCCACCGGGCAGGGCACGCTTCCGACTTGGCGTGTTAAGCGGGTGGAGGAGATGGTTCGCGAGCACTGGGGCAAGCCCTTGCAGGTGAACGACATCGCCCGATACTGCGGCACGTCGAGCAGCCACCTGATGCGCGCCTACAAGCGCACCACCGGGCGCACCATCGGCCAGCTGATCGAGGACGTGCGGATCGAACGCGCCAAGAAGCTGCTGAGCGAGGACGAGGCGACGATCACCGCCATCGCCCAGCAGCTCAACTATTCCAGCCGCCCCCATTTCGCGGCCGCCTTCCGCCGCGCCGAGGGGGTAAGCCCGCTGGTCTACCGTCAGACGTTCGGACGGGCGCGGCTCAGCTCCTAGGCCGTTTGCAGCCTGGACGAATCGGTTACCCGGGCGGCGTTCTCCGCGCCGCCCTTGCGGACTTACTTGGGCGAGATGACCATCAGCATCTGGCGGCCTTCCATACGGGGATAGGCCTCAACCTTGGCGACTTCGGCGACGTCCTCCTGCACGCGGCGCAGCAGGTTCATGCCGAGCTGCTGGTGCGAAAGCTCGCGGCCGCGGAAACGCAGGGTTACCTTGACCTTGTCCCCTTCGCCGATGAACTTGTGCATGGCCCGCATCTTCACGTCATAGTCGTGATCGTCGATGTTCGGACGCATCTTGATCTCCTTGATCTCCTGCGTCTTCTGGGTCTTGCGGGCCTGGTTGGCCTTCTTCTGCGCCTCGTACCGGTACTTGCCCACGTCGAGGAACTTGCAGACCGGCGGATCGGCGTTGGGCGAGACTTCCACGAGGTCAAGGCCGACTTCGGCGGCCTGCTCGATAGCCTCGCGCGTGTACATCACGCCGAGGTTCTCTCCGTTCTCATCGATGACCCGGACCTTGTCCGTCTGGATGAGTTGATTGTAGCGCGGCCCGCTCTTGACCGGGGGCTGCAACATGCGCCGGGGTGGGGGAGCTATAGTACGTTCTCCTGTGGATGCTCTTCTGCGCGCGTCCTTAGAGCGAATCGCGCCCGCGGGGAAGCCGGGAAAATCGCCGCGTCCCGCTTCATCCGCGCCAGTCGGCCGATGGCACGCGCTATCCGGCGGCCGCCAGCGGAACTTCCCCCGCGGCTTCCAGCAAGCGGGCCTCTATCGCCTTGAGGCGCAGGGGCTGGTCAATCTTCTCGCCGAGCAGGTCGGTGACGTAAAAGGTGTCGGCCGCCCGCTCACCATAGGTCGCGATATGGGCGGAGTGGACGATCAGCCGCTCCTCGAACAGGGCCCGGGCCAGCCGGTTGAGCAGGGCCGGGCGATCGAGGGCGTTGACCTCCACCACGGTGAAGCGGTTCGAGGCCGAATTGTCGAATTCGACGCGCGGAGCAACCTCGAAGGCTTCGGCACGCGGGCGTGACAGCGGGCGTGCGGCAAGCTGTGGCAGCAGCTTGACCCGATTCGCGAGGGCATCGCCGATGGACGCGCGAAGCCGGGCGAGCTGGCCTTCCTCGCGGAACGGCCGTCCGAGCGGGTCCTGCACCAGGAAGTTGTCGACCGCCATTCCGTTGCGCGCGGTGTGGATGCGTGCATCGATGATGTTGCCGCCGGCCAGGTGGATGCCCCCGGCGATCCGGTAGAACAGCCCCGGGTGGTCGGCCGCCATGACCGTCACCAGCGTGGCGCCGCGCGCGGAATAGTAGGTACTGGCAACGTCGAGCGGCTTGTCGCGCGCGCCGGAGAGCTGGACGAGGTTCATCGCGATGATGTCCTCCGGCTCGGCGATCCAGTAGGCGTCGCCCAGCTGGCTTCCGGTCGTCTCCACGAGCGCGGCGTCGTCCTTGAGCAGCCTGGCGACGGAGCGCTTCTTCTGTTCGACCCGTTCGGACCGGCCGTGCAGCGCGTGTCCCAGCCGCAGGCGTTCCTCGGCCTGTTCGAACAGCTCGCCGATCAACTGGCGCTTCCACGAATTCCACACGCCGGGGCCGACCGCCCGGATGTCGACGACCGTCAGCAGCATCAGCGCGCGCAGGCGCTCGATCGACTGGATCGTTTCGACGAAGTCCTGGATCGTCTTCCAGTCGGCAAGATCGCGCTTGAAGGCCGTTGCGCTCATCAGCAGGTGGTGCCGCACCAGCCACGCGACAAGCTCGGTCTCGGCGGCGTCCATGCCGAGCCGCGGGCAAAGGCGCATGGCGACTTCCGCGCCGAGCACCGAATGGTCGCCGCGCCGGCCCTTGGCGATGTCGTGCAGCAGGACCGAAACGTAGACCGCCCGGCGGGACTTGATCTGCGGCATGATCAGCGTGGCGAGCGGATGATCCGAAGCAAGGTCGCCCCGCTCGATCCGCGCCAGCAAGCCAACCGCGCGGATCGTGTGCTCGTCCACCGTATAGTGATGGTACATGTCGAACTGCATCTGCGCGTTGACGCGGCCGAAGTCCGGAACGAAACGGCCGAACACACCAGCTTCGTTGAACCAGCGCAGGGTGGTTTCCGGATCGTTCCGGCTGGTCAGGATGTCGAGGAACAGGGCATTGGCGCGGGCCGACTTACGCACGGCGCCGTCAATCAGGCGGGCGTCGCGGGCCGCGAGGCGCATCGCTTCGGGGTGAATTTCCAGCCGTTCCTGATCGGCCAGCGCGAAGATCTCTATCAGCCGAACCGGATCCTGGCTGAACCAGTCGTCCGAAGGCACGTTGAGCTTTCCGCCGAACACCTTGTAGCCGCGCAGCAGGCGGGGACGGGAGCGGAACCCCGCCAGAAGCCCGCGTGGCTGCTTCTTGGCGAACTGCTCGTCCAGCTGGGCCAGGAACACCCCGGTGAGGTGGCCCACGCGCTTCGCCTGGAGGAAGAAATACTGCATGAACCGTTCGACCGCGCTCTTGCCGGGGCGGTCGGAGAACTGCATTCGCGCGGCAACTTCGCGCTGGAGATCGAAGGTCAAGCGGTCTTCCGCGCGGCGGGTGATCGTGTGGAGGTGGCAGCGCACCGCCCAGAAGAAGTTTTCGGCGCGGCGGAAGGCCCGGTACTCCGACGGGGTCAGCAGGCCGACGTCGACCAGTTCGGATGGATCGCGCACCTTGTGGATGTACTTGCCGATCCAGTAGAGCGTGTGCAGGTCGCGCAGGCCGCCCTTGCCCTCCTTCACGTTGGGTTCGACGACGTAGCGGCTGTCGCCCAGGCGCTTGTGGCGCTCGGTCCGTTCGGCCAGCTTTTCCGAGACGAACTGGCGCTCCGTACCCTGGACGACGTCGTTCCAAAACCGGCGGGAGCATTCGTCGTAGAGGTCCTGATCGCCCCAGACGTAGCGCCCTTCGAGCAGGGCCGTGCGGATCGAGAGGTCCGAACGCGCCATGCGCACCATCTCGTCAAGCGAGCGGCTGGAATGACCGATCTTGAGGCCCAGATCCCAGAGGAAATAGAGCATGGCCTCGATCACCTGCTCGCACCAGGCGGTCTGCCGGATCGGAGTTATGAAGGCGATGTCCACATCGGAATGCGGCGCCATCTCCCCGCGGCCATAGCCGCCGACGGCAAGGATCGCGATCCGCTCTCCGGTGGAGCGGTTGGAGGCGCGGTATAGGTTGTCGACCACGTGATCGTGGATCAGGCGGACCAGCTGGTCGACCAGGAAGGCCTGGGCGGCAGCGCATTCCTGGCCGGCCGAAGGCTTGGCCGCCAGCCGGCGGGCGATCTCGGCCCGGCCCGCGTCAAGCGCTCCGCGCAGCAGTTGGACCACGGCCGGACGGGACTTTTCCGCGCCACTGGCGGCAACCGCGTCGGCAATCGCGACGGCAAGGATGCGGCGCTCGATGATGGCGCGCTGATGGGCGATGCGGGTGGCGCTCAAGGTGCGGGTTCACTCGATTGCGGGGTCGGTGCGGCAGGCTAGCAGGTCGCGGGGCGAATGGTATAGTGCGATTGCTGCCGTGCAGCGCAAACGCACGACCGGCTCGGCTGTTTCATCCTGTCGCCGGCTGTGCCAGAACGGGGTGGCTGGAACCCTCCTTCCTCAGAAAGACCCCAGGTGCTATCCATCCTTGCCGAAGCCGCCGCCCATCCGCCGATCAACTGGCTTGATCTGGGGCTGACGCGGGGGATCGATCTGGGTCTGTTCACGCTGCGCTGGTACAGCCTGGCCTATCTGGCCGGGATCATCCTTGCCTACTGGCACGTCTCCAAGACCCTGAAGCTGCCCGGTGCGCCGATGGCGCAGCGCCATGCCGACGACCTGTTCTTCTACTGCACGCTGGGCGTGATCCTCGGCGGGCGGCTGGGCTATGCGACGTTCTATGCGCCGCAGCTTTGGTCTCATCCGGGTGAGATGGTGAAGCTGTGGGAAGGTGGCATGAGCTTTCACGGCGGGCTGATCGGCTGCACCCTGGCGATGGCCTGGGTCGCCTGGCGGGGCGGGCTGCGGTTCCTTGCGGTGTGCGACTATGTGGCCGTGGCCGTGCCGTTCGGGCTGTTGTTCGGCCGCCTCGCCAACTTCGTCAACGGCGAGCTGTGGGGTCGGGTCGCCACGCCGGGGCTGCCGTGGGCGATGGTGTTCCCGGACGGCGGTCCGTTGCCGCGCCATCCGAGCCAGCTCTACGAGGCGGGGCTGGAGGGGCTGGTGCTGCTGGTGGTGCTGATGACCCTGTTCTGGAAGACCGGGGCGCGCTTTCGCACCGGCCTGCTCACGGGCGTCTTCGTGATGGGCTATGGCATGGCTCGCTTTACGGTGGAGTACTTCCGCGAGCCCGATGCCCAGCTGGAGGAGTTCGCGCGGGCGACTGGCCTCTCCATGGGCCAGTGGCTTACCGTTCCGATGATCGCACTGGGGCTGGTGCTCGTCGTTCGCGCGCTGTTGCGGCGGCCGGCGGCGGCCGGTGCCCCCGTGGCCGCCTGAGCGCGAGGCCATGGTGTTCGGCAAGCGCAAGGCGATGGAGGAGCCGGCGAACCTGGCGCAGTCCTTCGCGCGGCTCATCCACAACCACGGCCCGATCAGCCTGCTCCACTACATGGGCGAGGCGAACGCGCGCTACTATGCCAGCCGCGATCCGCTGGGCGCTGCCGGGGACTTCATCACCGCGCCGGAGATCAGCCAGATCTTCGGGGAGCTGATCGGCCTGTGGCTGACCGACATCTGGATCCGCGCCGGGCGGCCGGAGCCGGTGCACTATGTGGAGCTGGGGCCCGGCCGCGGGACCCTCGCCAAGGATGCGCTGCGGACGATGAAGCGCTTCGACCTCGAGCCGCGGGTGCACTTCGTGGAGAGCTCCACCACGCTCAAAGACGTGCAGCTGGCGGCGGTGCCGCAGGCCTTCTTCCATGATGACCTGTCGACCGTGCCGACCACCGGCGCCCTGCTGCTGGTCGCCAACGAGTTCCTCGACGCCCTGCCGGTGCGCCAGCTGGTGCGGATGGAGACGGGCTGGCGGGAGCGGCTGGTCGGCTACTACGAGGAGCGCTTCCTCCCCGTTGCCGGGCACCAGCCGATGGACGCGGCCGTGCCCGAGGCGCGGCGCGAGGCGCCGGTGGGGACGATCATCGAGACCTGCCCGGGCGCCGCGGCGGTGATGCAGGAGACGGCGCGGCGGCTGGCCGAGCAGGGCGGGGCGGCGCTGTTCATCGACTATGGGTTCACCGAGGTGCGCGACGGTTCGAGCCTGCAGGCGGTGAAGGCGCACGAGAAGGTCGACCCGTTCGAGCGGCCGGGCGAGGCGGACCTCACCTGCCTCGTCGACTTCGCGACGATGAAGGCGATCGCCGAGGACTGCGGGGCGCGGTGGCTCGGCACGGTGGGGCAGGGCGCTTGGCTGAAGGCGCTGGGCGCCGACGCCCGCGCCCGCGCGCTGGGCCAGCTGGCGCCGCAGCACGCGACGGCGATCTGGGTGGCCAAGGAGCGGCTCTGCGCGGCCGACCAGATGGGCGCCCTGTTCAAGGTCATGGGGCTGGCCGGGCCGGACTGGCCGGATGGCGAGGCCTTCAACGGGCCGGCTCCGGGGGTGGAGGTCGAAGAGGGCTAGTTGAGGAAGTGCATGCGCGCGGGGGGTGTTTGCCGCCGGTTTCGCGCGCCGGGGTGCAGGGTGGGCCTGCCGAGCATGACAGGGTTTGGCTGTGTAGGACAGCGGGGTTTTTCTGGTGCGATGTCGGTCGTAGGGACGGCTCGATTTGGGGGTTTATGCACCTGCTACCAAAGGGGTTGGTTAAGTGCATTTAGTAAATTGGCATCGCAATACTGACTTAGTTCACGATTGATCACCTTGCTGTGGCAAACTTGCGTAACCAAGAGCTAACATTAAGCGATGCTCTGCGATAGTCAGTTCATCTGCAATCGCTTCGTATCCACTGAGTAGTGTCGAAATAACATTATCAGAAGGTGCCAAATCCTCTTTCTTTAGCGCGTCAGCGTCGATGCCCAGTGCGGCGATACGCTCACTCAGAGTAGGGTGAGTGTCGTTTGGATGCGCCATCTCAAAAGCCAGCAAGGCATCTCGCTTCGTTGCGAAATCCATTTCGGTGTAGGTGTGCTGCGCCACGTTGTAGTACACATCACTCAGGTCGTTGTAGATGTTTCCCTCGTTGAGCGTCTCGACATTGAAGTTGCGAATGCTTCCCCAAAGTTGGGCATATTCACTAAATTTGAGTAGTGCGCTCGCCAAGCCTCTCGCACTGCCAGCTTTTGCTCCTTCTTGGTCGGCAGCGATTTCTCGCTCACGTCCAATCTTTCGCTCTACTACTGAGAACTCGTCGTGCAGCAGGACAAGAAATGCCAGTGTGGGAATATTGACAAAGCTGTTTCCCTCATTGTCACCTGCAAGTGCTGCAATAGCGGACCCAAGCCGCGAATAAGCAGGGTAAAATTTCAAAGAGTATTCGATGTCCTTACCTTTGAAGTGCCCCATTTCGTGCCCAATGACTGAGCGAAGCTCGTCTGTGTTGAGGATGCGTAAAAAGGGTAATGGCATATAAAGCGTGGTGCCTTCGAGCGTGTCAGCGCCGCCATTCAGTGTAATTTTTGCACCTGTAACGAAGAAGCTTGGCTCCAGTCCCACGACTATGTTCGTAGGACGCATGGCTCCAACTGCATCCGCGACCTCATTGACGAGTTGTATCAATCCACTGCCATTTTCCGTGTTAATCAGAATGCCTGATTGCGATAATGTCGCATCTTTCATGATCCGAAGCGCAATCGAAATCAGGTTGAACCCTCCCAAGAGAGCAACGAGACCTGCGCCTGCTAACGCAATGAAGTGAACTCGATTTATGAAGACGGCTTCAGCTATGTAGATACCATAAACGAAGAGAGCGCCCTGAATCACGATTGAGACGGATAGGCCTGCCAGCGTTAGCCTTGTTAGTGGTGATAGAGCGAAAGCAAGCCTCGACCTGCTGCTGCCTCCATAGAGCCTGCCAAGAAACAGAATGATGAAGAGCGCAACGCCAACTGCAATTGACGCCTTCGCGCCTTGCTCGAACGTCTGAAGTTCACTGGCCGGTTCGCAAATCTCTGCGAATGAAGGGTCATTCCTGCTACAGATTATTCTGTAGTGGTCCACCTTATTTGGGTCAATTTCTTGATTATTTTGGTGAGCATATTGCTGCAGGGCTTGCTGGAACTCGTTGTCGTACCTCTCAGACACAACATATGAGATTCCTAAAGCGACGAAGGGGATGACGAACACAAGCGCCATCGCCTTGACAACGTTGAGCAACCTCTCCCCCAAAGCATCCCCCCTAGGTGCAAACTGTTCGGCGTCGAGGCTATGATAATGATTCGGCAATTGCAATGGTTGCCATGCGCAGAATTACAGTGCCAGTTTACTAAATGCACCAAATACGCAGTGCGGCGACACGTGAGCAAACCCGCAAATTGCCTCTGCCGCGTAATCACGCGCACGTCGGCTTGGGACCGCTAGCCGCTGTTTAAACCTCGCCCCTCTCCCAACCCTCTCCCCTGAAGGGGAGAGGGCTTTTCGGCATCAGATGTCCAGGTTGGCCACGTTCAGCGCGTTTTCCTGGATGAAGTCGCGGCGGGGTTCGACGACGTCGCCCATCAGGCGGGTGAAGATTTCGTCGGTCACGTCGGCGTCTTCGACCTTGACCTGGAGGAGGGCGCGGTTGTCGGGGTCGAGGGTGGTTTCCCAGAGCTGTTCGGCGTTCATTTCGCCAAGGCCCTTGTAGCGCGAGATCGACAGGCCCTTGCGGCCGGCGGCGAGGACCGCGTCGAGGAGTTCGGACGGCCGGGTGATCTGGTCCTTGGGCGCGGCGGCGCGGGGGGCGCCGGGCTGGTCTTCGGCATCCTCGCCGGCGACTTCCGGCTCCGGGGCTTCGGCGGCGGCGCCGACCTTCACCAGGCGGGCGGGGCGGGCGTAGACCTCCACGTTTTCCTGCGCGAGGCGGGAGAGCTTGCGGGCTTCGGCGCTGGTGAGGAAGCTGGCCTCGATCGGGTAGGCGTCGGTCACGCCGCGCCACAGGCGCTTGACGAGGACGGCGCCTTCGCCGGTCAGTTCGGCCGACCATGTGGCCTCGCGGTCCCCGGCGTCGAGCCAGATGGCCGAGCGGCCGAGGGCGGCTTCGCGCCCGGCGCGGTTCAGCGCGGGATCGAACACGCCGGCCATGGCGAGGGCCTCGACCACGGCGGGATCGTAGCGGCGGGGGACGAAGCCCATCAGCGCGCGCAGGCGCAGGGCATGTTCGACGAGGCTTTCGAGTTCGGCCCCGCCGCGCTGGCCGCCCGCGGTTTCGAGCACGCGGCCGGCAAGGCCGGCCTCGACCAGGTAGCGATCGAGCGCCGGGCCGTCCTTCAGGTAGACCTCGGAGCGGCCCTTGGCGACCTTGTAGAGCGGCGGCTGGGCGATGAAGAGGTGCCCGGCCTTGATGATCTCGGGCATCTGGCGGTGGAAGAAGGTGAGCAGGAGCGTGCGGATGTGGGCGCCGTCCACGTCGGCGTCGGTCATGATGACGATCTTGTGGTAGCGCAGCTTTTCGAGATTGAACTCGTCACGGATGCCGGTGCCCATGGCCTGGATCAGGGTGCCGACCTCCTTGGAGGAGATGATCCGGTCAAACCGGGCGCGTTCCACGTTGAGGATCTTGCCCTTCAGGGGGAGGATCGCCTGATAGTGGCGATCGCGGCCCTGCTTGGCCGAGCCGCCGGCCGAATCGCCCTCGACCAGGAACAGTTCGCACTTGGAGGGATCGCGCTCCTGGCAATCGGCGAGCTTGCCGGGGAGCGAGGCGATGTCCATCGCGCCCTTGCGGCGGGTGAGTTCGCGGGCGCGGCGGGCAGCCTCGCGCGCGGCGGCGGCATCGATGATCTTGCCGACCACGGCCTTGGCATAGGCCGGGTTTTCCTCCAGCCACTCGGTCATCTTGTCGCCCATCAGGCTTTCAAGCGGCTGACGCACTTCGGAGGAGACCAGCTTGTCCTTGGTCTGGCTGGAGAACTTGGGGTCGGGCAGCTTGACCGAGACGATCGCGGTCAGGCCCTCGCGCATGTCCTCGCCGGTGAGGTTGACCTTCTCCTTCTTGAGGAGGCCCGACTTTTCGGCATAGCCGTTGAGCGTGCGGGTCAGCGCGGCGCGGAAGGCGGCAAGGTGAGTGCCGCCGTCGCGCTGGGGGATGTTGTTGGTGAAGCAGAGGACGTTTTCGTAGTACGAATCGTTCCATTCGAGCGCGACGTCGATGCCGATGCCGTCACGCTGGGCCGAGATGGCGATGGGATCGGGCAGCAGCGCCTGCTTGTTGCGATCGAGCCACTTCACGAAGGCGGCGATCCCGCCCTCGTAATAGAGATCGTGCTCCTTCACCTCTTCGTGCCGCCTGTCGCGCAGCAGGATGCGCACGCCGGAGTTGAGGAAGGCGAGTTCGCGATAGCGGTGTTCGAGCTTCTCGAAATCGAACTCGGTGACGTTCTTGAAGGTTTCGGTGGAGGCAAGGAAGGTCACGCGGGTGCCCTTTTTCCCGGCCGGAGCCGCGCCGCGCACGACAAGCGGGGACACTGCATCGCCGTGGGCGAACTTCATCCAGTGTTCCTGGCCATCGCGCCAGATGGTGAGTTCGAGCCATTCGGACAGGGCGTTGACCACCGAGACGCCGACGCCGTGGAGGCCGCCGGAGACCTTGTAGGCGTTGTCATCCGAGGTGTTCTCGAACTTGCCGCCGGCGTGGAGCTGGGTCATGATGACCTCGGCCGCGGAGACGCCTTCCTCGGGGTGAATGCCGGTGGGGATGCCGCGCCCGTTGTCTTCCACCGAGACCGAGCCATCGGGGTTCAGCTCGATCAGGACGAGGTCGCAATGGCCGGCCAGCGCCTCGTCAATCGCGTTGTCCGAGACCTCGAACACCATGTGGTGGAGGCCCGAGCCATCGTCGGTATCGCCGATGTACATGCCGGGGCGCTTGCGGACCGCATCGAGGCCCTTGAGGACCTTGATCGATTCTGCGCCGTAGGTGTTCTGGTTCGGGGTGTTTTGCGGGGTTTCAGACATACTGGGCATATAGGCACTGAGGGCCCGGCGGGGAAGCCGAAAGGGGTGTGTTTGCACAGGATTCGGGGGTGTGGTCGAGTGTGGGGGGCGGCCCCTTTCGACTGCGGCCGGGCTCTGCGTGAACCATCTTGCACGCAGATGTTATGAGATATTGTATCATATTCGCGCCTGCGGTAGGGACTGGGCGCGAGGCGGCGCTGGGCTGGCGGCCTTGCACGGTTCCAGCTTGAGGAAAAGCCCGATGCGTTCTGACTGTCTTGCCCGCGTGATCGCCGTGGGTCTTGTTGTTTCGTCGGCCGTGGCCCGTGCCGACGATGCGGCGCCGGCCGATCCTTCCGATCCGCACGCCCATACCTCCACCGAGATCGTGGTGACCGGTTCGCTCCAGCGCAACCGGCAGGACGTGCTTTCCGGCGTGGCGGTGATCCAGGGGGCGCAGCTGGACCAGGCGATCCGCGCCTCAATCGGCGAGACGCTGGACAAGACGCCGGGGGTTTCGGCGACCTCGTTCGGGCCGACCGCCTCGCGCCCGGTGCTGCGCGGGTTGCAGGGCGAGCGGGTGCGGGTGCTGTCGGACGGGATCGGCTCGATCGACGTGTCGAACACCTCGGCCGACCATGCCGCCGTGGTGAACCCGCTGCTGGCCGAGCGGATCGAGGTGCTGCGCGGGCCGCAGTCCTTGCTCTACGGTTCGTCGGCGATCGGGGGCGTGGTCAACGTGATCGACCGGCGGATTCCGCTGCGGGTGCCGGACGAGCCGGTCCACCTGGGCGCGGTGGCGAGCTATGGCTCGGCGGCGAACGAGCGGTCGCTGGCGGGGACGGTCGAAGTGCCGCTGGGCGGGGGCTTCGTCGCCCATGCGGACGCATCGTGGGACAGGTCCGACGACATGCGGATCGGCGGTTATGCGCTGACGCCGGAATTGCGGGCCCAGGCCCTGGCGACGGCGGCGGCAGCGACGGGCGACCCGGAGATCGACCCCGAGATCGACTATGCCGGGAACGCTGCGGTGCGGGGCACTCTGCCGAACACGGCGGCGCGGACCTGGACCGCGGGGGCGGGGCTTTCCTATGTCAACGATGGCGGGATGATCGGGTTTTCCTATACCCACACCGACAGCCTCTATGGCGTGCCGATCCGCTTTGCGACGCTGCCCGGCGAAGGGCAGGAGGCGCCGCGGCTGGCGCTGAAGCAGGACCGGATCGACGCGCGGGCCGAAGTGCAGACCGGTGGCGACGTGCTGGAGAAGATCCTGTTCCGCTTCGGCTATGCCGACTATCGCCATTCCGAGCTTGACCCCTCGGGCGCGGTGGGGACGACCTTTCTCAACCACGGGATGGAGGCGCGGCTGGAGCTGACCCAGGCGCGGCACGGCGCCTGGCAGGGCACGACCGGGGCGCAGCTGGTCAGCCGGGACTTCGACGTGGTGGGCGACGAGGCCTTCCTGCCCAAGAACACGACGCGGCAGCTCGGGCTGTTCACCCTGCAGCAGCTGGACCTTGGCGCGGTCAAGCTGGAGGCCGGCGCGCTGTTCGAGCACAGCGTGGTGACGGCCCTGCCGACGCCGGCCCAGCCGCAGTTCTTTTCCGGCACGCGCCGGTTCGACACCGTGTCCGGCTCGCTCGGCGCTTCGTGGGCGTTCCGGCCGGAGTGGCGGATCGGCGTGAACCTGTCGCGCACGGCGCGCGCGCCGGCGGCGGAGGAACTGTTCGCCAACGGGCCGCACGCCGGGACCGAGGCCTTCGAGATCGGCGATCCCGGGCTGAGGCCGGAGCGGGCGACGAGCGTGGAGGCGGTGCTGCGCGGCGCCGGTCGCGGATACAGCCTTGAGGCTTCGGCCTATCACACGTGGTTTTCGGACTTCGTCTACGACCAGCGGACCGGGGCGGTGGAGGACGGGCTGCCGGTTTACCAGAACGCGCAAGGTGCCGCGCGGTGGTATGGCCTCGAGGCGCAGGCGAAGGTCGACCTGGCGCGGTTCGGCGGGTGGACGCTGGCGGCGGACGGGCTGGCCGACTGGGTCCATGCGACGGTGCTCGGCTATGGCCCGGCCCCGCGGATCCCGCCGCTGCGGGTGCTGGGCGGGCTGGGGCTGACCAGCGCGAAGTGGGACCTGAGGGCCGAGGTGGAGCGGGTGACCGCGCAGAACCGCGTGGCACCGAACGAGACGCCGACCCCGGGCTATACCGAGATCAACCTCGAGGCGAACTGGCGCCCGTGGGGCAAGGACCGGCCGCTGAGCTTCGCGCTTTCGGCCAACAACCTGTTCGACGTGGCGGCGCGGCGGCATGCCTCGTTCCTGAAGGACTATGCACCGCTGGCCGGACGGGACATCCGGCTGACGGCGAGACTCGAACTCTAGGCATGAAAAAGCCGGCGGTCCCGTTGGGATCGCCGGCCTTTCAGGCGCTGCGCCCGCTCGTCAGAGCAGGGTGGCGGTGAACATCAGGCCGCTGGCCGAAGCCGCGACGATCACCGGCAGCACGTAGGTCGCGATGGCGCGCATGGTGCTTACTCCCCTGATCGGCCCCTCGATGAAAGGAGCCGTAAATACGCTGAATTGCGCATAAGGGCCAGATATTGCGGCGCACCATTTGCTGCAAGTGCGAAACTGGCGCGGTGAGTTGCATGGAATGCAACCGCGCCGGGCGCCCTGCGCAGACGAGACGGCGCTCCCGCTGGACAGCGGCGGGGCCTGCCTTTATCGGCCAACCATGACCATCCAGCCCTCCCAGTCCATCCTCATCGTCGACTTCGGCAGCCAGGTGACCCAGCTGATCGCGCGCCGCGTGCGCGAGGCGGGCGTCTATTCCGAGATCGCCCCGTTCGGCAGCGCCGCCGCGGCCTTTGCCCGGATGCAGCCCAAGGGCGTGATCCTCTCGGGCGGGCCGGCCTCGATCACCCGCGAGGACGGGCCGCGCATTCCCGACGAAATCCTGAACTCGGGCCTGCCGATGCTGGGCATCTGCTATGGCCAGCAGGCGCTTATGCAGCAGCTTGGCGGCGAGGTGCTGGAGGGCGACGCAGGTGAGTTCGGCCGCGCCTTCGTGGACATTTCCGATCGCTGCGTGCTGTTCGACGGCCTGTGGAGCGAGGGCGAGAGCCACCAGGTGTGGATGAGCCACGGCGACAAGGTGACGCGGCTTGCGCCCGGCTTCCGCCCGGTGGCCGCCAGCCCCGGCGCGCCCTTCGCCGTGGTCGCCGACGACGAGCGGCGGATCTATGCGATGCAGTTCCACCCCGAAGTGGTCCACACGCCCGACGGCGGCAAGCTGCTGAAGAACTTCGTGCGCCACGTCTGCGGGCTGGCGGGCGACTGGACCATGGCCGAGTTCCGCAAGACCAAGATCGAGGAAATCCGCGCCCAGGTGGGTGATGGCAAGGTGATCTGCGGCCTGTCGGGCGGGGTCGACAGCGCGGTGGCGGCAGTGCTGATCCACGAGGCGATCGGCGACCAGCTGACCTGCGTGTTCGTCGATCACGGCCTGATGCGACTGGGCGAGGCCGAGCAGGTCGTCGGCCTGTTCCGCAACCACTACAACATCCCGCTGATCCACAAGGACGTCTCGGCCCTGTTCCTGGGCGGGCTGGCCGGGGTGACGGACCCCGAGGCCAAGCGCAAGTTCATCGGCAAGACCTTCATCGACGTGTTCGAGGAAGAGGCCAAGGGCATCGGTGGGGCGCAGTTCCTTGCTCAGGGCACGCTCTATCCCGACGTGATCGAGAGCGTGAGCTTCACCGGCGGGCCTTCGGTGACGATCAAGAGCCACCACAACGTGGGCGGCCTGCCCGAGCGGATGAACATGAAGCTGGTCGAGCCGCTGCGCGAACTGTTCAAGGACGAGGTGCGCGAGCTGGGCCGGGAGCTGGGCCTGCCGGAGATCTTCGTCGGCCGGCACCCCTTCCCCGGCCCGGGCCTGGCGATCCGCATCCCCGGCGAGGTCACGCGCGAGCGCTGCGACGTGCTGCGCAAGGCCGACCAGGTCTACCTCGAGGAGATCCGCAACGCCGGGCTCTATGACGCGATCTGGCAGGCCTTTGCCGTGCTGCTGCCGGTGCGCACCGTTGGCGTGATGGGCGACGGGCGGACCTATGACAATGTCTGTGCCCTGCGCGCGGTGACCAGCACCGACGGGATGACGGCCGACATCTATCCGTTCGACGCCGCTTTCCTGAGCCGCGTGGCGACCCGGATCATCAACGAGGTCAAGGGTATCAACCGCGTGGTCTACGACTATACGTCGAAGCCGCCCGGCACGATCGAGTGGGAATGATCGCGCTGGTCCGGCGCAGTCACCTGGTCCGGAACCGGAACCGGCCGGACGCCGACTCGGGTTTCGGCGGTGGACCGATCAGCCTGGCTGCACCATGGCTTCGGGCAAGGTGTCTTTCATGGACGAAATGAAGCGCTGAACTTTCGGAGAAAGGTGGCGCTTGTCCGGATAGACCGCCCAGATCGGCTGTTCCAGAGGTGCGAATTGCTCCAGAACCGGCACAAGCTGACCGGACCTGAGCGCATCGTTGACGTAAAAACTGGGCAGCTGACAGATGCCCATGCCATCCAGCGCGGCATCGCGGACCGCGTAGCCATCGTTACAGCTCCACGCCGGGCGCGGCCGGTATGGTACCTCGTTTCCCGATTCGGAAAATTGCCACTGCGGCGCGGTGCTGATCAGGCAATCGTGATCGTTCAGGTCCGCGATCTCGCGGGGGGCGCCCCTGTTCGCCAGATAGGCGGGAGAAGCGCAGGTGCGGGATTGCCGTGACCCAATCCTGGCCGACATCAGGTTGGACGAGAGCAGGTTGCCGCTGCGGATCCCGAGATCGTAGCCTTCCCCGACCAGATCGACCACGCGGTTCGTCAGATCAAGGTGAACGGTCAGTTGCCGGTGCTTCATGGCGAACTTGCGAGCCAGCGGAGCAATGAAACGCTCCCCCAGCGCGACGCAGCAGGTGATCCGCAAATCGCCCCGCGGCTCACCCTGATCGCGCACGAGCGCCACGGCCTCGTCTCTCTCGCGCACCAGCCGGGCGCAGTGGTCAAGAAACGTTTGGCCTGTTGGAGAGAGGACGACCGAACGGGTCGTGCGGTGCAGCAACCTTGCCCCGAGCCGATCTTCCAGGTCCGCGATGGCGCGGCTCATATGTGTGCGCGACGCGCCAATGGCTGCGGCTCCGGCGCTGAACGAGCCTGCCCGGACCACGGCCACGAATTCCTCAATCCCGTCCCACCGTTCCATTCGATTCAACGCCCATTGGAGGTTTCAAACGTGATGTGCCTCCCCGTGTAAATCCATCTTTCTCGTCAGGCCAGACAGATTCGGATGGCTGCGCAGGGCCCTTGATGGTTTCGCATTGCACGCCATGGCTCGGTTCGAGCGGAGCGGCGCTGGCTGATTGTCGTGCGGTGACGCCCGCACCATTGTTCCATGGGCGCACCAATGGTGTCCAATCCATCTGGTTGACAGCACATTGAGACAACAATAGCCTCCCCGGCATAGCTTTTGACCCTACTTCAAAGATTTTTGCAGGCGCCCGTTCCGATTGAGTGGAATTCGTGCGGTCCGGAGTAAAAGTATGCCGGCATCTTCCCAAGGAAATCCGGTGAATAAGCTGTCTTCGTAAATAAAAAAACAAGAAGACGTATCGAAACGCATCAATATCTATCAGGGATCTGTAGACTAGGGGGGTGTGTGCAATGTCTAAAGAAATTCAGAACGTGATGAGTGCTGCTGTATCGTTTGCGGCCGCTTTGGCCTTGCTGCCTGCTGCTGCGCAGGCGCAGGAGGGTCCTGCTCCGGCCGAGAAGGCTGCGCCCAATGAGGATGCGAACGCGGGGGACATCATTGTCACTGCGCAGCACCGGTCCGAGCGTTTGCAGGATGTCGGCATCTCGATCACTGCCCTGGGCGGCCAGCAGCTGGCCCGGCTCGGCGTGACGAGCAGCATGGACATCGGCCGCATCACCCCCGGCGTCCACGTTTCGGGCAACTTCGGCGGCCAGACCGCGCAGTACACGATCCGCGGCGTGACCCAGAACGACTTCAGCGACGTGCTTGAGGGCCCGGTCGCGGTCTATTTCGACGATGGCTACATCGGCAGCCTCAGCGGCCAGATCTTCGGCACCTTCGACCTTGAGCGGGTCGAGATCCTGAAGGGCCCGCAGGGGACCCTGTTCGGGCGCAATGCGACCGGCGGCCTGGTTCACTTCATTCCGCGCAAGCCGACCGACCACCTTTCGATCAACGCCAATGCGACCTACGGCAGGTTCAACCAGACCCGCCTTGAACTGGGCGTTGGCGGTCCGCTTGCGGAGGGACTCTCGGCCCGCGCCACGGTCCTGTACAACCGCCAGGATCCGATCTTCAAGAACATCTATCCGGCTGGAAACAGCGCGCCCGGTCCGGTGCCGGCCCGTTGCTGCGAGGATACCTGGAACGACAACACCCTCGGCGGGCGGTTGCAGCTCCAGTACGAAACGGGTGACTGGAAGTTCCGCGTGCAGGGCTCGGCGCTGCGCAGCATTGCCTCGACCAGCCCGTACAAGTCCTTCCCCGCGGCGCCGGTGTTCAACAGCGACGGGCAATTGATCGACACGATCAGGCTTCCCGAGACGGACCCGGTCCTGGGCACCATCCAGCAGCCGCGCGACAACAACTACATCTCCCAGGCGCTGGCCCTGAACGACCGCAACCGGATGCAGACCTACAACGCGGCGCTGCACATCGACGGATCGATCGGCGGGGTCGACGTGGCCCTGATCACCGACTGGAAGCAGCTGAAGAAGTCCTTCCTCACCGACACCGCGCTGGTGCCGGTAAACTTCCTGGCCGTCGCCAGCGATGCAAACACCCAGCAGTTTTCGCAGGAGCTCCGGCTGTCCGGCAAGAGCGACAGCCTGCACTGGAGCGCGGGCGCCTATTACCTGAACCTCAATGCCAAGGATGCCAGCGGTTTCCTTGTTCCCCAGGGTTCGATCCTGATCAACCCCCTTGGCCTGCCTCCGGGCGGCGGGGACCTGATCAACTTCAATCAGCTCAAGACGCAGTCCTTCTCGCTGTTCTCCCAGCTCGAATGGAAGTTTGCTCCGCAGCTGACGCTCGTTGCCGGCGGCCGGATCATCTTCGAACACCAGAGCTATTTCTACCGTTCGGCACTGATCCGGAACGATCGCGACTATTACATCGACTCCGTCGAACTGGCGCCGCTGCCGTCCTACCAGAAGGCCGATGGCACGCTGGTCCTGGATCCCTATCGCAACAGCCGCCACAACACGCTGTGGGCCGGCAAGCTTCAGCTTGAATATCGTCCGAACTCCGACACCCTCATCTATTTGGGCGTCAATCGCGGCGTGAAGGGCGGGGCCTACAACGCCAAGTATCAGGACGGCACCCTCCCGCTGCTCGAATCCCAGATGGGCTACGGACCTGAAACGCTGTGGTCCTACGAAGCCGGCGTGAAGGCGACCTTGCTGAACGGGGCAATCGTCGGCAGCGTCGCGGCGTTCTATTACGACTACAAGAACTACCAGGCGTTCCTGTTCGTGAACTCGTCGGGTCTCGTCACCAACAGCCCGGCCACCAACTACGGCATCGAGGCCAGCCTGCAGATCAAGCCGACGGACCGGCTTTCGGTCAACCTGGGCGGTTCGATCTTCCGGCCCAAGGTGAAGAACGTTGTCACGGCTCCGGCCACGGCGACCGCGCCGGCCATTGTCAAGGATACCGAGCCGGCCTTCGCCCCGCGTGAGCAGGTCTCGATCCAGGCCAGCTGGACGCCGCCGATCGCCAACGATGCGATCACGCTGTCGGCCAATGCCAACTACACCGGCCGGTTCTTCAACAACCTGCGCAACTTCACCGGGGAAGTCACCAAGGGCTACTGGCTGACCGGCGCAAACGTGGAGTGGAAGATCACACCCGAATTCACCGCGGCTGCCTCGCTCGACAACATCTTCGACAAGCGGGTCAACGTGATCGGGTTCGATCTGGCAACCTTCTGCGGCTGCATGCACGAATCGTACAACCGCCCGCGGACCTGGAGAGTGTCGCTGCGCTACGACATGTAAGGCCCCTATGTACCGCATACTGTGAACGAGCGCGCCAAGGCTTGATGGGCAATGCCCGTCAAGCCTTGGTCGTGCCGCGCTTTGAAGAAAATCGTCGAGGAGAATGACCCGTGCGAACAGTAACGTCCTTTTGCAGAACCTGTACGGCGGGTTGCGGCACGAAGCTGACCATCGACGATCAGGACCGGATCGTCAGCATCCGCGGCGACGAGAACAACGCGATGAGCCGCGGCTATGCCTGCTTCAAGGGCATTCACAGCCACGAAGCGCAATACAGCCCCGAACGCCTGCTCCACCCCCTGAAGCGCCAGCCCGACGGCACCTTCGCGCGCATCTCGATCGAGCAGGCGCTCGACGAGATCGCCGCGAAGATGAAGGTGATCATCGACCGCGACGGGCCCGAGGCCCTTGGCCTGTTCATCGGCAACGGCGCGAACTTCAACTCCGCCGCCTTCTCGATCCACCTGCCGTTCATGCAGGCGCTGGGTTCCCGGCACTTCTTCACCACCAACACGCTCGACCAGTCGGCCAAGATGATCACCTATGAGCGCATGGGGTTCTGGGCGGCCGGCCCGCAGCGCTTCGATACCGCCGACGTGATGATGGTCTTCGGGAGCAACCCGCTGATCTCGCACGCCTCGCTCAACTTCCTGATGTCCGACCCGGTGCGCACGATGAAGGCGGCGCGGGCGCGGGGCATGAAGCTGATCGTCATCGATCCCCGGCTGACCGAGACCGCGCGCTATGCCGACATCCACCTCCAGCCGATCCCCGGCCACGACGCGACGATCGCCGCGGGCATGATCCGCATGATCCTCGCCGAAGGCTGGGAGGACAAGGAGTTCTGCGAGCGCTACGTCGGCCCCGAGGGGATGGCCGCGCTGCGCGAGGCGGTCGAGCCGTTCAACGAGGACATGGTCACTCACCGCGCGGGACTGCCCGCGGGCCAGCTGCGCGCCGCCACCGAGATGTTCGCGCGCGATTCAAGGCGCGGGCCCGTATCGACGGGCACGGGCAACAACTTCGGGCCGAACTCCAACGTGGCCCAGCACCTGGCCGACGCCATGAACGTCGTGTGCGGACGGTTCCTGCGCGAAGGGGATGCCACGCTCGTCGAGATGCTCAGCCCCGAGGCGCCGATCTATCCCGAGGTGATCCCGCCCTCGCGCACCTGGGAGCACGTCCCGCCGAGCCGCATCCGCGGTGTCGGCACACTGCTCAACCGCGAGGAAATGAGCGGCACCCTGCCCGACGAGATCCTGACCCCCGGCAAGGGGCAGATCCGCGGCCTGCTGATCCAGGGCGGTAACCCCGTCGTTGCGATCCCGGGCCAGAAGAAGGTCGTCGAGGCGATGAAGTCGCTGGAACTGTCGGTGATGATCGACCCGTTCATGCACCAGACCTCGCAGTTCTGCGACTATATCCTGCCGCCCAAGATGCCCTACGAGCGCGCCGACCTGCCGCTGACCATTCCGACCATCGTGTTCACCAACATCAACTGGATCCAGTATACGCCGCCGGTCGTGCCGCCGCCGCCCGGGTCCGAACTGGTCGAGGACTGGCAGGTCTACACCGGCATCGCCAAGCGGCTGGGGCTGACGATCGAGTACAACCATACCACCGTCATCGACCTCGACACGGTGACCACCGACGACCTGCTCGCCATTCGCGCTGCCGACGGCCGGGTGAAGCTGGACGAGATGAAGAAATACCCGAGCGGCAACTCCTTCCCGTTCGGCTCCGAACGGGTGGCGGCGCCGCGCCCGGAAGGCACCGCCAGGTTCGACATTATGCCCGCCGACGTGAGGGCCGAGCTGGAGGAGGCGCTGGCCTATGCCATCACGCCTGACAACATCGTCAGCAAGGGCAAGCGGTTCACCCACCTCGTCAGCAGCCGCCGGATGCGCCATATGTTCAACAGCGTCGGGACGATCGGCATGCCGAGCATCCGCGCCAAGGCGAAGTTCAATCCGGCCTATATCCATCCGGCCGACATGGCCGAGCTGGGCATCGAGAACGGCGATCACGTGGAGCTTGAATCCGACGTCGGCAGGATCACCGCGATCGCCGAAGCGGACGAGACGATGCGGCCGGGCGTGATCTCGGTCCCGCACGGCTTCGGCCCGGCCACCGGCGAGATGGACGAGGAAGGCGGGGTCTCCATCGGCGCCCTCATCGTCGCCGACGAGTTCTACCAGAAGGTCAACGCCATCCCCAGGATGACCGCCATCCCGGTCAACATCCGCCGCCTGAACAGCAAGTTGGCCGGACACCAGACCGCCGAAGTGGAATGAGCAGCGCCTGTGGCGCTCTCTCGCAATTGGTGACGATCAGGCGCTGGATGCAATCGAGGATCCGTCCGTTGGCCAGGAATGCAGTGCAATGACCATTGCGCCCCCCGGCGGGCTGGCGCAGCCCGCATCCGGTCGCCTGATCGATCCGAGTGGTCGGCGCTTCGAATATTTGCGGTTGTCGCTCACCGACGTGTGCAACTTCCGCTGCACCTATTGCCTGCCCAATGGCTATCGCAAGGCGGCGGGCCGTGCGCCCGACCTGTCGCCTGACGAGATCGTGCGGGCGGTCACGGCCTTCGCCCGGCTCGGCCTGTGGAAGGTCCGTCTGACCGGCGGCGAACCCACCCTGCGCGCGGAGTTCACCGAAATAGCGCGCCGTGTCGCAGCCGTGCCCGGCATTCGCCGCCTTGCCATGACCACCAACGGCTACCGTCTGGCCGACCATGCCGCCGAATGGCGCGCAGCCGGCGTGAGTGCGATCAACGTCAGCGTCGATTCACTCGACCCGGCGAGGTTCGCGGCGATTACCGGGCATGACCGGCTGGGCGAGGTGCTGCGCGGGGTAGAGGCGGCCCGGGCCGCGGGATTCGACACGATCAAGCTCAACGCGGTGCTGATGCGCGGCGTGAACGACGACGAGCTGAATTCCATCATCGACTTCGTCCGCGGGCACGATCTTTCGCTGCGCCTCATCGAGGTGATGCGCACGAACGACAACGCGGCATTCTTCCGTTCGCACCACCTGCCCGGCCAGACGGTGATCGACTCTCTGTTGCGGATGGGATGGGTGCGGACGCCGCGCGCGGAGGGCGCCGGGCCGGCGGTGGAATTCGTCCATCCCGCTGCCAAGGGGCGGATCGGGATCATCGCCCCCTATGCCCGGGATTTCTGCGCCACCTGCAACCGGCTGCGGCTTTCGGCCGAGGGCAAGCTGCACCTGTGCCTGTTCGGCGACGGTGGGCTGGACCTGCGCCCGCTCCTCCAGGCCGACGGGCAGATCGACGAACTGGTCGCCCGGATCGTGGCCCTTACCGCGCTCAAGGCGCCTTCGCACCGCCTGCACGAGGACAACAGCGGCGCCACCCCGCATCTGGCATCCATCGGGGGTTGACCCTTTCGACCCTGGCAGCGGGGCGCAAGCCGCCTAACGGCCGCTCCAGACCGGCGCGCGCTTTTCAAGAAACGCGAGCGGTCCTTCGCGCGCATCCTCGCTCGCGAGCAGGCGGTCGGACGCTTCGTAGTTTGCCTTCCAGAACGCCGCGTCGTCCATCCAGGCGGCATCGCGAGTGATCTGCAGGCTTTCCCGTACCGCCAGCGGGGCGTTCGCGGCAATGGCTTCGGCCAGCGCCAACGCCTCGTCGATCAACCGCTCCTGCGGCACCAGGCGGTTCACCATGCCCAGGTCGTAAGCGCGTTGGGCGCCGATCGGGTCGCCGGTTGCGATCAATTCCATCGCGATGTTCAGCGGCAGGGCGCGCTGGATGCGCAGCGGCCCGCCGGCGCCTGCCAGCAGGCCGCGCTTGACTTCCGGTAGGGCAAAGCGCGCCTGGGGCGTTGCCACGATCATGTCGCACACCAGCGCCAGTTCGCAGCCACCGGCAAAGGCCGCCCCGCCCACCGCGGCGATCCATGGCTTGGCGCGGGGGGCATGGGCCACACCGGCAAATCCGCCCTCGGGGGTCGCAAGCGCGGCCGTGTTCTGCTTGAACATCTCGGCAAGATCGGCCCCGGCGCAGAACACGGTCTCGTGCGACGAGGCCAGCACGACCGCACGGACCTCGTCGTCGGCCTCGGTCTGCTTGAGGTAGCCGCCAAGCGCGCTGGCAACCGGCCCGTTGACCGCATTGCGCGCCTCCGGACGATTGAGCGTCAGCACGGCGACATGGCCGCGTTGCTCGAACAGGACCACGGCATCTGAATTCGTTTCGTTCATCATGCTCTCCAAACATTCCGAGGTCGTAAACTCATAAACCGGGCAGGCGTATCGTCTCACCGTGGATCGGGACAGCGAGGTCCCCGCCGCCGAAGTTGATCGCGCAAGGCCGTGCTCTGGCCTCGCGATCGATCGGCAGATGGCTCAGGCGCTCACTTTTTCCGGTCTGCTGTCAGTTTCGGATATTACCGCCCCGAAATCCGGCCGGCGTCAATTGTTATCTGGCGGAGCGCGAGCCGGCACGACATCGTGCATGAGCCCGTTCGAGGGTCCGGTCGAAAGGCTGCGGAACCGGGCCCGCCGGGGCGATCAGGATCAGCGCGGTATCCTGAACCTGATCGGCCCCGAAGTGCTCATGCGAGGGCTATCCGACTGGGGCACGATGGCCTGCGAGTGCCAACATCGGGCGGATGCAAGGCTACCGCTGCGAATCAGCCAATTCCCACGCGCTGAAAACGTGTTGCCACCGATGTGACCGGTAACCGAAAAGGGCGCCAGAGGCCTGCCGATCGCGATTCGCCGGCCGCTTGGGAGATCGCACCAATGAAGGTCCGGGTTTTCGTTCGCGCCGCGAGTGCCCCCGTCGACGCACCCGTCTATAGCGGAACCGATCATACCTTTCCGGGCCTTCCTTCTGTTGGTCAGTCGGTGCGGTTCACGGATCACCGAGCGGGCGATTTCACCGTCACAAGCGTCGGGTATGTTCAGGATGGGGACGGGTTCGTGCCTGCGTTATGGCTGATGCCCAGCGACACGCGGCCGGTCTACTACGAGCGAGTCGATGCAACAGCGCCTGCGGAATACCTGGATCTCAATCACGATGTGCCGCCTGACAGCATGACGACCTACTGAGCTCAAGTTTGGCAAGCCGGGTTTCCCGACGGCGTACGCAGAGCAACGGCAGCATCGTCAGGTCAAGGAAGCCGGCTCATGCTGAGCCCCGATAGCGCATCTGATCGGCAGATCGGTTGGCGGGTTTCGCGGCAGGTCCGAAAACGCTGCGATATCAATGTGTACCAGCCTTGACTGGCGGAGACGGAGGGATTCGAACCCTCGGTACCGGATTTACCAGTACGACGGTTTAGCAAACCGTTGGTTTCAGCCACTCACCCACGTCTCCACTCGCGGTGGCCCTAGGGTTTGCCGGCTTGGCTGTCAACGTTCGAAAACGCGAGGGCGGAGCGGGAGAGGAGTGGCCCGGTTGGTCAGATCCGTTCGGCGCTGGCGACGGCTTCGCTGGCGCGCAGGGCCGAGATGATGCGGGTGAGGTGGGCGAGGTCGGAAACTTCGAGCTCGACCTCGTAAGTGCCGAAAAGGTCGTCGCGGCTGGTCATCTGGAGGTGGACGATGTTGGCGTGGGCATGGGCGAAGATGCCGGTCATTTCGGCAAGGGTGCCGGGGCGGTTGTAGAGCACGCAGCGAATCTGGCCGACGGCGCCGGTGGTCCGCTCGCCCCACGAGAGATCGAGCCAGTCGGCATCGACCCCGTCGGCCAGCGTCAGGCAGTCGATCGCATGGACCTCCACCCCCTGGCCGGGCCGGCGCAGGCCGACGATGCGGTCTCCGGGAACGGGGTGGCAGCATTCGCCGAGGGTGAAGGCGACGCCGGGAGTGAGGCCGCGGATCGAGATCGCACGCTCCTGCTTGGGCCAATCCTCGGGCGCAGGGAGGGCGGCGGCGCTGCCGGGGACGAGCGCTTCCATCACCTGGCGATCGTCCAGCTTGGCCGTGCCGATGGCGACCATCAGGTCTTCCTCGTCCTCCAGTCCGAGCCGCTTGACCGCCTCCTTCACTGCCTTGCGGCTGATCTTGCCGGGGAGGCGCCCGGCGATTTCCTCGAACAGCTTGCGGCCGATCGCGGCGATCTCCTCGCGTTCCTTGGCGCGGACGGCGCGGCGGATCGCGGCGCGGGCCTTGCCGGTGACGACGAAGGACAGCCAGGCGAGCTGGGGGGCGCTGGTCTTGCTCTTGATGATCTCCACCACGTCGCCGTTGGCCAGCTGGGTGCGCAGCGGCATGTGGCGGCCGTTGATCTTGGCGCCCACCGCCATCGACCCGAGATCGGTGTGGACCGCATAGGCAAAGTCGATCGGGGTCGCCCCGCGCGGCAACTGGTGGAGCTGGCCCTTGGGGGTGAAGGCGAAGATGCGGTCCTGGTAGATCGCGAGGCGGGTGTGTTCGAGCAGCTCTTCGGCATCGTGGCTGGCGTCGACGATCTCGATCAGGTCGCGCAGCCAGCCGACCTGCCCGTCGGGCCGGACGCCGCCCTGCTTGTAGGCCCAGTGGGCGGCGAGGCCGAACTCGTTCGTCTCGTGCATCTCGCGGGTGCGGATCTGCACCTCCATGCGCATCGCCTTCTGGAAGATCAGCGAGGTGTGGAGCGAGCGGTAGCCGTTGGACTTGGGGGTGGAGATGTAGTCCTTGAAGCGGCCGGGGATCATCTGCCAGTTGCGGTGCAGCACGCCGAGCGCGCGGTAGCAATCGTCGTCGCTTTCGGTCAGCACGCGAAAGGCCATGATGTCGGTGATCTGTTCGAACGAGACGTGGCGTTCGGCCATCTTCTTCCAGATCGAGTAGGGGTGCTTCTCGCGTCCCGAGACCTCCACCTTCATCCCCGCCTCGGCAAGGGCTTGCTTGATCTGCAGCGCGATCTCCCCGACCTGGCCGCCTTCGGAGCTGCGGATCTGGGCGAGGCGGCCGGTGATCGTGGCATAGGCTTCGGGCTCGAGCTGTTCGAAGGCGAGCAGCTGCATTTCGCGCATGTATTCGTACATCCCCACCCGCTCGGCGAGGGGGGCGTAGATATCCATCGTCTCGTGCGCGATGCGCCGGCGCTTGTCCGCGCTCTTGATGAAGTGCAGCGTGCGCATGTTGTGCAGCCGGTCGGCCAGCTTGACGAGGAGCACGCGCAGGTCCTCGCTCATCGCGAGGAGGAACTTCCTGAGGTTCTCGGCCGCCCGCTCACTCTCGGTCATCGCCTCGATCTTGGAGAGCTTGGTTACCCCGTCGACCAGCCGGGCGACATCGGGGCCGAACAAGCGCTCCACCTCGGCGATGGTGGCCAGGGTGTCTTCCACCGTATCGTGGAGCAGGGCGGTGATGATCGTGTCCTGATCGAGCTTCAGCTCGGTCATCAGGCCGGCGACCTCGACCGGATGGGAGAAATAGGGATCGCCGCTGGCCCGCTTCTGCGAGCCGTGCTTCTGGACGGTGTAGACGTAGGCGCGGTTCAGCAGGCCCTCGTCGGCCTCCGGATCATACGCTTTGACGCGTTCGACAAGTTCGTACTGGCGGAGCATTGCCCCATAAATGGGCGAGAGACGGGCCAGAGGGCAAGTGGAATAGCTGCAATTGCGAAGAGATGCCGGATCGGGCAATCCGGTGCGGCAGGGCAACAGGGGGCGGCATGACGGGAAGCGAGGCGGGGGCGCCGGACGGGAGCACGGGCGGTCGGGCCGCGCTGGTCTACGGCGCGGCCGTTCTGGCGGTGCTTGGCTATTGCGCGCTCCAGGTGGGGATGCACATTGGCTTCGCGATCCTGCCCGACGGGTCCGACTGGCAGCAGGGCGACTGGCTGATCAATTCCCGGCTGGTGCCGATCCGGCGGGGTTTGTTCGGCTCGGCGCTGATCGGACTGTCGGATCTGACCGGGATCGGGCTGCTGACGCTGACGATCGCCGTTCAGCTGGCGCTGCTCGCGGCATTGCTCGGCGCCTTGGCCGCGGTGTTCCTGCCGGCGCGGGACCGGCTGGCTCACCTGCTGCTGCTTGCCTCGCCGGGCTTCGTGCCACTGTTCTGGGGCAACGATCCCAACGGCGCGCTGCGCAAGGAGATGGTGGCCTTTCTTGCACTGGCGCTGCTCGTCCTCGCGCTGCGGCGGCAGGACCGGTGGCTGCACGGGCTTTCGGCGGCTCTGCTGGCGCTGAGCTTCCATGGCAACGAGTTCTGCGTGCTGTTCGCGCCGCTGTTCGTGGGGGCGAGCGTCTTTGCCGGATGGCACCGGCGGCGGGAGCGGGCCTGGCTGGTGACATCGGCGCTGGTCGTGCTGGCGGCAGCCCATGCGCTCGGCTGGGCGCTGCTCCATGCCCGGGCTGAGTCGCCCTGGCCAATTTGCGCACCGCTGCTCCAGCGGGGCCTGAGCGTGGAGATGTGCGGCGGGGCGATCGCCTATCTTGCGGAGGGTGCGGCGGCCAATGCGGCGCAGGTGAGCGGCTATATCCGGGCGAGCGGGATGGTCCGGATCCTGCCACTGGCCGCGCTGATGGCGCTGGCGGGGCCGGCCTATGTGCTGGCGCTGACCGACCGGCCGGGGCGGCTGGCGCTCGCCTGCGGGCTGGCCGCACTGCCTTTCCTCGCGCTCTATCCGGTGGCGGTGGACTGGGGGCGCTGGCTGGGAATTCAGGCGTTCTGTGCGGTGATCGTCATCGTCATCGCGCTGGAGAGCGGCGCGGTGCGACTTGTCCGCGCGCCGCAGCCGGTGCTGGCCATGCTGCTGCTGGCGATCGGGCTGCTTGTTTCACCCGACCACGCGATGCGCACGGTCCGGGGCGGGGTGCTACCGGAGCTGGCGGTGGACCTGCGGCTGCTGAGCCGCCCCTAGGACCATACCGCTTCGGGCGGCAGGCTCATCAGGATCGCGTCGATGTTGCCGCCGGTCTTCAGGCCAAAGAGCGTGCCGCGATCGTAGACGAGGTTAAATTCGGCGTAGCGGCCGCGCCATTCGAGCTGGCGCAGCTTTTCCTCGGGCGTGAAGTCCATGCCCATCCGCCGCCGGACCAGCCGGGGAAAGACGGAAAGGAAGGCGCGGCCGACGTCCTGGGTGAAGGCGAAATTCGCCTCCCACGCGGCGTCGTCGGCGCATTCGAGGTGATCGTAGAAGATCCCGCCGACGCCGCGGTGGACCTTGCGGTGGGGGATGTAGAAATAGTCGTCCGCCCATTCTCTGAAACGCGCATGATAGTCTGCGCCGTGCGGGTCGCAGGCGGCCTTCATCGCGGCGTGGAATTCGGCCGTGTCCTCGTCATAGGGGATCGGCGGGTTGAGGTCCGCGCCGCCGCCGAACCAGGCCCTCGTGGTGGTGAGGAAGCGGGTGTTCATGTGCACGGCCGGGACGTGCGGGTTCGCCATGTGAGCGACAAGGCTGATCCCGGTGGCCGAAAACCGCGGGTTTTCCGGATCGGCGCCGTTGATGCTTTTCGCGAACTCCGGGCTGAAGCGGCCGTGGACGGTGGAGACGTTGACGCCCACCTTCTCGAACACCTTGCCCTTCATCAGACCCTGGACGCCGCCGCCAGTGTCCCCCTCGCCCTCGCCCTCCGCCTCGCCGGCGACGCTGCTGCGCTGCCACGGGGTATAGGCAAAGGCGGCGTCGGAGCCGGCCTCGCGCTCGATCGCCTCGAACTCGGCGCAGATGAGATCGCGCAGGTGCTCGAACCAAGTTTTCGCCCGTGCGGTGAATGGAGTCCAGTCGGTCATCCCGCGCACTTGCCAAGCGCGCGCCTCTACCGCAAGGAAAAGGGATGGTTCCCTTTTCGTTCGCAGGGCAGGAATTTGCCATGGCCGAGGCCGGCAGCGCGCGTGCAGCGGCGCTGTACTGGCCGGCGGAGCGGGCGCTGGTGGTGGCCGACCTGCATCTGGAAAAGGCCAGCTGGTATGCCGAGCGCGGGCAGATGCTGCCACCTTACGATTCGCGCGCGACGCTGGAGGGACTGGCCGCGGCGCTGAAGGTGACGGGCGCGCGGCGGGTGCTGTGCCTGGGCGATTCGTTTCACGACAGCGAGGGCCCGGCCCGGCTGGAGCCACACGCCGCCGGGATGCTCGACGCGCTGGTCCGTTCGACCGAATGGGTGTGGATTGCCGGCAACCACGACCGCGCGGCGGGGGCCCCGGGGACGCCTGGGACGCCGGGGACCTGGGCCGAGGAGCTGGTCCTGGCCGGCATCCGCCTGCGCCACGAGGCCCGCGCCGGGGAGACGGCGCCGGAACTGTCCGGGCATTTTCACCCCAAGCTGCGGCTGACGGTGCGGGGGCGGCGGATTGCCCGGCCCTGCGCGGTGCTGTCCGACCGGCGAATGATCTTGCCCGCCTTCGGCGCGCTGACCGGGGGGATGGACGCCGGCGACCCGGCGATCCTTGCCGCGCTGCAGCCGGCCGCGGCGATCGACGCCGTGCTGCCCGCGGCCGGGCGGCTGGTCCGCTATCCGCTGTGGCGCGCCGCCTGATTTAGCCGGTCCAGCGCGGCCTCGCGCCCGATCAGCGGGAGGAGGGCGGCCATGTCGGGCCCATGCTCGCGCCCGGTCAGGGCCAGCCGCAGCGGCAGGAACAGGGCCTTGCCCTTGCGCCCGGTCTGCTCCTTGAGCGCAGAGGTCAGCGCCTGCCAGACGGTTTCGGTCCACGGCAGCCCGGCAAGGACGGCCTGCGCCTCGGCCGCAAAAGCAGCGTCTTCGGCGGGGAGTGACGGGGCGGCGATGGGCCCGGTGACCACGGCCCACCAGTCCGCCGCCTCGCTCACCCTGGCAAGGTTGGGCCGGATTGCTTCCCAGGCGGCTTCGCTCATGCCGGCGGGCAGGCGGCCGGCCGCTTCGGCGAAGGGCAGCTGGTGGACGATCCCGGCGTTGACCCGCTCCAGCTCGGCCTCGTCGAACCGGGCCGGGGCGCGGCCGAATGTGGCAAGGTCGAAGGTGTCGAGCAGCGCCGCGCGGTCGGCAACGGGCTCCACCGGCAGCGAGGTTCCGAGCCGGGCGAGGAGGGCGACGAGGGCGGCGGGTTCGATATCGCCCTCGCGCAGCTGCGCCATGCCGAGCGAACCGAGCCGTTTCGACAGCTTGCCTTCGGTGCCGACCAGCAGCGCCTCGTGCGCGAAGGCGGGGGCCAGGGCGCCGAGCGCGGCGAACATCTGCACCTGCGCGGCGGTGTTGGACACGTGGTCCTCGCCGCGCAGGACCTGGGTGACGCCCATGGCGATATCGTCGATGACGCTTGGCAGCATGTAGAGCCACGAACCGTCGGCGCGGCGCACGACCGGATCGCTCATCGCGGCGGGATCGAACTGCTGGGGGCCGCGAATGCCGTCGGTCCAGCCGATCGGCTGGGCGTGATCGAGGAGGAAGCGCCAGTGCGGCGTCTCCCCGGCGGCGGCCTTGGCCGCATGGTCGGCCTCGGTCAGGGCCAGCGCGGCGCGGTCATAGACCGGCGGCAGGCCGCGTCCGAGCCTGACCTTGCGCTTCAGTTCCAGCTCCTGCGCGCTTTCGTAGCAGCGGTAGACGCGGCCGGCGGCGACGAGCCGCTGGAACTCGGCCTCGTAGAGCGTGCCGCGGGCGGACTGGCGCTCCTCCCCGTCAGGTTCCAGCCCGAGCCAGGCGAGATCGGCGCGGATCGCCTCGACGTAGTCCTCGCGGCTGCGCTCCGCGTCGGTGTCGTCGATCCGCAGCAGGAAGCGCCCGCCGGCCTTGCGTGCCAGCATCCAGTTGTGGAGGGCCGTGCGCACGTTGCCGACGTGCAGCAGGCCGGTGGGCGAGGGGGCGAAGCGGGTGACGGTGGTCATGCACCGCGCCCTAACGCGCGGCGGGGCGGAAGGCTAGGGAGCCGGAGACGTTGGCTTGTTCTGCTGATCCACCCGGTGCGAGCGCCAGCGCAGGGCCATGCCCGCCACCGAGAGGCCCATGCCGGCGAGCAGGCTGGCGAGCATCGCGGGGTCTTCCGAGGCGGACTTGAAGGCGGGCACGCCGAGCAGGATCACGCTCAGCGTCGATGTCAGGTAGCCCTCGCCCTTGAGCCGCGAGACCTCTTGCATCGGCGGCAATGCTCCTCTTGTTCAGTGTTTTTACGCTAATGTGTCAGGGGTATAAATGTTTCGGGGGCGGTTCCGGATCCGCGCGCTGTCCTGCACCCGGCTGGCAGGATCGCACGATCGATGCTGAAACGGGTTCAGCATGAGGGGGTGTTTCGAGGCTGTGGTAGCGTTGCTACCCCTTACCCGCTCCGGAACGAGTGGGTGATCGGATAGCGCCGGTCGCGGCCGAAGTTGCGGCTGCCGAGCTTGACCCCCGGCGGGGCCTGGCGGCGCTTGTATTCGGCGAGGTGGAGCAGGCGTTCGATGCGCGAGACGGTGGCGTGGTCGAAGCCTTCACCGACCAGCTGGGCGACCGACTTTTCATGTTCCACCAGCCCGAGCAGGATCGGATCGAGCACGTCGTAGGGCGGCAGAGAGTCCGAATCCTTCTGGTCTTCGCGCAGTTCGGCCGAGGGCGGCTTGACGATGATGTTGTCGGGCATCACCGGGCCGTCCGGCCCCAGTCCGATCCGGGGCTTCAGCTGGTTGCGCCACTTGGAAATGGCGAAGACCGTGGTCTTGTAGGCATCCTTCAGCGGGTTGTAGCCGCCGGCCATGTCGCCATAGATCGTGGCATAGCCCACGCTCATCTCGCTCTTGTTGCCGGTGGTCAGCAGCATCGGGCCGAACTTGTTGGAGAGGCCCATCAGGGTCACGCCGCGGATGCGCGACTGGAGGTTCTCCTCGGTGAGATCGGGGTTGCGTCCTTCGAACACCGGGCCGAGCATCTGCGTGAAGGCATCGACCGCCGGCCCGATCGGGATCGTATCGTAGCGGCAGCCGATCATCCGCGCGCATTCGGTCGCATCGGCCAGGCTTTCCGCGCTGGTGAAGCGGCTGGGGAGCATGACGGTCCACACCCGGTCCGGGCCGAGCGCATCGGCGGCGATGGCGGCGCAGATCGCGCTGTCGATCCCGCCGGACAGGCCGAGCACCACGCCGGGGAAGCCGTTGCGGTTCACATAGTCGCGCAGGGCGGTGACCATCGCGCAGTAGATGTCTTCCGGATGGTCGGCCAGCTGGGCGACCTCGCCCCGGTCGCAGCGCCAGCCCTGGGCGGTTCGGGTCCAGTTGGTTTCGACGATCTGCTCTTCCCAGTCCGACATCTGGACGGCCAGCGAACCATCGCCGTTGATGACGAAGCTGGCCCCGTCGAACACCAGTTCATCCTGCCCGCCGACGCGGTTCACATAGGCAAGCGGCAGGCGGGTATCGACCGCGCGGAGCTTGGCGACGCCGTCGATCCGCAGGGTATCCTTGTCGATCTCGTAGGGGCTGCCGTTGATGCAGATGAGGATTTCGGCGCCGAAATCCGCGAGGTGGCGGCAGACGTCGGACTGCCAGATGTCTTCGCAGATAGGGACGCCGATCATCACGCCCTTGAACACGATGGGTTCGGGCAGCGGGCCGGGCTGGAACAGGCGGATCTCGTCGAAGGTGCCGTAGTTGGGCAATTCGTGCTTCAGCCGCACCGTGGCGATGCGGCCGCCATCGAGCAGGGCGACGCCGTTGTGGAGCGCGCCGTCGCGCACGAAGACCGAGCCGACCAGCATGGCCGGACCGCCCCCGGCCGTGGCCTGGGCGAGCCGTTCCAGCTCGGCCTGGGCGCGCTCGATCAGGGCGGGCTTGAGGATCAGGTCCTCGGGCGGGTAGCCGATCAGCTGCAGTTCGGGGAAAACGAGCAGATCGCTGCCGCGCGCCTTGTCCCGCACCGCGAGCATGGCAGCGGCGTTGCCGGCAAGATCGCCAACGGACTGGTTGATCTGAGCGAGTGTTATGCGGAGACTGTCGACCATCATGCTTGCCTAAAGGGGGAATGGCGGGTCGGCAATCGCGTTCCGATGCGGCGTGCCGGACCCGGCGGGCCGGCCAGCGCGTTGGACGGGAAACGAAGGCAGACCCACGTGTACGCAGCCAACCCGAACCGTCCGGCTTCCGCGCTTGCCTCGCTGGCGATCGTCGCGGGGATTGCCGCCGCGCTCCAGTTCGGGCTGCGACCGCACTGGCAGGAGGCGGTTCGGACGGCGCTGGTAGCGGTCGATTTCGTCAGCCCGCCGCCGCCGCCGAAGGAGCGCCCCAAGCCTCCGCCGCCCGAGCCGAAGGCGGGCGGGGCCAAGGGCGATCCCGGTACGCGCAACCTCAAGAACCGGGCGACGCCGGTCTTCGCGCCGCCGGTAAAGCCGCCGCTGGTCTTGCCTCCGCCCATCGTGGCCGCGCCGCTGCCGAACGTAGGTGCGGCGGCGAACACCGGCGCCTCGACGCTGCCCGGTCCCGGGCAGGGCGCGGGCGGGGCGGGCAACGGGTTCGGTGGCGGAGGCAACGGCGGGACCGGGTCCGGCGCGGGCGGGATCGGCACCGAAGCGCACCAGATCCGCGGCCACCTGTCCTACGGCGACCTGCCGCAGGGGCTAATCGCGGACGGTCAGGAGACCTCGGTCGACGTGCGCTACACGGTGATGGTGGACGGGAGCGTCAGCAATTGTCGCGTGGTTGGAACGAGCGGGTTCCCGACGCTCGACGCCACGGTGTGCCGCCTGATCGAGCAGCGGTTCCGCTTCAGGCCGGCCCGGGACCGGTCGGGCCGGCCGGTTCCGCAGACCTTCGAGGAAAACCACGCCTGGGTCGCGAAGGAGAGGGACTGATCGATCACAGCTCCGGCCAGCGGGCCTCGCCGAACCAGCCTTGCAGGTGCGTGACCAGCGCCTCGACCGCTCCCGGCAGGCGCGGGCGGGGGAGGTGGACGGCGTAGATCGCCGCGTCGTGCGAGCCTTCGTAGGCCGGCAGGACGCGGGTCAGGCGGCCGGCGGACAGCTCCTGCCAGACGTCCCACAGCGAGCGCAGCGAAATGCCGGCCCCGGCGAGGGTCAGTTCGCGGACGATCTCGCTCGAATTGGTGCGCACGGCGCTGGTGCCCGATTGGCGGACGAGGCCGTCCGGCCCGGTGAGGCTCCACGGCAGCTGCCCCTCGGCGGCGAGCAGGCGGTGCCGCGACAGGGCGGCGAGGCTTTCCGGCACGCCATGCAGCGCAAGGTAGGCAGGCGCCGCGCAGAGCACGCGCGGGCTGGTGGCGAGCCGGTAGGCGGTGAGGGTGGAGCCGGGCTGCGGGGTGATGCGGATGGCAAGGTCGTATGGCCCCTCGGCGAGGTCCACGAAGGTGTCGGACAGGTTGATCTCCATCTGCACCAGCGGGTTGTCGGCCATGAACCCGGCGATGCAGGGCGCGAGGTACATGCGCCCGAACGAGGTGGGCGCGGTCAGCCGCAGCGGGCCGGCGGGGCGGCTGGCGAGGCCCAGCACCCGGTCTTCCGCGGCCTTCAGTTCGCCCATGACCGCCGACAGGTCGCGGTGGAGGAGGGCGCCTTCCTCGGTCAGCGAGAGCCGCCGGGTGGTGCGGTGGAGCAGGCGGATGCCGAGCCGGTCCTCCAGCCGGGCGAGCCGCTTGGACACGCTGGCCGGAGACAGGCGCAAGGCGCGGCCGGCCGCGGAAAGACCGCCCGCATCGACGATTGCCAGGAAGACCTCGTAGTCCGGATCAAACATGTTCCGAATCCGAAAAGGTGAATTGAATTCTTGCCTGCTAGTGCAAGCTCGCCGGATCGTCTAGATGGCCGCATCCCCACCGAATCCATTTCGAATCCGAGGAACAGCAGCCATGGCAATGATCGACAAGGCCGGCCTCAAGGTCGCCGCGGAACTGGCAGACTTCATCGACGGCAAGGTCCTGCCCGGCACCGGCATCGAGCCCGCCGCCTTCTGGGCCGGCGCGGCCGACATCTTCGCCCGCTTCACGCCCCGCACGCGCGAGCTGCTGGCCAAGCGAGACGCGATCCAGGAGCAGATCGACGGCTGGTACAAGGCCCGCAAGGGCCAGCCGGTCGATATGGCGGCCTACAAGGCTTTCCTGTCCGAGATCGGCTATCTCGTTCCCGAGCCGGCGGCCTTCGCGGTCGACCCGGTCGACGTGGACGAGGAGCTGGCGACCGTCGCCGGCCCGCAGCTGGTTGTCCCGGTACTCAACGCCCGCTTCCTGCTCAATGCCGCCAATGCCCGCTGGGGCAGCCTCTATGACGCGCTCTACGGCACCGACGCGATCCCCGGTGCGCCGGCTGGAAAGGGCTATGACCCGGCGCGCGGCGCCCAGGTCATCGCCTGGGCCAAGGCCTTCCTCGACGAGGCGGCGCCGCTCGCCTCGGGCATCTGGGCGGACTGGACCGGCGGCGACGTGGCGCTGGCCGATCCGGCCCAGCTCGTCGGCCGCGCGGGCGACAACCTGCTGTTGAAGCACAATGGCCTGCACATCGAGGTGGTGATCGACCGCAGCCACCCGATCGGCAAGGACGACCCGGCCGGCATCGCAGACGTCGTGCTGGAATCGGCCGTCTCGACCATCTGCGACTTTGAGGATTCGGTCGCTGCGGTCGATGCCGAGGACAAGGTTGCCGCCTACACCAACTGGCTCGGCCTGATGAAGGGCGACCTGGAGGACACGTTCGAGAAGAACGGCGCGCCGATGACCCGCCGCCTCAACCCGGATCGCACCTATACCGCGCCGGACGGTTCGCCGGTCAGCCTGCACGGCCGATCGCTGCTGCTGGTCCGCAACGTCGGGCACCTGATGACCACGCCGGCCGTGCTGCTCGCCGATGGCAGCGAGGCGCCCGAGGGCATCCTCGACGGGATCGTCTCGACCACCATCGCGCTGCACGATCTCAAGGGCCTTGGCACCCTGCGCAACAGCCGCAAGGGCAGCGTCTACATCGTGAAGCCCAAGATGCACGGGCCGGAGGAGTGCGCGCTCACCAACGACCTGTTCGACGCGATCGAAGACGTGCTCGGCCTTGCGCGCCACACGCTGAAGGTTGGCGTGATGGACGAGGAGCGCCGCACCTCGGCCAACCTCGCCGCCTGCATCCACGCCGTGCGCCACCGCCTGATGTTCATCAACACCGGCTTCCTCGACCGCACCGGCGACGAGATGCACACCGCGATGCAGGCCGGCCCGATGCTCCGCAAGGGCGACATGAAGGCCAGCACCTGGATCAAGGCCTACGAGGACCGCAACGTCCAGATCGGCCTCGCCTGCGGGCTGTCGGGCAAGTCGCAGATCGGCAAGGGCATGTGGGCCATGCCCGACCGGATGGCCGACATGCTGGTCCAGAAGATCGGCCACCCGCTGACCGGCGCCAACACCGCCTGGGTGCCCTCGCCCACCGCGGCGACGCTGCACGCCACGCACTACCACAAGGTCGACGTGTTCGCCCGGCAGGACGAGCGCCGCGCCGAGGGGGTGGCCAGCCTTGACGACCTGCTGACCGTTCCGGTTGCGCCTGCCGGGCACAACTGGCCGGCCGAAGAGGTGCGCGAGGAACTGGAGAACAACGCGCAGGGCATCCTCGGCTATGTGGTGCGCTGGGTCGACCAGGGCGTCGGCTGTTCCAAGGTGCCGGACATCAACGACGTGGGCCTGATGGAAGACCGCGCGACGCTGCGCATCTCCAGCCAGCACATCGCCAACTGGCTGCTCCACGGGGTGACCACCAAGGACGAGGTCGAGGCCGCGCTGCTGCGCATGGCCGCCAAGGTGGACGCGCAGAACGCCGGCGATCCGCTCTACCAGCCGATGGCCAGCAACCCCGAGGGCAGCCTTGCCTTCCAGGCCGCCCGCGCGCTGGTGTTCGAGGGAACGGCCCAGCCCAACGGCTATACCGAACCGCTGCTGCACAAGTACCGGGCCATGGTGAAGGCCAAGGGCTGAGGCGCAGCATAGCTGCAGCAAAACGGAAGGGGCCGGGCGCAAGCCTGGCCCCTTCTTGCATGGTGGCTAGTGTCCGCGGTGAGCGGGGAGGGTGAGCTGCCAGCGGATCGCCGCGCCGCGCAGCAGGAAGCCGCTGGCAAAGCCGGCCGCGGCGGCCCATGCTGCGCCGGGTAATGCAGCATTGACGGCCACGAAGACCCCGGCGGCGGCAAGTGCTGCGGTCACGTAGAGCTCGTGCCGCATCAGGATCGAAGGGACGCCGGCTGTGATGTCGCGGATGACGCCGCCAAGGCAGGCGGTGATGACCCCGGCGGCGACGGCCGGCCCCGGCGCGACGCCATATTGCAGCGCCTTGCCCGCGCCGTAGACCGCATAGGCCGCGAGGCCTGCCGCATCCATCCACTCCAGCGCGCGTTCGGGCCACCACCGGAGCGGCACGGCCCAGGCGGCGATGGCGACCGCGGTGCACAGGACCAGCGGCAGGGCGGCGTGCATCCAGAACACCGGCGCGCCGATCAGCAGGTCGCGCAGCGTGCCGCCGCCGGTCGCGGTGATGAGGGCGAAGAACCAGGCACCGATGAAGTCAAGCTGCTTGCGCGCCGCGGCGAGCGCGCCGGTCGCGGCAAAGACGATCAGGCCGGCGGCATCGAGCCAGGAGATCAGCGGGGCGAGGGCGAGGTCCATGTCTTGCGCTTAGCGCAGGAGCCTCGGCCCGTCATCAGCGCGGGGTTCTGGGCTGCGCAGCAAAAACCCCGCCGGATCGCTCCGGCGGGGTCTTCGGTCTCGCGGGTCAGGCGGGGTGCTTACTCGCCGCTTTCCTGGCCTTCGATCAGGTAGTCGCCGGCGTCGGCGTCGGTGCCGTGGGTCTCGCCCTCGACCGCCGCCAGCGGATCGTCGCCGATCGCCGCTTCGGGGCCCTGGGCCAGTTCGGCGGCGTGTTCCTCAGCGGCAGAGACCGGCGCGATCAGCGCCTCCTGCAGCTTGCGGTACTGGGCGCGGAGCGCGGCATCGCGGCTGGTGGCGGCGACGCGCAGGCGGTTCATGCCGGCGCCGGTGCCTGCCGGGATGAGCCGGCCCACGATGACGTTTTCCTTTAGGCCGATCAGGCTGTCGCGCTTGCCTTCGACCGCCGCCTGGGTGAGCACGCGGGTGGTCTCCTGGAACGAGGCGGCCGAGATGAACGAACGGGTCTGCAGCGAGGCCTTGGTGATGCCGAGCAGCACCGGCTTGCCTTCCGCGGGGCGCTGGCCCTCGGTCAGCTTCGCGTTGAACTCGTCCATTTCCTCACGGTCGACCTGTTCGCCGGCCAGCAGCACGGTATCGCCACCTTCGGTGATCTCGACCTTCTGCAGCATCTGGCGAACGATCACCTCGATGTGCTTGTCGTTAATCTTCACGCCCTGCAAGCGATAGACTTCCTGGATTTCCGCGACGAGGTATTCGGCCAGAGCCTCCACCCCGAGCACTTCGAGGATGTCGTGCGGGTCGGGCGAGCCCGAGATCAGGTTGTCGCCCTTCTTGACCCAGTCGCCTTCCTGGACGTCGATCACCTTGGACTTGGGGATCAGGTATTCCACCGGATCGCCCTCTTCCGGGATGATCGCGATCTTGCGCTTGGCCTTGTAGTCACGGACGAATTCGATCCGGCCCGAGGTCTTGGCGATGATCGCGTTGTCCTTCGGCTTGCGGGCTTCGAACAGCTCCGCGACGCGCGGCAGACCGCCGGTGATGTCGCGGGTCTTGGCGGCTTCGCGCGACGCACGGGCGAGGATGTCGCCCGCTTCGACGGCCTGGCCATCCTCGACCGAGAGCGTCGTGCCCGGCGCCATCATGTAGCGCGCGGCCTCGCCGCTGGCATCGTCGAGCAGGGTCAGACGGGGACGCAGATCCTCCTTCTTGCTCCGGCCGCCGGCGCGGTTTTCGGTGACGACGCGGCTGGTCATGCCGGTCGCCTCGTCGGTCTGCTCGGTCAGGGTGCGCCCGTCGATCAGGTCCTGGTACTTCACGATACCCGGCTTTTCGGTGATCACCGGAGTGGTGAACGGGTCCCATTCGGCCAGGCGATCGCCCTGGCTGATGATCGCGCCGTTCTCGTGCAGCAGGTGGGTACCGTAAGGCACGCGGTGCATGGCGCGCTCCCGGCCCTCGCTGTCGAGCACCACGATCTCGCCGTTGCGGGCGAGCGACAGGCGGCGGCCCCGCTTGTCGGTGATGGTCGGGATATCGCGGTATTCCACGGTGCCGTCGCAGATCGCCTCGAGGTGCGAGGTTTCGTTGACCTGCGCCGCGCCGCCGATGTGGAACGTCCGCATGGTTAGCTGGGTGCCCGGCTCGCCGATCGACTGGGCGGCGATGACGCCGACCGCCTCGCCGATGTTGACCGGAGTACCACGGGCAAGGTCACGCCCGTAGCAGGTCGCGCAGACGCCCTGCTCGGCCTCGCAGATCAGCGGCGAACGGATGCGGGCGCCCTGCGGGTCGACCGCCTCGATCCGGGCCACGGCGGCCTCGTCGAGCAGATCGCCCTTGGCGGCGACGACCGTGCCGTCCTTGTCGGTGATGTCTTCGGCCAGGGTCCGGCCGAGGATGCGCTCGCCCAGCGAGGCAATCGTCGTGCCGCCCTGGACGATCGCGCGCATTTCCAGCGCCCGCTCGGTCCCGCAGTCGTTCACCACCACCACGCAGTCCTGCGACACGTCGACCAGACGGCGGGTCAGGTAGCCCGAGTTCGCCGTCTTGAGCGCGGTGTCGGCAAGACCCTTGCGGGCGCCGTGGGTCGAGTTGAAGTATTCAAGGACGGTCAGGCCCTCCTTGAAGTTCGAGATGATCGGCGTCTCGATGATCTCGCCCGAAGGCTTGGCCATCAGGCCGCGCATCCCCGCGAGCTGCTTCATCTGGGTTGGCGAACCACGCGCACCGGAGTGGCTCATCATGTAGATCGAGTTGATCGGCTTCTCGCGGCCGTGCTCGTCGGTCGGGGTCGCCTTCAGCTCTTCCATCATGGCCGCCGCCACCTGGTCGCCGCAGCGGCTCCAGGCGTCGATCACCTTGTTGTACTTTTCCTGCTGGGTGATCAGGCCGTCCTGGTACTGCTGCTCATAGTCGGCAACGAGGGCCTTGGTCTCATCGACCAGGGCGTCCTTGCTGTCGGGAATGATCATGTCGTCCTTGCCGAACGAGATGCCGGCCTTGAACGCGTGGCGGAAGCCCAGCGCCATGATGGCGTCGGCGAACAGCACCGTGTCCTTCTGGCCGGTGTGGCGGTAGACCTGGTCGATGACGTCGCCGATTTCCTTCTTGGTGAGGAGGCGGTTGACGACCTCGAAGGGCACCTTGTGGCTCTTGGGGAGGCATTCGGCGATCAGCATGCGGCCCGGGGTGGTTTCGAACCGCTTCATGTACTCGGTGCCGTTCTCGTCGGTCTGCGGCACGCGGGCCACGATCTTCGAGTGGAGCGTCACTGCCCCGGCGTCGAGCGCCTGGTGCACCTCGGCCATGTCGGCCAGCATCATGTTCTCGCCCGGCTCGCCCTTGCGGTCCATCGAGAGGTAATAGATGCCCAGGACCATGTCCTGCGAGGGCACGATGATCGGCTTGCCGTTGGCGGGCGAGAGGATGTTGTTGGTCGACATCATCAGCACGCGCGCTTCCAGCTGGGCTTCCAGCGAAAGCGGCACGTGGACGGCCATCTGGTCACCGTCGAAGTCGGCGTTGAAGGCCGAGCAGACGAGCGGGTGCAGCTGGATCGCCTTGCCTTCGATCAGCACGGGCTCGAAGGCCTGGATGCCGAGGCGGTGCAGCGTGGGCGCGCGGTTCAGCAGCACCGGATGCTCGCGGATCACCTCGTCGAGGATGTCCCAGACTTCCTTGCGCTCCTTCTCGACCCACTTCTTGGCCTGCTTCAGGGTCATCGACAGACCCTTGGCGTCAAGCCGGGCGTAGATGAACGGCTTGAACAGTTCGAGCGCCATTTTCTTGGGCAGGCCGCACTGGTGCAGCTTGAGTTCGGGACCGGTCACGATGACCGAACGGCCCGAATAGTCGACGCGCTTGCCGAGCAGGTTCTGGCGGAAGCGGCCCTGCTTGCCCTTCAGCATGTCGGACAGCGACTTCAGCGGGCGCTTGTTGGCGCCGGTGATGACGCGGCCGCGGCGGCCGTTGTCGAACAGGGCGTCGACGGCTTCCTGCAGCATGCGCTTTTCGTTGCGGACGATGATGTCCGGCGCGCGCAGCTCGATCAGGCGCTTCAGGCGGTTGTTGCGGTTGATGACGCGGCGATAGAGATCGTTGAGGTCCGACGTCGCGAAGCGGCCGCCGTCGAGCGGGACCAGCGGGCGCAGTTCGGGCGGGATGACCGGCACGACCTCGAGGATCATCCACTCCGGACGGTTGCCGGAATCGATGAACGATTCCACCACCTTCAGGCGCTTGATGATCTTCTTCGGCTTCAGTTCGGACTTGGTCTCGGCCAGTTCCTTCAGCAGGTCCTCGCGTTCCTGCACCAGGTCCAGGCTCATCAGCATGTGCTTGACCGCCTCGGCGCCGATCCCGGCCGAGAAGGCGTCCTCGCCATACTCGTCCTGGTATTCGTAGAGCTCGTCCTCGGTGAGCAGCTGGTACTTTTCGAGCGGGGTCAGGCCCGGCTCGATCACCACGTAGGACTCGAAATAGAGGATGCGCTCAAGCTGCTTGAGCTGCATGTCGAGCAGCAGGCCGATGCGCGAGGGCAGCGACTTCAGGAACCAGATGTGAGCAACCGGCGCGGCCAGCTCGATGTGGCCCATGCGCTCGCGGCGCACCTTGGTGACCGTGACCTCGACGCCGCACTTTTCACAGACGACGCCCTTGTACTTCATGCGCTTGTACTTGCCGCACAGGCACTCGTAGTCCTTCACCGGGCCGAAGATGCGGGCGCAGAACAGGCCGTCGCGTTCCGGCTTGAAGGTCCGGTAGTTGATCGTCTCGGGCTTCTTGATTTCGCCGAATGACCACGAGCGAATGCGCTCGGGGCTGGCGATGCCGATCTGGATCTGGTCGAAGGTTTCGGGCTTCGCCATCTGGTTGGTGAACTTGGTCAGGTCGTTCATGTCTTGGTCCCTCTAGGGGTCAGAATTCTGGGCGAAGGAGGGGGCGACCCGCTGGGGCCGCCCGCGCATCCTTATTCCGCAGCCTGCGCGAAATCGTCGTCGTCCTCGTCGCTATCGAGCGACGACAGTTCGACGTTGAGGCCGAGCGAGCGCATTTCCTTGACGAGCACGTTGAAGCTCTCGGGAATGCCGGCCTCGAAGGTATCGTCACCCTTGACGATCGCTTCGTAGACCTTGGTGCGGCCGACCACGTCGTCCGACTTCACCGTGAGCATTTCCTGCAAGGTATAGGCGGCGCCGTAGGCCTGGAGCGCCCAGACCTCCATTTCGCCGAAGCGCTGGCCGCCGAACTGCGCCTTGCCGCCCAGCGGCTGCTGGGTGACGAGCGAGTAGGGCCCGATCGAACGCGCGTGGATCTTGTCGTCGACAAGGTGGTGCAGCTTGAGCACGTACTTGTAGCCGACGGTCACCTTGCGGTCGAACCGGTCACCGGTGCGGCCGTCGTAGAGGTCGACCTGGCCGCTCTCGTCAAGGCCGGCGAGGCGCAGCATGGCCGAGACATCGGCTTCCACCGCGCCGTCGAACACCGGGGTGCCCATCGGCACGCCGGCGCGGACGTTCTGCGCCAATTCGACGATCTGCTCGGGCGAACGCGCGGCGATGTCGGCCGCGTAGTTCTCGCCGTAGATCTCGCCGAGGATCTCCTTGACCGCTTCCGGCGGCTGGCCGGCCTCGGGGTTCGGATTGGCCTGGCGCCAGGCATCCAGCGCGTCGCCGATCTTGCGGCCAAGGCCGCGCGCGGCCCAGCCGAGGTGGGTTTCGAAGATCTGCCCGACGTTCATGCGCGACGGCACGCCCAGCGGGTTGAGCACGAAGTCGACCGGGGTGCCATCCTCGAGGAAGGGCATGTCTTCCTGCGGCAGGATGCGGGAGATGATGCCCTTGTTGCCGTGACGGCCGGCCATCTTGTCGCCCGGCTGAAGCTTGCGCTTGATGGCGACGAAGACCTTGACCATCTTCAGCACGCCCGGCGCCAGCTCGTCGCCGCGCTCCAGCTTCTCCTTGCGGTCCTCGAACTTCTCCTGGATCGCCTTCACCGCCTCGTCGTACTGGGCCTTGACGGCTTCCAGCTGCGCCTGGCGGGCATCGTCGGCGACGGCGAACTTCCACCACTCGTGACGCTCGGCCTCGGCGAGGACCTCCTCGGTGATCTCCACGCCCTTCTTCAGGCCCTTCGGCGCCGCCGCGGTGGTCTGGCCGAGCAGCATGTCGCGCAGGCGGTTGAAGGTGGCGCGGTTGAGGATCGCGCGTTCGTCCTCGCGGTCCTTGGCGAGGCGTTCGATTTCCTCGTTCTGGATCGCGCGGGTACGGTCGTCGATCTCGATGCCGTGGCGGTTGAACACGCGCACGTCGACGATCGTGCCCGAGACGCCCGGCGGCAGGCGCAGCGAGGTGTCGCGCACGTCGCTGGCCTTTTCGCCGAAGATCGCGCGGAGCAGCTTCTCTTCCGGGGTCATCGGCGATTCGCCCTTGGGCGTGATCTTGCCGACGAGGATGTCACCGGGGTGCACCTCGGCGCCGATGTAGACGATGCCCGCCTCGTCGAGGTTGCGCAGGGCTTCCTCGCCGACGTTCGGGATGTCGCGGGTGATATCCTCGGGCCCCAGCTTGGTGTCGCGGGCCATGACCTCGAACTCGTCGATGTGGATCGAGGTGAAGACGTCGTCCTTCACGATCCGCTCGGAGATCAGGATCGAGTCCTCGTAGTTGTAGCCGTTCCACGGCATGAACGCGACGAGCACGTTGCGGCCCAGCGCCAGTTCGCCGAGTTCGGTGGAGGGGCCGTCGGCGATGATGTCGCCGGCCTCGACCACGTCGCCCACCTTCACCAGCGGGCGCTGGTTGATGCAGGTCGACTGGTTCGAACGCTCGAACTTCTGCAGGCGGTAGATATCGACGCCGGACTTGCCGGGTTCGATATCGCCCGCGGCGCGGATCACGATGCGGGTGGCGTCCACCTGGTCGACCACGCCGGCGCGCAGGGCGCCGATCGCAGCGCCCGAATCGCGCGCCACGGTGGCTTCCATGCCGGTGCCGACGAACGGCGCCTCGGCCTTGATCAGCGGCACGGCCTGGCGCTGCATGTTCGAGCCCATCAGCGCGCGGTTGGCGTCGTCGTTTTCCAGGAACGGAATGAGCGAGGCGGCGACCGAGACGAGCTGCTTGGGCGAAACGTCCATCAACGTCACGTGCTCACGCGGGGACATGACGAATTCGCCGCCCTCGCGCGCAGAGACCAGTTCTTCCACGAAGGAACCGTCGGCGGTCAGCTCGGCCGAGGCCTGGGCCACGGTGTGCTTGGCCTCTTCCATGGCCGACAGGTAGACGACCTCGTTGGTCACCTTGCCGTCGATCACCTTGCGGTACGGCGTTTCGATGAAGCCGTACTTGTTGACGCGGGCGAAGGTCGACAGCGAGTTGATCAGGCCGATGTTCGGGCCTTCCGGCGTTTCGATCGGGCAGATGCGGCCATAGTGGGTCGGGTGAACGTCGCGGACCTCGAAGCCGGCGCGCTCGCGGGTGAGGCCGCCCGGCCCGAGCGCCGAGACGCGGCGCTTGTGGGTGACTTCCGAGAGCGGATTGGTCTGGTCCATGAACTGCGAGAGCTGCGAGGAGCCGAAGAACTCGCGCACGGCAGCCACGGCGGGCTTGGCGTTGATGAGATCGTTCGGCATCACGGTCGACACGTCGACCGAGCTCATGCGCTCCTTCACGGCGCGCTCCATGCGCAGCAGGCCGACGCGGTACTGGTTCTCCAGCAGTTCGCCCACCGAACGGACGCGGCGGTTGCCGAGGTTGTCGATATCGTCAACCTCGCCCTTGCCGTCCTTCAGGTTCACCAGTTCCTTGACCACGGCGAGGATGTCCTCGGTGCGCAGGGTGGTGATCGTGTCCTCGGCATCGAGGCCGAGGCGCATGTTGAGCTTCACGCGGCCCACGGCCGAGAGATCATAGCGGTCGGCGTCGAAGAACAGGCCGTCGAACAGGGCCTCGGCCGTTTCGCGCGTCGGCGGTTCGCCCGGACGCATGACGCGGTAGATGTCGGCCAGGGCATGGTCGCGGTCGGGCGCCTTGTCGGCCTTCAGCGTGTTGCGGATCCACGGACCGGTGTTGATGTGGTCGATGTCCAGCAGTTCGATCTTGTCGAACCCGGCCTTGTCGAGCGCGTCGAGGTTCTCGGGCGTCAGCTCGTCGCCGGCCTCGATGTGGATGCGGCCGGTGCTCTCGTCGATCAGGTCACGCGCCGAATAGCGGCCGAAGATTTCCTCGGTCGGGATCAGCAGCTGCTCGAGCCCGTCCTTGGCCGCCTTGTTGGCGGCGCGGGGGCTGATCTTCTGGCCGGCGGGGAAGATGACCTCGCCGCTCTTGGCGTCGACGATGTCGAAGGCCGGCTTGGCGCCGCGCCACTGCTCGACAACGAAAGGCACGCGCCAGCCGCCTTCGCCGCGATCCCACGAGACCGTCTGGTAGAAGTGGTTGAGGATATCCTCGTCGTTGAGGCCGAGCGCGTGGAGCAGGGCCGTGACCGGCAGCTTGCGCTTGCGGTCGATCCGGACGTTGACGATGTCCTTGGCGTCGAACTCGAAGTCCAGCCACGAGCCGCGATAGGGGATCACGCGGGCGGCGAACAGGTACTTGCCCGAGGAGTGGGTCTTGCCGCGATCATGGTCGAACAAAACGCCCGGCGAACGGTGCATCTGCGAGACGATCACGCGCTCGGTGCCGTTGATGAAGAACGTGCCGTTCTCCGTCATCAGCGGCATGTCGCCCATGTAGACGTCCTGCTCCTTGATATCGAGCACGGAGCGGGTCTCGGTCTCGGCGTCCACCTCGAACACGATCAGGCGCAGGGTGACCTTCATCGGGGCCGCATAGGTGATGCCGCGCTGGCGGCACTCGGTCACGTCATACTTGGGCGGTTCCAGTTCGTAGTGGACGAAGTCCAGTTCGCTGGTGCCGGCGAAGTCGCGGATCGGGAAGACCGAGCGCAGGGTCTTTTCCAGGCCCGAGACATAGCCGGTGGCCGGGTCGGAGCGCAGGAACTGTTCGTAGCTCTCGCGCTGGACCTCGATCAGGTTCGGCATCTTCACGACTTCGTGGATGTCACCGAAGATCTTGCGGATGCGCTTGGAGCGCGATGCGCCGCCGGCAGCGCCGTTCTGGGCCTTGGTTGCCATGAGGGGGAATCAGCCTCTTCGCTCGTTCGCCGGGCGGCGTGCCCGGCGGAAAATCAGTGTCGCCACGCGCGGGCGGTGGCCATGAACGCAAACCGCACGGACGCGCGCACTCCCTTCGGAGCCGCTGCCCGCAGCCGATTCGCGTCGCATGAAAACCCTGAGAGAGCTTCCTTCCTGGGCCAGTCCCCGCGCATGGACCGCCTTGCTCGAAGCCTCCGGGCGAACGGGCCATCTAGTGGCGGACGGGAGAAAAGTCAACGTGGCGGGCACGCCCTGCCGCCGAAACGCGGCGCCCCGCCGGGGCTGCCGGTTCAGTGGCCGGGCTGGACCACGTCGGAGGCGCGGCGCGGGCCGAGCCGCCGCTCGGGGAAGGGCGCGGCTCGGGCGGTCTGCCGGCGATCGAACAGGCGGCGCTCGGCGCTGCGGCGTTCGATGGCGCGGGTGAGCAGGTCGGCGAAGGCCATGGGTCCGGATCCTGAGCGGTGGGCGTGCGGACATTCTTCGGGTAGCGCGGTTTACCGGGCGTTAAGCCGTGGCCTTTCCGCGCCTTTAACCATGAATGGGGCCAGCCTACTTGCCCACGAACAGGAAGGCGACCGCGCCCATCAGGCAGAGGAAGGCGGCGAAGTGGCGCCAGTGCAGCGGCTCGTGCAGGAAGGCGACCATGAAGGCGCCGAACACGACGAGCGAGATCGCCTCCTGCGCCACCTTCAACTGGCCCGTGCTCCACCCTCGGGCATAGCCGATGCGGTTCGCCGGGACGGCCAGGCAGTATTCGAACAGGGCCAGGCCCCAGCTGGCCGCGATGACCATGGCGAGCGGCCGTGCCTCGGCCACCTGCGGCCCGCCGCGCAGGTGCCAGTACCAGGCGGTCGTCATGAACAGGTTGGAGAGGACGAGCAGGAAAACGGTGGCCATGGCCGGGCCATGCGCCAGCCGGCAATGGTTGACAAGCCGGCCCCTGCGCGGCCCGCTTCAGGCCGGGCCGGGTCCTGCCCCGCACCACGACGAGCGCCGGCCCTTCCAGGTTTCGGCGAGCCCTTCGGCCACCAGTTCTGCGCCCAGCGACTGGCCGTTGCGGGTCACGATGCGCAGCAGCCGGCCATAGCGGTCGCGGTCGCGCGCATAGGGTTCGAGCGCGAAGGGCCCGGCGTTGAGCAGCATGATCAGCCGCCGCGTCGCCGCAAGGCCGCGGGCCTGTTCGGCCGGGCACTGCGCGCCGTGAGTCTCGGGCGCGTTGATGTCGGCGATGCGGATCTTCTCGCCCTCGAGCCAGAAGGTATCGCCATCGACGACGCAGGTGGTGCGGGGGCCTTCGGGACAGAGCGCGAAGGCGGCGGCGCCCAGCAGGGGTGCAAGAAGGGGTAGGGCCATGCCTGAGGGACACCCAAACCCCCATCAGGTTCCATCCGGGCCAATACGTGGTTTGCCGCCGAAGTGGAGAGAATAACCCCCATTTCTCAGCCTGTTGCGGGGGGCGGGTAACGGCTGCGGGGGGCGTCGTCGTGGATTTGCGGGGCGGGCAATCGGCTCGAAAGCGGACCCGGCGATCCGGCGTGGAGGTAAAGCCGGGCACCTTCAATCCGGATCGGACCGGACTGTCAGGGCTTCAAATCCCCCGCAACGAGTCTATGGCGTTGCCATGACGACTCCGCACGATCCCGCCATGCTGGCCAAGGCCGAGACCCTGATCGAGGCGCTGCCCTACCTGCAACGCTACGCCGGGCGCACCTTCGTGGTGAAGTACGGCGGCCACGCCATGGGCGATCCCGAACTCGCGCGCGACTTTGCCGAGGACATCGTTCTCCTCAAGGCTGTCGGCATCAACCCGGTCGTGGTCCACGGTGGCGGGCCGCAGATCGGGCGGATGCTGAAGGCGCTCGGCATCGAATCGCACTTCGTCGACGGGCTGCGGGTGACCGACAAGCAGACCGCCGAAGTGGCCGAGATGGTCCTGGCCGGGGCGATCAACAAGGAACTGGTCGGCTGGATCAGCCGCGCCGGGGGCAAGGCCATCGGCATTTCCGGCAAGGACGGCGGCATGGTCCTGGCCCGCAAGGTCGGCGCGAAGAAGGCGCCCAAGGCGATCGAGGACGAGGGCGAGCCGCTCGTGGTCGATCTCGGCTTCGTGGGCGAACCGGACCGCATCGACACCTCGATCCTCCATACCATCTGCGAGGCCGGGATGATCCCGATCATCGCTCCGATCGGCGTGGGCGAGGACGGCGAGACCTACAATATCAACGCCGATACCATGGCCGGCGGCATCGCTTCGGCGCTTGGCGCGGCGCGGCTGTTCCTGCTGACCGACGTGCCCGGCGTGCTGGATGCGAACAAGGAGCTGCTGACCAACCTGACGCCGAAGGACATCGCCCGGCTGGCCGAGGAAGGCACGATCAAGGGCGGCATGATCCCCAAGCTGGAGACCTGCGTTCACGCAGTCGAGGCCGGGTGCGAGGCGGCCGTCGTGCTCGACGGACGGGTGCCTCACGCGATGCTGCTCGAATTCTTCACCTCGCGCGGGGCAGGGACGCTGATCCGCGCTGATTGATCCTTTCCGGAACTTGCGGGGGCTGAGGAGATTCATGTTCCATGAGCCTGCGCCCCCGGACCCGCACTGCGGGTTTCGTCCTTGTCCTCTTGCTTCTTGCCGGGTGCAGCCGCCAGCCGGCTGAGCAGGCGATGCAAAGCGGCGATTCGGCCGTGGCCGCGCCCGCTCTGGCCCCTCCTGCAAAGTCCGCGCCCCCCGCGGTTCCCGCGGCCTCGGGCGACCATGCCACGGCGGCGCCGGCTGTTCCGGCGCCGGCCGGGCCGGAAGCGGTGCTCGCTCCGCCGCCGGCCCGGTCACCCGATGCGGTGCTGCGCGGCTGGGGCATGGCGATCGAGCGGCGCGACTGGCGGCAGGTCCGCCAGCTGTGGGGCAACCACGGGGCGGACAGCGGTCTCTCCGCCGAGGCCTTCGCCCGCCGGTGGGATCACCTGCGGCGCCCGAAGGTGACGGTAGGCGCCGGCCAGCAGGAGGGCGCGGCGGGCTCAAGCTTCTACACCGCCCCGGTGCGGGTCGACGAAGGCTCGCGTTCCTTTGCCGGGGACGTCACGATCCGCCGCGTGAACGACGTGCCGGGCGCCACGCCGGAGCAGCTGCGCTGGCATCTCGACGCCACGACCCGCGCGCCCTGGACCAAACCGCGCTGATCGCAATGGCGGCAACAGCAGGGCCGTGACTTGGCGCGGGCAAGCGGCTATCAGCCGGGCACGTTTCCGTAGTGAAAGGCGCCGCGGTGCTGTTCCTGACCCTTTTCCAGATTGTCGGCTACCTGATTTCCATCGTCGTGACGCTGGTGATCGTCCAGTTCGTGCTGAGCCTGCTGATCAGCTTCAACGTGGTGAACCTCCACAACAATCTCGTGGCGGCGCTGTGGCAGGCGGTGAACGCGCTGCTCGATCCGATCCTGCGCCCGATCCGCCGGATGATGCCGAACACCGGCGCGCTCGATCTCTCGCCGATGGTGCTGATCATCGGCCTTACCATCCTGCAGATCATCCTGCGCAACCTTGCCTACGCGAGCGTCATGTGAGCGCAGAGCGGATTGACGGAAAGGCCTTCGCCGAGGGGCTGCGCAGCCGCGTCGCCACTCTGGCAGCCAGCTTTGCGCAGCAGACCGGGCGCCCGGCCGGGCTCGCGGTCGTGCTGGTGGGCGAGGATCCGGCGAGCCAGGTCTACGTCCGCTCCAAAGGCAAGCAGACGGTCGAGGCCGGCATGGCGAGCTTCGAGCACAAGCTGGCCGCCGAAACCCCCGAGGGCGAGCTGCTCGCGCTGGTCGAGCGGCTCAACGCCGATCCCGCGGTCGACGGCATCCTCGTCCAGTTGCCGCTGCCCGCCCATATCGACGAGCAGAAGGTCATCGCCGCGATCAGTCCGGACAAGGACGTGGACGGGTTCCACGTGGTCAACGCCGGCCGCCTCGCCGTGGGGCAGCCGGGCTTCGTGCCCTGCACGCCGCTCGGCTGCCTGATGCTGCTGAAGGACCGGCTGGGCGATCTGTCGGGCCTCGACGCGGTGGTGATCGGCCGCTCGAACATCGTCGGCAAGCCGATGGCGCAGCTGCTGCTGGCCGAGAGCTGCACGGTCACCGTGGCGCACAGCCGCACGCGCGACCTGCCGGCAGTGGTGCGCCGCGCCGACATCGTCGTCGCTGCCGTCGGCCGGCCGGAAATGGTCCGGGGAGACTGGATCAAGCCCGGCGCGACCGTGATCGACGTGGGCATCAACCGCGTCCCCGGCGCCGAGGCGGGCAAGACGCGGCTGGTGGGTGACGTCGACTATGCCTCCGCCGGCGCGGTCGCCGGGGCGATCACCCCGGTGCCCGGCGGGGTAGGCCCGATGACTATCGCCGTCCTCTTGCGCAACACGCTGGTCGCGGCGCACCGCAACGCCGGGCTGGCCCTTCCGGACGGCGCGCTCTGAGGCCGGGCCGGGCCTTCGCGGCCGCTGCCTGCATGGCCCTGCTGGGCGTTTTGTCGGCGGGGCCCCTGGCCGGGCAGGAGCGCGGCGGCTGGCCTGGCCGCACCGCCTACGCCAATCCCTCTGCCGCGGTCGCCGCCGAGCTCGACCTTGCCCGCGCCATGGCCGAGCGCGGGCGCTGGCCGGCCCTTGCCGCCACGGCCGCGCCGGCGGCCGTGCTGTTCGTGCCGCAGCCGGTCTGGGCCCGCACCTGGCTGAAAAGCCGGACCGATGCCAGCCGGATCACGCCGAACCGGCAGCCGGTCCGGCTCTGGGCGAGCTGCGACGGCAGCCTTGTCGCCAGCGAAGGGCTGTGGAACGGCGCCGGGCAGGGCGGCTGGTTCCTTACCCTGTGGCAGCGCCAGGACGACGGCGCGTTCAAATGGATCCTTGCCGAGGATGGCCTCGCCACCGCTCAGGACGCCGCTCCGCCGGACATGGTCTCCGCCGTGGTGGCCGATTGCCCCGAACGGCGCCGCCCGGCCGCGGGGGCCGAGGCGGGCAGGCATCGCGCGCGGCCGGAGAAGCAAAAAGTCCGCGACCTGCCGCCGCTCGATCCTGCCGGGCATTCGGGCGCCTCGGCGGATGGCTCGCTGCGCTGGAGCGTGAGCGTGGCGACAGACCGTTCGCGCCGCCTCGTCATCGCCTGGACCAAGGATGGCACCGCCGCGACCGTGCTGGACCGGACCCTTCCCGGAAACTGACGGCGTGCCCGGGGACAGTTCCTACTGCAGGGTGACGTGGTCGTCCTCGCCATCCTTGCGGGAAAAGAACTGCAGCAGCTGGACCAGCAGTTCGCACCGTTCCGAAACGTCGCCGGCCTCCAGCAGCGCCTGTTTGGCCGCCGGATCGAACGGCACGATCTGTGCCGCGCCATTGATCAGCGTTTCATCGTCGAGCCGGGTCAGGGCTTCCCAGTCGACCTGGTAACCCTGCGCGTCGGCGAAGCGCCGGGCCTCGCGTTCGAACAGGGCGCGTTCGACCGGGGCGAGAAACTGGCCCTCCGGCTCCTCCAGCAGCTCGGCCTCGACCTGGCGGAACGGGGTGGACACGTCCAGCTCGCGCAGGATGCGGAACCGGGACACGCCCACGAGGACGATGTTGAACCGCCCGTCGGGAAGCGCCTCGACCTCCTCGATCTTGCCAAGACCGCCGATGCCGAACAGCGGCGCGCCTTCCACCGGGCGCTGCGGCTGGATCATCCCGATCATCCGGTCACGCACCAGCGCCTCGGACACCATCGCCCGGTAGCGCGGCTCGAAGATGTGCAGCGGCAATTGCAGCCCGGGGTAGAGTACCGCGCCGGGTAGGGGAAAGATGGGGAAGCGCCTGTCGTTCATCGGCGGCCGCGCTCAGCCGAACAGGACGGTCGACAGCCGCCGCCGCGTTGCCGTCACCCAGGGGTCTTCCAGTCCGATCGCCTCGAAGATCTGCAGCAGCTTGGTGCGCGCCGCCCCCTCGTTCCACTCCCGGTCGGCCGCGATCATTCGCAGCAGCACGTCGGCCGCCTCGTCGCGCGCGCCGGCCGCGAAGGCGCCGTTGGCAAGGGCCAGCTGCGCCTCCATGTCGTCGGGAGCGGCGGCTGCCGCGCTGCGCAGGACGGCGAGCTCGCCATCCTCGGGCCGGTCCTTGACCAGTTCCAGCGCGATGCGGGCCTGGGAGACGAGCGGATCGTCGGCCAGTTCGGCCGGGAGGGCGGCCAGCACCTCGGCGGCGCGGTCGGTCTCGCCGGCCAGGGTCAGGGCGCGGACGAGGCCGGCCTGGGCAGCGGCGCTTTCGGGCGCGAGGTCGACGATCTGCGCGAAGATCGAAGCGGCGCGCGGCCCGTCACTCTCGGCAAGGGCGGCGTCGCCCATGGCGAGCAGCGGGGCAAGGTCCATCGCCGGCTCTGCACCGGCCGGCTGAACCGGCAGCTTGGCGAGCAGCTGGTCCAGCATCTGGCGCAGTTGCGGCTCGGTCCGCGCGTTGGTCAGGTCCGCGACGGGTTGTCCCTGGAAGATCGCGTAGACCGTGGGGATCGAGCGCACCTGGAACTGGCCGGCGATGAACTGTTCCTCGTCGACGTTCAGCTTGGCGAGGATCACGCCCTTGTCGGCATATTCGGCGCAGACCTTTTCCAGCACCGGAGCAAGCTGCTTGCACGGCCCGCACCACTCGGCCCAGAAGTCCAGCACGACGAGGCTGGTCATCGACGGTTCGGCGACGGCCTTGCGGAACCGGTCGACAGCCTTCTGTTCGTCGAGATTGAGACCCATGCTTGCCACTGGCGAACTCCGTGCTGCGCTCCCTGCCGGAGCGGTAAACCGCCTTCAATGTGGGCGCTCGGGCCGATTTGTGAAGCGAAAAAGAGCCGCGTCGATTTCGCGCGATTTTTCCTTGCGGCCCCCACCCGCCGTTGCTAATGGCGCGCCTCCACCCCGGCCAGCCGCCTTGCCAAAGGTCGCCGGCCGCGATGCCAGAGCGGGCGTAGCTCAGGGGTAGAGCACAACCTTGCCAAGGTTGGGGTCGAGGGTTCGAATCCCTTCGCCCGCTCCAGTTTTTTGAGAAATCAGCGGGATGATCGCCGTTCGGGCGTAACGGTCTTGCGCCGTCGGTCCGGCGTCTTTCGGCCGTCAGGACCCCTGTCCGCGCGCCGTCTAGAGTTTTTCGATCGTGAATTGCCCTGCGATCGGCCGGCCGAAGGCATGGGCCGCCGTGATCGGGTTGTAGTATTCGCGATAGCCCCGGATCTTGCCGTCGTCGAAATCGACCCGCAGCACGTAGCGATTGCGGTATTCGACGCCCGACTGCATCGTGAGATCGCCGCGCATCTCAAGGAACAGCCGGGAACCATCCGGATTCACGGTCAGGTCCATGTCGGTGAAGGGGCGGAACTGGCCTTCGAAGGTGGAGGCAATGCGCCAGAACTCCACGCAGGCCGCCTTGCCCTTGTAGACGCGGAAATGGCCCTCATCCGTGCGTCCGCTCTCGCTGAAAGGGAGCTGGATCACGATTTCGTCGTGCATCAGGCTTTCAAGCAGGGCGAAATCGTGGCTCTCGATCCCGAGGTGCCAGGCCCGCAGGCTTGCCAGGGCCCGTGCGCGCCCGGCCGGATCGTCCGGCGGGCTGGTGAAGCTTTCGATCACGCCATCAACGAGGGTCGATTTCCGGGTCAATCGGGTTCTCCCTGCTGGCGAAGGCGGTCACGCCGGAGTGAAGTGCGCCGCCGCCCGGCCAGCCAGCATGCCGAACGTCGCCGAGGACGCCAGAGAGGTTCCGCTGCTGTATCCGGCCCCATGGAACCCACCGACGACCTCTCCGGCCGCGAAGAGCCCGGGAATCGGCTCGCCCATCCAGTCAACCACGGCCATGTCGCCATTGGCGGTGATGCCGCCGTAGGTGGAGGTCAGCGCGTTTGCCGTGGCGGCAATGCAGTAGGGCGGGGTGTCGATGGCCATGAGATTGCTGGTGCGGCCAAAATCCGGGTCCGTTCCGTTGCGCACGCCGGCATTGTAACGATCAATGGTTGCCTGCAGCGCGACAGGGTCAATCTGCATGGAGGCGGCGAGTTCGGCGATCGTATCGGCGGTGCGAATGTAGCCCGCGGTTATGCCCTCGGGGTAATTGTTCACCGAGCTGTCATCTATCGCGGTGTTGAGAAGCTTGCCATCGAAGATCTGGAAGGCCACGCCGCCCGTCTGGGCCATGCCGGCGTTGCCGAGCGCCTTGTAGTTCTGCCCTTCGTTGACGAAGCGGTTTCCTTCCGCGTTCACCATGATGCCGCCCGCCATGAAGCTGAACAGCAGGGGCGGGACCTCGTCTGCACCCTGGACGCCATGCGGGTAGTTGCGGATGGCCCCGCCGAACGAACCGCTGACATAGCCCACGTCGGCCAGGCCGGCGCCGAGGTCGCACGCCATGAGGATGCCGTCGCCGGTGTTGGCCACGCCGCCGTGCTTGACGGCATCGAGCAGTTCGGGCGCAAAGACGCCGATCAGCTCGCGCGAACGCGAAAAGCCGCCCGTTGCCAGGATCACCGCCTGCTTCACCTCAATCGACAGGACCTGGTCGCCGAACGCGACCACCAGTCCGTTGACCCGGCCGGATTCGGCGTCGCGCAGGAGCTTCATTCCCGCGCACTTGGACGCGAAGGTGATGTTCGGATGCGACCTTGCCGCCATGTGCAGGTTGGTGATGACGCGGCCGGTGCCTGTCTCGTGCAGGCAGTTCTCCAGTGAGCTCAGCTTGAACTTGGCACCGTGCTGCTGGAGGAAGGCATAGGCTTCGAGCTGGTGGTTTGCGTAGGCATCGACCAGCGCGGGGTTGTTCTTGTGCTTGCCGGATTCGAACAGCCGCCTGCGGAGATAGTCCGGATCTTCAGCATAGCCAGCTTCGATCATCAGATCGGTGCCGGCGAAGATGAAACCCCCGCCGGCCATGGCAGAACTGCCTCCGGCCTGAGAGGCCTTTTCCAGCAGCAGGACATTGGCCCCCGCTTCCGCGGCGGACAGCGCGGCGCTATGCCCGGCAATGCCGGCGCCAAGCACCACGACATCGGCAGACTGCGGAATTTCACCCGATTCATGCAACACTGCCGCTCTCCCGTCAGGGTTCGAAACCGGGGCCGTGCCCGGTCACCACATCTACGACATCCGCGATCGACGCGGGATAGCCGTGCTCGCGCCAGGCAATGTGCAGGTCAGGGCGCAGCAGCAGGACGGAAGCATTCAGGGTCTCCCGGACGTGCGGCTCATCCAGCCGGACCACCTCCAGCGGCGCACCGATCTTCGCGAAGGCTTCTTCTATGGCTGTACTGTCGTAGTTTCCGGTCAGATCCAGTAAGATATAGTCGTTGCCGAGTACATCCTGCATGGCCCGGCCATCCTTCAACCACATATGTGGAATTCGGATTCCCGGGCGGCCGTGGGGAACGATGCGATTGATTTCCCAGTGGGGAAGATTGCCCGGTTCATGGGCGACGATGGTCGATCCCGCATAGGAATAGCAGGTTTCCACGCCGACCATGCCGTGCATGCGGCCCTGTTCGCGCACGAAGGTTGCCGCCAGCCTTTCGCGTGCCGCATCAGCGGCAGGCCCGAATTCGAAAACATCGCGGGTGACGACCGAGGGCCAGGCATTCATCCCATCGGCGGCCCAGCCCGAGGCTTCCACGTTGCGCTGCGCCACCGGCCGCCGCTCGGCCTCGTAGGACTGGAGCAGTTCCGGGCCGCCCCACCCCTTGATCGTCCCTTCCAGCTTCCAGGCAAGATCGATCGCATCGCCGATGCCGGTGTTCATGCCGAGGCCGCCGGTGGGAATCACGAGGTGGACCGCGTCACCCGCCATCAGCACGCGGCCTTCGCGGTATTTCCGGGCGACCCGCAGGTGGGGCCGCCAGGAAAGCACGTGCGAGATCCGGATGTCGCATTCGAACCCGATCAGCTCCCGCAGCAATTTCGCGAAGTCGGTATCGGCCGGAAGGGGGCTGTGGAAGGTGAATTCCTTGCGCGACCCCTGCGCGACCAGTGCCCCTCCGGAGACGAAGCTGTAGTGCCGCCCCTTCGCGACCGCCATGCGTTCGTAGAGGTCGTCCGACTTGAAGATGACCTGCCGCAGGTCGATCGGTGCCGAAACACCGTCCATTTCGACGCCAAGCAGGCTGCGCACCGTGCTGCGCCCGCCATCGCAGCCGACAAGATAGCGGCAGCGGATGGTCTCTACCTGATCGGTTCCGGCGGTGGCCGCTGTCTCCGCGACCAAGTCCGCCGGAGACGGGGGAATGGGGTTTTCGCCGTCGCCGGAGCGACGGGCGGTGACGGTCACGCCCGCCTCGTCCTGCGTGAACCCGATCAGTTCCAGGCCATAGCGCACCGCCGTGTTCGGCGTTTCCTGCTCGGCAATGTCGCGCAGCAGCGGCTCGAGATCGTTCTGGGCCACCAGCTGGTAGGGCTCCAGCGGAAGCGATGCATCGGTGCATGCGGCCACCTGGGCGCGCTTCTCTGCGACGCTGGCGAACGGGATGCGCGCCATGGCCGGTTCGTTCATCGTGCGCACCAGGAACACGTCCATCGGGTTGTCGGCCGGGTAGCCCAGTGCGCGCACGCGATCGACGATTTTCATGCGCCGATAGATTTCCATCGTGCGCGCATTCGATCGGTCCATCTTGGGCCAGGGCGCAGTCGTCGGATCGCGCTCCATGATCAGCGTGGTGATGCCACGCCGGCCGAGTTCGATGGCCATGGTCAGTCCGACCGGCCCCGCGCCGGCTATGACCACATCGAAGTCGAATTGTTCCGCAGCCATGGCGCTCTCTTCCCGTTGTTCAACTGTCTTTGTTGCAGAGGAATGCTGCGCCGTTCCGCGCAGCGGCAGTCACAATTACGTCAAACCAGGTATGCGCTGCCGGCCCCTGCGGGCTTGACCGTGTCGAGGGAGGCGGCCTAGCATCCAGGAACCAAACTAACGCAAGGCGCCAACAAGGTCGACCAAGAGGAATTCCGTGGCGCGCTATCGCCTTCCGTCGCTTAACGCCTTGCGGGCGCTCGAGGCAGCTGGACGGCGCGGAAGTCTTTCGGCGGCGGCGAAAGAGCTGGGTGTTTCGGTCGGAGCCGTAAGCCGCCACATCACCTTGCTGGAAGGCCATTTCGGCCGCACGCTCTTGCGGCGCAATCCATCGGGCGTCGAACCCACGCCCGACTGCGCGGCCTATCTTTCGTCGATCGGCCGCGCGTTCGATGAAATCGACACCGCAAGCCACCGCCTTGCGACCGAGCGGCAGCGCGACAACACGCTGAAGCTGCGCTTCTACTCCACGTTCACCACGGAATGGCTGTCAGCAAGACTGCCGGATTTCCGCGCCCGCCATCCGGACATCCGGCTGGAGCTGAGCCTCTCGATCAAGGACGCCGAATGGCGTGACGACGATTTCGACATGGCCCTGACCGGTCAGGCGCCGTCCAGCGAGGAGTTTCGTCGGGACAAGCTGTTCGAAACCTATTTTGCGCTGGTCTGCTCGCCCGCCCTGCTTGAGGGCCAGCCGCCGATGACCCCGGCGAGGCTCGCGGATGAAACGCTTCTCGTGTCGCCACGCGAAGCCGCCTTGTGGGTTCCGTTGCTGGAGGCCCTCCACGTGCCCCCGGTGCATGACCAGCGGCGGATCCAGTTCGATTCCCTCAGCATGACCTACCAGGCTGCCAGGCAGGGCGCGGGCCTCGCCATGGGCAACCTATTCCTGATCGCCAATGACCTGATCGAGGGGAGGCTCGTGCTGCCATTCGATCAGGTTTTCGCGGCCCGGTTCCCGCATTTCATCGTCACCCGGCGCGGCCGGCCGGATGGACCGGCCCTGACCGCCTTCCGCACCTGGCTGCTGGAGGCTACGCGCAAGGCCGGAGCGGAACTCGACCGCATTCTGGACCAGCACGAGGTGATTGCCTTGCCTCACGTGCTGGAGGCTTCGGACGGGACGCTTCAGGCGCCCGGATGCGACATCAGCGCCCCGAGAATCTAGGCTCGCGTTTTTCCTTGAGAGCCGCGATGGCTTCCACAAAATCCTCGGTTCCGGCGCAGGCCGAGGCATGCAGCCGTTCGGTCTGAAGCTGGCCTTCGAGATCGGCCGTTTCGCTGTTGCGCATCAAGGCCTTGCTGAGCGACAGCGCGAGCGGTGGCATGCGCAGCAATTTGTTCGCCACCTCGTCAGTGCGCGCTTCGAGCTCCGCTTCCGTGACCAGGAAATTCACCAGCCCGAACCGCTCGGCATCGACGGCGTTCATCCGCTCGCCGAGGAGGGCGAGTTCCATCGCCTTGCGCGAACCGATCTGGCGCGGCAGAAAAAACGATTCGCCGTGATCGAACACGTGGCCCAGCCTGATCTGCGGAAGGCTGATCTTGAGCGTTTCGGAGGCGACGACCAGATCCGCAACCAGCAGGAACTGGACGCCGAGCCCGATGGCGTGCCCGCCCGCGCCGACCAGGATGGGTTGCGGCAGGGCGCGAAACGCGCGCAGCAAGGGCTGAATCCGCGTGGCGAGGCCGTGGTAGAAGGCCCGCCCCCTCTCGCTCGGGGTTTGCCCTGCACTGTCGGCAAGCTCGGCGGTGTCGGCGCCGGCGCACAGGTTCGCGCCGGCATGGCGCAGGACGACAACGCGGCAGTCCGCATCCTCCGCCAGATCACGCACCATGTCGGTAAGGTCCGCGATCATCCTCAGCGTGAAGGCGTTCATCGCGTCAGGGCGGTTGAACCGGATCGTGGCGAGACCCTGATCGACCGTCAGCTCAAGATGCTCGCTCATTCCCTGAAACCTTCCTGACCGGGCGCCTACAATTGCCGGGCATTATCATAGGCGTTGGCGATGTTGGCGAAAATGGTGCCGGCGTTTTCCGAAGAGACGTCGTGCGCATCGCCCACCACGATGACCCGCGCGCCCAACCGCTCCGCAACTTCCACGAGCGACCGGTCGGATTTGCGTTCACCGGCGAACACGATGCTGTCCACCACCGGCAGGGTGACCGGTCCGTCCCCGGTGTCCAGCTGCACCCCGCCGTCCGCCGTGAAGTTCATGTCGTGAACATTCTTGATCCGTTTCACGTGCTTGTCGTTCTGGCGGTTGAGCAGGTACCAGCGGTCGTGCGCGGCGAGCTTGTGGCCGAAATGGCGGCCCGGCTCCGCCACGGTGACCTGCGCGCCCTTCTGGGCAAGGTAATCGGCCACGACCATGCCGTTCTGATCGCCGCCGACGACAAGCACCGACTGGCCCGCCGGCAGCTGGTTCTCGATCAGGTCATCCAGCAGGAGGATGTCCGTTCCATCGGCCTCGAGGACCATCTCGATCTGGTTCTGGGCGACCGACGGCAAGCTGCCGGCGGCAATGAAGACGACGTCCGGGGCGAGCGCGCGCAAGGCCGCCTCGTCCGCGGTCGTGCCGAGGCGGACATCGACACCGAGATTGTCCAGCTGGCGTTCGTACCACGGCAGGATATCGCCGAGTTCCCGCCGGCCCGGGATCTCGCGGGCCAGCAGCATCTGGCCGCCAAGCTGCTGCCGCCGTTCGAGCAGCGTGACCTTGTGACCGAGAAAGGCGCACATGCGCGCGGCTTCCATCCCGGCAAGGCCTCCGCCGACAACCGCGACGTTCAGGGCGCGATCCTTTGCCGAGCCTTCCACGTCGACACATTCGAGTTCGCGGCTCATGCGCGGGTTCACGACACAGCAGGCGTCGCCTCCGCCAACGTGTCGATGGAGATGCTCGTCGATGCAGCCCCGGCAGTCGGCCAGGCACGGGCGGATATCCTTGAGTGCGCCGCGGCGGGTTTTGCCGAAGATGTCCGGGTCGGCGATCGCGCCCCGGCCGAAGCAGACGAAGTCCGCCTTTCCGGCGGCAATGAGATCGCGCGCCATTTCCGGGCTCTTGATGCGGCCGATGGTGCCGATCGGCACCGTGGCATGAGCCCGCACTGTCGCGGCAAGGTCGGTGTAGCAGCCTTGCGGCTCGTACATCGGGGGGATGGTCAGCTGGGGCGTCCCGACCAGACCCGCGGTGACGGTGATGAAATCGGCCCCGGCCGCGGCCGCCAGGGGCGCCAGGCGGCAACTGTCGTCGATCGTCCAGCCCTGCTCGCCGAGGAAATCGCTTCCGTTGTACTTGAGCCCGACGGCGATCGTGGAGCCAACCGCGGCGCGCACAGCGGCGACGATCTCGAGCAGGAAGCGGGTGCGGTTTTCGAAGCTGCCGCCGTATTGGTCGGTCCGGCGGTTGAAGAGCGGGGTGAGGAAGTTGCTGATCAGGTATCCGTGGCCGGCATGGATCTCGACGAAATCGAAGCCCCCTTCCGCCGCGCGAACTGCGCCGGCGGCGAAGTGCTGCACGGCAGCGGCGATATCGTCCAGCGTCATGGCGCGGTTCGGGCTGCCGGACTGGCGCGAGGTGGAATCGCCCATGGCGGTACGGACATTCGACGAAAGGCCCGAAGGCGATATCAGCCCTTCCAGGTTGGTCCCTTCGGTGCCGCCCCCATCCCACAGCTGAATGCCTATCCGGGTGTCGAAGGCGTGCACCGCCGCGGTCATGCGCTTGAGCGACGGGATCGGATCATCCCTGAACAGGTCTATGCCGTGCAGCAGGCGGTAATTGACCGGGATGACGCGAGAGGCGCCGATGGTGATCATGCCCGGTTCGCCGCGCGCGCGCTCGACCAGATAGGCGATCATCTGCGGGTCGATCTCGCCATTCGAGTCGGTCTTGATGCCCGCCGACATGCCGGCCATTGCCATGCGGTTCGACACGGTCATCGGGCCCAGTTGCATCGGCTGGAACAGTTCGGGCAGCAGGCGCTCCCCGTCCAGCCCTGCTATTGTCCTCGACATTGCATATTCTCCTTGCGGGGCAGATCTTCCATCAGGCCCGCTGGCTGGAAACCGAGACCACCTCGCCCGTCATGTAGCCAGACAGGTCAGAGGCGAGGAACATCATGACATTGGCCACTTCCCAGACCTCGGCGGAGCGCCCGAAGGCCTCGAGCTTCACGAGCTCGGCCAGATGGTCTTCGCCGATGACTTTCGAAAGGTTCGGATGGACCGCAAGCGACGGGGCCACCGCATTGATCCGCACACCGTGTTCGGCGGCTTCCATTGCCGCGCAGCGCGTGAACGCCATGACCCCCGCCTTGGCGGCGGCATAATGGGCCTGGCCCTTCTGGGCGCGCCAGCCCAGGACGGAGGCGTTGTTGACGATCGCGCCGGACTTGCGCCCATACATTGCCGGCAGGAACGCACGGCTCATCCGAAACACGCTTCCCAGGGTCACGTCGAGCACGCGGCTCCACTGATCGTCGGTCATGTCGACGACCGGCACTTCACCGCCCAGCCCGGCATTGTTGATCAGGACATCGACATGGCCCAGCGTGCGCCCGGCCGCCTCGCAGAGGGCGTCGACCTGATCCTGCACGGTCACATCGCACGGGCAGACGGCCGGACGGGCACAGCCGACCTCAGCAGCAATCCGATCAGCGGCATCTTCCAAGCGACGCTGGTGGGCATCGCTCAGCAGTACCGCGGCTCCTTCTTCGGCCGCGCGCCTGGCCGCCGCAAAGCCGATACCCGTGCCTGCTGCTGCAGTGACCACCACGGTCTTGCCACGCAGCAATCCGCGCGCCTCGCGATACGGTGGTCTGCTCAAGGCCTTCCCAAGCCCCCTGGCGGCAGGGGCATGGGACGGAGGAAGATCGGCATGCGCACGCCCGCCTTGCTGGAAAGGGATTTCATTCCGTGCCCAGGGGATTGACACTCAACGCAAGGACACCGGTTTAAGCCGGCCCTCACGCACCCAATCCGCGAGCGTGAACTTCTGGATCTTGCCGGTCGGGTTGATCGGGAAATCGCTGATCGAGCACCACAGGGCAGGGACCTTGAAGGACGCCAGCCGCTCACGGCAATGCTGCTGCAACTCGTCAAACCGCAGCTCCTGCCCGTCGGCGGGCTGGACCACCGCAAGCACCAATTCGCCCCATTTGTCGTCCGGAAAACCGATCACTGCGGACTGCGCGACGGACGGATGCTCGAACAGAACGTCCTCCACCTCTCTGGGATAGATGTTCGCGCCCCCCCTGATGATCATGTCCTTCAGGCGCCCGGTAATGTAGAGGTAGCCACGCTCATCCATCTTGCCCAGATCGCCCGAGCGCAACCAGCCGTCCGGGGTGATCGCCGCCCGGGTCTCCGCTTCGCGGCCATAGTATCCGAGCATGATCCACGAGCTGCGGAACCACATCTCGCCCGATGTCCCGACCGGCAGCACCTCGCCCGTTTCCGGATCCCGAATCTGGGCTTCCACATTGGGCAGATGACGGCCCAGCGTATTGGCAAGCTCGTGAGCGCCGTCACCAATCGCCGTGTTGCTCACCGGGCCGCCGGTTTCGGTCAGGCCGAAACAGATCAGCATCCGGCATCCGATGCGATCCGTCACCCGATCCAGCAGGGTGGGCGGCACCGGGCTTGCGCCCGTAACGATGAACTCGACGCTGGACAGGTCATGTTCGGCGAAATTGGGCAGATCGAGCATCGCCACGACCATGGTCACCACGAGCAGCATGCCGGTGCAGCGCTCTGTCTCGATCAGGTCGAGGGCGAGAGCGGGATCCCACTCGCGCATCTGCACGAATGCGCCGTGTTGGCTATGGGCAGCAAAGAGCGCGACAACTGCCCCCCCGATGTGAAACATCGGCATGGCATTGAGCCAGACGCCGTGCCTGCCGAACCCGCAGCAATCGGCCACCGCGCGGGGCGGGTTGAGCACGCCGTGGTGGAGTATCGCGCCTTTCGGCCGGCCGGTCGTCCCCGAGGTGAACTGGATCAGCACGGGATTTTTCGGGTCAACGTCGGGAAGTGGCAGGGCGTTATTGCCGCGCGCAAGGAACGAATCCCAGTCCGACAGGGAAAAGAGCTCCAGATCCGGCAGCGACTGCGCCTTTACCTGGGCGGCCATCGCATCGATGTCGTTGTTTTTCCAGGCCGTTGCGTGGAACAGCGCGTGTGCCTCGCAGTCCTGCAGGAGCGCGGTCACCTCGGCGGCGCGATAAGCGGGATTGACCGGAACCAGGATCATCCCGGCAAGGGCGACGCCATATTCGAGAATGACCCATTCGGGACAATTGGGTGAACACAGGGCAATGCGATCGCCCGGCTGGAACTGGGCCAGAAGCGCGCGGGCCGCCTGCTCCGACTGGGCCAGCAATTCCCTGAACGTCCAGCGGCGCCGGAGTGCGGGATCGGAGACCCCATCGACCAGGGCGATCTTGTCCCCGGACTCCCTGGCCGCGTTGCGGAGAAGATCGCCAATGGAAAGATGGCTCCAATCTTCAGGCTCGCCGGACCCTTGGGCAACTGCATGTTGCGGCGCACCGGGATTCCCAGTCTGATCCGCTACGACCTTCGACACGCCCATCCTCCTTGTTTCATTTCTCGCACCGACCACAGGCGCAGATGCTTGGCAGCGAGCCATTCCTTGGCTTCGCAGACCCGTCATTTATCGTTGGCCGTGTTATGATCAGGCGTTTTAGTCTGGCAACGTGGAGGCGACTGTCAATTCGCGGTTCTGAACTAGCGCATATATGGCAGTTCCGTCCCCGCAACTCGTTCGATCCGTTCGCAACTGATATCGACCCGACTGTAAATGGGAGTCGAGGATGTCAGACCTGTTCGACCTTACCGGCAAGCGCGTACTGATCACCGGCGGCGTGCAGGGGCTGGGCCGCATGATCGCCGAGGAATTCCTTCGGCGCGGTGCGGCGGTAATGATCACTTCGCGTACGGCCGAAACGAGCCTTGAGGTGGCCGAGCAGTTGCGAGGCCTGGGCGACTGCACGGGCCTGATCGCCGACCTGTCCACCCCGGAAGGCGCAGTTGCCCTGGCCGACGAGGTGAAGGCGCAGGATCGCCCGCTTCACGTGCTCATCAACAATGCCGGCAAGACCTGGGGCGCGCCGCTGGAGAGCTTCCCTGACAAGGGTTGGCCGTCGGTGATGGCGGTCAACGTGCAGGCGCCGTTCACGCTGGTCCGCGAGCTGCTGCCGCTGTTGCGGGCGGCGGGCACTGCCGATGACCCGGCCCGGGTGGTCAACCTGGGATCCTTCGTCGGTCATGCGATCCAGTTCAGGCCGACCTATTCCTATTCAGCCAGCAAGGCGGCCATTCACCACCTTACGAAGGTGCTCGCGGCGGAACTGGCCGCTTCGCACATTTGCGTCAACGCGGTTGCGCCGGGCTATTTCGTGACCCGCATGACCTCCGCCATCGACAAGGCGCACATGGCGGAAATGCCGGACCTGATCCCGCTGGGCCGCCTTGGCCGGCCCGACGATATTGCCGGCGCATGCGTGTTCCTGTGCTCTCGTGCCGGTGCCTACCTGACCGGCCTTATCCTGCCCGTGGATGGCGGGCTCAGCACGTGCCGCTGAGGCGAACGCAACAACTGAATTCCTTCTGTTTTCCGCCGATCCGACAAGAAATTTCGAGGAGTTTAAAATGAACGCTACCACGTCAAACCCGCTCACCTACGTCGAGAACCGCGGCCCAATCGAGATCCTGACGCTCAATCGCCCGGAAGCGCTCAATGCCATGAGCCCCGAGCTTGCGGACGAGCTGGCTACCTATTTCACCGGCCTTCAGAAGCGGCGCGACGTCCGCGTGGTGCTGTTGCGCGCCGAAGGACGGGCATTCTGCGCCGGTGGGGACCTGAACTCGACCGCCTTTGCGGCACCGGGCAGCGGCCGGGCCCAACGCCAGTATGACATCCAGGTGCGCTATGCGGCCGTCACCCGTTCGATGCGCGCTTGCCCGCAGCCGATCATCGCCCTTGTCCAGGGGCCGGCGACCGGCGCGGGGTTCTCGCTCACCCTGGCGGCGGACGTGCGCTACTGTACCCCCGAAGCCAAGTTCAACGCCGCCTACATCAGGATCGGCGTCAGCGGCACCGACATGGGTTCGGGCTATTTCCTGCCCAAGTACGTGGGCCTGTCCGTAGCCTCCGAATTTCTGCTCACGGGCCGGTTCATTTCCCCGCAGCGCGCCCTTGCCACGGGGCTGGTCAGCGACGTCGTCCCGGCGGACAAGCTTCTCGAAACTGGCCTCGAACTGGCGGCTGACATGCTCAAGACCGCGCCGATGGGCCTGCGAATGACCAAGGAGTCCCTCAATGCCCTGTCCCAGGGCATGAGCCTGGATGGCGCGCTGGCGTTCGAGGACCGGCAGCAGATCCTGCTGATGGAAACCTCGGACCATCGCGAGGCGATCGCTGCCTTCAAGGAAAAGCGCGTTCCCAACTACACGGACACCTGATCCGGCGGTGGGGCAGGCACCGCGGCAGAGGCAATGGCGCACCGTTCCGGTGAATTGCCGCCTCTGCCGGCCACTGCAATGACCGCGTCAGATGGCCAGGGCGAGGTCCGTCGCCTGCTCGATTGCGCGGGTGGCGTCGAGCTCCCCTGCTTCCCTGGCTCCGCCGATGAGATGCACGCGCCCGGCGGGCAAGCGAGCGATCAGGGCTTCGTACAGCGTGCGTACCGGCTCCTGCCCGGCGCAAATGACGATGGTGTCGGCGGCGATGGTTCGTTCCTCACCGTCGATCGAGACGACCAGTCCGGCCGCGTCAATGCGCCGGTATTCCACGCCGCCCAGCATCCGGACGCCTGCCCGCTCCAGCTTGCCCCGGTGAATCCACCGAGTAGAGACGGCCCCTGCGATCCCGGAAGGCTTTCCCTTTTTTCGCTGCATCAGCGTGATCTGGCGCAGCGGAGGAGCGGAGGGGGCCGGCCGGTCCACCAGTCCACCTGCCGTGTCGAGGCCGAGATCGAGCCCGTATTCCCGGGCGAATTCACTCATGTCCGGTACGTGGCCGGGGGCTTCCAGCAGGAATTCGGCCACGTCGAAGCCGATGCCGCCGGCACCGACGATCGCCACCGCCGTTCCCACCGGCTTTCGCCGCTTCAGCACGTCGGGGTAGGTCAGCACGCGCGGATCATCGACGCCGGGGATGTCCAGTCGACGGGGGGTGACGCCGGTTGCGATCACGACGTCGTCGTATTCGCCGGAGGACAGTTCCTCCACAGAACCGGCGTGATCGAGGCGAACCGAAACGTCCTCTTCGGACAGGCGCTGCTTGAAATAGCGCAGCGCATTGTTGAATTCCGACTTGTCCGGAATTTCACGCGCCATGAGCAGCTGGCCGCCTAGCTCCGGCCCGGCTTCGAACAGCGTGACCGCGTGGCCCCGCGATGCGGCCAGGAATGCGAAATTCATGCCCGCCGCGCCCCCGCCGACGACGGCGATCCGCTTGCGAACGAGAGCCGGGGCGGCAACGCGTTCGATCTCGTGGCCGGCCATCGGATTGACCATGCACGACACCCTGCCGCCGGTCAGGGCCCGGTCGAGGCAGGCCTGGTTGCAGGCAATGCAGGTGGCAATGCTGTCAGGCCGGTTCGCCCGCGCCTTTGCCGGGAAGCACGGATCCGCGAGCAGGGGGCGCGCCATGGACACGAAATCGGCGACGCCGTCATGAAGCAGCCGTTCCGCGACGGCCGGATCATTGATCCGGTTGGAGGCGATCACCGGGATCGTCACCGCAGCCTTTGCCTGCCCGATGGCATAGGACCAGGCGGCGCGCGGAACCGGTGCGGCGATCGTCGGGACTTTCGATTCGTGCCAGCCGATGCCGGTGTTGAGCATGGAGGCCCCCGCACGCTCGACCAGGGCCGCAAGGTGACGGGTTTCATCGCCGGTCATTCCGTTGGGCACCAGATCCACGGCGGAAATCCGGAAGATGACTAGGAAATCCTCCGGCACATTCCGGCGGATTGCCTTCACCACTTCACAGGCAAACCTGGCCCGGGCTTCCGGCGAGCCGCCGAACTCGTCGCTGCGCTGATTGGTGGCCGGGGCCGTGAACTGGTTGATCAGGTAGCCCTCGGACCCCATGATCTCCACGCCGTGGTAGCCCAGCGAATGGGCCATCCGGGCACTGCGCGCGAAATCCTCTATGGTGCGCCAGGCGTCCTGGCTGGAAAGGGCGGTGGGGGCGCAGGGATTGATCGGCGCCCTGAGATCGGAGGCGCCGACGCATTCGGGCAACCTTGCGTAGCGTCCGGCGTGCAGCAATTGCATGCAGACCAGTGTTTGCGTGCCGTGCACGGCCTCGACGATAGCGCGATGCCATGCTTCGTCCCGGCCGTCCTCAAGGTATGGCGCTTCCGGATCGAGCCGCCCCTCGCGGTTGGGGGAAACGCCGCCCGTGATGATCAGCCCGGCGCCGCCTTCGGCCCGGGCGCGATAGAATGCCGCGATACGCTCCTCGCGGCGGTCCAGCCGCTCAAGGCCGGTGTGCATGGCGCCCATGACCAGCCGGTTGGGAATGCGCAACCGCCCGGCCTGCCAGGGCGAGAAGAGGCGTGGATAGGCCGGATCCGCTCCTGCAGGCTCATCATCGAACGACATCTGTCGATGCTATCCCAGCCCTTCGGGACGGGCCAGCGAAACAGGCGAATTAACGAGAATGCGCCAATCGCCGGGCAAACGGCGAGCGGACAATGACAAACCATCGCCGGTCGGCAATCTGCAGGTTCACCATGGCGATGGCGGGTACCGGACGGGACGTGTGCCGTTTTTTGTGCCCTGAATTGCGCGGCCCGACGGGAGGGATGGCACGATGGAAGCCGAACAGCTTTACGAAGAACACCGCGCGTCCGTTCGGCGTTTTGCCGAGGCCGAGGTCAAGCCCTATGCGGCGATCGTCGACGAAGAGGCGCGGTATCCGTCTGAATCGATGTCGGCCCTGCCAAAGCTCGATTTGTCGGGCCTCCCGTTCCCGCAGCGACTGGGCGGCTCCGACGGCGATCTGTTCGCCCAGGTCATCGCGGTGGAGGAAATCGCAAGGGTTTGCGCGTGCACGGCACATCTGATGCTGACATCCTGGGTCGCGATGATGCCCCTGATCTTCGCTGGAGACGATGCATTGCAGCGGCACATCGTGCCGGGCGTGGCGGCAGGTCGCACCCAGGCGAGCTTCTGCCTGACGGAGCCCGGCGGCGGCTCGAATGTGGCCGGGATCACCACTACCGGCGAGCGCGTGGACGGTGGCTGGCGGATCAACGGCGCCAAGCGCTTCATTTCCAATGCAGGCGTGTCGGACTGGTATTCCGTTCTCGCGCGCAATGTGGCCGGGGGGTTCGGCGTCTTCATGGTGCATCGCGATGATCCGGGGGTTTCGTTCGGCCGCCAGGAACGGAAGATGGGGACCCGCGGCTCCCCTCTGGCGGACGTGCTGTTCGACAACTGCGTGATCCCGGCGGACCGCGTCGTCGGCGACCCCAGCGGCGGATATGCCGTCATGATGGAAATACTCACGTACAGCCGCCCCCTTATCGCGGCCCACGCCCTGGGCATCGCGCAGGGGGCACTGGACGAGGCGATCTCCTATACCAGTCAGCGCAAGCAGTTCGGCCAGACGGTGTCCCGGTTCCAGATGGTGCGGGGCATGGTGGCGGACATGACCGCGCAGGTGGAAGCCGCGCGCAGCCTGCTCTACCGCAGCGTTGCCATTGCCGGTCACAACGACGATCGCGCCCGCGCCTTCGCCAGCATGGCCAAGCTGATCTGCTCGAACGCGGCCATGTCCGTATCGACGGACGCGGTCCAGCTGCACGGGGGATATGGCTATACCTGCGACTATCCGGTGGAGCGGATGATGCGCGATGCGAAGGTCACCCAGATCTGGGAAGGCGCCAATCAGATCCAGCAGTTGCTGATCGCCAAGCACGCCTACGCGGCATACGAGCAATAGCGCGGGTCAACAGGCCCTTGGCGCGGCAATTTGCCCGGCAGCAGCCGTTCAGCGCATCGTGAGGACGATCTTGCCGCCCCCTCCGGCGGCCATCTGCGCCTGTGCGGCGCCCGCTTCGCGGAGCGGCATCCGTGCGCGTATGGGGAGCGAGAAGCGGCCGTCGCGAACGTCCTCGGCAATGCGATGGAGCGCGTCCGCCGTAGGGGTGGCGTGGACGCGCGCCACGGACACATCCGGAAAGCGATCGGCCGATCCCTCGGGTATCCGGGAGGCATAGCCATAGTGGCCACCGGGCCGGACCAGGGCGATCAGGCTCGGCGCCAGCTCGCGGCCGATCATGTCTGCGACCGCATCGATCTTGCCCAGCCGGGCGAGCGCATCCGGATCATCGATCGCGACCGTGTCTGCGACATCGAGGGCCGCCGCTTCGCCGAGCTGGCGGGCGCGCACGCCCGCGATGACCCGCGCGTCCAGCGTGTGGGCGACGTGAATGGCGGACCGTCCGACGCTGCCGAGCGCCCCGGTCACGAGAACCGTCTGCCCTGCGGTGACCTTGCAGATTTCCCGCACCAGCTGATCGCCGGTCAGCACCACGGTCGGCAAGGCCGCGGCGTCCACGGGATCGAGCCCTTCGGGCAGGCGGGCTACCGCCGTTGCCGGGACCGCGACCAGCTCTGCATAGGTGGCCTCCGCCATGGCGATCACCCGCTCACCGATCCGGAAGCCCTGCACATCTTCACCGACGGCGCGAACGATGCCGCTCACGTCAAAGCCCGGGATGTGCGGAAAATCCAGCGGGAACATGGCCTGGAGTGCGCCCGAGCGCGACTTCCAGTCGTGCGGGTTCACACTGGTTGCTTCCGCTTCGATCAGCACCGCGTCGCTTGCCAGCACCGGCTCCGGCGCATCCTCGTAGCGCAGTACCTCGGGGCCGCCATATTCGTGGAAACGGATCGCCTTCATGGCAGAAAACCTCTTGTTGACGCATGGGTGCGTCGGTCGAACGGCAGCCGTCGAGTGCCGCTTGCGGTCAGCCCGTGATGACGACGCGAACCATTCCCGGAGGCCGCTTTTCGAGAACGTCGAAGGCCTTTTCGATGTCCTTCAGCGGGAACGTGTGCGTGACGAGGCCTTCCAGCGAAAGTTTCCCGGAAAGCACCAGCTCCGTCACCGCCTTCAGGTCGCCCAGGCTGTTCGAATAGCTGCCGACGATCTCGATCTCGCGCGTCATCAGCCCGGTATAGGGGGTGGCGATCGACAGTTTTTCGTCGCGAACCGCGCCGAGGACAAGGCGTCCCCCTTTGCGCAGCATCCGCACGCCCTCGCTCGCCGCCATTTCGGCGCCACTGAAGTCGATCACCGCGTCCATCTCGCCAAACTGCTTGCGCAATGACCGCCCGGCTCCGTCCAGTCCCTGGACGATCGGGAATCCGAGATCCCTGACCCTTCTGGCTGTCCCGTCGCTGTGCACGACGGCGATGGCCTCCAGGCCCGGATCGAGAGCCCGGCCGATCTGCAGGACATTGGTTCCCACGCCGCCGGAGCCGATCACCGCGAGCTTGCCTCCCCTGGGGACATTGGCCCGTTGCAGCGCGTGGTAAGCGGTCGCCACGGCATCCGGCAGCAAGGCGGCAAGATTGGGGTCGAGATCGCCGATCGGGACAAGGCGGTCCGAGGGCCAGAGCATTTCCTCAGCCAGACCGCCCGCGCGATGGACGCCGAGCATTTCTCCGAACATGCAGTAATGCTCCCGGCCCGACGTGCAATCAGCGCATGTGCCGCACGGAAGCAGGGGATGCACCACGACCGCAGAGCCGGGCGGCGGACCGCAGCCGGGGTCGGCCTCGATCACCAGGGCAGCCACTTCATGGCCGGGGTGAACCGGGTAGTCCGCCCCGGCGGGCATTTTCATGCCGTGAAGGAGGTGCAGGTCCGTGCCGCATATGCCGCAGGCCAGCACTTTCAGACGGCTCCAGCCCGCCGCCCTCGGCTCCTTGGGCAGGTTCGCCAGTGACAGCTGTCCAGGCGAGATGACGGCGCTGAGATTGAGGGCGGTCGTGCTCATGGCATTCGAGTTACATCCAACCGGTACGCCGCACCACTTCCCCCGCTTCGCGCCCCGAAAAATAACGAGTTTGCGGTAACGGGGAAGCGGGGGAGGCGACGGCCTTCGATGAGTTGACTCCCAAACTCGATTAAAACTACCGTTTTCCCATCGGCACGCAATCGGCGCGAGATGCGCGTCATTATTAGGCTGCCGCGGCCCCGCCGTCCGGCGGCGATTTTCATGGATGGGAGTTCACTGCGATGAGCCAAGCGGTTTCACTCGAGAAGTTTCGCGAATTCTTCCTTACGGAGGTGGAAGAAGCCTATCCGGAGGTCGCGCGGACCGAGGCCGTTCCCGACTACCTGCACCGCCGTGCCGCCGAGATGGGGTGCTACAAGCTGACCCTGCCGGTGGAATACGGCGGCTATGGGATGAGCGTGACCGAGTACATGCCCTATCTTGAGGCTGCGGCCGAGGGACCGGGAATCGGGCGCATGCTCGTCCACACCACCAATGGCATCTGGCGCCCGATCCACCACTATGGCACCGCCGAGCAGAAGGCGATCCTGCCCCGGGTGGCGGAAGGCGAATCCGTTGTCGCCTTCGCCCTGACCGAGCTGTCCGGTGGTACCGGGCGCGATACCAAGTCGACCGCGCGGCGCGAGGGCGACACCTGGTACCTCACCGGCGAGAAGCATCTCATCACCTTCGCGGACCGGGCGGACTGGTTCCTCGTCGTTGCGGCCAGCGACGATCGCGGGGCAGAGGATTCGCTGACCGCGTTCCTGTTCCCGCGCGACACCGAAGGGTTCGGGATTGACGCAAACCAGCACACCATGGGGCTCCACGGCACCGGCCACGCCTTCCTGACCTACGACAACATGGCGGTGGACGACAGGTATCGCCTCGGCCCGGTCGGCAAGGGGCTTGAGGTGGCGCTGTTCTTCCTGGACTACAGCCGCGTCTCGCTGTCGAACTCGATGGTGGGCCTTGCGCAGCGGGCGCTGGACGAAGCGGTGCGCTTCTCGAAGCGGCGCAAGACCTTCGGCAAGCCGATCTCCAGCCGGGCCCAGATCCAGACCCACATTGCGACGATGCAGGCCGATATCGAAGCCGCGCGTCACCTGGTCGCCCACGCGGCGCTGCTGTGTGAACAGGGGAAGGATTTTACCGCCCAGGCCGCGACAGCCAAGTTGTTCAACCTGAACATGATCGGGCGCGTCACCGACCTGTCGCTGCGCGTTCACGGTGGCTGGGGCTACACCCGCGATGCCGCGATCGAGCGCATCTATCGCGACGCACGCGGGTTCTGGTTCGAAGAGGGAACGGCCGAGATCCAGCAACTGGTGATCGCGCGGTACGTGCTGGACAAGACCCCGGACGCTTGAAGGGGCACGTGATGGACCGGCAGCCCGTCATTTACCAGAACGCGCCGCAGGTCCGGCAAGGCGGCGGCGAAGGAACGGGGCAGTGAAGTGAGCAAGGTTGAGGCACTGTTCCGGCCCTTCGTCATGGGCAATCTGGCGCTCAGGAACCGGGTGGTGATGCCGGCGATGACGCGGCACAAGTCACCCCGCAACATTCCGGGCGATGACGTGCGCGACTATTACGCGCGGCGCGCCGAATCTGTCGGGCTGATCATCACCGAGGCCACCTGCATCAATCATCCCGCGGCCAATGCCTATAACAACGTGCCGTTTTTCTACGGCGACGAGGCGCTTGCCGGTTGGAAACGGGTCGTGGACGAGGTCCATGCCCGCGGCGGGCGGATCGTGCCGCAGCTCTGGCACACCGGATCGGCGCGGCATCCCGGCGCCGAACCCGACCCGTCGGTTCCGGCCTATACTCCGTCGGGCCTGACCCAGAGCCTGGAACCGCAGTGCCATGCGATGACCGAGGCTGACATCGCCGACGTCATCGACGCTTTCGCTGCCGCTGCGGCCGATGCGCTGAAACTCGGCTTCGACGGCGTGGAGGTCCATGGCGCGCACGGCTACCTGATCGACGAATTCTTTTGGGACAAGAGCAACCTCCGGACGGACCGCTATGGCGGATCCATCGCCAACAGGGCCAGGTTCGCTGCCGAGATCGTGGCCACGATCCGTGCGCGGGTGGGGCCGGCCTTCCCGATCATCCTGCGCTGGTCGCAATGGAAACAGCAGGACTACAACGCCCGCCTGGTGACGGACCCGGCATCGCTGGAACAGTTCCTGTCACCGCTGGTCGAGGCGGGTGTGGACATGTTCGACTGCAGCACACGGCGCTACTACGAACCGGAATTCCCGGGCAGCGATCTGAACCTGGCGGGCTGGGTGAAGAAGCTTTCGGGCAAGCCCACGATCACCGTGGGCAACGTCGGCCTCGACAGTGACTTCATCCCGGCGGAAAGCAAGCGGGTGACCTACCAGGCGGCGCAGACCCGGTCGCTTGACGACCTGCTCGAGCGTCTGGCCGCCGACGAATTCGATCTGGTGGCGGTGGGCCGGGCCTTGCTGGCCAACCACAACTGGGCGGCGCTGGTCGAAGCTGGCGATTTCGAGGCGCTCAAGCCGTTCGACAAGGCGCTGCTGAAGCAATTGTACTGAGGCGGGCGCCGGAAGGTCTGACTGCGGCCCGCGCGCTGCGGCCCGGAAATGCCTGTGCAATGTCCGCATGGGGGCCTGCGGCCGGCAGGCAGCGCCTGCCGGCCGCAGCGCCGGCCTCTTACCGGTCGAAAAATCCGCTGACCATGCGGTTGAAGTCGCTGGACTTCTCCCACTGCACCCAATGGCCGCAGTTGGGCATGATATAGAGCTCAGCGTTGGGGAAGGCCTGAATGATGCCGGGTGCCATATCGACCGGGCAGACCCGGTCCTGAAGGCCCCACATCACGAGAATCTCGTGCTTGACGTTGCGCAGGTCTTCGCGCCAGATTTCCCCGAACGAACGGGCAAACGGCTTGAACCGGTTGGGATTGGACGCCGCCTTGACGCGTTCGTCGAGCAACTCGTCGGTGATGAACGAGGTGTCGTAGACCAGGCATTCGATCACCGCGCGCATCTGCTCCCGGGTCGGATTGTCGCTGGCGTTGACGACGTGCATCCGGCGCATGCCCTCGGTGGGCATCGGCGTGAAGGCCGGCACAAAGCCGCCCGGCCCCATCAGGACCAGCTTGTTGAAGCGATCGGGCGAATGGAGCACGCCGCCCACCGTCGTCATGCCGCCCAGCGAGTTGCCGACGCAATCGACCTTGTCGAGGCCCACGGCATCCAGGAAATGGACCAGGAATGCCCCGAGCGCCTTGTAGATCTCTTCCAGGCCGAGCTTGTCCTCGCTGTCGCCGTAGCCGGGCAGGTCGGGGATGATCAGCCTGCGGCCCTTCGCCAGTTCATCGACATTGCGGCGATAGTTGCTGATGCCGCTGGCGCCCGGGCCACCGCCCTGGAGGAGGACCGTCGGCTTGCCTTCGCCAACATCCACGTAGGCGATGCGCGCGCCGTCAACTTGTACGAATTTCTTTTCCAGGTTCATGCTGCTTCACTCCGTTAGGCGTTTCTACATCGAGGCATGCGGTAATATTGCGGACTGTGATCGGGCGGGCATCCGGTGGACCGGCGCTGACTGCTTCATCGCGACGCTCCCACGTGGGCGAAAGAGAGCGCCCGGCCATTGGCCGCTTGTTGTTCGAAGCCGATCTGGCGTTCGATCACCAAGCCTTCGGCCATGGGCACCATGCTTACCCGATCGACCAGCGCCTTGGTCGCCGCTGGCTCGGTCGTGCCGACGGCTATGGCGCGGGCCATTTCGCAGGCCGCGTCCATCAGGCCGTCTGCAGGAACCACGCGGTTGACCAGGCCCCAGTCAGCGGCCTCGCCGGCAGGCAGCCGGCGCCCTGTCAGTTCCAGTTCCTTCGCCCGGTAGATGCCGATCGCGCGCTGCAATCGCACGGACAGACCCCACCCGGGAAGCAGGCCGACCCGCGAATGGGTATCGACGAATGCCGCACTGTCGGAGGCAAGGATGATGTCGCAGGCGACGGTGATCTCGAACCCCCCCGTGACCGCCAGTCCGTTGATCGCGGCGATGACCGGGCCGCGCCACTCGGAGATGGTGCGTGCGGGATTGAACGGGAGGAACGGTTCCGGGCCCTCCTCCTGCAGCACCGCAACGTCGAGGCCAACGCAGAAGGCCTTTCCCCGGCCGGTAAGGATGACGACCTTGACGGCGGGATCCTCGTCCAGTTCCCGCATCGCGCTGTCGAACTCGGACAGCAACAGGGGAACCAGCGCGTTCATGCGATCGGGCCGGTTCAGCGCGACCACGGCAAAGCCATCGTGCCGCTCTACTTCGATCAGGGAGTACGGTGAACTCATGCTTGCACCTTCGGATCAATTGCGCCGTGTTCAGATTGCGATGAGGCCGAGCCCCCCGGTGACGCAGATGCATTCTCCAGTGATGTATTTCGACATGTCGCTGGCCAGGAACTCGACCGTTCCGACCATGTCATCCACCTGGCCGAACCGACGCAGCGGGATCGTCCGGACCTGCTCCGGCGTGCCGAGCTGACGGCCGGCCGCGGCAGCCGCGACGCGCGGCGTCAGGATCATGCCGGGGGCGAGGCAGTTCGCCCTGATCCCCTGGGGCCCCACCTCAACCGCGAGGTGGCGCGTATAGGTATGGAGGGCCGCCTTCGCCGCACCATAGACCGCGCCTTGCCCGGTGCTGTCGCAGCCGAAGACGCCAAACGTCACGACATTGATGATCGAGCCTCCGGGCCGCGTGATCAGGGGCGCCGCGGCCTGGCAGCAATAGACCGCGCTCAGGAAATTGGCTCCGATCATCGCCTCGATGTCCTGATCGGGAACGATCGTTGCGAAGCTTCGGTCCGCCGGCGCGAACGACCCGCCCGCATTGTTGACGAGTATGTCCAGCCGGCCCAGTTCGCTTGCCGCCTGCTGCACGGCGGCCGAACTGGGCCGGCTGGACATACGGTCCGCCTCGATCGCGACGACCCGCCGGCCAAGGTTACGGATTTCCTGGGCCACGCTTTCGCCGGCATATTCGCCATTGCGCTTACCCACGGTGAGGTCCTTGTCGAAGATGGCGATGTCTGCACCCAGGCTTGCCAGGTGCATGGCATAGCCACGGCCCATTCCGCCGCCCGCGCCGGTGACGATTGCCACTTTTCCATCCAGGCGACCGTTCGCCATGGGCCTCTCCCAATTAGTCATTCCCGGAATGCAATCCGAATGCGCCCATGACGAGTAGAGCACGCCCGATTCCAAATGACGATCCTGCGCCGAGCCACGCACTGCGCTGTCGCTGCGTGACCGGAACTGCGCCATGCTGGACGGGTTCGCCACGCAAAATGGAACAGCAATGTTGCTTCCGCACTTTCCGTTTGCAGCATGAACCCGGCACCGGCGATAGAAATCGGCCTGCGCAAGGTATTTGCCACATATGCGCGATCCTCCGTGGCGCAGGCCGAAACGCCCGGAATCGCCCGCCCAATCGACTGGTGGATGTGAAACACATGTACTAATATCACGGCCGAAAGCGCGAAGAATCATCGGCCCCGCGACCGGAAGCGGGCCGGATTGCAAGAGCTCACGGGAGAATGCCATGGCGACACGAGCGAAACCCAGTGGCGGCACTGGCCGCTGGGTGCGGGAAGATGCGGCGGCCGGGACCTTCAAGGTCAACCGGGAGGCCTTTACCAGTCAGGACGTCCTTGATCTGGAGAGGGACAAAATCTTCGACCGTACGTGGCTCTATCTCGGCCATGCTTCGGAGTTGAAGAACGCCAATGATTTCCTCACCCGCTTCGTGGGCGGGCGCGAGCTGATCTTCAACCGCAACCGGAAGGGTGAATACCAGGCCTTCCTAAATGTTTGCCCGCACCGCGGCGCCCAGGTCGTCCGTGAGCCGACCGGCAATGCGATCAGCTTCAAGTGCTTCTATCATGGCTGGGCGTTCAACAATAACGGCAAGTTCGCTACGAAGAGCCGCCCCGGAACCTATCCGGACGGGTTCAATTGCGATGGTGCGGTTGACCTTCCGCGGGTCCCGCGGATCGAATCCTATCGCGACTTCTTCTTTATCAGCTACGATGCGAACATAGTCCCTTTGCCAGAATATCTGGCCGGGGTGACGGATATTCTGGATCTCGTTGCGGACCAGTCGCCCAATGGCATGGAAATCGTTAGCGGCGTCCACGAATACAGCATCCGCGCCAACTGGAAATTGTTGCTGGAGAACAGTTTCGACGGATTCCACGCCCCGGATACCCATTCCACCTACTTCGAATACCTGGTGGACGAGCTTGGCGGCGAGGCTGTCGACCTGCAATCGCTCGAGATGCACAACGCCTCGATCGATCTTGGCAACGGCCACGCGACCACACAGGCGAAGGCGCCGTGGGGCCGCCCGATCGCCCGCTCCCTGCACACCTGGGGCGAAGCGGGCAAGGCCGACGAACAGCGGATGGTGGCCGAGCTGGTCGAGCGGGTTGGTCCTGAACGCGCCGTGCTGATTGCCGATCGCGACCGGAACATGGGGGTCTTCCCCAATCTCGTCATCAACGACATCATGGCGATCACCGTTCGCACCTTCTACCCTGTCGCACCCGATCTCATGCTGGTCCGCGCCTGGGCCCTGGCGCCGGTTGGAGAGGATCCGAAGGCGCGGCATCGCCGTCTCAACAACTTCCTCGAATTCCTGGGACCGGGTGGATTTGCTTCGCCCGACGACGTCGAGGCGCTCGAATCGGCGCAGCGCGGCTACAATGCCGTGAAGTTTGCGCCGTGGAACGATCTCTCGCGCGGGATGCTGCGGGACACTCCTCGTGCCGATGACGAGGCGCAGATGCGCGCCTTCTGGCGTGAATGGAATCGCCGGATGGAGGGCGAATGATGGCTGTGAAGGATGTGGCTGAAGTTCAGGCGAGGGTGAACCCGCGTACACGCGCGGACTATGAGGATTTCCTCTATCGCGAAGCCGCGCTGCTCGATGAATGGCGCCTGGAGGAATGGCTTGCGCTGTTCACCCCCGATGCCGTTTACGAGGTGCCGACGATGGGCCAGGGGCTGAAAGCAGGCCCCGACAGCACGCTGTTCTACATCGCTGACGACTACCGGCGGCTGCGCCACCGCGTCGTCCGGCTGAACAAGCCCACGGCTCATGCAGAGTGGCCCCATTCGACCACGACCCGCGCGGTCCACAACGTCAGGATCGTGGGCGTCGAGGATCGCGGTGTCCATGTCGCCTGCACCTTCACGACCTATCGCTCGAAGCACAATGTGACGGACACCTATATCGGCACTGCCCATTACTGGCTGGTCGAAGTGGATGGCGAAACGCGCATTCGCGCCAAGCGGGTTCTGCTCGGGATGGACAGCCTGCAGCCGCACGGGAAGGTCAGCATCATTCTTTGAACGGGCGGTCCGGCTTTCCCGGGTGGCCGTCCTAGAGTTCAAGGATCGAGCGGGGCGGGGCCGTCTGGGTCGCCGCCCCGCAGGCACCTACTCGACGAAATAGTCAGGCTTGCCCTGCGTCCACTGCTCGCCCCAGATCTGTCCGCCGCCGTCGACCCTGAGGATCTCGCCAGTGGTGAAGCGGCTGGCGTTTGATCCCATGAAAAGGATGGATTCGGCGATTTCCCAGGGATCGCCCAGCCGCAGCATGGGGTTGGCGCGGGCGAACGTCTTCTTGGCGTGCTCGGGATAGCCCGCCATGCCTTCGGTGAAGATCACGCCGGGCGCCACGCAGTTCACGCGTATGTTCAACGGGGCCCATTCGACCGAGACTGTCTTTGACAGTGCGATAACTCCGGCCCGCGCCGCCGCCGTGTGCGCGGCGCCCAGGATCCCGCGCTCGACCACCACGACGACATTGACGATGGAACCCGGCGTCCCGGTATCGCGCCAGTACCGCGCGGCGGTCTGCATCATCCACCAGGTGCCGAACAGGTTGTTGTCGACCACCGCCCGGAAGCCGTTCGGGCTGAGGTCGATCGCGGACTTGGGGAACTGGCCGCCGGCATTGTTGATCAGGAAATCCAGCCTGCCGTGGCGCTCATGCACCTGCTCGAACAGGGTGGCCACGCTTTCCGGCTGGCGGATGTCGCACTGGACGGCGAACACGGACAGGCCGTGTTCGGCGAGCTCCGCTTCGAGGACGTCGAGCTTTTCCTGCGAGCGGCCGCACGTGACGACCTTGGCGCCCAGGCGGGCCAGGATCCACACCGCAGCCCGGCCAATGCCGGTAGCGCCGCCGGAAACGAGCACCACCTGATCGCGGAACAGGGATTCGGCGAGTGCGATCTGGCGGGTGGCCATGCGCTCTGCCGAAGGTCGGGCTGCTTCGGCACTCAGGTCTTGTCCGGCGGTCATTGGGCTTCGTCCTTTCGATTGCGGCAGACCATGTTTACGTTTCCCGCCAGCTGGCTCGGCGACCGCGGTGGGCTGCCGGGATCAGGCGCCGATCAACCTGCTGATCGCCGCCAGCGCGGCGTCGGTCCGTATCAGGCGCCCGGCGCTTGCCAGTTCCCCGGCAAGCGAGACGCGAATGGGGAGCGTGGCCTTTTCTTCCACTTCGGGAAAGCCGGTAAGAACGCCGACGATCTCGCGCATGACCACGGCGCCCGCTTCATCGAGCGAACCATCGCCCACGGCGGCAGCGATGCGGCCCAGGTGCAATTCGTGCGCGGCCTTGCCGCAATAGGTCAGCTGCGGCTGGGCCGGGGGGGCAAAGCCTTCGGCGATCATGGCCCGAGCTTTTTCGACCGCGGCCGGAAGCAGGTCTGCCCGGTCCTCGACGACCTGGGTGCCGGGCCGCAACAGGCCCATCGCTTCCACCTCCTTGGCCGAGCCGGCGATGGCGCCTGCTTGCAATACGGCCAAGGCCTGGGCCAGTCCTTCCTCGGGGCCGGCGCGCTCGACCCACCGGACGAGCAGCTGGGTGCAGCCGCCCCAGGCGGGGATCAGTCCAACCTTGATCTCCGGCAGGCCGGCGCGCAGCCCGGCATGTGCCACCACGGCGTGCGAATGCAGCATCATCTCGCACCCACCGCCCAGCGCGAAGCCATGCGCTGCCGCGACCACCGGCACAGGCGTGGCGGCCAATGTCTGGTAAAGGTCCTGGCCGTGCTGGAAATAGGAGGCCAGAGCGCCCCAGTCGCCGCGTCCGACCATCGCATGGTTGTAGGCAAGGTCTGCGCCGGCGGAAAAGGCCTTCGGATCGTCGTTGCCGATGACCAGCGCGTCAAAATCGTTGCCCGCCATGCCGATCGCCTGCTCGAGCAGGTCCAGTGCCGGGACGTTGAGGGCATTCATCTTCGTGTGGACTTCAAAGCAGGCGATGCCGCCGCCGAAATCCCACAGGGACGCGCCCTCGTTCGCGGCCATCGGTGAGGCAGCGGCGCGCAAGCTCTTGATTGTGCCATCAGACATTTCGGTGGACCCTTTGACCTGGCAATGTGCGGCGAGCGTTCGGAATGGGCCGTGGGGGACCGTGCCGCGTCCCACCAGCTCGTCGTAGCCGTTCCGACTACTGCGAACATCGGCAGCGGGTTTCAACATGCGAGGCAATCCGCCGGCCATCTTCCACGTACCCGGTATTATGGGCCGCGCGTGTTTTCTGCATGGCAGTCAACGGGGATTGTTGGCAACTGCCGGATGGAAAGGTCCGGTTCTGGCGGCAGGCACGCCCAACGGGCTCATATCTTGTCCCCACATCAGGCAATCGTCCGGAGACCCACATGTCGGCCTATCTCAAGAATTACGAAAAGCTCCTGTTCGACTTCCCCGCGCCGCGCGTGCTGCGCATTACCATGGGTGATCCGGAGCGGCTGACCCCGGTGTGTGCGAAGATGCACGCCGAGCTCGTCACGATCTGGCGTGACATCGATGACGATGAAGACATTTCCGCCGTTATCCTGAGCGGCGGCAAGAAGGCTTTCTCCGCCGGGGGGGACTTCTCCATCGTCGAGCGCTGCATGACCGACTACCACTTCCGGAACCAGGTCTGGAAGGAAACGCGCAACCTCGTCTACAACATCATCAACTGTTCCAAGCCGATCATCAGCGCCATGCGCGGTCCTGCGGTGGGCGCCGGTCTGGTGTGCGGCCTGCTATCCGACATTTCGATCGCCTCCAAAAATGCGCGGATCATCGACGGGCACACGCGCCTGGGCGTCGCTGCGGGCGACCACTCCGTGATCATCTGGCCGCTGCTGTGCGGCATGGCCAAGGCGAAGTACTACCTGCTTACCTGCGATTCCATCTCCGGCGAGGAAGCCGAGCGCATCGGCCTTGTCTCGCTGACCGTGGACGACGAGGACCTCGACAGCAAGGCGCTGGAGGTTGCGACCCGGCTTTCGCAGGGCGCGCCCAGCGCGATCCGCTGGACCAAGAACTCGCTCAACAACTGGTTCCGCATGGCTGGGCCGTCGTTCGATGCCTCGGTGGCTTACGAGATGCTCGGCCTGACTGGCCCCGAAGTGCAGGAAGGCGTTGCCTCGCACCGGGAGAAGCGGGCGCCGGTCTTCGACCAGACCTGCAAGATCTGACGTTCAATTCGCAAACAAGGAAAGGTGTCCAGCTATGGCGGGCAGGTTTGAAGGAAAGTCGATGGTGGTGACCGGTGCCGCCTCGGGCATCGGCAAGGCGATTGCCCTCATGGCGGCATCGCAGGGGGCGACCGTCATCGTGGCCGACCTCAATGAGGCGGGCGGCCAGGCCACCGTTGACGAAATTCGCAATGCCGGCGGCAAGGCGGAGTTCGAAAAGGTCAACCTGACGGATCGTGACAGCATCAATGCATTCGCCGCGGCCGTGCTGGGACGTGTCGGCACGCTCGACATCCTGGTCAATTCGGCCGGGTGGGACCTGATGGAGCGGTTCGTCGACAGCAAGCCGGAGACCTGGGACACGGTCATCGCCATCAATTACACCGGGCCGGTTCACCTGTGCCATCACTTTGCGCCGGGCATGATTGCGCAGGGCAAGGGCAAGATCGTCAATATTGCCAGCGAGGCCGGTCGCATCGGCAGCCCGAGCGAAGCCGTCTATTCCGGCGCAAAGGGCGGTATCATCGCCTTCACCAAGACGCTGGCGCGTGAAATCTCGCGCAATGGGGTCAACGTGAACTGCGTCGCCCCGGGACCGACCCGGACTCCGCTGTACTACGCCCAGACCGAGACGGTGCAGCAGAACCTCGCCAAGGTCATCCCCATGCGCCGCGTCGCGGAGCCGGAGGAGATTGCCATGGCAGTCCTGTTCTTCGCCAGCGGGGAATCCGACTACATCACAGGCCAGACGCTCAGTGTGAGCGGCGGCATGTCGATGGTCTAGGGGCGTACAGCCCAGCGGCGGTGTTGGCGATCCGGACCGGGCGTCCGGGTCGCTGATGCGCTATTTGGTTTAGTACAAATGGTTTACCGACCATCGCATATGTGGTAGGCCTCCAGAGGTGACCTTGTGCTGCAAACCGTAAAAAGCGGGCGGACCGGGGTGGATGCATGGTGGGAGCCTGAACTTGGAACTCGAAGCCGCTGGTACACTCGCGCCGGACGAGATCGACCATGTGCAGCATCACGCGATCGCGGGGGATGCTGCAGGCGAAAACGGTCCGGAAGCCCCCGTTAAATGGGAGCCGCTACCGGAAAACGTGGTAAAGTCGACCGGCAGAACTTTGCAGATTCTGGAATTCTTCGATCACCACCACGGACCCGCAAATATTGCGCAGGTCGCCCGCGAGCTTGACTATCCCCAGTCCAGCACGTCCGAAATCATGCGCAGCCTGAACGTGTTGGGGTATCTTTCCTACGACAATCGCGATCGGACGTTCATGCCAACAAGCCGGGTCCGGCTGCTTGGATCCTGGGTCATGGACGCATTGCACGGCGAGGACAAGCTTTCCTCCCTCGTCCGCAAGGTCAACGAGATTTCCGGCCAGACCGCCTATCTGGCAATTCGCAACAAGCTGGAAGCGCAGTACATACAGGTCGCCCAGGCGACGACTTCGCTGCGGCTGCACCTGACCCCGGGCCAGCGTCGGCCCCTGCTGCTATCCGCCAGCGGGCGCGCGCTGCTGAAAGACGTGTCCGATACCGAGATCGGCAAGCTGGTGCGTCGCGTCAATGCCGAACGGGGAGATGGCGCTGCCCCTATCGGCTTTGACGAGCTCCTGGCAGACGTCAATTTCGTTCGCGAACACAAGTACTTCTACCAGGCCAAGAGCCAGATCAGCCCCGGCGCCGCAGTCATCGCGATGACTTTGCCGGAGGAAATGTTTTCGGAGCCGACGGTTCTCGGCGTTGGCGGTGCCGCAGAGATCATCGGGCCGCAAAAGGACTCATTGATCCAGTTCATGGCGCAACTGATCCGTGACCACCTGCTCGCCAAGGATGCATGACCAGGCCGCCTAGGCGCGGCAACTGATTGCGCGATGCGACCGCGACCGCTGCCGCTGCCTGCGCATCGACGCATATGTGGTAAACAGGACGACCCCAGAGTTGAGGGCTGTTAGCCTGCAAGGCGTTTGCTAGATCTGCCCGAGGCAGGCGGCGAAGGGAGCTTTGGCGACTAACGCTGTTGGGAAGGCCGCCTGGCACGTCCGGTATCTTGGTCGACCAGCCGAAACTTCGTGCCCGCGTTGTGCAAGCGCCGTCGCGCAAGTCTGAATCTGGATGTCAAGTGTCGCGACGGGCAGCGATCCGCGTGAGGCGGTCCGTTGGTTGCAGGGAGCCATGAATGTTCAATCCGATGTCGCTGGAAGCCAAGACAATCGTCGTCACAGGCGCGGGGCAGGGGATTGGCCGCGCTATCGCCAACGCTGTCCTGGCGCTCGGCGGCCGGGTCGTGGCTATCGACCGCAACCCCGAAGGCCTGAATGAACTGCGCGCCGAGGCGCCGGCAGATCGGCTGATGGTTGCGGTGGGTGACGTTACCGATCACGCTTTCGTGACGGCCACGGTGGACAAGGCGGCCGAATGGGGTGGCCGCATCGATGGCCTGGTCAACAACGCGGGCATTTCCCGCGCTGCAATGATCCACAAAATGGACAAGGATACCTGGAACGCCGTGCTCGACGTGAACCTGACGGCGCCTTTCCTGTTCCTGCAGGCTGTGGGCCAGAAGATGCTGGATCAGTCGGCGGCCGGGGACCAGTCGCCCGGGTCGATCGTCAATATCTCGTCTGACGCCGGCCGCCGCGGGACGATTGGCCAGGCCAATTATGCTGCAGCAAAGGCCGGGATCAACGGCCTCACCATGTCGGCCGCGCGTGAATGGGGGGGCAAGGGCATTCGGGTCAACTCGGTTGCCTTTGGCGTCGTGGAGACCCCCATGACCGAGGCGGTGCGGGGCGAGAAATTCCGCGACACCTATCTGGCCCAGATCCCCCTGCGGCGGTGGGCATCGCCTGAGGAAGTGGCGGTGCCGGTCTGTTTTCTCCTTTCGGGGGCAGCCTCCTACATCACCGGGCAGGTTATCTCGGTGAATGGCGGATTTCACATCGGTTCGTGAGCTGCGGAAGTGAAGCAATGGAATTGAGCGACGCCATTCATCCCGATCGGGAATTCCTGGACTTCCTGGCGCAGGGCAAATTCATGCTGCAGCGGCGCAGGTCCGGCGGAGAGCCGTTCTTCTATCCCCGCGTAGCGGAACCCGGCACCGGCAGCACTGACCTGGAATGGGTGGAGGCTTCGGGCCTGGGCGCGGTCTATGCAACAACCATAGTGCGGGTTCGCCCACCGGATGAAGATTACAACGTGATTGTCGTCGAACTTGACGAAGGTCCGCGCATGCTCAGCCGGGTCGAAGGGGTCGCGCCGGCGGATGTCGTGATCGGCATGCGGGTTAAGGCCCGTATCGTGCCATTCGAAGACCGCCACGCCGTAGTGTTCGCGCCCCTTGCGGCCAACCAGGAAGAAGATGTCCGGTCATGACCATGGATCGCCGCAAGCCCGCCGCCATCGTCGGAGCGGCAACCTTCGGCATCGGTGAAGCTCCGGGCTTTACTTCGCCAGATCTGGCGGCACGCGCTGCCTTGGCCGCACTGAACGAGGCGGGAATCAGCCTGTCGCAAGTAGACGGGCTGTTCATCGGCTTTCCGAATGATTTCCTGAGCGGTCTGTCCTTCGCCGAATATCTCGGCATTCAGCCGAAGATGACCAACAACAACCGCACGGGTGGTTCGGCCTTCCTTACTCACATGAATGTTGCCGCCCAGGCCCTCGCTGCCGGTGAGATCGACGTCGCGCTTATTGCCTATGGCAGCAACCAGCGGACGGGTGCGGGCGGACTTGTCAGCGCAGCAGCGCCCAACCCCCACGAGAAGCCATACCGCCTGCGCCTGCCCGTCGGTGCCTATGCCCTGGCGGCCAGCCGGCACATGCACGAGTTCGGGACCACCCGCGACCACCTTTATGCCGTTGTGAAGACAGCGCGAGACTGGGCCATGCTCAATCCCGATGCCTTCTTGCGAAAACCGGTCAGTCGCGAAGAGTATCTGGCGGCCAGAATGGTGTGCGATCCGCTTTCAACACTCGATTGCTGCCTGGTCACCGATGGCGCAGCGGCGATCGTGATGGTGCGGAAGGACCGGGTCGACAACGGCAAGGCCGCCTACCTGCTCGGATTTGGGGAGGCGACAGACCACTACCAGATTGCGCAGATGCCGGACCTGACCACGTCGGCGGCGAAGGTCAGCGGCGAACGGGCTTTCGCGCAGGCCGGGATCAGTCCCGCGGAAGTCGATGTGGTGGAACTGTACGATGCATTCTCCATCAATACGATCATGTTTCTGGAAGATCTTGGGTTTTGCAAGAAAGGGGAAGGCGGCGATTTTGTCGCTTCCGGCGTGACGGGCCCCGGGGGCAGTCTCCCCGTCAACACCAATGGCGGCGGCCTGGCCTGCGTTCACCCGGGGATGTACGGGCTGTTCACCGTTGTCGAAGCATTCCGGCAACTGACCGGAACTGCCGGTGACCGGCAGGTTCAGGGTGCCGAGATCGCAGTGGCGCATGGCAACGGTGGGTTCCTTTCCAGCCAGGTGACGGCCGTACTGGGCGGCGCGGCCTCGCGGTGAAATCTGCTGCAATAACGGATTTGCAGTAACTGCTGCACGGCGCCCAATCCCCGTATCGTGCCGAAGTCCCACCTCATACACTGATCGTGCAAAGCCTGTTGGCTGATGACGGGTGCAAGGAGTCGTCGATGTCTGTACTGTCAGGTCTGAAGGTTCTGGACATGACGCGGGTTGTGGCCGGGCCTAGCGCGACCCAGTGCCTCGGGGACTTTGGCGCGGACGTCATCAAGGTAGAGCGCCCCGGCGAGGGGGACGATGTGCGTCACGTCGGGCCGCCCTGGCTTATCGACAAGAATGGGGTTGAGACACGGGAATCAACCTACTTTCAGGCAGCCAACCGCAACAAGCGCTCGATCGAGGTGAACTTCAAGACCGAAGAGGGTGCCGCAATACTGCGGAAGATTGCCGCCAAGGCGGATATTTTCGTTGAGAATTTCCGGCCAAACACACTTGCCAAATATGGCCTGGACTATCAGTCGCTCAGGGAGGTCAATCCCGGGCTGATTTATTGCTCGGTCAGTGGTTTTGGGCAGACCGGCCCGTATTCCGGGCGGAGCGGGTACGATTTCCTCATGCAGGCGATGTCCGGGCTGATGAGCGTGACAGGGGAGCCGGATGGTCCCCCCATGCGGGTCGGTGTGCCGATCGCCGATATCCTGGCGGGCAAGGATGCCGTCATCGGGATCTTGCTGGCCTTGCGGCACAGGGATTCGACGGGGCACGGCCAGCACATCGATATTTCGCTGTTCGAATCCCAGATCGCGGCCATGCTGAACACCTTTACCGCGTGGTTCAACGGTGGGTTCGAAATGCCGCGCACCGCGAACGATCACCCGAGTGCGTCGCCTTATGGCGTTTATCGAACCTCGGATGGATACCTGCTGATTGCGACCTTCAACAACCGCGAGTTTGCGCGTCTTGCCGTCGCCGTGGGCCGGCCGGACTGGCTTGAAGATCCGGCTTTCAACACAATGGGTGCGCGCGTCGAGCACCGTTACGAGCTGGCAGAGGCGCTGACGGCGATCCTGATACAGCAACCGCGCAACCACTGGATTGCCACGCTCAATGCGGCCGGTGTGTCCTGCGGCCCGATCAACCGCATGTCCGATCTTGAAAAGGACCCCCATTTCATTGCGCGCGGCATGAAGGTCACATTGCCCCACGCCATTTCCGGGGAGATCGCAGTCGCCGCCAGCCCCATCCAGTGCTCCGAATCGCCTGCGGAATACCGGCTTGGGCCGCCGGTCAGCGGCCAGCACACGGCTGAGGTGCTCCATGAGCTGCTCGGGCTGACCGACGGCGAACTGGCTGACCTTTCGCAAAAGGGCGTCCTGTGAGCCCCACCGAAAACGTCGACGCACTTCCTCAGGCAGCCCTGGAATTGCGCGCGGAGGTGCGGGAATTCCTGGCGGGTTATTCGGGGCAATGGTCAACGTTCAACCGGGCCCATTCGTGGGCTGGTTTCGATCGCGAGTTCAGCCGCGAGGTTGGCAAGCGGGGCTGGATCGGGATGACCTGGCCGGCGCCGTTCGGAGCCGGCCGCAGCGCCATCGAGCGCTTCGTTGTCCAGGAAGAGATGCTGGCGGCCGGTGCGCCTGTCGGCGCGCACTGGATCGGCGATCGCCAGAGCGGGCCGCTGATCCTGAAAGTGGGCACGAGCGACCAGCAGCAGCGGTATCTGCCCGGCATCGCCAGCGGGGACTTGTCGTTCTGCATCGGCATGAGCGAGCCCAACGCCGGCTCTGACCTGGCGGCCATCGAGGCACGCGCGGATCGTGATAAGGGCGGCTGGCGGTTGAACGGCACGAAGCTGTGGACGACCAACGGCCAGCACTGCCAGGTAATGATCGGCCTGTTCCGCACCACAGGCCCAGCTCGCGAAATGCGCCAGCAGGGCCTGACCCAGTTCCTGATCGAACTGGACAGCCCCGGGCTGGACATCCGGCCCATTGCCGACCTCACCGGGGAAAAGCATTTCAACGAAGTGGCGTTCAACGACGTTTTCGTGCCCGATGAGAGACTGTTGGGAGCCGAAGGGCAGGGCTGGGGGCAAGTGACCTCGGAACTCGCGCTGGAGCGCAGCGGGCCGGAACGGTTCCTCAGTGCATTCCCGTTGGTGGAAGCGGCCGCGCAGGAGCTGGCGGCGCTGTCTTCGCCGGCAGAGAGCGGGGATCTGGCAACGCTTGGCACCCTGATCGCCGAGACGGCTGTCTTGCGGTCGCTATCCCTGATGGTCGCCGCGAAACTGGAGCGCAAAGAGGACCCGTCCTATCTGGCCGTCGTTACCAAGGATCTCGGGGCCGAGCTGGAGCAGCGCACGGCACCGGCTGTCAGGAGCCTGTTTGAACGGCCGTCGCCGGATCTGCAGCGGGCGATCGACTATACCATTCGAGCGGCGCCGACTTTTTCCCTGCGTGGCGGCGCTCGCGAGATACTGCGCGGCCTGACGGCTCGCGCCTTGGGAGTGCGCTGACGATGTTGGTGGCTGACATGCTGCTGGAGCAGGTCGTTCGGTTGTACTCGGACTCCTCGAACAAGCGCTCCGGTCACAGCGGGAGTTTTGACGCGGCGCTCTGGACGCAGGCCGTGGACCTCGGTTTGCCGCTGGCGATGTGCCCCGAAGCCAAGGGGGGATTTGACCTCGGCTGGGCCGGAATGTTCGACGTGCTGGCACATTCCGCAGCATGTGGTGAGCCCATCCCGCTCGGTGAAACGCTGGTTGCCAATGCACTGGCCTGCTCGGTCGGGTCTGATCCGGAAGCCGGGCCGACGTTTTTCGGTCGGCCTGCCGATGCGGAAGAGGATGGGGCAGAACCCGCCTTGCCCGATTCGGCGAGGGTGCTGGTGGCCGACGCCAAGTCTGTAGGTCTTGCCCCGTTTACGGCGGCGTTGGCGGATGGCGTGGCGCAGATGCGGCCTGACACCGGGCTTCTGTGCCAGGCGGGTGCCTTGCTGCGCGTGGTGCAGATCGCCGGCTCGCTGCAAGGCGCACTCGAACTGTCGGTCCGCTATGCGCAGGAGCGCAGCCAGTTTGGCCGGTCCTTGTCGAAGTTCCAGGCAGTGCAGCACATGCTGGCGCAACTGGCGAATGAAGCGGTCGCGACGGCTGCGGCTGCGCGCATGGCCTGCGCGCGAATGGATGCCGGGGATGGCAGTCTGGCGATCGCGATCGCGAAAGTGCGCGCCGGACGCGCGGTGGACAAGGGGGCGATGCTGGCCCACCAGATCCATGGCGCGATGGGCGTGACGCTGGAGTACCCGCTGGCCCGTCTCAGCCGCAACATGTGGCGCTGGAGCGAGGAATTCGGCGATCAGAGGTTCTGGGCGGTCGCGGTGGGCAAGGCGGCAACCGGCATGTCCGGCGCCTGGGCTGCGGTGGTCAGCGCCAGCGATCCGGTGGGAGGTCCCGGCGATGAGTGACTTCATGCTCTATGAAAAGAGGGGCGGCATAGTCCTTCTCACGATGAACCGCCCCGAGGAGCGCAACGCGCTTTCGACGGTGGAAATCTGCGAGGAGTTCGAGGATCGCTGCAAGTCGATCGAGCGCGATCCATCCGTGAACGTGCTGATCCTGACGGGGGCGGGGCCGGCGTTCTGTTCGGGCGGCAATATCAAGAAGATGCGCGATCGTTCCGGTTTCGCGCCGGCCAAGACGGTCATCGACACGCGCGACAGCTATCGCCGGTCAATCCACCGCATCCCCAAGGCGCTCTTCAACCTGGAGGTCCCGACAATTGCCGCGGTGAATGGTGCGGCAATTGGTGCCGGGCTTGATCTTGCCTGCATGTGCGACATGCGGATTGCCTCGGAAAAGGCTGTGTTCGCGGAGAGCTTCATCAAGCTGGGGATCATTCCCGGCGACGGCGGGGCGTGGTTCCTGCCCCGCATCGTGGGCTACTCCATGGCCTGCGAAATGGCCCTGACCGGAGTGCAGATCGGAGCCGAGGAAGCCAGAACGATCGGGCTCGTTTCGCGCGTGACTGAGGCTGACAGCCTGCTGGACGCGGCATTCGAGCTTGCCGCCCGGATCGACGCCATGCCGGGCCGGACGGTGCGATTGACCAAGCGGCTGCTGCGCGACAGCGGTCAGGTCACCCTGGACCATCACCTCGAGATGGCTGGCGCCTTCCAGACCATCGCCCATGAGACCGAAGACCACCGTGAAGCGCTTGACGCGGTGTTTGAGAAACGTTCCCCGAAATTCCAGAACCGTTAGGTCCATGATCAAGAGCTACGACGAATTGATGGGCATGGCTCCCGTTGCGGTGGAGCAGAGCTACACCGCCAAGGACAGCTGCATCTATGCGCTCAGTGTCGGCTGCGGCATGGATCCTTTTGACGACTGGGCGCGTCAGTTCCTGGGGCCGCTGCCCATGGCGAGAACGCTGCCGGCCATGGCGACGGTGTTGGCCGCGCCGCGCCTCGGCGCCATCGGACTGGGCGTGACCATGCCGGGCGTCCTGCATGGGGCCCAAGGGCTGGTTTCACATGCGGAGCTGCCGATCGAGGGGCGATTGCAAAGCCAGTCACGGGTCACCGGCGTGTTCGATCGGGGAGAGGGCCGTGGTTGCCTGATCAACATGGCCCGGGAACTGCGGGACGCCGACAAGGGTACGCATTATGCGACGCTGACGATGACCTTCGTCTGCCGGTCAGACCAGGTGGCCGGGGCTCCGCCAGTCGAGAGATCGGCCGCACCGGCTCCGGACGACCGTGCGCCGGACATCCTCGTCCAGGTGCCCACCTCAACACAGGCTGCCCAGATCTTCGCCCTCACGGGCGATCAGAACCCGCTGCACATGGTGCCCGAAGTGGCCGCCAGGGCGGGCTTTCCGGGCCCTATCCTCCACGGGGTGGCAACCTATGGGCTGTGCGCCGCCTTTGCCGAAAAGGCACTGTGCGCGGACGGCGGTGCCGCTAAGTCACGCCGCCTTGGGGCCATCTCCGGCAACTTCCGCGCCCCGGTGTTTCCGGGCGAAACCCTTGAACTTGCGCTGTGGCGCGACGCGTCCGGCGCGCGGATCGAAGCGCGCGCGGCTGCGCGGGGCAATGCGGTCCTGTTCGACGGGCGCGTGGCAATGGAAGAGGCAGTTTGACCATGGACCTGCGTATATCGCGAGAGGATCTGGACTTCCGCGAGATGATCCGCGGTGAGATCGCCGCTCTGGTGCCAGCCGACATCAAGGCCCGGGTCGATAATCTGCAGCATCCCAAGCGCGAGGATTTTGTCCGGTGGCAGGCAATCCTTGACACCAAGGGATGGGCAGCGCCCAGCTGGCCCATCGAGTACGGCGGCCCCGGCTGGTCGCCGCTGCAGCGGGTCTATTTCGAAGAGGCGTGTTTCCTGGCAGGCGCGCCTCGCCAGATACCCCAGGTCAACATGATCGGGCCGGTCCTGCAAAAGTTCGGCACCGACGAACAGAAAAGGCGCTACCTGCCGAAAATACCGACCCTGCAAGAGTGGTGGGCCCAGGGCTATTCCGAACCCTCGTCGGGCTCCGACCTGGCCTCGCTGCGGACAAAGGCGGTTCGCAAGGGCGACACCTATGTCATCAATGGCCAGAAGATCTGGACGACCTGGGCCCACTGGTCCGACTACATGTTCTGTCTGGTGCGGACATCGGATGAGGGGCGCCCGCAGGAGGGGATCACGTTCATCCTGATCGACATGAAGACCCCCGGGATCACCGTGCGGCCGATCCATTCGCTCGACGGGGCGCACGACGTCAACGAAGTCTTTTTCGAAGATGTCGTGGTGCCTTCCGAAAACGTCGTCCTCGCCGAGAACAAAGGCTGGACCGTGGCAAAATTCCTGCTGCAGGCCGAGCGGACCGAGATTGCCGGGCTGGGTCAATCCAAGCGACTGCTGCAATTTGCCGAGAGGACCGCGGACCGGCTCGAACAGGCGGGCGTTCCGGCTCACCGGATGCAGGCCTTCCGTGCCCGGCTTGCCCGCCAGAGGATCGCGCTGAAGGCGCACGAATGGACCCTGATGCGCGTGATCGCGGCCGATCACAGCGATCCGGCGGCGCCCTCGGCTTCCGTCCTGAAACTGTGCGGCACCGATCTGCTGGAAGATCTTTCGGCCTTGCTCATGGACATGGGAGGGCCAGCCGGCCTCGCGTACGACATGGATGCGCGGGCCGGGCGGGCGGAGCAGGAGCCGCCATACGGCTATGCCGCGAATGGCGCGGCCGCCACATATCTCGAATTCCGCAAGTCGGGGATCGTCGGCGGATCCACCGAAATCCAGAAGAACCTTATCTATCGCGAAACGGTTGGCCGTTGGGGGGCGCTATGAACTTCGAACTTTCCGAAGAGCAGCGAGCCCTTGTCGACACGGTCGAGAAGTTTGCACGGGATGCCGCCGCGAGCCGGGCCAAGGCCGACACCCCCGAGGCGTCACGGAAGGCGGCAAGCGCGCAGTGGCGGCAGATGGTGGACCTTGGGCTGAACGGGCTGGTGATCGCCGAGGACGATGGCGGAATTGGCATGACTGCGGTTGAGGTCGCCCTGGTCTGCGAAGCCCTTGGCCGCTCGGTGGCGCAGGAGCCTTTCATCAGTGCGGCGGTCGTTGCTCCCAAGCTCGTGGAGCTGAGTTCCGACGCTTCCATCCGGGAACGATGCTTGCACGCGATTGGCGATGGCAGCATGCGCATGACCCTGGCGAGCGACGAATCCATCTACGATTTCGATCTCGACCGGACCGCGCTTCGCATGGAGGAGCGCGACGGGCGGCTGCTGGCATTCGGCACCAAGGAACTGGTCGTCGATGGCCTTGCGGCCACGCACTTTGCCGTAACGGCCCGTACGATCCGGCACGGCTTCAACGTGTTCGTCTGTGCCGCGGATCAGGCCGGGGTAACGGTGGCGCCATTGCGAACGCTTGATGGCAGCTGGTTTGCCCGGGTTCACTTCGATGGCGCCGAGGTGAGCGGGCCCTTGTTCGATGCCCATGCCGGGCTTGAGAGCGTCGAGGCTGCGCTCGACTACGGGCTGGTCGGGTTATGCGGCGAGGCCGTCGGGCTGATGGACCGGGTGCTGGCCCTCACGGCGAGCTACCTTCAGACCCGCCAGCAGTTCGGCAAACCGATCGGAACCTTTCAGGCGCTGCAGCATCGCTTTGCCGATATGGTGGTCGCGGCCGAGCAGTCGCGCTCGGCAACCTTGATGGCGGTGGCTGCCCTGTCGGGCAGTGATCCGCGCGTTCGCCGGCAGGACGTATCCGCGGCAAAGGCCCTGGTCGGCCGCAATGGCCGGGCCGTCACCGAAGCGGCGATCCAGCTTCACGGCGGGATCGGGATCACCGACGAATACGAGCTCAGCCGTTACGTGCGCAGGATGATCGAGATCGGCAAGACCTGGGGCGACACCGAGCATCACGAGGCGGCGTTCGGCCTCCTGACAGGCTGAAGCGTCCGCGCGGCGCCTTTTCCGGGCATTTACACCTACTCGGGCGGCGCAAACTATTGCGGCGCTGGCGTACTTGCGATCAGGCGGACCGGGATGGCCGACATATGGGGCATCGCATTGATGCTCTCGTAATGGCGGTCGGTGTCGATCAGCGTGTTGACGCAGGTCCCGTCGACCAGGATGTCTTCCTTGCCCGGAGTGCCGCCCCAGCCGTGGCTTATCGAGACCACACCGGGCCTCACCGTATCGTCGCGCTCGACTATGGCCCTGGCTTGGCCATGCGGCGAGACGATGTCCACGCAGTCGCCCGGGTTCAGGCCCAGTTCTGCCAGGTCTTCACCGTGCAGATAGGCGGGGTTGTATTTGTTGCGCTTGCGCACCGGGGCGAGCGTCATGCCGTAGCTGTTGTAGACGTCGCGCATCCGCCGCGTTGAAAGCAGGTGCGTGAACCCGCCGGCCCCTATGGCGCGTTGCGCAGCGGCCGGTTGCATCAGATAGGACTGCAATTCTTCGAAAACGTCGCTTGGCATGACGTCGAAGCGCGCATCCTGTCCGGGGCGCGGAGGCTGGACAAAGCCGCCATCGACTGGAAAGTCGTGCCCATGCGGATAGGCCCTCAGCTCCTCGAGCGAGGTCTGGCTCGGCTCCAGCAGGATGGCGAGCAGATCCTCGGTTGACGGAGGGACATCTGCGTCCAGCTTGCGGCGTCCGGCGAAATCGATCGTCACGCCCAGGCGTTGGGCGAGCGCCCAGAACACGTACCAATCGTCCACCACCTCCGCATCGGCCGGCGGCGCGACGATGGCCGGGGTGAAGATCCCCCACGCCCCGGTGTAGAATTTCAGGGCCGGATGGGTGGGCGGAAGGTCAGCGCGTTCGTACTGCAGCTTGGGCGGAATGATGTAATCCGCCTCGCGTGTGGTCGCCGTTTCCCATGGATCGACAACGACCAGCAGATCCAGCGCCCGCATGGCTTCGCTGGTCTTGTCGCGGTCCGGAAGGCACCACATCGGGTTGGCGCCGGAGACGATCAGCGCCCTGACCTGGTCCGGCCCGGGGGTCAGGATTTCGTCGGTCAGCGTGGCCGCACACTTCTCGCCGAAGAAGTTGCTCGTACCGCGGATGCGACTGGCCGGAAACCTCTCCCATGGACGCGCGGCCGGGATGACTTCGGCATAGGAGACCCGCGCCGGATTGAGCATGTCGACCGACCGGACCTTGTCCCCTTCGCGGGGAAACCGGCCGCAGACGACGTTGAGCAGCTGGACCATGTGAACGGCCAGGTTGGAATAGGGCGCCATGTTGGGGCCGGTGCCGGTCAGCGCCGGCCCGCGGCGGTTCTGCCGCGCGAACATGTTGGCGATGGCGCGGATCGACCCCGGCTCGAGGCCGGCCCGCTGCTCGGCCATTTCGGGGGTAAAGGGCTCGACCGCCGCCTTCAGCGCAGCCATGCGCTCGGCCCCGACGTAGCGTTCGCAGAACGCCTTGTCCTCCCATCCTTCGCTTAGGATGAGCCGGATCAGCCCTGCGGCGATGGCCGCATCCTCGCCGGGATAGGGCTGGGCCACCAAGTCGGCGTGGGCGCCGGTTTCGGTCCGGCGCGGATCGACCACGATCAGCTTCATTCCGCGCTGGCGGGCCCGCTTCAGACGCTTGACGGGATCGAGCCCGAGTACGGACAGGGTGGAGTGCGAGATCAGCGGATTCAGACCGAACAGCAGCAAGACGTCGGAATCGTCCAGTTCGGCGACCCCGCCTGCCCAGGATCCCATCCGGCCCGCCGCCACCATCTTTCCGGACTGGTCGATGGTAATCGTCGTGTAGTACTGGTCGGTCCCGACCGCCTGCAGGAAGCCCCGGCTCACGCCTACGGCCGACTGGTTCATGAGCGAACCCGTCCCGGCGAACAGGCCCAGCGCCTTGGGCCCGTGTTCGGAGATGACGCTGCCGATCCGCTCTGCAATCTCATCAAGGGCCTGCTCAAGCGGTATCCTTGCGTAGCTGCCGTCAGCCTGGCGCTTGAGCGGGTGGGTGAGCCGGACGGGATCGCGGTGGGCTGGCCCCGATTGCAGCCCCTTGAAGCAGGCATAGCCGGACGACAGCACGTTTTGATCATCGCCGACGATGCGCGTGATGTGGCCCTTTTCGTCGACGGTGAGCCGCGTGCCGCAGGTCGCGGTGCAGATCCGGCAGAAGCTGGTATATTCGCCCGGAGCCTGGGCGAGAGGGGTATCCTGGTTCATCGCGCATCCTCGGTGATGCCGCCGGGATTCCAGTCGGCAGCAGTGCAAAGGTGCCTGAGGAAGGGTAATAAAACAAGCGCACTAGGCAACGCCTATGCGTGAAGTGCGCAAGGCCGCGTTGCCCGGTGGGGCGGCTGCAGAGCCGCGAGCGCGGCTCCGCTGCTGTTGCGCGGCCGGGTTCAGCCGATGGCGCCGACCTCGGTAAATCCGGGTTTGGGCTTGCCGTCCCAGTAGTCGAACGATCCCCCTTCGAGCGGGAAGCGCCTTGGCTCGCGCGGGTTGTCCTCGGGGAATTCTTCCATGCCCAGGCTGTATTCGATCGTCAGGCCATCGGGATCGAGGAAATAGAAGAAGACCGAGCCCGACTGCGGGTGCCGTCCGGGGCCGTAGACCACCGGCACGCCGGCGGCCTCCATGCGGGGGGCGGCGCGGCCGATGTCGTCGATGTGGCTCACGTTGAAGGTCAGGTGGTTCATCGTGGGCGTTTTGGTGGCGCCGAGACCGAAGGTGTGGTGCAGCGGATTGGGGAAGCAACGCAGGTGCACGACCGCGTCGTCGATCCGATCCGACTGCCTGAAGTTCATGATATTGTAATAGAAATCTTCGCTCGCCGCGAGCTGTGGCGTTCCCAGGACAATGTGCCCCAGGCAGGCGATCCGGGTGTGGGTCGGCTCGAACGGACTGTCGGCAAAGTCCATGCGGCAATAGAACTCATGCTGCGCGCCAGTGCTTGGTTCCACTGCGCGGAAGCCCCCGTCGGTGTGCAATTCGCGCGCTTCTTCGACCGGCACGTCAGTGCACGCGATCCCCGCTGCTGCGAATGACTCGCGCAGCGCGGCAAGCGCGTCGGCGCTCTCCATCTGCCAGCCGATGCGACGCACGCCAGGTCTGTCGGACCGGGCCAGCACGAGGTCGTGATGTCGATCCGAGCAGCGCAGGTAGACATCGCCGTTCGCGGATGCCCCGACCTTGGCCAGGCCGACCGTGTCTTCATAGAACCGTTGCGAGCGCGCCACATCCGTGACGTTCAGCACAACATAGCCGAGCCGCTTGTAGCGGATCCGATCGCTTGCCATCTCGCTATCCCTTTTTGCCGCCTTCGGGGCTGCTCCCGCGGCGATGCTGCATCGCGGCGGGAGCGAACCGTTCCGTTCAGATGAAGATGGTCACCTTGCCCTGCTGGCGAAGCGAATTCATGTCGATGAAGGTCCGCTTGCTGGCGATCTTCAGGACGCCGTTCACATGGCGCAGGATGTACTTGTGGTGCCCGCAATAGAGGTCGGTCGCCTCGTTCTTGGAGCGATAGGTGATGAACCGGCACTCCACATGAACGCCTCGCTCGTCCGTGCCGGTCACCCGGACATTGCTGATCAGGCGTGAGGACACCGATGCCGGCCATTCGGAGTGATTGGCGGTCTTCTGCATGCGCTCCACCCGGAACCGCAGCTTGGCGTGGTCATCGGCGATGTAGAAGAGTTCCGAGGCTGAATCGGCGTCGTCTGCGACACCGGCCTGAGGAACTTCATACACCGAGTCCCCGGTGAACAGCGCGAACCAATCGTCAAAGCGGCGGTTGTCGAGCATGGCTGCCTCTTCGAAGAGGAAATCCTCGTACTCGGCGCGCGACAGTGGCGTTTCGAGGCTGCGAGCCAATAGTGTCTCCTGCATCATTTACGCCTCCATCCTGCGGGCCCACTCGCGCCAGAAACAGCGCATCTGCTCTTCGTCGGTAGCTCGGAAGAAGTCCTTGCGAAGCATGCCGCGCGAAATGTCGTTCCAGCCGGCTTCGCGGCTGGCCGCATAGCCGCGCTGCGCAATTTCAAGCGCCTCCACGTCGTCGGGCGTGGAAAACCCGCCGGGCCCAAGGAATTCGAGGTAGTTGTCGAGGCGCAGCTTGCGTTGCGCGGTGGACTCGCCCTTCACGCCCATCGTCCAGCTGCTGACTTCCATCAGATCGGGAGCCACCGGGAAGAACGTGCGGACGGTGATTGCCATGATGTCGTTGATCACGAGATTGGGGAAGCAGCCCGAATTGCGGCTGTAGTGGCCAACGCGTTCGGCCCGTTCCGGTCCGAGGCGATCGACCAGTTCCTGCTTGATCCCGGCGATCTCTTCCTTCGCGGCTTCGCTCCACTTGGGCGACCACCGCGCTACCGGACGGCCCCAGGCCATGTCGGACTCGGTGAAGGCGTGACCGTTGCCGGCATCGATGACGCGGGCGTTGGGATCGACCTCGGCCGTATGGCCAATCGCTTCGATCAGGTATTCGAAATAGGTCTGATGGGTGTCGGCGGCGTGATAGCCGTCGTAGCTGTTTTCCATCAGCAGCTTCCAGTTGGCGCGAACCGAATACTTCTGATCCATCCCGATGATTTCCATGCCATCGGGGCCCTGATCGGACACGAGGTCGAGGACCTCCTTGTAGCCTGCCAGGTTGTCCGCCAGCGGCTCCGCGCCGGCATCGTAATTGATGAACCAGAACCCGCGATAACCGTCCGCCTGCGGCGCGGAAGGAAGGTTGGCGCAGCCATCTTCGTTGAAGTGCGGGCCATAGTCGCCTTCCTGCATCTTGGTGCCGAAGGTACCGTTGTTGTTGAAGGCCCAGCCATGGTAGATGCAGCGGAACGAGATGGCATTGCCCTTGGCCTGCCGCTCGACCATCGCGCCGCGGTGCGGGCAGGTGTTCAGGAAAACGTGTATCGCGCCCTTGCGATCGCGATTGAAGATAATCTCGCGGCCGCCGACCTTGCGCGTGACGAAATCGTTGTTGTTCGGGATTTCCGACTCGTGCCCGACATAGAGCCAGCTGCGGCTGAAGATCCGATCGCGCTCCGCTTCGAAAACGGCCTGGCTGGTGAAGGCTTCGCGCGACACGCGAAAGGTCCCTTCTTCCCGGTCCTCCACCACAAAGCGGCCGGCGTGGCGCGAAGAGGCCAGTTGGAGTTTTGTTGCCATATCAAGAACCCTTCCATCCCCGAAGCCTTGGCAGCTTCTAGTACAAGCGTTTTAGACGCTGTCCGGGACCTGAACTTGATCGGAATCAAAAATGGCCGCGGCTCCGGAAAAAATGCCCGCTGCCTACGCGGCTTGGGCAGAGGCGGTCAGCGGACGCCGCCGGCGATGCGGTCGTGCCGCCGTCGTAGAAGCATACCGGCGCCCGGTTTGCCGACGATCGGCAGGCGTCCTGTCAGGCTGGCGTGGGCCGGGTCGATTCGGCCTGGTCATTGACCGCGGGCGGCCGCCCGACCCAGATCGGGCCTGCTTCAATTGCCGCTGGCAAAGCTCGCATACCAATCTGCCGTAGCGGGATCGTGCTGCAATGCCGCAGCAAACTGATCCGGCCTGATCCGCTGCTCCAGCAACTGGCAGAGTTGGACTTCGATGCGCTTTCCGGTGGCCGTATAGGGCACGCTCGGAGCCGCGAGGACAAGATCAGGGACATGTCGCGGACTGAGATGCTGCGCAATGGTGGCCGCGATGTCGCGCCTCAGGTCTTCGCTCATGTGCGCCTGGCCTGCAAGCTGCACGAACAGCAGCAGCTTGTCGCTGTAGCGGCCACCTTGCGGACAGACCGCAATGGCATCTGCAACGCGCTTCTCTGCGGCAAGCGCGCGGTAGATTTCGTTGCTGCCCATTCGGATGCCATTGCGGTTGATGGTCGCATCCGAGCGCCCCGCAACCCGGCAGCCACCGTCTTCGAATATGGTGATGATGTCGCCCTGCCGCCACACGCCCGGAAATTCGGACAGATATGTCTGGAAGAAGCGCGTGCCGTCGGGATCATTCCACAGGCGTTGGGGCGCATTGGGGAATGGGGTGGAGATGACCAGTTCCGCCATTTCGCCACGGACCGGCTTCATGGCCCTGTCGACCGCCTCGACATTCATTCCCAGAGACCGCGCGGTGATTTCCCCTGCGCGAATGGGCAGCAGCTGCACCCCACCCGCATAGCCGCCGCAGATCTCGGTGGAGCCCGCTAGCGAGATTATCCGGGTACGATTTGGCAGCGCCTCCGTAAGCCATTCACAGGTGCTTTCCTCGGCCACGGCACCGGCCAGCACGACTATCTTGAGCGCGTCCAGTGCGTGATGCGCCGCCGGGGCGTAGTCATTCTCGATCAGCTTCGTGACGAACCTTGGGCTCGTTCCGAAAATGGTCGTGCCGGTCTGTTCTGCGATGGCCCACAGGCGGCCGATATCGGGATGGAACGGGCTGCCATTGTACAGGACCAGGCTGGCCCCCATACTGAGGCTGCCGAGCACCGTGTTCCAGACGATCCAGCTCGTCGTGGAATAGAAGAACAGCCTCGAGCTTTCGCTCACTTCGGTGTGGAAGCCCAGATCCTTCAAGGTGCCCAGCAAGGCCCCGCCGTGGCTATGCACCACCGCTTTGGGAGAGCCTGAGGTGCCTGAGGTGTAGACGATCCAGAGCGGGTGCTGGAAGGGCACCTGCTCGTACCGGAACTCTTCCCTGGATGGCGCCGGTGTTGCTGTCAGCGAGGACCATGGCCTTACCTGCGGCCCAGGCGCCGGAAGTTTCCAGTCTTCGCCGTCGCGTGTCACCAGAACGACGGTTTCGAGGGACGGCAAGCCAGCGATGATGTTTGTGAACTGGTCGCGCCGGTCATGTTCCTTGCCGGCATAGCGATAGGATGGCGCCCCAAGGATCAGCTTGGGCGCAATCTGCTGAAAACGGTCAAGCGCGGCCGCCGGGCCGAATTCAGGGCTGCAACTCGACCAGACCGCGCCGATTGCAGTGGCGGCCAGGAGCGCAACCGCCGCCTCGGGAATGTTCGGGAGAAATGCAGCGATCCGGTCTCCGGGCCCGATGCCCAAGGCACGAAAGGCCGTCGCCACGCTGCGAACGGCGTTACCAAGCTCCGTCCAGCTCCAGTCACGCCGTGCATCATCTTCGGAATAGCAGATCAATACGGGGCGATCGCCAAGGCGCCGCTCGTGCCGGAGAACGTTCTGGGCGTAATTCAGTCTGGCCCCTGCAAACCACGCCACGTCCTGAAAGGTGGTTCCCTGCCGAACGGCATCGTAACCTGTGCTCGCCTCGACCGAGAAGAATTCCCAGACAGCGCCCCAAAACTGGTCCGGATCCCGCACCGACCATTCCCAAAGCTCAGAATAGGTCTGAAAATCCAACGTGCGATGTTGCCTTAACCACCGCATCAGCGCGGTGATGTTCGAAGCCTCTATATCGCCCTGCGTGGGCTCCCAGAGAATGCGTCCCCTTTTGCCAGCGGACGCGGCAAAACTCCCGTCCTGTTCTGCGTCCCCTCCTGGCTCAACTGGCCGCGACTCATTCAAGCTATTGCTCCTCTCGGGACGTTCGTTTCGCAGTTCGAGGTTATGGTTTCCAGCCCGGTTCAGATGCCGGGCCAGCTGGTGGGCAACCCCGCCGGCAGGGTCAACGCTGGTGCAGCGCCAATTTCATCGCCTCGGTCCTCGCGTCGATGCGCAGTTCCAGCTCGGGGTGCGTGAACAGCCAGAAGCGATCGGTGCCGAGAGCATCGGCCACCTGGTTCGCAACGATCGCCGGATCGAGCCCCTTGCGCAGGATGTCCGCTTGGGTGCCTACCCCCTCGCCTATCTGCAGGCCGTCCGGAGCGCGACCGTCGTTGGCTTCGAGCAAGCTGGTCCGGACGGGGCCGGGAACGAGTACGGAAACCCCGATGTGGTGATCCGTCAGTTCGTGGCGCAGGGCCTCGGCGAGAGCTGCGACCCCGGCCTTCAGCGCGACGTAGGTGCCCATGCGAGGCGTCGTGGAGAAGATCGACATGGACGATGTGGCAACGATGTGCCCCGGCTCGCCCGACGCGATTATGCGTCGCGCCCCTTGCGAAAGGCCGATAAAGGCCCCGTCCAGATTTACGGACCGGGTCCATTCCCAAGCCTGGAGCGGCGTTTCGGCGAGGGGAAGGGTGGGTCCGGCTACCCCCGCGTTGCTCACCAGCACAGCCAGGGGGCCGTGGCGGGATTCGGCGAGATCGAAGGCGTCGATCCAGCTTCCTTCCTCCCGCACGTCGAGTCTGACAGCCGATGCGCCGGGAATTTCGGAAGCGGCCCGTTCTGCTCCCGGCAGGTCGATATCCGCGACCACAACCTGCAGTCCCCGCCTGCCGAACTCCTCGGCAATGGCCCTGCCGATGCCGCTCGCTGCGCCTGAAACGAAGGCGGTCTTACCACTGAAAGCGTGACTGGTCATTTGCAGTTCTCTCCGGTCGGAGCAGCGGTTGGTCGCGGCGTGGGCGACTGCGCGATCCATGCTCCAGCGAACGAACTGAGTTGGAACAGTTTGTTTTCGCCAGAATCCAAGCTGCATCGGGAGGGCTGCAGAATCAATGGGCATTGGCAATCCGGGCGTGTGATCGCGCATGGCCGTGATCAGGCCCATGACCGTCAGCAGGGCCGGAAAGTCACGGGTTTATCAGGTTCTTCCCATGCAGGCCGGCCCGGCCGAGGCTGCTTTGGCGCATTTCATGTTGCGCGATGCGCATGATCAAGTTCGGAGATTAACGAGAATGCGTTAATGCCCTTGTTTTAGTCAAAAACGGCGCGTGACGCTTGCGAAGTGGCCGCCTTTGGGGGAGACCGGTTCTGGGAAAAATGACCTGCCGTAGCTCAAGCTAACGTAAATCAAACATCATTGGCAGGTGCAGCAAAGCTTGGATGCAAGGTTCTGAAATCTTTTGATTTTGGGGGAGGAAACCATAATGAAATTGCATTTTCGTCTGGCTAGTCTCGGGGTTTTGGCCTGGGCGACTGCCGTAACTCCTGCTTTTGCGGCCAGTGAGGCTGCCGAACAGGGTAATGCAGCTGTATCGAATGACTATAGCGCCGGGGGAGACATCATTGTCACCGCCCGCCGGCGCAACGAAACATCGCTGCAGGCTCCCGTGGTTCTCAGCGCGTTTTCCGGTGAACAGCTGGCGCGCTTGAACGTCCAGAGCGTCATCGATATCGGCAAGTTGACCCCTCAGCTGGCCTTGGGGACTGCTAACGGGTCGTATGGCGGCGTGGTCGGGCTTCGTGGCGTTTCCAGCCCTACGTCCAATGCGGGTGCAGAAGGCGCCGTCACCGTCAATATCGATGGTGTGCCGGTCGGCTTCGGCGCGATCCTTCGCGTCGCGGCGATGGATATCGGGCAGGTGGAAGTGCTCAAGGGGCCGCAGGCCCTGTTCTTCGGCAAGAACTCCAGCGGCGGCATCATCTCCATTCACACGGCCGAGCCCACCAATACCTTCAAGGCGCAGGTCAGCGGCGGCTACGAATTCAACGCCCGTCAGGCTGACATCGACGGATTTGTCTCCGGCCCTCTCAGCGATAGTCTTACGGCCCGGATTGCGGGGCATATCACCACGCAGCGGGGCTACTTCAAGAATACGGCGGCGGATCCCGCTTTCGGTTATTCTCCGGGGACCAAGGAACAGGCGGTTCGCCTGAGCCTGAACTGGCAACCGAGCAGCCAATGGACGGTCAAGCTGCGTGGCACCTTTGACCATGTGAAGGAAGCCGGCGGCTACGCCATCAACCAGAAATTTGCCTGCGCGACTCCGGGGGTTCCCAAGGGCGGCGGCGTCGTAGCCGGTTACACGGATTGCACCGCTGATGATAACCTTGCCTTGGGCCGTATACCCTCGGCGGCGATCCGGGCGGTGACCAATAATCCCGCGTGGGATTCGGATTATTCCTATTACAAGGCTTCCCAGCTTCTCTTGTCGGGCGACATCGAATACAAGGTCAATGACTCCGTCACCATAAATTCCATCACGGGGTTCTATCATATTCGGCAGCGCGCCAACGATTCGACGACGCAGGGTGGAAAATTCTACATCGGCGACAATGGAAGGCTGTCCAAGAGCACGTTCAGCCAGGAACTTCGGGTCACCTACAGAAACCCGGATGTGCCAATCAATCTGATGTTCGGCGGGTTCTTCCAGGATGATCGGCTGACCTTCGACCAGCAGGTGGTAATCAATGTCGGCACGCAGGCTTCCCCTGTGATTGCCAAGCTTTCGGAGCCCTGGAGTTTCCCGACCACCAGCAAGACATATTCCGCCTTCGGCCAGGTGGGCTGGGATATTACCAAGACGTTCAGCCTGTCTGCCGGCGTGCGATATTCGGAAGACAAGAAGCGGGAGAACGTCACTCCGCCCATCGGCCTGCCCGACAAGGTTGCAAGGCCGGCACGCACCTTCGCCAACTGGTCGCCTGAGATTACGCTTGCGTTCAAGCCGAGCTCCGACCTGAACCTGTTCGGCTCCTACAAGCAGGGCTTCAAGGCAGGTGCGTTCAACATCAACGCCACGACCTTTGATCCCCTGGCCAAGAATGCGGCCATCACCTCCTTCGACAACAGCTATGAACCCGAGACGGCGTCCGGTTTCGAGGTCGGGTTGAAAACCTTGCTGGCCGATCGCCAGCTCCGCGTGAACCTGGCGGCCTACACCTACCTTTACAAGAATCTGCAACTCAGCCGTGTTGACCCGGACACCAAGTCGCTCGCGATCCTTAATGCGTCGTCTGCTCGCATCAAGGGCTTCGAGGGTGATTTCAGCTTCTCGCCGCGTGACGTTCCGGGGCTGACCATAACGGGGGCGGCCGCGTATAACTCAGCCCGCTACGCCTCAAGCTTCTTCGGGCCCTGCTATACCGGCATGACCCCGGCAGCAGGCTGCTTGCCTCAGGTCATCAACGGGACAACGGTGTTCACCCAGCAGTTCCTGGGACGCCCTCTGCCCCGCGCACCTGAATTCAGCGGCAGTTTCGGCTTTACCTATGAGACGCCTGTCAATGCAGACTGGGTGGCCACGCTCAATGCAAATGGGGTCTATACGTCAAGCCAGTACGTCTCTCAGGAGCTGAGCCCGCTGGGCATAAGCCCGAGCCGACTCCTGCTGGACGCAGGCCTGAGCGTCGGCCCGAAGTCCAGGAGCATGGAATTCGCGATCATTGGCCGCAACCTTACCAACAAGCACTTCGGAGTTACCGGGTTCGGGTCCTTCGGTAGTGGTGGCGGTACTGGAACCGCCGGCGGCTTCCTGTCCGACTACGAAGGCCCGATTTCCCGCGGACGGGAAATCTGGCTGAAGGTCACCCTGCGACCGTCCGAATTCTGATAAGGACATCAACCAATTCCGAGACCCCGCATCGACGATGCGGGGTCTTTTTTTGTCTGTGTCGTGCCGACAGCCCACCCATCCCGCCGGGAGTCCCGGATTGCCGCCGGCGCGAATTGCCGGAACAGCGCGCACCATCCCGACATGGGCGTGATCCTGGCCGAGGCCAATGTGGGGCATGAGGGGTAATGGCCGTGACCGGCGAGGCCAAGTCACAGGGGCCGCGAACGCCGAGGATCGACCCCCAGTTGCGGGAGTTTTCGCCCACCCGGCCAGATTGCCGCCGCTGCCGGCTTGCCGAATGCTGGTCGCCCACGGCGTCGCGTGGACTCGCGGTGCCTTGCCCCGGTACGGGCTCGCGGGGCGCGGGACCGCGCGTCGGTTCAAGCCGACGTCTGGCTCACGTCAATCAGGACAAAATCTGCGCCTATTCGTCGGTTGGCTGCCAGGCCCAGTACCGCGCAACCGCTCCGCCATCGACGCGCAGGTCGCAGCCGGTGATCATGGCTGCATCGTCAGAGGCAAGAAAAGCGGCCGCGGCGCCATAGTCGCTGGGTTTGGGCAGGCGCAGCATAGGCACCCTGCTTGCGAACCGGGCAATTGCAGAGGAATAATCCGGCAAAGGCCCAAGTTCGATGTTCCAACGCTTTGCGCGCTCGGCAAATTCATCGAAATCGGTGGCGGTCGGCGTCAGGCTGACGACCCGAACGCCGTGCTGCGCATACTCCATGGCCGCGGAGCGGGTGAAGTTGAGCAGGCCGGCCTTGGCCGTCGTATAGGCGATATTGCCCGGCTGTCCCTGATGCCCGGCCGTCGAAATGACGTTGATCACCACGCCGGAGCCCTGCGCAATCATTTGGGGAGCGGCATATTTGGTGAACAGGAAGGTCCCGTCGAGGATGACTGATATCTGCTGCCTCCATTCCGCGAGAGGCATGGTGGCGATGTCCTTCTGATTGAAGATGGCCGCATTGTTCACGAGGATGTCAATGCGCCCGAATTCGGCCATGGCCTGCTCTACCACTGCCTTGACCTGGCTCTCGTCGACGACGTCGCAAACAATCCCGATCGCCCGTCCACCGGCAGCCTTGACGGCATGAGCGCACCCTTCGGAATTCTCCCTGCGCGCATCGACTGCAACGATAGCTGCACCGGCGGCCGCCAGCGCTTCGACGATACCGCCACCGATGTTGGGGCTGGTGCCTGTGACGATGGCCACTTTTCCTTGCAGCTTCATAGTGCCTCCCATTGATCCGACATGCAGCAGGATTAGAGCGAGTGTATTATCTCGGCAATGGCAGCGCCAAATGCTCCGGCTATCTGCGTTCGTTGGAAGCGACCGCATTTGCACCGCATATACGCTGATGCAGCGCCAGCGCTTGACCTCTCCCATGGTGGCCCTGAATGTCGCTGGAATTAAAGCGCGCATGACGTGCAGCAGCAATCATCGGGAGCACCGTTCATGAAGATCTTCAGTCTCGAGGGCAAAGTGGCGATCGTTACCGGGGCTGCGCGTGGACAGGGGACGGCGATGGCAAAGTTGTTTGCCCAAGCCGGCGCCCAGGTGTTCCTGTGCGACGTCCGCGAGGAGGAGGGCGAGGCTGTTGCCGCCGAAATCGGGCCGGCCGCACGATTTCGGATGCTGGACATTGCCAGCAAGGACGCATGGCTGACGCTGGTGGACGAGGTCGAGCAGATTGCGGGTGGGGTCGACGTCCTCGTGAACAATGCGGCGCTTGCCGCCTCCGGGCCCTTTCTGGACATGTCCGCTGAACGCCTCGGCCAGCTGCTCGACGTGAATTTGAAGGGCAGCTTTTTCGGCATGCAGGCGGTCATCCCGGGCATGGTCCGGCGCGGCCGTGGGGCGATCGTCAACATCTCGTCGGTCAACGGCCTGCGCGGATCGGGCGGTAGCGCCGCATACGACGCGACCAAGTGGGCGCTGCGCGGCATAACGAAGTCCATCGCCCTGGAATTTGCCGACAAGGGCATCCGGGTGAATTCCATCCACCCGGGGGCAATCGATACCCCCATGCTGAATCCGGGCGGTGGCGATACTTCCGGCATCGCGAAAAGCTTCGGGGTGCCCATGGGCAGAGTGGGGCAGCCGACGGAGGTCGCCTGCGCGGCTCTTTTCCTCGCCAGCGATGAAGCTTCATACATTTCCGGTGCGGAACTGGCGGTGGACGGTGCGTGGACCGCCGGCGTGAACCTCGGGTCGATCGCGAACCACCGCCGCTAGTCGGGACAGTCGGGCCACCCTTGCCACGGGTTGCGCCGCGTCGGCTCACCGGCCATTCAGGCGCATCCCCATCGCGTCGACCAGCTCGAGAAGCTCAAGGTTGCGGCCGCCGCGGCGTGCGATCTGCCTTGCGATCGCAATGTCCTTGCGCAGGATATCGAGCTTGCCGGCGTAATCGGGTCGGGCATGGCCGCCGGCCAGATCGATGTAGGCCCCGATCAGGCCGGTTATCCCGCCGGGCTCCCCCGCCGCCGAGGCGCGCCGGTATTCGGCAAGCGCTGCAGAGTCGGCCAGTCCCCCCACCATGATCTGCGCCATTACGGTGGCCGGCAAACCGGCCGCCTCGGCGCAACCGAGGCCTTCGGCTATGGCCGCGGTGGTGATGAAGCCGACGATCTGGTTACAGGCCTTGGCAAGCTGCCCCATGCCCACGCCGCCAACATGCGTGACGGTGTGCCCCAGGCTTTGCAGGACCGGTCCGGCAAATTCGAAGTCACGCCTTTCCCCGCCAGCCATCACGGCAAGCGTTCCGGCACGAGCACCCGCCGGCCCGCCGGACACGGGCGCATCGAGCCAGGCGGTGCCGGTCTGCAGTCTCAGCCGCTCGGCAAGGGCGCGGGTCTCTTCAGGGGAGATGGTTGAGTGATCCATCACGAGGCGCGGCGCGGCTTTCGCCTGGACCATGCCTGCAGCACCGAACACGACCTCTTCGATCGCCACGGTCGTCGGCAGGCAAAGGGAGACGGTGTCGCTCATGCCGGCGAGCTCGGCCGCGGAACTGGCGACAGTAACGCCCATTTCCGCAAACGCCCGCGACCGTTCGGGGCTCCGGTTCCAGACGGCCAGTTTGTGCCCTTGCTGATGCAGCCGCATCGCCATGGGAAACCCGATGTCACCGAGCCCGATGAAGCCAATCCTCTGAGCGCCGCCCTGTTCCATCGCTTTCATCCCGCACGTCGTGCTGCCGAACCAGCGCTTCACCGTAACGCCGACAAGAGCCGCGCCAGCGAAAATTTTGCGGTCAGGATCATTTACCGCATGTCCGTGGACTGGGAGTGTCCGTTCCCCGGAATTCTGAAACGGCATTGACTTCGACGTGCCCGAAACATCTCTGTGGATGCGGCACTCGGGAAGGCGCCCCATGCTGCTGGTCGGCAGGACGCAGCCGATCTGCGCAGGTATTTCGGACGAACGGCTCCACGAAAGGGCAGCACTCCATGTCAATGATCGACTCCAGTCGCGACGGGCGGATCCTGCTGATCACCCTGAACGAGCCGTCCAAGCTTAACGCGCTGACGATGGAAGGCTGTCGTGAGCTTGCGCACCTCTGGGATCTATTCGAGGCCGACGCTTCGCTGGGGGTGGCGATCATCACCGGGACGGGCCGCGCGTTCTGCGCCGGGCATGACCTGGCGGACGATATCACGTCCCCCATGCCGGATACCGGCTGGGGCGGGCTTTCCCGCCGCCACACCATGGACAAGCCGATCATCGCCGCAGCCAACGGCCTGACCGTGGGCGGCGGGTTCGAACTGGCGCTCGCATGTGATCTGATCATTGCGGACGAAAAGGCGCGGTTTGGCCTGCCCGAACCGCGTGTCGGCTTTGCTGCGCTGGGCGGAGGGGCCAATCTCCTGGCGACCAGCATGCCCTGGCACGTTGCCATGCGCTACCTGCTGACCGGGGAGTTGATGGACGCGCAGACCGCGCAACGTTGGGGCATCGTCAGCGATGTCGCTCCCGCGGGCACGAGCATGGACATGGCCCGCCGCTATGCAGAGACCATCCTCGAAGGCGCACCCTTTGCAGTCCGGGCGACCAAGGCAGTCGCCCGGGCGGCAGTGGAGGCGGCCGCAAGCAAGGAAGACATATTCCAGCTTTCGATGAGCTGGTTCAACCGCATCATCCACCTGGAGGATGCGCGGGAAGGCGAGGCGGCGTTCAAGGAGAAGCGCAAACCCGTCTGGAAAGGGCGCTGATGCGTCCTGGCGGCGGCGACAGAGGTTTGCGGGCCTGCGGCTGACGGCTATTCCGGCGTAGCCCGGATCGTGGCTCCCAGATCGCCGCGGTCCAGACCCAGCTCCTGGAACTCGCGTTCGGCCTTGAAGAGCCTTCCGGTGTATTCGTCAGGGTTTGCGCATGCCGCGAAGTACACGATCATCCGTGCCGGGATTCCGGTGTCGATCAACGCGGCCATGTCCTTGCCCTGGGATTGCAGCCTGGCGGAGACCACCTCGGATGATACGAACCCGGGGTGCATCGTCATTACAAACACGTTGAAATTCCGCAGTTCGGGCGCCGCGATATTGCCCAGTCGGTCAAGCGCGCGCTTGCTTGCGAAGTAGCTCGGGACGCTGGCCTGCTGTCCGAACGAGGCCGTTGGCGGCACCACCTCTTCGACGAGGCGGTGGGCTTCCGCCGAGCCGGTCGTGAGATTGATGATCCGGCCGCCACCGCGCGAGGCCATGATCGGAGTGACCAGCTGCATCAGGATAAACGGGGCGTGGACATGCACGTCGAAGTGATGCGACCACTCGTCGAACGTGATATCGAGGAACGCCTTCGACCATACGGACCCCACGGTGGAGGCCGCGTTGTTCACCAGGATGTCCACGCCCCCGAAATGCGTGACGGTCTGCTCGACAAGCCGGTGCAGGTCCTCCCGGTTGGCAAGGTCGGCCTGGACGACCAGCGCTTCACCTCCGGCATCCGTGATCTCCTTTGCGGTTGCACTGAGGCTTCCCGGAACGGAGGCATCGCGTTCGATGGTGCGCGCGGTGATCACCACCTTCACGCCCCTTCGGGCGAGGTCGATCGCGGTCTGCCTGCCGATCCCGCGGCTGGCGCCGGTCACGATTGCCACTTTACCTGTCAGGTCAAGTTCTTGCTGCCGCTCCATGGTGGCATCCTCTCATCGCTGGAACGGTATTTTGTGCGGGAACTGCCGTGCCAGGGCAACGCGTAGCCGACGCTTTTGCCAATGGCTGCATATGCGTCAGATGGCCAGATGCTCGCGCCGCCCGCGATCGCATGTGTTCCGCTTCGCGGGGCCGGCGCCACGGCCTTGGAGGCGACCGGCTCGTCTGAGCATGCTATGTCGGAACGTGATATGAAACGCATCCTGGTTGCTGGCGCTGGTGCCATTGGCTCCTACCTTGCCGAGCGGTTGTACAACGCCGGCTATGACATCGCGGTCCTGGCAAGGGGGAGGCGGCTCGCCAGCATTCGTCGCGAGGGCATTGTGCTGGAAACGGCGGAAGGCGTCTCGAGCGCGATGGTGCGGGCTGAGTTGTCCTGTGCGGGGCTGGAGCGCGCCGACCTGGTGCTGCTGTGCACGAAGGCTCCCGACCTTGGCGAAATACTGGAGCTGGCAGCGCCGTGCATTGGTCCCGGGACGGTTCTGGTCACGCTGCAAAATGGGGTGGAGGCCCCGGACGAGGTCGCGGCTCGCTTTCCGGATGTTCCGGTGCTTGCGGCTCGCGCCCACGGGTTTTTCGAGATGGTCGGGGAGCGGGTCCGTCACGTCGGTGTCGAACCGTCGTTGGCATTCGGGCCCATGTCCCCGGCGGGCTGCCCCTCTGTCCAGGCATTCGCGGGGGTGCTTTCGAAGGCCGGCATTGCGCATTCCCTGTCGGCCAATATCATGGGCGACCTGTGGGAAAAGCTCATGCTCGCCAGCACATTCGGCGGGCTTGGCGCGGCCACAGGCCTGGCGGCTGGACCGATGCGCGCGGATCCGGCGGCCTGGGCGATGCTGGCCGCCTTGATGCAGGAGGTTGAAAGCCTGGCGCTCAAGCGCGGGGTTCAGCTCACGCCCGGTTGCGTTGCCCGCACGACGAGCTTCGTCCAAGGCTTCCCGTCCGATGCCACGGCCTCGCTGAAACGCGACCTCGAATCCGGGCGCAAATCGGAATATGCGAACCTCACCGGCGCCGTCATCCGCATGGCCGCCGAGGCCGGGCTGGACGTACCAGCCCATCACCAGGTCGAGCGCATGATCCGTGCGCGTGGGCTGTTGCCGTAGTTTTTGCGCTGGTACCGCGCCGGGCACCGCAAATCATCGGCTCCACGCCCCGGCGGGGCGTGGAGCGCAACAGGCCAGAGCGGCCCGCGTGATCGTGGCGCGCGGGCCTACTTGGCGTACTTCTGGAACTCGGGCTTGCGCTTTTCCATGAAGGCATTCTTGCCTTCGACCGCCTCATCGGTGTCGTAGTACAGGGCAAGGGCCGAGGTCGCAAAGTTGCCGAGAGCGCGGAACTGCTCGGTCGCACAGTTGAACGACTGCTTGGCGAGCTTGATGGCGGTGGGGCTCTTGTCGGCGATTTCCATCGCCCAGGCCCGGGCCTGGTCCATCAGCTCCTCATGCGGATAGACCGCGTTGACCAGGCCCATTTCGAGGGCCTGATCGGCGGTATACTGGCGGCACATGTACCAGATCTCGCGGGCCTTCTTTTCGCCGACGACATGGGTCAGGTAGGCCGTCCCGAAGCCGGGGTCGACGCTGCCGACCTTGGGGCCGACCTGGCCGAACTTGGCCTTGTCGGACGCGAGGGTCATGTCGCACAGCACGTGCAGCACGTGGCCGCCGCCGATGGCATAGCCGTTGACCGCTGCAATGACCGGCTTGGGAATGTCGCGGATGACCGAGTGCAGTGCGTCCATGTCGATGCCGGTGGCCAGGCGGGCCGGCCGCACGCTCTTGTAACCGCCTTCGGCGCGCTTCGACTGGTCGCCGCCGGTGCAGAAGGCGCGATCGCCGGCCCCGGTCAGGATCACGGCAGCGATGGCGCGATCGGCCCAGGCATCGAGAAAGGCCTCGACCATCTCGTCCACCGTCTCGCGCGTGAACGCGTTCATCTTGGTCGGGCGATTGATCGTGATCGTCGCGACGGGCCCGGTCTTGTCATAGAGGATATCTTCAAAGTTCACTTGAATGACCTTTCAGGATGGCACGGAGCCCGTGCAGTACGATCGCAGTCCAAGGTTTCTGCGACAGAATGCGTTGCTTAGGCGCCGTTCCAAGCTGATATCAAGGACGCGCGGCCGACGCGGACCGAAATGCCCCATCCGCGCCATTTGGCGCTCATGTTGTGCTTCGAAGCTCCCGCTCCGTGACTTGGCACAGTGGTTGCTTTACGCCAGCATGATGCCGGCGTGCCGCGTCGGAGCCAGCGGTACAGGGCAATGGCAGCCAGGCCGCCGGATGCCAGCGCGGTGTTACGAGCCGGTTTTTGCAGGGGAGCACACAGGGATGCCGACGCTGAACCCATTCTACGGGAAGACCGCCTTCGTTTCCGGCGCCTCCAGCGGGATCGGGCGGGCGATCGCCGCCGAGTTCGGCAGGCGGGGCCTTCAGGTCGTTCTTGCCAGCCGCCAGCTTGCCGATGTCGAACGGGTCGCGGCGGACATTCCGGGCGCATCGGCGGTGCAGCTCGACGTTCGCGACGAAGGCAACTGGATCGCGGCGCTGGACACGGCGGAGGCCCGCCATGGCCCCCTCGCCGTGATGGTGAGCAACGCCGGCGTTTCCGGAAGCGTCCTGCCCTTGAGCGAAACGCCATCGGCGCTGTGGGAGTGGTCGCGCGGGGTCAACCTCGACGGTGCTTTCTACGGCCTCTCGCACGGGACCCGGAGGATACTGGCCTCGGGGCAGCCGGGGCATGTCATGGCCACCTCGTCGATGGCCATCTTCGCGCCGCCTGCGGGTTCGGGCCTCTATATCGCCACCAAGTCGGCGATCGTCGGCCTGTGCGAATGCCTGCGCGCCGAGCTGGCCGGCCACCCGGTCAAGGTTTCGGTGATCATGCCGGCGTCGGTGAAGAGCAACCTCATCGACGGGAACGCTGCGCGGGCGCCCGAACCCTTTCCGAGCCGCGACATGGCGGCGCAGGCTGCCGCGATCCGCAACGGCAAGGATCCGGAGGTGGTCGCGCGGCAAACCGCCGATGCTCTGGGGACTGACGAATTCTGGATCTTTACCCATCCCGAACTCGAGCACCGCATCGACAGCCGCAATGCGGAAATGAAGGCCGCGCTGGACAGGGCGAGAGGGCAATAGGCCGGTTGCCCTTCAACGGCGACGCCACTGCTGCCCGATGACCCGCCTGCGCAGCGCCTCCTGGCGCTCGGCCGCCGTCACGCGCGCCGTATCGGCGGGGAGACACTGGTCGAGCTGATCGAGCGGCACCACCTTCGGCGCGATGGCCGGTGCGGAGGCGGCGAACCAGCGGAAGCGGATCTGGACGCGGGCAAGCCCCAGCGTATCGAGCCAGTTCGCCGCACCGGTATCCCTGGCACTGACGACGATCCGGACGATCCCGTCGGGATCGGGGACCGCGGTGTGGCCGTTGACGCTGGTCTGGGCATACATCCCGTCCAGCGCGCTGTAGGCATAGTCCATCAGCTGGACGCTCCAGTAGGTGCAGCCCTGGGGGATGGTGCATTCCGCGATCCAGGCTTCGTCCTCGCCCAGCTGGATCACGCCGTGGGTATAGGCCTGCCCGGCAATACCGGCGCTGCCGAAGCTGTCCGAGACATCGGCGAACCGGTTCACCTCGACGCCTTCGATCTGCTCGTTCATCACGCTCAGCATGGCAAGGATGTCGTCGCGGGTGGACTCGGCGGCGAAGACGAGGTTCGCGGCATAGTCAGCAGCCGCCAGCTCCTGTTTCGCGATCGGCCTGTCGATGCGCATGATCGACAGCTGGCCGTCCACTTCGTTCAGCCAGTCATAGGACACGTGCCGCACCCAGACGAACGAGTCGTCCCGCGAGCGGTCGAGCTGCAGCCAGGCGCCCGAGTACCCGTCGGGCCGTTCCGGGCTGAGGATGACCTCGAAGGTGCCGTCCGCGGCAATATCGCAGTCATCGACGTTGAGATCGCCGAGCATCTTGTGGCGCTTGAGATCGCCTATGCCCAGGGTGCCTGCGCCGACCTGCAGGTACATCAACCTGGTCGTCCCGCGCCGGCCGAAGATGCGATAGGTGCCGCTGCCGCGAATATAGGCCACTTCGTAGGTGTTGTCCGCGTTGCAGTTGAAGCGGCGCATCTCGTGGTTGAGCAGCGTCAGCCAGCGGGGGTGGTCCCGATCGACGCTGGCGAGGGATTGCAGTTCGGCGATCAAGGCCCAGGTCATTGCCTGAGTGACGTGGCTCTGCTCGGCGGCCGATCGGCCCGGGCTCGCAACGCGGTAGACCTCGGCCCCGCCCGCGGACAGCGTGTCAATGAAGGCGCTCCACTGCGCCTGCCCACGGGCCTGGTCCTGTGGCATCCGTCTCTCCTTGATCGTACTGTACAATCGCTGCCGGCCACCTGGCAGGCTGCGCCATCCTTGCCTCTGGGCCGGCGTTCCGCTCAGCCCCGATTGATGAACCGGCGGATGTATTCGCCGAAATACTGGTCGATCACGCGGTCGGTCAGGCCGAAATCGGCGAGCGAATATTTGTGCGCGCCGTGCTTGCCCTGCTCGTTGGCGTTCTCCCATCCGATCATCAGCTGCTCCGATTCCGGCGCCAGAACATGGCCGGCCCGCTCGTACAGTTCGCGGAAGGCGGGCATCGGATTGCTGCGGATCTGCTCATATTGCACGTCCATGATCCGATCGCCCAACCGGTACTTGTCGCGGATCGCCATGTAGCGGTGCGCATAGCGTGAGAACCGGTCGACCACGGTGTGCGCAATGTCGCGGGCTTCGATCTCGGCAAAATAGGGGCGCGAGAATTCCGTGCCGAGCTTCAGCAGCGAGGGAATCGATACGTGAGGGTCGCGGTGGACGTGCAGGAAGGTGGCCTTGGGATGCGCCTCCAGAAAGTCGTGCACGGAGTTGAGCAGGGATTCGTTCTTGAACAGCCAGCGCCTGCCCTTGCGCCCGCCCTGCTGCCACTGAAGGTAGCGGTAGAGGTCGGCCGCGTATTCGTGATTGTCGCGGTCCGAAGGATCGGTGCGGTCGATCAGGTAGTGATAGTAGGACGGTGAGGGCGGGCGCCAGCTGCTCCAGAAATTGTCATTGAAGGTCAGGCCGAGCAGCCAGAGATCGGACTGCACTTCCTCCTCGCCGTAATGGTGGCCGGCGCGCAGTTCGGGGTTGCTGTCATTGGCCGGGATAAGCGGATCGTCAGCGCGCGCTGCGGCGATGCGCGGATCGCGCCCCTGGCCATCCCAATCGGGAAACGGGGCGGGATTGACCAGTTGCCACATGAACGTCTTGAGCAGGTTCGGATCAGCCCCCAACATGCGGTGGGTCTTGGTGGTGCCGGACCGGGGCATCCCCAGGATCACGATCGGATCGCTGACGTCCTCCTCGCGGATTTCCGGATGGGCCTTGAGGTCGGCTTCGAAGCGGGCGCGGTTGACCAGTTGCCGAACGATGGCGTCGCGCACGAGGCGGAGACCTTCGTGGTCGACCTGAACGTCCTGCATGTAGCATTCGGTCATCCGGCGCAGAGCGAAGATGAAGCGCTCGTCGCCAAAGTCGGTCAGTCCGGACATTTGCCGAGCTTCCGCAAGCAGCCGATCGGCATCCAGGGCGCTGGACATTTCGGTGTAGGAAACAAGCATGTGGGCATTCTCCCTGTTCAGGTCATTTGCATACGGCATGGCGTCTAGGCAGACGCCATCGCAGGATCTCCCACCGGCAGTTCCCGCGGCCCATCCGCGTTGCGCATCGTCATCAGTGTCGCCGTGACCAGGAGGGGCCAGGTGGCAAGCGCGGTCGCGGCGAGACCCAGCCGCAGACTGTCGGCATCACGGCTCAGCATCGCTCCGATTTCCACCGCCAGCACCGGGCCGAGCCCATAGCCAAGCACCGAGATGATCAGGAAATTGATGGTGACCATGCGTGCCCGCATCTGCGCCGGGACGTAGTATTGCACCGAGATGGGTGTCAGCACGTTGAAGCCGGTGGACGTGAACATGGCGATGCCGAACGACCCAAGTTGCACGGGGAGGCTGTGCGACAGCATCCCGATGGCGCTGATGGGGGCGGTCAGCAGCGCAGGCAGGATGAAGGTTCGGACGACACCCTTGATCGGATCGCGCCGCTGCGTGCGGGTGGACACCCACTGCCAGAAGAAGTTCCCGAGCAGGCCTCCGGGAACTCCGACCATGCCGATGAGATAGCCGGCATTCGCTGCGCTCAGGCCATGCTCGCGGATCAGGACCGTTGGCAGCCAGATCGCGATCGCCAGGCTGTAGGTGCAGTTGATTCCGGTCAGGCTGAGCAGGGGGCCAAGGAAGCCGCGCCGGGATTTGAGGTGGCCGAGCAGCACCGACATTCCCACGTCGTTCTTGCCTTTCGTGGCGGCGTGCGCGTGCGGCGGGACCTTGGCGGTCAGCGCGTAGATCAGCGCCAGGGCAAGGCCCGGCAGTCCGACCAGGACCAGTGCGATCTGCCAGGTTTCAAAATTCGAGCCCGGTGCCAATGACCCGGCAAGGCCGATCGCCGCGGCTCCGGCGGCATAGGAGCCGATGGTCATGAAACTGCCCACCGAAGTGAAGGCCGCAACCGGAAGCCCCCGGCGTTCCGTGGGAAACAGGTCTGCGATAAGGGAGATCGCCGTGGGCATGAGCACGGCCTCGCCCAGTGCGACCCCACTGCGCAGCAGGAGCAATGACCAGTAGTCGCTGGCGAACGCGCTCAACACTGTCGCCGCGCTCCACACGACGATCCCGCACGAGGCTACGATCCGGCGGTTGCGCGTATCGACGAAATGGCCAAGGAGCAGCCCGCCGACCGCATAGGTGAAGGCAAAGCCCAGGCCCAGCAGCAAGGCCATCTGCCGGTCATCAAGCCCGAGCGACTGCGAGACCGGCTGGGCCAGAAGGGCGAGGATGTTGCGGTCGATCATCGAGACCGCGTAGAGCAGGCACAGGATCAGGACCGTGTACCAGGCGTGGATGGGGGAAACCGGCCTTGCTGCGGACGGCGCGGGGCCGCTGAAAATCTCCTGGCTGTTCTGTGACATGCCTGCTCTCCTCGAAATCTGCGTGTGCCCCGCCAGTCCGTGTTCTCAGCCCGCTTCGTCGCGCCAACGCTCCAGTCGCGCGGCAACCAGCGGGAGGGAATCGACGCCGAAATACATGTCGGTGCCGTCGAGGTAGGTCGTCGGCACGCCAAAGGCGCCCCGCGCAATGGCCTCCTCCACCTTGTTCCGCAGGGCATCCTTCGCGTCTTGCTGGGCGATGCGGGTGAGCAGCCAGTCGCCATCCACGCCAGTTTCGCGGCAGATGTCGAGCAGCACCGAATCTTCCGACAGGGGAAGTTCCTTGGCGAAATATGCCTGGAAGCACCCCCTGGCGAACGGGATCATCTGGCCGAGAGGCTGCAATACCAGGCAAGCCCGCATGGCCTTGACGCTGCTGACCGGGTGCCCCTTCGGCGGGAACTTGATTTCGATGCCGGTGTTGTTCGCCCAATCCTGCATAATCTTGAAATGATAAGCGATCTTGCGGGGCGGCAACTTGTCCCTGGACTTGTTGAGCTCGATGCCGGGGTTGACCGCATTGAAGATGCCGCCGGCCAGAACCGGGTGCCACTCGACCGGCAGTCCGAAGCGTTCCGCAAGGGGCATGATTCGCTCGAAGGCAAGGTAGCTCCACGGGCTGGAGCAATCGAAGAACATCTCGATCTTCATGGGCATTTTCCTTTCAGGCTGGGGGCGACGGAGCGCGTGGGTGGGATTGCGTGCGCATCGCGGCGACGCCGCCGCCCGCGGCGATCCCTCTCTGCACCGCCGGTCGACTGCGAACGTCGGCGAACCAGGCTTTCAGTGCCGGGAACTCATCCAGAACCAGGCCTTGCGCCTTGTGGGTCATGATCCAAGGGAAGCAGGCCATGTCGGCAATGGAATAGGCAGGTCCGGCAACATAGGCGCCGGTGCGGGCCAACTGGGCGTCAAGCACCGCATAGAGCCGACGGACTTCGGTGCCGAAGCGGTCAATGGCGTATGGCACCCTCTCCGGTGCGTACAGCAGGAAGTGGCCGTTCTGGCCGGCCATCGGGCCAAGACCGGCGACCTGCCAGATGAGCCACTGGATAACGGCATAACGGTCGGTCTGCGGATCACCGAGGAACTGTCCGCTCCGCTCGGCGAGGTAGAGAAGTATCGCGCCGCTTTCGAATAGGGTTGTGACCTTGCCGGACGCTTCGCGCCGGTCGACCAGGGCCGGTATCTTGCCGTTGGGGCTGGCCTCCCGAAAGCCTTCGGGCAATGCTTCATCCGGGTGAATGGGTATCAGCCGATAGGGTAGGCCCAGTTCTTCCAGGCAGATCGTGATCTTCCATCCATTGGGAGTGGGCGCATGGTAAACGGAAAGGCTGGGCTGATCATCGCTCATGGCGCTTGCATCGCTGCAGCGAGACGGCGCGTTGTCGGATAACCACTGTCTTCGGGGATGCAGATCCACTCGTCGCCGTTCACATCTGCCTCCAGACGCGGGGAAATCGGGCGACAGCTGACCCTGGCGAGGTGCCCCACAGCCTGGTCGAAGCTGGGATAGGCCGCCAGCCGTTCGAGGTTGCACAGCGTCGGGAATATGATCTTTGCCGAGCCGTCCTCCGCTTCGGCGATGGCGTCCCGTGCGTGGACCCACCGGGCGTGGCCCACCTCGTCCCGATCGGCGCTCAGCGTCTGATCTCCGTCATGCCGCGCGATGTAGAACCGGGTGTCGAAGCGGCGGTGGGATTGAAACCGGGGGTGCCACTTCGCCCAGGGAACCAGTGCCGAAAGGTCGAGCCTGACGCCTGCCTCTGCCAGCAGGGTACTGAATGCGGTCTTGTTCTTCAGGGCGGCTTGCATCGAACAAGCATCCGGGGCGGGCGAGCAACCCACGATGACGCCGACTTCCTCCAGCGTTTCCCGTATGGCGGCGACGCGGTGCGCCAGTTCCAGCTGCTCGTCCAACGTTACATCGACAAGGTTCTCGTCTCCGGCGATCCTGACATCGTCTTCGTCGACCCGTCCACCGGGGAAGACAAGCGCATCGGGCGCAAAGCGCATGTGCGCCGCCCGCTGAATCATCAGGTGACGCGCCACGCCCGAGCCATGATCCGAAAACAGGATGAGTGTGGCCGCGGGAATGCCAGGCCCCACGTCTTGCGTGCCATCACCACTTCCCATCCACGTTCTCCCGGGCGCATCTTGGACCGTGCCCCGCAGTGGTGATAAAGGAAGCGGCCTGACCCTGCTTACGCGAATGGCGTCTCGGCGGCCCTGATTGAGCAACTACCACATTTGTGTTGGTTGGCTGATGGCCGAACCGGCGCCGGGCGTTTTTCCTTCCCTGGCGGGGATGACCTCCTAGAACCGCCTGACTTGACGGAGGGACGGGATGCTCAACACCTCGGCACGGCTGGGCTTTGATGAAAGCCACGAACAGTTTCGCGAGTCTGTCCGCAGGTTTCTTGCCAAGGAGGCGGCGCCCTATCTCGACAAGTGGGAGCATGAAGGGATCACCAGCGCGCAGTTCTGGCGGGCGGCCGGCGAAGCGGGCCTGCTGTGCACCAGCATGCCGGAAGCCTACGGAGGCGTCGGACTGGACATCTCCTACGATCTCGTCCTGCTCGAAGAGATCGGTTACATGAACTGCCCCGTCGGACTCAGTCTGCAATCGCTGATCACTGCCCCCTATCTGCTGAATTACGGCTCCGACGAGCTCAAGGCGCGATACCTGCCGCGAATGATAAGTGGCGAAATCATCACCTCGCTGGCCATGACCGAGCCGGGCGGCGGTTCTGACGTCAAGAACCTGCGCACCACGGCACGGCGGGACGGCGATCACTATGTGGTGAACGGCAGCAAGCTCTATATTTCCAATGGCCTCCTGTCGAACCTCGTATTCCTGGCCGCAAGGACGGGCGGTGAGGGTGCGCGGGGGGTCTCGCTGTTGCTGGTCGACACGGATACCCCGGGGTTCGCGCGAGGGCGCAACCTCGACAAGATCGGACTGCACGGCGCGGATACGTCCGAGCTGTTCTTCAATGACGTTCGTGTGCCGGTGAGCAACCTGCTTGGCGAGGAAGGCCAGGGTTTCCGCTACATGATGTCCGAACTCGGTCAGGAAAGACTGTCGCTCTCGGCAATCTCGCAGGCGCAGGCGCAGCGCGCCTTCGATGAAGCAGTCCGGTTCGTGAAGGAGCGCAAGGCCTTCGGGCAGCATGTCATCGAGTTCCAGAACACCCGTTTCGTGCTGGCGGACATGGCGGCGCGGCTGCAGGCCGGCTGGGCCCAGTTGGACTGGGCCCGCATACGGCACCTGCAGGGGCAGCTGACATCGGAAGAAGCCGCGGCTTCCAAGTTGTGGCATTCCGAGAACGTCTGGCACATTGTCGATGCGGCGCTGCAGCTCCACGGCGGGGCCGGCTATATGAACGAATACCCGATTGCCCGGCTATGGCGCGACACGCGCATCCATCGCATCCATGGCGGGACCTCGGAAATCATGAAGGAAGTGATCAGCCGCAAAATCTGATCCGCATGGAGGTCCGCCCTTGTATCTGCACCGCGAAAGGTTTGGCGAATGACCGCCTTCGTTGACGTCCACTCGCACGTTTCACCCTTGGCCTTTCCGGAGGCGCCCAACGCCGCGGTGGCGCCGCGGTGGCCGTGCATGCAGTGCCAGTCCTCTGTTGAAGGGACGCTGATGATCGGCGAAACCCCGTTCCGGGCGCTGGACGCGCGCTCGTGGGACGTGGCGCGCCGGATCGAGGACATGGATGCCGAAGGTGTCTCCGTGCAGGTTCTTTCGCCCATGCCGGAGTTGCTTTCCTATTGGCTCGACCTCGCCGATGCCCGGATCCTGTGCGACGCCTCGAACCATCTGATCGCCAGCATGGTGAGCGCCGCGCCGAGCCGGTTTCGCGGGCTCGGATCGGTTCCGTTGCAGGACCCGGAAGTGGCGGCCGGGATGCTGCCGCGGCTGAAGGCGGAATTCGGCCTTAAAGGCGTGGAGATCGGCAGCAACATCAACGGCAAGCTGCTGGGCTATCCCGAGTTCGAACCCTTCTGGCAAGCAGCCGAGGCGGAGGGCATGGCGGTTTACGTGCATGCCCTGCATCCGGTCGCGGCCAAGGGGCTGACGACCCCGCACGCGAACTTTGCCGGCTTCGCCCTGTTTCCGGTCGACACCGGCATGACTGCGGCCTCGATCATCCTCGGCGGGGTGCTGGACCGGTACCCGCGGCTGCGGCTCGGCTTCAGCCATGGCGGCGGCACGCTGGGTGCCACGCTGGGGCGGCTGCAGCTGGCCTGGTCGGCGGAAAAGGGCATGTCTCCCACGGAGCAGGCGCGCCGCTTCTTCTACGATACCAACGTCTACGATGGCGAATACCTGACCTACCTGGCCACGCGCATGGCACCGGGGCAGGTGTTTGCCGGTACCGATTATCCCTACCAGATCATGCAGCGCGATCCGGCCCGCTGGATCCGTTCGCTCAACCTTCCAACGGACGTCGAGCGGAGCATCAGTTCGGGGGCGGCCGGACGCTTTCTGGGCGAAACGTTCTAACGGACGGCAGGCTTGGTGCCGCGGCGGGTCGCTCGGGTCTCCAGCCAGCGCTTCAGCATGACCTCGCCCGCCTCGTCCGGTGCGATTGCGCCGGGTGTCCGCGAGAAGCGCGGCGCGGGGGTTTGCTGAACGAGCCCGTGGTGCACGGTGTAGCCGTTTCGATCCGCGATCTGGGGATGCGATGGCGCTTCGTTGAATTCCAGCACGGGAGCGCTGCAGGCATCCGAGCCCTCCAGGATTGCCGTCCACTCATCGCGGGTTCGGGTCAGGAAAATCGCTGCCATGGCGGCCGACCGCTCAGGCCAGACGGACTGGTCATACTGGTCTTCCACCCATTCCGGCGGCGCACCGATCCGGTCGAGCAAGGCGCGGTAGAATTGCGGCTCGACCGCGGCGACCGCGAATTCCCCGCCATCCTTGCACAGGTAGACGCGATAGTAGTTCGATGCACCGGCCAGGGTGTTCTTACCGCGTTCCAGCGACAGGCCACCCGTCGACACGTGCCCGACCGCGCCGGCGAGCAATGTCGCGACGCCATCGATGATGGCTGCATCGATAACCTGCCCCAGGCCTGACCGCTCCCGCTCCAACAATGCCGACAGGATCCCCAAGACGAGGAACATCGATCCGCCGCCCATGTCTGCGACGAGGTTCATCGGCGGCACCGGCAGTTCGCCGGGACGGGCGAACGTGTGGAGCGCCCCGGTGATGGCGAGGTACGTCAGGTCATGCCCGGCCCGCTGCGCAAGTGGTCCGTCCTGGCCCCAGCCGGTCATGCGCGCGTAGATGATGCGGGGATTGACGGCCATGGCCTCCGCCGGGCCAAGGCCAAGCCGCTCCATGACCCCGGGACGGTTGCCTTCGATCAGGACGTCGGCGTGGCGGACGATCTCGAGCGCCTTGCCCACATTGCCGGGCTGTCGCAGGTCGAGCGTGATCTTGCCGCGCCCTCGCTCGGTGACCGGGTTAATGGTGAACTCAGACGGATTGGGCCGCTCGATCCGCAGTACGTCGGCCCCGAGATCGGACAGCAGCATGGCGCCATGCGGACCCGGGCCCATTCCGGCGAATTCGACGCATCGCAGGCCTGCAAGAGGCCCTTTGCGCTGCAACTGTTCGCTCATCTTCCGCTATCCCTTCCCGCTTTGCCGGCCGGGCGGCGATGGCCATCGTGCCGGATGAGCTGTAATTCGGGCCCGCGGCCGCGTTTGCAGCTCAATAGTGGATCGCGCCGATGCGACCCCCACCTGCGGCGATCGCGTCGCCGGTAATCGCCACGCTCTTGGGCGAGGCGAGGAAGGTGACGACGTGCGCTATTTCCGTGGCATCGACCAGCCGCCCGATGCTGACCGTGGCGGCCATCTTCTTCTCGGCCTCGGCAAGGGTGCAATTGCTGGTCCGGGCGAGGGCTTCCAGCATCGGGCCGGTTCGTTCGGTTCGCGTCATCGCCGGGTGGACGACAGTGACGTTGATCCCGAACGGCCCCAGTTCATCGGCGAGGTTCTTCGTCAGTGCGGCGACGCTCACGTTGCGGACCGATCCGATGATCGCGACCGCCTCGCGCGCGGCCATGCCGCTGATGTTGATGATGCGGCCCCAGCCATTGGCCTTCATGTGCGGTGCCGCCTCCCGCGCGCAGCGCAGGTAGCCCATCACCTTGACGTTGATATCCCCGTAGAAGGCTTCGTCCGTTATCTCCGCCAGCGTCGGGGGGCTGGCGCCGCCGGCGGGCAGCGCGGCGGAGTTGACCAGGATGTCGAGCCCGCCGAACGCGTCGACCACCCCTGCGACCATCGCGGACACGGAGGCATCGTTGCCGGTGTCGACGGGCAGGCCGATGATCCTGCCGCCCGTTTCATCCTCGAGCGCCGCGACCGCGCGGGCCAGTTTCTCCGGATTGCGCGATGCGATGGCGACCTGCGCGCCTTCCTGCGCCAGCGAGCGCGCAATGGCGAGTCCGATGCCGCTGCTGCCACCCGTCACCAGCGCGCGCTTGCCCTTCAGTTCGAGATCCATGTCTGCATTCCTGAGGCACCTGTGCTGACGCGAGCTTGCCACCAGCCAGTACCGCCGAGAAGCGGCGAACCCGCGCTACAGTGCAGGATGTGCGAGCGCCAGCCGGCTTGCGGCTACTTACTGCCCATCCGTTATTCGTGCGTTGGGGCTCATCCCGGTCTGCCAACCTTGAATTCCCGTTTCGTTTATGAAAGCCAACGTCACTGGCAGGAGCGCGGCGAACCGGCGGTGCCACTCCTTGCGTGGCTGAGCGCTGTCTTCGGGAACGCTTCGCGCAAGAGCCGCATGTCCCTATGGCCTATGGAGCTTGTATGTCAGCGCCCGAATATTCCGACATCCTCTATGCCATCGAATCCGGGGTATGTACGATCACCATCAACCGGCCCCGACGGCTGAATGCCTTCAATGGTCACACGATCGAAGAGCTGCGCGATGCCTTCCGCCGCGCCGATGGGGATCGGTCGGTCGGGGTGATTGTCCTGACCGGCGCGGGGGATCGGTCCTTCAGCTCCGGCGGCGATGTGGAATGGGAAGTCGAAGGCGGGCTCAAGGGGCACGACTGGCATCTCGGAGCCGAGATCGTGGCCTGCACCAAGCCCGTCATCGCGCGGGTCAACGGCTATGCGATTGGCGCCGGACATCACCTCGCCTACTTCTGCGATTTCACGATCGCCTCGGACACGTCCATTTTCGGGCAGAATGGTCCGCGCGTGGCATCGCCGGCTGGCGGCTATGTGGTTTCGCACCTGGCCAGCATCATCGGCCACAAGCGGGCGAGAGAGATGTGGATGCTGTGCCGCCGCTACTCGGCAGCCGAGATGCTCGAATGGGGGCTGGTCAATGCCGTTGTTCCCGCTGACCGGCTCGACGCGGAAGTCCGCAAGTGGGCAGATGAACTGCTCGCCCTGAGCCCCACGGCGCTGAAAACGGTCAAGCATTCGTTTCACGACCACATGCGCCCCTACATGGGCAAGAACGTGTCCGACGTCGTGGCCGAAGTGGCGCCGGACTTTTTCGACACCGGAGAGCTGGAGGAAGGCGGCCGCGCGTTCCTCGAGAAGCGCAAGCCGGACTTTTCGGCCTTCCGCTAAGGGCGTCGCGATGGCGACCTTGCGGCCCCGGACCTCGCCATCGCAGGGAGCGAACCCATGGTACTTCCGTATCCCGATTTGATGAAGCTGGAGTGCCAGTTCGAGTGCAGCTGGAGCGAGCGCGACGTGATGCTCTATGCGCTGGGGCTGGGAATGCCGTCCGACCCGCTGGACGAGCGACAGCTCGCCTACGTGTACGAGAAGAACCTTGCGGTCGTGCCGGCATTCATTTCCACGTTGGCGATCGGCCGCACCCCAGTTGCGCTGGCCGGACTCGATCCTGGAATGGCGCTGCACGCCGAGCAGGCCGTGACCGTGCACAAACCCATGCCGACCAGCGGGGCGGCCAGCGTCAAGGCCAGGATGGTTGGCGCATGGGACAAGGGGGCGGGCAAGGGAGCTGTCTTCACCGACCGCGCCGACTTGTACCTGCGCGGGGACAGCGAGCCGTTCGCGTCGATCGTCAACACCGGGTTCGGGCGTGCGGAGGGCGGTTTCGGGGCACCGAACGAAGGGCAGGCACCGCCCCACCCCATTCCACAGCGAAAACCCGATCGATCGGTGAGCCTGCCGACCACGCGGCAGCAGGCGCTGCTCTATCGGCAGTCCGGCGACATGAACCCCCTCCATGCCGACCCGGCGGTGGCGGCGGCTGCGGGGTTCCGGGAGCCCATCCTGCATGGCCTTTGCACCTACGGGATCTGCCAGAGAGCGGTTCTTGGCGAATACTGCGATTTTGCCCGGGACAGCCTCAGGCACTTTGCGGTCCGCTTCACCGGCATTGTCTACCCTGGCGAGACGATCAGGGTGGACATGTGGCAGGACGGAAAGGTCATCTCCTTTGAAGGTCATGCAATCGAGCGGAACCAGAAGGTGATCGGCAACGGCTTGGCCATCCTGAGGTGACCGCAGGCCTGGTGTCCCGTTCGTCCTCCGACGCGCACACGGCGGGCATCACATGGGCGTCAGTTGGACCGCATAATTGCCAGTCGTCGTGCTGGGTTTAAACAGCACGCGGTGAAAAGTTCCGACCATCGACCACTTCTGGCGCTCGGATTGCGCTCGCTTGCCGCGGTGCTCGTGGCGACCATGTTCATGCTGGGCAAGGTCTTGGGCCAGCGCGGCGTGGCCGTGCCGGAGGTCCTGTTCTGGTCCCGGTTCATTACGGTGCCGATGCTGCTCTGCCTGCTGTGGTGGCGGGGAGGGATTGCGCGTCTCGCCACCAAAAGGATCAACTCTCACTTCTTTCGAGCCGTTTGCGGGATGGGGAGCATGGGGCTGACCTTCACGGCGGCAAGGATGCTGCACCTGTCTGAGTTCACGATACTGAACTTTACGGCTCCGCTGTTTGCGGTGCTCATTACCGGCTTGTTCATGCAGGAAACGGTGGGGCCCTGGCGCTGGACGGCGGCCTTGATTGGTTTTGTCGGGGTCGTGGTAATCGCGCAGCCGGGGAATTCGGCCATTCCGCTCTCCGGGGCAATATGCGGATTGCTCGCAGCACTTTCGGTTGCCGTCATCAGTTTCCAGATTCGCGATCTGGCAAGGACCGAAGAGTCTGTTTGCGCAGTCTTCTGGTATGCGGTCTTCGGTACCGTTCTGATGGCCGCATTCCTGCCGTTCGTAGCGCGCGCGCACGATGCGGGAACCTGGGGCTTGCTCATCCTGATCGGCGTTGTCTGCGCGATCAGCCAATGGCTTCTCACCGCTTCGTTGCGGCACGGGACAGTGGCCAGTGTGACCGTCATGGACATGACGCAGCTCCTGTGGGCGACCTTGTACGGCTGGCTGATCTGGAGCCAGTTGCCGCCGCCCACCTTGTGGCTGGGGGCGCCGCTCGTCGTCGCTGCGGGCGTCGTGATCGCGTGGCGGGAGCATCGCGTGACGGTACAGGCTCGCAGAAGCGCGTTGCTTGAAGCGGAGGCCTAGGGACCTGAATCCGCCACCTGAGCTTGCAGGACCATCCGCCGATGCGATGCATTCGATGGGGTGTACTCCCGCCGTCAAACGTCCGTTTCATGTCCGAAATAACAGAAGGGCGCTATCCCCATCCATGCCGTTCGGGGCAAGCTCGTCGGGTGTCTATGCAACATACTGAAAATAAACAATATATCGCTAATGTGCGGCGCATGCCCGGCGAATGCTGCGGCCCATTCGCGGTGAATCGGATTGGCAGCGAAGATCGGACATTCTAGTTAAAACGAACGAATAACGGTGCGCTCCCATGTCCTTTGGCCGACCCTGGGGGCAGCTGCATTTGGAGGCGGATGATGATGGCAGACCAGGCAGGCACGGGCCCGCTGGCCGGGATCAAGGTGCTGGAGATAACGCAAATGGTGGCCGGGCCGCTGGCCGGGACCATGCTTGCGGACCTGGGCGCCTCGGTCATCAAGGTGGAAGGCCTGTCGGGCGATCCCTTTCGCAATGTCGAGCCGCAGCACAAGGGCATGTGTTCGCACTTCTTCGCGGTGAACAGGCAAAAGCGCAGCATCCGGATCAATCTGAAGTCGGACGAAGGGCGCGCCATTGCGCAATCCCTGGCCGCCGAGTGCGACGTCATCCTGGTCAATTCCCGTCCTGCGGCGATGAAACGGCTTGGCCTCGACTATAGCCAACTGAAGGACAGCAACCCGGGCCTGATCTACGTGATGATCACCGGTTTCGGAGTGGACGGGCCATACGCTGATCGCCCCGCTTACGATCAGGTGATCCAATCGCTGACCGGCGCCATGTCGCTGCAATCTCCGGAAGGGCCGCCGCAGCCGCTGCGTTCCATGTTCGTCGACAAGTTCGCGGCGACGGCGGCTGTCAGCGCCATCAATGCAGCACTGTTTCACCGCGAGCGCAGCGGCGGGAAGGGCCAGTTCATATCGGTCCCGCTGATGAAGTCGTTCGCGTTCTTCAGCCTGGTGGACAATCTCCACAACCATTGCTTCGTCGAGGGGCATGAGCGCACGCCCGTCATCAACGTCACCCGGCCCTTTCGTACGGCGGATGGCACCTTCATGGGCTATTTCCAGACCGACGCGCAGTTCGCCCAGATTGCGCGGGCATTCGGGGTCGAGCACCTGCTCGAGGATGAGCGCTTCACCAACCCCATCAAGCGGGTCCAGAACTATGCGGCGCTGTGGGAAGAGCTTGAGAAGGGTTCGATCAAGCTGACTTCGGCCGAGCTGGAGGCCATGGCGATCGAGGAGGGGTTGACGGTCGGCAAGGTGAAGACGGTCGACGAGTTTCTGGACGATCCGCAAGCGCGCCATCTCGGGTGCATCAAGCAGTACGACACCGAGGAATATGGCCCGGTGCGAGTGGCGGGCCATCCGGTCGATTTCACGGGTACCCCCGCACAGGAGGCGGGAACAGCGCCTCGACCGGGCGAGCATACGGACGAGATTCTCCGCGAGCTGGGCCTTGGCGATGAGCGTATCGCCGCGTTGCATGCCGCCGACGACGTCCGGTGAGCGCGCATCAGCTTTTTTGGATTTGAAAGGAAACGGCCATGGCTGACATTTTGCTGCTTGGTATCAGTCATTACCCCCCGCTGATGTGGCCCGACAAACACATGGCAGGCCTGTTGCAGAGGATGCTGACCAACCCCGCCCTTCCGGAGGAGTTGAAAACCCCTGCCGGCTGGCCGGAAGACATGCGCAAGGAGTGGGGCAACGACCAGGGCGAGGCGGCCGCGGCCGGTCATCGCCAGGAAATGCGCGACTGGACCAGAAAGGCGCGCGAGGCGCTTGACGAGTTCAATCCCGATTTCGTGCTGATCTGGGGCGATGACCAGTACGAGAACTTCAAGGAGGATATCGTACCTCCCTACTGCATCAATGCCCACCCGGAGTTTCGCTTCCACAATTTCCCCAACAACATCTGGGGAGAGCCAGTGGACAAGGAGTTCGTCCTGCCCGGCGTGCAGCAGGCGGCGAAGCATCTGGCGAGTGAATTGATCGGCGCCGGGTTCGACGCGGCCTATTCCTACAAGCCGCTGCACCACCCCCTTGGCCACGCTTTCACCAACGCGATCTTCTACCTCGATTACGATCGCAAGGGGTTCGATTACCCCATCCTTCCCGTCTCCATCAACTGCTACGGACGACACGTGCTGTGCCAGAAGGGCGGCCTGCCGAATTTTGAAAAGGAGCTTTCCGAAGCGGACCTCGATCCGCCCGCTCCGACCTCGCGGCGGTTGTTCGACATGGGGGCGGAAACGGCGCGGATCTTGTCCGATTCCCCCTATCGGGTGGCGCTGGTGGCTTCGTCCAGCTGGTCGCACGCGTTCTTGACGAAGAAGAACCATTACCTGTGGCCGGATATCGCGGCGGATCGCGCTCTCTTTGAAGCACTGGTCAACCGGGATTACGACTACTGGCGCAACTATCCGTCATCCGCGGTCGAAGACAGCGGGCAGCAGGAAATCCTCAACTGGTCCTGCCTCGTCGGCGCCATGAGCGCGCTTGGTCGCGGCGATGCCGATATTGCGGGCTTCGTCGAAACCCACATCTTCAATTCTTGCAAGGCATTCCTGGTTTCCAAGCCATAGGAGAGCCATCAGGCAACGGGCGCGTCTGGTAGAACTGCTGCATATGTAGAACAAGTGTACTAGACGAATCGCGCGCGTTCGGAGATCATGAAGGGAAGGGCCGCCGGTGCGGCCGATGCGATTTTAAATTGACGGGCCGGGTACGGCCCTACCGGGAGAAATCTGATGGACTTCAACCTTCCTGCCGAAGACGATCCGCGCCGTTTGGAGGTCCGTCGCTGGTTCGATGAGAACCCCAACCCGAGTTACGAACAGCTGGCCAAGAAGGGCTATGCCGTGCCGCACTGGCCTGCGCCCTGGGGCTTGTCGGCCGATCCGGAATTGCAGCTGATCATCGAGGAGGAGGTCGAGCGCGCTGGCATTATCCACCCGTCGACGATCAATCCGATCGCGGTCAACCAGTGCGGGCAGTCGCTGCTGGCCTATGGCACCGACGAGCTGCGGCAACGGTTCCTGCCGCCGGGCCTTGCGTGCCAGGAAAAGTGGACCATGCTCTTTTCCGAACCGTCGGGCGGCTCCGACCTTGGTGCCCTGCGCACCCATGCCCGTCGTGATGGCGACGATTACATCATCAACGGCCAGAAGATCTGGAATTCGCTGGCGCACAAGGCGCAGGTCGGCGTGATCATCGTCCGCACCGATCCCACCGTGCCCAAGCACCATGGCCTGTCCATGTTCATCTTCGAGATGAGCACCCCTGGCGTCGAAGTCCGCCCGATCCTCGACATGACGGGGCACGAGCCGGAATACAACGAGGTCTTCCTGACCGATGTTCGCATTCCGGCCAGCCAGATGCTCGGCGCGGAAGGCATGGGCTGGCGGATCGTGCTGGAACAGCTGCAGACCGAGCGGATGAGCATGGCCAATCCGGGCGCGGTCTGGGGCTACGGGCCGACCGCTCGCGAACTGGTGTCGGGCCTGATCGAGACAGGCCAGATCAAGGACCCGCTGATCCGCGAAGAGGCGGCCTCTCTTTACGTCGAGGGCGAATTGCTTCGCCTGCTGAGCGCACGCGATCTCAGCAACCGCATCAACGGCACGCCACCCGGGCTCGAGGCCAACCTTGGCAAGATGATTGCGTCGCCTCACGGGCAACGTCTTTCGACCTTGGCCAAGCGCGCCGAAGGCGTCGCGGGAATGCTTCGCGACACTGATGAACTGCCGCTTCCCGCAATGGACTACGGTATGTTCGATACCTGGGACTATTGCTACTGGTTCGGTCCGGCGGCGACCCTTGGCGTCGGCACGCAGGAAGTGCTGAAGAACACGATCTCCGAACGCCTCCTTGGCCTGCCGCGCGATCTCGATCCGACCGCCAAGATGCCTTTCAACGAGATCGGTCGGGCGCAGCTCAAGGCTGCAAGCTGACACGCCGGTTCCCGCCTTTCGATCCCGTCGGCGCCCGCGCGCGGCAGGGATCCCGATGATGAAAGTACCTGACGATGGATTTTACCCTCAGCGACGAGCATCTGGCCCTGCAGGATTCTGCGCGATACTTTCTGTCCAAGGAGGTGAAGCTCGAGCCCTACCTGCGCACGGAAGCAAATGAGAAGCCGGTTGCCCGGGACGGCCTGTGGTCGGCGATCCAGGGCCTGGGCTGGCCCGGGCTGGTCGTGCCGGAAGCTTATGGCGGCCTCGGAATGGGCTGCCTCGATCTCGTCATGATCGTTTCCGAGATGGGGCGCACTCTGGCTCCCTCGCCGTTTATCGGGAATCTGGCGGGCACATGGGCCATCGAGCGCTGCGGCAGCGAAGCGCAGAAGCAGGCGCTGCTGGCACAGGTCGCCGCCGGCGAACTGAGCCTCGCCCTTGCCGTGGCCGACCCGAATGGCGACGTTAACGGGCTCTCCGCCGGCGCCCGCGCCACGGGCAGCGGCGACCAGTGGAAGCTTAACGGCAAGAAGTCGTTCGTGGTCGAGGCCGGCTCGGCCGACAAGATCGTCGTGATCGCCGATGTCGATGGCGAACAGGGCTTCTTCATCGTCGATGCCAAGGCGGCGGGAGTCCAGATCGAGCGTCTCGACTGGCGAGACGTCACCCGCGAGGTGAATGCCATCACCTTCACGGATGTGGCCGCGGAACGCCTGCCTCAATCCGATGCCGACAGCTGGTCATGGATCCGCGATCGCCTTTACCTCGTGCTTGCCGCGGAGAGCGCGGGCGGTGCCGAACAGGTCCTCGCCGACGCGGTTGCCTATGCAAACGAGCGCGTGGCCTTTGGCCGTCCGATCGGTTCCTATCAGTCGATCAAGCACAACCTTGCCGAACTGGCAGGCGGCATCGAGCTGGCGCGAGCGGGCGTGCAGTTTGCGGCTTGGGCGCTGAGCGAAAACCGGCCCGAGGCGCGCAAGGCGGCTGCTATCGCGCAGAGCTATGCGAGCGAGCAGTATTGCGCGATGACCTTCCGGAGCATCCAGGTGTTCGGGGCGATTGGCTTCACCTGGGAAATGCGCAATCACCTGTACTACAAGCGCGCCCGGACCAATGCCGAATTGCTGGGGTCGCCGCGCGACCAAAGGGAGCAGTTGATCTGCCTGCTTGAGGCCGAGCACCGCGCGGCAGCCTGAAGATGGCGGGGCGGGGCGCGGGTTCGCGACGGAGGAAGTAAGTTTATGGCCCGCGTGAAGTTCGTCGATGCTGGCGGCGAAGAGACCGATGTTCAGATCGATGACGGGATTTCCGTCATGGAAGGCGCCGTGCGCGCCGGGATAGATGGAATCGATGCCGATTGCGGCGGCCAGCTGTCATGCGCCACCTGCCATGTCTACGTTGACGACAACTGGTCCGGTCTCATTCCGCCACTGTCAGACGACGAGGATGCCCTACTGGAATTCGCCGTCGACCGGCGGGCGAATTCCAGGCTTTGCTGCCAGATATTCGTGCGTGAAGACCTTGACGGAATGGTGATCCATGTACCGGCCACGCAAAATGCCTGATCAGGTCACGATCGGCTAGCTGGCGGGTCCAAAAGGTTCGCATTTGCTATTCCGTTTCTGACGGTGACAAGCTAAGGCCCGCGGGCCTTCCACAGGCCTTTGGCCTTGCTGTCATCGAATTCGCACTCGGAAAATCTGCAATATGGCCAGCACGCTGAAGCGCAACCAGGACGTTGAAGAGCCGACCAGCACCCGGGACAACATCAAGATTGCCGCGAGAAAATTGTTCGCCGAGCATGGGCTGGAGGCCGTGACGGTCAGGCAGATTGTCGCAGCCGCGGGTGCCAAGAATGGCGGCTCTCTCAACTACTATTTCAAGTCCAAGGATGGGCTTATACAGGAAATCATCAACGATCTGTTCAGTGACTTGAGCAAAGTGTGGCTTGATGAATTCCATGAGTTGAGCAAAAAAGGTGGCCCCACGTCAGTCAGGGAAATAGTGGACATCATTGTCCGGGCGCCCAATGTCGACAATTATCGGGATCCCTCTCCGACTGCGAATAGATTTCTCGCCGGTGTTCTTTTCATGCGGCGCAAGGAGCTGACCGGCTTTCTTCGGCAAATGAATTTTCATGTCTTCCGCCATCTGCTTGAGCAGATCGCCATGTTGCGGCCCGACATCCCCCAGCCTGTAATGCGGCAGCGGCTCATATTTTTCGCCTGGTATGTGGTGTCGGTGCAAGCCACCCTTGAAACCTGGCGAGCATCGCGCAAGCGCAGTGACGTCTGGGCGCAGCCTGATCCGCTCATTCACCTTGTGGACACGGCAACGGCTCTGCTCGAAGTCGGCACGCATCAGGTCGCCGCCAGTGAGCAGTCGGCGGCGGCAGTGCCGGCCCGTCGATCCAGGGCGAACGGGCGAGCGGGCACGAGAACGGCATGAAGTCAGCGCGGCTTCGGCCGACCGCGATCGGCTGTTGCGGGAGGCCGGGCGCTCGCCCCCTCATCAGCAGGCGAAGGCTTGCCGTTCGATGTTCTGCGCGGCGTCGGTCAGCAGGGCCAGCAACGGCGCGTCCTGCAGGCTGCCTGAGCCGACGGCCTGAGATACCGAAACCGCAGCCAGCACCGTCCCGTCCTGCCTGCGCAGTGGAACGGCCATGCAACGCAGGCCGGGGGCGATCTCTTCGTCATCAATCGCGAAACCTCGGTTGCGTACTTCGTCCAGCTCGCGACGCAGCTGTGCCGGTTCGATGATGGTGCGTTCGGTCACGGCCACGAACGGCCCGCTGGCCAGATAAGCTTCCCTGCGGTCTTCCGGCAGGTTGGCGAGCAGGACCTTGCCGATGGCAGAGCAATAGGCCTCCAGTTGCATGCCGACCTTGGTGAACAGGTCCTGCGCCCCCCGGCCCGTCTTGAGCCGATAGGTCACCATGTCGTTTTCCAGCGTGCCCAGCTGCACCACGCTGCGGACGCGGGATGCCAGCTTGTCCAACAGGGGCGCAGCGACATTGGCGATGATCTGCTTTTCGTCCAGGCGGTGCAACAGGCCGAGCAGGCGCGTACCCGCGACATGTCGGCCGCCACCCGACGGGGCGAGATAGTCTTCCGCGATCAGCGTTGTTACCTGCCGGTGCGCCGTTGCCAGGGGCATGCCCATCTGCCGGGCCAGTTCGGACACGCTCGATCGCCCGCCGTCGGCGACGATCGCTTCCAGCATCGCCAGGGTGCGCTTCAGCGATGCGATCTGGGGCGTACCCTTGCTCATCCACGATATCTCACGATGTGAGATAATGCCACATGTCCGCAGTGGTGACCAGCGCGGCATTGCGTTAAGTATGCGGCAACAGCGGATGGAGAGAGCGGATGCCAAAGCCGGCCCATGAAGACCTCGCACGTCGTTTGCGCGACGCCTACACGGGTGGAGCCGTGCCGCCGCTGCGCGACGGGCTTGATCCGGTAGACGCCGATGGCGCCTATGCCGTCCAGGAGATCAACACCCGTTTTTGGCAGGAGCAGGGCCGCCGGATCGTCGGGCGCAAGGCCGGGCTGACGGCCAAGGCGGTGCAGCAGCAGCTGGGGGTCGACCAGCCCGACTTCGGCGTGCTGTTCGACGACATGCAGGTGGCGGACGGCGGGATGCTGGACCCGTCGCGCGCACTCCAGCCCAAGGCCGAAGCCGAGATCGCCTTCGTGCTCGGCAAGGATCTGCCCTCGGCGGATACGACCCCCGGAATGGTCGCGCAGGCCGTGGCGTCCGTCCACGCGGCGATCGAGATCGTGGACAGCCGCATAGCCGACTGGAAGATTACCTTCGCCGATACCGTGGCCGACAACGGCTCGTCCGCTTTCTTCGTGCTCTCGCAACGCGGCCTGCCATTGGACGGGCTCGATCTTGAGGGCGCGGCAATGGAAATGACGATCAACGGCGAAGTCCGCTCGACCGGCGTCGGGTCTGCAGCCCTCGGGAATCCGCTCAACGCGGCGGCCTGGCTGGCGTGCACCTTGGCCGCGCGCGGCGAGCCGCTGAAGGCCGGGGATGTCCTGCTTGCCGGGGCTCTCGGGCCGATGGTTGCCATCAGCCCCGGCGATCACGTCCGCACGTCGATCCGCGGGATCGGCGAGGCCAGCTTTAGCTATGGGAAGAACTGACATGGCCAAGACCAAGGTAGCCATCATCGGCTCGGGCAATATCGGCACCGACCTGATGATCAAGGTAATGCGGCTTTCGCAGGTGCTCGAGATGGGCGTCATGGTGGGGATCGACCCTGCTTCGGATGGGCTCGCGCGCGCGCAACGGCTCGGCGTCGCGACGACGGCAGAAGGGATCGACGGGCTCGTTGCCATGCCCGAGTTCAAGGACGTGGAGATCGTCTTCGACGCGACCTCGGCCGGCGCCCACAAGCGCAACAGCGAACTGGTGCTGGCGGCCGGCAAGCGGATGGTGGATCTCACCCCGGCGGCGATCGGGCCTTATGTCATACCCCCGGTCAACGGCGAGGCGTGTCTCGATGCCAGGAACGTCAACATGGTCACCTGCGGCGGCCAGGCGACGATCCCGATCGTCGCCGCCGTCAATCGCGTCGCCAAGGTCCACTATGGCGAGATCGTCGCTTCGATTTCCAGCAAGAGCGCAGGGCCGGGCACCCGCGCCAATATCGACGAGTTCACCGAGACCACCAGCCAGGCCATCGTCGACGTCGGCGGGGCCACCCGGGGCAAGGCGATCATCGTGCTCAATCCGGCCGAACCGCCGCTGATCATGCGCGATACGGTCTACTGCCTGTGCGAGGATGCCGACATGGAGGCGATCCGCAAGTCGGTCGAGGACATGGTGGCCGAGGTTCAGGCCTACGTCCCGGGCTACCGGCTGAAGCAGGCGGTGCAGTTCGAGCACATCGGCTCCAACCGTCCGCTGCACATTCCCGAGATGGATGGCTCGTTTTCCGGCATCAAGGTCTCGGTGTTCCTGGAGGTTGAAGGCGCGGCCCACTACCTGCCGGCCTATGCCGGCAATCTCGACATCATGACCTCGGCGGCGCTCAAGACCGCGGAAAAGATGGCAATCCGCATGCACGAGGGAGAGACGGCATGACCTTCGACCCGACCAAGACCAAGCTCTACATCCAGGACGTCACCCTGCGTGACGGAATGCATGCGATCCGCCATCAATATGGCCTCGATCATGTGCAGGCGATCGCCCGCGCGCTCGACAAGGCGAAGGTCGATGCGATCGAGGTGGCCCATGGCGACGGTCTCCAGGGCTCCAGCTTCAACTATGGGTTCGGCGCCCACACCGACTGGGACTGGATTGGCGCGGTGGCCGAAGTGCTTGAGCATTCGGTGCTCACCACGCTGTTGCTGCCCGGCATCGGCACGGTCCACGATCTCAAGCGTGCCTACGAGCTCGGCGTGCGCTCGGTCCGCATCGCGACTCACTGCACGGAGGCGGATGTTTCCAAGCAGCACATCGAGGCTGCGCGCAACCTCGGCATGGACGTGTCAGGCTTCCTGATGATGAGCCACATGACCTCGCCCGAGGCGCTGGCCCAGCAGGCGTTGCTGATGGAAAGCTACGGCGCCCACTGCGTCTACGTCACCGACAGCGGTGGCGCGATGAACATGGACGAATATGCCGCGCGGCTGCAGGCCTACGACCGGGTGCTCATGCCCGAAACCCAGCGGGGCGTCCATGCCCACCACAACCTTTCGCTCGGCGTCGCCAACTCGATCGTCGCGGTGCAGAACGGCGCGCTGCGCGTCGATGCAAGCCTTGCCGGCATGGGCGCAGGCGCCGGAAACGCGCCGCTCGAGGTGTTCATCGCCGCCGCCGACCGCATGGGCTGGAACCACGGGTGCGACCTGTTCGCACTGATGGATGCGGCAGAAGACCTCGTCCGGCCGCTGCAGGACCGTCCGGTCCGGGTGGACCGCGAGACCCTGACCCTGGGCTATGCCGGGGTCTATTCGAGCTTCCTGCGCCATGCGGAGAAGGCCAGTGCCGATTACGGGATCGATACGCGGACGATCCTTGCCGAAGTCGGCCGTCGCAAGATGGTCGGGGGGCAGGAGGACATGATCGTCGATATTGCGCTCGACATAACCAAGGGCTGACCGCCCTCGATCAGAACCCGCCGTCAGAAACCGAGGCCCGAAAGGACCGCCTCGGTTTCCATCCACAGGCGGTCTGCCGCGGCTTCGTCCGTGCCAAGCGGAACTACCGGCTGTTCTGCCATGTCGTAGAACATCCGTCCGCCGGGCGACCCCGTTTCCCTCGCCGTGGCCAGCCAGACGAGCGAACGCGCTGCCTCTGCGGGAGTCAGGCCGGGCGAGTCCTTCACCATCTTCTTGAAATTGTCGTCCCCCTGGGCGCTGAAATTGGAGTGGACCACGCCCGGCACGAGGGCCTGCGACACGATGCCGGTCCCCGCGAGGCGCTTGCTGAGCGCCAGGTTGAATAGCTGATTGGCCAGTTTGGACTCGCAGTAGACGGCGCCGGCCCGATAGGGGCTGTTGAGGTGCTGCAGGTCTCCAAAGTTCAGGCCATCGGCGGGATAGGCATAGGCGATGGAGGAGACGGTTATGATGCGCACTGCGTCCGCCGGGCTTCCTGCCGCGGTTTCCTTCAGCAGCGGCAGGAGTTCGCGGGTCAGCAGGAAAGGAGCGAAATGGTTGGCCGCGAAGGTTTCTTCGGTTCCTTCAGCCGTCAGGTACTTGTCGTCGCGGATCCCGCCGGCGTTGTTCAGCAGCAGGTCGATGCGGTTGGTCAGGGACCGGATCCCGTCCGCCAGCTGTTTCGTCTCCCGCATCAACGACAGGTTCGCGCGCAGGAAATCCACCTTGCCGCCCTCGGCACACGCCGCCCGGATCGCACCTTCGGCCGCCTCGCTGCGGCCGGGGTCGCGCCCTTGGCCGATCACATGCCAACCCATGGCCGCAAAGGCCTTCGCGGTTTCCATGCCGATGCCTGAACTCGCTCCGGTCACGACAACAACGCGCTGTGGCTGGCTCATGAGAATCCACTCCTCGACTGGGTTGCGTGGGACATCCGCAAGGCCCGTCTAGGTCGCTTGTTGTCATCGTATTGCAAGCGCCAGCCCCGCGCATCGGGGCCGCCTTGGCAATCAACGCATACGTGGTGGTTCGCCTGACCGCCGCCGCTGGCCTTGCCGAAAACCACTGGCAGGCATCGCGGCACAGGGCCATGTTGGCAAAAAATATCATGTAAACAACATGTTAGATTGGAGTCGGAGCGTGCGATGTGGTTCCCGCTGCTCTGGCGGGGAATCCGTTTTTCATCGGAGTCGAGGGCAAGTCGCCGTGTCGGGGCATCGTTCATCCGCTTGGCCAGCGTCGCGTTTCTTGACCTGACTTTGCCGCGGCCTATCCCGGTAACTATCAGAACCAAACGGAGAATTGGGATGGGTGCCACGATCAACCGGCCCGAGCTCGATCCGGCCCATCCTGAAAACTGGGCTGCCTGCGGCTGGCAGGCCCTCTACGAAATGAGCTGGCGCGATTGCGAAGAGGTGCAGGCCGCCGCGCTCAAGAAGCGGTTCGAGCGGTTTCACGGCCAGCTGCCCGCCTTCGACAAGCTTGCGGCGAAAGAGGGCATCACCAGCATCGACAGCGTCGAAGACGCACTGCCGCTGATGTTCGATCATCGCGTCTTCAAGAACTACCCGCTGTCGCTGATCGAAACGCGCAACATTCCCAAGCTCCACGCCTGGCTCGGCCGCCTGACGACGCACGATCTCTCCGGCATGGACCTGTCCGGGCTGACCACCATCGAGGCCTGGCTCGACCGTCTCGACGAGTTCGGCATGATCGTCACCACGTCGTCGGGCACCACCGGCAAGCTCAGTTTCGTTCCGCGCTCGCAGACGGAATACCCGGCATGGGAGCGCGTCTACCTGTCGATGCTGCACGCCGCCACGGGCGTCGATCCCTATACCGATCCGGTCGAAACCTTTGCGCCGTCCTACCGGGGCGGACACCAGACCGCGCTCAAGGTGACCATGTTGTTCAACACGCTCGCCGCGGGCGGCGCCGAGCACTATCACACGCTTTACCAGACCCACATGTCCGCCGACCTGATGTCGCTTGCGGGCCGGATGCAAGCGGCGGAAGACCGCGGCGAGCTGGACAAGCTGGGCCTCGACCCCGCCCTGCTCGCCGCCCGGCAAGACATGCTGGCCCTGGCCAAAAGCCGCCCGCAGGACCTGAAGGACTGGTTCAACACGCTGTTCGAAGACTATCGCGGCAAACGGGTGAAGATCTCCGGTCTGGGCGGCGACATGCTGCGAACCGCGCTGGACGGACGGTCGAGCGGAGTGAAGCCTGAATTCGGCGCCGGCTCCTTCGCGTTCTATGGTGGTGGCCTTAAAGGCTTCAAGCACGACCTTCCCGATTGGGAGGCCTATGTGCGCGAATTCTTCGGGATCGAGCGGCTTGGCACCTGCTACGGCATGTCGGAGATCATGGGCCTTTCGCCGCGCTGCAGCCATGGCAACTACCATATCCAGCCATTCACGATCCCGGTCGTGTTCGACGCCGACATGAAGGCGTTGCCGCGCGAGGGCGCGCAGACGGGGCGCTTCGGTTTCTTCGACCTGTTGGCGCAGACCTACTGGGGCGGGTTCATTTCCGGCGACGAGGTCACGATCCACTGGGAGGAAGATTGCGGTTGCGGCTGGAAGCAGCCCCATGTCGGGCCGGCCATCTCGCGCTTTGCCGACAAGGATGGCGGCGATGACAAGATCACCTGCGCCGGCACCGCGAAGGCCTACGATGACTTCCTCAGTTTCGTTTCGGAGGGCTGAGCCATGGGCGAGTTCCTTGAAATTCCCATCATCTCCCGCGGCCGCATCATCCGGCCGACCGAGGGTGACGTGGCGATCTACAACGGGCGCGGCGGAGCCCAATTCCGCTCGCCCGATCCGCATCGCCACGTTCACGACCTGGTGCTGGGGAATCCGGTCCTTCTCGCCGATCTCATGGATACGCCGACCAGCCAGATCATCGACTTCCTTGTCGAAGTCGGCAAGCGGCTGAGGCTGGACGACAATCCCTTCTTCCAGGAAAGCTTCGAGCTCGGCCTGACGGCAGGCGGCCTGTCGGAATCGATCCTGCGAGCGGTGTACGAGAAGATTCCGGCCCTGTTCGACGGGCGCTATCTGACCGGGCGGATCGAAAACACCATTGGCAGTGCCTTCCTCGACGGCTGGGTGCCGCGCGATGAACACGATGGCCGCCATCGCATCCGGGCCGTGGGCACCCGCCAGCTGCACATCACCGCCGGGAACGTTCCGATCGTCGCCGCGACCACGGTGATCGACGGCGCACTGACCAAGTCCGACATCCTGATCAAGTCACCCTCGAACGATCCGTTGACCGCCACTGCGATCGCGCGGACCATGATCGAGCTTGACGCCACCCACCCGGTGACCAGGCACGTTGCCGTGGCCTACTGGAAGGGCGGCGACGAGGCGATGGAGCGGGAGATCGTGCGCACCACGCGCATCGACAAGATCAAGGCCTGGGGCGGAATGAGCTCGGTCAGGCACATCCAGAAGTTCCTCCAGCCGGGCATCGACCTGATCGCGCTCAATCCGAAATTCTCGATCTCCCTGATCGGCACCGAAGCGCTGGAAAGCGAAGCGGCGATGGAGGAGGCGGCGACCGGGATCGCCGTGATGTCGGGGTTGATGAACCAGACCGCCTGCGTCAACACGCGCATGGTCTACGTGGAATGCGGCGATGACGACGAAAGCCTCGCCCGCCTCGAAAACCTCGGCCGCCGCGTTGCCGCCGCCTACAAGTCGCTGCCCGCGTCTTTCTCCACTGCGGCAGCGGGGGCCAACACCGAACTCGAGGCGGAACTCGAAGCCGTGGCGATGGAGGATGATTTCTACACCGTCATCGGCAACACGGTCGACGGCGGCGTGGTCATCTCGCGGTTCCCGGACCGCGTCGACTTCTACGACCAGCTCAACAACCGGGTCGTCAACCTGGTCCCGGTTGCCAATCTGCTCGACGCCATCAAATGGTGCGACGATACGACCCAGAACGTCGGAATCTACCCGGAGTCGCTGCGCGATCGTGTGATCGGTCCGTTCTCGCTGGCCGGAGTCCAGCAGTTCGTTCCGCTTTCGGGCGGAGATCCGGCGGCGGTCTACCGGGAGTTCAACACCAACCCCGCCGGCCTGCCCCACGATGGGATAGAGCCGCTGCGACGCTCGGTCCGCTGGGTGATCGACCATCGTGCGCCTGCGGAGGAAGCCGTGGACCACCTCGCGACCGCTGCTGAATAGGCGCCAGGGGCCGGTCGCTGGCGACCGGTACCATGCAGGGATCTGCGCTGGTCACGGATGAGCGCCTGCCTTGTGCAATTGTCGGCTGCCGCCTGGCTGTATCCTGCCCACACCCGATCCGACCCGATCATCGCGAAAACCGCGCGGCCGCATGCCTGTCGCTCCCGGGTCACTACATAGGGTTCGGCTGCTCTGATTTTTTACGATGGATCGCCCATGCACGCTGCGCAGGGTTCCGCGCGTTCAATCACTGTATGCGGGCCCGTTCAACTGTGCGAAGAAAGGCAGCGGATGTCGGGGCGCCAGTCGATCATTGCCAGGGTCCGGGCGGGGTGTGTCCTGCTGGCCATGGGGGCCATTGCTTCCACGGCGCTCAGCGTGTTCGGGATGAAGCGGCAGGAAGCAGCCCTGCTCCAGGTGGAGGCGGCCACTGCGCTGATGCGCAACCACATGGAAGCCGACATGGGGCACGATGCAATCCGTGCCGAGGTCGTCAGCATCGTCGCCGCGCGGCAGAGCCGGGCAATCGACGGAGCCGCAGCCACGGCCGAGCTTGCCGCCCGCCTCGATGACTTCGAACGGCACATGGCCGTCACTGCGCGATTTGGCGATGCCGCAGGGGTGACGAAGGCGCGCAAGGCGGCGGACCCGGCCCTGCGGGAATATGTGCAGCTTGGCCGGGCGATTGCCACCGACGCCGCGTCCGGCACGCTCCCGGACGATGGTGAACTCGCGCGCTTCCAGGAGCGCTTCGAGCAACTCGAAGGCCAGATGGCCGGCATTTCCGATGCGGTCCAGGCCTATGCCGATGCCACCACCGCAAAGGCGAACGCCGTGGCGACCCAGGCGCAGTGGATCACCCTCGCGGGTCTCCTCGGTGTTTTGCTGTCGCTTGCCTGGATCGCGCGCTCCGTGCGCGTGCAATTCGTCGGTCCGCTGCTCGGCATTGCCGGCACGGTGGACACCATGGCGAGCGGCAACCTGCGTGTGGCCATGAATGGCGAAGACCGGACCGACGAGATCGGAAGCCTCGCCCGGTCGGTGGTCCACCTGCGCAACAGCCTGCTGGAAGCGCGCGCCGAAACCTCGCGCCAGGCCGACACCATCGTCAGCTCCATCGGCAAGGCGCTCAGCGAACTGGCTGGGGGCAACCTGGCCTACAGGATCGAACAGCCTCTCGTGGGCCGGTTCGAGGCGCTGCGGCGCGATTTCAATGCGGCGATCGGCGAACTGGCCGCCATGCTGTCCAGCATGCAGGGCTCGACGCAGCAGCTTTATGCCGTGGCCCGCGAGATCGGCACTGCGGCGGACGACCTGTCGACCCGCAACGCCAGCCAGGCCGCCAGTCTCGAACAGACCTCAGCCGCAATTGCCAGTCTTGCCCAGCGGGTCGAGGGATCGACCGGCGCGGTCTCATCGGCGCGCACGGCGGTGGATACGGTAGGCGCGGAGATCAGCCGTGGCGGCACCGTCATCCAGAGCGCGGAAGAAGCGATGGACCGGATCGAGATCGCCTCGCAGGAGATCGGAGCCATCGTTGGCGTGATCGACGGGATCGCCTTCCAGACCAATCTTCTCGCGCTCAACGCCGGGGTCGAGGCGGCCCGTGCCGGCGATGCGGGCAAGGGCTTTGCCGTCGTCGCCACCGAGGTTCGCGCACTGGCGCAGCGCAGCGCCGATGCGGCGCGGGAGATCAAGGAGCTGATCGGCAACTCCTCGCAGGAGATTGGCGAGGGCGTGCAGCTGGTGCGCGACGCCGGAGCCACCTTGCGGGCGATCACCGGCCAGATGGAGGAGATCAACCACGTCATGCAGGTCGTCGAACACGGTGCGAGCGAACAGAACGCCGCGCTCGGCTCGATCGACGCGACCACGCGGCAGGTCGAACAGGTGACCCAGAGCAACACCGCCTCGGCCGAGGAGGTGTCCCGGGCCAGCCATACGGTGATCGAAGCGGTGAGCGAAGTCGTTCGCCAGATGGGGCGATTCCGGGTCGACTCGGCCCCGGTTGCGGTGCAGGCAAAGGCCGCATGATCCTGCGCCGGGCCCTGCCGCTTCTGCTTGTCGTCCTGGCGCTCTGGCCGGGCGCTGTGCGCGCCGGCGAAGGGCCCGGGCCGATCGACCTTGCTGGCGAGGTGACTGTCGATATCGTTGGTGTGGTCGCGGGCGGCGGCGATGGCCGGCTCCGCGTGCTCAGCAACGTCGATCTCTTCGCCGACCTCGACCTTGTCCGGCTGGTGGGCTGGCGCGGAGCGCGGGCCCATTTCGACCTGCTCGACAACCGCGGCGCCCGGCCGAACGATTCGGCCGGCACTCTGCAGGGCGTGAACAACATCGAGGTGGCCGGTGCCGGGCTGCGGCTGTTCGAGGCGTGGGTCGAGCAGGACCTCGGCCGGGGCGCGTCGCTGCGCGTCGGACTCTATGACCTCAACAGTGAATTCTACAGCACAGATTCCGCCGGCCTGCTGATCGCGCCGCCCTTCGGCATCGGTTCGGAGCTGTCGGCGACCGGGCCGAACGGGCCATCGATCTTCCCGTCCAGCGCCCTTGCGGCCCGGCTTTACGTCCCCGTCGGCCGCAGCGGGAGCTTCGTTCGGCTGGGCGCGATCAACGCGCGGGCGCAGACCCTGGGCGATCCGGGGGGGGTGGACTTCAGCTTCCGCGAGGGCCTGTTGCTGATCGGCGAGGCCGGTCACAGCGGCAAACGCGTGCGCAGCGCGCTGGGCTTGTGGACCTATACGCGGGGCCGCGAAGACCTTGCCGAAACCGACACCGGCGGCTTGCCCCTGCGCAAGGCCTCGAACGGGGTCTATGCCACCGTGGAAGGCGATCTCCTGGCCTCGGGCGGCCGGCAGCTTACAACGTTCCTGCGCGTAGGTTTCTCCAGCCCGCACGACACCCCCTACCGCGCCGGGCTTCAGGCGGGATTTCTGCTGGCCCCGGCGCTGACCGCCCGCGCCGACAGCCAGCTGTCGCTTGGCCTGCACCGTGCCTGGCTCAGCGACCACTACCGCGCGGCCATCAGCGCCGCAGGGGGCGATCCGGCGAGCGAAACCGCGCTGGAGCTGACCTATGCAGACAGCCTGATCGGCCGATTGATCGTCCAGCCGGATCTGCAGTGGGTGTTCAATCCCGGCGGTGACCGTGCCGCTCGCAACGCTCTTGTCGGCACCGTGCGGCTCGCCTGGGGGTTCTAGGCCGTTTACGGACCCTAGAGCACGGCGGCATCACCCGTTCCGCCGAGCTGCCGCACCGCGGCCCTAGCGATCGGGCACAGGGTGGTCTCGTCGGCGGCCAGGATCGCCGCCTTCATGCGCGGATCCCAGAAGTCGCGGATGTGCCCCAAGGTCTGCGCGATCGCCTCGGCCTCGCCCTGCGCCGCAAGGTTCCGGGCGATCTGGTTGGCCATGTAGGCCAGGTTTTCCGCTGAAGAGCTCACTCCGCCGGCTCCATTGCGCTGTCCCGCCCGATCCGGCGGGCCCGCACGGACTGATCGGCATAGTCCTTCTGCCATTCGCTTGGCCCGTTGCTTGGCGTAACCTGCACGGCCGTCACCTTGTATTCCGGGCAGTTGGTGGCCCAGTCGGAATATTCGGTGGTGACCACGTTGGCCTGAGTCTCAGGGTGGTGGAAGGTCGTGTAGACAACACCGGGCGCGACGCGGTCGGTCACCAGCGCGCGCAGCGTCGTCTCGCCGACGCGGCTCGCCAGCCGCACCCAGTCGCCCGAGGAGAGGCCCCGGTTTTCCGCATCGGTCGGGTGAATCTCCAGCCTGTCTTCCTCGTGCCACACGACATTGCCGGTCCGCCGGGTCTGGGCGCCGACGTTGTACTGGCTGAGAATGCGGCCGGTGGTGAGCAGCAGCGGAAAGCGCGGTCCGGTCTTCTCGTCGGTCGGGACGTAATCGGTCACCACGAACTTGCCCTTGCCCCGGACGAAGCCGCCGACGTGCATGATCGGGCTGCCGTCGGGATGGGCGGCGTCGACCGGCCACTGAAGCGAGCCTTCGTTCTCGAGGCGGTCGAAGGACACGCCCGAAAAGCTGGGCGTCAGCCGGGCGATCTCGTCCATGATCTCGCGCGGGTGGGAATAGTTCCAGCCCAGGCCCATGGCCTTCGCCAGTTCCTGCGTCACCTCCCAGTCGGCAAGGCCGTTGGCCGGTTCCATCACCTTGCGCACCAGCTGGATGCGCCGTTCGGCATTGGTGAAGGTGCCGTCCTTCTCGAGGAAGGTGGAGCCGGGGAGGAAGACGTGGGCGTAGTTCGCCGTCTCGTTGAGGAACAGGTCGTGGACGATGACGAGGTCCATCGCGCTGAGCCCGGCGGCCACGTGGTGCGTGTTGGGATCGGACTGGAGAATGTCCTCGCCCTGCACGTAGAGCGCGCGGAAGGTGCCGTCGATCGCGGCGTCGAACATGTTGGGGATCCGCAGTCCCGGCTCCGGGTCGAGGCTCACGCCCCAGTCGTTCTCGAACAGGGCGCGGGCGGCGCTGTCCGAGATGTGGCGGTAGCCCGACAGCTCGTGCGGGAAGGAGCCCATGTCGCACGAGCCCTGAACGTTGTTCTGGCCGCGCAGCGGGTTAACCCCGACGCCTCGCCGGCCGATATTGCCGGTCGCCATGGCAAGGTTGGCGATGGCCATCACCGTTGACGAACCCTGCGAATGCTCGGTCACGCCAAGCCCGTAATAGATCGCCGCGTTGGGAGAGGTGGCATAGAGCCGGGCCGCGGCCCGCAGTTCCGCCGCGGGCACCCGGGTGACTGCTTCCAGCACCTCGGGGCTGTGGCGCTCTTCCGAGACGAAGCGGGCCCAATCCTGGTATTCGTCCCAGTCGCACCGTTCCCGAATGAACGCCTCGTCTGCCAGCCCTTCGGTGACGATCGTGTGGGCCATGGCGGTCAGTACGGCCACGTTCGTGCCGGGCTGGAGCGCGAGGTGATGCTCGGCCGAGATGTGCGGGCTGCGCACGAGGTCGATCCGGCGCGGATCGATGACGATCAGCTTCGCACCCTGGCGCAGGCGCCGCTTCATCATCGAGGCAAAGACGGGGTGCGCGTCGGTCGGGTTGGCGCCGATCACCAGGATCGCGTCGGCGTCCATCACCGAATCGAAGTCCTGAGTGCCGGCGCTGGTGCCGAAGGTGGTCTTCAGGCCATAGCCGGTGGGGGAGTGGCACACCCGGGCGCAGGTATCGACGTTGTTGGAACCGAACCCGGCGCGCACCAGCTTCTGCACCAGGAAGGTCTCCTCGTTGGTGCAGCGGCTGGAGGTGATCCCGCCCAGCGCGCGGGAGCCATGCTGCGCCCGGATCGCATTCAGCCGGCCGGCCGTATAGGCCAGCGCTTCGTCCCACGAGACTTCGCGCCACGGCTCCTCGATGGTCTCGCGGATCATCGGCGACAGGATGCGGTCCTTGTGGTTGGCATAGCCCCAGGCGAAGCGGCCCTTCACGCAGGAATGACCGTGGTTGGCCTTGCCGTCCTTCCACGGCACCATCCGCACCAGCTGTTCGCCGCGCATCTCGGCGCGGAAGGTGCAGCCAACCCCGCAATAGGCGCAGGTGGTGACAACCGCTCGCTCCGGCTTGCCGATCTCCTTGACCGATTTTTCCATCAACGCGCTGGTCGGACAGGCCTGGACGCAGGCGCCGCAGGACACGCACTCGCTGGAGAGGAAATCGTCGGCTGCCTGTCCGGCGCTGATCGCGCTGGCGAAGCCGCGCCCGTCCACCGTCAGGGCGAGCGTCCCCTGGACCTCGTCGCAGGCCCGCACGCAACGCGAACAGACGATGCACTTGTCCGCCTCGAAGGCGAAATAGGGGTTGGAGACGTCGGTCTCCCCGAGCAGGTGGTTCGCCCCGTCATAGCCATAGCGCACGTCGCGCAGGCCCACTTCGGCGGCGGCATCCTGCAGTTCGCAGGCGTTGTTTGCGCTGCAGGTCAGGCAGTCGAGCGGGTGGTCGGAGATGTAGAGCTCCATCACCCCCTTGCGCAGCTTGGCCAGCTGCGGGGTCTGGGTGCGCACGACCATGCCATCGGCCACCGGGGTCGTGCAGCTGGCGGGCGTGCCGCGCATCCCCTCCACCTCGACCAGGCAGAGCCGGCACGAGCCGAACGCCTTGAGGCTGTCCGTCGCGCAGAGCTTGGGGATCGAGCCACCGCTCTCGCTCGCCGCCCGCATGACCGAGGTCCCTTCGGGCACGGTGACCGCGCGGCCATCGATCGTCAGGGTCACCGCGCGGGCGGAGGGGGAAGGCGGCGTGCCGTAGTCGGCTTGGGGTTCATAGGCCATGGTCAGAAATCCTCCGGCCAGTTGCGGAGCGCGGACAGCACCGGATAAGGGGTAAACCCGCCAAGCGCGCACAGGGATCCGAACTTCATCGTTTCGCACAGGTCTTCCAGCAGGCCGAGGTCCTCCTCGCGGCTGCGGCCGGCCTTGCGGGCATTGAACATCTGCGGCAGCGCCTCGACCGCGTCGGCCATCCGTGAAAACTCCCGCTCGCCCGGGGCTTGTCGGAGGGCGCGCAGCCGGTCGACCAGTTCGGTGCCGCGCACCGCCCCGATCCGGCAGGGGGTGCACTTGCCGCAGCTCTCCGCCGCGCAGAACTGAAAGGCGAAGCGGGCCATCGCGCCCATGTCGGCGCTGTCATCGAACACCACGATGCCGGCATGGCCGATCAGCGCGTCGGCTGCCGCAAAGGCCTCGTAGTCGAACGGCAGGTCGAAGCGAGCGGGCGGAATATAGGCCCCAAGCGGGCCGCCGACCTGAACGGCCTTCACCGGCCGGCCCGAGGCGGTGCCGCCGCCGACACCTTCCACCAGTTCGCCCAGCGTCATGCCGAAGGGCGCCTCGAACAGGCCGCCGTGCCGCAGGTTGCCGGCCAGCTGGATCGGCATGGTCCCGCGCGAGCGGCCGGTGCCGAGGCTGGCGTAATGCGCCGCGCCGCCCTCGCGCAGGATATGCGCCGCGGCGCCGAGCGTCAGCACGTTGTTGACCACGGTCGGGCAGCCGAACAGGCCTTCGAGCGCCGGCAGCGGCGGCTTGGCCCGCACCTCGCCGCGCTTGCCCTCGAGCGAGTTGAGCAGCGAAGTCTCTTCGCCGCAGACATAGGCACCTGCGCCGACCCGGACCTCCACCACGAACGGGGCAACGATCGGAGCGGCCAGCGCGATCGCCGCCTCGAGCCGGGCGATGGCGTGGGGGTATTCGCTGCGCAGGTAGACGTAGCCGCGCCCCGCGCCGACGGCGTGGGCGGCGATCGCCATGCCCTCGATCAGCTGGAACGGGTCGCCCTCGATCAGCATCCGGTCGGCAAAGGTGCCGCTGTCGCCCTCGTCGGCGTTGCAGACGATGTATTTGCGGGGCCCTTGCGCCTTGCGCACCGTGTCCCACTTGATCCCGGCGGGGAACCCGGCGCCGCCCCGGCCGCGCAGGCCCGAGGCGGTTACTTCGGCCACGACCGCCTCGCCGCTCAGCGCGCGCGCGCGGGTCAGGCCCTCCCAGCCGCCGCTCGCCGCGTAATCCTCAAGACTGAGCGGGCGGGTCTTGCCGGCCCGGGCAAAGGTCAGGCGGGTCTGGCCGGCCAGGAACGGGTGGTCTTCAATGCGGCCGATGGCCCTGGCGCTGGTCCCGGCAAGGATCTCCGCCACGTCTTCGGGCGTGGCCGGGCCAAAGCCATGGCCATCGATCTCCACCAGCGGCTCCAGCCAGTGCATCCCCCAGGACGATACCCGTTCCACCGTGCAGCCGGCGGCGGCAAACGCGGAGGCGACCGCATCGGCGCCGCAGGCCAGCGCCAGCGAATCGTCGGGGATGCGCACGGTGATGGTAGAGGAGGCACTCATCGCGCGGCCTCCACCAGCCGGACAACGGCCGGTCCGTCGAGCCGGGCGTGGACGGCGTCTCCCACTCGGGCGTTGGGACCGACGCTGCACAGGCCAAGGCAATAGACCGTGGCCAGCCGCACCCGCTCGCCCGCCGCCGCCTCGGCCAGCGGAACCAGCGTCTCCACCCCCCGGGCCTGGCAGGCCTCGGCCCGGCAGAGCTGGACCACGGGGCGCGGATCGGGCACGGCGGTGAAGTCGTGGTAGAAGCTGACAACGCCATGGACCTCGGCACGCGACAGGTTCAGCGCCTCGGCAATCTGTGCCTCGGCCTCGGCGCTGACGCAGCCGAAAGCGGCCTGCACGTCGTGAAGCAGGGGCAGCAGCGGGCCTTCGCGGCCGGAATGCCGGGCGATCAGTTCAAGCAGGGACGGCGTTTTCATCACGCGAGCTTCTTTCGTTCGCCGGCGTCCCGCGTCAAATCAATTTGGCTGAAGAATGATAGGATGTTGCTATCAAACTCCCGCGACATACCATGGTTGCGGGATGGTTTTGCCCATCCGTGCATGGCCTGCTCCTATCACCGCTCGACGGCGGCAAATGCTTGCCGGCATGTTTCTGCCGGACTTCGCGTTGCTGCGGAGCATGGTTAACCGTCCGGTAACTCGCGTTGTGTGAAAGGGGGCAGGCAGGAGGAAAGCCTCTGTGGGATCGTGCCATGCCTGAAACGAATCATTGCTCGTTGGCCGTCGCGGAATTCCGCGAGTTCGCCAGCTTTACTGCCCCGGAACAGCGCTACATCAAGCGCAGCCTCGACGTCGGCCTCGGCCGGCACGATGCGTTCAAGCTCTGGGCGCGCGGCCCCGAAGAGGCGGCCGCGATCCGCAGCCAGTACATCGCCTACCAGGAACTGAAGTCCCTGCGCGGCTCCATCCCCGACGAATATGGCTTCGAGGGACTGGACACCTTCATCGGCAAGCTCGTGCGCGTCACCGCCTTCGACCTCGCGCAGGAGCGGCTCACCTCCTTCTCGGCCTACCGCTTCCTCTACGAGCGCCTGCTCGGACCCGAGGTGCGCCCGTGGCTTCCGGCTGCGTTCTGCGCGGCCTCGGCCCTGCCACAGATCCACCCGGGCAAGCGCAAGCACCTGCTCCAGTCGATCAGCGAAGCCGCCGCCACCGCCCCGGCCTGGTCGCCGGCGGCGCCCAGCTTCTTCCCTGAATGGGTGGAAAAGGAAGCTGCCTAGGCCTTATAGAGGCCGTCCAGACGCTCGCCGTAGCGCTCCTTCAGCTTGTGCCGCCTGATTTTGAGGCTCGGGGTCATCTCCTCGTTCTCGATCGCGAACGGCTCGTCGGCGAAGGCGAACTGGCGAACCTTCTCCACCACTGACAGTTCGGCATTCACCCGGTCCACCGCCTCGCGCATCGCGGCGCGGAAGGCGGGCAGGTCCTGCAGTTCGTGGAAGTCGAAGTCCTCGTCCTGCGCGCGCGACCAGGCGAGCGCCCATTCTGCATCGGGCACGATCAGGCCGACCACGTAGGGCCGCTTGTCGCCCACGACCATGGCCTGGGCGATCTCGGGCTGGAGGGTCAGCATCCCCTCGACCTTCTGGGGCGAGACATTGTCGCCCTTGTCGTTGACGATCATGTCCTTCTTGCGATCGGTGATGACGATCCGCCCGCGCTCGTCGAGGTGGCCGATGTCCCCGGTGTGGAGCCACCCGTCGGACGACAGGGCCTTGGCGGTCTCCTTGTCGTTGCGCCAGTAGCCCTGCATCACCGCCTCGCTGCGGGTCAGGATCTCCCCATCCTCGGCGATCCGGACCTCGACCCCCGTCAGCGGCGGGCCGACTGCCTCCATCTTCAGACCGGCGCGCGGGCGGTTGCAAGATATCACCGGCCCCGCCTCGGTCTGGCCGTAGCCCTGCAGCAGCGTGATGCCGAGCGCCTGGAAGAAGGTTCCGATCTCCGGGTTGAGCGGCGCCCCGCCCGAGACCATCGCCTTGATCCGCCCGCCGAACCGCTGGCGGATCTTCGGGCGCAGCAGCCGGCCCAGCACGAAGTCGAGCGGCCGGTCGACCAGCCGGACCTGGCCCTCGCGGCTGCGCCCGGCGATCTTCAGCGCGCGGTCCATCAGGAAGTTGGGCAGGCGGCCCTGCTTTTCGACCTGCTTGATGATCCGCGTGCGCAGCACCTCGAACAGGCGCGGGACGACGACCATGATCGTCGGCCGCACCTCCTCGATGTTGGAGGCCAGCTTGTCGAGCCCTTCGGCATAGTGGATCTGCGCGCCCATGCCGATCGGCAGGAACTGCCCGCCGGTGTGCTCATAGGCGTGGGACAGCGGGAGGAAGGAGAGGAAGGCCTCGGCATGGCGCCCGGTCGTATCCCAGCCGAAGTCCTCCCGCAGGATGCGGGCGCAGCCGTCGATGTTGCGCAGGATCATGCCGTGGTGCTGGCGCACCCCGCGCGGCGAGCCGCCGGTGCCGCTGGTGTAGATCAGGCAGGCAAGGTCGGCGCGGCCGATGGAAGCGATCCGGGCATCCACCGCGTGCCGCGCCGCCGAACCATTGCCGTCATCCGCCAGCAGGCTGGCCCACTCATGGCAACGTGCGTCGCCCAGCTGCGGCAGTTTGAAGCTCTCGATGGCGATGACATGGGCCACATCGCTTCGCAGCACGGCCGGGAGCAGCGGCCTGGCCAGCTTGGCGCTGGAAACGATCACCGCCCGCGCGCCCGAATTCTCCAGCACGTGCAGATGGTCCCGCTCGGTGTTGGTCGTATAGGCTGGCACGGTGACCAGCCCCGCGGCCATGATCGCCAGGTCCGCGATGCACCATTCCGGCCGGTTTTCAGAGACCAGCATGACCCGATCGCCGGCGTTCAGCCCAAGGCCGGCCAGAGCCTCGGCCAGCCGGCATACCTCGTCCGCCACCTCGCGCCAGCTGCGCGATTGCCAGCGCCCGTCGTGCTTGGAAAAGAGGAAGGGCGCCCGGCCCAGCTCGTCGGCCCGCGCCAGGAACAGCGCGACCAGGTTCGGAGCCGAATCGAAATCGCCAATCTGCACAGTCCGGTCCTCGCGCCCCGGCGCCGGTCTTTGCCGGCGCTCCCCGCGGCAGCCTAGTCAGAGGCCGTTCGCGCCGCAAGGTCGCTGCGGTGGCTACTCGTGCGCGCCGTTCAGCTCGTTGGCGCGTCGCTCGATCCTGGTCACCGCGCCGGCGGTGTCCATGCCCACGCCCTCGCTGCGCGGATCGGCCGCGCCGCGCCAGGCGCCGCCCACGAACTCCACCGCGTTCGCCTTGAGGCCGAGCGGGCCGATCTCCAGCGTTTCGCCCAGGGCCGCCAGCCCTGGCTGCAGCGCCTCCAGCTCAGTGCCCTGCTCGATCGTGCCGCCGCTGGCGGGCGCAAAGATCAGGCCCATGGCGATCGCGTCCTGCGCGCTCATCTTCCAGTCGATCACGCCGACCAGCGCCTTGGCGACCTGGGCGATGATCGTCGCGCCGCCCGCCGCGCCGATCGCCAGCCGCTGACGGCCATGCGGATCGAACACGATGGTCGGCGACATCGAGCTGCGCGGCCGCTTGCCGCCCTCCACCCGGTTGGCAACCAGATATCCGTCCTTCACCGGTGCCGGGTCGAAATCGGGCAGTTCGTTGTTGAGCATCAGGCCGCCCGCCGCGACGCCCGAGCCGAAGTAGCCGTTGATCGTCGTCGTCACCTGGACCACCTCGCCCCGCCCGTCCGCCACGGCAAGGTCGCTGGTGCCGGGATCGTCGCGGAAGGCCACCTTGACCCGGGGCGGCGCCCCCTCCGGCCGGCCCGGCTCGACCAGCGCCAGCGTGCGCTCGGGCGAGATCAGCGCCGAACGCGAGGCGATGTAGGTCGGATCGAGCAGGCCCTTCACGGGGACGGAGACGAAGTCCGGATCTGCCACGTACTGCGCCCGGTCGGCATAGGCGAGGCGCGAGCTTTCGGCGAAGAGGTGCCAGGCGACCGGCGACGAGCGGCCCAGCCCGGCCATGTCGAACCGCTCCAGCTGCTTGAGGATGGTCAGGACCGCGATGCCCCCGGCCGAGGGCGGCCCCATCCCGCAGATCTTCCAGGCGCGGTAGGTGCCGCAAAGCACCTCGCGGGGCCTGGCGCGATAGCCGGCAAAGTCGGCCGCGGTCATCTTCGAGGGGTTGCGCGAGGCTGCGTTCAGCCCCGCCGCCATCCGCGCGGCCAGCGGCCCGCGATAGAACACGGCGGGGCCCTTCGCGGCGATCCGGCGCAGGGTCTGCGCCAGTTCGGGCAGCTTCAGGACCATGCCCTGAGGCACCGGCTCGCCCGTGGGGGTGAAATAGACCTGCCGGGCCCAGCCTTCGACGTGCTTGCCATAGAGCCGCAGCCCATTGTGCATCCGCGCCGAGACGACAAAGCCGCCCCCGGCAAGGCGGATCGCCGGCTGGAACAGGCCCGCCCAGGGCAGCCGCCCGTGCTGGCGGTGGGCAAGGGCCATGGCCGCCAGAGCGCCCGGAATACCGGCGCTTCGCCCGCCGACCGAAAGGTCCGCATAGCGCATCGGCTTGCCGTCCGGCCCGAAGAACCAGTCCGGCCCGGCGGCCTTGGGCGCGGTTTCGCGTCCGTCGATGGAGGACAGGGCGCCGGTGCGAGAATCGTGACGCAGATAGAAAAGCCCTCCGCCAAGGCCGGAGTTCTGAGGCTCCACCACGTTGAGCACCAGCATGGTGGCAATGGCAGCGTCGGTGGCCGTGCCGCCCTTGCGCAGCATCTCGATCCCGGCCGCCGCGGCCCGCGGATCGGCGGCGGAAACGGCCCCGAGCGCCTGGATCCGGGCCGCAACGGCGGGGCGGTGGACGGGGGGCCGGGCAGTCGCTGCCGCCGGGGCAAGCGCGATCAGGGCGGCCAGGACAAGCCGGCGAACGGGAAACACAGCAGACATCGCCAGGCAGGCTATTGCGTGCCCACGGCCTCGGCAATGCAAGAAAAGCCGTATTGGCGCAGCAGGCGTTCCAGTCCGCGGTTGATCGCCCGAGCGATCCCCGGCCCTTCGTAGACCATGGCGCTGTAGAGCTGCACGAGGCTTGCCCCGGCGCGGATCCGGGCGAAGGCGTCCTCGGCCGTGGCGATGCCGCCCACGCCGATCAGCGGGATGGCCCCGCCCGTGGCCTTGCGGAAGTCCGCGAGCCTCTGTTGGGCGAGGTCGCGCAGCGGAGCGCCGGAAAGGCCGCCGCTCTCGCCGGCATGGGCCGAGCGCAGCGGCGGGCGGGAGACGGTCGTGTTCGAGACAATCAGCGCGCCGAGCTTGCGTTCGATGGCGATGCGGCTGATCGCATCGATGTCGGCCGGCTCGAGATCGGGCGCGACCTTGAGGAAGACGGGCCGGCCCTGCTCTCCCCTTGCGGCCATCACCGCGTCGAGCAGTTCGGCCAGTGCACCTTCGTCCTGCAGCGCCCGCAGGCCCGGGGTGTTGGGGCTGGAGACGTTGACCGCCAGGTAGGAGGCCAGCGGCGCCATCAGTCGCGCCATCGTCGCATAGTCGGCAATGCGGTCGGCCGAATCCTTGTTGGCGCCGATGTTGATCCCGACCACGCCGGGCCGGTCCAGCCGGGTGGCCAGGCGGATCGCGGCGGCCTCTGCCCCGCCGTTGTTGAACCCCATGCGGTTGATGACGGCCCGGTCCTCGGCCAGCCGGAAGAGGCGCGGGCGCGGGTTGCCCGACTGGGGCAGCGGGGTGATCGAGCCCACCTCGGCAAAACCGAAGCCCAGCCCCAGCACGGCGTCCGCCACTTCGCCATCCTTGTCGAACCCGGCGGCAAGGCCGAGCGGCGAAGGGAAGGCGATTCCGGCGACGTTCGTGGCCAGCGTGCCTGACACAGCCCGCTCAGAAGCGCCGCCGCCCTTCAGCTTCAGGCCGGCGATGGCCAGCCCGTGGGCACGCTCCGCATCGAGCTGGAACAAGGCCGGGCGAAAGAGGCGGTAGGAAGACAAAAGGTCCATGGCCGCGGCTATGGCAAAGCCGGGCTGCGCTGTCGATGGTGGCAACGGTTCCCTGCATTACCGAAATTTCATCCCTTTTTTGCCCCAACTTGGCGACTTCATACAATTATCTGCGGAGGTTCTGCGGCATCGGGAGTCCGCGACCCGAAGGGTTCCGGCAGATTTCCTGCCGTGAACTCTCGACTTTGATGGCGGCAGCCGGAGGACCAAGGTCCCGGCTGCCGCCCTTTTTTATCGCACTGCGCGATGGCCCGGCTTGCGAGATTGTAAACCGGGCGGCAGTTGCCTAGATAACCGGAACGAATCAATCCGATTTGACGGAGCCCAGCCCATGCGCCTGTCCAGCATGGCCGACTATGCCGTTCTCACCATGTCCGCGGCCGCGCGCCATTGCGGGCGCTCGCGGGTGAACTCCGCCCAGCTCGCGGCGGAGACCGGTCTGCCCGTGCCCACGGTCCAGAAGCTGGTCAGCCGCCTGTCGGCCGCCGGCCTGCTTGCTTCGGTGCGCGGCGCCGGGGGTGGGCTCAAGCTGTCGCGCCCGGCGGCCACTATTACGCTGGCGGATATTGTCGAGGCGGTCGAAGGGCCGATTGCGCTTGCCTCCTGCGTGGAGCAGGGGCGGCACGATTGCACGCTGGAGGCCGGCTGTTCGCTGCGCCCCCACTGGCCGCTGGTGAATGAGGCGCTGCGCAGCGCCCTCGCCAACGTCTCGCTGACCCAGCTTGCCGCCCCAATGGCGGCGCGCCCCATGGAACTTTCGGCATGACCGACGCCTCTCTCACCGAAGCCGGTCGCGACCAGGCTGCCCGCGATGCCGCCGCCCGCGTGGCCGAATACGAGCACGGCTGGGTGGCCGACATTGAGCAGGAATACGGCCCTCAGGGCCTGTCCGAAGACACCGTGCGCTTCATCTCGGCCAAGAAGGACGAGCCGGAGTGGATGCTCGAATGGCGGCTGAAGGCCTATCGCCACTGGCTGACCCTGCCGATGCCGGACTGGGCGCGGCTCAACGTGCCGCCGATCGATTACCAGTCCGCCTATTACTGGGCCGCGCCCAAGGCGAAACCGAAGCTCGGCAGCCTCGACGAGGTCGATCCGGAGATCCTCAAGGTCTACGAGAAGCTCGGCATCCCGCTGGAGGAGCAGAAGGTACTCGCCGGGGTGGAGGGTGCGCGCAAGGTCGCGGTCGATGCGGTGTTCGATTCCGTCTCCGTCGCCACGACCTTTCGCAAGGAGCTGGAAGAGGCCGGGGTCATCTTCCGCTCGATCTCCGAGGCGATCCGGGAATACCCCGATCTGGTCAGGCGCTGGCTCGGCAAGGTCGTGCCGATGCACGACAATTTCTTCGCCGCGCTCAACTGCGCGGTCTTTTCCGACGGCACCTTCGTCTACATCCCCGAAGGCGTCCGCTGCCCGATGGAGCTGTCGACCTATTTCCGCATCAACGCGGAGAACACCGGCCAGTTCGAGCGGACGCTGATCGTCGCCGACAAGGGCGCCTACGTCTCCTACCTCGAAGGCTGCACCGCCCCGCAACGCGACGAGAACCAGCTCCACGCCGCCGTTGTCGAACTCGTCGCGCTCGACGATGCGGAGATCAAGTATTCGACCGTGCAGAACTGGTATCCCGGCGATGCGCAGGGGAAGGGTGGGATCTACAACTTCGTGACTAAGCGGGCCGTGTGCCAGGGCGCCCGGTCGAAGGTTTCCTGGACCCAGGTGGAGACAGGCTCGGCGATCACCTGGAAGTATCCGTCCTGCGTCCTCAACGGGCAGGATTCGGTGGGCGAGTTCTATTCGGTCGCCGTCACCAACAACTACCAGCAGGCCGATACCGGCACGAAGATGATCCACAACGGCAAGGGCAGCCGCTCGACCATCGTGTCCAAGGGCATCAGCGCCGGCCGCTCGAACAACACCTACCGCGGCCTGGTGCGCATCGCGCCGGGCGCGGAGGGCGTGCGCAATTTCACGCAGTGCGACAGCCTGCTGCTGGGCGGAGACTGCGGGGCGCACACCGTTCCCTATATCGAGGTGCGCAACCCCACCGCGCAGGTCGAACACGAGGCGACGACGAGCAAGATCAGCGACGACCAGCTGTTCTACGCGATGCAGCGCGGCCTTTCGCAGGAGGCGGCCGTCGCCCTCATCGTCAACGGCTTCGCCCGCGAGGTGCTGCAGCAGCTGCCGATGGAGTTCGCGGTGGAGGCCCAGAAGCTGCTCGGGATCACTCTGGAAGGAAGTGTCGGCTGATGCACACCAGGCAGGGCAGCGGGGCGATCCGGCCGAAGGTCTACGGAATGCTCTATGCGCCGGAAAACGCGGAGCAGCACGTCAACCTCCATGCCGTGGACCCGGTGACGATCTACGTCCAGAACGCCGTCACGCTCGCCCAGTCGGCGCTGAGCGCGGGGGTCGAGTTCCGGCTGGTCACCAACGATGCCGAACGGCTGTCGCGGGTCGCACGGATGGTGCCGGGCCACGAGGCGCTGGAGCTGCTGCCGTTCGATTTCCGGATGGAAGTGCCGCGCGGAATCAACTTCCAGTCCGCGCACTACAAGCTGGAATTGCTCCAGGCCTTCGGCACCGGGGCCTTCGGCGAATACTGCGCGATGGTCGATATCGACGCGGTCCTGCTGCGCCCGATCGAACTGCCCGATCCGGATGCGATCTACTTCTACGATATCTCGCCGCAGCACTTCGGGCTGACCGTCCCGGCCAAGGCCCAGGCGGATCTAGACATGGTCTCGGGCGAGACGATCGCCAACCCGCGCTGGTTCGGCGGCGAGTTCAAGGCCGGCCCCGCACGCCTGTTCAAGGCGCTCGGCGAGGAAATCGCTGAGATGTGGCCGCGTTACCAGGACGTGGCCCGCCAGATGTACCACACCGGCGAGGAGATGGTGCTGTCGGCCGCGGTCAACCGGATGATCCAGAAGGGCCTGCCGGTGCGCGATGCCGGGGCGGAGCACATGGTCGCCCGCTGGTGGTCGCTCAGCACCCGCAACCGGATCGGCACCTGGCAGGATGCCGCACGCTGCGCCGTGTTCCACGTGCCCGCCTGCAAGCAGTTCCTTGCCCGCGATTTCTACCCGTTCGACAGCACGCGCTTCCTCACCGAGCACCGCCGCTGGTCGCGCAGGCGCCTGCCGCGCGAGGTGGTCAAGGTCGTGTCGGGCCGGCTGCGCGGCCAGCGCACCTATCTGCCGCGGGTGCTGTGATGGCCGGCAAGCTTTCCCTGCGCCCCGCCGACGGCACCGGCCAGGCGCGCCGGCCCGCCCCCGTCTCGGCCGAGCGGCTCCAGCGCCTGAAGGACCGCGCGCGCGACCTGCGGCGCGAGATGACCCCGGCCGAGGAGCTGCTCTGGGCGCGCCTGTCGGGCAACAGGCTCGGCGGGATCAAGTTCAGCCGCAAGACCGTAGTCGGCTCGGCGATCGTCGATTTCGCCTGCCCCTCGCGCTGGGTCGTCGTCTCGCTGAGCGGCCCGGACGCCAATCCCGAACTCGAAGCCCTGCAGGACCGCGCTCTTGCCGACCTCGGCATCCGCACCCTGCGCTTCACCGAAGCCGAGGTGCTGGACGATGCCGACCGGGTTGCCGGACAAATCGCCACCCTCGTCAACACCCCCTTCGATCGCGGCGCCCGCCGCGCAGGATGACCATGCTTACCATCGACAACCTTCACGCCACCGTCGCCGACAAGCCGATCCTCAAGGGCCTCTCGCTCACCGTCAATGCGGGCGAGGTCCACGCGATCATGGGGCCGAACGGCGCCGGCAAGTCGACCACCGGCTATGTCCTCGGCGGCCGCCCCGGCTACGCGGTGACGTCCGGTTCGGTGCAGTTTGACGGGCAGGATCTCCTCGCCATGGCCCCGCACGAGCGGGCCGCCGCCGGCCTGTTCCTCGGCTTCCAGTATCCGGTCGAGATCCCCGGCGTCTCCAACGTCCAGTTCCTGCGCGAGGCGCTGAACGCCCAGCGGACCGCCCGCGGCGAGCAGCCGCTGTCGGGCGGGGAGTTCCTCAAGCTGGCGCGTGAGAAGGCCGCCCTGCTGCGGATGGACATGGACATGCTGAAGCGCCCGGTGAACGTGGGCTTCTCCGGCGGCGAGAAGAAGCGTGCCGAGATGGTCCAGATGGGCATCCTCGACCCTAAGCTGGCGATCCTCGATGAGACCGATTCCGGCCTCGACATCGACGCGCTCAGGATCTGCGGCGAGGGCATCAACGCGATCATGCGCAAGCCGGACAAGGCCGTGATCCTGATCACCCACTACCAGCGGCTGCTGGACTATGTGAAGCCTGACGTGGTCCACGTCCTCGCCGCCGGCCGCATCGTCCGCTCGGGCGGCCCCGAACTTGCCCTCGAGCTGGAGCGCGAGGGATACGAGGCGGTCGTGGCATGACGGCAGCCCCCCTTCCGACCCGGGCCGACGAGGATTTCCGCTATTCGGACCTCGCCGCGCTGAAGCAGGTCTGGCCCGTCGTGCCCGAGACCCGCGCCGTTGTCGCCGGCGAGGAAGCGTCGCTGGCGATCGTCGCCGACGGCGCGGGGCCGACCGTGCGCAGCCTTGTGCTGAGCCTTGGCGCGGGGGCGCGGTTCGATCTGCGCGTGCTCAACTGCGGCACCGGGTTCGGGCGCATCGCGGTCGAGGTTGAACTGGCCGACGGGGCGGACTTCACCTTCGGAGCCGCCCAGCTCGCTGCCGCCGGACAGACGCTGGAAATCGTCACCACGGTCCGCCACACCGGCCGGAACGCCACCAGCCGCCAGCTCGTCCGCTCGGTGCTCGGCGGGGAGGCCACCGGCACTTACCTCGGCCGCGTCGCCGTCGCGCGGGGCGCCGACGGGACCGATGCCGAACAGTCGGTCCGCGCCATGGTGCTCGATCGCACCGCCACGGCCAATGCCCGGCCTGAGCTTGAGATCTTCGCCGATGACGTGAAGTGCGCGCATGGCTGCGCCGTGGGCGAACTGGACGCGACCGGGCTGTTCTACCTCGAATCGCGCGGCCTCACCCCGCCCGAGGCCAAGCGCCTGATGCTTCAGGCGTTCATCGCCGAAGCCTTCGTCGGCGCCCCTGACGGGGAGCGGCTGGACGAGGCTGCCCTCGCCGCGCTGGAGGCCATGCTGTGACCTCCGCCGTACAGATAACCGCCGGTTCGGCCGCCTTCGGCAACACCCTGCGCGCCGATTTCCCCGGCCTTGTCACCCGCGATGGCGCGCCGTGGCACTACCTCGATACCGGCGCCACCGCGCAGAAGCCGCAGGTGGTGATCGACGCCACGGTCCGGGCCATGGGCGCGGACTATGCGACGGTCCACCGCGGCGTCTATTCCCGCTCGGCCGAGATGACCCTGGCCTACGAGCAGGCCCGCCGCCGCGTTGCCGGCTTCCTGGGCGGCGCCGAGGAGGAGATCGTCTTCACCCGCGGCGCGACCGAGGCGATCAACCTCGTCGCCCAGACCTGGGGGCAGGCCAATCTCAAGGCCGGGGATCGCATCCTCCTGTCGCTGCTGGAGCATCACTCCAACATCGTCCCGTGGCAGCTCCTGGGCGAGCGCACCGGCGTTGCGATCGATGTCTGCCCGCTGACCGAAGATGGCCGGATCGATCTCGACGCCGCCGAACGCCTGCTCACGCCGGCGCACAAGCTGGTGGCCTTCGCCCATGTCTCCAACGTGCTCGGCTCGGTGCTTGACGTGCCGCGCGCCGTCGCGCTGGCCCGCTCGGTCGGTGCGACGATCCTGCTCGATGGCTGCCAGGCCGTGCCGCGCCTTGCCCTCGATGTCGCCGCTCTCGGCTGCGATTTCTACGTCTTTTCAGCGCACAAGCTCTATGGCCCGACCGGGATTGGCGCGCTGTGGGGCAGGGCCGAGCTGCTGGCCGCCATGCCGCCGTGGCAGGGCGGCGGCGCGATGATCGACCGGGTGTCGTTCGAGGGGACGACCTTCGCCCCGCCGCCCGCGCGGTTCGAGGCCGGCACGCCGGCCATTATCGAGGCGATCGGCCTTGCCGCCGCGATCGACTATGTCGAAACCCTCGGCATGGCCGCGATCACCGCGCACGAGGTGGCCCTCGTCCGCACGCTGCGCGATGAACTGCGCCGCCTCAACTCTGTCACCCTGTTCGGCCCGGACGATGGCCTCGGCGTCGTCAGCTTCGCGCTCGACGGGGTACACCCGCACGATCTCGGCACGATCCTTGATGAGGAAAACGTCGCGATCCGCGCCGGGCACCACTGCGCCCAGCCGCTGATGGCCCACCTTGGCGTTCCGGCCACGGCCCGGGCCAGCTTCGGGATCTACAACGATGAAAGCGATATCGCCGCCCTGCTGCGCGGCATCGAACGCACGAAGAGGATATTCGGATGACCGGTGAAGAGCCGAAGTTCACCGTGGAAGAGGTCGAGGAAGTCTCCGCCCCGCCCCGCGCCCGCGTCGAGGATGCGCCCCAAGGCGCCGAAACCCCGGCCGAGAAGCTGGAGCGCAAGCGCGACTATCTCGAAGGATTCCTTGCCCAGAAGCCCGTGGAGGCCGGCGCCGGCGAGCCCGGCGGCGCTCTCTACGAGGCGGTGATCTCTGCCCTGCGCGAGATTTTCGACCCGGAAATCCCGGTCAACATCTACGACCTCGGCCTGATCTACGGGGTGGATGTCGCGCCTGATGGCGGTGTGGTCGTCACCATGACGCTGACCACGCCGCACTGCCCGGTGGCCGAATCGATGCCCGGCGAAGTCGAGCTGCGCGTCTGCTCGGTCCCCGGCGTGCGCGACGCCGAGGTCAACCTCGTCTGGGATCCGCCATGGGACCCCGCCAAGATGAGCGACGAGGCCAAGCTTGAACTGGGCATGTTGTAACGGGGGCCAGGCACCCCACATCGGCCCGACACGAACGGAAACACAGTTCCATGTCCGAAACCAAAGTCCGCCAGCGCCCCGCCGCCGTCCTCCTTACCCCCTCGGCCGAGGCGCGGATCGCCACGCTGATGGAATCGGCCCCGGAAGGCGCGATCGGCGTCAAGCTCTCCACCCCGCGGCGCGGCTGCTCGGGCCTCGCCTACTCGGTCGACTATGTCAGCGAAGCCTCTCCGCTGGACGAACGGATCGAGACACCGGGCGGCCTGTTCTTCATCGACGGTGCCTCGGTCCTCTACCTCGTCGGCTCGACGATGGACTGGCAGGAAGACGATTTCTCCGCTGGCTTCGTGTTCCAGAACCCCAACGCCAAGGGCGCCTGCGGCTGCGGGGAGAGCTTCACGGTCTAAGCGGGTGGCTTTGCGTGAACCCGAACCCGAAACGATTTTCCTGCTCGGCAATCCCCTGGCACGGTCGCGCCGGCTCTTTGAATGATCGATGGCGCGTGCGCCATGATGGAAAAGTGTCGCCCTGTCCGCACAGGGTAACACCTTGAAATTTCGACATCGGTAGCAGGAAAACAGGGTGACACCTGTCACCGCTGTGTAACCCTGGCTCAGCGGCGGCGTTCTTCCGCGGCAAGGAAGCGCAGCAGCGCCTTGTCCAGCGAGTCGAGCTCGCGATTGGCCTCGACCTTGCCCTGCAGCCAGGCCTCTTCCTCCTCGGTGATCCGCGCGTCATCGGCGACTGCGGCGGCATGGTCGCGGCCGGCTCCCTTGCGACCGAAGCCGAGCACGCGGCCCGCGGCATCGGAGAAGCTGCCGCCAAGGTCGGCCTTGGCCATGCGGCCGAAGAACGCGCCCATGCGCGGGGTCGTGTCGTTCATGAACCCGTCCAGTTCCCGCGCCCGCTCGGTCGAGAGCGGCTGGAAATGGTTGTGCGCCGTCAGGTGGTTGGCAACGCCCTGCACGAACAGGTCGGTCCATTCGGGCGCATTGTCGGCGCCCAGAGTCGCGTCCTTCAGGCGAAACAGCATCTCGGCCTCGGCCCTGCTCACCCCGGCGGCGGTGTCGCCGGCGAAGGAGAAGATGAAGCGGCGCAGCAGCCGGCATTCGGCGGGGGTGATCCGCGCCGCCTCCACCATGCCGCCGTCGCGGGTCGGACCGGTGCCGGTCAGCACGATCTGCTCGACCTGGGCCAGGGCATAGCCCTTCAGCCGCTCGGGTACGCGCTCTGCCTTGTCGAACAGGCGGGCGAGCAGTTCCAGCTCGGCCATGGTCTCGACCTGGCCGGAACGGTCCATCCGGCCGATCAGCCATTCGGCCTGGTCCTCGCTGATGAAACCGCGCGGGTTGCCGCCGGCCAGCACGAATTCGCTCAGCGCCTCGACGAAGAAGTCGACCCATTCGCCGGTGCGCTCGGCCAGATGGTCGTTCAGCACGAACAGCGCCTCGGCCTCGGCCGGTTCGATCCGGCCGTCGGCCCAGCCTTCGCGGCGCAGGGAAAGGATCTCCGTGGCGGTGATCGCGCCATCGGCCTGGGCCTGTTCGGCCAGAGTGCGGAACTGGTAGGTCATCGGCTGCCCCCCTTCGGCAGTGCGCTGCAATCGGGGGAGGCTATGGGCGAAGAGCGGTTAAGGGCGGGTTACGGCGTGAAACCGGCCGGTAGAGGGGTGCGCTCAGCGGTTGCGCAGCGCGCGGATGCAGGTCGCCCGGTCCACGTCCTGCCCGTCGCTGGCGCGGCGCGCATCGACATAGGTCGCCTGCGGCTCCGCCCCGGCGCCGGGCGGGTAGAGATAGATGTCCAGCACGCAGGCCGAGCTGGAATACTGGAGCTTGCGCGCATCGCCCTCGATCACGTCGAGCCGGGGCATGCCGAACTGGCGCACGAGGCTTTGCTGGTCGGCCCCGATCACGCCCTCCAGCCCGGGGAGCGACTGGATCTTCGCCGGCGGCGGGGCATGGCGCACGGGCGGGCGGGCCGGGGTGCGCACGACGCGGGGCGGCTGGGCCACCGGCGTGCTGCGGACCGGCGCAGTGTTCCCGCCGCAGGCCGCCAGCGCCAGGGTGGAACCAAGGGCGCAGCCCACGAGGATCGAACGCCGTGTAACCATGCCTGCCGCCATCGCCTTCGCGACCGCGCCTGTCAACGGACCCCGCCTTGCCGCTCGGGCCGAGCGGCGCTAGGCGGCAGCCAACTCCGTTCGGAAGGCCCAGAATGACCACTCCCACCCTTGACGTCGTCGCTATCGGCAATGCCATCGTCGATGTCATGTCCCCCTGTAGCGATGCCGATATCGACCGACTGGGCCTCGCCAAGGGCGGAATGACCCTGATCGACGCCGATCGCGCGGCGCAGCTCTACGCGCAGATGGGCCCGGCGCGCGAGATTTCCGGTGGGTCGGCCGCCAATACCCTGGCCGGCCTTGCCCAGCTCGGCGCGCGCTGCGCCTTCGTCGGCCAGATCGCGCAGGACCAGTTCGGCACGGTTTTCGCGCACGATATCCGCGCCGGCGGCATCGCCTTCGACACGCCCGCCCGCCCGGGCTCGCCGCCGACCGCGCAGTGCCTGATCTTCGTGACCCCCGACGGGCAGCGGACGATGAACACCTTCCTCGGCGCCTCGCAGTTCCTGCCGGCGAGCGAAATGGACGAAGGCCTGATCGCGTCCGCCGCCGTGCTCTATCTGGAAGGCTACCTGTGGGATCCCGAAGAGCCGCGCGCCGCCATGCGCCGCGCGATCGCCGCCGCGCGGCAAGCCGGGCGCAAGGTCGCCTTTACCCTGTCTGACGCCTTCGTCATCGCCCGCCACGGGGATGATTTCCACGCCCTGATCGACGCCGGCGAGATCGACATCCTCTTTGCCAACGAACACGAACTGGCGGCGCTGACCGGGATCGAGGATTTTCACGAGGGCATTGCCCACCTCGGCGGCAAGGTGCCGACCGTGGTCGTCACCCGCAGCGAGAAGGGCGCCTATGCCATCGCCGCCGGTGAACACGCCGAAGTCCCGGCCGAGCCGGTGGAGCGCGTGGTCGATACGACCGGGGCAGGCGATCTTTTCGCCGCCGGGTTCCTGTTCGGCCATGTCCGCCAGCGCTCGCTCGCCGAATGCCTGAAGCTCGGTGCGATCTGCGCGGCGGAAATCATCAGCCACTACGGCGCCCGGCCCGAGGCGGACCTCAAGGCGCTGGTGGCGCAGGTCTGAGCCTCAGCCCCGCTCGCGCGCCACCTCGCGCCAGCCGATGTCGCGGCGGCAGAACAGGTCCGGCGCACGGATGGCATCGACCGCGGCATAGGCCGCCGCCTGGGCTTCGGACACTGTCTCCCCGCGGGCGGTCACGTTGATCACGCGGCCGCCGTTCGCGGTCAGCACGCCGTTGATCCCCAGCGCGGTGCCGGCGTGGAACACCTTGGCCCCGGTCGCCTCGGCCGCCGGGATGGCGTCGATCCGGCCGCCCTTCTTCGGTTCACCCGGATAGCCGGCGCCGGCCATGACCACCGTCAGCGCCACGTCGTCGGAAAAGCGCGGCGGCTCGATCGACGAAAGGCGGTTCTCCGCGCAGGCCAGCAACAGCTCGCCAAGGTCGCTTTCCAGCCGCATCAGCATGACCTGGCACTCCGGGTCGCCGAAGCGGCAATTGTATTCGATCAGCTGCGGCCCCCTGGCGGTCAGCATCAGGCCGAGGAACAGGACGCCGGAATAGGGCATGCCCTCGTCCGCCAGCGTCTTTACCGTGGGGGCGATGATCCGCGTCATCGCCTCGGCCTCAAGCGCGGGAGTAAGGACGCGGGCCGGGCTGTAGGCGCCCATGCCGCCCGTGTTGGGGCCAGTGTCGCCCTCGCCCACGCGCTTGTGATCCTGCGCCGAGGCGAAGGGGACAATGGTGCTGCCGTCGGTCAGGGCAAAGAAGCTCGCCTCCTCGCCGTCGAGGAATTCCTCGACCACGGCCTCGGCCCCGGCGCTGCCGAAGCGGCCGGCGAAGATCTCGCGGATCGCGTCCTCGGCGGTGGCCATGTCCATCGCCACGGTCACGCCCTTGCCGGCGGCGAGGCCATCGGCCTTGATCACCACCGGGGCGCCGAACCGGCGCACGGCGGCAAGGCCGGCGTCCTCGCTGGTCACCCGCTCGTAGCCGCCGGTCGGGATTCCGGCGCGGGCGCAGAGATCCTTGGTGAAGCCCTTCGACCCTTCAAGCTGGGCGGCGGCGCGGCCGGGGCCGAACACCGCGAAACCGGCGCCGCGCAGAGTGTCGGCCAAGCCATCGACCAGCGGCGCTTCGGGCCCGATCACCACGAGGCCGATGCGGTGCGCCTCGCCAAAGGCGACGACCGCCGCATGGTCTTCCACGTTCAGGGTGACAAGTTCGGCATGATCGGCGATGCCCGGATTGCCGGGCGCGGCGAACAACCTGCCGCCGCCGGTGAGCAAACGCGATTGCGCAAGCTTCCAGGCCAGCGCATGTTCGCGTCCGCCCGAGCCCAACAGCAGGATGTTCATGACCGCTTCGCCCTTCGATGATCCCGAGACTGCCAATGTCGGCGGGGGCCTCGTAGCGAAGGGGAGCCCCGGGGACAACGCCGCCCCGCTCTCCATCAGCGAGATTTCCGCCCTGCTCAAGCGCACGGTGGAGGACCGCTTCGGCTTCGTGCGTGTCAGGGGAGAACTTTCGGGGGTAAAGCGCGCTGCCTCCGGCCACCTGTACCTGTGCCTGAAGGACGATGGTGCCCGGCTCGACGGGGTCATGTGGAAGGGCAACGCCGGCCGGCTCGGCTTCCGGCCCGAGGACGGGGTGGAGGTTGTCGCCACCGGCAAGCTGACCACCTATCCCGGCCGCTCCAACTACCAGATCGTGATCGACCGGATGGAGATCGCGGGCGAGGGCGCCCTGCTGGCGCTGCTCGCGAAAACCCGCGCACGGCTGGAGGCAGAGGGCCTGTTCGACCGGTCGCGCAAGCGTGCGCTGCCCTTCCTGCCGGGCGTGATCGGGGTCGTCACCTCACCCACCGGGGCGGTGATCCGCGACATCCTTCACCGCCTGGCTGACCGTTTCCCGAGCCGGGTGATCGTCTGGCCGGTGCTGGTCCAGGGGCAGGGCGCGGCCGAACAGGTCGCGGCCGCAGTGCGCGGATTCTCCGCCCTTCCTGCGGGCGGCGCGGTGCCTCGGCCGGACTTGGTCATCGTCGCGCGCGGCGGCGGCTCGATCGAGGATCTCTGGGCCTTCAATGAAGAGGCGGTCGTGCGTGCCATCGCGGAATGCACGATACCGGTGATCAGCGCCGTCGGCCACGAGACCGACACGACGCTCGCCGATTTCGCGGCCGACCTGCGCGCACCGACCCCCACGGCCGCAGCCGAAATCGCCGTGCCGGTGCGCGAGGAACTGGCGGCCCAGCTGGCCGAGCTGGCGCTGCGCAAGCGCCGCTGCGCGCTTCGTCCGGTCCAGCTCGGGCGGGAACGGCTGGCCGCGCGCGTCCAGCGCCTGCCTCGCCCCGAACAGCTGGTGGACGCCCGCGCCCAGAAGCTGGACGATCTGGCGGAGCGGCTGAAGCGTGGGCTGGCCGGGCGGATCGTGGCCGCCCGTGAGGAGCTGGGCCGTTCCGCCGGTCGCCTGTCCGCACCGCTGCTGACCTACCAGCTGCGCCATGCCCGCCAGAACCTCGATGCCGTCCGACTGCGGCCGCAGGACCTGCTGAACCGGATCGAGCTTGCGCGCGGCTCGGTCGCCGCGCTGGACCGGGTGCGCCGGCAGCTCGATCCCCGCGCGCCGCTGCAGCGCGGCTATGCCCTCGTCACCGGGCCGGACAGCCACGTGGTCACTGGCCGGGCCGAGGCGCTGCGGCTTGCCGTACTCAACCTCGAATTCCACGATGGCGCGCTCAGGGTCAGCCCCTCAGGCTCACGCGCACCGCGTTCGGGCTCGGCAGGCGGAGAACCGCGCCAGGGGGATTTGTTCTGACCATGGCTTGCTGCTAGACTGGCCCGATGCTGATGAACGCGTCCGAACGTCCCGCCCGCCTGCATTTCGAGCCCAATGGCTTCCGGCTGATAAGCCCGGGCACCCACGTGATCTGCGCCGTCAGTGGCGAGCCCATCGAGCTGGATATGCTGCGCTACTGGAGCGTCACCCGGCAGGAGCCCTATGCCAGCTGCGAGCTGGCGACGAAGCGGCTGCTCGGGCAGGCCTGATCGTGCCGGCGGACCGGCGGCAGGCGCTGGGTCTGTTCGGCGCCGCCCTGGCAACGCTGGCCGGCCGGACCGGCGCCACGTCGATTGCCCTGCCGCCGCTCGAGCTCGGCCCCGCGCGGCTGACCCAGGGCGGCTGGGCACGAGGAATGGCGCGGGGCGGGCTCGCGCTCGATCTCGATGGCAGGGCGATCCCGTGCGATGCCAGCGGCGCCTTTTTCCTCGCCTTCGATCGCGATGCGGCGCCAGTCGCCAGGCTTACTGGCCGCGCCGCGAACGGATGGGTCGCGACCCGGGATCTGGCCATCGCGCCGCGCGCCTGGCAGATCGAGCACGTCGACGCTCCGCTGCGCCCGCCCTCCGTGCCGAGCGAGCAGTTCCTGGCGATCCGCAAGGCCGAACCGTCCGCATCGCCGCCGCCCGGGCCAGGACAACCGACGCGCGCGGGTGGTCACAGTCGATGATCCGCCCGGTACCCGGCCGCGTGTCCGGCCGGTTCGGAGCGCAGCGGATCTACCGGGGCGAACCCGGTTCGTATCACACGGGGCTCGATCTTGCCGCCGGCAGCGGGACCACCATTCTCGCCCCCGCTGATGGGGTTGTGATCCTGGCGGCAGATGCCCCCTTCACGCTGGAAGGCAAGTTGCTGATGGTCGATCACGGGATGGGGCTTTCGTCGGCCTTCCTCCACTGTTCGGCACACCTAGTGAGCGAGGGCCAGGCGGTGCATCAGGGGCAGGCCATTGCCGAAGTGGGCATGACCGGTCGGGCGACGGGGCCGCACCTGCATTGGGGCCTGCGCTGGCGCGAGGCCCGGCTGGATCCCCTTCTGTTCCTGCCCGGCGAACAATAACCTTAGTTAATTCAGAGCCTTCTTTGCATACGGTTTGATGCCGGACGTAAAGATTTGGCCTTTTGTTAACCATTCCCACATGATTTATCGGCATATCCAGCAACCAGATCGGCCAGAAAAGGTCGGGGGTTGTCTCTAGCTTGCGCGCGACGAAGCATTGCGCGCTCCAGGGGGTTCGCAGTGAAGACTAGGTGTGCCGTTCATCTCCAGCTGGGTTGTGCCCCTCTCGTCCTGGCCTTGGCGCTGGGAGCGGAAAGCGCGCAGGCGCAGCAGGCCGCTCCGGCCGCTGCGGACGAGATTGTCGTCACCGGAACCCGGATCCGCCAGGCTGACCAGCCTTCGCTGGAACCGACGGTCAAGGTCGATGGCGGCTACCTGCAGGATCGCAACCTGTTCAACCTTGCCGATGCCTTGCGCGAAAAGCCGGGCGTCCGTGGCTCGACCACGCCGAACGGCCCGCAGAGTGTGTTCGGACAGGGCGCGAACTACATCAATCTCTATGGCCTGGGCGTCAACCGCACCCTGACCTTGATCGACGGCCGCCGCGTCGTCTCCTCCAGCGTCCCGTCGAGCGCCGCCAGCGCGACGCCCGGCACGCCGGTGGACCTCAACGTGATCCCGACCATCCTGATCGACCGCACCGACGTTCTCTCGGTCGGCGGTGCGCCGGTCTATGGCACCGATGCCATCGCCGGCACGGTCAACGTGATCCTCAAGCGCCGGATGAAGGGCCTCGATCTGGAGGCGACCTCGGGCATCACCAGCGAAGGCGACAACCAGCGCCTGTCGGTGCAGGCCGCGGGCGGGTTCGACTTTGCCGATGGCCGGGCGAATCTCACCGGCGCATTCGGCTGGAGCAAGGTGGACGGCGTCCTCGCCAACGAGCGCTGGTTCTACCAGGCCAATGCCTTCCCCCTGACCAACCCCTGCTCCACCTTCGGCGCGGGCCAGGTCTGCGCCAACCCGGGCAGCCCGTTCTATATCGGCAACTACGGAACGCCGGGCCGCACCCCGGGAACCGACGGACGGGTCAATTCCGGGATCGGCTACAACAACACCGCGACCGACGGCTTCCCCGGCACGGTGCTTGTGGCCAATGCCTATTTCTGGCCGCTTGCTCCGGGCGGCGTGGTGCTGAACCCCAATGCGACCGCGCTCCAGGCGACGGCCGCCGGACTGCCGTTCAACGGATTCCCGGCGGCCAACGTGCCCTCGCTGCCGTTCGGGCGGTTCGACACCAACGGCAACATCGTCAGCTACAATCCGGGCACGGTCTATCCGGGCGGCCGGACTTCGGGCGGCGATGGCTATCGGCCCAACGATTACAGCCAGATCACGTCCAACCTCGAACGGCTGAACGCCGCGGCGTTCTTCACCTTCGATGCCAGCGACAGCCTGCGCTTCTTTGCCGAGGGCATCTATGCACACACGGTGGGCGACCAGCTGACCGCCGCGCCGCTCAACAACGCGGTGATCCAGGGCGGGGCCAATGGCTACCTGACCTTCAGCTCAACCAACCCCATGCTGACCGACCAGGCCAAGCAGTGGCTGGCGGCCAACGGCTATCCGACGAACTTCGTCCTGAGCCGCACCGACGCCGATATCGTCGACCTGTCGGGCAAATCGACGATGGACGTCTACCGCTTCGTCGCCGGGGTCGAGGGCAAGTTCGTCCTCGGCGGGCACCCGTGGAACTACGAGGCGACGATCACCTATGGTCGTAGCGACGTGGTTGACCGGTTCCAGGACATCAACCAGCAGCACTTCATCAACGCGATCAATGGCTGCTCGACCGTGTCGACGGTCCGGCTGAACGGGGCTCCGACCACGCCGATCGCCGACGCGGCCTGTTCGCCGCTGAACCTGTTCGGCGCTGGCCGGGCGAGCGCCGCGGCGCTGGCCTATGTCCAGCAGAACGTGGTCAACCGCTCGCGGCTCCAGCAGACCGTGGCCAACGTCAACCTCGGCGGGCCGGTCTTCAATCTGAACGACAATCCGGTGTCGCTGAACCTCGGGTTCGAGCACCACGTGGAGCAGGGCCGGTTCACCCCGGATGCCTTCGTCCAGGCTGGTCGCGGGCGATCCGCGCCGGTTGCGCCCACCGCCGGCTCCTATCACATGAACGAAGAGTTCGCAGAAGTCCTCGTGCCCTTCGTGACGCCGTCGAACAACAGCTTCATCTCGAAGCTCGAGGTGTTCGGCCGGTTCCGCAACGTGGACAATTCGACCAACGGCGGCTTCCAGGCCTGGGCCGTGGGCGGCGCATTTGCGCCGGTGCGCGACATTGAACTGCGCGGGAACTTCACCCGGTCGTTCCGCGCGCCCTCGATCACTGAACTCTATAGCCTGCGCACGGTCGGCAACTTCACCGTGCCGGACCTGTGCTCGCCCTCCAACATCAACGCAGGGTCGGCTCCTGCCGTCCGGGCAGCGAACTGCGCGGCCTTCCTTGCAAAGTATCCGGGCGCCACGCCGCTCACCGCGGCGACGGTTTCAGTGCCGGGCTTCCTCGGCGGCAACCCGAACCTGCGCAACGAGGTGGCGAACTCGTTCACCTACGGCGTCATCCTGCGCCCGCGCTTTGCGCCGCGCCTGACGCTTTCGGTCGACTATGTGAACATCAAGATCACTGACCCGATCACCATCCAGACGGTGGCCTCGGTCGCCTCCGGCTGTTTCGACAACATCAGCTTCAACACGGCGGATCCAGCGAACGGCAACGCCTATTGCTCGCTGATCAAGCGCACCGCCACCGGACAGGTCGTGTCCGATCCGGCCAATCCGGGCGTGACCGCGGGCTACGTCAACGGCAAGCGGCTGAAGATGGATGCGATCCAGGCGAGCCTCGACTGGTCGGCCCCGCTCTCCGCCTTCCGCATGCCCGGCATGGTCGGCGTGGGCGCCGAGGTGTTCTACCTGCGCAACCGGCTGAACGACGTAACCGGTGTCGCCCCGGTCCAGTCCGAAGGGCTGGTCGGCGATCCGAAGTTCCAGGCCCAGGTCCAGCTGCGTTATGAGAACGCCGCCTGGGGGGCGCTCACCACCATCAACTACACCGGCACCCAGGCCATCGCCTACACCCAGCGCAGCAACACCCAGCCGAACGATGTGCGCGAGATCGATCACTTCGATCCCTATGCCACGGTCGACCTCGGCCTGTGGGTCAAGGCGGCGGAGCGGTTTCGGCTGACCTTCACGGTGACCAACCTGTTCAACCGGATGGGCCAGTTCTACAACGGCTATCTGATCACCGGTTCGACCAACAGTTCGGTGAACGACGCCCTTGGGCGCCGCTTCGCGATCTCGGCCCGCAAGAGCTTCTGACCAGCGCCTGTGCCTGCCATTGCCGGCTTGCGCCGGGGCGGGGCAGGTGAAATGAGGGGGCGGCCCGATGCCGCCCCGTCTCCGCCTTTTCCTTGCCGTGCTGCTGGCGCTGGTGCTGCTGCCCTCGCTGTTCCTGCGCGACCGGGGGATGCGGTGGGACCATGCGCGCCGGCTTGAAATCGCTGCCCTTCCAGTGTCGCCCCGCGCCGCGGAAGGCCTCGGCCCGTTCCGGCTGGCCGGGGCCTGGGAGCTGCACAGCGATGACTTCCTGTTCGGCGGCTATTCGGCCCTGATCGCCCGGCCCGGCGGGCGGCTTCTGGCCCTGAGCGATCGCAACGGCCGGCTGGACTTCCGCGAGCCGCCCGGCACCCCCGCGCCCTTCCTGATGAGCCGCATCTCGGTCGACCCGCGCGAGGTGAGGGGGATTGCCGATGCCGAGGCAGCGACGAGCGATGCTGCCGGCACGATCTGGATCTCGTGGGAGGACCGCCACATGATCAGCCGGATCGATCGGGCTTTCACCCATGAGGTGCGCGTCCTGCCGAAGGAGTTGCGCGGCTGGTCCAGCCAGTTCGGTGCCGAATCGATGGCCCGCGACGGGGCCGGGCGGTTCATCCTCGTCTCCGAGGACTTCGTGCCGCGGAGCTACGAGCGGCAGCACGAGACGCTGGTCTATCCCTCCGATCCCACGGCGGGGGCCGAAGGGCTGGTCGGGCCGGCGATGGCGAGCGCCACGCACGGGCGGCTCTTCGCCTCGACCGGCTACCGGCCGACCGACATGGCGCTGCTGCCCGATGGCCGGGCACTGATCCTGCTGCGCCGGCTTGTCTGGCCGCTGCCGCTGCGCTTTTCGGGGCGGATCGCTCTGGCCGATCCGGCCGAGCTGCGGCGCACCGGGGTGTGGCATGCGCGCGACCTGGCGTACCTCGATCCGCCGCTGCCGACCGACAACTACGAAGGGCTGGCGGTGCGGCCCCGGGCGGACGGCAAGCTCGACGTCTGGGTGATCTCCGACGACAACAAGGCCTCGACCCAGCGGACCCTGCTGCTCAAGCTGGTGCTGGACCCGGCCGACCTTCCCAGGTGATTCGCCGTCAGCGAATGCGAAAAGGGCGCCCCGGTTTCCCGGCGCGCCCTTTTCAACAGGCCTTGCGGCGTCAGGTCAGGCGGCGGCCTTCTTGACCAGCTCGCGCTTCACCTTGAGGGCGCGCGGCGAGAGCTTGGCGTCGGCCGTCTTCAGGAGCCAGTTGTCCAGCCCGCCGTTGTGCTCGACCGAGCGCAGGCCGTGAGTCGAGACGCGGAACTTGAAGCCGCGGTCCAGGCCTTCCGAGAGGAGCGTGACGTTCTGCAGGTTGGGCAGGAAGACGCGCTTCGTCTTGTTGTTGGCGTGGCTGACGTTGTGGCCGACCTGGCGGCCCTTGCCGGTCAGTTCGCAATACGGGACATGGCCTCAACTCGCTTCAGAATCTAGTGCCCGAAACCGGGGGAAGCGCGCCCTTACCGATTCACCCCGCCAAGGTCAAGTTGTGCACAGCCCTTTCGCGGGTTATCGGACCACATGAGCCGCTGGCCCCTTCCCGCACCGATGCGCCTTGCGCTTGAGGCTGCCGAGCAGGGCGGCGCCGAGGGCGAGGTGCCGATCGGAGCGGTGCTCGTCAGGGACGGCGCGGTGCTTGCGGTGGCGCACAACCGGCCGCGTGCCCTGCACGATCCTACGGCCCATGCCGAAATGCTGGCGATCCGCGAGGCTGCCTCAGCGCTCGGCACTGAACGGCTCGAACACTGCGAACTGTGGGTCACGCTGGAGCCCTGCGCGATGTGCGCGGGGGCCATTGCCCATGCCCGGATCGCCCGCGTCTACTATGCCGCGCCCGATCCCAAGGGCGGCGCGGTGGAGCATGGCGCGCGGGTGTTCGACCAGCCGCAATGCCTGCACCGCCCGGAGGTCTATTCCGGCATGGGTGAGGCCGAGGCGGCGGCCCTGCTGCGCGACTTCTTCCGCGAACGGCGCTGATCGCCGGTTCCAGGGCGACGCAGGGTGTCACAGGGTGACAGGTGTAACCCTGTTTTCGCGGCCCCATCTTCGAAATTTCAGTCACTTGGCCACGGCGGACAGGGTGACAAATTTCCAACACAGGGGGTGGTTCGATTTTCAAAGATCCGGGCGACAATGGCAGGGGCAGGGCAAGTAGGAAACCGCATTGTTACGGGTTCATGCAGCGGCGCCGGGAAGCACAGGGAAGACGCGAACCCGCAGCTAGAACCCGCGCCAGATCCGCAGCGAGGCCCCGTCTCCCGGCCCCCAGCGGTCGCGCCGGCAGGGGGCGGGGCGGTATTGGGCGTTGTGGCAGAGCCTGAGCTCCCTGAGCCAGCCGCGCTCGCCGGTCACGACGCCGATGGCACTGCGCGGCAGGCCGGGGTTGGCCAGCGCCACTGCTTCGCGCAGGCGGCCGACGGTGAGGCCCTTTTCCAGCGAGAGCCGGTCCGCGTCGGGCCAGCGGAAGCGGGCGAAGACGTGGCGGGCCACGCCCCAGTAGGCCTCGGGCGTGGTCGCCATGCAGGAGCCGTGCTTGGCCCATTCGTGCTCGATCAGCCGGGGCACCGGGGTGGTGCAGAGGTTCTGGCGCACGGTTTCCGGCGCCGGGCGCGGCTGGAGCGCGCACCACTGCGGCGCGGGGCCGGAGGTGCTTTCCGGCCAGAGCCCGTGGAGGATGAAGCCGAACCGCCCGTTCCGCCCGGAGCACTGGACCGAGGCGGGATCGCGGTCCTGCCGGCAATATTCGGGGGACCAGCTGACTGCCAAGGTATAGCCGGCCACCCGCGTGCGCAGGCTCGGACCGTCGGGCCGGACCGGCGGCAGGGGGGCAACGCGCTGGGGGAGAACGCACTGGTAGGCCTGCCCGAAGGCTGGCGCGGAGAGCGACAGCAAGGTCAGCGCGAGGATCGCCCTCACAGCGGCGTGAAGTCCAGCCCGATGTCGGCGGCGGGCGCGCTCTGGGTCAGGCGGCCGACCGAGACGAAGGTGACCCCGGTGGCGGCGATGGCGCCGATGGTATCGAGCCGCACCCCGCCCGAGGCCTCGGTCGGCACGCGGCCGTTCACCAGCGCCACGGCTTGCGCCAGCGTTGCAGGGCCCATGTTGTCGAGAAGCAGGTGCGTTGCACCGGCGGCCAGCGCCGGTTCGATCTGGTCGAGCGAATCGACTTCGCAGATCACGTTGGCAATCCCGGCGGCCTTCGCACAGCCGACCGCCTGGCCGATCCCGCCGGCGACGGCCACGTGGTTGTCCTTGATCATCGCCGCGTCCCACAGGCCGAGGCGGTGGTTCTGCGCGCCGCCGGTGCGGGTCGCGTACTTTTCGAGGTGGCGCAGGCCCGGGATGGTCTTGCGGGTATCGAGCAGGGTGGCCTTGCCGTCCATCGCGTCGACGTATTGCCGGGTCATCGTCGCGATGCCGGAGAGGTGCTGGACCGTGTTCAGCGCGCTGCGTTCGGCGGTGAGCATGGCGCGGGCCTTGCCGGACAGGCGCATCAGCTCGGTCCCGGCGGGGACCTGCGTGCCCTCCTCGTGGAGGATCTCGATCCCGACCGCCGGATCGAGAGCGCGAAAGAAGGCGGCAGCGATCGGCAGGCCGCAGACGACGATCGGGTCGCGGCTGTCCATCACGCCGGCAAAGCGCGCGTCGGCGGGGATCACGCTCTCGCTGGTGACGTCATGCCCGCCGCCGGGCCAGCCTTCGCCGAGATCCTCGGCAAGGGTGGCGGCAACGAAGGCGGCAAGGTCGAACCCGGGGATGGCGAAGGTCATTGCGAGCGTTTCGCCGAGCGGCGCGTTCAGTGCAAGTGTGGTTCGCGCAAAGGGCGCAGAGAACGGAAGGCCAAGCCATACTTGCGCCGCGCCCCGCCTGACAGGGGATCGCGCCAGGGCACTCTGCGTTCTTTGCGGACCCTAGTGAACGAAGCGTGCCACTACGTCGCGGTACGAACGGGAAACCTTCACCTGGGCGCCTGATTCGAGCACGAGGAAGCATTCGCCGTTGGTGTGGGGCTTCACCTGCCGCACCTGGTTGAGGTTGACGATGGTAGAGCGGTGGACGCGCTGGAACACGCGCGGATCGAGCCGGCGTTCAAGATCCTTCATCGTTTCGCGCAGGATCAGGCTGTTGTCGGCGGTGCGGATGCACATGTAGTCGCCGGCGGCCTCGATGTGTTCGATCGAATCGACGTCGACCCGGAAGATCTGGCCACGATCCTTGATGTTGATGAGCTTTTCGTAGCGGTTGGCGCCGGGCTCGCCCTCGTCGTCGGGCATCTGGTCGATCGCGTCCGGGGCGACTTCCGCGAGCACGCTCTTGAGCTTTTCGGCTTCTTCGACGCCGCGCTTTTCGACGAGGCGGGTGCGCACGCGGTCGAGCGTGTCGGCCAGCCGGTCCTCGTCAACCGGCTTCATCAGGTAGTTCACGGCATTGGCTTCGAAGGCGCGGACGGCGTGCTCCTGATAGGCGGTGACGAAGACGAACAGCGGGGGTTCGATCTCCATCACGCCCTTGACCACCGAGAACCCGTCAAACCCCGGCATCTGGATGTCGAGGAACACGAGATCGGGCTTTTCGGTCTTGATCTTGCGGATCGCCTCGCGGCCGTTCGAGCAGGTGTCGATGATTTCCACGTCGGGAAATTTCTCCAGCCGGAGCTGGAGGCCCTGGATGGCCAGTTTCTCGTCGTCGACAAGGATCGTGCGAATGGTCATCTAGTCAAACCCCTTAGCTTGCCGTCCTTTACGGACGGGAAAGCATTTGGTTTCAGTTCATTGCAACGGAGGCACGGCTCGGCGCAGGCGGGACGGCGGCCGGCTCGCGACGCTCGAAGGGAATTTCGATCAGGACGGTGAAGCCGCCTTCGGGCGGATCGACGATTTCGAAGCGGTGAGTCTCCCCGTAGGCCTGCGCCAGACGGTCGCGAATGTTCGCGAGGCCGACGCCGGTCGACACGGGTTCTCCACCATCGAATGTCACGCCCGACACCCTGTTGTCGCCCGCGCCGTTTTGCAATCCCGGGCCGGTGTCGGAGACGGTGATGCGAAGCATCGCGCCGACGAGTTGCGCGGCGACGGTGATTTCGGCGCCTGATTCCTGCGGGCTGACCGCGTACTTGATGGCGTTTTCCACCAACGGCTGGAGCAGCAGCGAGGGCAGGAGGGCCGGTTTCGCCGCCTCGTCGATGTGGAACGAGGTGCGCAGGCGCTCTTCAAAGCGCATCCGCTCGATCCCGAGGTAGAGCTGGAGCGTCTCCACCTCCTGCGCGACGGTGACCCTGCCGGTCGGCTCGTTGATGAGGGTATAGCGCAAGAAGCCCGACAGTCGGGTGAGCATGGCGTTGGCCGGCTCGGTCTGCTTGAGCAAGACCAGCGTGGAGATCGAGTTCAGCGTGTTGAACAGGAAGTGCGGGTTGAGCTGGTAGCGCAGCATGGCCAGCTGGGCGCTGGTGGCCTGGTTCTCCAGCCGGAGCAGCTGGTCGTTCTGCTCCTCTACCTGGAGATAGAAGTTGATCGCGTAGTAGAGCGCCGACCAGGCGCCGATCAGGGTGAGATCGAGGTAGAACACGCCGATCAGGAGCTGGGCAAAGCTGGCGCCGGTTTCCGGACGGTAAAGCGCGATCACCCAGGCGTCGATAAAGGCATAGAGCGTGACCGCGACCGGCACGACCAGCGCCGTGACGCCCCAGGTGACCAGCGGGCGACGGACGATCAGCAGGCGGTAGACGACCGACAGGATCAGCGAAATCGAGAAGCCGGTGATCGTCGCGATCAGGACCAGGACGAGGAAGGACAATGGCTGGCCGTTGGCCAGCGCCGACATTGCGCGCAGCAGCAGCGCGCCGCCCCAGCCGACAGCCTGAAGCCGCCAGAAGGCGCGGTTCTTGTTGGCAAAGAACGGGGTGGGGCGAAACGGCAGGACGGCCATGGCAGCGTTCTAGCGCGAAAGCGCGCCGTCTGACTAGGTGCCCTGGGTGCCGCTCTGGGCAGAGGCGATGGCCTTGGCGAGGGAGTCGCGCCCGACCGCACCGGAGAGCATCGCATCGCCGACTACCCAGCTTGGCGTGCCCGAGAAGCCGAGCTGCTTGGCCAGATCAAGGTTGCGCACCAGTTCGGCCTCGGTGCCCGGATCGGCGGCGATCCTGAGGGCACGGTCCATATCGAGGCCAGCCGTGGCAGCAGCGGAGGCGATCGTCTTGGCAGAGGGATTTCCGGCTTCGAACATCGCCTTGTGGAACTGGGCATAGCGGCCCTGTTCGGCGGCGGCGATGGCCATCTTGGCCGCGTCGGCGCTGGACGGGGTGAGGATCGGCAGTTCGCGTACGATGACGCGCAGGTCGGGGTTCGCGGTGATCAGTGCATCGACGTCGTCCACCGAGCGGCGGCAGAAGCCGCAGGCGTAGTCGGTGAATTCGATCAGGGTCACGCGGCCCTGCGGGTTGCCGAGCACGGTGCCGGCAGAGGCCCGTTCCAGGTCCGGACGGAACTTGGCGAGCTGGCTGGCGTTCTGGCGGCTTTCCAGTTCGGCCATGGCCTTGGGCAGGACCTCGGGATGGGCCATCAGGTAGTCGTGGACAACCTGCTCGATCTCGGCGCGCTGGCCGCTGCTCAGCGAGCCCGAGCGGCCTTCCCACCACCACGCTCCGGCGGCGCCGAGCAGTGCGAAGGCCGCTGCGATTCCGGCGTTGAGAAGGAGGGGGAACCGGGTGGGTGTGATGTCGGCGGCGCTCATCGCCTGGCCTTACTTGCGCTTCTTCGCGCGTTCAACCTGGGCGCGGGCCTGCATCGCGATGTCCTGCGCGCGCAGCCAGTCGGGCGAGCCCTTCGGCAGGCCGACCATGGCGCTTTCGGCACTGGACTGCGCCTCTGCCCAGCGGCCGGAGAGGACCTGCTGTTCGGCGCTCGCCAGCTTGGCGCGCGGCTGGTCGCCGCTTGATGCATAGACCATCCCGAGCTGGTACCAGGCGTCGGGGTTTTCGCGGTCGCGCGCGACCGCGGCCTTGAGAACTCGGGCCGCCTCGGCCAGATTGGCGCCGTCCTCGGTGGCGATCAGGGCGTGGCCGAAGGTCGTGGCGATCAGCGGCTGGTTACCGGTGAGCGTGGTGGCCTGGCGGAGGGGGGCGAGCGCTTCTGCGGGCTTGCCGGCCTCGAGCAGGATCTGGCCCTTGAGCTCCAGGAAATAGGGATCCGCCGGCGCGTCCTTCAGCAAGGCGTCGGTTTCTTCCATCGCCTTGTCGAGGAAGGCCTCCTTGTGCCAGGCATAGGCCCGGGCGTAGCGGGCGGGGACCGAGGTGTCGGTCACCGGATATTGCCGCATGGTCTGCTCGGGATCCTGCAGGTAGCCGAACAGCTTGGCCTTGGCGCGGCGGAAGCGGGCCTCCAGCGCGGGATCGCTCGGCCTGTTCCACGCCGGGTCCTTCTGGTAGCTGTCCTGCAGGACGGCGATCCGGTCTCCTTCCAGAGGGTGGGTGGAGAGGAACACGTCCTGGTCTGCCTGCGAATAGCCGCGGCGGTAGCCTTCGTTTTCCAGCTTCTTGAAGAATTCGATCGAACCGCGCCCACTGATCCCGGCCTTGGCGAGGAACGAGGCGCCGGCGGCATCGGCCTGGGCTTCCTGCCCGCGGGTGAAGGCAAGGTATTTGCCCATGGCCGCGCTCTGCCCGGCCATCATCGCGGCCATGCCGGCCTCGCCCCCGCCCATGGCCATGGCCGCGGCGCCGATCAGCAGCGAAAGCAGGCTGACCGTCCCGGCGGACTTCGCCCCTTGCTCGCCGCTGATCGCATGGCCGCCGGTGACGTGGCCGAGTTCGTGCGCGATCACGCCCTGGACCTGGTTGGCCGTGTCGGCCGTGTTGATGAGGCCGGCGTTGAGGTAGACCGTCTGCCCGTTCATCACGAAGGCGTTGATCTCCGGATCGTTGACCAGCACGACCGAGACATTGCGCGGATCGAGCCCGGCGGCCTTGACCAGCGGGGTCGCCATGTCGTGGAACAGGGCCTCGGTCTCGGCATCGCGCAGGATGGACTGGGCGGCCGCGGCGTTGATCGAGAGGGCCGCCGCCAGCAGCGAGGCCGCGAGGCGGGCCAGCAGGCGGCCGGCCATGCCGGTGGACTGACGAACGGAGCGGTGCATTGGCCCGGCACCTTCGCGCCCGCGCCTGAACCCCGGATGAAAGCGCGCGCGAAAGCCTGCCATCGCGGCAGGCTAGCGGCTTTCGGCGGGCGGCGCCACGCCGAATGGCTGAAGGACGGCCCCTATCCCAGCAGGCGGCGCGCTGCGCGTTCGAGGAGGGCTGCGTCATCGGCGACTTCGCCGAGCAGGAGCACTTCGCCCTCATCGGTGCGGCGGGCAAGGACGAGGGTGAATTCCTCGCCATTAGCCGAGAGGTCAGCCAGCGGACGGGCGGGGAGCGCGCGCAGGCGGCGGACGATCTGGCTTTCCCCGTCACGCGCGGGTGCAGTAGCGCCCTTTTCCTCGCGCCGCAGCTGGCGTTCGCGCTGGACCACGCCCTTGAGGCCGCCGGGGGCGGTATCGAGATAGTGAGCGAGCGTTCCGGCGCCGAGGCCGAGCCGCTGGGCATGGCCGATCACGGTGGCATATTCGGTGAGGCGGGTCTTGTCGTAGCCGGAGCCGAAGACGAGCTTGACGACAGGGATCAGCGGCGCGCGTTGCTGGACGGCAAGGCCGGCGTCTTCGACCAGTTCGGCGAAGTCTTCCGGTGCGGCGGCGGCGGCGAGGGCAAAGTCATAGGCCCGGCCGATGGCGGCATAGAGCGCCTTGCGGCTGCGATCATCGGCGCCGTGGGCTGCTTCGGCCAGTTCGCGGGCCGAGGCGAGAAGATCGGCGAGGCCGGTCTCCCCTTCGGCTGCATCCCAGGCAAAGACATCGGGCTGGTCGTAGGCGGAAAGATCCAGCACGTCGGCCGCCGCGACCGGCAGGTTCAGCGGCCCGTCGGCCCACGCGGCAAGCGGCGTGGCCGGGGCCGGACGGACCCGAGCTTCGCGCGGCTGGAGAGCGCGATCGATCTCACGCATCAGGGCGTCGGTGGTCTGCTGGTCGGCCAGCTCCTTCCAGCTGATCACCCCGTAGATCAGGTCGATCTGTGCGCTCATGGTGTCGGCGGCAAAGGGCAGCAGGATGCCCCGGTAGAGGATCGTGCGACCGCGCTCGTTGGCGAATTCGGCTTCGAACCCGATCGGCGACTGGTTCGCGAGGATCTGCATGTAGTGGTCGGTCAGACGCGACAGGAGCGAGCGTCCCGGGACGTCCGCCAGCGAGCGGACCGAGGCCGGATCGCAGTCCGACTCGGCGGCGATGGCGCTGCCGACGTAGCGCACGATCGGTTGCTCGACCCCGCCGGAGACGTCGAGGAGGACGCTGTAGGGATCGAAATCGGGCAGGTGGCCGGTGTCGAGATCGCCGATCAGCGGGAGGGCGCGGTCCCCGAGCAGGCTGGCCCACAGGTTATAGGCCCGCACCTGCATGCGGCGTTCGTCATGGCCGACCGGCTGGGGCGGAGCCTCCTGACCGACATCGTCCTCGGCCGGGTCGTAGGCGTCTGCGCCCGAATAGTCGTCAAACGGCCCGCGCAGCGAATCCATGCCGAAAAGTCCCTGTAGTTCCGGTTACAGGGCCGTTCTGGCGCAACATGGTTGATTAACGGTTAAGTTGCGCCGGCACTTGCCCGCAGGCTCAGCCGGCCAGATCGACCCGCCCTTCGTGCGGGCGCGGCATGGGCGCGAGCGCGCGCAGGACCAGCGTGGTCAGAACCAGCCAGCCGGCTGCGACCTCCGTCGCGAAGGCCAGGCCGGCGCGGTCCGCCAGCGCGCCCCACAGCCACGCGCCCAGCGCCATGCCGCCAAAGGTGATCGCCTGGTAGATAGACAGGCAGCGGCCAAGAATTTCCTCTGGCGAGCGCAGCTGCATCGAGACGTTCAGGGTGGTCACGATCGCAACGAAGCCCAGCCCCGCGAAGAAGGAGACCGGCAGGGCGGCGGACGACGCGCCGGCATTGCCGAGCAGCGGCAGGGCGAGGGCGAACAGGAGGACGCTGCCGTTTATCACCGCTTCGGTGCCACAGGCGCGGCGGAGAGGTACGACGGCGAGCGCGCCGCAGATCGAGCCGATGCCAAAGGCGCCCAGCACCAGCCCGAAAGCCAGTTCGCCGCCGTGCATCTGGTCGCGCACCAGCGAGGGGAGGAGCGCCTGGAAGGCCGAGGTGCCGATCCCGATGCACAGTCCGCGCATCAGGATGCGGCGCACCGGGTCGGAGCGGAGGCAGAAGTCGGCGCCCATCCGGATCGAGCGCAGCATCGGCCCGCGTGCCGGTGGCGGCACCTGCGGCTTCCAGCGCAGCAGGACGATGATCAGGGCCACGTAGCTCAGTGCGTTGATCGCGAAGGCGGCCGATACGCTGGCGAGCGAGATCAGGATGCCGCCGATCGCGGGGCCGACGGAGCGCGCGAGGTTGAAGGCGATGGTGTTGAGCGAGATCGCGGCGGGCAGGTCCTGCCTGCCGACCTGGGCGCGGACCGATGCCTGCCAGGCCGGTCCGTTGAGCGCCGTGCCGGTGCCAACGGCGACAGTGAAGGCGAGCAGCGCGAAAGGGCCGATCGAACCGGTGAAGGTCATCGCCGCGAGCGCCGCCGAGACGGCTAGCATGCCCCACTGCGAGGCCAGCATGACGCGGCGCCGGTCGAAGTTATCGGCAATGGCTCCGGCGAGGACGGCGAAGAGGAGGATCGGCAGGGTGGTCGAGGCCTGAACCCCGGCGATCAGGGTGTGCGAGGTGGTCAGCTCGGTCATCAGCCAGGCGGCGCCGACCGACTGGATCATCGAGCCAAGCTGGGAGACGAGATTGGCGCTCCAGATCGCCGAAAAGGCTGAATAGCGGAACGGCGCCAGTACGGCGCCGGGGGCAGTCAGCTGCTCACGTCTGGTCGTGGATTCGCCGTCGGCCATGGCATCCGTTTGTGCAGGAAGGATTTGTGGGTCAACCTGCAGCGGTGCAGGACGGGCTGTCAGAAGATGTAACGCACTTTCAGCGTCTGTCGCGCGGGCGTGTCCCCGACGGCGAAGCTGGCGGCGGCAAAGCGCGGCGGACCGAACCGCACGGCGGCATCTCGCGAGAAGCCATAGCCTTCGCGCGGGACCATCATCATCGTGTCGAGCTTGCCGTTGCCGTTCTCGTCGTGGAACAGCGAGATCGCATAGGTGCCCTCGGGAACGGGCCCGAAATCCAGCTCGACCGTGCCCTTGGCCGCCGCGACGACGAGGTGGCGGGATACGCCCGGTCCCTTGCAGTTGGGGAAGGCGGCCGGGGTTGAGGCCAGGCAGGCCATGACCTTGCCTCTGGCATTGCGCAGTCCGTTGACGGTGACCGCAAGGTCATGCTCGGCCAAGGTGGCTTCGCCCTTCGCCGCGTCGTCTGCGCTGGCGGGGGAGGCCGCAACCACAAGCGCCGCCAGGCTCCCGCCTAGGGCGAGGACAGTCCGCGATCGGTGCCGCAGAGGCGATCCCACAGGCGGAAGTAGAGGCCGTAGTTGCATGAATAGAGCTCGTGATGGCGGTTGTGGTGGCTCGCGGTTATCAGTCCGCCGCCCAACCGCGAATGAACGATGGCGCCGGGAAACATCTCCCAGCCCATGTGGTTGGTGATCCCCATCACGGTCATGACAGTGAGGACTAAGCCCAGCATGGCGACATGGATGGGGATGACGAAGACCAGCGCCGGGATCACCACGGCGCCGGTCAGCGCCTCGATCGGATGGAAGCTCATTGCCGCCCAGGCCGTGGGCGGGCGGCTGGCGTGGTGGACGGCGTGGGCCACGCGAAACCAGCGCGGTCGGTGCATCAGCCGGTGGGTCCAGTAGAACCAGGTGTCGTGCGCGAAGAGGTATAGCAGCACCGAAAGGGGCAGATACCACAGCGGAAAGGCGTGGAGATCGGTGTAGATCCGGGTCCAGCCGCGTTGCTGCCAGCCCCAGGCGACGAGCCCGGCGGGTACGCCGTAGATCGCGGCAGAGAGCAGCGACCAGCCGATCTCGCTGCGGATCTGGCGTTCGAGACCGGCGTAGAGGCCCGGCCGCACGGCGCGGGTGGCGAGGGCGAAGCCGCCGCTCGACAGCAGGTAGCGCAGGCCGACGATCGCGGTCATGGCCAACGCAGACAGCATGGCCGCAACGATGGTCGGCTCGTTCATGCCTGCCTCATGCCCGAGGGCGCCGCGCTTGCACAGTGGCAAGCACGGTCGATCCCCGGCGCAGGTTCAGTTGGCGCGGCGCACGGCGCCGGCGTGACGGCCAACGTTGCCCGGGCCGCGCGGACGGAAGCGGCGCTTGGGGCGGGCTTCGCCGCCGGCGGCGTCGCCCGCGCGCTCACGCCGCGGTTCGCCGCGATGTTCGCCGGACCGCTCACCGGAGCGCTCGCCGCGGCGTTCGTTGCGACTGTCCCGGCCGGGGCCACCACGGCCCTGGCCGGGTCGTCCGCCACCTCGGTTGCCGCCGCGCTGTTCGTGGGCGCCGCCATCGTCCGGCCCGACCTTCTTGGGTGCGGGCAGCCCGGCTGCCTGCTTGAGGAAATCGTCGGGCAGGGGCCTTGCCTCGAGCTTGACGCGGGTCAGCTTCTCGATGTCGCGCAGGAACGGCCGCTCGTCCGGCGCGACGAACGAATAGGCGATGCCATCGGCCCCGGCGCGCGCGGTGCGGCCGATGCGGTGGACGTACTGTTCGGGCACGTTGGGAATCTCGAAGTTGAAGACGTGGCTGACGCCCGAAACGTCAATGCCGCGCGCGGCGATGTCGGTCGCCACGAGGATCGGGACCGAGCCCTGGCGGAAGCCTTCGAGCGCGCGAGTGCGCTGGGCCTGGCTCTTGTTGCCGTGGATCGCCGCCGCACTGATACCGGCCCCTGTGAGGTGGCGCACGACGCGGTCGGCCCCGTGCTTGGTGCGGGTGAAGACCAGAGCGCGGTCGATCGACTTGTCGGCAAGGCCGGCGCGCAGGGTCAGCGTCAGCAGCGCCTGCTTCTCGGCTTGGTTGAGGAAGGTGGCGTACTGCTCCACCCGCTCCGCCGTGGTCGATTGCGGGGCGACCTCGACCCGGACCGGGTTGTTGATGAAGCGCTTGCCGAGATCGGCAATGGCCTGCGGCATGGTGGCCGAGAAGAACAGGCTCTGCCGATCCTTCGGGAGCAGTGCGGCGACGCGGGTCAGCGGCTGGATGAAGCCGAGGTCCATCATCTGGTCGGCCTCGTCGAGCACGAAGATCTCGACATGGCGCAGGGTCAGCGCGCGCTGGTCGATCAGGTCGAGCAGGCGGCCTGGGGTGGCGACGAGGACGTCGGTGCCGTGAGTCAGGGCGCGGGCCTGCTTGCCCACCGGAACGCCGCCGAACACGCACTGCACCGAAAGGCGCAGGTACTTGGCATAGCCCTTCATGTTCTCGGCGATCTGGGCGGCCAGTTCGCGGGTCGGCGAAAGCACCAGCATCCGGCAGGACGCGGGCTTGGCGACCTGCAGATTGTCTGCCAGCCGGTGCAGCGAAGGCAGGGCGAAGGCCGCCGTCTTGCCGGTGCCGGTCTGGGCGATGCCGAGGAGGTCGCGGCCTTCGAGCAGGGCCGGGATCGCTTGGCGCTGGATCGGGGTAGGATCGGCGTAGCCCTTGGTATCGAGGGCACGCAGGATCGGTTCGGCCAGGCCGAGTTCGGAAAAATAGGACATGGGAATCAGAGTTCTTTCGTTTGGCCGGCGCGCGCGAATGGGCCGGCGGCAAGGGTTCGCGTCATGCGACCCGTGCGTGAAAGGGGAAGCTTGTGTGGCTGGCCGTAAGGTCCGCTGCGGATCCCCTCGGGGATCTCACGCCTGCATCGGACTGCGCGGGAGCAACAGTGCTCCGGCGTCGGCAGATCGCCCGTTAGCGGAAGTTACACGGCAAAGCAAGGAAATTTCAAGAGCGGCCGCGACGGTTGCCTCCGCGCCCCGGCTGTGGTCTGACCCGGCCGCGATGCGCAGCCCGCCCTCTCCCTGCACCGGCATCTGCCGCCTCGACCCGCAGGGTCAGTGCATTGGCTGCCTGCGCACGCTCGACGAGATCGCCGATTGGCCGATCCTGTCCGCCGCCGAGAAGACCGCGCTGCTGGAGCGGTTGGCCGAACGCGGGGGCGGCAGGCGTTAGCGTTCGGCCCAGGGGGCGCACCACGGATCGCCGCCGACGACCTGACGCCGCAGCGCGGTGCGGGCGAGCCGTTCCACCTCGGCCTTGCGGCGCGCGGCGCTGAGCGGGATGAGGGGCGCGGGGCGCAGAATCTCCGCATCATAGCCATCCCCGACGATCAGGCCGCATTGGTCCGGGCGGAAGACGGGCCCTTCCATGCAGCCGATGTCGAGCTCCGGGGCCAGGCCCCAGAAGAACCTGTCGCAATGGTCAAGGTAGTCGGGCCATTTGCCGTCGCCCAGAAGGTCCGCGCGGCTAACCTTGATTTCGACGATGATGATGTGGCCCTTGCCATCGACCCCCATCAGGTCCGCCCGGCGGCCCGAGCGCAGCGGCATTTCCGGCAGGCACCAGATATCGTTGCGCGCGAAGAGGCGGCCGATCCCCCGTGCGACGTGCCGGGCAGTGACCGCTTCGGGCGACTCGGCTGGCAGGGGAAGGGAGGAAGCCATGTCCCCACCTTAAGAACATATGGTGAACAAGGCAAGGTTCGGATGCGCGTTCACGCTGGCAGATCAGCCCAGCCGGCGCTGTCCCAGCGTGCCAGGCGGGCAGAGTGCAAGTATGCCGCGCCGTGCGGCGCGGAATTCGCCAAGGAGCGCGCGTGCCGGCGCCGCAGCCGCCCCCGCGTCCCGGGCGTGGGCGGCAAGGAGAGCGGAGATGCCGTGGGCCAGGATGACGCCGAGGTCTTCCACCTGCTGATCGATCAGGTGCTTGCGCCAACCGCCCTGGCGCGCTGCCGCTTCGGCCAGGTTCCCGCCATCGGCCGCGCGCGGAGCGGCTTCGCCGGCGATAGCGGCGATCACTTGTGCGGCTTCGTGCAGCGCAGCCCATTGTGCGGCAAGCGAAGGTTCGGCCTGCAAGGGCTGCGGCTGCCCCCGACGGGAAGACCGCGGTGGCGCAACGGAGGGCGGGGGTGGCATTGGCCGATCGGGCGGGGTCGAACGCATGAGCCCGTCTTACCGGCTACCCCTTGCGAAATGGCTAAGCCGATCCGCCCGCCGCGTCACGGCACGCTTCGCACGAATTCGCGCTGGCAAGCCTTGATCCTTCCTGCTAGGCGCCCTTGCCACGCACCCGTAGCTCAGCTGGATAGAGCGCTGCCCTCCGAAGGCAGAGGCCAGAGGTTCGAATCCTCTCGGGTGCGCCACCTTCCTGAAATTGTTGGCAAAGCGGGCACAAGCCTCGTTCCCGCAACTGGCGCAGGTCGGCTGTGCGACCTCGATGTGCGGCGGTCTCTTGTCGCAATAGCTGATAAGCGGCCGACGCATTTGGCGAGGTTTGGGCGACCTGCTGTCAGCTTCGACGCCAACCCATCTGGCGTGCGCGGTTGTCTTGAAAAGCGCGGAGCCTGCAGGGGGCTACCGGATTCAGACGTTCAATGATGAGTTTGTAATGGCCTCGAAGGTCTGCCTGTAATGGTGATCGAGCAGGTTGATCGCGCGATCGGCGTCGCGATTGATGCAGGCGTCGACGAGGTCGCGGTGTTCTTGCAGTTCGTCACGTTCAAGGACCTGCTCGAGGGCGAGCAGACGGTAACGCTCCGCGGCGTCGAACAACTGGGCGCTGATCCGCTCGATCCAGCGGCTGCCGCACCCGGCGATCAAGGCGAGATGGAAGTCCTTGTGCCGGACTTCCCAGTCCGAGGTTCCAGCCTGGCCCGTCTCACTCCGGTGCGCGCGCGACAGATGATGGAGCGCGAGTATGAGATTCTCTTCCCACTGCAGGTCGAAACGCTCGATCGATTGACGGATCGCCAGACCATCGATCCAGCACCGTGTCTTGACCAGTTCCTGCAGTTCCTGGGCGCTCACTGGCGCCACGCGGAATCCCTTCTGCTCCTCGAGTGCCACGAAGCCTTCGGAGAGAAGCCGGTTCAGCGCTTCGCGAACGGGGCTGCCTGCCGTGTTGAACCGCTTGCGCACGGCTGCGGCGCGGATCTTCTCCCCTGGGCGCATCCGCCCGCTGAGAATGTCGGAGCGCAATTGCGCGTAGACGGACTGGGTCAGCGTTGCTGCTTGTCGCTCGCCGATCCCTTCAGGGGCGGACACGGCATCCGCTGCGGGATGGGCAGGCTCATCCTTGAAGTACGTTTCGATCATCGTCCTCGCTCAAAACAGACCAGGGGGGCGGTGAGGTGGACAGATAGGGACGCTCTTGGCGAACGTCGATCTGATGTCGGGTGGGCGCGCGGCAAGCGACAATTTAATTTCGGGGACGCACCTCGCTGTGTGTAGCCGGCCGAAGGCACCTCAGATCGGCCTTGCCGGTTCGGATCCACCCGCCTTGAGGCGGGCGAGGGCCGTCCGGTGGGCAACGCGGTCGAGCAGCGTCACCATCTCCTCGAGTTCACCGGCGGGCAGATCCTGGGTGATGAACACGATCCGCGTGCGGTGGTCCTGATCGGGCCATTCGGGCAGCCAGGACAGGTTGTGCAGCAGGTGCTGCGCACCCTGGACGACCGCGGGCCGGCCCGGTTCCTCCGCCACGTTCACTAGCCCCTTCACCCGCAGCAGGTTGCTGCCGAGATGCTTTTCCAGCGAGGTCAGCAACAGGTGCAGCGCCTCGCGCGGGAGCGGTTCGTCGCGGATGAGGTTGAACGAGGCAATGCCGGTTTCGTGCGCATGCGGCGCGTGCGCATGATGCCCATGCCCGGCGTCAGCCGCGTCGTGGGCGAGGGGTGTGCCGAGGGCAGAGTCGATCCAGGTCTTCGCGGCGCGAGGATCCTCTCTCGGATCGGCCATCGCCTGGCGCATCACCAGGACCGGATCCGCCGCCGGGTCATCGCTTTCCAGGACTTGCGCAGCGCCATTGATCTGGCCAAGCCGTGCCAGCAGGGCCGCCGTTTGCGCGGCGCGCTCTGCCGGTTCGATCAGGTCGAGCTTGGTGAGGAGGATGCTGTCCGCCAGGGCAACCTGCCGGACGGATACGGGGTGCTGGGACAGGGTCGACTCCGCATTCACCGAGTCGACCGTTGCCACCACGGCCCCCATCCGGAACAGCCCATCGAGGGTCGGCTCGGAGAGGAACGCCTGCAGAATGGGCCCTGCCTCGGCGAGGCCGGAGGTTTCGATGACAACATGGTTGAAATCGACCTCGCCGGCCTCGCGGGCATGATACAGGCGGTTGAGCGTCTGGATGAGGTCGCCGAAGACCGTGCAGCACAGGCAGCCGTTCTCGAGGACCATGATCGTGTCGTCGCTCGCCGTGGTGAGCGCATGATCGATTCCGATCTCCCCGAATTCGTTGATGATCACCGCGGTCTGCGTCATTGCCGGATCGCGCAGGGCGCGATTGAGCAAGGTGGTCTTTCCGCTGCCGAGGAAGCCGGTCAACAAGGTGACCGGCGTTCTCATGTCGTGTCTGGTATTCGGCATTCGTTGCCTCACGCAGGGGCGCGGTGGT